>JAABUW010000063.1_pt1 | contig 219495 bp, 433 predicted proteins | sample 5560081 | NCBI WGS metagenome assembly JAABUW01 (sample SAMN10711882, study PRJNA513363) | rock metagenome | isolation source: Antarctica rocks | place: Antarctica: Victoria Land, Knobhead sud
CCATGGCTATTTTGTATATCAAAGTACCGCACTCCAGAACCCTCCACGTCGAAGGGGACTTCAGCCGCCATACCCCCAGCATGATTCCCTAGCATCACGGCTTTCCGGCACTGGGCGGCTCGCGCTCGGAAGCGCGATCTGCTAAGTGCTGTGCATTTTTCAAGTGTGAACGAATAATTTTGCACCGCACGAGTGCCATGCGCTCGCGCCTCACCCGGCTTTGCATATCGCAGCAGCTCCACGTGCGCCGCGCTGGCAATGTCGTTGCTGTACTGCATGATCGCCAGCTCCTCCTGCGTCTTGAACTGCAGACACCAGGACCAATAAACAATTGGCACACGGATGCAGACACACACGTTTGCACAGCTTTGTCCGCGGCAAGCACGACTTGAAACAGCTGCACATTCATGGGCGCTGCTCATGTCAGCGGTGGTTGGGCAGGTAGCAGCCCAGGATGCGGAGGGACGGGCGCCGGCGCACCACGCGGCACTCGGTGATGACGTCAAACAGCGACTCGCGCTCCAGCTCGAAGTCGTCCATGCCCTCGAAGGCCGCCTCGCGCGTGCGGCGGCCGCTGTCCGTGTTGACGCCGGACAGCAGGTGCAGCGCCGGCGGCCCCAGGTCTGCCAGCACCGCCGCCATCTCGTCCAAGTAGAAGACGTGCTGCACGATTGCGTCGCAAGCACATCAACGAAAACGTTGAGGCATGAAATTGGAGATGGACGTCGGGCTGAATTTACGAACGGCAACTGCATGTCAGCGAATTTCAAGCTGGAAGGCAGTTTGCACCCGCTCAAAGTAATTGCATGCTCACTGCAGACACAGACGGCAGGCTGGGGACGTACTGTGCACCTGGACTGCGTATGTGGCCTTGACGGAGGCTGGTGTGGGGATCTCGCCGAACCACACGGCAAAGCTCTCCGGCATGCGCGGCATGAACAGATACGCCTCGCCGCTGCGTAGGTCAATCGCGCCGTAGAAGCTATCCTCTGTGACGCCGAAAAGGTAGTGGAAGTAGCTTTCCTGCCTGCAGTCAAGAAGGACACTGGATTTCCTTTTCTGGCCGTACCAGAATGCGTGCTGTGACTGCAACACATCCACGTCACCTCAAGTGCGTGACTGCACGGCGGCAGAATCACACCTGAAGACGGCCTCTGCGTCTGTGCTGTACACATGGGCGGGCTCGCCGCCCTGCAGCAGGATGACGCCCTGCTCCTTGCGCGACAGCTTGGTTTTCATCCCTTGCACCACCCTATTGCGGATGGTGGTGTGCAGCGCGTAGCGCGAGATCCTGCACAAGAAAACGTCAATGCGCTTCGTGACGTTCTCTGCACGTTTGATGCTGAGCATTCTGTGGCTGCACCCTGGGATCGGCAGTGGCTGGCAGGGGCAACCTCGGTACTCACGCTAGCGTTTTGAGCCCCATCTCAAACATCTGCGCTGGAGCCGTGGCACTTCCGCCCATGCCTAGCATGTCCCACAGTCCCATGGCGCCTCGACGATTCTCCAAGCTTGTGGTGCTGCAAATCCTTCGACGACTATGCCCTGCCGCAAACGCAAGTGCAAATCGCTGCTGATGCAAAAACTGGTCTTGGATCCCCACGAGCTGTCACAGTCTTTCGAATGACATGTAGCGCTATTGCGACTGTACTTTTGGCGGTTGACACAGGAGTGATCGATCCAAAGCAGCCCAGCTGCGGAGTTCAAACGGCGCGACTTGCTGCTACAAGCAAACAATCCTGTCGAAGGATGCTTTGCAGACTGTGAAACTGGCAATCTGGCAGCAGCACAATTGGACAACGGCAGAAATTTCGGTGCCGAGAAAGTGTCTTCTGTCGTTCCCCTGATGTCGAAAAACCTGAGCTCTTCCAGCGCTCCATGGTGTTTCATGCATGCAAACGACTTCTCGTATACGGTACAGAGCACTTCGTAACATCAGTGGAGCACTCGCCTGCGTTTCCGAAGTCTGGGAATGCAATCGGTTTTGAGTCGAAACCTTTGGGGACAAGTCTGTCGTTCACTTTGTGGCACATAGACATAGCAGATAAACTCTGGCTGCCAAACGTAACGCAGCATGTCGGACAGCGACGATGACATTGCGCAATTCCAGGACGAACTGCAGGACGAGCTGCGGGAGCTGCAGGAGCAGCTGGGCATCAGCTACAAATCCAGCACATCTAGACGGGTAAACAGTGCAAAACGATTAATATGTGGGTTTGACCCACCCTGGCATGAGGCTGAAGAAACCCGTCAGAGCATTCCCACCTTCAACGCTGTGGTGCGTCTTGCAAAACATGCATGGCGCGTGCAGGTGTCGGCCGCGTCACTGGAAACCAGGCGCGATGGAGAGCATCGGGCGCTGGCGCAGGAGTGGGAAGACCTCGACGAGCTGCTCCAGGGAGATGCAGCCGTGGCGAGCGGCAGCGCCGCCGCCGCAGCAGAGGTGGGCATGTTCACGATCCATCGATGCTTACTGATGCAGACATATTCTGGAGGACATTACATGCAAGTGCCTCTGACTAGTAAGTCAAGGAGGAAGCTGAGACCTACGATGGACGTGCAGGCCGATGCGGGGCCGCAACAGCAGCCCGACGCAGCCGAGCACAATGCTGCGCCGGATCACGATCCCGGGCTGACAGCCGTCGAGGTGAATCCGCAGAAAACACTCTCTGAGCTAACCAGTTCACGGTGCCTAGATGCTCATGAGCGCAACCTCGTGCTGGGACTGTCAGGCACCCAAAATGCAACATTAGACTTGTTGCGAATGTGTGATCTTGCCGATCGGAAGCGAGTGCTTCACTCCCAATTGGACATTGCTGTGTGTCCGCCAGGGCGGCCGGGCGGCGGTGATCAGCCACGCGCTGGAGAACAACCGGGAGCTGCAGAAGCGGCTGAAGGCGGGGCTGGCGTCTCTGGACCGCGCATCGCAGCGCCTGTCTGAGCTGCGGGCGTCAGTGGTGGACATCAAGCTCAGGTACAAAGGTGGGTCTGCATGACACTGCGTCAGAGTATGTGCTGCCTCAAGCTCAGATATAAATGTAGGCTGCATGGTGACAATCGAACAAAGGATGTGCATGCTGATGGGAATATTTGCGCTTTCTTGCCCAGCACAGTTCCACAGTTTCTGTCACCGCCGTCAGCAGCCGGCGCCACTCCCTCAAACCAATCACTGGAAGCAACATAGTTCACGCACTGTCTGTGGCACGGCGCAGGCACGAAGCCGGGCGCAGTGCAGGCGCAGGCGACGGGCGCGTCGCGCTTCTGGAGCGTTGCCGGCCGCAGCCCGGAGCCAAATGTCGACACCAGCAACCTGCTGAGCGCATACCAGTACCTGCCGCACACCTTCGGCACCTCCTCCTGGGCAGACGCCGAAAGCCGGGCCCTCGAACAGGCTGTGCTCACGGTCGTGCAGGCGCGCACTTTGAGGAACCTGCGCGTCGCATGCATGCTGATGCAGAGTGCAAGTTGCTTAATTCCTTGTTAGCACTGCTTGCAGGCACCTGTGAATGCCCTTGCCCATTGCAAGCTTGCAGGCTGCTCTCCGGCAAGAGTTCAATCCCCTCCAGGAGGTGATGAACGCCATCTGCTCCGACTGCAGGAGGCGATGCTGAATGAGCAGATGGAGGAGTCGTCGGCGCAGACGCATGCAGAGTTCAGCCAGATCAGCGAGCGGCTGAAGCAGTTGCGCCACGACTCACCTGGTGAGCGTCGTTGAATTGGTGCTTCATCAGTGCTTGAAGCTGCGTGTGTGCACGCGTATCGCGATGCATGTGGTGTTTCGAACCCTTTGAAGTTCTGTGAAGGCCTACGCTTATCAACTTGGGTGCACACTGCGCATTGGCACCGAGTGTGAACATGCTGAGGACACATCCCGACGACGCCGATGCTGAATAAGATGAAAAACCCTTTTGCAGAGGTGAAGGAGGCTGCCGCCAGGCTGAGCGACGCGCAGTGGGGCAAGGCGGCGCAGCTGGCGGGCGGCAAGCGCAGCGCGGCCGACTGCCGCTGCCACTGGGCCGCGGCGCTGGCGGCCCGCCGGGGGCCCTGGCAGGCGCAGGAGCACGCCCGCATGCTGCAGCTGGCCCAGGCTCGCGGCTTCCAGAACGTCCGCTCCTTTTCCAGTAGCTGCTCTCTTTATTTCTTTGAGAGTTTTGAATGTATCTGATGGCAAGCTCGTCTGTAGCACGGCTGCCAGGTCATGCTTCCTTGGCAGCCACGCAACCGCTGCTGGCGTGCTACAGCATGTCTCGGGGCTGCTTCTCGCACTGCTTGGATGGGGCTGATGCAAGTGCAGAACAGGAACAGAAAGAAGGTGTTTGCGGCTGCAACTAGCATGGCTGCGGGTCCCTTGCCGTTTGCTGATGACCCTGCCATGAACCCGTCACACAATTCTGCCACTGCTGCGCTCAGTCTCTGCACCACCTGTCGCACAGTGGCCGGCCATCGCGGAGGAGCTGGGCACGGGGCGGCACGCGGCCGAATGCCTGGCGCGGTGGCAGCGCGGCGTGGCGGCGGCGGCGCCGGCCCGCAAGTGGGACGCCGAGGAGGACTCCCGCCTGCAGGCCGCCGTCACGCGCCATGGCCGCAGCTGGCAGGTGCGGCTTATCCAAGCTTATTTAGGCTTTTCGTCGGCGGCAGCTCTCTAGTGGCTATGGCAGCTCTCTAGTGGATATGCCTGCAGGCCGCTGTCACGCACCACGGCCGCAACTGGCAGGTGCGAGGGTGTCCTTGTCTTGATATGTAATATATTTGATACCCTGTTGAATCCTTCATCAAGCTGGAGAGCCAGTGACAGGGCTGCAAGAACCAGGGTTGCCTGCAGGCCGCCGTCACGCGCCACGGCCGCAACTGGCAGGCACGACTTGTTCAAGCTTCTCGTGTGTGACAGCCCTCACATGATCTGCCTGCACGCTCTTCTGACATCCCCAGCCGCAACTTGCGGTGCTCGAAGCGTTCTCACTGGCAGTGCTGCGCGGCATACCTTGCTCTGCCCAGCTCAAACTGCAGCCGGAACCTGTCCTAGCACGAGTTGCTTTGCTTCAAGTGGTTTGATGTTGGCGCACACTACGGCGGCAGGCAATCGCGTCGGAGGTGGGTGGCGGCCGCACGGCGGCAAACTGCCTGCAGCGGTTCAGCCGGCGCGGCGCCGGCACCGTGCTGAAGAAGGGGCGCTGGGACAAGGAGGAAGACCAGGCGCTGCTGCAGGTTTGTCGTTGCCGTCATGAGTTTACCGGTGTTCGACGCTCGGATGCCCGGGCGAGGCTCAGTTGATGTGCCATCCAATCTGCTTGCAAGCAGGTCGGATGAACAGCATTGCTGCACCCGCCCTGCCCTATTCCCTTGTTCCTCCGGACTGTTGCAGTGGGGGGGATGAGCTGGCGCCTATGTCGCTGATGCTTGTGTTTCTGTTTGGCTTTTTCAAACGTTTCTGGCATCACAGGCGGTGAGCGTAGAGGGGCGCAAGTGGTCGCTGGTGGCGAAGCACGTCGCGGGCCGCAGCGATGTGCAGTGCCGCGAGCGCTACATGAACGTCCTGGACCCCAGCCTCAAGGCCGACCCCTGGGCGTCAGGTGTGCTGCAGGGCGCTTGCCGTTTGCATGCTTGTTTCCGAACACAAGCTCGATGGAAAAGACACAACGACTCTGTAGAGACGATATCGACTCTATAGTACAGCACGTTCTACCATAGAGTTGTGCCAAAGAGAGAGCCGTGCCTGCAGCTTCATCATGCCAGCTTGCAGTGCAAAATCGGTTGGTGCCATGCAGACGACGACGTGCGGCTAAAGGAGGCGGTCGCGGCAAACACGGGCGCCGACGGCGACGTCAGCTGGGTGGGCGTCGCCGCCGACATGCCGGGGCGCACCGACAACCAGGTCATGCGGCGCTGGAAGCAAGTCAGCAAGGGGCCCAAGGCCCCGAATTGCAGGTGCCGACTCTTTCCGTTTGCTGTGCACGTTGAATGGGGATGTGGGTTTGCTGCATAAAAAGCCATGGCATCCATGCCGTCACATGTGTCTGTCCCGGCTGCAAAAAAGTTTCCTTGTTGTGTTACTTGGCCTTTTCACTGATCTCACATCTATCCATCCATCATCGTGTCCAAGTATCACCACAGCCGCGTCTCGACATCTGCGATATTCCCCTTGCACTTTAGACCCTGGCTGACCCGCTCTTCCTGGCTATTTGGCGCTGCAGCCAAAAGAAGGGCGACTTTCCGATGGAGGACGGAGCGTCTGGGCAGGCCGCAGAGGAGGCTTGCGAGCCAGAGGCAGCTGCACTGGCGCCTGCATCCAGGAAAAGGAAGTCAGCAGGGAAGGCGCCTCCGGCACGACGGCCGGTGGCAAAGAAGCCGGCAGCCAAGAAAACAGCAGCCAAGAGAACGGCAGCCAAGCGGAAGCGGCCAAAGCTCGTGCTGATTGCATCAAGCAGCAGCGATTCGGACAGCAGCGAATAGGCATGGCGGACAGTTCAAAGTTTGTGGTTTACTTCATGGGTGTGCTTCGCTCAACGTAAAAGCTTGTACCTTTTGTACAGCGCTGCTGCTGCGCACGGTGTCAGCTGGACGTCGTGTAGTTGCCTAGGTCCCCCTTATCAACCTCAGCTCAGATCAATGACGGCTGCTCCTGCGTGGCTATAGCGGCGGTGGCGGTGGTAGCAGCTCGCTTGTCGGCTTCTTGTTGTGCCTGCAGGAGGAGGACTTTTGAGCCGGTCAAATCTTGCCAGCTGCCAACCGACTTGCGACCGACACACCTCCAGCCTACCAGTGTCTGGATAAGCTTGCGAAGGATAGAACATCAAGCAAAAGGCGGAAAAGGACATGACATCTCAGGCAATGCATGTATGCACCTCAAGGCATGTGCACATGATCGTGCAAGGTCTTGCAGCACCGCACCTGCAAGGTCCAAGCTACAGCCCGCATGCAGCACTGCGCCTCCCAACGCTGCGTGCACACCCGACCTGCTGCAGGCGCTGCCGCTTCAATGCCTCCAGACGCGACGTTGCGTTCTATGCTTTTGGCGATTCCTCACATCTGAGCCTGGGGTCTGTGACTTACAGGATGAAGGTGGTGTGTAGATCATTTCACCTGCTGCAGGCGCTGCCGCTTGAGCGTTTCCAGGCGCGCCTCGGCCTCCGCCTTGAGGTGGCGCTCCACGATGAGACGGTCCTCCGGCGCCGCACCGCCGTCGGCATCCATGCGCGCCTTTGCCTCCCCCACCTGCGCCACATACGTTTTCTTTTGGAAACGAGACACTCGACCTGGACCACGGCTGAAGGTGCGCCACTGCCACCGGTGTCTTCAGAAAGCGCGGGGCGACCGATCGGTGAAGATATCCCACAACAGGACAGGTGTCATAGGCTGCCGCAATGCAGCAAGGTGGTCGCTGGAGCCTTTTGGCTCTGAAGTCTCACAATGACTGACTCTGGCAACTAAGGCGTTGCCCAGCGCCGCACCTGGCCCTGCAGCTTCTCGATGCGCTCGGACAGCTCAAAGGCCGCCTGCGCCTGCTGCCGGTCCCAGGCGTCTCGCCGCCCCGACGTCAGCTGCAGGTTCTCCGCAGCCGCCTGCGCCGCGTCGGCCTCGCCCGCGTCGCTGGAGGCAAACACCTGTGGGTGCATCATCGGCATGTCCCATGGGGTGGCGAAGCCAATTCCCACATTGCATCGCTGACACGATGCACTTGGTGGCCAGTTGTGGACACTGGCCTGACCACGTGGGCTCGCTGCCAATCCAAGGGCAGCGCAGACGGCTTGCCCTGCAGAGACGGTGAGCGCAAGCATGTATTGCTCCGGCATCCTTTCTTGCGCTGGCACTTGCAAGGCGCGCACATGGAAGGGCAGCAGTCGCTCCACTGCGTCACGCATGCCGCTGAAAGGGCGCTCGGGATCCAGGTGCCGCAGCCGGTGGCAGTCCAAGTCCATGAGCGGCTGGTGCTTCTTGATGGCCTGGAGCGGCTGCACGGCGCCGTTCGCCGGCAAGGGTGCACTGGTTTGCATCATGGCCGGCTGCTGTGTCGGCAGCGACATCGGTAGCTCGGCAGCCGGCTCACAACCGTCGCACGATGGCTCCTGCCTTCAAGCTCGGCTGCAACCTTGCTTTCTACTGTTATTGACAGCGAGAGTGATCGATGGCTTATGGTGTTGCTCAGCGCTCGCGACTGTCCCGTGCAGCCTGATGTAAGTGAGCTGCTGTGCGAGTGATTCGAGGCGCCAAATGCAAAGCAGTGCAAAGTGCTTGTGTGATGCGAGCTAGGCAGTTTTGGGCCTCCTGGTGATTAGCCAGGAGCTATTGTTGTTAGCCTCCTGTGTCCTGTCGGGGCCTTGCAGATTGCAACTGTGAGCACAAGCTTTCGTGCAACAACGAGGGCTTCTGCGTTGTGTCACGCCTAATGGGCGGTTCCGTCACCGCCGCCCCCCTCTGCAGCCGGCGGCGCCTCTTCGACAATCTCGGGCTCGCCGCTGCCGGCAATAAACAGCTCCGCAGTGCGTTCCATGGCTGAGCACACAGCGCCGTTTTCCTCGCCTTCGTATCTGCAGCAGCAAATTCGTCGCCATGAAGTTGCATTGTCGGCACCTGGTTTCGAGCGCATGAAAGCCGGCGCACTTCAGGCAGCACGCACGGCCGCAATGCCGCACTCACCCTTTGCGCAGCAGCTCTGGCGCATTGACGGTCCACAGCGCCTTGCGGCCCTTGTCATCCGAAGCCTGCGAGGCAATTGCCAAACGGCAAAGCTTGAGAGCCGAGCTGCCAGAGTTTAAAAGCGATGTGCATGCTCGCCATTCGAACGAGGCCGGCCTCGGGCCGAAGCTACATCCTGCACTTCACTGTGATGTTCAGCATCGCCCTCACCAGTATGAGCACCGCCTCGGCGAGCGCTTCACGCGTGGTGTCGTCGTCTGCCGCAGGCGACGACTTGCCGCTGAGCGGCGCCACAATGGCTTCCAGGAACCGCTGATGGTCGGTGATGGCCGCCAATGCGTCCTCGCCGGCAGTCTGCAGCCAAAGTCAGTCGCGCTTGCTGTTGCTCCATGGCGGCAGGGCACATACCTTTGGGCCTGTGGCTCACTACCCGTTTTGACAGCAGCAGGCAGCATCACAACGGCAATGTCGACTGCAGCCTGCACAGGGCTGCGCCAGTGGCAGTGACGCACGGTGTCGAGGCAGGCCGAGGCATCACCTGGGCGCCAAAGCAGATGTTGCGCAGGGCGGTGCTGCAGCCCTGGCGGCGCACTGCATTGTCTGCATTCAGCTGCGACACCAGGGCATCGAGATAGCCGCGCCCAGGCTCCAGCAGGATCTCCTGCCCTTTTTGGAGGCGCGTCACGTTCGTGAGGATGTATGCGACGTGGGCATACGGGTCGCCGGCGCCGGGCTGCTGTATGAACCGGCTCAGCAGCACGCCCCTGCACCAAGCAGTTGCAAGGCCTCAGCAGCACGCCCCTGCAGCAAGCAGGCATGAGGTCTCATCCAGCCTATTCCTGAGTGCAAGGGCGCGGTTGACCATGCACCATCAACGCCCGTCAGCGGATGCTGTTCAAAAATGAACATGAAAGTGAGCATGGAGACTCACATGTGGAAGCCTTCCAGGTCACCGCGGCCGATCTGCAGCAGCTGCTTGCTGCCCTCGTCCGGCATGGTGACGTTACACAGCAGCATGACCAGCAGCTCCGGAGACGTCGTCGCGTTTTCCTGGGGTCGATGGATGATGTGCAATTGGACGATTGCGTTTGCGCGCGGCGGTGTTGCTTGCAGATCGCAGTTTCACAAAAGCTTTGCACGATGACTCCAGAGCAGCTGCACCGCCTTCTCAAGGCGCACCTTGACGTAGTCGAGGCACTTGTCGATGACGTTCATGCCCAGCAGCTTTGCAGCGATGCCAGCATCCTGCCACACGGCACAGCATTACCCACGTCGGTGTCCCGCCATTGCGAATGCCGCATGAAATCACAAGATGTGCACATTGCTGTAGAATGAACAATGGCTTCATGACTGGCTCAGATGACGAGCTGCACGTTTGCTACCCCGAGTGCAGTCATGACTTACTTGGGACAAATTGACCAGTGACGTCAGCGCCGCCTTTGAGATGTGGGAGCTGTCCGCCACGAGCCACAGCAGCGCCGGCAGCAGCTCATCGTGCGCCGGAGACAGCGTCTGCACGCCCTCTGAGGAGCCGGCCAGGCCTTCCACCAGACCAACGGCCTGCCGCCGCACCTGCATGCATGCATGCCGCCCGCTCTGGCAAGAAAGTCATAAACTCGGTATGCGAACGCTGTGCGAGCACGAAATGAAACTTGCCTCTGGCCTCGGGTCACGCAGGAAGCCGATCAAATCCTTCAGATCGTCATCCTGCTCCTCCCCCGCTTGTGAATCTGGTGTGGACATGTTGTTTTTGGCGGATGGACGGCAGCAGCGTGCCGAGTGCGACGTATGTTGTGTCAGCTTGCAATAGGAGAATGTATGCAAGGGTGAAAATAGCACGAATGCTCGAGGCTGCAGCTTGTTCACAGGCTTGGCGAAAATTCCCGCCACGCTCCGCCGCTCGCCGCCGGTCCTCATCTGATGTGGCTGCGGCGATGGCCTTGCACTCGTCACTTCGCACTGCCGAGTCGGGAGGCACACTCAATTTTGTTCACCCTTTCACGTCGACTTTGCTGTGGCTGGTGGGATCCCGCTGACAGCAGCTGATCGCAGGAGGGTGTGCAGCAATGCAGGGAGTCATGGCACCCGTGTGCTCCCCAGCGCAGTGCTGCCAGCTCAGCGACGTGCGCCAGCGGGCCAGCCTTTGCCGCCTGCGCGCAGGCGCCTTCCATTCGCGGCCCGTCGCTGGCCGCTCGGCCGCCCTGTCAATCCGGTGTGCAGGAGCCACGCTTGAGGCACCCCCAGCGGAGGCACCGTCCGCAGACGATGAGGGCGAGATCATAGTGGGCGCACCGCCTTTGAGGACGAACAAGAAGCGGTCGCGGCGCTTCAAGGAGATGCAGTCCAAGGTCCCAGCAAAGACCACAGCTCTGGGTGAGCAGACTGCCTCCTCCAGGCTGCATCGCGTCGCAGCATGCCAGCGCGACGAGCAAATGCGGCTTGGGGCTGTTTCGGCCGCGATGCAGTTCACACGCCACCTGTGACTGCATGTGCAGCTCCGGCGGACGCGATCTCGACGGTGCTGCAGACGGCGTCGACGCGGTTCACGGAGACGGTGGAGATGCACGCGCGCATGAACATCGACCCGAAGTACACCGACCAGCAGCTGCGGGCGACCGTGAACCTGCCGCACGGCACCGGCAAGGAGCTCCGAGTGGCGGTCCTGTGCCAGGTGCTGCGCTGTGCATGTTCTGGAGCAGTCGGCTGGCAGGCGGAAGTACATAATGTTTTGTTGACTCCTGCAGAAATGCACGGGGAGGACAGGGCTGAATGCTCGCAACAGCTATTTGGGGGCTCTGAGGTCACTGCACGACAGCACCTCAATGGTGATGATGGCACGTGCCGAGTTGTGCTGCTGCGCTTGGATGGGGGCCTTGTCCCTCATGTGCTTGTAAAAGCTTTTGCATGGCCTTGGCATCATCACTCTGTGTGCGGCGCGGACCCAGGTGTTCAACTCACGGCAGGTGAATCTCACTCTGCCGTGCAGTTGCGAGGCACCTCGTGCATGGTGAGAAGTTGCATGCGAGACGGGCGCGGCCTGCAGAAACCTCAAGCTAATCTCGCCTCTGGTAGCTCTGCTTCAATATGTGGTATCATATGCAGGGCGAGACGGAGGCGGTGGCGCGTGGCGCGGGCGCGTACTGCAGAGCCTGACGCTGCTTCTGAGCTCTGGTACACCATTCAACATGTCATATCTTCAAACACAGGGCGAGAACGAGGCGGTGGCGCGCGACGCGGGCGCGGACTACTACGGCTCGGAGGACCTGATCGAGCAGATCGCGGGCGGCATGATGGACTTCGACAAGCTGGTGGCGACGCCCGACATGATGCCCAAGGTCGCCAAGCTGGGCCGCGTGCTCGGCCCCCGCGGCCTCATGCCCAACCCGAAGGCCGGCACCGTCACCACCGACGTCGCGACAGTGCGTCGACGTCCCTTCCCCCCCACAAAGCAATCATGTCCAACGCTCGACGTTCCCTCCGTATTCAGTAGGCCAGCACAGCAAGTTGGGGCCGCACTCCAGAGCAGCACCAAATTGAGCTGAGCACTTCTGTTGTGTTTCACAGCCAGGTGCACGTGGGTGTGGTATCGCAGCCTCTGAGAGCACACACGCTCTTACAAACAACCTTTCTGCAACGACAGGCGATCAAGGACTTCAAGGGTGGCAAGGTGGAGTACCGTGCCGACAAGGCCGGCAACGTGCACGTCGGCTTTGGCCGCTCGACGTTCACAGATCAGCAGCTGCTCGGCAACCTGAAGGCCATTCAGGTGAGGGGGGCTGCTGCAGGTCACGCCTGAGAATGGCGGCACTCAAACCCTATCGCGTCCCCGCTTCTTTGCCTCATGCTGCAGGCGGGGCTAATGTGCTCCTGGTTCCATCCCCCATGTCAAAGCAACGCACGACGATGCTCACAACATCTCCAGATGTCATTCAACGAGCTGTGCTTCTGTCCGTGCAGGAGTCGATGGACCAGAACCGGCCGCCGGGCGCCAAGGGCGTGTACTGGAAGACCGTCACCCTGTGCACGACGATGGGCCCCGCCGTGCGCGTGCCCTACTCCGCGCTGCGCGACCTGAAGCTGGGCGAGTAGGCAGCGCGCTTGAAAACGACATCCTGAGCGCCTTTGGGCACCATTTCTGGATGGACATGCCGCGAATCGCTCCTCTGAGTCCTGTATTCTAGTGGCAATACAGCAATTGCGACAATGAGCTTTTTGAGGTCTCGGCGTATGAAAACATTTCCGGAATGGCAGATTGGTCCTCACAAAAGCTCTCGTCGGAAACTTGCCTGTCTATCTAGGTGACACCAGAAACCAAAACTCTCTTCTCGTCTGCGCCGAAGCCTACAACCACGATCCCACTAGGAAGTACGCATCACCGCTTGCGTCTCGGGCTGCCGTCCGCTGCGGCGGCCTCCTTCCGCTTGCCGCCCGCCACGTCCATGACCCGCACCCGCACCTTGGCGCCCGCGAACTGGCCCTCCGGCACCCGAACCACCTTCTGCTGCCGGCCCATGCTGTCGGCGCCGTCCTGGCCGCCCAGCAGCTTGAACGCATTCGCTGCCTCGACGCGCGTCGCAAAGCTGACGACGGCCTTGCGCGCGGTCGGCGAGTCGCGCGCTATCTCCAGGATGGGCGGGCAGCCCGGCGGGAACAGGTAGATGAGGTCCACGTCCCGCATGCCCGGCGCCAGAGAGTGCACCAGCAGCCGCCGCAGGTCGTCCTCCGCCACCTGTGCATATGAAGACGTACAGTCAGTAGAAGCAGAAGCAACCGCCCGCTGGACAGAACCAGACCGGCTGCTTCGCCCTACCAACTGGCTCCAGACGACTGGCACACCACAGGTGCTCGTGCAAAGCCCTGAGGCGACGAAGTTGCAAGCAGTCCATGGAACGAACGGTGTGTCGGATTGCCACTTGCGCAACTCTGAGGTCGCAATCAGCATATGCAGAGCTACGCTGTCGCCAGTGCTGTGAGGAGCGTCAGCAGATGAGCGTGCAATCTGGAGGCGTGATGCAATATAATGGCTGAGCACCTGCAGGTCTGGCGCCGGCAGCGGCGGCGTGGGGCCCTTCTGCTGCTCGTACAGCGCCAGGTCCATGGCGGCGCGCGCATCGGCGGTGACGTCGTGCGGCTCGCCCGGCTGCCGCAGCTGCTTCCCAAGCAGCCGCCTCACCAGGTCCGTCAGCGCGGGGGTGCAGTCCGGCAGGTCCCTGCAGAGCGAGATTCAGTGCGTGCTTCGTGAGTTCCCTGGCCGGCGGGTTCCTTCACGCAAAACGACAGAAACGGTGCACCTGACATCTCAAACAGGGCCTTGGGCAGGCAATGCAGATGCGGGTATCATCAAAGTGTAGAAACGATGCACGTTGCGCCTTGAGGAGTTGGGCAAGCAAGCTGTCTTGCACGCACTTGTAGGCGAGCAGGAGCGAGGTGTCGATGACGGGCTGGTAGTCGATTTTCAGAGCGCGCAGGTCGTGGTGCAGCGCATGGCCCACCAAGACCACCTGTGCACACGTCACCCCACTCTATCATTAGGATGTTTGCGCAATCCCACCCACAAAGACGGACTGCGTCGGCAGCGGTGCCGCCCTGGAAGCAGCATTCCAAGATGGGAGGCAGAGTCCAGCAGTTCTTCAGGCGCAGCCGGCCTGGCTTGGCATTCCAGAGGACGTTAGCCGCTCCTGCAGAAATGGCATCGACGACAAGAACGCAACAAGGCACAGATGAAGCAATGCAGGAAAGAGCGCCGACATGGCCCTGAAATGGGCAATCTCACCTGGCCCTCCAGCGCGCCCAGCACGTCACGCTGCGCGTCCTCCAGGCTGTAGCGCACAGACTCCACGTCCGCAGCGGTGTGGCCCGTCACCGCGGTCCGAAAGTCCCGCACCTCATCCGCCGGCCGCACCAGGTTCTGCGTGAGGCAGCAACCCTTCTGATGCAGCAGCTTAGATCAGAGTACGGCAAGAGAAGGGACCGAAGCACGTATTGTGCATCTGATGGCATGGCAAGATGATAAAACTATGCGGTCTAGCACAGTGAGCCATTACAGTTCCTTGACAGAGTCCACCAACCGCATGCACACAGAAAATATATGGGGCATGGTGGACCTGCTGCAGGATGCTGCCGTCGACGTCCACGAGGCACAGGCTGAGCAGCGCCTTGTCGTCGTGCGCGGTGGCGCACATCTCGCAGTCCACCGCCAGCAGCGTCGGCTCCTCGTCGTAGGCCGGCGCGCTCCTGGGAGAGCAACAGGTTTGCGTTTTCATTTGCATAACAAGCTTTCAAATGGCATGACGTCCACTGCCGACCGGCAGAAGCGTCGGCTCCCCATCATTGGCCAGCGCGCTCCTAAAGGCGGCAACATAGGATTGCTGTTGCACAGTTGACGATGACACGGCTGACTGTGAAATGAAATCATCTCGACATGGTGACGGCTGCAGGCGGCGACTCCTCTTGTCAGGGTGATCGCAGCGCAGCGCGGTGCTCTGCTTGGGCAGCGCGCATCGCCAAAAAGGGCCATGGCGGATCAAGCCTGAATGCTGGCGGATCAAGCCTGAATGCTCACCGCTTGCGCTGCCAGCCGTCCTCATACGCAGGCATCTTGTACAGCTCGGCGAAGCGGCTGTGCGCCTGCGTCCGTTGCACCAGCTCCCAGATGCTGCCCTGCAGGTGGCAGGTGTCGGATGAATCAATGCAGGTGGATGTTGGCGACCACGAGAGGGACACCCAAGCGCTGAGCATCTCTCATCAGTCATAGCATGCAGCGCCACAAAATGCGCAGAATGGCAGGCAGCACCTGGGCGGGTCCCGCCATGCCGCCTAGCTCCAGGGTCGTCACTGCCATCTCCTCCTCCTCCTGCACAGTCGCCAAACGTGTCCTCCTTCCTGCCGTACTGCGAGGTTGCAACATGCCATACCATCCCATAAACGGCCACTATGCGTAGGAGAGGCATGCAGCCATGATGTAGCCTCACCTGCAGCTTCCGTTCCCACTCCACCAGCTTCTGAATCGCCAGGCGGGCCTCGGCTCCCCTTATAGACTCAACAAAGTCCGCCAGCACGTTCCAGGGATGCCTGGTGGGGTCCGATGCGCCGGCTGCCTCGAGCGTCTGCAGGCAAGCCGACTGCGGTCAGCTCCAGGTTAATGCCGTACTCTGATGTTGCGGAGATGAATGACGTTCAGCACCAGCGCAGAAGGCGGACCCAGGCTGCATGCATTGCATGCAGCTTCAGGGTCACCTTAACGTGCTCCTTCCATGTGCCGCTGCCGCCGGAGTAGCCCATCTTCTGGCACAGCTTGACGAGGCGGACCAGCAGGTCCGTATCTGCCGGCGAGAACTTCCAATCTGAGGCGGTGTCGCTGGCGACCTCCGCCTCCGCCTCGTCGCTGCTGGAGGAGGCCTCCTCCGACATGGAACTCGCATCGAACGAAAGCACGTCTTCGTCCATATTTAGCTGCGGTGTGACCATTCAATGCTGGAGGAACGTTCTAAACCGACTAAAATTTACAGCCGGGTTGGCTTCGCTGCTGCTGTGTAAAATGCTTTCGTTGCTCTGGGATGCGCGTTCTTGGTGACTGAAACGACGTGACAGCTTCAGCCAGCAAATCAATGCGCAATCCCTTCACTTTGTCTCTGTTGTTCAAGCATTTATAGCGGTGCAAACGCTAGCGAGAGCGCAGTCGAAGGACCAGCCATCAGGGACTTCAGCAATTCTCTCGTGTGGGCCAGTGTATCACCCCCCTTTGCCATTTTACTGTGTGCATGCAAGGTGCACACGCTCACACAGCGCTGTGCAGCAAAGCTCTTCCTGTCCGAAATCGTGTTTGCGGTGGGCCTGCCGCGCCTGGCGTCTGTGGCAGCTTTGCGAGTTTGTCACCTGCAGCTGCGGCAGCTGGCTTTTCACGCTTGCCGGCAGCGTGCTAGGCTGGAGAGCGTCAGATTATCCTGCCTCCAGAAGGCTATTGCAGCTTGAGTCGCTAGTCAGCTGGTCCTTCGAGTGCAGCTGCTCCGCCCCCAGCTGTCAGGAGCTCGATGCGCATCTGATCGACTGTTCCTGTTGTTCGAAGCAGCCTGATACAGGACCAGCGAGAACAGGAGAAATCATGCTCCATAATGCCGCCACGTATATATTTGGAGGGTTCAGTGGGGTTGTTGCCATTGGACTGGCGACATGGCAGGTGGGCAAGCACTTTTCTGAAGGCCTCGCCAGCCTGCAGCCTGAAGGCCTCGCCAGCCTGCAGCCTGCAGGCCTCGCCAGCCTGCCTTAGTCGAGCGGTACTTTGAGGACATGGATCGAACAGATCTTTGACGTAAGGGCCTGATTGACTGGAAATTGAAAGCTTTGGTCAAACGCGCAGATTGTAAACCACCTGCAGCACTACACATCCCCGGTGTTCCAGGTGCCCGATTGCGTCTGGTGAACTCCAGAGCCTGCTTATCAGTTGCATGAGGTAGCAGCATAGGCCACCATGGGCACTTGCAACTGAAGCTTTGTACTGTGCCGCATGCAGCGGTACATTGTGCGCATCATCTTCATGGTGCCGGTCTACTCGGTCTGCTCCTTCCTGGCGCTGGTGTTGCCGCACAACGCGGTCTATTTCGAGACCGTCAGAGTCGTGTGAGTGCCGGCCCTCGCTAAAACAGCATGCACATGCTGTGTGCACTTGGTGGCCGTGCGCAGCAAATGGAATGACTAGCACTGCGACAATTGCATACGATGCAGCAAGCAAGAAACGCTGGGGTTCTTGTTGAGGGCTTTCGATGCAACTGGCGCCAACTCCAATGACCGCCTTTGCAGCTGTGAGGCGTTGGTGTTTCTCGCGCATTGCAACTTGGGCCAACAGGAAAGCACTGTCCTGTGCAGCTATGAGGCGTTCGTCATCTACACCTTCCTGTCGCTGTGCCTGGGCTACGTGGGCGGCCCGGGCGAGGTGGAGGTCAAGATGAACGGCTTCATGCTGCAGCCGTCGCTCTGGCACTGCACCTGCTGCCTGCCGGCGCAGCGGGTGGACGGGCTCTTCGTGCGCCGCTGCAAGCAGGGCGCGCTGCAATTTGTGCTGCTGATGCCCATCCTCGGCATCCTGTCGGTCGTGCTGTACGCGACGCACCACTACTCGCCCGGCTACTGGGGGCCTGGTGATGGGTGGGTTTCCGCTGAAGCTTGCCGCTGTGGTAGACATAGGATGTGTTGTCACACTGCCCATTTCAAAATATGGAGAGTGTGGAGAGTGGTGGCAGCTTTCGACATCAGCTCCTGCAAGATCTACTTCGGTGGCCTGTTGGCGGTGCAGCTGAAGCATGACTTCGTTTCTCTTGTGCAAATCAGCGTCTCGCATGCCCCTGGTGCAAGGCTCTCGAGAAACGCATCAGGGCCACAGCCCTGCAGCAGCAACTGAACCAGAACCACAACCAACTGCCCGCTCGTGTGCAGGTACCTGTACATCACGATCGTCTACAACATCACGTACAGCGTGGCGCTGTTTGCCCTTTTCATGTTCTACCTGGGCACGCACGACCTGCTGGCGCCCTTCAACCCGCTCATGAAGTTCGTGCTCGTCAAGTCCGTCGTCTTCTTCACCTTCTGGCAGGCGCGTGCTCCTTCGGGAATGGTTGCCTGCACCCCGGCAGCCTGGCCATACCCTGCGCCGCTGTTCCCAGCAACGGCACACCGCTTGCCTGCTGACCTGGGGCCGACATTCGTCAATATTGTGTTGCACGTCGAGGGATGCCCAACTCGATTTCCTGCCATCTTCAAACTCAATCCCGAACTGTGCTGCACCCTCTGACGCATGTCTAACGATCTGCGCAGGGCATCCTGATCGCCATCCTGGTGGGCACGGGCGTCATCAGGGTCGCGGAGGACGGCGTCAACCTGCAGAACCTGCTGATTTGCCTGGAGATGCTGCCCGCCGCGATTGGCATGTTCTATGCGTTCCCTTACACCGAGTACAAGGACGGAGGTGCGCTGTGCCACCTCTGAACCCTAAGCCGCACTGGCATATTGCAGCTATTTCGGAGTGGAGTAGGTGCAGGCTGCGAGTCGCAGAGCGCGCGTTGCATTGCCGCGGCAGCCGCAGCTCTTGAGCAGCTGCTGTTGAATGGGAGTAGCAAACCATGCAGGGAGCAGCCGACCTCCGCAGTTTGATGTGCCCCACAGCTCGGACTTGCTGCGCATGTTCGTCAGCGAGTTAACATACCTGAGGCGCAACAGAAAAGGAAATAACACACAGCCATGACGAGAACCCACAATGTGTGTGTGCCCTGCTGCAGCGCCTGGCTCGCGGCTGCCTGCGGTCGGCAACGCCATCCACGCCATCAGCATCCACGACGTGGCGTCGGACACGGTGCACCAGTTTGCGCCGACGTACAGGGACTACGTGCTGTACAGCGACAACCAGGACGAGGACGGCGGCAAGGACGGCAGCGGCGATGAGAAACCCAAGAAGACCTTCCGGGCAAAAACCTTTGTCCCTGTCGGCGCGGTGCGCTTGGCCTCTTTCTGTTTTGAGTCCATGGCTTTCACCTTGAGTTGGACAGGAAGGCAAGTCACCAACTGCGGCTTTGTCAACGAGACTGCTGGGCTGCCACTCTCCTGGATTTGATGACGTCAGCATTCTTCGTGTGATGACGCCGCAAAGTCGAAAGCCATTGTCACCTCACCTTCTGTGTGCCTCGTGCAGGCAAAGAACGGGGAAAAGCCCAACAGCAGCCTGCTGAGCAACATGGAGATGGGCAACGCCGCCTTCTGGACCAACGGCGACTCCGCAGCGCTGTCGCCAGAGGCCGGCGCCGGTAGCGAGCAGCAGGGCGCCAGCGAGCAGCCGGCCGCCGGCGGCTCGCCGCCAGCAGCCGCCCCCAAGCAGAGTGAGCATCGCTTCATTGCTTTCTCTTCCTCCAGCGCCTTTCCAGAGCGTGACTGCTGGCAGGAGGGACAACACTATGCACGAGCTGTCAACCTTTTGCATCACCTGAGATCCGTTGCCTGTCCCGCAGACGGCACAGCAAAGCCGTCAGCCGCGCCCGACCTCACGTACATGAACGACGACAGCGTCGCGGCAAGGGCGGAGCCGCAGACGGAGGCCGCCCCGCCGCCGCAGCAGCAGCCGCCGCAGCGCAGCTCGAGCGGGGCTCCAGGGGCCTGGGCGGATGTGGACCTGTGAGGACGCGTGATGGCTGAATGAACCAGCTTGTGTTTGGACCCAGTTTCTTATTGCCTGCCTGCGTCAGGCCAGGATTGCGATGCGTCGATGCGAACAGCGCCCGCAGCTTTGGTTTCACAGTTCTCGAAGACAGCAAACTCGCTCCCGATCATGAACACTACCTCGGTGCTTGTGCACTCCGAGACGATGGGGCGATAGTACCTCTCTAGGTGACCTTGGGTGTTTGTCCTCTACAGCAGCCGTGCTCCCAATGCGACTGGAAAGCAGACGCCTCCTGAATTTGAGTGTCGGCTTTGGAGACCGGTGTGCACTCGTCACGTTGCTGTGGCTCCGCAATTGAAGGGAGAGTAAAACAATACAGCGCAAGTGCAACTTGCTCCCACCTTGCCACGACGTCTTCTCATACAGCGGTGCCGCATGCCTAGCTTTGAGCATGTGGCCCCTAGACATTACATTCAAGGAACTGACACCCGGTAAAATTCTAGGCAGTGTTCATCTGTCACAGCAACCTGGAGACACGCGGGCTGCTTGTGCTCGCAGAGCACCTCTGACGGTCATGCAATCCCATCGCCTCTGCTCTAGTACCGCAGCCAGTATGTGCGCCTCCGGAACCTGCGCATGGGGACACGACACACATCAGCACAGTATGACAGATATCGCTTCAGCAGGAGACTCGAGCCCAATGGACGACCAGCACGGTTGACGGATGCACTCGTATAACAACACGCATTAAGGACATGGCCTCTCTCCCGCGCCCTGCTTTGACAACGAAGTGATAACTTCCAGCGGTCGGCGCACCAGTTGTAGTCTGGGAGGTTCTGCACATCGCCCATGGCGGCGATGGCGACGTCCTGGTCGTAGATGACGCGCTCGGCGACAGCCTGACGAACAGAAAAAGAAGGATTGTTGACGACGGAGGAACTGGCAGGACTGGAGCCAGGCCTTATGTGCCACCGTCCGTGCTGCGGGCCTCATTCAGGCTCATCATCACTTTCATCGCATCCCCCACCTTGATTGTCTCCGCCGTCACCGCGTCCAGCCGCGCAAAGATCTCAGCCTTTGGCACCCGGCGCCCGTACACCAGCAGCCCCCGGCCGATGTCCTCCGCCACGGCTGCGGATCAGAAACGGCTGAGGATGAGATTACAGGTACTGCTGTGCATCGCCACACGCAGTCCAGCGAGCGACACCACAAGCAGTCCAGCGCGGCAGCAAAGCAGGGCACAAGGCGCACGGCTGGCGCGTCAAGACATGGATCATGTGTAGGTGGAGCAGTCGATTACTGCATCAGGATTGTATGCTGACTTGCCTGCACAGCAATGCTGCACGGGAAGCAGCGACATGCAGACTCGCAAGCCAGGTGAACTAAGGGGAGCTCACCGCCGGAGCCATCGATGCTGAAGAGGATGGAGGACTTGAGCTGGTTGCGCGCGCGCACCACATCCTCCTCCGACACCTCGTACACCAGCTTGGTGATCTGCGCAGGTGCAGTGCGAGTCTAGAGGGGACATCACATTTTGCTTCGAATCAGGACAGCGTTAACGCAAGGCCTGGAGGCGCACATTGCACATATGAGCAGTGCATACTGGTCTTCAGATGGCCCGGGGTGGCCAATTCGCACGGACCCAAAAGGCGGAGACATGGCGGCCATCCAGTAATGGAAGTTTTATGGGGCGGCACCTCGTGCATGATGGCCCACGACAGGTCGTCGATGTGCGCGCCCTTCTCCGCGGTGGCGATCACTCCGAACAGGCCGGTGTCGTGGTAGTTAGTGTTGAACGCCGTGTACGAGTTGCACAGATTGTTCGCCGCCACCGTCTGCGCCAGCGCTGCAAGAGACACACAAACGACCGTCGGCAACGTCAGAGCAATGACTATACGGTAGTCTCGGCTGGGTCCTAGGACACTGGGCATGTTGAGCAGAAGGTCATGGGCAACCTGAAATCAGGGCTTGGTAAGGCGGTGGCACCATGATATGCACCATGAGTAGATGCTGCTTGCGAAGAACAACTGGGTGATATCTCTCGGAAAGGGGGTAGAGGGGGTCACTCACGCGATGCCATGTTGGCGCCGGCGCCGGCATTCTTGTTCCAGCCGCCCAGCAGCTGCTGCATGATCATGAGCGGGATGGAGTCGGCGTCGGCCCACGCCACGCCCTTGAAGGCCACCGCAAAGTGCAGCAGCGGCATGTCCGGGTCCCGGATGCGCACGTCCGAGCCCGTGAAGTAGGACGGCTCCTGTGGCGCACACGCAGAAAGGCGAGTGTTAAGCGGCTTTCAGCGCATCGAGGCGCTGATACAGCGATTTCAATGACGTGTTTGATGGTGCCGGCAGCTTGTGCATATGCTGTGGGATCGGGCACTTGCTGCGGTCCGTGCGGCAGGCTGCATCGCCGGATTGCCTGCCCAGGCCGACAGGCTGCAGCTGTGCTCAGGCAGATGTTCACCTGCTCTGCAAATTGGGAGCCACTTGTGAAACACTGCTGACCTTGGCGACCAGGTCGTAGGCGGTGGTGGGGTCGGAGGACAGGCTGCTGAAGGCCTTCTCCGACAGCTGCACGAGCTCCTCGTGGTCCACGGCGCCCGCCGCCGCCACCACCTGCAAACAGAAGCGTGCGCAACCTTCACTTTTCCGGTCGAGGTTTCAAAGATTTCTGGTCAACGCCATCGCCAACTCAACAGCGCCCAGAGCTCCGCGCCGCCTGCCGGCGCCGCCACCTGGCAAAAGTGCAATTCATTCATTACCTTCACGTAGCTCAAATTGTAATCCCCATCGCTCCCCCAACAAACCCCCATGGCGCTGCCTGCCGCCGACCTGCCCGGCAGCCACACACCTTACATCAGCGGTGTTGGGGCTTCCTCCATCCGACCCTTGCAACAATCAACCCCTCACCCTTCCTAAGTCCATGTCAACTGCATAACGGCTGCATTTGGACATTGAAGTGGTTGGCGCCTTTGATGCCCCGGCCGCAGGGCACACACATATCCATGCCCCGAGCTGCATCGAAAGGTTTACGCTTGCAAAGATGGAGGCAGCACCATGCGGGGCGCGGTGTAGTTGGCGGCGATGTAGTCCGCGAGGTCGCCGCGCGTCAGGCAGCGGATGTTGTCGGCGGGGCCCAGGATGGTGCGCCCCAGCGGCGTGTTCTGGAACGCCGTCGCGTGCAGGTGGTCCAAGATCACCTCCTCTGGGATGCCCTCCACCTGCAGGATCACACTTGCCGGTTTGGGTTGAACTTCTAAAGGCGCAGCGGTCCATTGTATGTGCAACACCAGCAGAGTCGGAGGCACTGCTGGGAAAGAAGGCAGAGCAGGCGCAGGACACAGTGACTCTATGTGCACGTTGAGAGGTGACATTGTCTGTGTTGTTGAGCGTGGCAATCAGGCAGCATCACAGCAAGGAGTCAAGAGAGTGATGGCCTGTGTGACGGACCTCCTCCATCTCGCGCAGGATGACGGAGCGCTCGCGCTCGATGGCGTCCTTGCTCAGGTGCGAGTTCTGGATGATGTCCGACAGGATGTTAATGGCCTTCGGCACATCCCTCTTGAACACCTGCCCATGTGAGATGCTGTGCTGTCAGCAACACTCCGGAGGCCAAAACGCAGCATGAACCACACGTCGGTGTCGGCACTCTCTGCGAGTTGTGAGGCGCACAGCCATGAGTTCTTCATGGTTCGTGGCTTGCCCGACTATCTGCGGCATGCGTGGCTGCCATGAGCTGTGCATGCCACGCGACTGCATACAGCGCCATGCCGCAAATGCAACTGAACGCCCCCGGCATCTGGCAGTGCGCACCTTGGCGTGATAACACGTCTGCTCACGCGACGTGTACGCGTTCAGGTGTCCGCCCATGTCCTCAATTTCCAGCTCCAGCTCCTTGGAGTTCCGCGACTGCCACGCACCAAAGATCATAGATTGAGCCGACTGGCGATGCCAAGTCCCGCAGCCATCACGTCGCGGCCTTAAACACCGACAGGCCCTGCTGGACAATCTCTGCAGGGTGCTCTTGTCTCCGTGGTGCATGTTTCCAGTACAAGCATCTGACATCTAGCATGTTGCTGCTGCCGTACTGTCACAGCGGGAGCGCCTCGCGGTCCCGCAGGAAGCCTGGCAGACAGGATGATGCTCACCCGAGTGCCCTTGAAGGCCATGTGCTCCAAAAAGTGCGCGCTGCCGTTGTTGGCGTCCGTCTCATAGCGGCTGCCGGCGTCGATCCAGACGCCCACTGTGGCCGTCTCCGCAAAAGGCGTCGTCTCCGTGCCCACGCGCAGGCCGTTGCTCAGCTGCGTCACCTATTGTGCAAGAGCACGCCATTGACAGCGCCGTCTTCTGGGCCAGTATCATCGATGTAAATGGTTTCGTATGTTCGTTTCTGCAGCTGCACAGAGTCAAGGACATCAAGGTTGCTGGCAGAACTCCACAGCAGATACTAGAAGCAGGCGAGATGCCAGGAGCCATCGGTCATCGATCCGACCAAACTCGCCTGCGTGGCTGGGATGCTGCCCAGCAGGTTGGCGTACGAGTATGGCTGCGGGATTGGGGTGGCATAGCGCAGGAATGGCGACTCATCGGCCACAGCAACCTCGCCAGCGGCAGCAGCAAATGCGCGGGTTTGGCAGGCGCCAGGAGCAATGGCCTGGAAGCGCGCCAGGCGCGAGCTGGCCTTGAGTACGCGCTGCATGGTTGGTGACCTGACGACAAATGCACCCTAAGCAGACCTTCTTGCCAGACGGCAGCGAGACCGTGCGGCCGCTCAGCAGCACTGCCTGACGCCCAGCCTGCCCATCAACAGTTCCAGCCACTACGCTGCAAGTCTGAGATCTGCTGCAGTGCTGCTGATCCCAGATCGTGCAATAATGGTGGTTCGATTAACCCTTAATCAGTTGCAGGGGGCCAAAAGAAAGAGTTTGCGTAAAGAATTTCGCTTCGGGTTACCAGCTTGGTGCGATGATCAGCAAGTGGATTGATGCAGTCCAGTACGCCTATGCAGTCACTAGACAGCAGTCAGCAGGTCTCGATAGTCGTCTGATGGGAGCCAGCGCGCGCTGAGGATGGTCACACGCTCACTGACGCTACAGAAGTGAGTGCTCCAATCCCCAAATGCCTTGTGCACATAGCCCAGTGGTCCTGACTGGTGCCAGCTGACCAGAAATGCGATCATGATCGTGCACACATGTAACCACATCACTCTTCATGGCTGTAGTGCCTCCGAAAACGCGGGCTGCTAAGGCGAAACAAAACACAAAGGCCGAGAAGAAGCCAGCAGCAGCAGCAGGAGAGGGCGGGGCGCGGGCAGGCAGAGGCGGAGGCGCAGCAGGCGGGCGAGGCCGTGGCGCCAGGGCAGCAGCCCCCGCAGCCAGGGCGGCATTGCCGCGCCAGACGCGAGCAGCGGGTGCGGATCGGACTGGGGGCGCAGCAGGCGCGGCAGGCGCCGCAGACGCTGGCGAGCCGGTGCAGCTAGCGGGCAACATGCTGATGGCGGCCGTGCAGCCGCCGGCCGCGGAGATGGTGGGCGCGGAGGGGGGGACCGAGCCCAAGGATGGGCCTGCTGACGACAAGGCCAAGGAGGACGAGGCCAGCACGGCGCCTCTGCCGGAGAAGGTGCTGACTGCTGCATCATTACATTGATCGTGCGCCACCGAATTGCACCCGTGGCAACAGGGTGCTCCTTCAACTGAACGAGGCGATTCAAGTTCTGAACAATATGTATATTTGCAGATACAAATTCACGCCTGCGCTGTTGGCATTGAGTCGATGCAGGTGCAGAGTGGCATCCAATATTTTCATTGATTCGCAGTGCCAAGTGGGCGGCTCGCCGCTGTACGTCCTGGAGCGAAAGCTCGGCAAGGGCGGCTTTGGGCAGGTGTATGTGGGGCGGAGGACAACGCCCACGACAGCCAAGGAGGGGCCCACAGCCAATTGTGTGAGTGCATTGCCGGCACCTCCTTGTGAGTGCGACGTGCATGTCATGTGCGCTGCGTGCAACATCAAGGGTTTTGAACTGCGGACGCTGTCCCGGCGGACACCTGCTTGTTCAGACTGTGTGTTTCCATTGCGCAGGTGGCGCTGAAGTTTGAGCACAGGAGCAGCAAGGGCTGCAACTATGGCCCGCCCTACGAGTGGTCTGTATACACGTGAGTGCCCTACTCCGTGCGCAAATGCTGACTGTGTGAGCACCGTCAGTGGTACCGTCGAGGCGCCAGAATGTAAATGACCCTGAGATGCTCCTGATGTTAGAATGTGACGCAATTGAGACCGCCTTGCAGGACGCTGGGCGGCATCCATGGCATCCCACGCGTGCACTTCAAGGGCCGGCAGGGGGACTACTACATCATGGTGAGTGCCCCTAGGTCATCTGGATCCCGCCACCGATCATACCTGTAGCTGGCCTGCAGACCTCCTCGTCCTGCATTTCAGGTGTTGGCTGCAAATAATGCTCAGTAATGCTGCTGTGCCCCGGCTGTGCAGTGAAGCTGCAAATTACAAAACACATGTTGCAGATGTGACTGAGTTTGCTGCGCAGGTCATGGACATGCTGGGGCCCAGCCTGTGGGACGTCTGGAACTCGCAAGGGCAGGTCATGTCGCAGGAGATGGTGGCGTGCATCGCCGTTGAGGCGTTGGCCATCCTCGAGAAGCTGCACGCCCAGGGGTGCGCATGTTTTGCCTGTCGACGCGGTGCGGTTTCTGCCGACGCGCCGCTGCTGCATTGGGGCAATGGTTGCCTTTCCTCAGCTGGCATCGACCTGCAGAGGATGTCTTATGTCACTGGAACCTGCATTGTGGCGCACATGCTGAACCGCTGTTGACACATCGCCGGCTGACGCTCTGTGCTGCGCAGGTATGTGCATGGCGACGTGAAGCCGGAGAACTTTCTTTTGGGGCAGCAGGGCAGCGCCACGGAGAAGAAGCTGTGGCTGGTGGACCTCGGGCTCGGTGAGTGCCTTTCCAACCGCCTGCATTCGGGCGTGTTCTTGTAACTAGTATCAGCCATCTTTGTTGTCGCTGTTCTCATCACTGAACTGGCAGTGCTTGGGGTGCTGAGGCGCAAGACTGTGCCCTGCTGCGCAGCCACCAGGTGGCGGGACTCGACATGCGGCACGCATGTCGAGTACGACCAGCGGCCAGACGTCTTCAGGTGCGCCTGCAGCACGCCTGCATCGATAACCACTCGTTCACATGTTTCATCACCTGTCGATACCCTTGCTCGTGCCATCCGCTTACTCCGCCTTTCATCCAGAGCAGTCCTTGAACAACTTGTCTTCCACAGAGCGGTGTGACTATCCAGGGGCACAGTGCGGTATGCGAGCGTGCATGCGCACCTGGGCCGCACAGCCAGCAGGCGGGACGACCTGGAGTCGTTAGCCTACACCCTCATGTTCCTGCTCAAGGGCCGCCTCCCTTGGCAGGGCTACACGGTGAGTGCTTGCATCTTGAGTCGAGTGCCACCTTGGCAGCCTGCTGCACTGTCTGGTGCAGCTCCGTGTCAAAGCCTGGATCGAACACTCATGAGTCACAGTCAGCTCCTGATAAGTTTGCATCTTGAAGAATTTCAATATTTGCTGCCGAGCAGGGCGACAACAAGGGCTTTCTGGTCTGCAAGAAGAAGATGGCCACGTCGGCGGAGCTGCTGTGCCGCTACACGCCGCCCGCCTTCCGGCAGGTGCGGGACCTGCTGCCTGCCTGGCGTCATTGCCTCAATCGTACTTGTAGGACACCACTTGCAGCCAAGTCTTGCCTCTGCTTGTAGTGTATCAGTGCAGGGTCTTCTTAATGTGCAACTGCCATGCCCAAATGCGCCGACGATCCTTTGCTGCATCGCTGCTGCAGTTTGCGGAGGCGGTGGTCAACCTGAAGTTCGACGAGGAGCCGAAGTACCAGGCCTTCATGGCGATCTTCGACCCGCTGTGCGGGCCCAGCCCCCAGCGGCCCATCCTCACCGAGGGCCAGACAAAGGTACGCTTTCCAAGACTGGTGTGCCCTTGCCGCGCGCAATTGGCTGGCTTTGTTGACATCTTGTGTGTGCCAAGGTACAGACTTTCGAAATTTGGTACGGCAGCCCTTGGCAATCATCATCTGTGTTCCGTCCAGGTTGCAAGGCTTGATTGCGGACACAGATTCTCAAGAGCGGTGCCTCTGTGGCTCTGTCCCTCTGTGCTGATTTGCATCTCGTGCGAGCGCTGCAGGTGGGCCAGAAGCGGGGGCGGGAGGCGATGGAGGAGGACGCGATGGACGTCGCGCCCAAGAAGAAGATCCGGCTGGGGCTGCCGGCCACCCAGTGGATCACCGTCCACAATTCGCACCGGCCCATCAAGCAGCGGTGCTCATCTGCCTGTCGAAAAACTGGCCTGATCGCCTTCCGCAGCCACAGTGCTAAACGGTCCTGGTTGCATCCATTGTCACTGCACATATTGACGTCAACTTGGCAAACACGCTGATCACATGGACAAGTAGAAGCCTTTGAAGTTGAAGCCAGGGAAATCTTGCATTCGTCAGCCTGGCTTGTTCAGCCTTGAAAGCCCACAGATCCTCCATCTGAAGTCAGTCGTGATGGCATCAGCCAGGGTGAACTGATGTCAAATTCGGTGGCAGGTACCACTACAACGTGGCCAACAGCCGGGTGGAGCAGCATGTGGAGAAGGGCAACGTTGATGCGCTGCTCATCAGCAGCGTCGCCTGTTGCCAGGAGCTGTGGGCGCTCATCATGGACGCCGGCACCGGCTTCAGCGCCCAGGCGCGCCTGCGCAGCCTTCGATCTTGTGCTGCGTTGGTGGAGCTGGCATTGCTGCCAACTCGCATGTGGCTGAAGGCGCGCAGGGCAGGCGTGGCGCAGGACAGGCGTCCTGCTGCAGGCGGGACTGCAGCCAGGGCTGCAGTATGAGGTTCCGGAGTTTGTGAGGCTGAGCTTCCTGCGGACGCAAGCACACTGCCTGCTGCACTGCATATTCATACATGTAGTCACCTGCCCTGTGCCTGCGCAGCTGCATGACCTGAGCTGCCAGTTCCTGCTCGTGCAGCAGCCACGAGATCGTGCATCGTGGGGAGACTTCGGACCTGCCACTGCCTTGAATTTGCACCTCATCCGACGCGTGAACATGCACACAGGTGTACGAGCTCAGCTGCCAGTTTCTGCCCAAGGAGTGGATCATGGAGAAGTGGGAGGAGGGGTACTACATCACCGCCATGGCGGGCACCAACAGCGGCTCCTCCCTCGTCGTCATGTCCAAGGGCACCCCCTACACGCAGCAGTCCTACAAGGTATGTGCCCCGCTCTGATGCGCATCTTTTTGCACCACGGCAGTCGATGGTTTTTCTACGACGACTTTGCAGAACTTTGGACTGGCTGCACTGACGGCAGGCCCTAGATCCTGTATGCAACAGTGTGCAATGTCGAAGGCTTGCCACCAACCCACCCCACGTGTGTCCCGGCTGAGCTGACACGCCCGTGGCCGCCCGTGCAGGTGTCGGACTCCTTCCCGTTTAAGTGGATCAACAAGAAGTGGAAGGAGGGCTTCTACGTCACCAGCATGGCGACATCGCACACGCGGTGGGCCGTCGTCATGTCGCGCAACGCCGGCTACATCGACCAGGTGATTGACAGTCCTCCTCTGTTACGTCCTCTTCTGGGCCATCCGTGGAGTATCAACACTTGATTCGCGGCATTGACGGCCTCAGAAACACCCAAAGAAGTTGCAGATGGATGTTGCTTGTACCATCACTTGAGAGTGGCAGAGAAAGAGAGTCACTGCACTGGAGAGCACAGAAATCCAGGCACTCCAGTCGTCCTGGCGAAACCTCAGCGCCAGCCTGAAACGGGTGCATGTCCATGCGCTGCAGTGCGTGGAGCTGGACTTCCAGTACGCCAGCGAGGGCATCCACCGGCGGTGGGACGCCGGCTTCCGCATCACCGCCTGCGCCGCGACGCCCGACCAGGTGCGCTCCGTGCCAACTTCAACATCACATCCAGGGCATCTGACTTTGTCGGCACGGCTGTGGCAGTAAGAGGGCTGGCGCAAAGCATGGGAAAGCCCATGATACAGATCGTGATGCGCCGGCCTGATTGCATGCTTTTGTCAATGCACCTGTCGCAACAGCAATATTGGCAGCTGCCGCAGAGTTGTGACCCTGGGTGGCTTCCCCTTCTGCAGGCGGCCTTTGTGCTCAGCGTGCCGCGGCGGCGGCCCATAGACGAGACGCAGGAGACGCTGCGGACGTCCGCCTTCCCCAGCTCCCACGTGAAGGACAAGTGGGCCAAGAACCTGTACATTGCCGGCGTCGCGTACGGCCGCACAGTCAGCTGAGCGGGGCGGCAGCGTGCCGTGCCGCCGCCGGGGCACCGTGATGCCGTCCCCCCGCATTTCCTTCGGCTCGGCGGCCTCTGCGGTTGGCCGGCGGTGGCGGCTGCTCAGCGCCAGCGGCCCGCCACGGCTCAGGGCCTGCAGGCCGCTGAGCGGTGCTCCTGCTGCCGCGGGCAGCGCTGCCTGCGGCGGCAGACGCGCAGCTGTGCTGAGACGCGTGGCTGACTGCAGCTGCGCGCGTATTTCATGCGTTGTTTGTAGGCAGCCGACCATGAAGGCTTCGTCAGCTCCTACCAGTGTATTTCGACAGCGTTTGTCGACCCAATCGTGGCTCCCCCGAGTTGGTTGCACATTTGACCCGCATGCCGCGTCTGGCTCCTGGCGCTACCTGTACTGTTTTTCATGCGCAGCTGTCAGTGGGCATGGTCGTCTTCTTCCCTGGTAATTAATTCAGTCTGGCACACGCTTCCCCAGCACCGACGTAGGCCCTCTTAAGCAGCAGCATCCACGTGCAGGAGTGTGGAACAGGTGTGACGTGCTGCCTGACGTGACGTCAGGCAAAGGAATCGATTGGCGACAAGACGTCATTCCAAAACCGATCAGTCACGCGGCTGGCACGACGCAATAATCACAGTCCGCGGGTGTTTCGTTGGCTAACCTCGCCACAGTCAGATCCATCCGGTCGTTGACCTGTTTGCACGCTGCCCGGCCTGCGGGACATTCGCACAGTCAACGCGTCATGATCTTGTAACACACTGCAACCCCCTAACGCTAGTGCGAAGTCGCACGCCAGCATCCTTCAGGACAAAGATTGTAGGACAGTCGCGATGCTCGGCGCACTCCTAGTGCTAGCACTGGCGTGCCTAGCGTCGGCGCACGCGGCCAGGAGCACCAGCAGTTTCGATGAGCAGCTCCAGCTGGCGAAAAACGGCCGCACGACGCTGGCCGCGCCTTACACAGCCGTCCAATCGGTGAGTCTCTACTGCCTGCATTCATCTCTCATGTAGCTAGATGCGTGCTCCTCGGGGTAATGCCCTACACCGGTGGTATCGTACCACACTTCTTCGATTGCGCGTTGCCACCACATTGATGCGGCAAGCGACAGCGTGATCGCAGTCAGGCGCCGTAATCGGTCATTCCACTTAGAGATACATGCAATGCAGGCAAGCTATGCATCTCAGTAGCAATGAGGTCACGTGGAATTTGTGCCTACACTGTGTTGCACTGCGAACAGCCAGGCTTCCGTACGCTGCCTCCATCGCCATTCAGCGCCCCCTGCCTGAGTTCCATTCAAACAACCTGATAAGTGTAGTCTCTCAGACCTTCTGCAGCCGCCCTGCTGCTGTGCCTGCCTGCCTGCACCTGCGGCGGCATGCTCCCGCGTCATGCATGCAAGCAGGAGGTGCAGCTGGCACATCGTGGCAGCCAGGGACGTGGCGCCTGCATTCCGGGTGCAAATATTTGTGGCAGTCTTGCACAGGTCGGTTTCGGAGGCTGGGCGACCTCCTCGTACCGCCAGCTGCCCTACGGCAACCAGCGCGTCGCCGCATCCAGCAGCGTCGCCGCCATCGGCCAGCCGCTCGCCACTGCGCGCACAGCCACGCAGGCGGCGGTGTTGTGCGAGGTCCTGGTGCAGCCCAGCGGCAACCCTTACCAGTGCAGCCTCGGCTACTGCAGCTCTATCGGGTTGTACTTCAAGAATTGGTGAGCGTTTGACATTGCGGTGCATGTACCACTACTGCCTGCCAACTTGTATGCCACCTTGTCGAAGGCAGTGAGTGTAAATAGTGTGTCACCGCGCGTTCAATCATTCTGAAAATGCAGGGACACGCAGCCGGTAGTGGCGCCGTGGCAGCTGCTGGTGTCCGGGCCCACCTTCACGGGCGTCTCCGGCGCATACAACCTGGATGCCGTTACCTTTGCGAACGGCGCCATCACAGGTGCGCGGGGCTTGCGACTGCCTGTAATCCTCAGTCAACCTTGTGCTGGCAGGAGCAGCGGATCCATAATTCTCACGTGCCATGGCTGACTCTGTCTCTGAATGGCGGCGCCAAGGCGGATGCGCCGCCATGTTGACGTGCCATGTTGACGCTGCACGCTTGACCGCATGCCGCATCGCCTAGAATTGTGCGTGATGCTGCACAGGAACGGCAAGCCAGAGCTGGCAGACGCTGCAGCCCAGCGGCGTCGGCACCGGCGTCAACCTGGGCTTCCAGCTGGGGTCCTCGTCCTTTGATCCGGCCAGCTTCATGCCGACTCGCGTCACGGTGAACGGCGGCGCCTGCGCTATCAACACCGTGTGGGGCGCCACGGCTCCCAACCTGCCGCCGCAGCCGCCCAGCCCGCCCAGCCCGCCGCCGAGCCCGCCGCCACCGCCCGGCCCACCTGGGCCGGCGTCGCCTCCCCCACCGCTGCCACCATCGCCCCCCTCGCCGCCGTCTCCGCCGCCAGCTCCTCCGTGAGTCTGGCCTGGTGGCCGGCTTTAGTGTGCAGCAGCTTGAGGGTACATTACCAGCAGAGAGATAGCGCTGCCCACTTTGCTGATTGCGGTCATTTGACTCACTGCAGGTACATTGTGCCAGGCACCCCGGTGGTTGCGGTGCAGCCGGTGTCGGTGTCTGGCACCAAGCTCATCGGCGTAGACGGAAATGAATTGCAAATCCGTGGCCTCAACTGGTTCGGCTTTGAGGACGGCAACACCGCCCCCGACGGCATCTGGCAGGTGTGACATCGACTGCTTATACCGCTGTTCTCCTGAAACATCGTTCTTCAGTGGCATAGTTGCCGGTCTCCCAGCATGTCAGCACACTCTGCCTGGGAATCTTCCAGCAACTTTGAATTAAGGCTGACATGTGCATGTGCAGGGTGACCAGTCGATCACGCGGGACATTGTGACGATCGCCCGCCGCATCCGGCTGCTGGGCTTCAACGCCATCCGGCTGCCGTTCTCCATGGCCGACCTCTTCACGGCGCAGCCCCGCAACTTCAACGGCACCTGCAACACTACGCCCGACACGACGCTGCTGGCCGCGACCACGCCCCCCAACGTCACCACGCCTGGTGCGCCGTCATCATGCCACCGAGATGCAGGCTGTTTAATTGAAGATTGCACACATCTGAAAACATCTGGCGCTTTCCTTGACCTGCAGCTGTTGGCGTGCACCTGGGCTACGAGCCAACTAACCCGCCAGGCTACTGCAACTTCGACCTGCCCAACGACTCCGTCTACAACCGCTTCCTGTTCGTCGTCAACCTCTTCGCCCGCAACGGTGCGCGCCTCCCCCCTGTGTCGGCCCTCCGGCGTCAGCAGCATTGAGGACCTGACAGCGTCGCCGCTGTCGCACTCCCAGCACCCCTGCAACGTCTCTGCACCATCAGCAACACTGCCGGGCAGCCGCCTAGGTACCAATGCCTGTGCGTCAGCCAAAAATGTCCGTTCCACCTCCGCAAGAGGAGTCCTTCCCTGCCGACAAAGTTTCAAAAGCAACATCTGCAGGCTGGTACGTGCTGATCGACAACCACCTGAACCTGGACCCGACGGCGGTCCAGAACCGGACCCTGTGGCTGCAGTACTGGGCGCGCATCATGACCGCCATCAACGCCGACCCCATCTCCCGCAAGTTCGTCATGTACGACATCATGAACGAGCCCGACAGCCAGGGCATCCCATGGGTCGGCTCCAGCGGCAAGTGGGGCATGACCGACTACTACGTGCGCTGCCCCAAGCTCTAGATTCCTTCCCCTCTTGTGCCGGCGCCAGAATTGCATATTGCAGCAGCCCTGACTGCTGCTTGGAGGCGGTAGCCGTTGCATGTCGCCGCATGTCGACGGATGTGCTGAGCTTCCACTCCTGGTGCGTGCAGCTCGCCATGATGGACCAGGGGTACACGATCAACCCTCAGGCCGTCTACTTTGTCGAGGTGCGAACCCCGCCAGCGCTGAGGCCAGCCTGCAACAATTTGAAGGACTCACCGCGGCACCGCTGAATGATGCGGCATGCATTCACAATTCATGCGGCACCCACATGCAACCTGGCAAATCCTGTCCTGCATGCTGCTGGCTTCTGATCACTACGCTGGGCGATCTGAGCGCTTTAGAACGAATGTCAAAATTCTTCTCTCCATACGACATCCGACGGTGTTGTCGGCGCTGCTTCAGGGCGGCGCCCAGGGCTCCATCAAAGCGAACTGGGGCGATGGCTTCTCCACAAACCCCACGCTGTTCCCCGCCGGTAGCGCCGGCAGCCCCATCACCTTCTTCACCACGCTGCTCACAAAGCCCTATGTGTAAGCGCCGCAAGTTTTCGCTGCCCCGGCCTGCTCAGGCAACCCTTGTCGCACTCTCTGGCTGTATTCACTGTCTCTTGCATTGCACAGCCTTGTCGCACGCGCACGTTCCAACCCGCCCGGGCCTGCACTGCTAAATACGCTGAAGCCCGCAGCACCAAGTCTGCAGCTGAACCTCAGCATTTTCTCGTTCTTTCTCGCAGGGGCAGTGTGGTGGTGTCGCCGCACGTGTACCCTCCTAGGTGATGCTCTTGCACTTCTTGCGACACAATGCTTGACGAGATGTACCACATTGCAGCTTGGCTGCGCTGTGGTGCTGAAGAGCCGAAGGCTGCTGCCAGTCAATATGCCAAGTCTTGAATCACTACACTATGACGTGCCCCTGAACACTGTTGCCTTTTCCTGCCCCCGCAGCATCACGACGGCGCAGGACCACTACACCGGGCCCGACCTGAATTTACGGTGCACGATCGCGCACGGCTATCTGAATAAGGCGCCTGGCTTCTGCACCGGCGCCGGGTACACCGGCACCTGCCGCACCTTTCCCGTCGTCCTCGGCGAGTTCGGCACCCAGCTGACGGACCCGCGTGACCTGATCATGATGCCCCAGGTGGGTACTGAGTTGAAAACCTGGCCGCTGCTCCGATCTTTTCCCTATGGTGTACGGCCAGGCTGGAGGTACCTGCTTGCCTGTGGCCGCGCCCCTTGGCAGTGCCTGGTCCTTTCAGCTGGCTGCTGGCTGCGGCGAGCTTGCTGAGCCGATTAGATGATGCTTCATTGAGCAGCTGCCATTACCTGCACCGCATGCCAATAGTGCAGTAGCCTGGCAAGAGAGTGAAATGTCCCATCCTGACGGCAGTACGCCAACTACCTCAACAACGTGGGCAACGGCACCGACGGCGGCCACGAGGCCATCACCTCCTGGTTCTGGTGGGCCTGGAACGCCAACAGCGGCGACACCGGCGGCATTGTGCGCCATCTTCCTTCTGCTGCTCGTCACTGTCTTGTGCCACGATCTGATGCTGAGCATGGGGTATGCCCAGTGCTTATCATCCTCAGGCAGCGCATGCCTCGAACTGTGGTTGTGGTTGTGGTTGTGGTTGTGGTTGAGAGCCGCACCTCGTGGCTGTACAACAAACCACGCGGAAGCAAAACCCAGACACATAGTCAACTGCCGTCTTCAGGTCGCCAATGACTGGACAACCGTCGTCTGGCGCAAGCCGGACTACCTGGAGACAGTGGGGCTGCAACCCTTCTATGCGCAATACCGCCCCAGCTACACGCCCGCCCCGGTGGGCCACCTTACATCTCATTGCTCATACATTATGTAGTCAACCATCTTAATCACCTGTCGAAATATTCTGGAACACACTCAGGAAAGTATAGTGTGCACTCCAGCCTCCGCGACTTCCAAATCCAACCGGCATCGGCGTCGTCCTCTGCAGGCGGCCACTCCCGACCAGCAGCCCATCACAGCTCAGCCCACTGTGGCCCCCACTGCTGCGCACGATGTGACGCCAGCGCCTACAGCGGCACCGACACCCACAGCTGCGCCTACAGAGTCGCCGACGGCCGCTCCGACTGCTGCGCCGGTGGAAAGCTCGCAGCCCACTGCCGTTTTGCTGCCGGCAGCTGCTCCCACCGCTGCTCCGGTGCGCCTCTGAGCAAGGCCATTTGGCTTGAGAGTACTTTCAGGGGTGCAAGCTGAATCTGATTTTCATTGACCAGGGTTTTGCTTGCCACCTGCAGACGGCGTCAGACGGCCCGAGCTCGCGGCCGGTCCTCACCCCGACAGAGGCGCCGACGAAAAAGCCGACGCGCAAACCGACAGCCAAGCCGACGGCCAAGCCAACAGCCAAGCCGACGCGCAGGCCGACTCGCAGGCCGACTCGCAGGCCGATGCGGAAGCCGACGAGGAGGCCGACCCAGGCCCTAAAGAGGCGGCCAACTAAAAAACCAACGACGTCTGCGCACAGACGCCGCCCCACAAAGAAGCGCCCCATAAAGAAGTTGGGCTGAGCAGAATGATAGCTTCGGCACCTGAGCAGCGGCGGCGGCGGCGGCGGCAGTAGAAAACGCAGGGATGGCCCATGATCCGGCCGTCCACATTGGCATCAGCATCGGTCATGCCAACCGACTCGGCAGCAGGGGTCTCCTCAGCAGCGGAGGCGTGAGTCCTAGCTCTTGGATGTTTCTTTGCAGCTCACCTGCGTTTTGCACCTCAGCAGGTGACTGCCATGAGAGTGTCCACCTAGCGAAGGCAGGTGCCGTCAGCGGTCCAGCAAACTTGCTGTTTTTGTGGTGGTAGTCCGTGCCAGGCGCCTACCTGAGGCGGCCTCAGGTAGGCAGCTCAGCAGAACTGTAGGGGCAGATGACATATGTACCTGAGGCTGAAGGACTGTCGTGGTTTTGCTGTGCGCGTATACACGCACTCATTGGGTATTCTGGGGATTCAGGACTGCGTTAGGGGGATTACTGCTTTTTGGCGGAAGCCAATAACCGGCAACCTCCAAATATAGTACTCAGCCGATTTCAGACTTTGTATCCTGACGGTAAGTCCTTTACAGGTGGTCAATGTGGGGCCTCTGCAGGGGGCTCAGCTGTCGCGGAAGCAGTCAAAACGAATCGGATAGCTAGCAGAAGATGATATGTGGCGGCTGCGAGCGCTTTCGCATCGTCGGCGGCGATCACGACGGGGTTGGCTGTTGTGATGGCACGGAGCATTTCCAGACGCTGGGAAGCTCGGTGCCCGCAGCAGCAGCTTTTCATCAGGTCTCAGAGGCATACTGTCGGCTCCCATGATTGCCAGCGGCTTGAGGTGCAGAATTTGAACAGCCAGCCGCCTAAATCCCAAATTCTGAAAGGCCCACGGTCTGCCTTTGTTTGTTTCCTTTTTGGCTGGCTTGCTTTGGCTTCATGTATGTGAGGACGATTTCCGGTCTGCGAGCCGATATCTGCGAGCCGATATCTGTTCGTGTTTAGGGCTCAGATTACCGCTTTCTATACGCTGTGTGTCTATGTTTGTAAGCAACACGTGGTATGGCCTGCCAACGCGGCATCCGCATGCATGTCATATGACTGCACCAACTGCCCGTGCACTGATGTGATGCACTGCTGTGCATGTGCCCCAATACCATCGCCCGCCAACCATTTGATGTCTCTTCCCTGACGCCCACTAAGAGGGGGATGTGGCTATGCCGACCATATGGGATGGGCTGAGACCCCTGCCGCCGCCGCCGCCTTACACACGCAACGAGATATCCTCGCGTGATGTCCGCCTCAATTACCGCGGCAGCCTGTCTGCCGCCAACTTACACTATCACCAAGCCGACATCACTGCGCTGCGCTTTTGACGCAGTGTTTGGAAACGTTGTTGTCAGGCAGGTGTGTGAGAGGCCGTCAGACCTTTAGTCATGGCTGGACGCCGTGTCTGACTGTTGTACCGTAGTCGCCCGCCGCCAATTCTGGATTCCGCCCCCAGGGCAGATCCCAGCTGGAAGAAATTTTCGGCGCGTCAGAACCGGCCGCGCTCATTGGGTCAGTCGCAACGTACGAGTGCACCCCCCTTGCATTGTTGGGTTTTCACCAACGGCACTCGTTCGGTGCCGGTGGTTGCAACTCCCGAATAGGCTAGGAGCACGACATATACGGTGCTGCCCGACACATGCATCGCACCTGAAGAGCGGCTCATCTCCGGCCGAGCGATCGCAGCGCAGCCATGAGCCCCATGGGCTTGCTGGTGCTGGCTGTGCTGTGCCTAGGCACTGCACAAGCACGCGTCAGCAGTGGATCGGGGGACATAGGGGGTCGCGCCGGCCGCTCGACGCTTGCAGCGGCCAACACTGAAGTGCAATCGGTGAGAGTTCACGCCATCTGATCACTCTGAGCCGGCTCGTCAGCGATGCAATGGCATGCGGCGTAGCAGCAAGCCGCGTCTTGGCATGCACACGTGCCCGTTAGGGTGCGCGCTGGTGCGCAGCAGACGCTGCTAATGCACTTACAGATCGGCTGCAGAGGTTCGTCCTGAGACCGGCACGTTAGCGCCTCGCAGAAGGCTCAGACCGACTGTGTGAACTCCGCGATTGGGCACAATAATCATGCACAGCGCGCATATTGCAGCACAGACGCCTGCTGTCAGGATCGCAGACCGTCCTAACATCACAAATCAGACATGCATGCGTGCACGACCTGGCCAGGCCGCCACACCGTTGACGTCGCCGAGCATGCACAGAGAGTGCTCGTATTTTTTCGCCAGCTAGGATTCCGTGCACAGCTCCGAGGCTGCTTCGCTGTGCCCGCACTCTGTCCCGTCGTCAGTGTTACTCAGGCTGCCGATGATAGAAGGGAGCCACCCTTCCGCCCCCAGCTCATGCAACGACCCCTGCCATTTCCTGCAGGTCTGACGACGTCCGGCTGCCTGAGTGGCGCACTCTTCAAATGCGGGGCTTTAACTGGAGCTCAGTTTGCGTACGCAGATCGGATTCGGCGGGACGGCCACCTCCCCATATCGCCCGCTGCCGTATCCCAACCAGCGCGCCGCCACTTCCAGCAGCGTCGCCGCCATCGGCCAGCCGCTGGCGGTTGCCCGCACTGCCACGCAGGTGTGGGTCGGTATTGATGTTTGCGGTGTACTAGCTCAGGTATTCCGCGGCATTGAATTGCATAGAATACCTCATGAGCTTGGTGACATGCCTCCGCAGCGGCCCCGCTGTGTGCCGCTCATACTTGTCATCATCCTATCAATAGCGCACACGCATGCTGAGCCGTCAGATGTAGCAACGACCAGACCAAACACCTCGCGCAGGCGGCCGTGGTGTGTGAGGTCCTGGTGCAGATCAACGGCAACCCGTACCAGTGCAGCCTCGGGTACTGCAACAGTGTCGGCCTCTACTTCAAAAACTGGTGAGGTTCGACACTTCCTGGTGCATTTTACACTCCTGCCTGCCGGCATGCGGCGGGCGGCGTCAGCTGTGGAGTCTGATGAGGGTGCCAACATGCGCTGCTCTTCTGATAATGCAGGAGCCCGGACGTGGTGGCAGCGCCCTGGCAGCTTGTTGTGTCCGGTCCTACATACTCCGGCGTCACAGGAGCGTACAATTTGGACAATGTTGCCTATGCGAACGCTGCCATCACAGGTGCGGCCCTGTTTACGTCCTCTGCGCGCTCGAGTATCTTCTGTTGAGCTCGCGCCTTCTTTGGCGACCGGCGGCACAGCGCTGAACATGAGGACACGGAGAGACCGCTGCGCCGTCATGACACCGCTGCGTCATCGAAGCGCTCACGTCACGCCGTTCATGTGATGCGCAGGCACCGCCAGCCAGAACTGGCAGGCGCTGCAGCCCAATGGCGCCGGCAATGGCATCAACCTGGGATTCCAGCTTGGGTCCTCGTCATCCGATCCGTCCAGCTTCATGCCCACGAATGTGACCGTCGACGGCAGCGCCTGCGCCATCAACACGGTTTGGGGCGCCACGGCCCCCAACCTGCCGCCGCAGCCGCCGAGCCCACCGGCTCCGCCCAGTCCGCCGCCCAGCCCGCCGCTGCCGCCGCGGCCGCCGGGTCCGGCGCCGCCCAGCCCCCCTGCGCCGCCGCTGCCGCCCTTCCCTCCGTCGCCCCCGGCGCCGCCGCCCGCTCCTCCGTGAGTTCTCGTTTCGCTGCCCAACTGGAGCGCCGCCTGCTGCACAGTCGAGAGCAGATGTTGCGATGGATGCACAAATGGACCGGAACTGTGTTGCGCCCTTCTGCGTGGTGAAATGTTGTTGCTGCGCACAGGTACGTTGTGCCAGGCAGCCCGCTGGTGGCGGCGCAGCCGGTGTCTGTGTTGGGCACCAAGATCATTGGCGTCGACGGCAACGAAGTGCAGTTCCGGGGCGTCAACTACTTCGGCTTCGAGAACGGCAACACCGCCCCTGACGGCATCTGGCAGGTACTGGTAGTTTATGGTGCAGCACATTCCCCGTTTCGTCTGTAAAATTCGATCCCTCTGCGCCGCTCCTTGCCATGCTGCTGCCCGGCGCCGCTGATTTGCCATGAGCTAAGACAGGTTCTTGACCTGCGCAGGGAAGCGACTCCATCACGCGCGACCTCGTCACGATCGCCCGCCGCTTCCGGCTGCTGGGCTTCAACGCCATCCGTCTGCCCTTCTCCATGTCCAGCCTCTTCACGGGGCAGCCCCGCAACTTCAACGGCACCTGCACTACCACGCCTGACGCCACCCTGGTAGATGAAACCACCCCGCCCGGCGTCAACGCCGCCGGTGAGCATCACACTAATGACCAGGCCGGTCTGCTGCGTCACAGCCACTGGCACGATGCCCTCTTGCAGATGGTTGCAGCTGCAGTTGCACAGCTCCTGCATGTCAATGCTTGATCACAGCCACTGACTCGAGCATGTGGTCCATGCGGCAGCCCCTAACCCCAGGCTGGGCTACGAGTCGGCGTCGCCGCCCGGCTACTGCGACTACTACCTGCCCAACGACTCCGTATTCAATCGCTTCCTGTTCGTAATCAACTTCTACGCCCGCAATGGTGCGCCCAGCGCGTGTTCATCTTCCTCCCTGCCTGGTGGCTGACAAACTGGCTTATCAGTACAGCTGTCAGAATCTTTGTTGCCGCCATGCACCACCGCCGACCCGTGAAAGATGTTTAGTGTCCTGCACACCGCATGCCGCTCTGGCGCTGTGCACTTTCTGACGCTGCGGTGCCCTTCCTCATCCGCAGGTTGGTATGTGCTGATCGACAACCACCTGAACAGCGACTCCACCGCTACGGACAACAAACCCCTGTGGCTGCAGTACTGGGCACGCATCATGACCGCCATCAACGCCGACCCCATCTCCAAGAAGTTTGTGATGTACGACATCCTGAACGAGCCCGACAGCCGCGGCATCCCCTGGGTCGGCTCCAGCGGCAACTGGGGCATGACCGACTACTACGTACGCTGCTTTTCTTCTTGCATTAATGTTTTCCAGGCCCTGCTTGCCTTTCTCTGTATGCTGGAGCCCGGCTTGCAGTTGCAGCTGTGCGTGCTTAGTTTCCTGCTTGGAAACTGCGTCGATGCTTGCCGTGTGCGCTCAGAGGCGTTAACTTCAATGAATTGATGTGCTGAACTCCTAGACCTTGGGTGTGCGCAGCTCGCTATGATGGACCAAGGCTACAGGATCAACCCCGACGCCGTCTACTTCATTGAGGTGCGATTCTGAAAACTACAGAGGCCTACCATTGACACCTGCCCTCCTATTGACACCTGCCCTCCTGGGCAGCACAGCTGCTTCAGCAGAAACGCACCGGTGGACACTTCATCGGCCGCCTCAACAGCTGAGCGGCTTTGCGTGTGCCCGTGGGTCGTTTGAACAGCAGTCTGGCTATCTCCTGACCTGCATCATTTTCGTGTACTGCAGGGTTGCGCACAGGGCAGCATCTCTGCCAACTGGGGCGACGGCTTTTCCACAGACCCCACGATGTTCCCCGCCGGCAGCAGCGGCAGCCCCATCACCTTCTTCACGACCCTGCTCACCAAGTCCTACTTGTGAGCCAATGTCCAGATCGGCTGCACCCCTGCTGCACCCCCTGCTGCGACAGGCGGACTGACCTTCGGTTTGCTGAAACCATCCCAACGGCGGTGCTGGCAGATGTTGACCTCCGAATCTCATCCCTTTGCAGGAACAACGTGGTCATATCTCCCCACGTCTACCCCCCAACAATCACAAATGCGGGCGTAGGCTATACTGGCGACAGCCTCAACACGCGGCTGACAAAGGCGCACGGGTACCTGGGCAAGACCGGCTTCTGCGCCAGCGGCACCTGCAAGACTTTCCCGATCGCGGTCGGCGAGTTCGGCACCCGCCTCACGGACTCCCGCGACCTGCTGATGATGCCCCAGGTGCGATCTGGCCGTGTGCCCCTGCGTGTCGTGCATTTATCTCTTTGTGTGCACGAAGGCTGGGCGATATGCCTTGCGGGCCAGATTTGCACAAGACGTGACAGATGGCCACAACGCTTCGGCAGCAACAACCGCTAAGTCCCGATTGTTCCTGCGCGCAGTACGCAAACTACATCAACAACGTGGGCAACGGCGCCGACGGCCTCCACAACCCCATCACCTCCTGGTTCTGGTGGTGCTGGAACGCCAACAGCGGCGACACCGGCGGGATCGTGCGTCGTTTTAACCGTCCTCGTATCATCGAGCCCTTTCTGTTTGCAGCATGAGGCTGGCAACAAGTGCTGCCTCTTTGCGCTGCTGTCTCCGCTGCTGGCCTTGACGCCTGCATGTTGCCTGCCGCAGATCGACGACTCCTGGCGTACAATTTTGTGGCCCAAGCCCGCCTACCTGCAGACCATCGGCCTGCAGCCCTTCTACGCGCAGTACCAGCAAGGCGGCGTCGCTGTGCCGGTGCGGTCATAAACTGTAGCTGTCTTGGATCAACCCCACGCACCCAAGTGTGATTTGAAAAAGTTTCATAAACCCATACGCGATCGCCACCATCCTCGTCTTCTGCAGGCAACGCCGACCAACGCCCCCACCGCCGAGCTCCCGCTTCCTGCGGCCCCGGCGCCCACCGCGGCGCCGGCTGCCGCACTCACGGCTGCGCCCACGGCTGCGCCCACGGCCGCGCCCACATCCCCGGTGCGCAGCTGCACCTCTCCCATATCATCGGTAGCATCCGATAGCATCCTTGATAGCATCTGATAGCTCCTAGCTCCTAGCACACAGCAGCTCCGGGCACATACATCCCGGATCTTTTCTGGCTTCCCAAAGCCCAACTGGCGCCGCCCGCTGCCCTCTGTAGGTAGAAACACTGCCTACTGAGGCGCCCACCGCCGCACCCACTGCGGCGCCGACAGCTTCCCCCAGAGGACAGCCAACAGATGCGCCCGTTGTACCGGCAGCGCCCACCGCTGCCCCCACAGCCGCGCCAACGGCTCAGCCAACAGCCGTGCCTACAGCCCAGCCCACGACAGCCCCGGTGCGCAGCTGCAGCTCGTTGTGCCCCATGACATTTGCGTCTTCCCCCAGCCGCACGCTGACCCCAACTGCGGCGCCGGCAGCGGCAGGCGGCAGTGATGAGTTGAAGCCTGCGGCAACCTTGGGGCCGGTCTGCAACACAGACTTCCTAGCTCCTTGATCAAAACTCATACTTTCAAAACTCAGACATTCTTACTAAGAATTTTTAGTTCGAAACAGTGCATGTCTGTTGGTGTTTTGCTGATTGCTCCATCCTTGCTGGTCTGCAGGGCGGCTCGCGACCCGGGGCGGCGCCGACGTCGACTCGAAAACCGACACGAAAACCGACGAGGAGGCCCACAAAGAAGCCGACGAAAAGCAAGCCTACACGCAAACCTACGCGCAAACCTACAAGAAACCCTACTCGGCGCCCCACAAAGAAGCCGACCCAGCCGCTGCGCACGCGACCGACAAAACGTCCCACTAAGAAGAAGCCTCATCTCCCGACAAGGAAGAGGCCAACAAAGAAGCCGACAAAGGCGCGAGGCTGAGCGCATAGCGCAGGATTTTGCAGCGTCGCAGACAGCTGCCGCTGTGGCGATAGCACCATCGCCATGCGCGGCCTGCCACGCAACGGAGCGATGAGTTGCGCGGCAGCGCCGCCATGGTGACATCAGACACTCGGCGCGTGGAACAACCGAGACATCCCGGTCCCTGGCAACGGGGGTCATTTATTGACACCATTGTTTGCAGTTGCGCCGCATGTTCAGTGGTGCCGTGAGCGCTTGCTAGATGTGACCGTAGCAGTTGTTTTCGGTATCGCTGCATTTGTCGTCAAGTTTGCTTGACGTGTACTAGACATTCAAACTCAGTGTCGTAGAGGCGTAGCTCAGGGCATTGACTAGCATAGGAGACCAATGTGGTATTGTTCTGTACGACATGGCGTCACTTTCAGCTGGAGGAATGCTGCTCGGGAAACAGATCAGCATTGCCTGCGCGCGGAAGCGCTGCCCTTGGGTATTTCCGCGCTCTTAAGTAGACGAAGTATACTATCTCGATGTCCAGCATTACAATTCACGTATTTGCATGTGAAACATGCACATGCATGCAGCAGTTCGTGGGCATGCGCAGTGGTGCGAGCTGGGCATTCTGAACTTTATTAAACCAGGCACCACGTCATTTCCTCATCCCCCTCCAGACAGCGCATCAGTTGATCTGTCCGCTCTTGCCACCTGCTGCCATGCGGCGCCAAACTGATGATTCGCGGCTGCTGGTCTGAATAGTCGTCGTCGCTGGCGACATCTGCATCCCCTGCGGCTGCCTCCGGTGCTGCTTGTGCCTGTCGCTGCCCGTTGCCCTGCACAGGGCGTGAGCAGTTATCAACGACATGCTGCCAGGCTCTTGGATTTTGAATCAGCATGCTCAGGTCGAATCGCAACTGTGCAGCTGCAGTTTGGACCCTGGCTCGTGACCTTCCAGAAGTGACTGACCAGGCGTTGGCAGGCGCCAGCGCCGATGTCATACTCGAGCTCCCTGCTGGTGCGCCGCCGATGCATTTGTTCAGGCAAGCAACCCTGGACATCTGTTGGAAAGCGACAGCATCCGCGGAGGCACCTGTTCCAGGATGCAGATCGTCAGTGCCAGGTGCTCCGGCGGGCACTGCTCGCCGAGCCGGTCGGGCCACTCCACCAGGCACACCGCGCTCCGCACCGAGTCCGCCCACCCGACGCGCTGCAGGTCGAGTGGCCGGCTCAGGCGGTACAGGTCGAAGTGGTGGATTGGGGCGCCTGCGCAGGCGGGCGCGAGCCAATTGTCAGGGGTGTGCATTGTAGAGCGCTGTTTAGTTTGTGCTTGTTGGAGGGCCTGTGCAGGCACCCGCTGATTCAAGAGATTCTGCGGGATTGGCATTGCGGCAATGCACAGCGATCATGCAGTCTCGCCACCTTCTATGTCGTCGTAGATGTTCTGCAGCAGGTACGTTGGGGACGTCACCGACATGTAGGGGTCGCCATATGCCGCGCGGATGAACTCCCGGCTGTTCCATGAAAAGCCACATGTGACATAGTGTGCGAGCTGACTGTAGCGGCAGTCACCAAAAACGACACTGAAACACACAATGGATATATACACCGCAGACATGGGATTTGCCACGCCTGCCTTGCTCACCTGAAGAAGCTTTTGCCGGCACCGACATCGCCAGACAGGCAGATGCAATCGCCCTCCCGAGCGCCTTCCGCCAGCAGCTCAGCGAGTTTCTGGGTGTGCGACTCTGTGGGGACGTACAGCCGGTGCGCTGTTGGCTGCTTGCTGGCGGCAGCCAGGCTGGCGACGCTGCAGGCCTGCGGCTGGCAAGCGAATGCAACCCTGCCAGGCGCCAGGAGGCCTGCGAGCAGCATGGCGTGATATGAGATCCTTTTCATTGAGTGCGACGAATGGCACGGACTCTTCTGCCATTTGCAACGCTTTGCTTGAGTGCGGCACGCACGCCAAGGTTTTGAGGAACAATGACCGCCCAGACGCTCCAAAACGACTACATGCAAATTTTTACTGCGCAATGTGACTCTTCACCTCCCGCAATTCCGCTGCGAGCGACGATGTGACGGAGAGTGCAGTGGCCAATCCTTAACATCTGAACAATGCCAGCTGCATCTCGTGTTGCTCAGGCCAGCTAAAATCGGCAGTACCAGGCACATGCATGCGAAACTGCGACTACCATGTGCTGCATTGAAGCCGCAGAGTAGACGTGCAGGGCCAGTCGCTGGGGTCAGCGCAGGGCGGTCTGCTGAAAGAGAGATGAAAGGCGTGCCAATCGAGACTAGTAAGTAATGGTGACCGGGAATTGGGGTGGACCGTTTTAAGTGAGCACAACACTCGAAGCTGACGTGCCATGTTTGAGCGCAGGCGTCGATGACAGCCAAGCGCTGTCATCACTGCGTGCAGAATCGTCGACACACGCGCTTAGCACCCGCTCCTCTCTAGGTGCCGTAGCGGTGGCGGAACATGGGCGCCGGGACAGCGGCCCATACGTCCGTCCAGTCGTGCTCCAACAGCACCGCCGCTGCCGGCCCAGTGTACTCCAGCAGCAAGCACGGGTTGCCCAGCTTGGCCGCCCTGAAGTTGTTCACCTGTTGCGGCAGCAGCAACATCAGCGTCGGTAAACCCGGGCGGCATCTCCAGATGTGGTAGTCAGTCACATCTAGGTACAGCCCATGCCGCCGGTGTGAGCTTACCTGCTTCGGCACCGGCCATGTCTGCAGTGCGTTGGCTGCCTGCTGCTTCGATCCTGCAACAGCAACAGGGGCAATGCGCAGAGGCTTCTGCCTGGATGCTGCCAGGGTTGGCAAAAGCACTGAGAATAGGAGGACGCGCGTTGGCGGCGTGCAGGGCAGCGTCCTCCGGCAGCACGTGCGCCGCCTGGCGCCGGCGCTTGCGGCTGCCGGGCGCGCCCAAGTCCTTCAGCAGGTCCACGTGGCAGAACGCGTGCGGCATGGTGATCAGCAGCGACGCCGCCTGCAGCCACGGCAGGACAGCTCAAGACTTGTGACACACTGCTGTCTAAGGCGAGAGCAGAGCCAACAACCCATAGCAGAAGAGCCTGCATCTTCTACTACGTGCAAAGACAGGAGTGGCTGCGGAAACAGACTTTGTGCGACAAGGGTGCATCGCCTTCCAAGGCTGCTGTGGAAGCACCTGTGGCGTGGGGTCGAAGGAGAGGCCCAGGATGGGGCCCGGCACAATGTCCAGGCTCTGCTGCAGCGCCTTGCCGTTGGCGCCCATCCAGGGCGTCGGCCGCCGGCTGGCGGTGTCGAACACGTGCATCGTCTTTCCGGCGGTGGCCACCGCCAGGGCGCCGCCATCCGGCGAAAACGCCAGCGCCGTGGCGGCCTCCCCCGGCATCAGCACCCGGCCGGCGTAGCTGGCGTCCGCCAGGCTGTACAGGAACACCTGGCCGCCGGCCGCCGCCGCCGCCCAGCCTCCGGCGGAGGAGGACGCCGCCAGCGCCGCCACCGCCGGCTGCTGCCGCTCTCGCGCAAGCGACGACGCTTTTGCAGCGTGGACCGCGCTGCCGCCGCCGCCGCAGCTGCCGAATGCGCCGCCGCTTGCCGCCTCCGAGAAGCTCTTGACGAGCTGCTGGCCGTCGAGGTCGATGACGTCAACGCGGCCATCCGCCGTCGCGGCGAGCAGCCTGCCGTCCGGCGCAAACAGCAGCTGGTGCGCCGGCTGCGTCCCCTCCGGCAGCAGCCGCCGGGCAATGCTGACCGCCTGGCCGCTGGTGTCGGCGCCTGCACCTGTCTGCTCCGACGCCGAGATGTCGAACACACGCAGCTGGTAGGCGTCCGAGAAGGCGACGCGGGCGCCGTCTGTGGACAGCGCGGCCGCCAGGAAGTGGTGGCTGCTCTTGTTGCTGATGCGTGCCAAGTGCACCGGCGCTGGGCTGTTGCCGGCAGCCTCGGACTGCAGCACACACAGCACATCACAGTCGTTACAAGTGCGCGAATCTGGTTCTTGTGTCTAGCATTTGGTCCCAAGCACCCTGCTAACGCAGGGTTGACAGCTGATCAAGACATCAATGGACAAACAATGGCATAATGAAGAAGCCTTGCCGCCAGCGGCTGAGCATGTGAGGAAGCAATGTATCTTGCAGCCGCACCTGTTGTGCCGCAGGCAGGCGCCAGATGTCCACGTTGGCAGCGTGAGCAGACAGCAGCACGACGCCACCGTCGACAGCGCCGCTGGCAGTGCAGGTGATGGGTCGCTGCGGGATGCGGCAGACGCGTGTGGGGTGGTGCTGCATGAAGGCATCGCAGCTGTGCGCCAGCAGCTGCGCGTCGTTGCCTCCCTGCGTTCATGGAGTTCGCCAAGTCTCATTGACTAAGCAGCCAGAAAGGGACGGCCAATAAGGAGCTGAGCAGCATGCGCTTCATCTTATGTGGTGACAGGCCCAGTACAGCAGTGAGCCGCAGCCAGACTTCGGAGGCCAAAAGGTGAACTGCGAGAGCTGGGCGGCAGTCAAAGCAGAAAGCAGTGCAGCAGTAGCAGGAAGGGACTTGAGTCTGCTATAAGAGCGCACCGACAGCAGCAGCGGCGGCTCGCCCTCGGAGGCAAGAGTCAGCAGCGTGCGCACGTCGTGCGAGTGCGGTCGCTTGGCACTGACATACAGCCAGCCTTCCGCGCCTGCACACAAGGTATACATGGGTATTAAAGCAAGCCACCTGGATTTCGAGTTGCAGCTCATCGCGAGCCTCGACTCTGATCCCATGCTTCAAGCTTACCACATCGTGTGGACTTCCAAACAGCCAGATTAAGGAACGCAGGGCAGAAGGCGTACTGTGGGCGCAATGCAGGTGAATTCTCGCTGTTCAGGAGCCAGAAGGAGATGCTGTCTGCTGACAACAGCAAACAGCCTCCTTTGCCGAAGGATGCGCAGTCAGTGAAGCGGTGCAGCACCCACCTGGCGCGGAGGTGCTGGAGCGCTGGAAGACCGCCAGGCGCGGGTCCACACCGGCAGCAAAGACCGTGTCGCCCGCCGGCGACGCCGCCAGCGTCAGCACGTCCGCCAGGTGCTCGGAGAATTCCGCCAGCAGCGTGCCGAAGCGGCCGTCCCAGAAGCGCACGTGGCCGCTGCTCTCGCCGCTGACCAGCGTGCCATCGGGCAGCACGATCACCGCCCACACGCAGCTGTCCTTGCCTACAGGGGGCAGGAGGATTGGTTCGAGGCCGTGCCATGTGTCAGATACTTGATCCCTCAGATGCAACAGCGAGATTGGACATTGGCACGTACGTGTTGCTGCTTTGACTTCAGCTTGAGACAACCGAGACTGCTGAAGTCAACCTTCCAACACTAAAAGAGACCTGCGGTGATGCGGTAGATCTCGCGGGTGGTGGACGCGTCCCAGGCGCGTATGCAGCCGTCCGTGTGCCCCGACACCAGCGTCTTGCCGCTGGGGTGCCACGCCACCGACAGCACGCGGCCCTCCACGTGGCCGAAGGAGCGCCGGTACTGCATGCCTGGCCCCGCCTCGTCCGGACCGAACAGCCGCAGGACGCCGTCGTCGCATGCGACGGCGATGTCCGCAGACGCTCCTGCGCAAGTTGGAATCGGCAGGGCTTTAGACCGTGAGGGTGGACTGGTTATCCTTGTAAAAAAGCCAACGAGAGGACTAAGGTTTAGTGGTAATGTCAGTGGGAAAGTGCTGAGAGGATGCTTCGAGGTGCACCATCTGCAGGTGACGGCTGAACTGCCAGCGCCCAGACGGCGCCACCAAAGGAGTCTGACACAGCCGCCGGCCGCAGTGCGGTCAGGTCCCACTCTGTCAGCGAGCCGTCCAGGCCGCCGGATACGAGGCGCGGCCCGCCGCCCTGGCCGCCGACGTCATCCTCCACCCACGCCAGCGAGGACAGCGCTGCCGCGCCGCCGCCGGGGACGCGCTGCGGCAAGCACACACATACGTGATGTCAGTTGCCGGCGTAAAGCACACTGCTGGTCGTTCTCTTCTGCTCAAATGCCAATGCAACAAAAGCCAGAATGAATTCCCGTCCGAGATCACCTTGAGCAGCTGCCAGCTGAGGGTGTCCCACAGCTCGATCTGGCCGTCCTCCCGGCCGACGGCCGCAACCGTGCCGTCCGCCGTCACGGCGCTGCAAAGCACAGGCGCGGGCTGCCACTGGACGAACCGGCCGCGTTGGATGGCCAGCACATCTGGCAGAGCCGGCTGCGCGGCGGGCTCTTGCTGCTGGTGCTGCTGTTTGCGCTGGCCGCGCGGCTGCCCCATCAGATTGAGCCTCTGAAAGCGCTCTCTCCTCAGAACCGGCAACGCAAGTCTGATATCGACGTGTATTGGGTTCAATCAGAACTTGCGCATGTACATTTGGCCTCTGCTGTCAGGAGTGAACGCTGCCGGCTGGAGGGCATGCACACCAGTGTGCAAAATGCAAATTGCAGCTGGAGTGCCGCCCAGTCTTGTGGCGCGACAAGATGGTTCTGCAATGCCACTACAGCGGGTTGGAAGCGTGCAAGTTGACTGTGCGACACTCCTCCAAGAACGCCGTCTGGCGAGCTCTGGAATGACCGCCGCGGCGGCCCAAGCAGATGACATCATTGCAACGCGCCTGCCTCGCGCTCTCTCTTCGTTTGCGCACGATCGCTAGGTTGCGTCGCACGGCTCCCCTGTCGCAGAGCCGTCTCGCAGCTCCGGTCCGACTCACCTCCTCTCCGCCAGGTCTCACAATCCCTTTGCAACCATGAACTCCCTGCTGAAGGCCGGCAAGGCCCTCACAGTAACTGGCGCCCGCGGCTTTGCGTCTTCGCACCTTCCGGAGCGCAAGGTCGTCGTGCTGGGTGCCGCTGGTGGTATCGGCCAGCCGCTGGGCCTGCTGATGAAGGTGGGAACAGTGCACGTTTTCGTTCCATGTGCCATCGAAGTGCAGGACGCGCGCTCCGCCTGAGCTTAGCAATCCCTGCAGCCCATAATCGAAGGGTCGGAGCACAAGCAGTTGGCCGCCAGCTCTTCGCAGCATCTCACGTGATGTGCCACAGCGGCAGAGACGGCGCTGACGGTTGGCGACCTGTTTGACTCGCGCAGATCTCGCCCCTGGTCAGCCATCTGTCCCTGTACGATGTCGTGGGCACGCCCGGCGTGGCTGCCGACATCAGCCACATCAATTCCCGCGCCATCACCAAGGTGACCACTCGGTGCATGTTGCGCCGCCAACACGCTTGCTGCTTTAGATTGCTTAGCCTGGTCACATGAGGCATGTGAACACGGTGCGGCAGGGCTTTGTGGGCGATGAGCAGCTGGCAGAGGCGCTGAAGGGCGCTGACGTGGTCATCATGCCTGCCGGCGTGCCCCGCAAGCCCGGCATGACGCGTGACGACCTGTTCAAGGTAAGCGGCTGGTCCTGTGCCGGCATGTCGGCGCAGATGCACTGCCTTTAATGCTTCCCACGAATCCTTCTTGGGCAAGCTGGCTGGCGGCTGCCAGTTACATATGCAGGTTGACATGGTGTGCTCAGCGCCTACTGTCTTTCCAATGCAGATCAACGCCGGCATCGTGAAGGGCCTGACCGAGGCCATCGGCAAGCACGCACCCGGGGTGAGCTTCTCGCTGCGCGCTTCTCCTTGCCACCTTGCCTACCGAACTTTGCATCCATCTCAGTGCTACGTGTCCGTCCCAGTGCTTTGTGTCCATATCAACCGACAGGCAGCGTCGACCCCATCGCGAGACACAAAACTAGGACTTCCAGCCCTGATCTGGATGTTGTCCTCCCGGCAGGCGCTGCTGAACATCATCTCCAACCCCGTCAACTCGACGGTGGCCATCGCAGCGGAGACGCTCAAGAAGCTGGGCGTGTACGACCCCAAGCGCCTGTTCGGCGTCACCACCCTGGACGTGGTGCGTCTGGCATTGCCGTCTGGATGTTCTGCACAAGCATGCTCAGTGTATGCTTGCGGTCGGCAGGCGCATGTCACGCTCGCTGGTGCCGCCTTGGCTTCACTGCATGGCAGGCTGTTCATCTGTCTGCTGGACCATGGCTTCAACATTGTCATGCATGAGCCATGCACAACCTATGCCACGAGCTGCAGGTCGGGCAGGGCAACGAGGCTGTGGCTTGCGCACTTACAGGTGCGCGCAAAGACCTTCTATGCCGAGAAGGCGGGCCTGGACGTCGCGGACGTGGACGTGCCGGTGGTCGGCGGCCACGCTGGCGTCACCATCCTGCCCCTGTTCTCCCAGGTGCGACGGCAGGCTAACTGCGCCTACATGAGCGTGTCCATGCCCCCATGTGCTGCGACGAAAGCACGTCGCAGCACATGGCTCCAGGAGATTGAGGCTGCTGCACAGCACTCAAGGAGGTGGTTTGGGATCCGTTTTGGAGCTGTTCCGTTAGGTTTGTGCTGAGCTTGTCTGTCCCGAATGTTGTGCAGGCGACGCCGAGCGCGGACCTGAGCCAGGCGGACATTGAGGCGCTGACGACGCGCACCCAGGACGGCGGCACTGAGGTCGTGCAGGCCAAGGCCGGCAAGGTGCGTTGCCTTTGAGACACAACCCTCATACACCGAGATTGAGCGTTGAAGGCGAAAGCGTTGCCAGCGGCGCAGGTCTTAGTGCTGTCCCTGTTCTGCACCTGTGTTTGTGCAATGCTGTTGTATATCGGCCCAGCATGCCAGCAGAGGGCAGGTATCAAAACCTATGATGCTGGTGCCGAGTGTCCCGACCTTCTGTATCACTGTTCATCAATGTCTGATTGTGATCCGCCGCCCCGCAGGGCTCTGCGACGCTGTCGATGGCGTACGCGGGCGCGCTGTTCGCGGACGCGTGCCTGCGCGGCCTGAACGGCGACGCCAACGTGGTGGAGCCCACCTTTGTGCAGTCGCAGGTCACCGAGCTGCCCTTCTTCGCCTCTAAGGTCCGGCTGGGCCCCTCAGGTGTGCAGTCTCTTCCCCTTCTTCCCAGCTTGGTCATCTTCCATCTCTGGTCATCTCTCGCCTCCTATCGAGCACACCATTTGCAGATGCGCTTTCTCGGCGACACTGACGCCACTGCTCCATCTCGTATCCAGCCTGCTTCACGAGGCACTTGCTTTGGTAGCGCACCAGCTGGTGCAGCAAGTAATTGCGTGGCGTAAAGCAGCTGTCCATGCTGCCATGCCCACAGGGCTCCCTGGCTGGGTTTTGACAAGGATGGACTGGCACAAATGTTTTGGTGTCGGCGTGCAGGCGCGGAGGAGATCTACGGCCTCGGCGACCTCAACGACTACGAGAAGGAGGGCCTAAAGGTGCGTATTTATCTATTATTTATTATACTTTTCGAACTTTATTGCAACTTGATTGTACATACCAACATGCTTTCTTTGGCTGTGCCAACCCACGCTGGCTGCCTGGCTGATCTGGTGACCAGGCGGACCAATCATGGGCGCCCTTCTAACCGATTTGCGTGCTGCCGCTCCTGCAGAAACTGCTCCCGGAGCTGAAGGACTCCATCGAGAAGGGCGTGGAGTTTGCGACCACTCGGTAAGCGGAGCCGGTTTATGGACCGCTGGTGACAACCGCTCGGGTGACGGCGCAGACTGAGGTAGGGCGGTTCCTTAGGGCGGTGTCAGGAACCGCCGGGCCTGTGTTCAGCACTGTCCCAACGACCATGCTCAGCATTTGAAGCTTGCTCTGCCGTGTCACCATGCGGATTATTTGGGACATGATCTGTAACACTGACCGCACCCAGGCAGAGCGCATAGGTTCAACAGGGTTCGCTCTGCACAGCCCGCCTCGAAGTTGACCTGGCCTCCCATACTTTGGATAAAAGCACGACCGAGCAGCCTACAATTCAGTGGGCGTGCTGATGCGTAGAAAACGCCTGCAGCTTGCATGCTGAATAAACGAGCAGGCTTCATTTACCGGTCAAAACCAAAACGTCCCCGATCATGTGCGAGATTTTTGCCTGGGAGGCCCAATGAAAGTGGAGCACGGCGCGTCTCTGCTCTACATACAAGCTCCAGAAGCAAGCTCTAGCTTGAAGTAGCGTTCAAAATCGATCTACGCCTGCTCTGAAAGTCCCACCACACAGCACGCTGGCAATGGGGGCGGGCAGCGGGTGCACACAAATCCCTAGTGCACACACCCGGCGCCCTGCTCAGATAGTGAGGCCTTCCTTTGATGTTCTTCTGCTACAACGTTCACGAGGAAGACCCACTCGCCCCCTCGACCAGCACTCGCCTTTCCAGACATCGAAATCTGCGCCTTGGGTTCCACATGGAGCTTCTGGCCGCCGGCAGCGGCTGGGGGGACGGCGCCGTGAGGGCACTGAGGCGCATATCGCCGTCTCCCCCAAACCCCGCCGCCAGCATCACCGGACGCCTGTCGACCAGCGGCCTGCAGCTGCCTGCGTCAGGCGCTCAGCCCTGTGCAAGGGGCCCAGCAGCCGGCCTAGAAACTCTCATCAGAGAGCAGGGCCGTGGCTGCCCAGCCCTTGGGGTTGCACGCATGCCGCAGCTTGCCACAGCTTGCTGCATCGGCCGCCGATGGGAGGAGCCCGTCCGCTGTAGGCATGCGCCTTCGCCAGCACGTGTGAGCGGCGGCGGCGGCGGCGGCGGCGGCCACTGATCGCCCCAGTCTGCTCAGGGCTTGCCCTTGCGCAGCTTGGACAGGAAGCCGGCGTTCTGGCGCTTCATATCGTCGGCACGGGCGCCCTCCGCCGCCTCCTCCAGCTGCGCCTTGAGCACCTCGAAGCTGGGCCGCGCCTGCGGCTCCCGCACCCAGCACGCCGCCATGATGGCAGCCAGCGGGCCGGGCGTGCCCACCGGCACCGCCGGCCGCAGCCCCTTCTGCACCACGCCCACCGCGGCCTGCGGATGCAAGGAACTGCATTTGTGAGAAGATGTTCAGAGATGTGCCGGAGGTCTTCAAACTCTGCACGACATGTCATTCCTGCAAACTTTGCGCCCATGCCAGCCGCTGGTTGTGCATGATCGCTGACAGAGCCGAGATGCACCATTGCTGCGAGCAACACACATGAACAGCAGCTGGGGGCAACTTGTGAGGAGAATGGAGTGTGCCTGCAGTGGCGTCATGTCCTCGTAGGGCACGCGCCCAGTGAGCAGCTCCCACAGCAGGATGCCGAAGGAGAAGACGTCCGCCTTCTCGCCATACGGCTTGTGCTCGATGACCTCTGGTGCCATCCACCTGCGCAGCGGCAGCGCCCCCTCAGTAGCGGCTGTCGAGCGAAGCTGATATGTAAGGCGTGCGGAATCCTCCAGGGGTTTTGCCCCCGCAGCGACCTCATGCAACTTGCCGATGCCTCAGCCGCTGCCGCAACCTCGTTTGGTCCCAGCAAATGAGCAGCAGACCCCTGTCTCCTGGAAATGACTGTCTCCTGGAAATGACTTGCAGCTTCGATCAGAACACCACGAACAGCAAAATGATGACGCACCTGTAGGTGCCGGTCTCGGCGGTCATGACGCCGACGGTGTCCATGACGCGGGCGACACCAAAGTCGGCGATCTTGACGGTGCCCGTCTCGTCCATGAGCAGGTTGGCGGCCTTCAGGTCCCGGTGCGCGATCTTGCGCTTGTGCAGGTAGTCCATGCCGCGGCAGATCTCCGCCGCCACCTTGAGCAGCGCCGGCAGCTTCAGCGGGCCCGCCTGCAGGGCACGAGGATACGCAAGTTAGCGTGCAAAAGCTGGCACGTCATCTGCTAGAACAGATGCCCTGCCATCCAGGAGTAGATGCCCTGCCATCCAGGAACTTTTTGTTTCGCCACATGTCGACATCATCAGACCGCAAAACCAAGATACTGTCGCATCATGGCCGACAGACCAGACTGACATGAGCAAACTTGATGAAAGCACTGAAAGTCTGCGCCGAGCACTTCATTGTCTTGACTTAGCACAGCAGAGGGTAAGCGCACCCGGCGCATGTAATCGTAGACGCTGCCGCCGGGCATGTACTCCACCACGATGCACAAATTGGGCTTGCGCGTGCAGGCGCCGATGAACTGCACAACGTTCTTGTGCCGCACCTTGCGCATGATCGACACCTCCTGCAGGAAAACGGAGCGCTGACGCGTCAAGACACGGGAAGCTGCGAGTTGAAGCTGAGCATCCACTCGCCACGCAATCAAGTCCAGAAGGCCAATGCTGACTCTTGACGTAGTTTCTCCACAGGCAGTCGAAAAGTCTGCAAGCCCTAGCTTTCCAATCTCTGAAGGGGCGAGCCGGGCAACCCTGAACCCTGGGAACCCACCTGGAGGAACTCGGCGTATTGCTGGGAGTCGTCCTGCACATTGCGCAGGATCTTGATGGCCACCTCCTGCCCACAGTAGGTGCCCTTGTACAGGTCGCCGAAGGCGCCGCTGGCAATGCGCTCCTGGAATTTGATCTCCACCGCGTCCAGTTCCCAGTCGTCCGCTGGCACCGGCACCGGCACCTCCGCGCTCTGCACAGCAAGGCAAATGGGCAGCCTGTGAGGCCACAGGAGTTGACCAATGGCTTGCACAGCAGCGGGATGTGTCCGCCAGGGGAGGTGATCGCTGTCCTGTCTCCCATGCATTTTGATGCAGCATCCGGAGGATGAGCAGGTCTGCAAAGCTGCAGGCATGCACAGCGCACAGCACGCCGTGCAGGGTGCTGCACGAGCAGGGCAGCAGCAGCTGACCTGCCGCCGCTGGTCGAAGTCGATGAGGAAGGGCATGTCGCCGCTATGGGTGCGGGGGCTGCCCCGCCCGCTGTGCTCAGAGCTGTCGCCGTGCGGCGGCGGCAGCTCCTGCAGCCGCTGGCTCAGCACCTCCTCCAGGTCCTCGGTGCCCTGTCAGGGTTTGAAGCTGCCGGTTTCAGGCAAAGGCACATGCCCACTTGCACCCTGCGGTCATGTACTGTGACAAGCAGGGCATGCAGCTAGCCAGGGTCCGGGGTGTCGTCCCACCAGATCACGACAATTGCAACAGGCTTTCAGATGGCAGCATAAGCAGTTGCGTGTCTCACCTGGCCCGTCCAGCCATTCACGAGAAACACGTCCAGCGAGAACTTGTCCGTCGTGTTGAAGGCATGCGCCTCGGCGATATTCAGGTTCAGGTCGCCCTGCAGCAGAATGCGCAGTGGGTCACGATCTGCTCTTAACGCAGTGTACCGATAGCGCACGACTGGACAGCGCTCGAAATCAAGACTTGCAAGTCTTTTCAGCAGAAATGTTTTGAACAGGTCTCACCAGGGCCTCTGACAGGCGGCTGAGCAGCTTTGGCTGATCCACTGAGGCGATGGTGACCTCGTAGAAGGTGTCCATCAGCTGTGAGTCGCCCCTGAGGCTCTCGAGCCTCTCCTCATTCTCCAAAATCAGGGCCTGTACACGGGCAGTCGGCGCTTGTTGAGTTGCACAGCGCTGATAGTCCCATCTCCGCACCCCCAGAGGCTGCCCAGACACCAGCTTCGCCCACAGACCAGCAGCACGTCCGCCACCATCCGCTCACCTGGAGATTGGGGGAGGACCCAAAGGCCGGGCGCGGCAGCGACCGCGCGGCTCTGGAGGCGCTTCTGGCCTGCTGCGTGGCTGCCTGCTGCAGGACGCCAAGCACAGGACACGTCAATTCACCTAGCAATGCTCAAGTGATTGGCAGGTGCCGGCAAGACATCATGATTGTCGAGATGAATCAGCACGGCTCCGTAACGCAGCCAGTAGAGTTCACCACATGGTGCGCCTCGAGGCTGCCAAAGCTGGGCTGGCGGTCCTCTGAGATGCCCCGTGACGTGCTGGTCACATCGACGGGGCGGACCTGGAAGGACACCGCTGAGGGGTCTGTCCTGGCTGAGTCCAGCAACCTGTGGGCAGCATGCAGCGGTATTGGTGACTGACGGACAAGTGTAGTGTGAGACCTGGCACGCCGTCAGACTCACAGGGCTCCAACAGATGCCGGCCTTTTCGGCATGTCGTTGCGGATGGCAGCGTCTCAAATGCTAGACTCAAAATGCCATCAGGGCATGCGGGAATCAGATACTTTGAAGGCCACACCGCTTGTGGTTGAGGACGTCCAAGGTGGAGATGTTGACGTCGAGCGCATAGCGCGTCGGCAGCCGCTGGAAGTGCTCCCTGATGCCGGGCAGCACGCCTGGCGCCTCCAGGTTGATGCTGCCCCGGTGCCGCAGGTTCCCGATGAACGCATCCAGGATCTCATTGCGGGTCGCCTTGCGCGCGGGCGTGTGCTGCGGCTGCGGCGCCGCCTGGCTCATGCCGCTGAGCGGCGGTGCCGTGCCCTGGCCGCTGGCTGTCGGGCTGATGGACAGCTGGTGGTGCAGCGACCCCCAGCTGCCGGAGCCTACAAGGTTCGGGCTGCACGCCAGTAGCGTCACCATGCAGGCGCGCGCGTGCGGGTCAGCTGCCTGCATGCAAGGCAGCAGCACGGGGGTCAGGGCCACTGGCACCGCATGCAAGATAAAACATGCAATCAGCTGCAGCCTGGAACCGCAAAAGCAGCTCCAGATACGGCGTGGTCCCCGAGGCAAGCGGAGTGGCCAACAGCACATCCGAACAACTACGTCACCCAAGAGCCCGCCTGCCAGGGCTGTGAAGCCCAGGCACAGCATCAGGACTCCGCGACATAGTCAAGCGGTGCACTACAGACGTGTTCCATGAGCCAGGGCTTGCCGAGACCTCGGGAGGAGAAGCCGCCAAAGTCGCTGAATAGGCCCAATTCCTGAAGAGGCTGGCCAGCGTCGGCTGGGCCACAGCACGGGCGCCCAGCGCACTCGGAACGCTTGTAGACGCATTGACGTGTACATGCAGCCGGCGTGCAGGCTGTCGGGCCGTGAAGGCGGAAGGGTCGCAAAATGCTGCTTGAAAGGGCGTAGAAAACCGTTTCGCTGACCCAAGCTCCGAGCGTACGCGCGGACGACTCACCAGGCCACGAACGGAGAAGATTCGGCCTCAACATGACCCGGGCTGCTAGCAGCGCTCGGCGGGGTGAGGCGCGAGGCGGTTCTCTTCCGGCAGGCTGCTGCGGAGAATTTGAGCACGGCAGCCTCTGTGCGCGCCACGCTCCTACGATCACTACCACGAGATGGAGCAGCTGCTTGTCTTTGAAAACTCTGCAGTTGGCGAGGGTGCGGTAAACGTAAGATTTGTGCTGGGATGTGTCGCGAACACGTATGCGGCCAGCTCAGCACCGCACGTGACGCAACAAGGACTTCTGGCTCAGCGCTGCACTTTTGCGCACTTGATAGCTTCCTCTTATCCTGTACCTGCTCTTGTGCGAGCCATTCGTGGCTGTCAGAGGTGCATGCGGTAGCGAGACTGCCATTGCACTTGAAACAGTACGGCTCCGGCTGACAAGCTCGGTGGTGGCTGAGTGCAGAGTCGGACGCGCAGACGTGAGCACTGCTCACTGAGCAGTGCACACTTTTCCTGCAGCGCATAGAGGTGGCGCAGAGGTTATGTCATGTCGAGGCCCTTATCAGCAGATTCCTTAATAGCGGATTTACAAAGTTTCACACGTGCACGCTGGTGACATCAGGGCTGCGCACAAGCCCAACGCCAAATAATACCGTTGGGTGAGCCCAGCTGGGCCGTCACATGGGCTCCTCAGCTCCTGGCGGCATGTTCGCCCCGGCGGCACAACCGGACGTCGTCCGCGCAGCGCAGAAGGACCAGCAGTACCTGGGCATCGTCACCGAGGCGCTGTCGAATGCCGTTGGCGCCACTGCCGGCCAGTTTTGCAGGCTACAGTGGGAGCGGTGAGCTGCACTGCTTGGTGCATGCCGAACGACTGGCCATGCGCACAGCCTTTCCAAAAACGATGCCGTGCTCATGTGCTTCAAAGAAGCAAGTGCTGTATGTGCTGCTGTCCCTGGGCTTTTTCGCAGATTGCTACCGCCGTGATGTGCAATCTGCTTCACATGCAGGGAGACGCACCTTGCCGCCGGCATGCTGTATTTTGCTCTCACCACTGGCGCGGGGACGCAGACCCTCGGCGAGGAGTACTGTGACCTGCTGCAAGTCACAGGTGCCTTTTCCGCAGCTCTCTGGGCAAACTTGAGGAGGAGCCTTCATCGGCATCTACCTGCTGCTGGAGGTGGGAGACTGCGATGCCCCGCCGCTCCCTCAACGGTTCGCTCACCCCTCGTGCAGGCGGCATGCCGATGGAGCCGCAGGCGGCGCGTCGCGCCCTGCTGGTGGCGCTGCAGAGCCTCGCGCCCTACTGCCTGGCGCGCTGGGCGCCGGCGCTACGTGGGCAGGAGGACGACGAGGGCTGGCGGGAGGACTACTCGCCCAGGGCGTCTCCGACCACCACCGCTGCATCGGCCGACTACAGCCGTCTGCCGCTGCTGCCGCACCAGCGCCTCTGGCGGCAGGTGAGCTCCTGGTTTGGGCCAGCAGCGTCTGCTGGTTGCTGAGTTGTGGTGATACAGGATGGAATGACCGCAACGAAGCGAACATTGACATCACAGGACTGATGGTCAGACGGCACGACTCACTAAACATGGCATCCCGCACCGTGCAGATCCAGCAGCAGGCGCACGCCGCGTGGCAGTTCCTGGGGCAGTACTCGTGCGAGGCCGCGCGGCTGCACCTTGCGCTGTTCTACGTCTACGGTAGCTACTACGAATGGCCAAAGCGGCTGGCAGGTCAGTAAACACATGAAGGAAGGAAGCTGCGCTCATGTTCTGGCACTGCCAAAAGCCTGGCATCCAAATTGAATGCGGAGCGAGCTTGCCTCAGCGAAGACGGCTCGACCGCGCGTCCAATTGTACGCTATGTCGTGCAGGCGTTCGCTACGCCTTCATCGGCAAGGCCGTGGAGCAGCGGGCCAGCTACAGGGTGCTGGGCACGCTGCTGTTCATGCAGCTGGCCATCACCGCCAGCCTGGGGGCCATCGACGCGCTGTCCGCCTCGCTGACGCCGCAGCTGCAGCAGGGCATGAAAACCGAGAAGGATGGCCATGCCGTCGTGCTCCAGGTAAGCTGTGAACTGCCTTTGGTGTCTGGTCTTCTACACGCTGCTACATGCTGCTTCCAGACTGCAGGCGAACGTTACAGCCTGAGTGTACCACATGGGTGGTTTGTGACATCGCTTCTCATATGCATCAAAGTTGTGTCTGCTTGCACACAGGCGGATGACGCCAGAGGGGCGCAGGGCACCGTTCGCCCAGCAGACGATGCTGTGCCGGCGGCAGCGGCGAAGCAGCAGCCGGACGGCGATGTGCCGTCCAGCAAGCGGTGCCCGCTGTGCCTGTCGGCGCGGACACACCCCACATCCACGCCCTGCGGCCACCTCTTCTGCTGGAACTGCATCGCGCAGTGGTGCAACAAGAAGCCAGAGTGCCCGCTGTGCCGCTCGGATGTCACAACCTCCGATCTGGTGGTCGCTCACGGCACAGACATGTAGCGGCAGGATGCCGCTCGATGGCAGCAGACAACGTCGGCAGCGGAAGGCACGCCCAACCGCTGGGCAAGTGCATGCAGACAGCCTTTCCTGCTTGGTTATAGCCTAGGAGACCGGTCATCTTTTCCAGAGGTCAGCTTCAAGGTGTTGTCGCCGTCAGGTGCTTGTGTGCTGCGTTGCGCCATGACATTCCGGCGTCAAGGAGCAGAAAGGGGTGTTGCCCCAGAAGATAGCTGAGCCAGACATGCCGAATGCAGCTAAATCGCAATTTCAGATATGCCGCAATACAGCAATTCACTTGCGACATGCGATCGGTAAACACCATGTGGTATTTGAAGTGCCTGTACGCTGACACTCAGGGTTTTAGTGCAGCTTGTTGCCAAGAAGCTGGCCAGTTTTGCAGTACTACAATTCACTGTGGTTGCATTGCAACCCAGACAGTGAAAAACGTCACACCGTCTCACCCGTGTTGCATCGCGTTTTGTGCAGCCGATGTGACAATCTGTATCAATTCACAGTGTAGGAGTTTGCAAAATTTCCGAGAGTGTTGCAGCGTCATGCTGATCCTGTCCTGGCCTTGATCAGTGAAGGCCTGATCAGCGTCGGCCACAATGTTCGAGCAGAGGGTCTTGTACTATCTGCAGTCCTATTTGGGAAAATATGTCGCGGGTTTGGATCCGGCGTCGCTGCGCATTAGTGTTCTGGCTGGGGACGTGGTGCTGCGCAACCTGCAGCTCAAGCCAGAGGCTCTCAGCAAGCTCAATCTCCCCATCACCGTCAAGGCCGGATTGCTCGGCTCGCTGAAGCTGAAGGTGCGTACTCTGCGGGATTCTGGCACCTGACAGGTTATCGGTCGACAGGGAGGTAAGGAACAGCTGTTGGGTTTATTACATACAGCATGCTACACATCAGGAATATGGTTGCTCGATGTTCGCGCTGTGCTGACCATGTGGTCCTACTCGCGATGCACCCACCCTGACAACGATTGCTACCTGCATTGCAGATCCCATGGCGCAGCCTGGGGCAGTCACCGGTCATCGTGGAGCTCGACAGCATCTACTTGCTGGCGTGCCCCAAAACAGAGGCAGACGAGGCCGGCAACGATGACGAGGTGAGCAGCGCCAACACACCCGGTGTGGGATGCCTGCGCATTTCGCCAGCACGCATGCTGTTTTGGCGGGCATGAACAGGAAAGCACCGCATCTGCTGCACGGCAAGAAATCTGCATGAGCTTCCCTACTCGATCGCAGGATGACTCGGAGGCAGCGGCTGCGGCGCGGAAGCAAATAACAGTCGATGCAAAGGAGCTGGACTGGGTGAACCACCACCTGCGCGAGGACAAGCAGGCGGAGCCGGCGGGCGGCGGCGGCGGCGGCTTCCTGCGCGCCATGATCGACACGATCATCGGCAACCTGCAGCTGTCCATCACCAACGTCCACGTCCGCTACGAGGTGCGTCCTGCATGTGGACTCATTGCTTGCGATGCCACTCAGGAAGTTGTGCGTTATCTGCTCAGGGATGCATGGCGCAGGCGGCTCTGCCTGAGCTGCCTACTCAACAGATATAGTGCGCCAATGCAACGCCGACAGCATGTGGCATGTTGACCTTTACAGGATGACGTCAATGTGCCGGGGTGCCCGCTGGCGGTGGGCTTCACGCTGGAGAAGCTCAGCGCGCACACCATCGACGAGGCGGGCAAGGAGGTGTTCGTGCACAAGAACGCGCTGGACCTGCTGCGCAAGGTGAGGAGCCTGTTGAGCGATTTCATAACCCTGTGAAGATGGCCAATCAACCAACGTGAGTGCTTTCGCATTGACTATGACTACGGCTCCATCAGCCAGGGCCAGCAACAGCATTGTTATGGCATTGACCGCATGCGTGTTTGACATCGAGCAGGCGTCAGAGCTGAAGCGCCTGGCGGTGTACTTCGATGTGCACACCCAGCTGTGGGAGCCACCCAAGCCGTGGGCGGAGATGGGCCGGCAGGACTGGGACGCGCTTTTCCTGCCCGGCATCGCCGATGGCGACGGCGGCCAGGGCTCCGATGGCACTAGCAGCGCGGCGGAGGGCCGCACGTACGTGCTGAAGCCGGTCGACGGGCGTCTGAACTACATCCGGCGGGGGCGCAACGTCCGCAAGGACGAATCGCAGCCGATCCAGGAGGCAGACGTCAGCCTGCACGCCGTCAGCCTGCACATCTCCAGTGAGTTGTTTCCCATCTGTTTCCCAGTTGGGTGGGCATAGTTTGCCTGTCAGCGTGACTGCTGCACAGGCCGAATCTTGCATGCACACATGATAAAGTTTCATGCTGCTCACAGAAACGTGCTCCCGCACGGTTGCATGACTGACATTTTTCACCAGCGCCTTTGAAATTCTAAACTGCCGTGCACGCAGGGGACCAGTTCCAGAGCCTGCAGAAGGTCACGGGTGAGTTTGCCACCTACGCCGCGCGGGCGCGCTACTGGAGCCGCCACCCGCGCACGCGCCCCACCGACGCCGCCATGGCGCGCAAGTGGTGGCAGTACGCCGCCGGCGTCATACGCGAGCAGTTCCGGCCGCAGATGACCTGGGCGGACGTACAGCAGGTGTGACTATGGTGCATGTCGGCATGAGAGGACTTCATCCTTTCTGCTGGATGGCATCAGCTTCTGCAGCTTGCCTGATACCGCTCTGCGCCCATCAACAGCCTTCGTTTGCTCTCCCTCGATTGCCGTGCCCACGTAAGTCAGTTTGCCTCACTATGGTGATGTGTTTGTATGACAGGTCGGCTGGATGCGGCGGAAGTACATCCCGGCGTACGTAGAGTGCCTGCAGAACAACCAGATGGGCGGCAACGAGGAGACCAAGAAGATGGACCAGGACCTGCCAGAGGCCACCATCCTCCTCTTCCGCCGCTTTGCCCACACCCAGGCAAGCTGCTTATGTTCTTGACTTGGGAGTTCAAGCTAGATCGTGCGGCCTCTAAATGCCTTCAGGTACTACTTGTAGCTGCAGTACATGCCAAGCTGAATGGCTGAAACCAATCAGAGTCGAGCCTGAAGTGTCGCGTGCTGTTGCATCAGGTGGAGGGCGAGAAGCGGCGGGCCGCGGCTTCGGCCGCCGCCAAGCAGCAGGCGGCGGGCGGCGGCGGCTGGTTCGGCTGGTTCCGCGGCGCGCCGGCGGCCAAGCCAGAGGGCGTAGAGCCGCCGGAGGCGCAGGGCGAGCTCAGCGACGAGGAGAAGGAGCACCTGCGGCAGCTGGTCACCGAGCAGGAGGACGCCCTCAACGTCGGTGAGTCAAAAGGCGCTGTACCTTCTGCCAGATTGGGACAATGACCCGGCTCTGTATGTACATGAGTTTGATCAGCCGATTGGTGGTGGAGGTCGATAGCGGCGGCAACAGTACGCAGCAAGCAACCTGCAAAGCAGGCACATTCGGAGCGGTGGCTACTGTCTGCAAGAGCAAAGCGTAGTAGCACGAGGCTGTGCCATCGGGGAACGACCGCGCGCGCAGCACAAGCCTCCGATGCCGCCGCAGGCTCGGAGTCGCCGCACAGCGTGCGCATGAAGGTGACCGCGGCCGTCGGCAGCGTCGCGGCGGTGCTGGACTCGCCGGGCGGCGAGGTGCTGCGCGGCGCGGCGGAGGGCGTGACCGCGGGCGCCACCATGTACCCCAAAACCCTGGGCCTGGACCTGGCGGTGCACGCAGTAGGCGTCACCAGCCCCGAGGGCACCTTCCTGCGCTCGGGCGCGCAGCTGCAGCACCCGGCCAGCAGCGCCCACCACCGTGCCCCAGGTGCGCACACCATGCTGATGGGGTGGGGAGCAACTTTCGGCGCCTCCCTGCCGCTGCCGCTGCAGCTTTATGATAACCATTCGCATGGCTGTAGGCACCTGCTGCATGAGCGTGATCACTCGTTGATGCCCTTGGCATGATGTGCGGCTTGGGAAGGGACGCACGACTATGCCTCTCTTGACTTTCTGCTGCATGATGGCCTGCAGACGCGCACGCCATCGACGTGGACGAGAACGGCGAGGAAGTGCCGGAGAACGAGGAGGCCGGCGAGGGGGCGTGCGCGCTGCAGCTGGCCATCGTGCAGAACCCGCAGGACGGCAGCGCCGACACCGCCATCTCCCTGGAGCTGTCGTCCAGCTACATCACCTACTCCGCCGCGATGCTGCAGCGGCTGCAGGACTTCTTTCACGTGGAGCAGGTTGCCTGTGATAGCGACCTCCAACATCATCCTTGTTGATGATGCAATCGCCATACAAGCTGCCTGACTAGCAATGCCCTTTTGCGAAAGCAGGCACTTGCCTGCGTGGAGCATGTCATTGTCATTATCCGGTTTCTATCAAGTAATTCGCTCATGCCTCGTTCGATGTCTGCAGGAAGCGGACCTGTCGGTGGTGGCGGCGCAAGCGGCGGCGCAGGTGGAGCGCGCGCGGCAGGCGGTCAAGAAGCAGGCCCAGGCGGCGCTGTCCTCCAAGCCCAAGCTACAGCTGCACGTGACGCTGGACGCGCCCAAGGTTGCGGTGCCAATCCCCGCTGCGTCGGGCAGCCCAGAAGGCGCGCAGCCCCTCCAGCGGCTTCCCCGGATTTGTCAGCCGACAAGTGCTGACACTTGTCGGCGTCGAGATGCGCAGCTGGCTCCGGGCTCACACTTGCGCGCCAAGCTACGTCGTCAGCAGCTCGTCAGCAACTGCTTGCACGAGCTCGTCATTGAAGTGCCTGGCATGTGGGCCACCCAATCTTCCAATCTCATTTGGCTTGCACTTACGCACAGGCGCGGTGACCATGGTGCTGGACTTTGGTCGCTTCGTGCTGGACAGCAACGCGGCGGCGCTGGGCCAGCTCAGCGAGGAGGAGGCGGCGGTGTACCTGCCCTTCCGCCTGGCAGGGCGCGACATCTCCGCCTACCTCGTCGACGGCGCCTTCTCCTGGTCCTTCATGGCCGGGCGCGAGCTCACCGGCGTGCTCGCTCACGGCGGCGTCGTCGCAGGTGGACTTCCGCCCCCTGCGTGCCTGGCGTGCCCTCACTGAAACAGTCCCCTTGCACCACAACCTCAACTGTGTCACACCTCACTGCGGTCATTAAAGCCTTCTGCACATGCGCCAGCTGCATGCCACACATACACAAGACTGGCGGCACACCAGCAGCAGCTGCCACGTGCCAGCCGGTCGCTCGACAAACTGAACGTCCATGTTGGTGCTCATCCAACCTGTGCAATATACTTTGCCAGGCGGCGACGCGGTGGTAGTGCCGGTGCTGGAGCGGTGCGAGATGGACGCGGCGCTGCAGCTGGCCAAGGGGGAGCACCCGACGCTGCCGCCGCTGCGGCTGGGCGTGACGCTGCCCAAGCTGCGATTCTTCATCTCGCCCGCCCGCCTGCACCGCGTCATGCGCATCCTGCAGGCCGCCCTCCCGAGTGCGCTGCTTGTCCTGTTTGCTTTTCGTGTCCCGCAATCTAAGCTGCCTGGGACACATATGTCCTTTGGAAACCCACAGTGCTGGCGTTTTGCTGTGCTTGCGCCTGTGTCCCGTGGCACCTGGTCATCCTGCAGTTCTTTCGTGCTCAACATGCATCCCTCTAGGTAGGGTCCCTGTCTTTGCCTCGCTGACACATCTTTGCTGCACTGCCTTGCAGGCTCGGACGCGGATGCGGACGCGCCGACGGCGGTGCCGCTGTGGCGGCAGAATGCGGACAAGGAGGGCGAGGTGTCCGTCCTCGTGTGGGGCGGCATCGGGCACGCGACGGCGCAGTGGCAGCGCCGCCACGCGGTGCTGTTCCGCGGAGGCCTCAACCTGCTGCCCGATGTGGACAGCCAAGCGGTCGTCGCCTCAACACCACTGCGCTCCGACAGGTGAGTTTTCGTAGCTGGGTTCCCACTTGGGAGATGCCAGTTAGCATCAGGTGGATCGATGCCCTTTGGTTGGAGTTGTGGCACAGCGTCCTGCGGCAGGGGCCGTGCAGCAGGGTTGCAGTGGTGGTTTGACCCACATGCATGCATGCGCAGCCACGGGTTTGAAAGTGCAGCACCAGTGACCCCAAATATCATGTCGCTGCGACAGGCGCATCACGGCGGTTGCGCCGCAGCACATCGGCGACATCGAGCACTGCCTGGCGGTGTGCTCCAAGGACGTCGACGTGGCCAAGGTGGCCGAGGACCCCAGTGCCTTCATCCTGCGCTTTGCCAGCGCCGAAGAGGTGCGCCTCAGGAGCTGTACCCGGATTCTCGAGCCCTCGATGGTGCCCAAGTCGGTGGCAGTGCCTTCCTCCATGCGGTTGCCTGCGCTGGGTAGCAAAACATGCATGGCATCTGTGCACGGCACACGAGCATTCACAAGGAATGCTGCTCAGCACTGCCAAGCATTGACTGCCTACGCCTGCGTTGACAATTGAGCCCTCCTGACGCTGCTGATCCTGTGCAGGCGGACGCCTGGCACACGGCCATGAAGCATTCGCGGCAGGCGATGGAGGCGCTCGCCGGCGGCGGCAGGGAATCTGGGAACATGGAAGACTGGGAGTCCTCGTCTGTGGCCAGCTCGGAGGGCGGCGCGCTGGCGGCCGGCGCCGGCGAGAAGCCGACGCTGGAGGTCCGGGCGTCGCTCGGCGAGTTCGCCATCTTCGTGTCCGGCCGCGTGTGCGACGACTGGTGGCCCACCAACGGCGAGATGGTGTGCTTCTGGGCATCGACGGCAACAAAAATGCAAAAGCACGTGCAGGTCCTGCATTTCGGGGTGCAGCAGGTTGTGTTGCAGGGCATGCGCATACAGCTCTCTCGGGCCTGCCGCGGATATTTGAATGGATCTGTCTGGCAACATGCTGTTGCACTGGCAGCAGCCGCAACACCTGCAGGGCTGCCTACGAAAATTCGTTTCCTGCCGCAGGACGACACTGCCAGCACGCCGGAGGAGCACAGGGGCATTGTCAACGTGGATGGCGAGCGGCCGCTGGTGGTGGTGCGAGCGTCCGGCGCCCACTCGGACATCTCCTTCCGCAAGGACCACCTGGGCATCGGCGTTGCCATTGGTGCGTCTTAAAATGCTCATGCTCTCAGAATGCTCGTGCTCAGTGACAGCAACTAACAAGCCTGCTTATTGCATGCGGGCTGTGACCTGCTCTGCGCATTGCATTTGACTGCGTTCCTGCACGCAGATTTCTGCATTGGCCTGTCTTTGTAGTGTCGGCGTTGCCTTGCCTTGCGGCTGTCGCTGTGGCACTCCAACCCATATGCGTGATGTCGCTGCAAAACAGGCACCTTCGAGATCGAGGACCTGCTGGTGGGGCCCAAGTGCCGGCAGCACCGCTTCCTGGCGCGCTCCTACGAGTCCCTGGACACTGTGCAGCTCTCGCCGGTGCGTAAATGGAGCTGCTTCTCATTCGGTCCTGCCTGCAATGCGGCTGCTCCGTCGTCTGCTTGCTCCGAAATCGCAAGGCACATCAGGGCTGATCTGCTGCACATGGTGTATTGGCGACATCTGGCACAGAGTTTGACAGCTGTGCAGCAGACCTGGCATCATATTTTCCTGCAGGGCCAGACCGGCAGCGACGACGAGTTTTTCGACGCGGCGGAGCAGCTCAGCCGCTCCAACAGCGCACGCAGCACCTCCTCTCGGATGTCCGCGCAGTCCGCCTACTTCGACGCCCCTGACGACCTGCCGCCGCCAGGTGCCGCTTTGAGTCCGTAGTGATCCAGTTCGTGGAGGCTGTGCCCGCACAGGATGCAGGCTTGTGGCGTGAGATTCATGCAAGTCTGCACAACGGGGAGCCGCCTGCCTGTGCTTCATGCGTCTCGGTGAACCGTCATGAAAATCTGCTCTGGGACCAAGCAGCACCAGGACTTTGCCAAGCTTGTCAACCCTGAACCTAACAACTCCGCAGAGTCGCCCAAGGTGGGGCCCAGACCGGGCGAGGCGCCGGGGGCGGACTACCGCGCCTGGACGCTGGACTTTCAGATCTGGAAGCCGGACAGCGGGGAGTACGCCGGCATCGACGCCGACATGTCCATGAAGCTCACCAGCTTCTGGTTCTTCTGCAACCGGCCGACCGTCGGCGCCCTGATCGGCCTCGGCACCGACATGGCCGCCGCAACGGATGTGCCGGACGGCGCTGTGGCGGCCGCCGAGGCGCCCGCGGCCACGGAAGATGCGGATGACGACGGCAAGGTGAGCCGTGTGTCTCTGCGTAGTCTATCACGCCATCTGGTCCTCGTCTCCACCCTCATGCCCCTGGCGGGCCCGGCCTGCGTCGCTTCGCTGGAGCATGCGCAACTGTGCCGTGCCCGTCGTGTGTTACTGCGAGCTACTTGCAGACATTGCAGTTTCAAATGTCGCAGGACGAGGACGGCGTGGAGGTCATCCATCGGCAGGATTCGCACCCGCTGGTGCTGGAGGGCGGCAAGCAGCGCACCGTCTTCCGCCTCAGCATCCAGATGCAGCGCCTGGAGGCGGTTTTCAACTACGAAACGTCCGACGCGCCGCCCCTCGGCAGTGTCTCCGTGCAGGTGCCTGGCCAAACTCCAAGCTTGCCGTGTGTCATAGCCCTGCATGCTTGTTTGGCAGTGCTGGGGAGGCAGTCACTTACCTTCGGGTTTGCACCATCTGCGCCATCTGTGCATCTTGCGGCCATGCGTTTTCAATAGTGAATGCAAACTGTCGTTGGCTTGACAATGATGTGCCCACTACGTGTCCTGCAGGACACCAGCTTCTCGCTGAGCGTGCACCCCAATTCCCTCATCATCTCCGCCAGCCTTGGCAACGTCACCGCCATAGACGCCTCGCTGCCGGAGGACAACCCCTACCGCAAGGTGCCTCAACGCGGATGTCTCAAAGTTCAAGTTGTAACTGCAATTTTCCTGCAGAAGGTGCAAATTCTCATCTACCGCATTCTCGCAGTGCATGGCTGCGTGCCACCCTGGACTCGGAGGCAATGCTGTGCTTGGACCAAGCAGCCACCGACTTTGCACAAACCTGCCGCCACAGGCGTGCCAGCCGCGGGAGGGCGGCGCCTCGTCGCTCATCAAGGTGTATATCGCCTCGCACCCGGCGTCGGAGGAGCGGCCAGACGGCCGCATCCCTGCCGGTCTGGAGTACTGGTCCGTTGATGTCGACATCACGCAGCTGGAAGTCGTCTTCCTGTACCGTTTCCTCCAGGTGCGCCGGCTTGCACACTTATTCTTCTGTCTGCTCCCTGGCCATTCAGCATCCAGGCCCTCTGGCAAGGACCGCAGCATGAACGATGCTGCAGCGCCGACGCGTGCCCGGGACTTGATGCCTGGTTCTGGTAGAGGAACAAACTACAGTGGGTCTGCTGGCCAGGCCTCTGAAGGCACTCTAGAGTTGTACAGCCAATTCACGAACGGTCACGACTTTTAAACTGCCTGCTTTCATAGGAGCTGCTGGGCTACATCGGGGTGACGCTGGCGCTGCGTCCCGAGGCGAAGCTGCGTGCGGCGCCGCTGCCCGCAAGCCAGCAGGCGGGTCGCGCGGTGGCGGCGCTGGAGGCGCAGGCCGTGGCGGCCGGCCTGGGCACCGTGCTGCAGCTGGACCTCGCGATGGAGGCCCCTGTTATCGTCATGCCCCGCAACTCCGACTCCGAGGACAAGGTTCGCGCCGGTCATTGTAAGATCGTACCTGGAGGTAACATGCTGCTTGCGTGAATGTTTTCAGACCGTCATCGATGACATTCTGACCACGTCTACGAGGGACTGAAGGTGCTGTTGACAGCGTGGGCAAAGAAACCGACTTGGTGCCACAACATCGGTCCTTGTTACCAACGCCTGTGCTCTCTGCTGCAACTGCAGCTGGTGGCGGACCTGGGCTCGCTGCAGCTGTCCAATCGCATCGCGTGGCTGGGCGCCAGCGGGCGGGTACCGGCGCCGCTGCTCAAGGACCCGGCCGCGGTGCTGCTGGACACCTCGACGCTGACGATGCGCGGCCTGAGCGCAAAGGTGGACGCCGACGGCCACACCGGCGGCAACATCATCCGGGAGTATGACGAGGGCACCAAGGTGAGCGGCCGTGATTGGTTCAATCAGTCCCTTCAGTACAGTTCAAATCAAATGAGACACTCTCGTGCAGATTGCTATGCTAAAGCACATACTTTTCAGAGAAATTGCAGCTCAGGGCGCTGCGTGAGGAGAGCCATTGCGGGAGACTCTTTGCGTTTGGGCTGAACACAAGATTGAACTTGCTTGAAGACACAGAAACAATCGCAAGCATCTGCTGACGCCCCTCCTTCGACACCCTCGCAGGTGGTGCTGAAGCGGCCGCTGCAGGACGTGCAGCAGCAGCTGCCGGTGAGCGAGGTGGCCGTCAGCCTGCCGTCCATCAAGGCCAGCCTGTCAGACGTGGAGTATGCGCTCATCACCTCCGTTGCCGGCGCCAACTTTTCCGAGGGTCTCCACCTGTCCGACGAGGCCCGGTGCGTGCCGCCGGCATTGCTTCGACTGCCTGTCCCGACTGTCCATGGTGCTGGTTTCATTTCTTGACTGTGGTGACTTAATGGCCTTGTGCTTTGCAGCAATTTGTACTTGCAGTTCGAACTGCACCTTGGTCAGTGTGGTGGGGTGTGGATCGTTTGATCGCCCAGCACTGAAAGAGGGTTGCGCCGCCTGCAGGTGGATGCAGGCGCGCCATGCGCCGACTGCTGCGGCGGCCGAGGACGGCCTGGAGCCCGTCGATGAGGACGCAGAATCGAAGGAGGTGGGCCTTTGCATCCTGCCAGCTCCCTATCACCCATCCTGCGACAGCAGTCTTCAACACAGACAGAGTCGGCCATGCACTGTTTGTGTGCTGGCATCTCGATCTCGATGGCTATTAATTGTCAGCATGAGCTCGCCACAGACTGCAATGACACTACCTTGTGTAATGCAGGTGGCGCGGAAGGAGGCCAGCGGTGTCACTGCGGCGCCGGGCGGCGAGGCGGGCGAGGGGCCGGCGCGCACGCGCATCAAGGCGGTCGTCAACATCGGACGTGTGGAGCTGGAGATGATGCGCAACATCCCCGAGCACCGCACCACCGAGCCGCTCGCGCGCTTCCAGGTGTGTTCATGGTGTGTTAGTGTACCCGATCTACGGACTCCGAGCAACACTTGCCAGCCTACAGAGCATTCAGCCAGCGCGGTGCGCAGCATGCACATGAGCCGCGCATCTGCAGCTGCACACCAATGGCACCACATGACCTGCGGGTCCTTCTTGAATCAGCGGCCTTGGTGTGCACCTGCAGGTGTTCGATCTGTGGGTGAGCTACCACAACACGGCGGACGGCGCCGCGAGCGTGTCGTTGTCGCTGCCACACGTGCTGGGCATCGACGCCCGGCCCTGGGTGCTGGAGGAGCACTCCCTCGTCATCTCCGCAGGTGCTGCACGATTGATTTTTCCTGAAATCGCAGAATGTGCATGTCTCCAGGTGTAGGATGACGCAATATGATCCCCGAAGCACCGTCGAACTCAGTGCTCCGGCAGCTGCACCTTGCATACAGTTCATGGCAGACAACCGATTTCCAACGTCCTCTATTCAGGCGAGTACAACCCTTCCGGGCGCAAGCCGGGCCAGCAGCCGCTGTCCCGCGTTGCGTCCTCGCCGGCAGGCGGCAAGGCTGATAGCGAGCAGGACCAACCGCCGCCGCCGCAGCAGCAGCAGCTGGCGCCGTCGTTTGCAACGCTGCAGTTCAGCCAGCGGCCCGGCAAGGCCAAGCTGGCGGTGCGGCTGCAGCAGCCGACGCTGGTGGCGGAGGTCGGCTTCATCCTGGCCGTCACCAAGTTTGCGTACCCCTCGCTGCCGGTGTCGGGCGTGTCGCCCATCCCCTTCCGCTCCAACGACCTCCTTCTGCAGGGTGCGCGAGTTTTACCAGCCAAGGAGTGGCTGCACTTTCGGATAGCAAACAGACGACCAGAGCGCCAAGAGCCTCATCCTTGTGCATGCTGCACGAAATGCCATCGTCTACGGCACTCGCAGGGCTTCGTGACACCTGGAGCTTTGCCACATTGTCCCCATCGCTGCATATTGAAGCGCAGCTGTTTTTGTGCAGAGCCGGTGACGAAGGCGGAGGGCGACATGTTCCTGTCGCCGCAGAGCCGGCTGCTGGCGGACTCGCCCGGTTACTCGGAATACGTGTACGACGGCGCCGGCCACCACCTGGTGCTGCCGGAAGGCATCAAGGTGCAGGACTGCTGACAGGTCTCGACTATCAATGGCGAGGCTCACAGAGTGCTCCAGCTTTGCCACTGTTGGTCTGTTGTCGGTTGCGACTTCCGCCTTGTACATCTGCACTCGTGAACTGCAAATGCTGTACAGCCAGCATTACGCTGTGACGCCGCCGTTGCCAAAGTCCTCATTGCTGTTAAATTGATCCTGACGGGCTCTGATGCGCGCAGCCGGAGGAGAGCCTGCCGCTCATCATCGTGGGCGCCGGCAAGACGCTGCAGCTGCGCAACGTGACCGTGCTCGGCGCCGCCTCCCTGCCGGCAGTCCTGCACCTGGGCCCTGGTGCGCAGCTGCTGATATGGACAGGCCACGTCAAAACATTGCCGCAATTTCACTGCAATCGAGATGGAATAAGCACTTTTCTTTGGACAATGCATTCGAGATGGCATCAGCACTCTGCTTTGGACAATGCATTTGTCAATCATGCCCAGCTCGTATAAGGCGTCAGGCAACATCCTGTTCCAGCACGGTGACCTTCAAATTGAACACTTAAGCTCGTCCGCTTGTCTGCAGGTGCCCAGTTTGTGGCGCACCCGGGGGACAATGTGGAGCGCGTCGACGCTGCGGACCCCAAGACGCTCAAGCACCTGCGCTCGCTGCCCAGCCCCTCCCGCAGCACCCCAGGGTGTGCTGAGAAGACACACCCTTTTGCTGCCTAGTTTCCCACAGAGTGTGCCACACACCGACGTTCTGCTGGACCTTTGAGCACGTAGATGAGCGAGCCTTCAGCAGGTCAACTTGCAGTTCTCAGCAGAATCAGTGCTGGTGTGACAATATGCCACATGGCGCAGGCGCAGCAGCGCCGACGGCGCGACCAAGTCCTTCCAGTCAGCGGTGACCAAGGTGCAGGCCGCCAACGCGCTCACGGGCGGCGCGCTGGCGCGTCCGGAGTCGGCGCAGCCGCCGGCGTCCGAGTTCGAGATTGAGGTGGTGGCTCTGGACGTGGGGCTGCACTTTGTGGAGGTGGACGGCCCAGAGAGCGACGCCGACAAGGTGTGCGGCTGCCAGCCAATTGATTAGTATACCCATTTGCCTCGGAACATTGGTATCCTTCTGCAATCTGCTCAACTGGGACCCAAGTCTGTGCATGCCATTCCGGTCAGCATCGATCCTCACTGCCGACATCTGCCACTCGCAACCTCTCTGACAATCGGCTCGAAACCCGCCGCAGGCCAAGATGCTGCAGGGCGCGGCAGGCGCGACGCCAGGGCGCCCCAGCAAGTCGGTGCGCATGCTGGCGGCGTACTTTGACGCGTCCGCGGGCTACCGCACCGACGGCGACGGCGGCGCAAGCGCGTCCGCCGCGCTGCAGGGCCTGCGCCTGGAGTCGCACATCGTGCTCAACAGCGACGAGGTGGAGCAGAAGCTCGCCTCCATCAGCCAGGCGCGCATTGCGCTTTCTCGGGCGGCATTCTCATTGCCAGGTCTCGAGCCTGCGGACATGACACCATCTGCACATGTGTGCGTCCACACTCATGTGCCTGCCCAGCGCATTGCTGACACCTCCACACTGATCTCCACATCAACACCACAGGTGCCGCACGGCCTTCATGCCCTAATCTGTTAAGCATGCTGAGACGAGAAGCCACATTCGTGCAGGGCCGCCGGCGGGTGCAGGGGCGGGTGCTGGAGCCGTGCCGCGTGAGCGTGAAGCTGGAACAGGGCGGCGCCGGCAGCACCATAGAGGCGGCTGTCAGCCGGCTGCGCCTCAACGTGTCCGTGGACGTCCTGGAGCTGGTGCTCAGCCTGCAGTCCTCCGTGCTCGAGCCGCTGGTGCAGCCCGCCGCCGACAGGTGAGCTTTGATTCAGAGCGATCTTCCAAGAGTCGTTCCTCAGACACGCTGTTCCTGGCACTGCATGGCCAGTGGTGCTCAGTCTGCAATCCTCCGCGTTGCACCCGCTGGTGCAGCCCGCCGCCGCCGATGGGTGCGTCCTAGAATGAGCAAAGAAACCCGCAGGTCACTGTCTCGGGCTCGCCGCACTGCTGGGTCGCAGCTCGTAGTCTCATTGGTGGTTGAGGCAATGCCCCCGTGTTTTGGCCGCAACAACATGCGCTTGAGCGTGTCTGTGCGCGGCGCCTGCAGCCCGATGGCGCGGTGCGCGTCCTTCATCAGGGTGTGGGACAACGTGCGGGCGACGCGGGAGGTGGCGCAGGCGCTGGACGCCAAGCTGGTGGGCGCCGCGCCGGACGTCACCTTCTGGCGCCCGCTGCCGCCCATCGGCTACGCTGTGCTCGGCGACTGCGTCACTGCCGGCCCCGCGCAGCCCTCCTTCCAGGTAAGACTGCACTCGGGGTTGCAGCCGCAACGTCTGCTGGCCATGCTGGCGGTGCCGCACCTGCGCTCCTGCACAGGCGCTTCAAATACCAGCTCAGCCGACTGCATGTTCCAGCCAGCATGTCAACTCGCGTGGACAGGGCAGCTCCTCAGCGTGTTTGTTGCGACCTGCACCCCAAGTCAGGCGGCCTCTCATAAGCGCTGGCAGTTGCTGTCAACAGCTGCTTTTTGCCACCTGCACCCTCAGTGTCACCCAATCTCTCATGCGCGCAGGCGTTGGCGGTGGCCGTCAACAGCGGCCTGGTGGACTACCCGACCGGCTTCAAGCAGCTCTGGGCGAGCGGCGGCCTGGTTGTCTGGCAGCCGCAGGCCCCCGCGGGCTACGCCGCGCTGGGCTGCGTCGTCACCACCGATGGGGAGCAGCCGGCATTGTCCTCCGTCGTCTGCGTCCACCGCCACGTGCGCCGCTGACTGCTGTGCCATGGAAAGTGCACAGGATGATCTGCCTTGGCTCTGGCTGCCGGCAGGCAGTCTATCTGCAACAGTAAGCAGCCCGGCTGGAGCATCCTGGAACGAGCAGGACAGCTACCCCTGGATTCTGGTGACTGCCAGCGCAGCTGTACTCAACATCTGCAAGGCGCGTCAGTTGACAAAACGCTGGACTGTGCCGCCCAGGCGCTCGTCGAGGCGCCGCTGGGAAGCTGCCTGTCGCTGCGGCTGCCGTCACCAGAGGGCAGCGCTTCAGACGGCGGCAAGGGCTCCGCAGCCGCTGGGGCCGCCCACATCTGGTGCATCGACAATGCGGCAGCCACGTTCACGGTCGAGACGGGAGACGCTGGCAGACCCGCAGGTGCAATTCCATCTCCTGCGGCTTGCTGACCAGCCCTTACGATTGTAGCTCCCTCCAGCAAAACGCAAGTTTGCCCACTGAGAGTCAGTGGTGCCCACTGGCAGTCATCAGCGAATCTACAATTGGATATTACCAATTGTAGACTATGCAAACCTACTTCCTTCTCCTATGCACCACAAGATGCATTTCTTGTGTTGCCTTCCCAGGACCCATGCTGGACCTGCGGTCGCCGCTGGGTGCCGCGCCGGCGGCGCTGCAGGGCCCCAATGCCGCGCCCGGCGTCGCGGCGGGCACGCCGCCCGGCCCGCAGCAGCTGGCGCCGGCGCGGCGCCCGCAGCCGGCGGACTCTCGCACCTCCATGGACTCGATGCGCAGCAGCCCCAGCAAGCAGCTCGTCAGCCGGCCATCGCCGCAGTTCGTGTCCTACCGCCGCTTCTGCCGGGAGCGCTCGTTCGGCATGCGCTCTGCGTCGTCCGCGCGCCTCAAGGTGCGCGTTGCCATCTCGAACGCAGCTGCGGGACGCCCCTCCTGGGTCGAGCTGAAACCCAGCAACGGCATTAGCTAGGGAGGCACTGCAGCTGCCCTGCTGCAGCATTGCATGGCAATCCCGACTCCGAAGTCACTCCAGCGATGCAGGTGCCTGCTTGTATTCGAATGAGTACCTCTAATTGGACTGCGGCCTAAATGCGGCCCTCTTGCGTACAGGTGTCGTCGGTGGACTTCCGACGCATCTGGCTGGACAAGGACGTCAAGTCGCCCAGCCGCGAGGGCATCGGCATTTGGCGCCCGGCCCCGCCCCCCGGCTACTACGCCCTTGGTGGGGCCACTGCGAACATGCAGCCATGCCTGCTCCAAAGCATTTAATAGAGCCGAATTCATCGACAGCAGACTCTGCACTGAGCAGATGAAGTGCTTGCCGTGACTGCAAGATGCAGCCAAGTGTGCAAACACGATGCCGTTGCCGTGCTGCGCAGGCGACGGCATTGCGAGGGGCTTCGACCCGCCGCACCAGGCAACAGTCATCCAGGTACAGCGCAGGCTGCAGCGCGCATTGTCTTGGTGTGCGATGACGAGAAGATACCCGCTGAGACGTGTCGCGCTCCACGCCAGATTTCAGAGACTGCCCCTGCATGCCAGCTGAAGGCCTCAGCAGTTGCCAGACCGGGGCTGTGACATGCACGCAGGACGCTGACACGGACAGCAACCACCCGCTGCTGAGGATGCCGCGCGAGTATGAGCTGGTCTGGGCGGATGAATCTGCGCCACGGGACAAGTGCCTGACCATCTGGAAGCCTGTGCCCATGCCCGGGTGTGTACTGCCAGGGCCATCCAGTATATGTTTGCGCGCTTTGAACTCCTGTGCCACAGGCAATCTAGTCGGAATATAATTCAGTCGACATGCTGTGCGGCCATGCAGTTCTGTAAACTCTGCTGCGCTCAAATTTGTTAAGCCGCTCGAACTACCGTGTGACGAAGGTGGATATTGCATCTCAACACTTTCCTAATTTGCTCCTGACGCAGGTATGTGGCCATGGGCTGCATCTGCACCATCGGGATGCGCCAGCCGGCAACGACCGCCATCCGCTGCGTCAGGTGAGCTGCCTGCACACAGAGCTGTCCTGTGCCATGAACACGGTGATCCTTGCAGTGCCATCGAGTGAGACACTGATAATGAGCAGTCCTAGCGCACCAGCTCAGAGAAAGGCTCACCTCGTTACCACACCTTGCCGATCAGCTGCTGTGTTGCTGGCGCCAGGGCGGACGCCGTGAAGGCTGCGGACGTGCTGGGGGCGCGCGCTTTTGCCAAGCTGGAGGGCAGCCGCGCGCGCAAGCCGCTGGCGGCCTGGCTGGCGGACGAGCGGCTGGGCACCTTTGTGGTGGGGCCGCAGGGGCGCAGCCCCCAGCGCGGCGACCTGTGGCAGATGCGCATGCTGCACGAGCACGACGAGAAGCTCGCCGGCGGCTCGGCGAGCTCGCTCAAGGTGCGGGCTGCATGCTTGGATGCTTGCTGATGTGTGCTCTCAAGGGCCTGTTAGGCGGCCGTTTGACCCAGCCTGCCATGCACAGGCTGCTGTTGACATGATGAGCAGGGCTTTGTCGTAAGAACTGTGCACATAAGTGCGGATGCACGTTCTGCCTGATTGCACAGCACCGGCAGACAGAAGTGTCACTTATGCTCTGCCATGTCGACATTGAAATCATCATAATTACAATCGTCATTTGACGAACTGCAGCGTCACACTTACCATTGCTGAGTACAAAGTTTGATCTGCGTCGCAGGGCGGCATGACGGTGATGGTGAAGATGGAGGGGGCGCGATTCATTGTGCGCGACGTGCTGCGGCGGCCGCTCGTGGAGCTGGAGCTCGGCGACTCACTTGCCGTGCTGCGGCGTCTGTCTGCCACCGTCGTGCAGGTGCGCTCGCTCTTCACCGCGCGCACCTTCCGTAGCATAGGGCGTGCTGCTGCTGCTGTTGAGCACAAGAGGAGCAGCTCTGCATGTTGTGGTGGTGTGTGCTGACCTGGCAAGGTTGAGAGTGGTACTCTTTGCGGCCGCCACCCGAGCCTGTTGCCAGACGTGTTCTCCAGACACGCAAGAGGGGATCGGGGTTGCAGTTGCTGTGAGATCGCCTGTGTGCAGGCATCTGCTCAATGGTGCTGACAGTAGCGAAGCAGGCTTACTGCCAGCTTGCTAGCAAAAGCCAATCGCTAGTCAACAACCATGTAAACAAAACTAGCTTGCAACATGAAAAGCAACAACGCAATCTGTGACGGTGCAGGCGTCCCTGGGGCTGCGCTCCAGTCTGTGGTCGTACAACCCGCTGCTGACGGCGTGGGAGCCGATCATCGAGCCCTGGGACGTCATCCTCAAGCTTGACTCCAACCGCAGCCACGAGGTGCGCCGCTGCCGCTGCATCTGCCAGCCGAGGCTTGGCTGTCAATGCACGGTGTTTGACTTGTCATAGCAGACGCAATGCCGCACCACGATTGCACACGTCCTTCCAACTACTCTGGGCGCTGCTCGGCTCGGACAGTAAGATTCCCTGTGTCACATCAAAAACATGCAGGTCGCACACGGGACGGAGCCAGGCACGAACCTGACGATCACGTCCACCAGCGAGGCGATGCACGTGACGCTGGCGTACGCTGCCGCCGCTACCCTCATGGACGCGTTCCTGGAGTGGAAGGTAGGCAGCTTTGTCGAGTGCTTGCATACCTTGATGTCAAGCATTTGAATGGCTGCATCTTCTCGCGCCCTCTCCATCCTACTGGACGCTCTGGTTTTCTGTTGCATGTTCACCTTTCATATGTGACGGTGATCTCACGTGCATGACGCATGGCTGCAGGACCTGCAACGGGGGGCGCGGGAGGCATACAGGCGGCAGCTCGCCGCGGCCGACAGCAGCTCAGCGTACACCATCGTGCAGAACCTGCTGGGCATGCCTGCTCACCTGGAGCTGGACCATGGCTCGCACACGTGCGCTGCTTGCTTGCTGCTTAGCAGCTTTCATGCCTGTGCCTGAGACAGGTCAAGGTCTGCTCTTGCGCATGCACCTGCCGGGTCCAAGACCCTCAAGTCACGTGCCGGCACAGTCGCAGGCCACTTTGATGATGGGATGGTATGAACGTGCTAGTAACGCTCCCCAATTAAATTGGGAAGACACAGGTGAAGCAACGCGTCAATTTGTGGTTGCACTGCTGCAGGGTGGAAGCAGAGCTGAAGCCGGGGGAGGACCAGCCGCTGCTGCAGCCGATGGCGGTGGCGCCGCTGCGCCACACCTCCGCCGCCGGTCTGCCGCCCGAGGTGCTGCCGCCGCCGCTGCTGGCGGTAGACGTCGCCTCCGCTGCCGCCTCTGAGGCAGCGGACGCCGCCGCCGGCGACCGGCAGCTGCTGGTGTCGGTGTGGCTGTCCACGGACGCTCAGCCTCGTGCGGCAGGTAAGCGCATTGCACCCTGACCCCTATGGGCCTTGATCCACATGATGCATCCGACTTGTCCCCTGTGGACGTTCGACCACATGAGGCACCCGACCTGCCGCACGCTTCATCCTCAAGCTGCTCATGTGGTCTTCCTACTTTCCAACATCCTGGCTGCAGACCACTGGGAGGTGCGGACGCGGGCCATCAGCGCGTCGGACCAGAAGGCGGTGCAGTGGCACGAGCGCCTCGTGCTGGAAGCGCCCCGGCTGCCAGGTGGGCTGCTGCTGCATTTGAAGCTGGTACTCACAAGTGAAAGTGTTGTCATAGCATTTACTCGGGTCTGATGCAAATCAATCGTGCATACATCCTCGCAGCTTGCCGAGGCCTCTGCAATTGCGTTGCAACAATGTCCCATGTCGGAGCTGAGGTGTTGATTCATTAGATGCAGGTGCGGCGAAGCTGCACGTCGAGCTGCGAGAGGACGCGGCCCAGGGCAGCAGCGGCCTGGTGGTTAGCAGCGCCACGATCGCCCTGGAGCGCTCCTTCTGGCAGAAGGAATCGAAGCGCAAGGCAAGCGTCACGCTGCAGCCAACTTCATCCGACGAGCAGGTGGGTGATGAATTCACAGACTGCCTCATAGCTGTGGCTTATGGGATGCATCACAAGCCGGAGCCTTTCCTGAAAGTGGCATGCCTGCAAATGCTGCGCACCATCAGTGGCGAGAACCTTAGGCATTGGGCAACGAAACCTCCAATACGAAGGCTTCCTTGCCCTTGATGGGCGCATCACGCGTGTGCCTACGGCATGCACCACCAAGACATTGCCGTTGCAAGCATTCCAAAGCCACCCAGCCACTGGCGATTCCCCAATGTTTTGAGCAACCGACCGTGACGGCACCTTGGTTAACCTCATGCAGGAGTGGACGGTGGAGCTGGCGGTGGGGGTGCAGGCGGCGCGGTACAGGGAGGAGCGGGAGGTGACGGACGCCTGGTGCGCCGACAAGTCCACCGCGGGGCAGCGCGCCCTGCGCGTCGGCCGCGGCTCCTGGGTGCAGGTCGCCTCCGCCGGGCGCCGCACCCTCGGCGGCTCCGGCCCCACCAACGTGAGTGCTTTGAGAACTTTGAGATGCAGCGAGATGTCGTCCGCCAGTCTCGCTTTCCATGCGGGGGGCGGCTGCAGCCTCTTTGAAGGGCATGCCGTGCCAGTGAATCCTTCCAGATTGAGAGATGCACTGCTGATGAGTGCACCGTGGCAGACGCACCAGTAGTCTTGCTGTCAGGGGCAGACCGTAGTCTTGCTGTCAGGGGCAGTCTGTGCCATCAGAGGGCTTTTGCCATGAGATGTCGGCAGCTGACTGTAGTGGAAAGCTGCTATGCTCGTGCACAAGCCTGGAAAAGCTACTGGACGCTGGACACTCGTGATTTTCTGTTGGCGCTTTCTGCAGGGCTCCGACTCAGCAGCGGTGGTGCCAGTGCGAGTGGACTCCCACAACGGCGTGGTGCTGGAGACCAGCTTCCAGGAGGGCATCCGGCGCGAGGCGCTGCGCTCCCTCGCCCAGGTGGCCAATGCCAGCGAGCTGCCACTGCAGGTGCGCTGCAGCCTTGCATGGTCTGAGGCGACCGACCATGCTGGCGCCCTGGCAGCGCTGGCAGCGCTCCCCGACCTCCAGACCGGCCTGCGCTGATGAATGGAGTGTGGAACTGTGTGACTTGCTGAGCAGGTCTAGGTGCATTCCCAGGACTGCTCATGCACCTGCATCGTTGCTGGCGATGTCGCTGGCGCAGGTCGTGGCGGGGGCTGCCACAAGCCAACACGTAGCTGAATCTTTTGGTTCACTCGTATGTTGCAATCGTGCACAGGTTGCGCTGGTCGACACGAGGGAGGAGGCGCAGGCGCCGCCGCCAGACGCCACCAAGGCGCTGGTGCCGGCTGGCCGCAGCACCTCCCAGGTGCAGCTTCGGCATTGCCTTTCCCACATGAAATTCTTGAAGCAGCCCCAAGACCAGGTGCTTGGACAGTACCAGGTGCTTGGGCCTCCGCACTCTTCAGTGCTTCTTGTGACTCGATCATGGACGCCAAACACCAGCTTCAGATTATACACGAGAGCATAGGTTGACTCGGCGACACCTGTAACTGCTACGCAGCCGCAGCGCGGCCCGCAGGAGGTGGCGGTGTTCGAGAACGAGCGGCTCATGCCGCTGCGCGGCTGGACCGCCGGCAACCTGCTGCCCACGGACCGCAAGCGCTTCAGCGGCACCGGCGGCGTCAACACCTCAGACTTCCCCGTCGTCAATCTGGAGTCAGGTTTGGAACTGGATCATGGAGGTACAGCAGCATGTGCTCCCTGAGCTATCCCATGGTGGCCGGGGGTTCATCAAGGCGGCTGGCCATGCCGCCGACATCCAGAATCGCTTTCATCGCCGCTTTGCCTTGCTAGTCCCCAGTGTGCGCTTTAAACTGTTGGCATTTGCTGACAGGCTGGGAGTGGGAGGGCGCCTGGGAGGTGGAGACGCGGGGCAACGTCGACAAGGACGGCTGGGCCTACGCCATGAACTTTCCTCTGCTGCAGTACCCGCCGCCGTCGGTGCGTCTCTTCTGTGCTCGGCCCCGCGGCAATGTCACCAACACTCTGACACGTGCAGTTGCTGTTTCATTGCTGCGGTACGTCTGTTCCAGTTGCGCGATGCTTCTGTGCGCGGCTGACTGGGCTTGCACAGTGTGGCATAGAATGCAAGTCAGGGCAGTTGAGACCACTGGGCGATGCTTGCACCGTGTCTGCAGAGCTCGGCCCGCAAGGGCTTCACGGACTGCGTGCGGCGGCGGCGCTGGGTGCGGCGCAAGCGCCAGGCCGTGCAGCAGCAGCGGCGGGCCAGCGGCGGCGGCGGCGCCGCGGAGACCGGCACCTCCCGGCGCGTGTCTGTCGGCCGGACAACCGTGCTGGGCGTCGTGCAGCCAGGCGGAAAGCTGCCCCTGCCGTACGGCTGGAGCTCGCCCGGCAAGCAGCTGCAGGTGGGCCTGCTCTGCCACAGGCGGTAAGCAGCATTGCCTGGCAGCTGCGGCGAGCAATTCAATAGAGGCAGACCCATACATGCACAGCCCCAGCTGTGGCTGCTGCGGCAGGCAGCGCATAACAGATGTCAAGATAAGACGAAGTTGACGCAGCGGCCTCGGATCTTGGCGGCCCTGCATGATGTGGTCCCTTCTGTGAAACGCAGGTGCGGCCGGTGGCGGCGGAGGAGGAGCATGCGACGCACGCCTGGAGCGAGGGCGCTTCTCGCGGCGCGCACACCCTCAAGCTGGACAGCCTGGCCGATGGGCAGACGCGGCTCGTCAAGTGCAGCCCCTTGCGCGACGACGCGTCAGGTGCGCCAATCTCGAGAGACAGACGCAGTGTCGTCAGGATCAAGCATGCACTCACCGCAAATGATGAGCATTGTGAGCGAATTAGGGTGAACCACTAAAGCTGCCCTGCCCCGGCTGCATTTATTGTCTTGCGCTGCAGCCTGCAATTGCACATTTGTGCAGCTGGACTTTCATTCAGCCCGTACCCAGCCAGTCTCGGGCAGGCAGTAATGGTAGTATGCTGTCAACATGCGCCCTGCAGGCGGAGGCAAAGACGCGGCGGACGGACCCGTGTGGCTGAGCCTGACAGTGGACGGCGAGGTGTTTGACGAGGCGGACAGACCGGCGCTGCAGCCGCTGACCGACTGGCACATTGTCGCGTCGGCGCCCCTGGTCGTGGAGAACACGCTGCCCATCAGCGGCAGCTTCATGGTGTGGGAGCAGCCCGAGGTGCGCTCGTTCACATATAGGACCCTCTGTTCCAGATCCCATTTACACAACCCACAACTCGGTGTCCAGCTCGTGCAATCTGTCCAATGTTGGAATTGTTGCAATGTGCGCCTGCGGCACAAACCGCAAGGCACACAGCAGCCTCGGAAGAGGCACACGTCCGCATGCAAAGCAGCCTTTTCAGCACGACTCTGAGGGAAGTTCGAGCAAAATTGTCCGGCGGTCGTATCTACATACTTGTGATTTTGTTACTGCCTGGCAGCAGGAGGGCGCGGAGCTGGTGCTGCGCCAGAGTGGGCAAGTGGACAGCGGCAAGCGGGTGCACGTGTACGGCGCAGACATGCGACGCCGCGTGGCGCTGCAGTTCTGGCCCGACGGCTACGAGTGGGCCGAAGCCGAGCCCGTCGTGCTCGCCGAGGTACAAGTCTGTCAGCAAAGCTAACGCTGGAAGCTTGTACGTCAACTTTTGGAGGATAGGTGACTCGAGTGTCATGAGACTGCAATCAAGATGAGCACTCTCTCAGAACTTCGTTTCGCATGCATCGTTTCATTTTTGTACCACCATCTTTCCATCAGATGATACCCTTTCTAAACACAGCTTCAGTTTGGTAACCCAGCAAATCATTGTCCGCAAAATTGGAGTGTGCTGCTGACCGCCAGGGCTTCAGCGGCAACGCGGCGGGCATCGATGGGCGGCAGGCGCTGCCGGACAAGTTCCGCATCAAGCACGCCGGCGCGGTGCAGAGCATCTTCCTGGCACGGGAGATCACCAATGCTTGGGCGCTGCAGTCCAAGGTAGTGCCCATTGCAGCACTCAGAAGGACGGCAGGGTCTGGTGCAGCCGTTCTCAAAGACAGCACATTCATGAGAAGACTGCTCTTGGCGGTCTCCAGCAACGCAGAGAGGGTCGACCTGAGCCGAGCTGCAGCAGCATGAAGCAGTCGCATGCTGCGGCGCAGGTGGTTAAGAAGCTGTGCAGAGTACCTTGTGTCTACCCTTGGACAACTTTAACTTTGGTCAATTCTTGCATTCTCACAGGAGGGCGAGGAGGAAGGGGAGACAGACCCGGGGGCGGCGGTGGCGCTGGGCGCGTCGCTGCTGGTGCGGCTGCTGGTGCCCGCCTGGGTGGTCAACGCCACGCCGCTGCCCATCAGTGCGATCGTGCTGCCGCGCGTGCGCCCGCCGCCGCGGCCGCCTCCGCCGCAGGTGAGCGCATGCGTGCCAGCCGGAGGTGCACCTGCAGTGTCCTGCGCTGCCTGTGCTGCCTGCAGTCAGTGCAGATCTGCTGGCAGACATCTTTCAGTGATGTCCGCTGCCTGCCTCAACTCTTGTTTCTCCAGGTCCTTTCTGATGTCCAATGTATCTGTGCAGAGCGAGGCGGCTGCGCCAGGCGAGGGGCTGCGCAACCAGGACGCGCTGCTCAGCGCTGCCAATGCCATGGCCAACATGCACGTCCTGGAGTCTGGCTACGATGTCAAGTGCGGCTTTCGTGCTCATGCTGACTCCTTTGCTGCTCTGCGAACCAGAAGGCATCAACACGAAACGACAGCCTCGGCAGGATGGCTGCGTGGCCTCTGATACGCGCTGCTCGAATTACAGGGGCAGCTGCATCCTAGAACGCCTGCATGTCCCGGGAGCCTGCCACCGCTGTGTGATTGCTGCTGCAGCGCAGCATCTGTAGTGCGCTACTCACTGATGTGTCAACGGCTGCAGGGACAAGCCGGTGTCGAGGCAGGAGCTGGCGGCGGGCAGCCTGGACATCGTCAGCTTCCCGCTGGGCAGCCTGCTGCGCAAGCAGCAGTCCGCTGACGACCGCTCCCCCACCTACGGCATCTCCTTCAAGGTGCAGCCTTCGCTGTGAAGGGAGGCCGCTGCCACTGCAAGCTGTGCGAATGTACAAGCCACAGATGCTGTCTGTGCTTTCTTGCACACGTGTGTCCCTAGAGCGCTGTGAACAGCACGCAGGCAGGTGAGGGCGATGAGGAGGAATAATCTGTGGAGCTGCTGTAACTTACATGAAGCGTGTGTCTCTCAGCATGTACTCAACCCAAAGCTGCGGCGCAGGTTGAGTCGTCGGGCTGGACCGCGCCGATGTCGCTGGAGCGCGCGGACATGATTGACCCCGGCAGCGGCCAGCAGGAGGAGCCGGGCCAGAACAAGCCGGTGCTGCTGCGGGCGACGGTGCCGGACTCGCACACCGTGTACGAGGTCGTCGCGCGCACCGAGCTCGTCGGCGGCGTCTTCTCCCGCACCATGGCAAGGCCCTGGACAGCCCTCTAAAAGCATACTGAACAGCCCCTGTCATATTGATAGGACTTTCAATCCATGGAATGCCTGCTGCAGGCAGTGCGTCCCATCTGACGGCGAGTGCAGTCGCAAGCAGCTGCGTGGCGAGACAATCTGCACCTTCTCCTGCACTGAATATGGCGGCCAGCCAGTGCCTGTGTTGTCCCGACATACAGTCACGTCTGTGCAAGACAGTGAGCAGTGTGGGAATAAATCCACAACACCTCATCGCAGGCGATCTGGCTGGAGCCGCACTTCACGGTGACCAACCTCACTGGCGTGCCGCTCCAGATCGCGCAGCTGAACCGGCCGGCGCACGCAAGCGCGACCGGCATGCGCAAGCGCGACATGGTGCGAGGCCACAGCAACGCCAGCCAGGTGAGACAAATCGTAGGACGATCGCTGCCAAAGTGCTGCACTTTGTGGATGCTCTTTTTCCGCGACAGGCAGCTGTTCAACGCACCTTCCAAGACTGCCCAGCATGATGGTGGCAGCAGCCTGATGTGCATAGCAGCGTACATGGCAGCTGCAAAAGAGCGGTGTAATATGCACCAACGCAAGGGACCGCCACCTCTCATACTCTTCATTTCGTTTGCCAGGCTGCGAGCGGCGGCGGCGCCAGCAGGGCGTCCTCAGAGCTCTCGCGAGCATCGGCCGGCTCCGCCTCCCGCTCAGCCGCTTCGGCCAGCGGGCCGGGCTCGCAGCGGGGGCTGGCCGTTCCGAGCGCGGCCGTGGGCGACAGCCTGGACCTGTCCACCCGCCAGCCGCTGCCGCCAGGTGTGCTATAGCCGTCCGGTTGCATTGAAAAGGGGTGTATGGCCCTCTGTGTCTCAGCCGCTGTCAAAATACTGAACTTCGCTATGAGGAAGGCGCTGCGGAGTGCTGGGGTCATGTTCTTGCATTTCAAACCGCTTCTCATTTGCAGGTAGTCGAGACATGCCGAAATGAAATGGCCTAAGACCAACAAGAGGCAATGGAACTCAGGCAGCTGAACACGCCTCTTGTCCGGGCAGGCGCGGCCAACATGCCGGTACACTGGAGCCTGGCGGGCGTTGCGGCGCAGTGCATCTGCCTGCGCCTGGACGGCGGCGGCGCGTCGGCGGCCGGCGACGACGACGAATTGCAGTGGAGTGCGCCGCTGGAGGCGGCGCTGCAGGGCGGCGCGGTATGCCACCTGGCGCTGCCCGCCGGCGGCGGCGATTCCGGCGACAGCGGCGGCAGCGGCCTCGAGCTGCACGGCCAGCGCGTCGCCTGCGGCGTGCACCTGCCCAGGTCAGCTTCATGCTCCCCTCTATCTCGCAATTCCCTAGTTCAGTCTCCAATCCAGCTGAATTATCCTTGCAGGGTGTTCCATCACCTGAAGACGATGCAATCAGGCCAACAGTCATACATGCACAGGGAGGGGCAGGAGCCGGGGCTACGGCGCTGGTGCTACGCTGCCCGGTGCACAAAAAATGCTTCGCTCACACCAGCATTGCTCAGGCGGACAATGTGCATGCAGGGAAGGGCAGGGCCCTGGGGCAGCGGCGCTGGTGCTGCGCTACAGCGTGCGCGTCGGGTCGCCAGGCTGCGTAGCCATGGTGCTGGAGGCGCTGTCGCCGCGGGCGCCCTACGGCCTGGAGAACCGCACGTCGCACCTGCTGCTGTGGCGGCCGCTCGCGGCGCCCGGCGCCGCCTTTGCGCCGCTGCCGCCGTACTCGGCGGCCGGCTTTGCGCCGCCCACCACGGCGACGCCGCACAAGGTAAAGTGCTTTGCGGACTTCAGTGGCGCGCATTCTTCAGACAGCTGTGGTGCAAGCTGCAGACAGGGTGTTCTACTCAAGTGAGAAAGCACGTCATGCAACGATGTCTCTGGAGTGATGGACGTCTTTGTGTCGGCATGCGTGTTTACAGCCAGCTAGAAATGACACAAGGTTGCTGTTGGGCCTCAATCTGCACTGGCCTCGCTGACGCAATGGTGTTTGCGGATTTTGCAGGTGGAGATCAAGGAGGCATACCGGGACGACAGTCCCACGCAGCAGTACTCCCTGGACGCGCGTGACAGCGCCCCCGACGGCGCAGATGCCGCTGACCGCGACGGCGCCGGTGCGCATTGGAACATGCATTTTGGTTTCTTGCTCGTCCTCAAATTTCGCGCAGCCTGTCCGTGCTGATGAACTTTTGCAATATTGCGGCGCAGGCGGCGGGTTGCCGCCGCTGCCGCTGTCGGTGGAGCCGGGCAGCGCGCGGCTGCTGCTGGCGGACCGGGAGGCGGAGGCGGTGGCGGCCGCCGGGCTCAAGGGCATTGGTTCCGCTGGCGGCATGGGCCGCCGCGGCCTCGACCGCGCGCTCCGCATCCTGCCAGGTCTGCTGCTCTCCCTCGCGCATCCTGTCGCTGGGAGGCCGTTCTTGTGAGCAACAGTGTTTCGGAGGGGGCCTTTCATCGGATGCTGGCGCCAACGGCTGTCCTGCACGCGGGACGGCAGGAAATAACGTGTCGCTGGCTTTCAGAGCAGCTCTTGCATGTGCTGTGCTTGGATCGTCGAGTACTTGGGTTCATCTGTTGTCAAATCTTGCATGCGGTAAGCTGTGGTCTGCGTCCGCTCGAGCGCAGGGCGCAAGGCAGCGTGGGGCGGCGTGGGGACGGTGCTCAAGGACAAGTCGGGCGAGGCCTTCACGCTGCTGGTGACCGTGTCGCTGGCCGACATCAGCGTGGTGGACCATGTCCCCGAAGAGCTGCTCAACGTGACTGCCACAGGTATGGAAAGCCCTGCCGTCACCCTGCCGTGCCATGTGCGCCGGTTCTGGTTCCTCTAAACGCTCCTGCAATGTGACTGACTTTGGCCTGATATGGACTAAGAAACTCTATCATCATTGTTCAGGTGTCGGCTGCATGCCCAACATCGTGCATGTCGAAATTTGACATATCGTGTTCGTTCCCCGCAGGCTTCCGCCTGGAGTATGCCACCGGCATTGGCGTGGAGGGCACCTATGCCAACTTCCGGGTGTCCTTCCAGAACATCCAGGCAGACGACCAGAGCCCCTTCACCCGGTGCGCCTGATATTCACGCCGTGACACTTGTTGTACAGACGTATCTGAGCGCTCTTAAGACATGCAAGCTGTTCCCTTTCCAGCGGCCTTCCGACTCCAGCCTCTGTCCCTGGAAGGTGTGCATATTTTCGGTAGTTGAGCGAGCGGTGAAGGTTTTCACACACGCAGGTACCCAGTGGTGATCGCGGCGACGGAGGAGGAGGTAGTGACGGGCAAGGAGGCGGACCCGGAGGTGGAGCCGCCCCCCGTGGTCAGCCTGTCCATGGTCAGCCAGCCGGGCCTGCCGCGCCGCCAGGTGTACTACCCACACATCGCCTGGCGCCTGTCGCGCGTCCTGCAGGTCCGAATCTACTCTCCTAATTTGTCTGTTCCCTGTTCCTCCTTTCTTGCACTGCCGCCAGGTGTACCACCCCCACCTCGCCTGGCGCCTGTCGCGCGTCCTGCTGGTCTGATATGCCTTTCACTCTTTCTTTCTTTGTTGCTTCCTTCCTCTCTCGCTTGAGCCCAGCCGTCAAATACGAGTGCACCTACAGGTACATGGCTCTCAGACTGGTCCGCTCAGGAACAGGGCACACCACCCAATTTCCTAGGTCACGCTTCGTCAGGTCGAATGTCAACCACGACTCGACGATCGTCACAACACGTTTGCTGACAGGTGTCCGCTTTGCATGCCGCAGGTGTCAGTATCAGAGACGCTGGTTTGGCGAGTGGTGGACCTGCTGCGCCGGCTGGACCTGGGTCGCCTGTCCGCCGGCGGCGACGGCGACGGAGCGCAGACCTCCTCCGACATCCCCATCCAGGCATGGCTGCCGCCTTTCATCAGCAGTCCTGCGGCGCCCAAACACTCGGCGCCTGCATGCTGAGATCACATCACGCAACACACTGGCAGCTCGTGTGTACAGCATACGTGAACACACGAAAAACACTTAGTCAGCCACACTGCAAGGAGCAGCGACATGTCATGCATTGCAGACAGGGTGACGGTGCACATGCTCAAACAGGTGAAGCTGGTGAGCCTGGGCGACGTGCAAGCCAAGGTGAGCTTCCGGGGCGACGTCGCCAGCCGGCCCCGCTGGGCGGCGCGGCTGCTGTCCTGGGGACTGGACCTGGCGGACTTTGAGGGCGTGCCCATTCGGCTCACGGGCTTCGAGGTGCACGACGCCACCATGCTGTGGTCCGTCTTCATCGGGTGCGGACTCTGTTCCCCTCCCTGGTTGGTCTTGGATGCCAACACCGCAAGAAGGACGGATGATGTAATTCCCAAGGTCTGGCATGTTTCGTGCATGTTCTGTCTCAGTCATGGCGCTCCGCGCCCCCTTGCCCTCCTCGATCACCTTTGACCTTGTGGAATCATGCTGAAGTACTGAAGCTCCACCGACACAAGTGCTGTTTCCTGTCGGCAGGGAGATCATGCACGTGGTGCAGAGCCAGCTGCTGGGCGTGGCGTTCAGCTTCCTGCGCAACTTTGGCGTCCTCAGCGGTGCCTCCGGCATCTTCGGCATCCTTTCTACTGGCGTGGCCACCATCGGCATGGACCAGAGGTGCACACTGTGAACTTGTCGAACAGGCTGTGGAAACACGAACGAAATCATGTGTGTCTTGATTCTTCTTAAAATCTAGCAGAAAACCCACCACTGGGCGACTTTCGGCAGTTTTGCCACTCACAATAGAAAGCCAACTTGCACGATTTGATTCTCTCAGTAATGAAGCCGCCGGCAAAACGCGCTATGCTTCCCTGCCGCAGGTTTGCGCAGGAGCGCATCCGGCAGCGGCAGGAGCGGTCGATCGGCGGCATGCGGGAGGGGCTGGCGGAGGGCGGCGAGGCGCTGGGCATGGGCTTCTACCGCGGCGTCACCGGCCTCGTGCAGAAGCCGCTGGAGGGCGCGCAGTCGCGCGGCGCCCTCGGTGCGCTGCTGCCGCCTTCCATTGCTTTTTGAGTGCCGTTCCTTCGATGCTTGCGATCAAATTTGAAGCTTTCTTGCTGTCATCCCGTTCCCTGCCAAGCAAATGCTGATCTTTGGGCAATTCCATTCTGTACCACTGGGGAGGAAGCTGCCGATTTTTCTTTCTTGGGAGGCTGCGTCGGCGTCTGACGTCCTGACAGAATGTGGTCAAGGAAAGCATTCTGCGTCCGCACTTAGCCCTGAAACCATCGTGCAGGCTTCGTCAAGGGCATCGGGAAGGGGCTGGTGGGCGCCGTCGCGGCGCCGATGTCGGGCGGCCTGGACCTGTTCTCCTCCGCCATAGAGGGCCTGGACGCCAGCAAGGAGCGGCTGCTGGGCCGGCCACGCGCAGGGACGCTGCTCGCGCGGCGGCGGCTGCCGCGCGCCATCGGCGGCGATGCGAAGCTGCAGCCCTTCCTGCGCGACGGCTCCGAGGCCGCGGTGCGTTCCATTATCGTTCGTGTCACGAACTTGTTGTGTGTCGACTATCGTTGATGAATCTTTGCACAATGGCTGAGACCACAATGTACAGCTGCTTCAGGGGGGCGCAGCTTCACTGTGGCCTCCGTTGACATGCTCTGATACGTGCAGGCCTCTTACTCAGCGGCTCCTAGAAGCAGCACAAACTTGAACGCACATCAATGATTACGCTGACACAAAAGTGTGTCCACTGGCACCGCAGGCGCGGGTGGAGGAGACGGGGCAGGCGCTGCTGTGGCAGAAGGGCGATGAAGGAATCACGAATCTGAAATGAACTACGACTCTGAATCTTCACTCAATCCATGAAACCCGGTGCCGCATAGGCGCGGGTAGGAGGCAGAGCAGGCGCTGCTGATTGGATGGATTGCCATTTAACTTCTCACCAGATTTCGCAACGCCGCACAGGCGCGAGTGGAGGAGGCGGGGCAGGCGCTGCTGTGGCTGACGGGCGAGGAGGCGGCCAAGGTGCCCTTCATCGGGCTGCGCCGCCGGCGCAGCCGCCACGGCGAGGCCTACGAGGAGCACTTCCTGCTTCCCGACGACCGCGTCGCGCTGCTCACCTCCAAGTCCATGCTGCTGGTCATCGCGCCCACCTTTGCGCAGCTGCACGCCGCCGCCCAAAACGGTGCGCGCCCGCTGTGCCCATGTGTGGCTGCCCGCGCATCCCAGCCGTATTCGCACCTCCCAGAAGCTCGAACACCAGCTACCCTCAGCAGATCTACTGTCACGAACGATAGCAAGTTCTCGATTACTTTCTGGGGTGACACATGGCATCGCTTCAATTGCGCAGGCAACCCGGTGGCGGACATGCGGAACGTGGCGGTGTGACTATCCGCACCTGTGATCTTCTGAGTGTCTGTATTCGCAGCTAACGCTCTGAACCAACGCGCAGGCAAGCCGGTGACGGATATGCGGGACGTGCCGGTGAGCGTGCTCAAGTGGCGCATCAGCTGGGATGACCTGCTGGCGCTGGAGCCGCGCATCGGCGGCGCCGGCCCCGGCGGCCGCCCGCCGCCGGGCCCCGACCGGCTGGTGGTGCACCGCAAGGGCCGCCCCGGCATCGAGGAGACGCCGCCGCTGGCGGAGCAGCTGCGCTGCTTCTCTACCGTGCCGCAGGTCGGGCCCTCTCATTCTTCAACCCTAAGATTCCAGTCATCACCCTTATGTCTCCGCCCCGCCGGCCGCCTTGCCTTCCTCCGGCGGGCGGACCACCTCTTACCCTCTGCGGCTGCCTGCCAGCCTTGATTCGTAGATACTCAATGTTGACAACAGCCCTCAATTCATGGACATTTGATCCGACCGCCACTCCAAGGCGCCGCCATGCGTCACAGGTAAATCTGGGCACCTCTCTAGTGCTCAGACAAGACGATATCCTCCTTCTTCTCTACATCCCGGCCCTCTGGCCACTTGCTGCCCGGTCGAGAAGGTAAGCGTGCCTGTGCCGCTGCGGCGCAGGGCATGGAATGGTGCCTCGCCACGCCCCTGGCGCTGTGCGTCCTGTGCTGTTACCCGGCCTCCGAGCCCGCTCCCGCTCCGGCCGCGACCGCGGGACTCGCGACGCCCGAGGATCAGGAGCCGCTGTCGCACGAGCTGCCGGTCTTCGGCCCCTTGGAGGTCCACGACCGCTCCCCCATGACGCTGCATGACGGGCTGTCGCACATGCTTGACCCATGTTTTGGAGGTGCGGCTGTAGGGATGGCGTGCCGCGGGCAGTACCAACACTCCGCTGCCTCGACTTCCATCTCAAACTACCTACAGGGAGCTGACAGGCTGTAGTGATCCACAGATTGCGACTCGCCTTTTTTCATCACCTGCATTGAATGCACTGCAGGCGGAGGAGGTGAAGGCGGTGGCGCTGCGCATCGCGGCCAAGTACTATGGCGAGCCGCGGCGCATCAACGCCTCCTGGGCGCGGCGGCACGGCGCCCAGTCCGGCCCGCCGCAGCTCGAGGGTACGCACCTGAACGCCATTCATTCTCCTGCTGCACTCGACTCCTGCTGCTGAGGCAATTGTCCCAGTGCGAACGTGTGCGCGTTTGGATGCTGCCGGTGTTTGCTGCCTGCTGTGGAATTGGGAGTCAAGACACGTTGCTGATGTGGCTGCTGATGCCGCTGCAGGCATGCCACGCCAGCAGCTGCCCGCATCGACGCTCAGCATGGACTGGCGGCTGATCTGGCACACGCAGCAGGAGCGGCCGCCGGTCACAGTGTGGCGACCGGTGCGCTGAACCTCCTCCGCACACTTACACCCTGCTGCCGCAGCTGCACCCTCACATCTGGAGGCTGCGCCTGATGCAGCCAGCAGCATTTGATGCAGCATTTGCGCTGTAGCCTCCAACGAACACATGCAGTGCACATCCTCTGTCGGCCGTTTGGCGCTGCAGGCTGCAATTGAGTCAACTCTGTGACCATTTAGCAGAGAGCATGTGTTCCCTTTTGCACAGGTGGCGCCACCGGGCTATGCGCCGCTGGGCGACGTGCTGTCCCTGGGCTTCGACCCGCCCAACCACCCCGTCAAGTGAGCCGGCTACTCTCGCGGCCGTGCCTCGCCACCCTGGGCTGTGCTGTCGCGTTCCTGCTTGCAAGGCTGTGCACGCATCTCTGATGCTCCTGCGCCTTGTGGCAGCTCCCCGGGCGGATGCAGGTGATGTTGCTGCCCTGAACACCAGATGCTGCCTACTGCAGAAACCTAGGGCTTCCACATCAGATGCAAGCTGAGACTTTTGGTCAATGCAGGACGTACCGGACGGCGTGGTGGCAGGAGGCGGGCGAGGGGGAGGAGGCGGCGACGCGGCCGGACGCGCCAACCAAGCCGCCTGTGGACTTCCACCTGGTGTGGCGCGACAACGGCCGCCGCCCCTGCACCATGTGGGAGCCCATCCCGCCGCGCGGCTACATGTGCGCCCCCTTCTCGCTCACCCTGCCCTTCTGCCGCGGCTGGAGCCTCTGACACTGCTGCTGAAGTGTGTTGCAATGCGAGATGTTCACAACCCATTGGTGCAGACACTCTATCTGGCATCTGCTTTATTAACATCTGACGAGTGGACTCACCCTCCTCCTTTCGTGCAACAAAGTGTGCTGCACTTGTGCTCAGACAAGACTGAGGAGCTTTAGAGCAATGAGTATCTCCTGCTGAGCTTGCCAGCCTGCGACCTGCAGCGCGCTGGGCACAGTGGTGGTTGGCGGTGTGGACCCGCCGGAAAAGTCGGAGGTGCTGTGCGTGTCGGCGGCGGCGGCGCATCGCGGCCGCCTGTTCGATGCGCCCGCCTGGCGCTACGAGCCGCCGCTGCTCAACGCCGGCATGAACCTGCAGCGGCTCAAGCCCTACCACCCGGAGACCTGGCGCTGCAGCCTGTGGCAGGTGGGTGGCGGCTGTGCAGTGTGTTTTCGGACAATTGCCTGCAGTTTTCTGGCATGGGCTATGTGTCTGCACTGTGTGGCAGTGAGAAATCACTTAATGCCTGTGTTCTTGCTCTGAGTGGATCTACGTGCAAATGTGCAGGTGGACAATGCGGCCAAAACATTCATCGCGGTGCGCTCGGCGCAGCGCCCGCCGGCCCAGGTCGCCAGCGAGGTCGCAGGGGAGCTTGAGAGCAGCTGAAACTTTGTAAGCTCTTAACACCGCCAAAGCGACGAGGGCTTGGTTGTTTTCAATCAGATAGTGGATAGTGATATCATTATTGTTCCTGTTTGCCGATTACTCGTGTAGCAAGACAGTACAGACTGAATGTGCTCTTTGACACACTCAAGCGGCAATCTGCTACAGGCCAAGTCTATTAGTTGTACGCCTGCAGCACGAAGTAACCACCGTGTCAGCGTCAGCAGGCTTGCCACAGAAATGAAGTCAGGCTGTATGCTGAGCATATGACTGACATGCAGTGGCACTCACCATGTAGGCTGGCGTTGCGCTGAACTTGCTGAGCCCCTTGATGACCTTGGTCACCGCATCCAAGAAGTCCTGCAATGCCGAGCATGGACCGTTAAAACCTGCTTGCCTGGCCAACAGCAACACTGCGCTCCTGCATCACCAGGACCTACATGCACAAATCACAGCCGGGTCGGCACACACACCTTCTCGGTCACTGTCTTTCTCCTGCGCACCAAACGATCGCGCATGTCAGCAATTTGATGACCACACAGCAAATGCGCATCATGCCCCACGGCCAAGACAAAGACACCAACACCCCCAGCAAGTGCGGGCTTCTGCACGCATCGCCGCCGTCAATGTGTGGTGGGAGGATGCGGCAGCTCCTGGGCACCTGTTGCGGATGGCAAACATGCCGGCCTCGGTGCAGACGGAGCGGATGTCGGCGCCGGTGGAGTTGGGGCATAGCCGCGCCAGCAGCTCGAAGCGGATGTCGCGCTCCACGTTCATGGTGCGCGTGTGGATCTGGAAGATCTGCGTCCGGCTCTCCAGGTCCGGCAGTCCAAACTCCACCTGTGGCAAGACACACGTCAGGATCGAGGTGTGTAGATCACCGGATTGAATTACAGGATCGACCGCCTGCTGGAGCCGCCGCCACTGCGCGATGCAATGCTGCGCCCTGGGGTCTGCAGGGCAGGGGCCGGGAGCATCGAGTGGAGCAAAGGCAGGCGGGGAGAAGCCACGAGCAGAGCACGTGAGCAGCAGCACATTCTGGCGGCACCGGAATGGCTGCGGCAGAAGCTTTCTGATACGCTTTCCGAATGCGTCCTCAGAGAGCTCGAGCAAAGGCGGGACATGGTGCGCACCTTGCGGTCGAGCCGCCCCGGGCGCAGCAGCGCAGGGTCCAGCGTGTCTGGCCGGTTGGTGGCCATCAGCACCTGTCATGCAACAAAGTCAACGGTAAATCAGTCCGCTTTTCCTTGACTACATGCTGCTGCTGTTCCAGGATGGGTGACAATCAGTAAATGGACATTATCAGCGCACCTTGATGTTGCCGCGCGAGTCAAAGCCGTCCAGCTGGTTGACGATCTCCAGCATGGTGCGCTGCACCTCGTTGTCGCCGCCCGCGCCGTCGTCGAAGCGAGCGCCGCCAATGGCGTCGATCTGCAGGCAGTTGCGGCAGTGTGTCAGTGATGACTACAGTCTTGACACTGCACGGGAGTTGCCACCGACGCAGATAATGAAGCATGACAGATTCGCCAGTCGTCAAGGCACAACAGCGGTTCCTCACAGCTCACGTGCTCTGCCTTTAGGTTCCGAGTCGCTTTTCAATCCCACCAGAAGGCAACAAACACCAAGGTCGTCAAAGTATTGGATGAAATCCCAGTCCCGGTGAAAGAGCGCCGGCGCACCTCATCGAAGAAGATGAGGCAGGCCTTCTTGGAGCGCGCCATCTGGAAGAGCTCGCGCACCATGCGGGCGCCCTCGCCCACATACTTCTGCACCAGCTCGCTGCCGATGACACGGATGAAGCACGCATCCGTGCGGTTCGCCACCGCCCGCGCCAGCAGCGTCTTGCCCGTGCCTGCGAAGAAGCCAAGTCGTCCGATGAGCAGCGCGGTGAGTTGTGCATCATGCTGAACAGAAGGACAGTATTTGGCGCCGCTGTTCTGGCAGCCCTCGCATACGACTCCTGTTGCGCTATGACGGCTTGAAGTGCTGCAGGCGCAAACGCTTCGGCTGGACAGCATATACGAGCGCTGCATTGACAACCGTCACATGACACGAGATGCATCAACTCAGCCTGGCCTGTCTGGATCCCACCTGGCGGGCCGTAGCAGAGGACGCCCTTGGGCGGGTCGATGCCGAGCGCGACAAAGCGCTCCGGGTGCAGCATGGGCAGCTCCACCACCTCGCGCATGCGCTCGATCTGCTCCTTGCAGCCGCCGATGTCGGCGTAGGTGACGTCCGGCTTCTCCTCCACCGTCATCATCGTGACGCTCGGGTCGATCTTGGGCGGCAGCGGGATCTGGATCTGGTACTTGTTGCGGTCCACCCTGCAGCAGGATGATGGAACTGTCAGGCGTCTGCCCGGCGGTGGTTTTGAGCGCCTTGTGGTTTTGCAGTGGCGGATGAAGCACTCGTAAATATGAAACAGCTTCAATTCTGATGAGTAGCCTGTTGCAAAGCTATGTTGCGTGGCTGGGTCGGCACAGCATGGCTGGTACAGCACACGGCATTCAGTCACAGCGCAAGCGGGATGGCAAGCGATTGAGGCTCACCCGACACGCATGCCCTCCTCGATATCTGTCGGCGCAACCTTGTCGCCCAGACCCACCACGAACTGCAGCATCGCAAACGGCACATGACCTGAAGGATGTGATGCGCAGTAGCGGAAGAGCAGTATGACTGTCACAAACGTACAGGACAACCTGCAAGTGTAAAGCGCACAATAGATTTGTGAGGCAGCGACCACAACCGACCTTTGCTATCTGCTTCACGTTGATGACATATTTCGCCTCGTCTGTGCCAGGATTTATAATCTTGGTGCAGCGCGCCACCTGCAATAAGCGGGCGTCGCCCGTCAGCCTCTGCCATCCTCCGCCCATCACGCCACGGCTGCCTCATGCAATGCAACTCTCCTCACTCACAATTTACTGCATCATGAAGCCTGCACTGCAGAGATACAGCGCCGAGCAACGATTGCATAGAAGCATTCGGCGGCGCGCCTGTAGCGGCTGTTCCTCCTGCATCGCCTGCTTGTCGGACACCAGGTCCCAGCGGCTGGGCGGCGACAGCCCCGTGTCCGACTCCTTCACGCCGGCGATATCGTTCACCCGCTTGGCGACGTCCTTCACGCCTGCCTCCGCTGCCTTGATGCGCTGCGCATACGGGCCGAGGCCATATGTCTTGAGGAGCGCAATGTCATCCTCATCGAGGGCCTTGACGGGCGCCTCGTCCTTGTCCGGGTCCTCCTGCGGGGCCGGCATGATGCCGGTGGCCGGAGCCGGGCTGCCTCACGCGCTGCACCAAGCGCTGGAAGCTCTGGAAGCGATGCTAAAGGCTGGGAGGTGCTGCGGTGTTCCTGCAACGTGGAGTGTGCTGTCTCCGATGCAATGAAACAGATGCAACGGTTTGCGAAGCTGCACGTACCGAAAGCTGCCTGTGTCCCCCCGAAGCAGAGACTTTACGACACCAAAGTGGTTTGGTTCAACTATCGAGTGGTCAAGGGCCGCTGCCACGAAGCACGGGCAAAGCTGCAGTTTCAACGTTGCAGACAAGGACAATGCAGGAATTTTTATACCTGCTGCAAAACAGGCTGATGCATAACAGCATTTCAGCTACAGGGCGGCGAAAATGGCGGCCGCCCTGTAGCAAAGTGGCGGGAGCACACCTCGCTGTCCAGCGCCAGAATCGCCTCCTGCACGCCGCACAGGATCGACCTGCGATTGGATGTCGCTGGCGCCATGCTGAGCAGAACCGCGTGCCGGCTGGCCAGAGGCCGCGCAACGCCTATCCCGCTCGCCGCTTGCCTCAGGTCCGGGCGTTACTAGCTAGCTTCGCCTTTTCACAACTGATCGGTGGCCTGCCTTGCAACACTGCATTTGAGGGCAATTGATGCTGCAATTGCTTGCAATCATCGACCGGCTTCCATCACCTTTTGGTGCAGGTGCAGATCGTCGCCAAAGGGAGCTGCAGTTAGCCGAATTCTTCCAGGTGACCACATGCACTCCGGGGATGATCTATGCCTGTAGTTGCCTTTTTGAACGCTGCATGCAGTTTGCGCAACAAATGCCGAGACATGCAGGTGTCTGCATTCATGCAGGATCGGCGCCGGCGCTGCACCGGCATCTGCTGCCGCTAGAGCGAGGCCTCACATCCTGGAACAGGGAGCAGTTCGACCAGGTCAAGCTCAAAGCAGCGGTCGACAACGCGCAGCGCGAGCAGGAGTTCCTCGCGCAGGTGTAGCATGCATCCAGAGCTCCCACAAACCCTTGCTTGCGCTGCATGGCACTTTGTGACCGTAGAGGCACATCAGCACAAGTTTGGTGGCGGTGGCGCAGGAAGAAGAACTGAAAGGAGCCGCGGAGTCGCGGCTTCGGGAGGTCCTCGCTGAAGTCGATGAGCGGGTGCAGTCTGGCAATGCGGCGGGGGGCTCCAGCACCGGCGCCAGCGAGCTGTATCAGCGTCTATCAGCGGCAGTGGACGCTATCCAGGAGGGCCTCATCGAGCGCGATGTCGAGGTATTGGGCAGATGCTGATAGTGCATGGTGCCGCTGAGTATAGGTGTGCGTGAAGTGGCAAGTCAACATCTCCCATCACCGGGATGTCCTTCACAAAGTGGAAATCTATCCTTGCCCCTAAATGTGATCCCAACGTAAAGCATCTCATGTCCACAGGTGCGGTTAATGCTGCTGGCGGCCCTCAGCGGGGAGCACATCCTCTTCATCGGGCCGCCCGGCACAGCAAAATCGGAGCTTGGCCGCCGCCTGTCGCGCCTCTACAAGGGCGCTTTCTTCGAGCGCCTGCTCACGCGCTTCTCCGTGCCGGAGGTGGGCTTTGCCTGTCATTACACACTGCAACCACAGAACTGGCCACTCCCAGTCATAGCTGGGGTGCATCAGGGAGAGCATGCCTACACGCAAAAGTTCGACCGAATCGGTGGCTCTCGCCTAGTATCGACACATCCTGCTCGGACTGACATCCTACCCAATCTTATCCAAACTGCTGCTTCGTGCAGGAGCTGTTTGGGCCGCTCTCGATGCAAGCCCTGGAGGAGGACAAGTATGTGCGCCAGATCGCGGGGTACCTGCCAACGGCGTCCGTCGCCTTCATTGACGAGATCTTCAAGGCCAACAGCGCCATCCTGAACACGCTGCTCACCATCCTCAACGAGCGCCTGTTCGACAATGGCACCGAGCGCCTGTCTGTGCCGCTCATCTGCCTGGTGAGCAGCCCATACCCTGCCGTGTATACGACCTTGCAGCTATGCCAGTGCGCTCCGCCCTCACCGCCGAAGTTGTACGTGTCCAGCTGTATGGCTGCTTGCTGCCCCCATGGGAGCCATGCGGCTCAGGCTCGCCATTTGCTGAAATGAAACAAGCACGCGGGCGCACCGATTGAGCTGCCAGAGAGCGAGGAGGGATGCGCACTCCATCGCAGCGTCATCAAGATACCCTCCATCACGAGATCCACAAGCCTGTTTTGTCAAGTTCTCGTGCAGGTGGGCGCCTCCAACGAGCTGCCAGAGAGTGAGGAACTGGAGGCGCTGTACGATCGCTTCCTGGTGCGGCGGGAGGTGAGGCAGGTGTCCGCCGCAAATCTCAATGCGCTGCTGCGGACGACGGACACAGCCATCGCGGCGCGCGCCAGCGGCGACCCGGCGTCGCCCGCGTCGGCCAGCGAGACGCTGGTCAACCACGAGGACTTCACATCCGTGAGGTGCGCTGCGGCTGCCACTTTTTCCCGTCTGCTGGTCGAGAACCACCTGGGCCACAGTTGCCAAGCTGGTGGACGGAATCTGCACCTGCGTGTTCCAGTGCACACCAGTGGATCGCTCAGCATGTGTTTGGAACTTGTTTCCATCCATGAGATGTTAAAAGGCGAATTGCTTGCATCGAGTGCTTGTTTCACATTCGCATTAGGTTGGAGGCGCAGCGGAGCGTGACGGTGCCGGAAGATGTGCTGGGGCTGCTGGCGGACCTGCGGGAGATGCTGCAGGACACCATGGAGCCGCCCGTCTACGTCTCCGACCGCCGCCTCGTCAAGGCTATCGCGCTGCTCAAGGTGCCTCCTTCTCCTGCTGGCTGCCCCTGTTGCGCGAGCGCCGAGCCGCACGCCGTTCACCTTGCCCCCCCCCTGCTGCATGGCCATGTGGGCGCATCCTGTGCCCTGTCACGGCGCCATCTGCCGATGAATTTCAGGAGTTTCAGGCGGTGTTGCTGGGACACCCATCGCTAAACCCTGTTTTTGCCATGCGTGCTGTCGCAGGTGTCGGCGTACACCAACGGGCGCAGCGAGGTAACGGTGCAGGACTGCCTCCTGCTGCAGCACCTCATGTGGCAGCGGCCACAGGAGAGCGACCGGATCAGCGAGTGGCTGCTGGCGCAGCTGGCCGACGGCGCCGACGTCCGCCAGTGCGACTACCTGCTCAACAGTGTGCACCTTACGCCGGTCCTTTTGCCACGTTGGCTCTTCGCGCGCTCCTCCCTGCTCTTTTGGATAAACCTCCCACGCTCAAGTTGAGCAGAACACCGAACATTCCACAGAACAAAACTGACCTTGTTCTGCAGAGCAGAGTCCACATGCCCTCCTCGCAACAGCCTCATCTGCCTGGCCTCTGATGGCTCTGCACCCGCACCGCAGGCCTGTTCAGCCGAGCAGTGAAGGCAGTGGGCAACACGGAGGCGGTTGCGGGCATGGCGGAGGAGGCCGCTGAGCTCCGCAAGGTCCTGGCCCAGAAGCTGTCAGAGGTTCGCACCTGCAGATCTTCTTGAGTTCTTGTGGTCTCTGCGACGGCTGACGGCATCCTGCATGGGGTTGGTGCATGCATTTCACTGCAAGCAGGGCTGCAAGCTGTGCTACATTTAGTGCTCGGGTGACCCCAGCTATGCGCGGAACTGCATTGGAGACCGTCTTGCTGTTGCATGTGTGTGATGGTGGCCCTCTTGTTGATTCGGGAGGCTCGTCCTGCACGAGGAGCTGAAAACATGTGTTGATTTCTGTGCGGCAGGTGCGGGCGTCGTCGGGCGGCAAAATGCCGGCGCTGACGACTCACCTGTGGCTGGGCGCCCAGGACGCGGAGGCGGCGGCCACCTCCCTGGCGCCCAAGCTGCGCAAGAGCCAGACAGAGGTGTCCCGCCTCCTCGCCGAGGCCGTGTCCCTGGAGGTGCGGATCGCCGCATGAGTGTGCCTGGTGTTCTGTGCCCGATGGACTTGAATGATTGTCAACGTCCTCCGCATGATAATCCACCGTTCAATTGCACAGCCGTGAGACAGCCGTTGACCAGAATCTGCTGCGCGCCGCACATACCTGCCCATGCCATTGCTTGTACTGGAGCCTATAAGCCTATATGCATGACGAGGCGGGGGGTGGTGCGGCCAGGTGGGCCTGCAAGGCGACGCGGAGGCCGTCAAGCTGGCTGCGCTGCTGCCCGACCGCTGGCACAAATTCATATCCGGCGTCAGCGGCGGCAAGAAGCGCTAGTGAGCCGCCGCCGCCGCCTTCGAACAGAGGCCGTCGGCGCATGGCAGCGCCGCAACGGCCGGCAGCAGCGGTCAGAGACCCAGGTACCACAGCAGCATGGGCCTCCTGCAGACTGCGGCTGAGGCGCCTGGTGTGCTGCGGCGCAAGGTGCACCTGCAGGGGGGCGCAGACGTGGTGTTCATGGCCAGCCTGCTGCCGCAGCGCTGGGCATCCTTCATTCGCAATTCGCCCTCGGAGGAGGTGCGGCCGCTGGGCACGCGGCGGCTGCCGCAGTCGCAGCAGCAGAGCGCCTGGGGGCCCGGCGGCCGGGGCAACCCCACGGCGTGACGCGGCGGTCCTGTTGCATGGCTGGGTTGCTATGGCGGCGGAGTGCACACGGCTCGCTGTGCGGTCCGTGTGTCTGGTAAACTGTACATTGTTTAGATACATTGTTTAGCGGCGGTCTGTATTCTTCGCCAGTATGATTTTTTACGCATCTGCTTTGTGCTGGACTATGGTATGTAAATCCCGCACTGACGCCCAGCATCAAATGCAAATCCGTCAAACACCGCAGCCTTGCCAGACTCAGCCATAACAGGGCAACAAGCAGAGGTCCACAGTCTGCACCTGCGTGCGGTGGCTGAATCATGTATGCAAGCCACGAAGAGTCAATACATTGCAGCGAGGTGCTGTTCCAGGGTGATTAGGTCGTTCTAGTGGCGTTAGGTCCTGACTTGCTGGTCAGTGGAGCTACACCGAGTGCAAACGCCGCTCACACATGTACTGGCAATTGCGTGTCTAAGGCCACTCTGCACTCGTGTCGTAGTGCACAGTGGCTGAGACAATCTGCGACGGTTCGGGATCGGTTGGATCTGCCAGTCTGCAATACAACCGACCTCGCCAAGACGTGCATGTGCTTCTGGCCGGCCTTGCTGCGATTGTAGATCCAAAGACGCACAGTGGCTGAGGTGTTGCTAGGAAATTTCAGCAACGGGGCCTTGCCTCGGATCCCCTAGGCCCATCTCCACAGACACATCAGGCAGGATGGGGCTATGGATGTCTCGGCTGCTCAGCATGTTCGGCGAGAAGGAGGCTCGTATACTTGTGCTGGGGCTAGATAACGCCGGGAAGACAACTATCCTATGTGAGCACGCTGCAGTACGCTAAATGCTTCTGCGCATGCGTCGCAACCAGATGCTGCACCCCTCTGCCCCTCCCCTGCATGCACCAAGGACACCTTGTGCCCTGCAGATCGTCTGCAAGTAGGCGAAGTCGTGTCTACCATCCCAAGTAAGTGACATGTACCTGCTGGTGCATGCACTGTAGCCTGTGTATGGAGCACATGCTAGCATGCCTTTGTGCGCATCGCTTGCTTTGTGCCGACGTAATCATCCTGCAGCAGCAATTTGAATCGTGCTCTGCGCATCTGGCGACATTGTTCTGGCTGGCATTGTGTGCAGCAATTGGTTTCAATGTGGAGACGGTCACCTACAAAAACATCAAGTTCCAAGTGTGGGACCTGGTAAGTGGCGCACTCATCCTGCTGCTTCGACGTGGACTGGCCAATGTCCTGCCACCTGGCAACCAGCAAGCGCAGGCGCGGCCTGTGCTGGGATCAAGTGTTGATCCGTCATCCTGAGCACTGCAGGGGGGCCAGACCAGTATCCGGCCGTACTGGCGCTGCTACTGTGAGTACCTGAAGCCTTGCCATTACCTTACATTCAGGCTCCTCAGCCTGCCGCTGTGAAGAGCTCAGATGCCCTGTAGTGCGCGCTGCTGCTGTCAACACGCCGCTCTCGCTGCCGGGACTCCACGACGGAATGTTGAACAACATAAACTCGCGTGGTATTTGCTGCGCCCCTGCTAACGGTACTCTGTGCTGCCGCAGACCCCAACACGCAGGCCATCATCTACGTGGTGGACAGCAGCGACACGGAGCGCATCGGCATCTCGCGGGAGGAGTTCCACAACATCCTGTCGGAGGACGAGCTGTCCGACGCCCTCATCCTGGTGTACGCCAACAAGCAGGTAAAGGCAGCAACCCCAAGGATGTCTCGGGATGTTTCTCCGTGGCATTCTAGTGTACGCCAACAAGCAGGTGGGTGGTCTTTCGGCATTCACCTTGCCGTAGGTTCGAGCTTTGGTCGGCTCGGCGTGCGGACTGGCTGCCTGAAGTCTCCACTGCAGCACTGTGATGCGTGGGCAGCTCGAAGAAAGGTCGGTGCGGAGACGCAGGTGGGGACTTCCTTCACCTTCCTTCAGCAGAGGAGTAACGTGCAGCCGCCTGCGTCTGCAGGATCTGCCGGGGGCGCTGGATGACGCGGCGGTGGCGGAGGGCCTTGGGCTGCCGGAGATCAAAAACAGGGACTGGGCAATCTTCAAGACGTCTGCCGTCAAGGGCGACGGCCTCTTCGAGGGCCTGGACTGGTGATCAATCTGCTGCACTTCTAGGGTTGACTGTTTCATGATCTCATGTTGCCTCCACTTGGGAGGCAGCACCCTTATTCCTTTAGGTGTAGAAAACCCATAGTGAGGAGATTGTTCACTGAATGTGCCCCGCGTGTGTGTTGCAGGCTCAGCAACAGCTTGAAGACGCGGCGGCGATGAGCGCAGGCGTGTGTCGCATGTGCAGCGGTCCAATGGTGCCGGGATTCCGTACGACAGCACCTGAGATAGGTAGAGGCAGGCGGGAGTCATGTAGACCGTGCTCAGCAGCACTCGAGACCGTTTACAGCACTGCATAGGATGTTGCTGGAGCTCAGGGCTCTATTGTGAGGCAAGATGCTGCGGAAGGTGCTGAAATATTTCAAGTGGCAACCAAGCAACATCATAAGAGTCGAGTCAACAGAAATGCGGAGCGCATCACCCAAAGCCCGGGCCTAACTGCTAGACGAGATGCCATCACTACTTGCCCCAAGCCTGCTTTGCGGCCACATCCCGATGCGCGACACCGCCGCCGCCCCACACCGACGCCTGCTTGGGCTGCGGTGGCGCCTGCGGCATTCGCGCCCCTGAGCTGCTGCTGCTCGCCCCCCATGCATTCAGCGGGTTCTTCTTCTGCACGCCGGCCGCGTCCATCCAGTGCGCCATCGCCGCTGAGTCACGCCCCGTGACTCGCAGCCGCTCGAACTTGGGGATCTTCTTGGCCTTGACCTTCTGCTGCTTGCCGTTCGCCCCGGCGTCGGCCAGCAGCGAGTCCTGCGCCAGCTGAACGTCGGCCGCCGCGTTGGCGACGGCTGCGGCGCCGCCGCCGCTGCTGCCGGGCGTGCTTACGCTGCTGCTGCTGCTGCCGGATCTGCTGCCGCCGCTGGGCCGCGACGCGCCGCACGCCTCGCACTGTCCCGCCAGCGGCCCGTTCAGGAGCGTGCACATGGAGCAGTTCCACGACGCGTGCCGCTCGGCGTGGTCCGCCGCCGCCGCCGCCGCCTCTGGCGGCACCCAGCCGCGGCCTTGCGCCGGCTGTGCTGCCGCCGCCCACTGCCGGTGCGCCGCCAGCAGCTCTGCCCGCTTGCCTGCGCGCATGTGCACAGCAGGTGAAATGACAGTCGTCACGTCACCATGCCTCGGCCCTATGGGGTGGGAACATGGCGAATTGCAGCTGCAAAAGCACAGAGCAGCACGGTGCAGCAGTGCATCAATACGAGACCAGCATCTACCAGAGCAGATGTGCCGATTGGATGCGCACCGGCGTCCGGACACAACGCCGCCAACTCCGGCACGATGTTCGCGACGCCCAGCGCCGTGACGCGCTCGTGCAGCGTCGCGGCCGACACAGGACCCTTCATGAAGTCCGCCGACTGCTGCCGGAAGTCGGCAAAGGCATGCGGCGATAGCTGCCGCCGCACCTTCTCCACAAAGGCCTGTGCACACACCAGTGATAATTGAGCTGTGTGCCCAGGTCCAGTCGAGTGCAAGCCATATACATGCATGCATCGGCAACGCGCTGCGACACTGCCCGACCGACTGCTCACTGATTGGGTTTCTCGGCACATTCTGGATCTGCACTACTCACCTTGTTGGCGTTCTTCAGGCCCTCAGAGACGCCTCCTGTGCTGGGCGCGGGTGCAGAGGCGCCCGGCGCTGCTGCGACCGGAGCAGCCGCCGGGCCGCCGCATCCCCTGCATCTGCCGCCGCCGGGCTGCTGCTTCCGGCCCAAGAGCGACGGAAATTCATGTGGCTGCGGCGCGGGGCTGCCTGCCCGCGATGGCGGGGCGCCTCGCCTGCCGCCGCCTGCCGCCACCCACCCGCCGGCGCCGCCGGCCGCCGCCGCCGCCCGCGGCTGCCCCGCCGACAGCCCTGGGAAGCCGTCGGCGGCCGCCCGCGGCGCGGCCACCTGCTGTGACTCGGGGGCGGCGCCCCACCGGGCGGCGCCGGTCGGCGTCCGCGCTGGTGGCGGCAGCGCCGGGCTGCTTTGCTGGCTGTCGCTGGCGCTAGCAGCGTGTGGCGCTGCCGGCGGCGGCCGCGCGAGCGACGGCTCCGACGCAGAGTGCGCCATGCGCGGCCGTCCCGTGGGCAGCGCCGCCGGCGGCGCGGCCCCTGGGTCCGCCGCCCTGATGACGCGCACGCCGCCGCTCAGCGGCCCCAGCCGCTGCGCCAACGACTGCGCCTGAGTGAGCCCCTGCCGCTGCGCCGCGCGCCGCTTTGCCGCCCGAGACTGCCCAGGCAGCTCGGGAAAGTCGTTGGCGCGCATCGGGCCGCCGCCAAGGGATCCCGCGGCCGCGGCCCAGCGCGCCGTCGGGGCGGCACCCGACGCGGCACCCTCGGCGGCAGCGCCCATGACGGGGAAGTCGGCCTCGCGCGACGACGCGACAGCGGCGGCGGCCGCCTGCTGCTGCTGCTGCCGCGGCTGCTGCTGCTGCTGCTCGCTGGGCTGCTGCCTCGCCTGCAGGCTGGCCTGCACAGCCAGGACCACTCCAATTGGGTGTACAGCACACTACCCATGTCAGCATAGCACCAGCGAATGCGTTGATGATGCTTTTGTGAGTATTGCACCAAGCATCGCACAATAGAGGCCCCATCCGAGAAGTAGGTGGCCACGGACCTGTACTGCGTCGGCGACCTGCCGCTCCTCCTGCGCGTGACGCGGCTGCCGGAAGCGGGACGTCACGCCCTCAGCGCCGCCGATGGTGATGCCCGGCCGTCCGGCGCCCCGATACTCGACGCCTGCCGGCCCCGCTTCCGCCTCCCCGCCTCTCCGGTACTGCAGCAATGCCAGATGCCTCATGCCCCAGCGCATCATGTTCCAGAGCACAGCAGTCTGTACTTGCATGGCCTTGTTCCGGCAGTCACACCCTTCCCAGCTGGGCACACCTGTGACGCCAGTTTCATGGACAGCCTGCTTGCGTTGCTGACAATCAACAGCCACCAAGAGATCTGACGGACAGGCACAGGGGGCGAGGCTGAATGAATAATCTGCAGTCTGGCAGCCAGACAGGAGGAGGGGAATCTCACAGTCAAGTTGACGGGGATCTGCAGCGCGGCGCGGCGCTCGTTGCGGGACAGCTGCTCGTTGTGCTCCTGCAGCCGGTGCTTCTTCAGGTCCTGCTCGTTGGAGAAGACCACGAAGCGCGCCTCCAGGCATGCCGGGTGCTCGCACGCAAAGTGCTCATTTCTGAAGTGCCCTGCGGTGCAGAGCGCGGCATCAGCAGCAGCGGCCCGCGGCGCCGCCGCACATGCAGGCGGGCACACGGGTGCGCAAACTGACGGGCGACTGCCAGTGAAGCGCGACTGGCGAGCCGAAACCATCCGAGATCAGCAAACATGCTTGGGCTTCCAGCAAAGCCCATCGCACAGCCCAATGACATGGGAGGCATGCGGCGCGGCAGAGCCCTGAAACCCAGAACTTTGAACAGATAGGAAATATATAGGAAAATAGATAGTAATTTTCCTGTCTGAAACAGACAGGAAAATGACCTTCGAGCTCCGCATAGTCGCGGTAGTAGACGTATTTGTCGGGGCGCGCCCGCCGGCACAGGAAGCACTGCTCGTGCGACTGCTGCATATGGTTGAACAGCTCATTGTCGCCGTAGAAGGGCTTGCGGCAGAAGCCGCAGGAGGGGTGCCCCTTGAAGCCCGCCTCCGCCAGCGGCCCCGTCAGGTCGCCACTGCGCGCGTGCACCTTCAGATCCGCCGGCGTGTACACCGCCTGCTCCGAGATGAACACCTGGGCAGCGATAGATTTGGCCATTTGGATTGAAGGTGTTCAGAGGCAGCTATTCAGGTCCGCCGGCGTGTGCACCGCCTGCTCCGAGATGAACACCTGGCCGGCTCCAGCACCAGGCGGGCGTCAGTCATCCGAGAGGTCGTCTGTTGGAGGATGTAGTACTCCACTGCAATGAAACGCAATGCAATGCAGTGCGGTGCCATGCAGCTGTAACTGCTGGACATGCATCAGCACGCCCATAAACAATCGTGCGACTGACAGGAAACGACGCCAAGGACGACGCCAAGGAGCTGGGAGTGAGGGGGCAGCACCTTGCGGCCCTCCAGGCACACTTTGCAGAACTGCAGGCCCTGCTGCTCCAGCGCCTGCCGCAGCTCCTTCAGATTGGAGAAGCGCTTCGCCTTGGGCGCGTCCTCCGGCGTGGCCGCCAGGTGCGAGAAGCTGCATAGCTCCCTGCGAAGCGCAGCCGGCGGCACTCTCAGTGTCTTGGCGGTGGCAAAGCGGAAGCAGGTAACGTCACAATCGACACAGTTTCCGCTGGTGATGTGCCAGGACATGCTCCCTTGCCTGATTTGCTGGAAGTGCTGCTCGTCGTCAAAGTAAGCGTCCGCCGCCAGCAGGTGCGAGAACTCGCCGGCCCTTGCCCGCGCCTGCGCCGCAGATGATTGTGTGTGGAACTGTCGTGTGTTTGATTCGAGTAGCGCGCGTCAGACGCGCAGAACATCCTCACACTGAGCCAGGTGCAGGCCATGAACTCATGCATCGGCTGGCGCGCGGGCGCCGCCTCACCTTGAGCTGCGGAAACTCGGCGGCGGGCAGTTTGTTGGTGTACTCGCCGGTGAAGCGCGTCACGACGACCGCCGAGTCTGACTGCTGGCAGATGACACAGCGGGTGTCGTTCAGCACGAAGCGCAGCCTGGCCACGCATTTGGAGCAGGTGTCGGTGTGACCGCATTGCGCGTAGGCGGTCCACTCCAGCACCTCCGCACACACTGCAGAGGCGGCAATGTGCAGCAATCAGATGGCTAGTGATGATAGCATTGAAAAAGTCGGAGTACTCCACACAGGATTGCACCCACACAGTCCTTGCACGTACGCAACAGCAGGGTGGTTGTGGCCATGCACCAGGCAGGACCCCTTGCGCACACAAGCACGCAGCAGAGCAATGCACCGGGCTGAAGCTACCTGCACAATAGTCGTCCATCTTGTCGCAACGTCAAAAGCAAGTTAGCGCGGCCGGAAGCCGCTTCTCTTGCAGCTCACGTGATCGCCAGGAGGGTTTCACACTGCTCACGATTGCGCAGACCCATTTGCAGCTTCAAAAAGTCAGTAAACACGTGCAGATCGCCTCTGGAGACGGCGCCGCAGTGCGAGGCGCTCCTGGGCAGCTCGTTGAGCGGGGCAAGTGCGGTCTGGGCCTTGGGTGGCAGAGGTCATCGGCCTGTAGTGGCTCAGCAGTTCGTCGCCACTAGCGCCTGAGACATTTTGGAGGGCAGCAACATGGCTGGCAAGGCGCTGGCGTCCGTGCGGAACGCGCTGTCAAAGCTGCGCATCGTGTCGCCGTGGAAGGTAAGGTGGCGGCGCCGGACTGCCCTGCGGCAATCAGCGCACAACGATAGGCTGCATTGTAGGCCGTGCTGACCTCGCATTGTGCTCCTGCAGATCACCGGCGTGGCGAGTGATCCCGAGTTCAAGCACTACCTGCCACAGGCGCCTGACTACCGCGTCCACGCGCCAGCGTAAGGCTTCGCTCCTCATAAGTAAATGAAAATGGCGGCGCCGATCGACACTTGCTACCGTCCCATCTGCTGCTGTGTGGTGGATGATTGAAGTGCTTCGTCAGCACCTCTGAACAATTTCATGCCAAATCCTCGAAAGCCTACCGTGTATCTTGCTGCTATGCAGGAGCCAGCCCGTCCGCGCGGTGGTGCCGCAGGCGGACCCCAAACTTGTCTACGACATCAAGTACTACACGAGAGATGCGCGGCGCGCGCACATGCTGGTCGGCGGCACGAACGTTACGGAGCTGGTGACAGAGAAGATTGACCCGAAGGTGCCTGCGAAGCGGCCAGCGGGGGTGAGTCGTCGCATCATGGCCACTTCTGGAGGACTTCTGGAGGACGCAGCCCAAGTGTGAACCCAATGGGGCTGCCGGTCTCAATGCGTATCTGGTAGCTTCAAGCTGCTGGTCTCGTGCAGGACAGGTCGTTCACTGTCGTGAAACACTGAGTGTTATTGTGTGCGCACAGCTGCCGCCGCTGCCTGGCGTACGACACAAGTTCTCAAAGCCCATCGGCTACCTGGAGGTGCGTGCAGATTATAGACAGCAGCAGAGCATTCGCAGGCCGCACGGCATCGCTGTGGTGCACTGTGATGCAGCATGAAACCACTGAACTAAGGGTTTTCTGTGTAAGGGTTTTCTGTGCCACTGCAGGTGGCAAACAGCGGTTACACATGAAACTGTCTCCCTTGTCGCAGTGTGTTTGGAGCTCAATGGGGTTTGGGTTCATAACGCTGCGAAGACTCTCGCCAGATGCCGTATTGCTAGCTTGTGCTGGAAAACTTGTAAGCATGCTTTCATTTTTTGCAAAATGAAAATTGGGCATATGCCCACAAGCCAAAATTAGATGCCAATCGAGCGCCAATCCCCTCAACAGACGCCAGCCGCCCTTTCTTGTTGATGCATTGCTGGCCTTCGAGACTCCGCCCAGCGTCCCTCGTCAGAACAAGATCTGGTATTTGGACTCTGATGGCGGCGTGTCCTTCGGCACCGGATCCACCCGCCAGAGGCACGCCTGGATCTGGTCCGGGTCGTCCGCTGCACAGATGCCCTTCATTGTGACGCCCGACTCGACTGCCGCTCTGCGGTTTGGCAGGCACAGCATGTTGAACTCACTGCGATCTGACAGGACACAGCGTGCAGCAACTTTGGAACTCTTGCGCACCCTGCGGCGGCAGTGCATGCCGCGATGTGCCAGAGTCGAAACACTGGCTGTGATCATGCGTGCAGCAGCTTGAGATGTTTTCATTATCTCTGCCGGGCAAGGTTCGTCAGCAATGCGTGACGATGTCGGAAGCATGCCACAAACGGCATGCCGAAAGAGACTGCCGCACCCGCCAAACTCAAAGACGGCTGGCAGGGGGAGATCAGGGGCTTCCTCCGTTACTGTGGCCGAGCCCACTGCTGCACCCTCATCGCGAAGGATGTCTGCCTTGTCTGCTGGCTGCCTGGAGCTCTCTGCCTGCGGTGTGGAGCGCCTGCCACGCAAGAAACAACATGCACTCAAGGCACACTAAAACGAGGCGTGGTCATGCGGAGAAGCGACCCAATGCAAATGCAACGCACGTCGGTGCCGCCTTGTCGGGCTCCGACTCGTGCTTCTTGCCACCGAAAGGCCACAACCCCATTGAGATGCTCGACAGCAAGCCGACCAAGAGATTGCCCTTTACGCGACCTGGCAGCACAGTCACAGCTATCTGCACCAGCTTCGGTCTACGATATCCAACCGGGTGCACGAAGATGAGGTTGCAAATGCGTTCTGCAGCTGCATGCTGCATCTCTGGCTTTTGGTGGTGCAGCAGCAGATCCACAAGTCACAACTCGTTTGCACAAGCGCAGAAGACTGACTGCAACGTCTGCAGAGGTGTCGCGTGGCATCGAAGGCCTGCCCTTGCAACCTCGTTCATAGCAGCTAGGAGGGCATCAGCGCCGCGCTGAACCTCGCTCTTATTGGGCTAGGTCTGGCACATCGTTCGCTCAAAGTCTGCCCAAAAACAGTCTCATGTTGACTTCCACGGTGGGCGGCGGGCTGCAATGTGGCATATTGTCCCGCATGGGCTCCTGCGTGCCGCCAATAGCGGCGCGGATGCGTTACCGCACTGCCAGCAGCCAGATCCATCCAGCAGCCGGTGGTTTGTCATCCGAGCTCAGGCGATCGCGACCGATCAGGCACATCCGTACCTCTGCCGTGGCGGAAGGTGATCCCATCGTGGATGGCTACACAGCTTTGGTGGATGGAATGGTGCACGCCGCCCGTCCCTTCTGCGAGTCTTTTCTACCGATCAGCCGACTCTGATACTCTTTGCGTCCATTGTGCAGAGGAGGAGGCAAAGTCGGACGAGTACAGCAAGGTGACACCCAGAAATCGTGTCCCACCTTGCTACGCTGGAGTGTCTCTTTCTGTTCATGTGTAGTGCCGTGCTCATGTGCCCAGCAGTGCCTGGCAGCGCACGGCAGGCACTCTGCGGCTCAACTGCGATATCAGATGAAAGTTTGCTGATCGGCGAGCTTTTTCTGTTGTCTATCCCGCATCTGTTTTAATGCAATGCAGGAGATGAACGAGAAGATGGGCAGCACCCTGACGTACCGCCACGAAAAGGGCATGAACTTTGCGCACGTGCTCGACGACTTGATCGTGGGCTCCTGCCTCCAGACGCCTGAGGACCTGGACAGGTGATGTGTCTTTCCAATTGGATGCATGTCCTGAACAGTTGCATTGCACATACTTGTCATGCCGCGCCTGCAGTGTGCCCTAAAAGCCGCTGTTTGACCTGGCATGTTGCGTGTTGCGCAGGCTAGTGGAGGAGGAGGGCGTCGGCACAGTCCTGTGTCTGCAGCAAGGTATGCTTGGTGCACCCACTGCGACAAGTGGCACATGCACCACTTTTCATCATGTGATGCCACAATCAAACTGCTGCACCCTGCTAGAGCCGGCTGACCGGCCTTGTGTTCTCAAGACAGTGACATGGCGTACTTCGACCTGAACATTGCGCCCATCGTGGCGCGCGCCGCCGAGCGCGGCGACGTAAAGCACGTGCGCCACGAGATCCGGGACTTTGATCCCTTCAGCCTGCGGACCAACCTGGGGGAGGTCGCGAAAAAGGTGGCACGCGCGTATGCAAATGGCGAGGGCAAGGTTTACATCCACTGCACAGCAGGTACGCTGCCAAGAGACAACAGGACGCTGTGCATGCTGGATGGAGAGGGGGAAAGAACCGAGGTGGCGGTGATCTGCGCAGAATGACTGACTGATGTCTGGCGCTATGCGGGATCAATCAATCAACGACTGACATGGAGTCTCTCAAGCGTTCGCAGGCATGGGCAGGGCGCCGGCGGTCGCGCTGGCCTATATGTTCTGGTGCCGGGGCTTCCAGCTGCAGGCGAGCTTCTGCGCCTGCGGGCCCTGCTCACACTTGCAGCTTTGATTGGGCCACTGCGTCGGCACTTGCAGCTGCGATTTCTCGCCTGTGCGTGTTGCTCTTGCCATGCTGCTTTGTTTTCTGCCCCTCTTGAAGAAGTCAAACAGCACCCCTGCATTCAACCGGAAGATGCGTGCAACACAGGAAGCCTACAGCAAGCTGTACTCGGTGCGCGCGTGCAACCCCAAGCTGTTTGCCATCCGGGAGGCCACCTGCGACCTGCTGTACGGCGCCGACCTGCAGCCCGCCAGCATCACCGTGGCGCGCCAGCACCCCGACAGCGTGATCGAGGTGAGCATGCGTGCCAAATTGGCGCCACAGGCAGATTGACAATTCCTCCAGCGTGAACCGCCAACATCACAGTGGCGCGCCAGCACTCTGACTGCGTGATCGAGGTAGGGTGGCATGCTGACCTGATGCGCCAAGTACGTAAAGTTTCCTCGGCGTGTTTGACCCTGCCTCTGCCAGAGCAGACTTCGATGGCGGTGTCTTTAATACACCGCGTCTCATGTCTCATGAAATGCTGTAGACTTCAACAACGCCTCCATGTTGTGTGCAGGCGGCGGGGCTGGACGTGGGGTGGGGCCAGCGGCTGCGGCTGGAGTGGGACGCGGTGCGGCGGGCGCACCGCGTGGAGCGGCAGCTGCTGCCGGGGCGGTACCAGTACAAGCTCATCTTCGACGACCGCTGGAGCTACGACCTTGAGCACCCGACGCTGCAGGTGCGCTGCACCGGTGTCGCCAGACCAATTGCTCACTTGCTACTGGGAGCCGCCTGCTACTGTACAATGACCTGCAATGCATTGACCTGCCGTTCATTGCGCCCTGGCCACGAGCGGCGTCTGCCAGCCACCTTGTCACCACAGGCGCTACATGGGCACCCCTACATCTGTGCGTTGCAGGTGGATGGCGGCAGCAATACAAATAACTACCTCGATGTCCCCAGGCAAGACACTTCATCACCGCCAGACTGTCGCTATGCGTATTTCATCGATCGCCTGCCGACTGCGCCTTGGTGTTGTATTCTGAGGCAGTTCATACATCTTTACAGGAATTCGGCACATGCAGCGGCATGCTCCAGGTGCGCAATGCTGTCAATTTGACAACACCAAGCAAGTGCATTTTATGCTTGCCAGCTGGTTCATGCAACGAGGGCTGTACAAACGAATGCAAGCACCGCTCATAGCTTCCCTGGTCGCTTCGCAGGTTGATGGAGGAGGATGGGCTGTTGACGAGGGAACAGCGGGCAACAATCGAGAAGCTGATGGCGTGACTTCGCGACCTTGAAGTGAGAGGAATTTGAGGTCTGAAATATTCACGGCTTTGGCTGATCACCGCGCTCGTTACATAATGGTGAACACACACCGAACCCAATCCTTTCATATCCACGCTGCAGTCCCGCCACACTACCTGACTCCTCTTAGCCTACCCCCCTCAGCAATCTCTCAACTATGCCAATGCCACACGCTTCCTCTTGACGCTGACGCCCTCAATGCGCTCCAGCTTCACCTGGATGATCGCCTTCAGGCTGGTGGCATCGGGTGGCGCGCCAAACTCGGGGACTGCCGCCCAGTGCTGCCTGACCTGTTTGCTGAGCTGCTTCAGCGTCAGCTGCTGACCCTCCGCCTGCGAGCAGGTGGATGCGGCAATTGAGGATAGTGTGCAACGGCCGCCTGCCGCAGCTGCTTGTGAATCTGCTATCGGCATGTGACACATGTGCTTCATTGTCCAGCAGCATGAGACAAACCACTGCTGGCGCAACTTCAACGCCTACGATCTCGCAACTCTCACCTGCCGCAGCAGCTTGCGCACAATCTTAGCGTATTTGAAGGACTTTGCGGGGGCTGCCGCAGGCGACGAAGGCGCCTCGTCTACCGCCGGCGATCCCTCGCAGGCTGTCTGCGTACCCTGCTCTGTGGGCTCGTCATCCTCGATGACCGTCTTCTTGCCCTCCCACTTTGCCCCGCCAATGATGCCTGCAGCGACGCAGGGTGCTCCTCAGGAATGCATAAGTAGGGGGATGCAAAAGCACGGTACCGAAACGAAATGTCTGGTGCCAAATTTGTGGTGCAGATGTCTGCTTCAGGAGCACCACAGCATGCCAACGATGCAAGCGCTGTCCAATGCAAACACCTAGTTCCATAGGGGCAACATGGCGGGCGCACCGCTGCCCTTGCCCTTGCCGAGGCCGGTCTTGCCGCTCGTCTTGGCGTTGTGCAGCGCCATGTACAGCCCCTCCTGCGTGTCCTCTGTGAAGCCGTGCGCCGGATCCTCCGCCAGCTTGGGCGGCGGCTTGGCGCTGCCCATGGCGCCCGCTGATATGAAGCGCCTGGCGCCCCACCAGCCCGTTTTCGGCGTCGGCACAAAGGCGCGCAGCGCCTGCTGCGCCGCCTCCTCGGCGCGGTCCGCGACCATCGGCTCGCGCGGCTGCGATGCGGCCGCGGCGGCTTCGACGGCCGCCTTGGCCAGCTTTGCCGCCGCCTTGTCGCCCTTCTTCCGCTTGGCGGGCGGCGCAGCCTCCGCCTCGGACGCCTGCACGTCGGCCACCGCGTCGCGCTTCCGCCGCTTGGCCTTCTTCTCCGCCGCCGCCGTGGGCGCCGCGGCCTTGCCGGCCGCCGGGAGCGCCGCCGACTGGCCGGCCGCCGCCAGCCCCGCCTCCAGGGCCGCCTCCTCCTGCGCCCGGATGCGGGCCACCTTGCCCTGGCGGCCGCCGAAGCGGCCCCACGGGTCCTTCGCCAGCTCCGCCGCCAGCTTCTGCTCCGCCGCGGTGGCGGAGGAGGTCACGCCGTCGGCGTGCGTGCGGCGGCCGGCGGCGGGCACCTCCGCCGTCGAGTCCTCGCTGTCGCTGGAGTCGCTGTCGCTGCTGGACTCCTCCAGCTTGCCCTGCAACATGGGGATCCAGCGGTCTGGATGTGGAGCGCGGCCAGCAGCACATCAGGAGCAGATGGTTCGCGCCGTATTGTGAACGGCCAAAAGCTGCGGCGCGGACGTGTGCGGGACCGAGACCAGCAGCGCACCTCCGCCGCGCCGGAGATGGTGGCTACGCTCTGCGCATACGCCTCCTCCCACCACTTGTCCCGCCACATCTCGCTGCCATGGGCGCCCACCTGCGCGGCGCAAATCGAGTGGTTTGCTGGGTGACCCTTCTGAAGATTGCTAGGACAGCAGCAGCAGCGGTCAGGCCAGAGTGTTCGCTCACCCCTGTCTGATCCTTCTTTTGCTTGACTTTGAGCGCCTCGGCCATGCCATCCTCCTTGGCACCCAGACCCTTGCCCTCGGTCCAGCCGAACTGCCGCAGCAGCTTCTCGCCGAAGCCGCCCTTGGCGGTGGCCTTGTGCTGCGTCAGAAGCCCAGGCACGTAGCCTGGCGGCAGCTTCATGCTGTCTCAAGCCACAAAAGCGCGTTTGCTGCGGGTGCTTTCGGCCGCACAAAAGGGTGCTGGCCTCTTGGAGGCTGAGGCAGCGAGCCGCGCCTGCTGTGGCTCGACAGCAATACAAGTGGGAGGCACTGAAAGTCGGGTGTGCAACAATGCAATTTTGCAGCCTGGCTTAAGCCGTGGCTTGAGCCGTGGCTTGAGCTGTGGCGGCCATCAGTCATGCTTTGCGGCAACCAAACCTGGCTAGCAGCCCACTTCCTGTCGACGTCACTACTCACTTGCAAAGCATCCACATTCATCTTGCGCAGCTGCATACGCATTGATATTATACCTCAAAGCCGCTGCTTGAGCGGTTTCCGTCTCGTCCTCCGAACGTCGGGTTGCGACATTCACATCAGTCCGCGGCGCAGAGGCTGCAGAGACGTGCACAAGTCAGAACGATGCTGCGCGTGCGGTCTGCCGGACTGCAGCGCATCGCCCGGCAGCTGCTGCAGCACGCGGAGCAGTCTCAGGCTGCGCTTGTGCACCTGCCGACGTTCGCTGAGGACAGGCAGTCGGCGGCGGCGACGCCGCTGACGCCACCCCAGCACTGGTCGCTGCAGCGGCGCGCGTACGCCTCGCCGGCTTCCTTCAAGGTGACTGACAAATTGTGCAGGGTCAATGGGTATAACGTTGCTCTAAGCAGCTCCTTGTCGAAGCAGTTGTGTTCCCGCGCTGACCAACGTGCCGCCAACTTGTTGCAGGCGGCCGTGTCAAATGCTCGCCCGCAGTCGCTTGCGCGGTCAAAGGACACAGGGGAGCTTCCAGACGACGACAGCATCGGTGGCCTGAAGCACTACCTGCTGAAGCTGGGTGGCTTTTACAGCCGGGAGAGCGCCCTCGCACGAGGTGAGTGCGCCGGACGAATGCAGCAGCATTTCTCCTGCAAGCGTAGCGCACATGAGCTGCAACCTTGAGGTTATTGCGACAAGTCAAAAATTCGACAGCAGCCAGCTTCAGAGAGTTCTGTTCCCCCATGGATCGTTAGGAATGCTCTTCTTGAAGAGCCGTTGCATATGCAGGCTCGAAGGGGCTGTATCAGACAACAGTGGAGCAGTCAGAGGATCCGGAGCTCAAACGAGGTGAGGCAAATCTCGAATGTGTTCTCTCTCGAATGTGGTCGTTCTGCTGGTGTGCAACGTTCACGGCCAATGCTTGAGCATCCGCACATCCACGCATTCACACCTGCATGGAACGTAGCTCCTACTGAAAGCAAGCTATTGTTTGCTGTCTGAGCAACAAGCATTGGGGCTCAGAAATCCGTCCTATGTGACTTGGAACGCTGGGGCTGCCGCAAACTGAATTTTGCCATGCACGATTTGCAGCGCTGGGGCTGCCGGACAAGTTTGCGGCCACTTACTCGCTGCTGTGCCTGCACGTGTGGCTGCTGCTGGTGCGGCTGCGGGCGGAGGGCGACGACGGCCGTGACCTCACCCAGATTCTGTATGAGGGCTTCCAGGACGACGTCGAGCTGCGCGTACACGCCGAGGGCGTCAAGGTGTGCACTCTACCAAACTTTTCAGCTTCCTGCACGACGTCGAGCTGCACGTGCACGGTGAGGGCGCGTCGAGGGCGTCAAAATGTGCACTGGACAACACAAACTCATAGACAGTGGTCAAGCATTGACGTCAAGCTGTGTGTGTGCGTGCCGAGCGTGCTAACAATGTGATTGCTGCTGCGGGAGACCATACAACAATGCCAGGCTGAACTACTTTTACTTTTGACAGTGTCACAATTCGCTGTTGGTAGATGGTGACACTGGCATACGGTGGCAGTTCCTTGGGATGCTGTCACTGAATGCACCTGGCCTTTTGCAGGTGCGGGTCAGCAAGTGGCTGAAGGACCTGGAGAAGATGTTTTACGGCGGCTGCGAGTCCTACGAAAAGGTGCGGTGCGCCATGATTGCCATGTCTGCAAGCTGTTGACAGAGTGTTTAATGAAGCACCTGATCTTGCGGGACCTTCATCCGTCCGACTTGAAGCTTCAGACTGCCGCGTCATTTCCCGCAGGCGCTGAAAGGGGAGGAGGATTTGACGCACGCTCTGCTGCGCAATGTGTATGGTGACGACCCGTCGCAGCGGCACAACGCCAACGCCCTTACCCACTACGTCCGTAGGTGTGTCATCTCAGTCTTGTCAATAATGAATAACCCATCTCGGCGTCCCTGTGTTCAATATACATCAGTATGTATTTTCCCGATGACACCAGCCGTGGTGCGCTTGTTTGCGCAGGGAGCTGGCGTGCCTGAAGATGACGCCGAGCGAGGCGGTTTTGGGCGGCAAGATCGTATTCTCAAAGCTGCACAGCGACCGGCCAAACCCTGCCGGCCAAACCCTGCCGGCTCCCAGCGAAGATCCGGTCCCACTCAATCATGCTTCGCTCTAGACAGAAGGGGTCCACTTGCTCGGACGGTGGTTCTACGGCTTGGTCAACTCCAAGTCTTACACCGTTCTCTGGCTAGTTACCAGATTTTTCTCGTCATCAACCCTTCTCTCTCTCTCTCTCTCTTGGGTGCCCAAAATGTCTGGACGAAATGTCTGCAAAATGTGTACCAATATATTTGGGATTCGTGACTGGGGTTGGCAGTTCGGCCCGGTTACGGTTACGGTTTCCGGTTGCTACGGGTACTCACCAAATCCCGCCAATTACCTCCGCCTTCGTTGAAAACTTCCTCGGAAATGAGCTCCTCTCAGCTTGTCTTATCACTTTGTATGGGGCAGTTTTTCTATGCGAGGTCATTTGCTAGTTGCGAAATTTTAGGTGAAAGTTGCCACCGGATTGACACCCAACACCATGTATTGCCTTTCCTAGAAGCGTGACACGGCACGGCAGAGGGTACAGAACCATGTGATATATGGTTGTTATGTCATTCTGGAGCATTTGTGGTGCCTCCGAGCGGCGTGCAAGGATTCATTCGGCGTGCCACTCGGGGCGCCCGCCGCCGTTGCCCGTGGCGGGCCTCGACTGACATTAGATTCCACTGGTTTTGAATGGGGAACGACCATGGTAACCGGAATTCCTGGCCCGGAACTCCTGGCCCGGTTTCCGTTGGGAAACCGCGGTTTCCGGTTGGCGTAATCCGAGTTTCCGGTCACCTGCCACCCTATTCGCGACACAATGTGTGCCAATACGGCATTCGCAACACCGTTTCAATTGGCCTTTACTAGCCGATCAAGAGGTCAACTCCTCCCAATCAACCGTCCCAATTGATCATGCTCGATCCGATTTGGCATCATTCACTTCGCATTTGCGACTGCCCTCCTGCACTCAACACGCTGTGGACCAGCTCACAGCGGACCCTCCGTGACTGCGGGAGGGACGATCGGCAGGGTGTCATTCTCATGTTGCAGGCCAGATCGGACTAGGTTTGAGCACCCTTGAACTAGGTGCTGCCGTCCTTCTCGTTGAGGCATGTCGTCAGCCAAGTCGGCTGTTCACACAGCAGCATCTCAGCGTGTGAAACGAAACAAGGCTCAAGCAGTCAAGAGGTAGGACTTTCTGGATATTATCGCACTGCATGTCAACCAGAAGCAGCGCCGGTGGTGCTATATGCAGAGTTTGAATGGCACCGCCATTTACAGCAGAAGAGGTCATTTGTTGCAGCGCGGTGGAGGAGAACCAGACCTCGGCAGTCACTGCTGTCATCGCTGCCGTGGCGCTAGGCGCTTTCTTATGGTGGCAGCGCCGAGATAGTAGCAATGGTGATTTAGGGGCCAAGCCTCGCGCCAAGGTCAGTTGACCGAAGGTCAGCGAGGTTAACTCCTATGTGAGTGCTCCTGGCATTCGCTGGTCCTGGCGTATCACTACCGCTTCTGATGGATAGCATGCAGATTTAGTGCATGTGCAAGCGCAGGCACAACCCAAGCAGCAGGCAGCGAGCCAAGCAGCCGACGCCCTTCCAAGGTACACATTCCAGATTATTGCGGCACAGACTGATGAATGCTATTCCATGGTGACGCACCTGCCGTCCGCTGGGCAAGCAGCGGCAGCAAAACCACTCTGATCGGCTGCTTTTATCGCTTTCTCCCATTGCAGGAACAAAGCCGGCTCCAATAAGAAGAACAAGGCACGAAAGAAAGAGGAGCGGGAGCGGAGGGCCGAGAAGCGAGACAGGTGTTGCAAGCCCCACGCTTACCTGCCATTGAGCAGTCCTCTGACCGGCGCTGATCCACATTGCGCATGCTGTGATCATGCGTATCAACATTGCATCATGTGCACCACGTCCTCTTTCCTGACGATGCGTGCCTCAATGCACAGGGAGGCAACACAGCCGAAATCGCAGTCGCAGGACGAGCACCGGGAGAGGGAGGCAGACCCCCACAACGACAAGCTCATCCTTACATATAATCACTGGGTGCCAAATATATAGCACTGGCAGAGTTCAAGAGTTGATTGGTTTGACATGGGCTGCAATCCGGTGAGGTGAATGACTGTGAGGATCATGGGCTGCGCCACTGGAATGAAATGTCAGTATGACTCCCCATTGGCGTCCAGTGATGATTGGGCGTCCAGTGATGCAACTTGTGAGTGTCAGGTGACTTCGAGCCCTGGTGCAACGTCCAAGATTTGCAGGGAAACGTGGTCGGCGGACTAGGTATTGCATGGTCAGTGCTGCGAGGCCGCTTGGCTTACACAATGTCAATCAAAGTGTATTCGAGCACTACTCAAAGCGCTGCCACTTGCAAGCCCCGCCTGGAGCCCGTGGCACCTCACACGGCGATCTCAATCTTTGCGGACCTGGCCTTCTTGCCCGTGGGGCCCGGCCGCGGCCGCGGCCGCGGGTTGTGGGTTTTAAATTGCAAAGGTGGAGAGCACGGCCTTCAGGTGCAGGTGGCGGTGCCTGACTGGGTCTACCAGAGCAGGCACCGCCACCAGGTCCACCGGCTCCAATTTTGCACCGCAGAGGTACCCGTAGATCTCCTTTACTGCCTGCTTGTCGGCGGCCAGCTGCGCATGTGCAGCCGTGCAGCGAGTACTCCACCTGTAGAATCAGGCGCACCGGCTGCTTTGCTTCTGCCACAATGTCGTCAGTGGTCTCGTTGCCTGCCGCCCACTGCGGCGGCAGCCCTTCTTTTCTCTCCAGATTGCCTGGGACAGTAACCGGCTCGATAACACCCTGACCAAGCCTGTTTTAGTGCGTCACGCCCAGCTCACATGGAAATTTACATTTTCGCTTGTGTGAGAACAGTGATTGCGGCGGCGGCGGCGGAAATGGCGGCCGTGGCAACGGCTGCTCACGCCATGGGCACAGGGGTTGCGGTGCCAGGCGGTCATCCGGCAGCCACGTTCGCATCTGTGCCGTGCCGCCGTTACGGCCGCCATAGCTGTGGTTGCCAGGCGGCTCGTGCGGTCCACCCCGCACCTCTTTCGGTTGTAGCACTTTATCGTCGGGGAGGCGGCTAGGTGGCGTTATGATGATTGGTTGGTATGTTTTATTCTGTTGGGAAGGAATGTCCGCTGTGGTAAATGTTGAAGCACCAGAGGCTTACATGACGGTTGTGCCACACGAATGCAAGCTGGCCTTCCAGTCAAGTGTGAATGTTGCTGTGCACAAATACGGCAAGCGCACCGTCACAGCCCACCTAGATGCCTCTGAGCGATTTCAGAACATGTCTAGGTACTTTGCTGCCATTGCGAGTGTCCGTGGCCAAGGGGCGACATTGCAGCTGAGGGTACCGCCTTTGCCTAGTTGCTGGGGCAGCGCCTGCCTTCTGCCAGAACGCCGCCTGATCAGGCGCCCTCTGGCGCAACCTACGTGCTCAGCGCTGTCAAAAGCTCCGCCGCTTCGAGCCCCACGTCGCCGTCCGGGCAGGACAGCGACAGCTCGTGCAGAAAGTCAAGCACCGTGAGCGGCTTCTCGTTTTCGCTGGCCACCGCCGCCGCGTTCGGGTCCGTCTGGCGGGCCAGCTGCTCCGCCGCCCTGGTGTCCAGCTCCAGCCATGCCGTGGCCACCTGCACAAGTGTGAGACAGACTTGTTACCACTCTGGTTCTGTTTTGCATCACGCGTGCGGGGAAGTGGTGTGGGCTTCGCCTGGGCGGCCGGACCATGCGCAGATGCAGCAAGGGGATCTCGCAACAGATGGCTGCGTGATCTTGGTTCCGCTGCGCTCCGCATCTCGCACCTCCAGGGCCTGCTGCTTGTAGAAGGGCTCCTTCAGCAGGCTGTGCGGCGACAGGCGGGCGCCGACAAAGTTGCCCAGCGCGGCGCGCTGTTGCTCGAGCTGCCGCGCCGTGCCGGAGCGGACGACGATGAAGTCCTGGGCGCCGCCGTCGTGCAGCATCGCGTGCACCGCGGCGCCCGCATGCCTGGCAATGCCCTGCAAGGAAGCGTGTGCAACAGCGTCTGGTGACACGTCCTGCACAACGTTGCTACACCCGGCGGCTGGCATGCTGATGCAGTTTGCATCAGACAGGAACAGCACCGAGTACACGGCGGATGCAGCCATTCCTTGATGATGCAAATCCCTGCCTGCTCCAGGATGAGAGGCAACGAAGGAAGCACCTTGTGGTGGACCGCCGCGGCGCTGAGCAGCGCCAGCGCCAGGCGCGGCGCGGTGGCTGCGTAGGGGAGGGCGTGGCGCGCTGCCGGCTCCAAGGTCAGCGCCGCCGCCACGGCAGCCGCCTGCGCGGCGGTGGTGCTGTCGCCTGGCCCCCGCCGCCCCAGCAGCGACGCCAGCGCCTCGCACCAGCCGTTATCGTTCGACTCTGCTTGTGGCATCACTTGGTGAACTGACCAGTGTCTGGGACTGGAGACCATGTTGGGGCATGGCACGGCACTGGTGACCATAGCCATAGCGGACTGAGGACCGCGGAAGACCATGCTTGAGTAGCACTGCGCAGGACAATCAAGCACCATGCAGACAAACAGTTTTCTGATTGGTGAGTCCATGCCAATGTCGCACAAGCAATTGCAGAGACGGCAGCACACACCCAGCAGGGCGGCGCGGAAGGCAGCCGCAGCCTCGAGCGCGCGCGGACCCGCCGCGTCCGGCGCCGGCTTGCCGGCTGCGCTGCCGCCAGGCCCCGCCGTCTCCAGACCCACGCGCAGCAGCTTAGCTGCAGGGCGCATCGCAGGCAATATCTCACTTTTGCAGGATTTAGAGCTTGATAGCTCCTCTGTCGCCCCTCGCATTGCTGCACATGGAAGCAGCCTTCCGGCGGAGCAGCATTCCATGTGCTCAGTCAGAATGCAATGCGTCAGCAAGACAGGGCTGCATGAGGCACACGCGCCGAGCCGCTTTTGGTGAAGCACGTCACGAGAGGCGAGTCGCTGAGCTGAGAGGAGCCGCAGTCACAAGCCCTCACCCAGCAGGAAGAGGGCAGCACTTGACGACAACCGCATCGGCTGGCTCGCGTCCAGCGGCAGCCCTGGCGGCAGCAGGCAGGCTGCCAGCGCCGGCAGCAGCCCGGCGTCCGTGTACAGCTCCGGCAGCGACGCCGCCGGCGGCGCTGCCCGCTGGTCGCCCCACATCTGCGGTACAAAGCGCCGGAGTGCGGCGTCAGCAGCTTGTGCGAGGCAGCACTCGACGAGGCTTTTGTGGCCATACGATCGTCGCATGCTCTCTCAGTCAGGACGGTCAGCCGTCAGCTGCTGCGGAAACGAAACAGCATCGTCTGGCATGGGTGTGGGATGCGTGCCCAGCGAATATTGGCCACCGCATTCACCGTGGTCGTGGTCGTGGCGGCAGAGCTGGAGCCGCAGGTGCATCGTCATTCCACCAATAATCTCCAGGCATGCGAACGGCTGGCGCTGCTCATCCAGGCGAGGGCGAAATCGAGCACCATGTATTGCGCACCTGCGCGGGGTCTGCATGGTCGGTCGGCCACGGCGGGCTGAGGCTGAGAGCGTGCACCAGGTTGGACGCGCCCTTGGCGCAGGCGCACCTGACGCCCTGCGCCACCTTGCGCCCCCCCAGCGCTTTCACCATCGCTGCACGCACAGCTTCAATTCTCAAATGCTGTTTGGTGCGAGTCGACAACACTGCCAGCTCCATGTGGCAGCCTCCAGCTCCGTGAGATGTCCCTCTTCGCGTGCTGCTGTTTCGACAAACACAGCTCCTCATTCACCACAGGACCACATTCTCGAAAAGCCATCAGGGCGCCACACCTGCGACGACGGATGCGGGCACGCTGGCGACAGTGTCCTCGATGGTGCCGCTGTCAAAGACCTCCAGCGCCGCCAGCAGGTCCGCCTCTGCGGCGTCACCGCCGGCGGCCGCGTCTGCGCCTCGCCAACTGCCGGCCAGCGCCGCGGACAGCGCCCGCCAAAAGGGGTGGCCTGTTCCGTTCACGCGGCCGCCCGGCGGCAGCTGCAGCCGCTGCGCCAACCGCACCGGCGGCGACCCCTGCGGAGGCGGCTGCCCGCCCGGCAGCGGCGCCGCGGGTGGGTCGGCCGGCGGCGACTGCTGGGGCTGCTGCTGTTGAGACGGGCCTGACCCGGCCTGAGAAGCCTGAACGGGCTGATGCTGCGCAGCAGGCACCTGCACATCATTCGCCTGCGCCTGCAGCTCAGCCTGCTCCACTCCCTGCGCCTCGGTCCAGAACACTGCCTCAGCGCCTTATCCGAGCAGAGCAGGCTGTGCTGCAATCAGCTACTGGCACGTCTATGCTGAATGGCAAGAGCAGTGTGCTCCAATGACGCTCAATTCGATTGCGAGACATGCTGGGAAGCTGAGCTTCTACGGCTTACACCAAACCACCGTAATTACAAGCAAAGCTGCACCACAGAGCTCACGCCCCAACCTGGAGCTGCGTCCGTCTGTCTGTTTGCCTCTATTCGCTGATCATTCTCGATCGAACTCTATCTGCTTCCAGTCTCTGACGCGTAGGGCGTCTTGCCGCACGCAGCATCATCGGCACCATCAGCGGCAGCAGGCATGGAGTCAGCGGCGCAGGGCTCTACACCTCCATGGGCTGGGCGTCACTGCCCAACTCGGCGGCCGCCTGCGCCGCCGCGTCTGCTGGGCCAGCCCGGCCGCTGGCATGCTCACTGTGACTGGCGCAGAGTTGGGAGCACAAGTGGAAGCACAGCAGAGAAACCATGGTCTATTAGAACCTTTTAGCCGTTTAGCTTTCAGCAGGTAAACAGCCGGCAGTGGGACGTGCCTGCGGGGCGACCTCCGCGGCAGCGGCCGATGCCTTTGCAGCAAAGGGGCCGGCATCCGTCATTGCTGCGGGCGCTGGTCCGGCCGCGGGCTGCGCCGCGTCCACTGCCATGGCGGCAGGCTCCTCGCCATCGTGGTCCAGAGTGATGCACACCGGCGTGGCGGCCACAGCCGCCGCGGCCGCTGCGGGCGCGGCCGCCGCGGGCGGCACCGCCGCAGGCTGAGCCGGCTGCGAAGGCAAGAGCTGCGCGGCAGGCAGCGCCACAGGCGGCAGCCCCGCAAAGGCGGCCCCCACGCTGCGCTGGCCGGCCGGGCTGCTGGCCTTGCCAGCCGCTGCCTGTGCCGTCATGTCTGCGGCGGCCACAGGATAAGATGAATCAAAATTTCGCAGTTTCAAAAGGGTGCGTGGTTCCAAAGCCACCAGGTGGCGCCGCAACAGAATGCTCAGCAGCTTGCAGGCTCGTTGTGCACGACTTTGGTGACCTGAGTTTCAGACCATGCATTGCAGAGAGCCGTTGCAGGACGAGTGCATATTCACGGAGTGAGGCCCGCTCTTCAAGGGCTAGGCGCTCACTGTGGGCCGTCAGCACGTCGCTGCTGATGACCCAGCGGGCGCCGCTGTGCTGTGCGCACTCCTTCACGTGCCGCTCGATCCACTTCTTGGGCGCCGTGGGATGCAGCTCACGGAACCCTCGGATCACCTGCAAGTGTCAACAGAGCTCATTGTCGTAGAGATGTGGCAGGCAGCGAAAGCATCGTGCGCATGGACCCTTCCGGCGGGCTGGAGGTCTTTGTTTGGTGCTGAGCACGCTGCTCACCCATGATGAGGGCATGTGTTGTGCTCAGCATGCGCAATTCAGGTTGCCAGAGCTTCCACCAGATCTCCTATCGCTCCTGGACCATGTGCATTTGCGAGCCAAACAAAGGTAGGTCGCAGCAAAAGCATGCAGGGCAAGGGGTGCGCACCTTCTCACGGGCCTTGAGCTCAGGGTGCGCCAGCAGGAAGCGGATCAGCGGCGGCATCAGCTCCTCCTCCCGCGCCTTGGCCGCCGCGCTCGGCAGCCGGCCTGCAAACACAGGCATCACCGGGTCGGCTCAATCGCACTTGCTACCACGCACGAAGCACATGAGTCCATCACACCCAGCGCGTCGTTCCTCTCCGCAGAGGTTTTATTGACGCTCACAGCTCAGAACGAGGTGTGGAGAGATCTGCCACCGCCCTCGGCGCAGCAGGCAGAGCTGTGAAGGGGGTTCTTACCTCCCGTGGCGGCAGCGTGCGCGCCGGCAGCGGCGATCGCGGCGCCCTGCTCGTCCTCAGCGTCCTCATCCGCCGGCACCGTGATGTACACGCCCGGCGTCACGATCTGAACATCGCCCATCGCAAGGCAATCAAAATGCGTCTGGAGTAGGTCAGGTTTCTGGAGGATGCACACGAACACAGGAGAAACGCCGTGTTCACCAGCACCACATTGCTGATCCTTGTTCAACGCAATGTTCTATTGCTGCAAATCAAAGAACGTGCACGGCAGCACCGCACCTGCACTGCGAGCGCGTCGAGCCAGGCGGCGTTGCACGTCTGCACGTCCGTCTGCGCAGAGGCGGACGAGTCGTCTGGGCCGCCGACCAGCGCAGACACCACCAGCGGCTTGTTGGTGCGCGCCGCGCGGCCCACCGCGCTCGCCAGCAGCGTCGCGTGCCGCCGCCGGAGCGAGGCCGCCTCGTCCTCCTCCGCCGCCGGCCCTACTGCACAAAGCAGAGGCATGACCTTCAGCCAGGATACACGTTGTGGTGCAGCTGCGCACTGGCTGCAGCGCGCCGTTGGCTGACACCAGCTGGCAGCACTGCCGCAGGCTTGCTCCAGGATGTAAGCTGCGTGCAGGGCCGAGCCGCGATTTGCAAGGGCACAACAACAAGACTCAAGGACCATGAAACTGGCGCGCTTGAGATGCTTGCAGCAATGCGCACATACCCTGGAAACCGGCTTCGACCTCGGTGGCAAAGGCCTCGTCGTTCTCCTCGTCCATGGACACGCCCTCCGAGGGTGACAGGTAGCCGTCATCGACCATGAAGTTACTGCCGGAGCCGAGCTCCGACTCGCCTGCGTCGCCGTCCGCCGACATGGCGTCATCGTCCTGCGACGCCAGAAGATAATATCACCTCGTCCAGGAATCCGGTTCGAATCACAGCAGTGCTGGTTACAGCGCCTGGCAGGCTGACAGACCCTCTTGAAACACACGAACATGGACTGATTCGCAGTTGTGGCACACGGTCTGCGGCTTGCCGTCCTGGGTCTCATCCTCCCGTGCAGCAGCTTTAAATGTTTTGCAAGCTAACGCAAGCTTCACAGCAACGCGATGGCGCAGATGGCGCACTGACAGCTGCTCGCCGTCTTCCGGCTCCTCCTCCCACTCCTCCTCGCTGTCCACCTCGTAATCGATGGCGTCGTCCCGGCCGTCCGGCTTGCGCGGCCGCACCGCCGTGCTGCAGCGCAGGAGGGCAGACAGTTGGACGTACACGGCCAGGGCGATGTTTGCATGCCCAGGGGCACCACGTTGAGCAGCATCGACACTCCAGCAGCTTGTTCGTTATGCAGCAGGACACGGCTCCATGTGCAGCTGCACGAAGGGGGCATTGATGATCCAGACACAATTGCATGAGACGTGCAGACAGCAGCTCAAGTGTCTCTGCATCCAGCAAGACGGTGGAGATGAGCGTAGCGCGTAAAACCTATTATTTTTTAACTTGAAAAAACTGCCTAAATGAAACAGGTCCAGCAAAGGAGAAAAACAGGCACCTGATGCGGGAGACGCTGCCGTAGAAAGGCGGCCGCCGGGGGTTCGTTGCCAGGTCGAAGCGGGAGGAGTTCCACAGGAACTTGCGGCGGTAGGTGAGCACCTCGCCTTCATCGAACCCCGTGCCAAAGCGCTCCGCGTGCGCCGCCGCCAGCACACGCATCGCGTCCTTCCGCCGTGCCCACGTCGGCGGCAGACCTGCACGGCAGAGATAATCTTTGTAGGGCTTGGTACGAGTGGAGCTGTTTCTTCAGAGCGAACCTTTCCGAGATAGCTGCGCAGGAGCTCCACAACAACTGTAGGCTGGCTGATGAGGAGGAGCGATTCGAGCAACATTCGAGCGATTTGATCCCCAGAAACGCGAAAGGCAGGCGCACCAAAGGCGCGGACGTGGTGGCCGCGCTTGGCCTTCCAGCCGGCGAGTAAGGCGGCGCTGCCCGCCTGCAGGTCGGTGGCGCTGGTGGTGGAGCGCGCCGCCAGCGCGGCGTCGATGTGCTGCGTGGTCGCGACGGGCGCCGCCTCGGGCGTGCGCACCACCGGCTCCGCCACCGGCTTGGCCGGCGCCTTCTTCACGAAGCTCTGCGAGCGGGAAGCTAAACCATCAGCTGGATCGTCTAGAAACTGGCCGATGAAACGAGACTGGCAATTTATTCCACTTGCAGTGGTGGAAAATGCTTCCACTTGCAGTTGTGGACATGCAGTGTCTGTGCGCAGGGCGCCTGCGCACAAACAGCTGTGCAGTCATAGCCTGCCCAGCAAGACGTCCAGCACGGTGAAGCGAGCAGCGCCACGGACCATCATCAGATTGCGCGTCTTCTGCAAGCTGCCCTTGTCGAAGCCCTTCTTCTGTGCCTCCTTCTGCTCCTTCTCCGCTGCCTTCTGCTCCTGCGCCAGGATGCGATGCAGAGCCCGATTATACACATGGCTTTCCATCTTGGCATGGGGTCTGGCGGTTTCACAGGCTGTAGAATGCGCTGTGTCCGCCGACGGCAACAGGCTCGATGCAATTTGAGGAACATCGAAACAGCAAAGCAGCCGCACCCGGATACTCTAAGCACGACAGCCTGTGCAGATGCAAGGCAGTGCTGTGACGCAAGGAGAGCGACGGTCGCGCACCTCCTTCTCCTTGCGGGCCGCCTCCTTCTCGGCCTCCTTCTGCGCCTTCTCCGCTGCCTTGGCCGCCTTCTGCACGTCCTTCTCCGCTCGCGCCCGCTCCTGCTCTGCCGCCTTCTGCGCCTGTTGCGCAAATCATGCAGCAGGCGAGTCGGCTTCTGCAGCAAGTTTCATGGCAGAGAGGCTCGACAGGGCAGCCATTGTGAAGCAGTCCGAGGCTGGTGGCCGTGTGAACAAAAGGTTGCAGGGAAAGACTGATGGAAACAAACCTTCTGGGCAGCCTTCCCGAGCTGCTGCCGCTCCTTGAGGATGGCCTTTGCCGCCTTCTCTGCCGACTTGTCCTGGCCGGCGGGCACCTGGCAACAGCCCAAACAAAGAGTCAGAACACTCACGCCGTCAAACATCGAAAATGCAGTTCAACAAATTCTTTCATTCCTCAGGCCCGCTTTCATTGTTCTTCTCTGCAGCGCTGCTGCTGCACACCTGGCTGGGACTGCCCGCCGGCGTCAGGCTGAGCGGCGTCGGCATTGCCGCCTCCGCGGCAGGGCCGCCCGCAGCCGCGGCCGCCTGGACAGCGGCGGGCGTGGCCGTGGCCGGCGTTGCAGCGGCGGCGGCGGCGGCAGGACCCTGCTGGACGATCTCCTTCAGCACCTTCTCCAGGGCCTTGCCCGCCCGCTTGGCGGCCGCCTTGCCCGTCGCGGCGTCCTTCAGCGCCTTGCAGGCGTCGGCGAACGCATTGATCTCCTTCTGGCCCTGCACATGCAGGCGCGGTCGTTTGGTGGCTTGATGTATCATCGCAGGGTGTCAGCTGGAGTGTCCTGCTACGAGCATAGGGCGCGGCAGCGCACTTCCACACGGCTCAAAGGCAGCTAATTCGGATGCTTTAATGACCAGCATCTGTTGTATTGCGGGGCCATCAGGCTGGCGACGTACCTGCACGAGGCGCTTGCGGCGGCTCATCGCGTCCGGCCGCACGGCCTTGCTGAGCACCTTGGCGTCGCGCACGTCCCAGTGCCACAGCAGCTCTGGCGTCTCGTCATTGAGCGCGTCCGCATGCTCTGCCCGCCCTGCCAACAAAGACAGCCAAGGCATGTGAGGCGACCAGATTTGGTTGAGAGAGCGCAAGGCATGTGAGGCGACCAGGGAGGCATGTGCAGCGACCAGAGAGGTATGTGGAGCGACCAGACTTGATTCAGACCAGCACCAGGCACCCAATAGAAAGGCTGGGCTGTCAAGACATCAAGACTGAAGGCTGAAACCCACCGTCCTTGATGCCGTAGCTCTTGCGCGACGCCAGCTCCAGGATGGCATTCTGGATGACCATCTCGGTGACGGGGCTGGCGGCGTCGGCGCTGGCCATGCTGGCAGTCAGGCGCTCTACCAGCACCGGCAGCGGCTCCGGCGACCCCATCACAAAGGCCGCCACCTGCGCCAAGGCATGTCAATATTGCAGCATCTGTCATCGAGTGCATTTTGAGGCATCATACATCCAGATTCGCACAGCAATGGCAAGAAGGCCGATCTCGACACATAACAGCCTGGGCCCAACCAGGCACATCCCCAAATGCAAATAACAGCATCAGCGCATCTCTCACACCTGGGCCTTGCTGAAGGCGTGAGACTCGCCTGCCTGTGGCAGCGCCTGCAGCGGCCCCTGCGCCCGCAGCGACTCCTGCAGCGCACCGATCTGCACGCAGTACTGCTCCGCCAGGGCGTTCCGCGAGCGTGGCGACGGCGCGTTGCCGCCAAGCAGCGTCGGCACCGCCGCCTGCGTGGCCGCCACGAAACTGGCCGGGCCTGCCAGCTGCGCGGTCGACGCATTGCTGCCAGAGGCGGTGGGAACTGCGTCCCCTGCCGCCGGGGGCGTAACCTGCGATGGCGAGCAGCTGGTGGCGCCAGCCGTGCCGTTGCGGCCGCCGTCGCCGCTGCCGGCGGTGGCCTGCTCCGCGGGGCTGCCGGTGGTGGGCGTCGCCGCCGGCGCTGCCTGCTGCCCTGACTCCGGGGTGTACGGCTGCGGCACGGCAGCTTGCTGCGCCGATTTGGCCGGCTGATCGGCGGCCGGCTCGGCTGGCTGCTCCTGCTTGGCTGCCTGCTGCTGCCCGGCCAACTGCGCGGCCGCAGGCTCGGCCGGCGGCGCGTTCGCACCGCTGCCGGCAGACTTGAGCCGCTTGGCGGCAGGCGCTGGGCCGCTGCTACTGGCCTCATCATCCGACAGAGTAATGACGACCCGCGCTGCGGCATTGTCGGCGACGTTGCCAGCAGGCTGGTCGACGTCCATCGGCTGGGCGTCGGCGTCTGAGGGCAACGACGACGCCTCGGCGGGCGGCGCAGGCTCGGCGACGGCCTCTGACTTGCGCTTCGGCTTATTGCGCGCGAAGAAGGAAGTGACCTGCAGCGCGTGTTTAGAAGCACGTGAACATTAGAACATGAATCAGAGGACACGAGAGATTGCTTCACAGCTCTCGTAGCTCCTGGGCTTCTCGGGCGCCCTTTTCGTGCTTCACGTGTGACGCTTGTGAACTCAAGCATGAACTCAAGCAAAATGGCTGCATCGCAGGCATGCTTTACATCATGGTGCTGTACCAATGCGATGCCGATACCTGGCTCAGCTGCAATCCCAGCTCGTTGGCGAGCGTCTCGCGCTCGGGCTTGCTGGGATTGGGGTTTTGCGTCAGCACCGCCTTCAGCTTGGCTTTGTGCTGTGCTGACAGCCGCGTCGTGCCAGGCGCAGCTGCCGGGGCTGCAGCCTGCACATTATACATCGGTTGGTGGGCTTGAGACGGTTCGTCAGCTCACGTCAGGCTGGAAGTACTTTGAAAGCTGTGAAAGCATTTGCATGCGTGCGAGCAGTAGCTCGCCTGGCCTGCCGGTGCACATGCGCCATTGGGAGTGCTCCTGTTTTCCTGCTCGTGGGTCGGCGAGACGTCTCGCTGCCGAGCGGCGTCATCGTTGACGTCTGCGGCCTGCGTGGCGTCAGGATCGCAGGCTGGCTGGGCAGCTGGCGCTGCTGCGTGCCGGTGTCGGTTGTTCTGGGACTTCGATCCCGCAGGCTTGGTCGGAGCCTTGGACCACAGCGCTGCCAGCGGGTTGGCGCCAGACATGACAGCGAATGGTGGCTTGAGGATGCTCAGCGCATGATGACAATGCGCCGGACGTGGCAGAGTTTGGCGCTATCGGATGCCTCACAATTCAAGCAATCAACGGCGCAAACGCTGGCTGGGATCAATGCGGCGGCACAAGCGCTTTCGGCAACACAACCTCTTGCGGTCTGTTCGACAATTTCTTGCATATCAAGTGTTTGAACTTGATTCTCTTTCCTCGAGCAGGCATTCAAAATTCATGACAGCATGATCATGTTTTTGCCAAAACGAGGTCGGGTGGGCGCAGGATGTCGAGGAATCAGAGAACGGGAGCGGTGTCATCAATTGCAAGGCCGAGGATACTGTACGCTGCCCCGTTTGGGCAGCGTACAGTATCTGCGATGTAATTTGCAGGCTTCCTGAGCACATGGTAGTTTGGCAGAGGCTTGCGGCGCGCGCTTACAGTCGCGTGATTTACCGCGCATGGTTGGCAATAGCGTTGGATGACACCCAGTTTGTCTGACAATTCCGGTCCTTTTTGAGTTGCCGCAGCGTAAATCGGTTAGCTGTTACTAGCATGTAGTGTTCTACAGCACACCAAGCATGGCGAAGCTTGCAGCTCCCCAGAAGCGTCGTCTGGAGCAGATTGCCAGCTCGATACTCGCTAGGCGTGGCCAGAGTGTACTCGCGATTGCCGTCCTCGCCGGCGGTAGCGGATACCTCTACCTCCAACACCTCCAGCAGCAAGCTGCCGCACGCCGCCGCAAGCTCCGGACAAAGCTCAGGTGTGCGCGCCGCGCCGCGCTGGTACAGGCCACCTGAGTGGCGTATCAATCAGCCATCTTTGCAGCATCATACGTCATGTCGCGACACATGTAATACCATTACACATGACGGGACCGGCCACTGGTGGCGCAGGCAAGACGTCAAGTCAGGCAATGGGACCGGCGGCGACGCCGACGGCGGCAAGGCGGTCGCCACCAAGCGCCGGCCGTCGAAGGGCCAGGCGCTGCAGAAGCTGCTCAAGCTGCTGCTCAGCATCGCGGGCCCCAAGATCCTGGCGCTCGTGGGCCTCGCCCTGGCGCGAACCGCGCTGTCCAACCGCCTCGCGCGGCTGCAGGTGAGTCGAATTCGGTGCACAGCGTCCAAGGCCCTGAATATTTCAAATTGATAGCAGCACACATGAGCTTGCAGGCTTTCATTCCCCTTTGGCTGTGACGCATGGTGGCATCTGCAGGCAGCGCCATCGTTACATAATGTCCGCATGCAACAGCGGGACTCTTGTAGCAGTGAGGGCAGGACCGACGACCGTCGTTGAATGGCACTGCAGGGCCACCTGTTCAAGGCGGCGTTCGTGAAGAAGGTGCCGCTGTTCCTGCAAAACATCGGGGAGAACGTGGTGTTGTGCCTGGCGGCGTCCGCCATCGAGGCCACATCCAAGCGGTGCCTCACCCTGATCGACCTGCAGTGGCAGAAGGCGCTCACGGCGCGTGTGCACAAGTACTACTTCCAAAACATGGTGCGCCGCCAAAGACACATGCGCCAGCAATCAGATCCAAATCATTCTGCAGAACGAGATGCAGTTGCTGTTGGTGCCGTGGACTTTACTGCGAATTACTCTTTGATCCTGACAGAAGTCGTTGCCCAGGCGCAGCACACGTGCGTGATCTTTGAAACGAGTCGGCGATCTTCATTGCTGCTTCGTGTGCAGACGTACTACAAGCTGCCGTACGTGGACCACCGCATCACCAACCCAGAGCAGCGCATCTGCGAAGGTGCACCTCAAATTCTCCCGTGACCTTGCGGCTCAAGAATCGGCTGCTTTGCGGCAGCGCTGCTTGCAAAGCTGCTGCTTGCTGTCAGCATCAACAGAGACATCGATTCATCATGCCATTTCAGCATCTGACGCAGCCCGTGGCGTCGTGTAGACATCCCGAAGCTGAGCGGCGGGCTGGCGGCGCTGGTGCGCGAGTGGGTGACCTGCTCCATCGACGCTGTGTTCTACGCCTGGCAGCTGCGCTCCTACACGCACACCAACAGGTGCTTCTCCCGCTCGTGTCTTCATGTACCTGCCTCGTCTCCACGCCAGAGCCGCAGCTCGCATCCTCGATCATCGCAACGGGGCATATGGTGAAGGGTGTCGCGGGTCTTCTGCATTGCACGATGGAGTTGGCTGAAGCTTGTGTGCTTCTTTCTTCAGGTACTCTGCCGGCATCATCGTGTACGTGCTCGCCGCCGGCGTCGCCACCTCCGTATTTGCGCCCAGCTTTGGCAGCCTCGCCAAGAAGGAGCAGGAGCTGGAAGGTGCGCACCTGTGCAGTCTAGGGTCTGGCATGCCAGCTCTTACGGGCTCGCCTGTTGCATGATGCAGGCACGAAGACGGTGCATCCCCCTGCACAAGCCGCTGCCCACAGAGCCGCTGCCCGCCGTCAGTATCAAGCAACCCGTCCAGTCCCAGGTTTCAGTTTAGCTTCATGTCCAAAATTATTGCATGCAATGCAGGCGAATTTCGGCAGGTGCATGCGCGGCTGCGGGAGAACGCGGAGCCGGTGGCGTTTTTTGGCGGCATCGTGAAGGAGGGCGCCGGCGTGACCGCCCGCTTCTTGGAGCTCGTGCGCCACCGCATGCGCATGCTGCGCACCCAGCTGCGCCACAGCGTTGTGCAGGTGATCACACGTCCGACCTTGAAATGCAATGCCAACATTATGTGCGCTATGTGCAAGGCAGCAGCTGCCTGCATTGGTCCCGTTGAACCTGGGAATGAGCCTGTTGAGGTACCGCCACGCGTGCGGTGTGCTCAATTGCGCCCGCTGCAAAACCTTTGACCCCTGACATCTCTCAACCCAACTCCTGCAGGACTTCTTCCTGAAGTACCTGGCCAGCACGTGGGCGGTGGTGCTCATCATCGGGCCCTTCTTCAGTGGCCACCTGCGGCCGGAGGACACGGTGAAGGGGCGCGCCGCGATGCTGTCCAACATGCGCTACCACACCTCCGTCATCATCAGCCTCTTCAGGTGCACAGTTGCTCGTGCGTCGTTGGCATCAGCCTGTTCAGGCGGGAAGGGCAGAGGAGATGGCGACCTGAGACTCGCAGAACGCGTCTTGTGGTTCAACCGTGCCATGCAACTACCTGCACCACCGCTGCAAAAGGACGGCGAGTGGTCTGGTGCGACTGCGTGTGCGGTGTCTGATGCTGCTGCCGCATTGCGCGATCACACTGCCGCCGCATAAAAGGATGGCACGGTGGTCTGGAGTGACTGCTTGCACTGCGACTGACGCTACTGCCACATTGCCGTGCCGTGCAGCTCGCTGGGGCTGCTGGCGTCGAGCAGCAAGAAGTTCGGGCGGCTGAGCGCCTACGCTGAGCGCATCGTGGAGGCGGAGGACGCCGTGAAGCAGATCGCGCTTGACACCTCCGGTGAGCTGTGCTACCCTCATCCTAAAGTGCTCAACATCAAATGCACGGACAGGACTGTCAGGCGAGAAGGCTTTGTGCCACACTGGCCTGCAGACGTGAACATCGTCACATGCACGAACGATTAGTTCGTCTGTGGTCTGCCGCAGACACAGACGGCCACAACAACATCCTGGCCTCCGACGGCGAGATCGCGTTCGAGGGCGTCGCGGTTATCACGCCCGCCAACGCGACGCTGGTGAAGGACCTGTCCCTGCGCGTGCCGCGCGGCACCAACCTGCTCGTCACTGGGCCCAACGGCTCAGGTATGGGCATTTGTAACATATTCTTTGGTGTCATATTATATGCGCCAGCAGGTCGGCTGTCCTGCAGGCCTGTCCAAAACACAATATAGCATCTGGAGGGCCGCCAGCACTGCTGATGCAGGGCACGACAGCCTAACAGCATTCCCTTCAGTCTGAATTGGCTGGTGGCGGCTATGCAGAGTTGCAGAAATGATTCCTTGGAACGCTGGCATCAAGGTCTCAAGCACTTTAGGACTCCTGCCGTGCAGGCAAGTCGAGCCTGTTCCGGGTGCTGGGCGGGCTGTGGCCGCTGTCGGCGGGCGTCATCCGCAAGCCCGGCGGCAGCGGGGAGCACGGCCTGTCGCACGACATCTTCTATGTGCCGCAGCGCCCCTACGTCACCGTGGGCACCCTGCAGGAGCAGCTCATCTACCCGCGCTCTGTGTCAGGTGCGCCGCAATACAGAGAGGAACCTCAAAAACTGCATGAATTTTTGCTCTCCCGCCAGCGCCCTTTCTTTCACGGTCAGAGAAGAAGTGCAGAAGACTTCCAGATGCAAAAGGGCAAGAGGGGATGATGGTAACCCATCAGATGGCTGCTCGGGCCGTTCTCCCGGACGGAATGTGCCTCGGGAGACGTTCATCAAGCCACTGCGCGCCCTTCGACCGAAGTCGATGGGCACTGCAGAGCAATTATCCCGCTCAGGGCCGGCAGCTGCATGTCCTCTTCTGGGTTAGGGAGCTTGTCTGTTTTGGTTAGTACAGACAGGTGTACGAACTATAGAACAGATCCTGTTCGAGTATAGTCGTGACAGCATGGCGAAATCACAGCACATATCAAGGCTGACTTTTTCCCAGAAATTGAGTTATGGGTCTGGAGTCTTGCACCAACGTGTGGCCTTCGAGCATGCTCGCACCATGCATGCATACATACTAGAGCTCAGATAGGAGATGAGCTGGCTAGAGGCTGTTCGGAGTCGCTCGCTGTCTTTGCAGATCTCAGCTGACGATTCCGACATTCTGTCGTTCAAAGAATGTGCGATGCGCAGTGCGCAATAAATGACCAATACACATTTTGAGCATTTTCATGTAAAAACACACTATTGCCTGAGACACTGCACAGAGGGTGCAGAGGACATCCTGGACGAGAGGGTATTTCTGGAGCTGCTGGTGATGTGCAGTGCAGTGCGTCATGACCACCAGCGACATCGTGGCCAGCGACACATGCTTACTTTGACCGTTCTTGGCTTCAAAACTGTGCACAGAGGGCGCGGAGGACATCCTGGACGAGAAGGTGCTGCGGGAACTGCTCGCAGCGGTGGACCTGGAGTACCTGCTGGAGCGCGTCGGCATGCACGCCGCCGTCAACTGGCACGACACCCTGTCCCTCGGTGCGCCGCCCCTCCTGTCCCTCAGTGCTCTGCTGTTGCCCATCGTCGCCATTCTGACGCCACTACATTGGGCCTTCGCAGCAGGCCGCCTTCATCTGAGCATGGATCCATGGCTGCGGGCTGCCACTGTGGGAGGCGTCTGTTGTGAGGGGATTCTGTTGATGTGCGTCTCTCCTGGTCAGAAGGCAGCACTTCGCATTGCATGTGCGGTCGTTCGGCCCCACAACACACCCGATGCCAACTTCTTGTGCCTTTCCAGGTGAGCAGCAGCGCCTGGGCATGGCGCGGTTGTTCTACCACAAGCCGCGCTACGCCATTCTGGACGAGTGCACCAGCGGCGTCACCATCGACATGGAGCAGCGTTTCTGCGAGCGCGTCAAGGTCAGTTCTCCTTCCATCCGGATGCCGAGTCACCGCCGCTGCTCGCTGCTGCCTGCAGATGCAAATCAGTGGAGTCTCTTTCGATCCCTGTGCTCGCTGTCGAGCCATCACAGCCCGTGTTTCAATGCATGCCAGGCGCTTGTTTCAGGGGAAGGCGCCAATGCATGTTGTGGCCAGCAAACCTGTAACGAGGGGGGAAGCTAAACACCAAAGTGCTCTTGACTGCAGGCGCTGGGCTGCACGTGCATCACCATCAGCCACCGGCCGGCGCTGATGGCGTTCCACGACCTGGTGCTGTCGCTGGACGGCCTCGGCGGTTGGGAGCTGCACCCCGGCAAGCGCGCCAAGCCCTCCACCGTCACCATCACCGAGTCGGGTGAGCTGGACTGACTTGCCAGGCTGCTCTGGATGTTCGAATCGCAAGCGGCGCTGCAGCTGCCCTGGTCTGCCCGAGGCCTGCTCGCCGGACTTTGGCGGAAACTTCCGCACTACTGCCCCGTTGCACGCCAGACACACACACCTGGCACTTGTGTCGTGGTCCAAGTCCGCAATGGTGCTGTGTGTGGGGCGCAGAGGACGATGATGAGGACAGCGGCGGCGGCGCCAGCGGCAGCGCGGCACCGGCATCGCCGGCGCCGTCAACCAATCGGCCAGAGGATATCATCGCTCAGGCGCCGCCCCGTCGCGCCGACGAGCCGGTGGAGCTGCCAGACACGCGGCCAATGGTGCCGCAGCGGTCCGCGGTGCAGCGCTGGAGGGTGAGACTCTACTGCTATTGTTGTTGGTTCCCGTCCCCTGGGTATGTCTGGAAGGTGCTGCTGGCGCAGCGCTGACGGGTACGTTGACGACCTCCTGTGTCATATTGGTCTGCAGTTGCTGAGCGACCGGACCGCGAGCTTATTCAAGAGCCCGGCGCTGAATCTGCCGGCACAGGTTTGCCTGGCGGAAAGCCCCGACATGGTGTTGACAGGATGGTGCTGTGCGGACTCTGTGCAGGCGGTGGGCGCGCTGCTGCTGGGCGGCGACGGCGCCAAGGCGCGGCTGGGCATGATCGGGGCAGTGGTGCTGGCGCGCACGCTGCTGCAGGACCGCATCGCCAGCCTGAATGGGCGCTCCGTGGAGCACGTGCTGCGGCAGGACCGCCCCGCCTTCGTCCGCCTCATCGGCCTCTCCGTCCTGCAGGCGCGCAGCGTTCACCCACTTGTTTCGCAGTTAGCGCATCCTTGCAGTCACACTGTTTAATGCCTGTTCGCATGCCCACCTGGCTGTTTGTGCAGCATTGTATAACTTGAACTTGCTAGAAGGTGAAGCCGCCTCCATCAATTAGAGGCCAAACTCCTCAGGCCAGAACAGGCTTTGTCGCACTGGCATTTCTTCACCACCTATCCTCTGTCATGCAACTGCTCTGCTCTGTTCTCACTGCAGAGCGGCGCCAGCGCGATGCTGGCGCCGGCACTGCGGTATGTGACGGACGCGCTGGCGCTGTCCTGGCGGCGGCAGCTGACAACGGTTGCGCATCGGCGCTACCTCAGCGGCTCCACCTTCTATGCCGCCTCCCAGCTGGCCGGCATGCAGGCGTGCCATTCCGATTGCCATCTCTGCATGCGCGACAATCGATGTGAAATTGCCTCTTCGGCAGCTACATTGCAGGGCGATGCCATGCTCTGCCCTGCAATGCTGATGCTGCATGGCCACGTGTCCTGCAAGTGCATGGTGACTGGAAATCTGCAGAGGGAGAACTGCACGACCAGCACCGAGGACTGACATCGCTTCCGAAGCTGTTCCTGCTAGCAGGACGTGGACCAGCGGGTGACGTGGAACGTGGAGCGGCTGAAAGCCTCCAATGACGCTCAAATCACTGCACAGACAACACAGAGGACTGACTCGCCCTTCAAACTCCCTAAAACCAGGATGTGGACCAGCGGGTGACGCGGGACGTGGAGCGGCTGGCGGGTGACGTGGCGGAGCTGGTGCCCAGCCTGGTGAAGCCGGTGCTGGACCTGGCCTGGTTCTCCTCCCAGCTGTGGGCGCTCACCGGCCGCCGGGGGTCCGCCATCCTGTACCTGTACGCCGCCCTCGGCTTCGGCTGCCTGCGGTGCGTCTCTCAACGAGATATCCTAACACCCTGAGCATGTTTGTTGATGTGTGCTGCAGTTGCCTGTGGCGAGCCCTCTGCCGCCCCGCCCTCGCGCCTGCCAGTGTCTGCCACGCAGTGAGGCAGGTCGAAAATCTTGGCGCTCAGGTCACGGCCAACATCTGCAAACCGTCATGGCAGCAACCATGCCTGCCCTCATCAGCCACGGTGAAGCTCTACGGTTGCCAGCAGTTCTGATTCCGCCGCTCCCGAATGCAGGGCGGTGACGCCGGACTTTGGGGCGCTGGCGGAGCGGCAGTACTGGCTGGAGGGCGCCTTCCGGCGGCTGCACGTGCGGTTGCGCGGCCACGCCGAGAGCGTCGCCTTCTTCGGCGGCGGCGCCCGCGAGGGCGCCGCTGTCGATGCAGCCTTCCTGGAGCTGCAGGTGCTTTGAAAACCCTAAATCCTGCCTTTCTCGCCTGGTTTCAGCCATATACAGGCTCGAGGATGCACAGACACCTCCTGGTGCTGTGCAGCCACTGCCCTGGGCGCCTGCCTACTGCTGGGGTGAAGGTGCTGCACATGCAGAGTCCAGCCTGCATGTCGTGGCGATGTGGTACTGCTGTGGCGGGGAGTCAGCATGCAACACAGGCGGTTCGTGCGAAAGACCAGGGATCTCGCCTCACTGGGTGCGTGGCCCACAATTGCTGCAGGGGCACCTGGAGCATGTGTCATCGAGGAGGTGGCCGTACGCGGTCGCGGACGACTTCTTCACCAAGCAGCTGCCCAACAACGTCACCTGGCTCCTCACCCTCATGTACAGCCTCGCCCAGACGGGTGCGTCCCTGTAGGCGCTGGATTGCACCTCCAGGCAATTGAACCGCCTGTAATCAGGCAGCAGCAGGAGCCCAGTCTTGGCGCTGGGTGACACCATCACTATTGCAGAAGGATGCAGCGGCAGTGCAATGCAGTCAATGCCGCGATTAGCCGAGTGCGCAACCGTTGATGGCTATGACTATGATTACGACTCCTCCTGGTGCACTGCCGCAGGCGACTTCAGCGACACGGCGGTGCAGGGCAAGCTGGTGCACGACATGCGGTACCTGGCCTCCGTCGTCACCAATTGCTTCGGCGCCTTTGGCGAGATCATAGGCATGCAGGCACGGTGCCCTGCCCCAGCTGATGGACATTCCTGGACGCGACGAGGTCGCTCGTGACATGTTTGTGACATGTTTGCTCTGCCAACGTCCAGACCAAGCCATCGTGCATCTTAGCACTTGCAGCTCGCTTTGCGTCCTTGGTGCCTCGGCGGCGCTCGGTCGCTTGCATCTCGAGTAGCCACGCGGAGTGGCTTTGCGGGTGATTGTGACATTTTGGATCAAATTATGTGCCCGCAGAAGCGGTTTGTGGAGCTGGACGGCGGCGTGTCGCGCGTCACCGGGCTGCTGGACACGCTCGCGGCCGCCGACAGGCTGCAGGCCACTGCGGCGGCCACCCGCGCCAGCGCCCTGTCCGCCGGTACTCTAGTGGAGCTTTTCCAATTTACTTGACTCGACAGACGGTTTGGGCTGCCTTATCAGAACAGGTTTCAATCGCCTGCCCCGCCTCTCTGGCAAGGTCATATAACTTCTGAAGCTTCCCGGCTCCAGGCAAGAGGTGGTGTGGAGTGTCAACGCCTTGCACCCTGCCGTGCGTGCAGGCGGCAGCCATGACGTGGTCGAGCTGGAGGGCGTGGACGTCGCGACGCCCAAGGGCAAGGTGCTGGCACGGCGGCTCAGCCTGGCGGTGCGCCGCGGGGAGGGCCTCCTGGTCACCGGCCCTAACGGCTCCGGTGCGCCCGCCTCTCCGACCTGTTGTTTGTTCCTCACCTGCCTCTTGTTTGGTCCTCACCCGCCAACGAAATTGGAACTGCGCCGCGGAGAGGGCCTCCTGGTCGGTCACCGGCCCCAACGACTTCGGTGCGCCCGCCTTCCATCTTCCATTTGATCGCGCTTGTTGGAACAATCTCCATACCCGCACCCTTGAGGCACAGCCGCCTCCTCGGCATGCCACGGCAGCCGCACACGTGTGTCTTCCTGATCTGTTGTAAACTAGGCCTGCTGTGTGGTGCTGCAGGCAAGTCCAGCCTGCTGCGCATTCTGGGCGGGCTGTGGCCGCTGCCATGTGGGCGCCTTGCGCTGCCGTGCGCGGACGGCGTCGCTCCTTGCCGCCAGGTGTGAAAATCAAATTTTCGACTCGCAGACCACCGATATCGCAGCCGTGCACACAGGCCTTCGAGTTCTGTGGTGGGCCAGCTGTCAATCGGTCGGAGGATTTAACGAAACTCCAAAGCAGACCGGCCACCTGCAGGCGGCATGCAGGTGGAGATCCTGACTGTGCGGCCCAGTGTAAACGATCCGCTTGAGTGGTGTGCTGCAGGACATCTTCTACGTGCCGCAGAAGCCGTACACGACGATCGGCACGCTGCGGGAACAGGTCATCTACCCGCTGTCCGTGCGCGAGGCCGCCGCGCCCGCGCCCGGCGAGACGCTGGTGCGTGCCGTTTGGAAGGCTGACTGGCAGGTCGTGTCTTCTGGCAGGGCAGCTCCACAGCAGATTGGCTGCAGCTTCCTGTACCACTCCATCAATGGCACATCGAGGCACCAGCAGCAAAGGGGCACATTGGCGCAGGAGGCGGCGGTGGCTGCACCGGAAGTCATGCTGAAAGGGGGTGACCATTGTTGTGCATTGCTGACAACAATGGTCAGTGACTTGAATGGCGCAGGTGGCGGTGGAGCGGCTGGACGAGCGGCTGGACCGGAAGTAACTTTTTAGTAAAAATGCGATTTCCAATATCATTTTTGTGTTTACTTCACACAATGAAATGGCGCAGGTGGCGGCGGTGGAGCGGCTGGACGAGCGGCTGGACGGGCTGATGGAGGTGGTCAAGCTGACGGGCCTCATCTCGCGCGAGGGCGGCTGGGGCGCCGTCGCCTCCTGGGGCGACACCATGTCCCTCGGTGCGCCCCTTGCCTCCTCCCCTTGTCGCCGCCAGCCCTCCGAGCTGCCTGTCGTTAACTCTCGATCCGAGACACCTTCGTCCTGCCAGGCTTTCTTGCCTGCCAGGCTGGTTTGTTCAAGTGCGCTGCCACCGCGCAGCCCTCGTGTGCGTCTTGTTGCCTTGCGCATGAGGCACCCAGCCGGAACTGCCGCCAGCCACCACTGCTGAAGATGTGCTGAAGGCGCAGCTGTGCCATTGGATGCCGCAGGCGAGCAGCAGCGGATGGGCATGGCGCGGCTGTTCTTCCAGGCGCCGGCATTTGGCGTGCTGGACGAGTGCACCAACGCCACCAGCGTGGACGTGGAGGAGGGCCTCTACGCGCACGCCGAGTCCCTCGGCATCACCCTCCTCACCATCACCCAGCGCACCGCCCTGGTGCGCTTCTGGCTTCCGCCCACAGGCTCAGAGTCAACTGTCATTGCCAAAGATGCATTGGGGGACTTAGCGCGAGGATGTGCCGCCCCCAGTGCCTCAAAGCGCCCATAGCGTGTGTCTGCATGTGTGTCTGCTCACCCGCTGCCTTCCTTCTGCTCATGAATGCTCATGGATCACATCTTTGCCCTGCTCTTCGTCTGTCATAAGCCTTCATCAAGTTCTTCGTGATTCCATGTGGCTGCAGGTGCGCTTCCACGCGCACGAGCTGCGGCTTGCGGACGGCGAGGGCGGCTGGACGCTGCGCCGCCTGGCGCAGCCGTGAGCGTGTAAACAAGGAGAATACGAGAGTAGAAGGATCGTCCTCATGAACAGAGAAGAAGAGAAGAGAGGAATTCCCCTTGGCATGAACAAGGCCTGCTTGCAGCGCGTCGGCCAATCAGCCCTGCCCACGCGACGCTGTATCTTGAGGCACGGCTGCCTGGGTCGGGCTGTCAGGCCGCAGGAAAACGCAGTGCACAGTACCTAGTTGGAATTATGAAACCCTGCATGACCTGCATGATGCGGCTCGTGCAGCGCATCCTTTTCCAAAATCAAGATTGATGGAAGCCCTTGTAGAAGCATGTAGCATGTAAAAGCATCCAGAGTTCTGTGCCGTGTGACTCGTTTCCGCCTGCACGAGTGAGCGACGCAGACATCGCAGCTGAGGCAAGGCGACCTCGCCTCCGTCATCAACATGTGGGCCAAGGCGCAGACTTCAACAGAATCCACACCCGTTCAAGCCCTGTCCTCCATGCCTTCCTGCCCGCCACCTTCTGTCAACGGCGCCTCTCCTTTCGCAGATGTAGACTGGCGATCTGCACCAGCAGCCAAGACAGATTCTGCTTCCCGCGCCCCTCTATCAGCTGCTCGCACAGCCGACCCCGCCGCCTGATCAGCCGCCACAGGACTGCCGCTGCTGGCACCATCAGTCGCGGCTGCTGGAGCCGCGTCTGCCGCATCCGTCGCCACAGCAGACGCATCGGCACGTCCTGCGTCTGCCTCGGCGCCGCCCGCGCTCGTGGCGGCGGCGGCAGCACCACCGCTGGTGCGCTGCAGGAACGGTGCGCCGGGCGATGCGGCCGACGACGACCCACCGCTGGGCCGCCGCGTGCTGCGCACCGGCGGGTGCGCCGCCTGTGGATCACATTCGACATGTTGACCTTCTGAACCTTCTGAACTCTGATTGTCACTCGCCGGACAGCTTCCAAAGTATTCAGAAATGTAGGAAACCCGGATGCAGTGAAAAGGAAACCAAAAGTAATGTGTATATAAAGGTGTACAATGCCAGTACATAAACAAAGAATCCACGGCAGCCGCACCTCGGAGGCGGACCACAGCTCCGAGAAGCCGCCGAGGGAGCGGGTGCTGCGGGAGGTGTACGGCGCGCCGTCGCCCGGCGGGCTGCCCGACGGCAGCGGTTGGTGCATGTCGCCCCGCAGCGCCGCCTCCAGCATGGACCGGAAATCCGGCATCCTGTTTGGCGCTCCCGCCTGCATTTTCCGAGGAGCTGGAATTATCCGAGATGCTGGACATGGGAATGACCCATGTCTGCTGGGGAAAACGTGCATGGTAGGCAGGCGGCACATTGCGCAGCAGACATGCAGCGTGCCTGTGCGACGCCATGCCAACTATGCCGAGCACACCACTCCATACATCCGGTGCAGCTTGTGCCTCCACCGAGCGTTCTCGGAGAACCAGCAGGGTTATGGGAGCAGAACGCTGCTCGCCTGCACAAAGTCGCGCAGCGACTCCAGCTCCGATGCCTCACCGTCCGAAGAGGCCAGGGAGGTGGCGGGCTCCGACAGCAGCGCCTCCTCGCCGCGCCCCGCCGCCGGCTCCGCACCCGCTGCGGGCAGCTGCGGCCCCAGCCCCGCCTGTGGCACAGCGGGAATGTGTGTTGAGTCTTGCGGATAAAGAGTCTTGTCGAGACCCCAAGCGAGTCCACTGCGCTGCACTTGATCCTTGAATCACTTGTCCAAATGTGCGCCACCGGCATTGCACCTATTGTGAACATCATGTAGCTGCGATTTTATAGTATCTTTCTGCGGTTTGAGGCTCGCCTGGGAGTCCTGCAGGTACTCTGCCGAGCCGTAAATGTGCGGCAGCGGCCGCGCGTGCCTGCCTGTCTGCTCTGGCCGCCTCAACGCGGCCAAACCCAGCTGCAGCGTCTGCGCCTGCCGCTGCCGCAGCGCCTGCCCACACAAAGGGATGTCAGTATCCTTGAATCATTGTCTGTCATTCAGGTGCCACATCCGAGCACCAGGCGTGCAGCGCTACTGCAGAAGAGCCCTGCTCCATTGTGAACACAGCGCCCCACATTCCATGCTGGCAAGGAAGAGGGATGGTGGCCCACCTCTGCCGCGTCGCCAGGCGACAGCTGCCCGCTGGGCGCCGGCGACAGCGGCTGCGGCATGAACAGCTCGTCCGACTCCTCCACTTGCTGCAGGGTGACACACAATTTCGTGATGCTTGCTGAAGCAACGTTCATCACTTGACGTGCTGGTTCGTCAAGTGATGTCATTTCTGCCGCGCGGATGCACCAGGGCGACAGTGTCCTCATTAACGTACATCTGCATCACAAAGGCGAGGGTATCTTCGCAGTGTGATCATACTGCCAGGCTCGCCTTTTCAATGAAGCGGCCATTGGACAGCAAGGTGAGGTTGGTGCCGACGCGAGACAGGTCTGTGCTGATGTCCGTCACCGTCAGGCCGAGGTCATCAAGAGACCTCCTGCAGTCGGCCATCTGCCCGGACAGCTGCGCGGAGAAGGCTTGCAGGTACTGCAGCAGCGCGTGATCGCTGCTGAGCGTCCAGCACGGCGCCTGGCGCCGCAGGTCCTCCATTAGCACTGCGGCGAACCGACGATGGCTGTGCGAGCTCAGAAACTAGGCTAGATGGCAGGCAGCAGCCAGTGAATCTGAACAAGAAAAGTGAAGTCAGCGCAGTAAGACGGATCAGGCGTACAAAGAAGCTGACTACGTGCTACGAATGGATTGGCATGCGAGATACCCTGATCGACGGCCACGTCGGGTGCACTTGATCAGGCCAATAGAAATTGATACTTTCCTAGACGGTTCAGCATTTCGTAGCCAGAAATGGAGGCAGGTTCGTCGCCATGCCTTGGATTCAGGGGCGGATGATGAATCATTTCCACATCCGGTTTTTTTCGGCGGTCCGAGGTCGGATCTCAACTGCTCCGCGAACCCAGCTGCTATCGTGCGCACCGAGTGGTGGAGACATACACGCGCGTTCGTTTTCCAGTCTCTGCACGAAGAACCGGGGCTCGGATCGATCGGCTGCCTCTGTGTGAGCGTTGCCGTGCAGCGACTTTCAATGGCTGTGCTTCGCGCGGTACTGGCGCTCGCCTTGGTTGCGGCTCCGTTCGCGGCCGCACAGGCGTCCTCGGCAGCTTCGTCATTCCCAGACATCAGTTCAGGTCTGTATAGTATTCCTGAGCAGTCACAGCAGCGTTGCCGACTTCGATTTCTGTAGCTGTGGTTGTGCCTGCAGTTTATCGAAACCATTCGCATCGAGGTTCACAAGGGATACAAGTTGCTGCTGCCCGGAGATGCGGCCGTCAGCCTTCACTGTCGATCGATCGCATCGCTTTCCGTGCTGCAGAAGGGGGCATATTCACTAAGGTTGTCAATCTTTGTTAACCCACTAGGTGCACCTGTGCTGCGCACACAGGCATCAACACCCTGGTGGGCGCCAGCTTCGACCCTCGGGCAGCACAGGCCACCCAGACAGGGCTGGGCACCACCCTGGCCGGCCTGCAGTCCGGCATCAGCGCCATGCCAGCGGCGTCAGCGTCCGCTGCCGCAGCCAACGGTTCGGCCGCAGCTTCAGCCAGTGCAGCCGGCGCCACCGGTTTCCAGGTACGTGGCTGCCAAACCTCGATTCACACGCCACTGATGCTTTTAAAGCCTCGAGAGGATGCTTGATGGGGACGCCTGTCGATGTCATGGTGATTGTTTCAGCCGTTCCAAGAACTGCTGGCATCAAAGTGTCCCACACCCGTCCGCTCTAGCCGTCTGACCATATGTTGACACCCTTCTCTGCAGGGGCTGTTCACTGCACTCGGCACCCAATATGCTACTGTCATCAAGCCCAAGGCCGCCCTCCCGGCTGGCCTGGCTGCAACGATCCAGGTGCCGCATTCCACTTTGACTGCAAATATCTCGGCATGCACTGTGTCTCTGCTTCTGAATGCCGCTTGAAATTGAAGCTTTATAATAGCATCGAAGTGCTCAACACCTGATAAAACTGTTCGTGCGGCCGCAGCAATGGACAGTCCCGCAGATTGACGTGGGCAGCATCTCTCTGAACCCTACGTCCTTTGACCTCAGCGCCTTGTATGCAACCCTCCACCCTAAGAACTTCCCGTGAGTCCTTACTTTCCCTGTCTCTATACCTGGCCCCTCGTCAACAAGCTGCAGGCGCTTGAACCTCTAAGTGATTGCCACACAAAAGCCAAGTAATCCGCCGTCCGCACCCAGGGCCGTCGCATGCAGACACAGACGCAATTGAGCTCCTCTCGTCATGAGCTGCACAAGTTGTGTGCATAGAAGATCATGACCGAACTGCGCCTTGAAGATGATCTGCGTGCATGCAGGTACTGCACGCCGTCGTCTTTCACGCCGGCGAAGCTGAACCCGGCGGTCGTTATTGCGCCGTCGACGTCCGTGACGATTGACACAGGCTCGTGCCAGATCAACGACGACGACACGATCACCTGCCAGCCCCCGAAGATGTCTTACCAGAAGGTGCCCCCCTTGGTTTCGTCTTGTGCGCTTTTGCTGATTATGTTCTGGGTAATGCCTTGGCACCGCCGGTGCTGCAATCCCATCTAGCTCAGCAAGGCGCATATTGACTTGCAGTCACTTTCTCACCTGCAGGTCCCCTTCACATACACCTCGCCGTTCTACACCGCCGCCACCTGGACGGACACACAGTGCATCATTGCCAAGAACCTGACCGAGGCGTCGATCGAGCTTCTGTACTCTGGCGGCGCGGACGTGACCTTCCCCACAGTCGACGCATGGCTGGCCACCTTCGCCACGCAGGCCGCCCCCTCCCTGGGGCTGGGCCCGGCGGGCTTCATCCCCGCGACCCCGCTGGCGTCCGTTCCCGTCACGGTGCCAGTCATCGGCGCGGCGCCGCCGCCTGCGGCCGCGGCGGCCGCCGCGGCGACGGCAGCAGTCAATGGTTAGTAGGCTACCGACTGCGGTCGAGCAGGCATACGTGCATATTTGTGCAGTGCCACTGCTTTGCTCAGCACGCTGTCTGCATGTGCAGATGTGAGCCGTTCGACAGGTGTGATGAAGCAATCCCAAAGGAGGATCAGGCCTTGATGCTGATGTCCATCTGCTGCACCTCTTTGCAGGCACAAGCGCCGCTGCAGGCAGGCGGCTTCGGGCTCAGTAGTGATCAGTTGTGCTCGAGATAGATGTCCAAACATGTAGATAGGTATGCGGCAATGAACAATGTTATGGACCGACACGGTGCTGTGATTACGCACTGGGATGAAGAAGGCCAGTGATCTGATGTTCAATCCGATTCAATAGTTGTGCCGAAGTCAATTGTCAAGTCAAAAACATCAGAATCTGCGGGGTGAAACTAGACCAAACCAGATCAAAACAAGACGTTAAACTGATATGTAGGGACTGGTCATGTGCCTACTACTGCTCTCAGCTGAAGAACGGATCCCCGCATCTGCACGTCTTGCGGTTGCCCATGCACACGCCGTCGAATGTTGAATTCTGCCTGGCGAAAGAGGGCTCTGGCATCCCCGCTAGCAACGCCTCCTGTGCCAGACAGCAGTCAACACATCAGCAGCCGGTGGCAGATCCACTACCCTTTAATGCACACACTAAGAACATCGCCCCAAAACCACCAAGTGCACGGATGCCTAGTCCACATTCAAAAGTGAATATCAAACCTCATGTCACCTGGGCGTTCTTCCAGTTTGCCGGGTCCTGCTGCAGCTGGTGGTACAGGTGGTACAGCCGCATGCTCTTTATGGAGTCGTACACCGCGTCGTGGCTCTGACCCGCGGTGTTCCACCCCATCAGCTGGTTGCACAGGTAGTCCTGCAGGAACTCGCCAACTGAATCACGATGAGACTGTTTGAGATGATGGCGTTATATGGCGCGGAGAACAGAAAGCAAGTTATGACGGCAAGATGCGCGTGGTCTCGTGCAGTTTCACATGCGTGTGCAGCTGGCGAGGTATCCCACCTGGCTCCACAGCGACCAGGACTTGAAGCGGGGGTTCCACACCCGGTACAATCCCGCCAGGTCCACCATCGACTGCACAGAAAGCAGCACACACAAGCGTCGCGGGTGAATTGCAAGGCTGCAGTTGCCTCACTAGCTCAACTCCATTGCGCAGGAATCGCCCAGTGGGCATTGCCCATGAGTCTTCAATGCAGCGACACAGCTTAAGGGGTTGAGGTGCTCCGAAAATTGGTTGTTCATCTTAGATTTGTTTTCCTTTGTCAGTGGCCCCACCTCGAAGTCGATGCCCTCGCGCAGATCGAGCCACTGCACATCCTGGTTGATGTTCTGGCCCACCAGCACCGCGTTGCGCGGCAGGCACTGCCGCAGCGTCTGCAGCGCCGCCTCCAGGCTGGTGCCGCGCGCCTCCAGCAGCTCCGGCGTCAGTCTGCGGCAATGAATCAGGTTATCATCTTGGCTCATCAGATGAGAATTTCCCGCAGCGTCTGCAGCGCCGCCTCCAGGCTGGTGCCCCGCGCCTCCAGCAGCTCCGGCGTCAGCCTGCGGCGATGATACCAGAACGACTTTCGCAGGGGGGCAGATGGAACCTCCGAGGTGCACCTCCAGCGGCTCCGGCGTCAGCCTGCAGCAATCCAGATCTCGGCTGTCCTTGGAGGTGAACAAACATGTCGACGGGCAGGTGAGGAGCTTGCGGCAGCCCTGACGGGGAGAAACACTCCCGCAGCGAGCAGACGAAACCCGCAAGCCGCTGCTCATTGCGGCCGTGACGCATGAAAGTGGCTTGTGCCGATGGGGATGGCTTGTGTCTCTGGCCCCATAGGCACAGAAGCAGCTGCGCACACCGCCGCCGCCGGCTCAAGAATGGAGTTTCACAATTTTACCGCTGGCTTGAGCCAGCGCGCACCCAGTCAGCGGCGTGATGCAAGAGACGATGGGCTGCGTCGGCTTGATGTACAGGTTCAACACCACCTGCTCGAACCGATCCTGCAAACACCATTGTTTGAACGTGAGCTCCCTGGAATGTGTCAATGCGCCACACTCCTGTTTACCACCTGGGGTGACGGCTCGCGTCAAGGCATGTCGTCATGGATAGGCTGCGGGGCGCACCAGCAGCGCGATCTGCGCCACACTCCTTGCATTGTGGCCCGTGCCGGTGGCGACGCACTCTACATCCAAAGAGTATGCATTTGCCGTCTCCTGCGGCACGTGCGCCCTGCTAGCCATTTGACTGGGATCGACGCTGCCTCCTGCGGAGTGAACGCTGCGCGATACAGCAGCTGGCACTGATACTGCACGAAGAGTGCTTGCAGCGGTAGAAGGGCACTGCTCTGCACCCACGATGGCTCTACTGCTGTCCTCGGCAACGCTGATTTTGCTGCGGTCTTGGCGGGTGTGGGGTCAGACGGACCGCTTTCAACCAAAAGCAGCGTTGCAGCAAGAAAAAAGAGGATCTCTAAGCCCAAGAGCTGCTGGGCGCCAGCAAAAACTGCTCGCAGGGGCCGACAGATAGTGTTCCCTCGCTGCCAAGAAATCTTGCTGGGCGGCCAATTCGGTATGGCGGCTGACCACAGTGAAAGCACAAGCTAGGACTTGGAATTCACTATATGGGAGCATTTGATCGCGTTTGACATGCGATCGCACTGTATCTTGCGCCACCGTGGTCGACCAATCCGGACAACAATCTTGGCCTAGGCCTCCTTGCGCAACGAAAGAGCTGGAAGCATGCAGCGACACCATTCTTTGGCGTCGAATTGAGATTCGAATTCTTTCTACATTGTGGCGTGGCAAGTGGGGCAGCAGCGTCCCGAAAACAGGGATTGCTGCCAAGTCAGCCGATGTTGGTCTGGTCCTGACGCAGCAGGCGGACTCGATCCGCTTGCAAGAATGTTGGAAAAGGAAGCTTATGACATTCTGAAAGTCCTGCCGCCGACCGATCGGCCGTACTCGAAGGTAAGCGCCCGGCTGGCTCAAGCGCTGATTCGGCAGAAGTGTCATGATCATGCCCGACCTAGGTGCCTGTCGATGCTCTTGAGTCATTGATTTTGGATGTTTCGTATGATGCAGAACGAGGTTGCGCTGCTGGGTGAAATCCTCACCCACGTCGGGCACCATGCGGCGCCGTCAGCTCAGTCCCCAAACTGCCAGGTGAGCTGCCGCATTCATGAAGCCCTTGCAAGGTCGGGGCATCCCGCGTTCGAGGTGTTTATTTGAACCATCCTATCATGTGCAGGCTCAGCTGGCGGATGTGCTGAGGGCATATGAGGCGGTTCTGAAGCGGCGGCACTTCCAGCCGACGGACGACACTTTCTTCTATAGCGTGATTCTGAAGCTCAGCCTGCGGACTGGCGACGGCAGCTGGTGGCACCGCCTGCAAAAGGAGGTCGAGTCGAATGCCCAGCAGTTTGCCGGCGCGATGCATCATGTGCGGCCGCCAAATCGGAGGTGCAGCTGCAGCCAGCAGAGGTGCAGCTGCGACAATGGCCCGGCGCCGCCGGTGCCGCAACTGCAGCAGCAGCACTGCCATCATGTGTGCGGCAGCGCGGCGGCGCACCCGCGGAGCCACAGTCTCCAGCCGCAGCGCTGCGGCCAGCAGCACAGGACAGAGCAGCTCTACAGCGAATGCAGCGCCCACGATGCCGCCGCACACCGCAAGCGGCTGGCGCTGGCAGCCCTTTGGACCTGGCGCTGCCATTCCGCATTTGACTGCCACCGTGGCAGCGGCGGTGGCATCGGCATTATTGGCGGTGACGGCGGCGGCGTCGCCAGCAGCTGCGGCAAGCGGAACGCCGGCGCGCAGGCCACCGGAGACAGGGGCGCGGGGCTGTGCCGGCGCAAGGTGCCGTGCCGCGTGTGTGCGCACGCCTCCGCGCAGCTGCTGAAGCGCACCACCCGGGAGTGGCGTCGCCAGTGCGCCGCCTGCCAGCAGCGGCGGTAGGCCTTTTGCAAGCCAAGGCACTGCGCAGATGCTCAAGACAGCTGGATGAATCGATGATGAAAAGTGTCTGATGCCTGTGCCTGATGCTTGTGTACTGTGGCATGACTGATGCCCATGTGGTCTCACCCTGAGATATTGGCTGATGGGGTTTTTGGGCTCTACAGGCGGCACCAGGACCAGCAGCAGCAACGTGACGACACAGCGCTCAGCTTTCGGCATGCGGCTCTCTGCCGCCGTGCCCTGCGCGGCTGGCGGCACAGCCGGGAGCGCTCGGCTGAGCTGCTCGACAAGTCTGTGTCTCTGTGGACAGCGAGCTCTCAGCGGACGGCGTTCCGGCGGTGGCGCACACATGTGGCAGAGCGCAAGGCTCTCATTGCTCGATTGGCGCAGGCTGCCGCCGCCAACACCCGCGTCCAACCATTTAAGGTTTGGACAAGCCATTATGACCCCAAAAAATTGTACCCTGCTCCATCAGCCACAGCAGAAGATGAACTGCGCCATGTATATGCTGGCAGATATTCTCTCCATTGTTTCTTCGTCTGGACCCGCTGACATGCAAGCCGTGATACTGCAGCGATGGCGGGCTCTAATCACGCACCAGCACTCGATGAAGGACCTGGTGAAGCGCGCCGTGCGCAAGTGGCAGGGGCAGCTGGCGGCAACAGCCTTCGACGACTGGCGCGACCGGACAAAGGAGGCACGACTGCAGGACCAGAGCATCCTGCAGGCAGCTGGTGGCAACAGAAGGTGGGCTGCCGGTGAACATTCTTCCTGTTTGCAGCGCCTGTTGCGCCTGACATCTCACTTTCACGAAGCCTTCACGAAGCCAACCATTCAGTGCTACCATTCAGTGCTTGCTGAGGCACTTGAACACAAATTTGGTGCGTTGGCGTCCGGCAGGCGGCACATCCTCAGGCGCTGGCTGACGGCAATGTGCCAGCGGCGGCGCCTGCGGCAGTGCTACCTGGCCGTCGCGCAGAGCAGCAGCGCGCTGGCCACCAGGAGCATCTGGGCAGCATGGCGGCGCCTGTGTGTATCTCAGGAGGCGAAGGCTGCCAAGATGTGCAAGGCAGTCCTGCTCCTGCGCAGCCGCACCGTAAGCCGGGCGTTTGCCGGATGGCGCAGCAGGTGATGTTCCTCATGGCGAAAGCTCTCGTGAACTCTTGCAAGCATGTCCATCAGCACTATGCATAAGCACTACTCTGCAGCCTCCCTGTTCAAGGTTGTTGACTCGGTGCTTGACTCCAGAAGCTGCAATGCAGGGCTAGTGCACAGATTGCACAGAAGAAGGTCGTGCGGGGCTGCATCGCTCACATGCGCAGCCGCAAGCTCGTGGCGGCGGCCGCCGCGTGGCGGCAGTGGGCCGTGAGACAGTATGACATAAACGGCCGGCTGCAGCAGACCGCGGCCAAGCGGCACAGCAAGGAGAAGCGAGCGGTGCTGCGGCAGTGGGTCAGCTGGGCGGCGTCAGCGGCCAAGCAGCACCAGCAGCTGCAGCGGGCGGTCGCTGCCATCCAGGCCAGTGCCCTCGTCAGGTGAGTAGGCCGTTCCCCACAACCTGGCGTCCTACCTGACGTGGTTTTCAAACCTAAATATGACTTGGCTTCCGTTGAGCATCAGCATTTGTCAAGCCACTTGCATTGGCGCCAGCGACGGCAGCACTTTCTTCTGACATGTGCTGAGCGAGTGCGCGGCCACAGGGCCTTCCACGGCTGGGCGGCCGCTGCAGCAACAAGGCGCCACCATAGGCACGTGCTCAATTCCGCAGCCGGCCGCCTGCGGAACCGGGCGGCGGCGTCAGCCTTCAACACCTGGAGCAGCCTCGTGCTGTACCGCCACTGGAAGCATGACATGGCCGCCACGGCGGCGCAGCGCCTGGCAGGCCTGAGGAAGTCGCTGGCTCTCGGCAAGTGGCAGCGGGCGTGCGCCGGCGGCCGCCTGAAGCGCGAACGGCTCGCCGGAGCAGTGGCTGCCATGCAACATCATGTGCAGGTGTCGCCTCTTTCCAGCGCATTCCAGCAGCAGGGCCCGTAACCTGGTTGGCTATCCCTACTTGGAGCCGGATATGTTCGTTCCCAGTCTGAACTTGGTTTGGGAAGTATGTGGGAATTCATGATAAGATGCTGATGATGCGCTTCTTGGCCCGCAGGCAGCCGCATGGCGAGCCTGGACAGATGGCGTCCTGCAGCGTCAGCATACGCGGCAGGCACTGCAGCAGGCGTTGCAGCACTGGTCCCTGCCCCGCCAGCGTGCAGCGTTCGCGGGCTGGCAGGCGTTCTGTGCCACCCGGCAGCGTAGCCGGAAGACAGCCGCAGCCGTCGTGCACAGGCTGCAGCATTTGCATCAGGCAAGTACCCAGCTGCCTGCAGTAGGCTGTCGACGAACACACTTAGACGGCTCCGTTAAACTGCTGCTTGCCAGTTGAGTTTCGTCAGTGAAGTACTCGACAATGTGCAGGCGACGGCAGTGGCGACCTGGAAGAGATTTACAGCCCTGAGGCGACAGGAGCGGGCGATGCAGGAGGGTTGCCGCCAGCAGCTGCAGACCCACCGCCTGCAGCGCATTGCAGCCGTCTGGCGGCAGCAGGCAGCGGAAGGCGCCCGCCTGCGCAGCGCCTGCTCAGTGCTGGTGCACAGATGGGCCGGGCGCGCCTCGAATGCGGCGCTGCTGGCGTGGCGGGACTGCGCCCGAGAGCTCAGTTCCGACAGGTGCGCTGCCCCTGCTGCGGCTGCTGCCCACGCCTGCCATAGCCGGGTCGTAGCCTCCGCAAACCTGGCATAGACACCACTATGTATGCATCACCGATCAGCGCTGGGAGAAAGCAAATGCCATTGCTCAGCTTGCGACTCTTGTGACACCGTTCTGCTGTGGCGCAGGCATGAAGCTCTGGCAGCAACGTGCAAGCAGAAGGATGCCGCCTGCCTCAAAGCTACTCTCGAAGCTTGGCGTTCATCGGCGCAGTATGCGCAGCGCATCAGGTGTGTGCTGCAGGCATTTCATCGCCTACACTGCAGACTGACAGCCGCCATGGTTTTTTTTCCGCTGCGATCATGTCGTCACCATAGAGACGAGTGAAGATCGGTTGATACGATGCCAAAACCATACCGCCTTAAGCTTGCCATACTGGGTCTCTGCCTTGCAGAGAGACCGCCTCAGGCGCCATTGCTCGGCTACGCAATGCGCAGCTGTATCACACACTCCACGTTTGGAAGCAGTATGCGGCAGCGCGGCAGCAGAGCCAAGAATCGAAAGTCCTGGCAGACCACTGGCACGCACGGCGCACGGTCAGCCGCTCGTTTTCAGCCTGGCGGCAGGAGTGCCAGGCGCGTCTGCCTGTGTTTGTGCATTGTTGCAAGCGGTGGTGATGCAACACAGCAGACTGTGCATGCCTACTGCTCAGATGTTTTGCGAAGATAAAACATAACATGAATTGAATTGGGCTGCAGGCTGAATGCGCTCGTCGAGACAAGCTGGCCTCAGCGCTGACGGCGATGCGGGCGGGGGCTCTGCTGTACGCCTGGCGCGGCTGGGTTGATTTCCTGCTGCTGCGCCGACACAAGCAGGAGCTGCTGCAGAGAGCCGCAGGCCGCTTTGCAAACAGTCGAGTGCACGCCGCCTTCACCACCTGGCAGGTCTGCTGAAGTAATATGCGCATAGCCTGGTTGAATGGCGGCTGCGGCAGCAGAAGCAATTCTGAAGGATTGTGGGAAAACAATGACTAACAAACCGCAAGCACGTCGGAAGACCGGTTTCTTTTCATGTGCAGGCTCGTGTGAACTGGTGGCGCGATAAACGTGCGATATGCCAGCACGTCGTGGCAACCATGCAGCAGGCGGTGCTGGTCAGGGCATGGCGCTCATGGCAAGCCCGGCTGCAGCGGCAAGCAGCAAAGCATGGCCAGATGCAACGGGCGGCGTTGATGTGGCAGAATGGCTGTCTGGCAGCCTGTTGGCGAGCGTGGGCTGGCCGCGCGTCGCACAAGCGGCAGGTCGCAGACCACGCAGCGGCCTTCATCTGTGAGCACCGCATGGTCACATGTGTGTTGTAGCCATTTTTGCCTGTCTGGAGTGGTCATGCGGGTCTCAGCGATGTCTGGCTGACACATGCTCAGGATCGATGCACTCCTGTTGAAGAAGCGCATTGTATGTGTCGCTGTGACGTCTAGGATTCTTTCAAATGCTACTGCGTTCCCTTCGCAGGTCAGTTGCGGCAGGCCGCGCTGGCGGCGGCCTTCCGGACCTGGCACGGCTGGGCGGCGCAACGCGCGGCGGCACTGGCACAGCTGCAGGCGGTGCATCACCACTGGACGCACGCCGCGCAGCGGGCCGACTTTGACGGCTGGCGGGGCCAGGCGCAGCGGCTGGCGCGCAAGCGGGCCGTGGGCCAGCGCATGGTGCAGGTGCTATCGTCAGCACATGTATGCATTTGCGCTTGCGTGTCAACCAATGTCTGAGGTAAATTTGACTCTGGAAGTTGTAAGCTGGACAGACTGCATTAATCGAGCCTCAAGAGCCTGACAGACTACACTCATCTGGAACTGGCTTGTGAACTGAGCTCAGGTCGACAGCTGAGAAATCTGGTGCAGGTGTGGAGAGCCCGGTACGTGCTGCCAGCTTTCAGCTGCTGGGCGGAGACGACAGTGCGGCAGCGCGACCTGCGGTTCGGCCTCAATCGCTGCCTGCAGGTGCGTCTGAATCATGCATGTGTGAATCGTTAGACGTGACATCTCAAGAAGACAAGGCTAGCTCGCAGAAGCTGGAGCAAAGAAGATGAAAGCTCCACACAGGTACAACTGAGAATGAAATCCAGTTCTCCTGTCGAGATGTGCCGCTGTGAACAACATCAACAGCATGTGTTTGTGTTATGCACAGCGATGGAGGCAGGCGCAGCTGGCGGCGGCATGGGGCGGCTGGGTGGAGCGCCGCATGCACAGCAACCACAAGCGGCAGGTTCTGCTGTCGGCAACTCAACAGCTTCAGAATGGCAGCCTGGCCCGCGCCTTTGCGGCATGGATCGCCAGGACAGCCGCCGCATGCGAGAAGCAGGACAGAATGCGTGCTGCAGCGCAGCGGTGGGCGGGCTCTGTGGTGGCGGCGGCGCTGGCGCAGTGGCGCGACTGGGCGGCGGAGCGCGCGCGCAACAAGCAGCTCGCATCGGGTGAGCTGCACAGCAATTTTGACTTGAATTGCTGCGACTTCCACCGGGATGCAAGCGAGATGAAGCAACCCCGCTGCACAATCGATGGCGCTGCTTCTATTAAATCCAGCTGGACGCCATGTGTATGTGTTCCCCGCCTGACAGTGCATGACGGCGTAGATGCGGGCCTGGTTGTGCGGTGAAGCATTTGTTTCCCTACAAAGTGACCGGCATTCTCGTCCAATCACCTTTCTGCTGCACATTTGCGCAGGCATGGTGCTCAGACTGGCCAACCGGGCGGTGTACCAGGCGCTGCTGACGTGGCGGGCCTGGGCGGCCGAACGCGCCGACTTGCGCCTGCGGCTGCAGAGTGCGCTGAGCCGCTGGCGCCAGCAGGCGCTGGCGCTGGCCTTCGACAGGCTCAGGCGGGTGTTGACTGCTGTTACCAATGCTGAACAAAGAAAGGAGCATGACTGCAGTGTCTGAACCTGCCTGCACATGTGCAGGCGTCCGGACCTGCAGGATTCTCACAGCACTTTGAGCTCAACAGCTCACCAGATGTGATTGAAAAAGTAGAGTACGGACAGCTACCACTGGAGATTGTCTTTCTGTGCAGGTATGTGACACGCAAGGCGCAGAATGTACGGGAGGCAGGCGCACTCTGGCGGCGGACTGCAAGCACCGCTGCGTTTGCAGGATGGCAGGCGAGACGCTGGATGCTAAAGCATGACCTTAAAGTAGTCCTGATGCACGGCAGTGTCATGTCATGGGAGCCCTGCCATTGACTGCCAATGTCTGCCTGCCACTCAAACGATCACTTTGGTTGATATGAAAGTGATGGTTTTACGGATCACAGCAGATTCTTCTGATACCTGCATCTGCATTGGCGCAGGAGGTGGCAGCGGAGGGCAGACAGCGGCGCACGGAGCTGGCCGCCGCCGTAGCCGCCTGGCAGCGGCCGCAGCTGCGCGCCGCGCTCAGCGCCTGGGCCGCCTTTGCTGGCCGCCGCGCGGAGACGCGGGAACTTGTCGGCGCAGCTGTCATGCGGTGGCAGGCGGGCCAGCTGTCGGACGCGCTGCGGCGGTGGCGGGCCGTCGCGTCTGACAAGGCGTGGCAGCGGGAAGTAGAGGAGCACTGCGCCGCACGGCGGTGGCGGTGGCTGCTCAGCAGTGCTTTTGCCGGCTTCAGAATCCAAGCGGCGAGGTTTGCAATTCTGCGGCAGAAAGTGCTGCGGCTGGGGCAGCGGGCGTTGGCGGAAGCGTTCGCCGGTTGGCGGGGCGCCGCCGGGGAGCAGCGGCGGCTGGTGGCCGCGACCTGTGGCGCGCTAGCGCGCTGGCGGAACCGGGCGGCGGCCGCGGCATTTGGAGCGTGGCGCGACGCGGCGCGCTGGCAGCGCCACAGCCGCGGCGCTCTGCTCCTTTGCGTCGGCAGGCTCCGAGACAGGGTGCGCTGCCGCAGCAGGTTCAATCTGTACGGAGTTTTCCGAGAGCAGCAGCTTGTTCGCAGCACAGTACCTTTCGTGCTAGACAGCAAGGCGCAGATATGTTGATGTGAGCCTGTGCCAGACGCTTTCAAGGATTGAGTAGAGCCTAGGCACATACCCCATCGAGCCACCTTCTATAAGTGCAGGAGCTGGCAGCGGCGTTCGCCTCCTGGAGGGACGCTGTCGGCGACAGGGACCTCAAGGCGGCAAACGCGCAGGCCGCTGCGGACCTGTGGTGCAGCCGCCAGCTGTCGGCTGGGTTTGCTGCACTGGCGGACAACAGACACGCCATGCAGTCGCTCAGAAAGGTATGTTATGGGATGCCCGCCTGCAGCGTCCTGTGTGTTGCGCACCACTCATGTGAGCCACGGGAAGGTCATGTGGTTTTTATTTGGGAGAGGTGGGGACGTTGGCATGCTGCTTTGATACCATCTAGATATGTTATGAGACGTTCTGTCTCAATTATGATGTAGTTATTCCATCTCTTGATGCAGGCGCTGGCGCACATCAGCCAGGCGCAAGCCACAAAAGCATTTACTGGGTGGCACACATCAGCCCAGCTCAGCGCGGTGCACAGGTGTCCTTTTATTTATCACGCACATGCGGTGTTGTCTTGATCATAGGCAGCTGATGTATCATTTGTCGGACTTTTCAGAGATCAAATGTCGTGTCCACCTCGTCGAGTTTACCTGCGGCAAGTCATGATGCGCGGGCATTGCAGGCGCCATGCGGCAGCATTGCTGGCTCAGTGGCGCTCCGGCGTGGCGGCAGCGGCCTTTGCCGGCTGGCAGGACTACCGTGAGCTGCGCCAGGAAAAGCAGGCGCAAGTGCGGGCGGCGATTGGCAGGTGGCAGTGTGCGCAGCTGGCGTCGCTGTTCGGCCTGTGGCAAACGCGCGCCACCACTGCAGCTGGCAAGCGGCAGGATCTCGCACAGGTGCTGCCATTCTACCCTGCTGCAACTGACACTGAACCCATTCCTCCTGGTGTTGCACAAGCCCAAGCTGTCAGCCTGGACGACAGATCGGCAGTGCGCATTTCATTATCTGCAACTTCGCAGTCTTCATCTAGCTTTCTACGCCTGGATCAGCATGCTTCTGCCGGCACCACGCACAGGCGGTCGGCCACTGGCACAACCGCAGCCTGGCGGGCTGCTTCGCCACCTGGCAACAGTGGCGGGCGCGGCGGGCGACCTGCCGGGACGCCCTGCAGCTGGCGATGGAGCGCTGGCGCTTCCAGGCGGCGGCCGCCGCGTTTGACGGCTGGCGGCAGTACCTCGAGCTGCGAGCCGCCAAGCGGGACCAGCTGCGGCTGGCCATCGCGCGCTGGCGCGCCGCCCAGCTGGCCTCGCTGTTCGCCCTGTGGCGGGACCGAGCAGCGGCGACACTGACGCAGATGCAGGAGCTTGCGCAGGTGACCACCCTGTGCATTGTCATGGCGACAGTGGGTTTACTTCTCTCACATTGGTCGCCGGTCGCTGACGAGCTCTGTGGATGTGCCTTCTGGTGCAATTTGAATTGCTCCGAGAATCGCAAGAAGGGTCGGGCTCTCAGACGGCGGGCACCGACTTCTGTTTCCTAAGCCGCAGGCAATCGGGCACTGGCACAACCGGGCGCTGGCGGATTGCTTCACGACCTGGCGGCAGTGGCAGCGGCAGCAGACCAGCCTCCGCAGCACGCTGCAGCAGGCAATGCAGCGCTGGCAGGCTCAGAACCTGGCTGCGGCGTTTGATGGCTGGTGTGCGGCGGCAGCGGATGCCGCTCGGCTGCGCATCGCCGCACAGTCAGCGCTGCGGCTGTTTTGCAATGCCGCATTGGGCAAAGCGTTTCGACTTTGGCAAGATGTGGCTCAAACCCGCCAGGTGAGGCACCTCACTAGAACAGAGTCGATTCTCTCGACAGGAAAGCCCTCGGAAACTCCCAGCAGACCTTCACAAAGGGATACGGCCTGTGGCAATTTCGAATTCGACCTCAGCTGCTTCAAAAGCCTGTATCAGTGATGTCAAGTGCATGTGCTGGGCGCTCCGCTCGAAAGCCTCTATAATTCAGAGAGGCTTTCGAGCGGATGCGTTGTCTTCTGAGAGGCACTGCACTTGTGTCTGATGCAGGGCCAGAGGCGCGCGGCTCAGCAAGTTGTGGCCCGAGTTTGCCGTGGTACACAGGCTCGCTGCTTTCAGCAGTGGTCTGCATACACCCTGTACCGCCAGCACACGCGGCAGGTGCGCCGTCTGCTGTCGAGAGCCAGGACTTCAATGCCGCTTTTGAAGTTGGGACCACTTCAGTCAGGCTAGCCGCGAGGCCCTGCACCGTTGCGGCGGCCGTGAGCAACAGTCGATGCATGTCAGTACAGCACACGTCAGACTGCTTTTGATAACACCACTCTTCTGACTGCAGGCCGATGAAGTCAGGCGAGCCGCGGTGCTGTCAGGCTGCCTGGCTTCTTTCAGTGACAATGCACGTCGACAGGGGCGGCTGCGGGCGGCGCTGGGCGCACTTCTGCACCACCGCCTGCGCGCCGCCTGGGCTGGCTGGCGGCAACTCGTCGAGGAGGCACAGGAAGCGCAGCAGCACGTGTCTGGGCTGCAGCTGCGCGTGCTGCACCGCCTACAGCATCAGGTGCTGCTGTTCTCCTGCTGGATACAGAAACGAAGGCCTTGTTCATGCACTTGCAGATGCCCATGTCACATTCCTTGCGGAGCAGCGTGCGTCACGCCACCCTCAGCCAATAATTTCCCATTCCTGGCACAGATCTCAGGCCATCAGGCCACTTGAGGTCTGGACGTCTCTTATCATGGAAGGGCTGCTACATTTTGGATGTCTCAACCCGTGCCTTGCAGTGTCTTTATGCGGCCTTTGCGGCGCTCCAGTACAATGCCCACGTCGTGAGGTCGGCGCGGGCGGTCATGGTGCGGATGCGACACGCGGCGCTGGCGTCCGCCTTCCGAGGCTGGCGGGCCCGCGCCGCTGGCCTGCGCGGGGCGCGGCTGCTGCTGCAGCGCACCCTGGCCGGCAGCCTGCAGCACGTCTTCGACGCCTGGTGGTGAGCTGCTGCCAAGACGTCTAGACTTGCGCTTGAGTTCCAATATGCACTGCCATTGCCTCTGATGGCATAACGTGACAGCTATCGATCGGTTTTGTGAGGCGATCGATCTTTTATTCACCGCTGGTTCTGTGCATCGAGCCCATGAAACCACGTTCAACTATCATGGCCAGGCACCATGCGGCGCTGGTGGTCGCGACGAGGCAGGCCACGGCGGCAATGGCGGCGGCGTTGCAGCGTCAGGGCTCCCTGTCGCTGCGCCTGACGGCCGCTCCGAGCGGCTGGGATGGCCACTACCTCCTGGCTCACGCCATTCAGGTGGGCGACTGGCACTGAAGGAACTCTGACACAAACTCTTGGTACTGGCAGAGCGTGCTGCTCTCCGTCTGGTATGCACAGCCCAGTACGCTGGTAGCACATACCGCTGTGCGTGCGAAAGCACACATAAACACCGGAAGCAGTTCATTCACGCCATGCGTAGAAGTCTGTCCACCAAATCCCTTCCTACTGGCACCTGCAGCGGTGGCAGACGAGTGTGTACGAGAGGGCTGAGGCGCGGGATCTGTACGCCGTCGCCTTCGAGCACCAGTACGGCAGCATCGGCCGGCGCGTGTTTTGCGGGCTCGCTGCCGCGGCGCACGCCAGCAAGGTGCCTGCGCTCTGCCTGCATAGCTGATGATGAATGACTGCGTCCAGTACTGTTTGACACTTCCCCTGCTGCTTGATAAAGCTGAAGAGAACAGCGCGCACCCTGCTTGACACTGCTCGTCATTGGTGCGGCCCTGCGTCTGATATAGGATGCTGCGCGCTGTCAGTGTCGTTCGCTTGCACGCGCTTAGAGGCTCTGAGATTACACAATGAGGATGGTTCTGGCAATTTGAGCCCTAGTGTCCGCTGCTGCGGCGGCCCCTCATGCTGTCAACTGCATGTTGCAGACTGCGCGTACGGCCATGGCGTTCTGGAGTGGCAATGCCGCGCAGCGCTGCTATCTGAAGTGGCGCCGCTACGTTGTACGTCAGCGGGAGAAGCAGGAACAACTGGGCATGGTGAGATCTGAATCCACACACAATGCCGCAGTGTAACACCACACAGATATTGCGCGTCTGCATTGATGCTGATGAAGTAATGATCACACAGCATTCCCACTGCAGCCTATCGTGGCCCCTCGTTTCTTAACATCGAACACCAGTGCCCAGCTGCTTCAGTTTCGCATCACATCCCAGCCCTGCTGCGGTGCCGTGCCGCAGGCAATGGAGCTGTGGACGGGCACAGCGGCGCGGACGCACCTGCGGCGCTGGGCGGCGGCGGTGCAGGTGCAGCAGGCGGCCCGGGTCGATAAGCGCAGGCGGCGTCGCTCTTCGACGCCATCGTGCGCCGCCGTGCATTCATCGGCTGGTGAGAGGCACTGTGATCACCACCCTCTCGGTGGTCTTCCCCTTGCTGACGCCCATCGGTGATGTGCTTCCTCAACTGACGACCAACTTGTGCCCTTCAAGGTGCCCTTCAAGTCAGACTCAGGAAGCCCTGGTGCCTGTGTTCTGCACAAAAGCGGCTCCGTCGCCGCAGGCTGATGCAGCCAGTTGCAGGCCCTGAGTGTCTGTTACTGCCTTTACCTGCTACAGCATCTGCGACGCAGACTTGACTCGCAATTTGCATCGCGCTACCAGGTGCAACCGGATCGCAGAGGCGCGCGTCATGCGCCGCATCGTCACGTGCCACCTGCAGCACCGTTACACTGCGATGCCCTTCGACCGCTGGCGCGCGGTGGTGTGGCAGACGGCGGCCGCTCGGGCCACAATGCACATGACCCTGGCCAACATGCGTCAGCGGGCGGCGGGTGCGGCGCTGCGGGCCTGGCGTTCCGCCGCGGGCAGGCGGGCGCAAAACCGCGGCATTCTGGCGGCAGTGATGACGCGGCTGCGGTCCGGGGCGCTCGCCGCGGCATTTGTAGGCTGGCGGCTGGCGGCCGGCAGGTCGGCATGCAACCGCGGCATTCTGACGGTTGCTGTGGCGAGGCTGCGGTCGGCGGCGCTGGGAGCAGCGTTCTCCGGCTGGCACCAGGCGGCGTCGCAGCGCGCACGTCTGCACGCCATCGCCCACCAGGTGGTTTTGATGCTGGCCCGATCGGCAAGAATTACGCTCCGAATATTTCTGACGGCACAGTGCACACCTCTGATGGGTCTGACCATATAGAAACTTTGCAAAAGTGCCCCATGGCTTGAGTTTGATGTCTTTGATCTTGAGGAAACACTACCTCCCCAATCCCGAAAAACGCTGAGTCTTGAACAACTGAGCATCTGACGGTCCGTTGTTGCCTGCAGGTGCTGACGCAGCTGGTGAACCGCACCCTGCACGCCGGCTTTGCCGCGTGGGTGGATGAGGCAAGGCGCCGCGCTGAGAAGGCAACCTTGCTGCAGCTGGCGGCGGGCAGGCTGCGCAATGCCTCGTGCGCCAAGGTGCGTTGCCAGCTCCCCTGCAGTAAACAAGACTTGATTCATGCTGTGATCAACCGAAAAACAGGAGTGACGGTGGGCCGTTGTGCTGCATTCATTCAGAGGGACAATGGTGATGTACGCTCTCACTTGATGTAGGCTCTCACTTGTAGTCTGCATGAGATCGTGGTGTAAATTCAGAAAACAGACACAATATTCGCAACTGCATTTCTCATGCAGGCATTCGGAACAATGAGGGACTATGCGGCACGCCGCGCCGCAGCTAGGGCCGGCCTGCAGCGCGCGGTGCGGCTGCTGGCGCACGCGACGGCGGCCAAGGCGTGGCGCTCCTGGCGCGCTCATGCAGAGCGGCGGGCGGCTCTCAGGGTCAAGTGCGCCGCTGTGGCCGCGGCGCTGCGGCACGGCGCCGCAGCCCGGGCGTGGAGGTCCTGGCGGTGAACAATTGTGGGAGAACCAGTATACTCGAGTACACGAAAGCCCTTGCTCGAGCACACAGAATGGCAGCAGAGAACAGATGGTCTATCTGTGGACATTCACTTCTGCGTATCATATTACATTTGAAGTCGTACTTTTGTTCCTCAAGGATGTTCCTTTCGCATTCTTGAAGGGCGCACGTCGGGGCCCGGCGGCTGCTGCGGCAGAATGGCGCGGCTGTGGTGGCGATGCTGCGGCAGGGCGCGGCCGTGCGGGCCTGGCGATCGTGGCTGGCGTTCTGCGAGGCACGGCGCGCCAAGCAGCAGCAGGTGACGCCAGGGCATTCTGGCGACTCTGTTGTTCCAGAGGCTGTGCGCATCATCTCCACCAGGCTTGGTGTTGAGCTGGACGCCTGAAGCTGACTCAGGGACAAAACTTCGCCTAGAACACGCTCGGCAAGGCATGGGTCTCGAAAGACAGATGCTGGGACGCCATGCCTGCCAGTCCCTGCTCAGTCCCTGCAATCCCTACAGTCGTGGGCACAACAAACGGCCAGTGTCCGCTTCTCGCCCTGCAGAACGACTCCCTGCAAGAGCGCAAGGCCGCACGTGACGCCGCGCTGGCGCTGGCGGCCTGGCGGGCCGCCGCACACTGGAAGCGGCGCGCGCGCTCCGGCGTGGCTCAGGCGCTGTCCGGCGCGGCGATGCGGTCCCTGGCGTCATCCTTCCAGGAATGGGCGGCCTGGGCACGGTGGCAGGTGAGGCCGTGATGATCTGCCTGCGTGAGCGGCAGCCTTGTTTAGCGCTCCCAGCATGTGAAGACAAAGGCGCCACCCTGCTCAAACCCAAAGGCACTACCCTGCTCAAAACTTGGCAAACTGAGCAGATTCCAGGTTGGGCACATACACAAGTCCCGCGACTGTGAAAACAGGCGCACCCACACTGCCACACCCTGCTGTGCTCAAGTGGCTGTGCCCCATCTTGCTGCAGGGCCAGAAGCACGGCGCGCAGGCAACTGCCGTGCAGCGGCTGCAGTGCTGCGCCTTTGCGGCTTTCGAGGAGAACCTTTCCGATGCGAGGCAGCAGAGGGCCGAGGACTTTTGGTGCAGCCTCCGCGTCAGCAGGTATGCATTTGCAAGCGCATATTAGCTGCATCCCAGGGTGGAAAATCGATTCAAGAACGATTTGGATGACATCATATCCAAATGCACGCGACAGATGCGCGAGCCAAGCATCGATGAAGTTGACCAGCCTCATGCGCCGACAGGGCGTGGCACCACTGGCGGCAGCATGCCGCGGCGAGCGTCAAACAGAAGGAGCAGCTGCGGCGGGCTGCGCTGCTGAGCTTTGGCTGCGTGACGCGCCGCGCCTGGGCCGGCTGGCGGCAGCACATGGCGGCGCAGCGGCGAGCCGCTGCTGCAGAGGCGCTGGCAAAGGTGTGTAACAAGCATGCACACTAACGAGTTCGACACAATGAAAGTCGCACCGTTCTGCACTGATCCCTTGCGGCCGTAGTGCAGGCTCCCATAGCGACATGGTGATCGATTTCAAATGATATCAAATGATCGATTTCAAATGCCTGATCTGGTGTTGTCGATCCATTTGGTGTGATGGAACCAGACATCAAAGCGCATTCTGTGCTGCCTTACAGCGGACGGCGCTGGCGGCTACCCTGCGCCTCTGGCACCAGGTTGCCGCATTGCTCGCGGCGCTGCGGCAAAAGGGCAGGCAGCTGCACAGCAGCGTCACGGCGCGGCAGGCGCGCTCAGCGCTGCTCAAGTGGCGGGTCATGGCCAGCACGTGCCGCCTGCTGCGGCGGCGGTACATCGACAGCCCTTTCGCAAACTGGCACATGTGCGCCGCGGACAAGGCCCGGCGGCGGCGGTTGCTCAAGATTGCGGTGCAGCGGCTGCTGGACAGCAGCCTCGCACGGAGCTGGCAGGCCTGGCGGGCAGCCATCGAGGTGAGCTTCGTTGTCGACGGGCTTCCTGACCTTCCTGACGGCTTCGCCAAGCACAGGCGCTAATTTTTTCAACAGTTGCTCTCAGAACTGCATTTCTTGCGACCTGAAACCTTACGCTGCACACAAACCTCCGCCTGCTGATGTTCTTAAACCCTGAATCCCCCCAAAACCCTGAGCAGGAGGCGGCACGGGAGTGGGCGGCGGCGGAGCGGCTGCGGCGGGCCGTCGCGATGGGAGACGAAGCGGTGGCGCGACGCGATGCGCAACTGCTGTCCGTCGCGTGGCGGGCGTGGCACTTTTCGGCGCAGCTGCACCACCTGGTGGACCATTACTGCGGCGTAGCGGCGCGCGACGAGCTCAGCCAGGGTATCAGAAGCGCGTTCAGCCTGGTGCTGTGCCCGTGCGCCATGCGGGCCGTGCACAAGGGCGAGCCGGTGGAGTGCAGCTGCGGCGGCGCTACGCCAGAACGTGCACAGCAGGCGGCAGCTGGGCCGCAGGGTCGGGATGATGTTTCAGAGTCGGCGGAGGAAGCGGAATGATGGCGCAGTGCCAGACATGCGCTTCCCGAGTGGAGACTTGCCGGGCAAGGACAGGAGCTCAGCTGTCCAGCTGCTGGTTGCAGGCGTTGTTGATTGTTGCAAACGTGGATCATGCCGCAGGATGTTTGGAACCTTGAGAACAGGCTCCTGCAGAGGGTTTCGTCTCGTGAGCAGGTTGACACCAGCAGGGTCATCCATTTCTGTGGCCATTGATCGAGTTGCGCACGTGTCAAAACTGCAGCCGCTTCCACTTCCATTCCCACGCCGGCACGACTTCGCTCTGATGTTTATTGTCTTCTTCCCGATCACACATGCGCGCTGCCAAGTTTCCAGTCGCTGGCTTCGTCATTTGCCCTCCTGCGATAGCAACAGGCAACCGTTGGGCAACTGTTTGTGTCAAGGATGCAGGACCTGAGGGCAGCATGCGAAGCTCCTCAATCGCCTGCTCTTCACAAACACGTGCAGCAGCAGCACCAGGCGCCGGCAGCGGGCGCGCACACGCCCTGGCTGCTAGTGAGACCCAAAGACAGCGGTCTCTCTTTCCTCAGTAGGTTTCATCAGCAGCGGCGCTCAGCACCTGCAGGTCGAGGTGGGAGGACTGGCGCGCCGGCGGCACCCCCGACGGCCTGTAGTAGTCGGTCTGTTGGTACTCCGGGTCGTGCTCCTCATCCGCGTTGGAGTTCTGCAGGCGTGGGTACTGCAGAATGAGCTCAGTGCTGAAGAGGCATAGAATCCTGCAGTTGACAGGAGGTTGCCGCACACTCATGCGCGCTGCGTGCCGCGGTTTGGGTTGTGTGCTGAGGTCAGCCACAGCCTCGCCCGCGTCCCTGACGCTCAACTCTCCTTGCCGAGTGGTCAGCTGCGGAGCGTGGCGCGCTAATGCAAGCGACGTGCGAAATAACCTGCATGCTACCAGACCTCTTGACGCAAGCTGACCTCTCACGACAGTACACCACCTCCGCCAGCCAAAGCACTCACCACCTTTGCCTCGGCGCGCTGGGAGGCGGCGGCGCCGGGCGGGTTGCTGGGCAGCAGGCTGGCGAGGTCGATGGCGCCATCCGCCAGCTGCTGCGACTCGCTGCGGTTGGGCTTCTCGTACTGGAACGTTGGCCGCGTGACCTTGACCTGCATGGCAGGATGCACGAAGGCTGGGGGCTGTGCCTCACACTGACGGCCAGCAGTGGGTGTCCTCTGCCGACTTCCACCTGCACGTCTGAGGATCACATGAAAGCTGCATCCCTGATCTGCTGCTTGGTGGTGCTCAGCACACAATGCAGTTTCAAGTGCATGGTGCGTGATCTGGCGCGCCGCACCTCGCACGATTGCGGTGGCGCCTGCTGCTGCTGCTGCTGCTGCTGCTGCTGCTGCTGCTGCTGCTGCTGCTGCTGCTGCTGCTGCTGCTGCTCCAAGTCGGTCAGGTTTCCGTGCGAGCTCGACGCGGCATCATATAAATTGCCCGCTGCGGCTGCGCGTGTCGCACCTGGATAAGGCAGGCAATGCAGGCCTTGATTGTCACAGCGGTCCTGCAAGCTGCTGCACTGAGGGTTGAGTGACATGCTGCCACATGAACATGGGCATGTTCATATAAGCATTCGACATACGTAATCACGTAGCACTGATTGTGCAGCAGCGGCAGGATTTCCCACCGTATGTCGACTGTGTGTAGCCATCGTCATCCAGCGAGTTGTGCTGTAGCGCAATTGCTGGGTCGGGCACGGCACCCTGCGCATGGAGAAAGGCACATCCCAGCTGGAATATAAACAGTTTCAAAATAGCATCTAATGGGAATCACGCTATGAGCTGCACCACCACAAGTGGGGGAACCGCTGAGTAAACATCCTAGTCAGCATGCCTCCGCCCGCAGGTCCCTGTTGCACTCCGTATGCGGTCAACGCAGGTCTGTAAGCATGTTGAGTTCCACTGAGACACATGAGGGACCAGGGAGTTGGCTCACGTCCAAGGACGTGCGCCCTGTGAGCACGGCCCTGCGGCCGCCATGGCGTCCATACTCATCTGCAGTGCAACAACGCGGGCTTTGCTCTCTGGACCCTGAGCCCATGCACGAGCTTCATCAAACGGCATTCAGGTACCGGTCAGAGAGCTCCTGTCATCATTCGATGAAGCTCTGCGCAGTGCACTTGGATAAGATCAGCGAGACTTGATGAACACACCGGCCATTTTCGCGATTGGTGAGCACAGCAGTTAGCGCACGACTTCCCTTGAGAAAAACGATTGGTATAAAAACGCAAATGATGAGGCCGAGCTCTTGATCAGCCAGTAGCTTCTGGCCCGTGCTCGCCGATATTTTTTCGACGACACGCTGGCACAGTGATAGCAACGTCAACATGCAGATGTGACAGCAACAGTGTCAAATAGCACCGACACTGCGTGTTGTAACTGCGTGTTCGGCACAAGTGCCGCAGCTCAGGCAACAGCTCTTACGGCAACACAACTTCAAAGTTGATCTCCGACACATTGCCAATAATGGCGGGCAAAGCGGACAAGCTTGTGCTGGTGATGAACGCCGGCTCATCTTCGCTCAAGTTCAAGCTGTTTACAGATCGGGCTGGTCTCAAGGGCGAGGTCTCGGGGCTGGTCGAGCGAATCGGCGACGTCAGCAACAGCAGGGTGATCACTAGCATTTTGTCAGGACCAAAGCCCGAGAAAAGCACGCTGAACAAGGGCATCGAGGTGAGAAGACCGTTCTGTCAGGCGATCTATATCCGCTGATCTGCAGTGATGACATTGTCAATTTACACATTATGACATTGCCGCAAAAGCGGCAACATGCATGCCCACCAGCCGAAGGGTTCTTTATGCTCACCTGCAGGACCACACGGCCGCGCTGGACTTTGTACTGCAACACCTGAGCGACTCCTACTCCTCGGAGATCAAACACAACATGGAGGCGGTCGGGCACAGGGTGGGTCGACGGCCATGCACCAAGTATCGCATTGCTGTCGGCGTCACGCCGCGCAGTGAAGCGTGCAAATCTGGAGCAACAGCTGCGTGACTAGCCCTGATCGAATATCAACCGTTCGCAGGTGGTGCATGGCAAGGACATCCCACGGGCGCAGCTGGTGGACGGGGGGGTGATAAAGGCCATCCAGGACGCTGCCGCGATGGCGCCGCTGCACAACCCGGCCAACCTGCAGGGCATCCAGGCCGCCTCCGCGGTGTTCTCCTGCCCGCAAGTGGCGGTGTTCGACACCGCGTTTCACTCCACGCTGTCGCCGGCTGCATACACCTACGCGCTGCCGGCAGAGCTGTGCCGGAAGGAGGGCCTGCGGCGGTACGGCGCCCACGGGACGAGCTACCGCTACCTGGTGGGCGCCGCGGCCCAGGTGCTGGGCCGGCCGGCATCAGAGCTCAACCTCATCATCGGCCACATAGGTAGGGTTGCTTTGCACGGGGTGAGTCCCTGTCCAGGAGTAACGTGAAGCCACGCGCACCCTGACGCTGGCATGGTGGATCCGTTTTAGGGTTTGTTTCACCCTGGCATACCTGCTGTCGACATGCAGTAGATTTAACGCTGCGTAGGAGCCGGAGCCAGCATGGCGGCCATCAGGAACGGCGTCTCGGTGGACACCACCATGGGCCTCACGCCGCTCGAAGGGTGAGTTCCAGAGTCAGTGCCTGAGATGAAACTGACACTGTTCTCATTGTGGATGAGCTTCCTCGGCTGCATATGAAGGCACCGACGCACAATCGAAAGTCTGTCTGGGTCGTTCATCAGTGGTTCCCATGCATTTGGACGCGTAAGTGGGCGATTCGGAGTCCCTATTCGCAGACTAATGATGACCACACGGTGCGGCGACATCGACCCCGCGGTGGTCATCTACCTCGCGGAGCACTGCGGCATGAGGGCAGCCGACATCGACAAGCTCATGAACAAGCAGGCGCGCTTCGGTCCTTGATGTCGCATCACAATGCACCATACTGCGTCTTGCACCTTACGAGGGCTGCGTCGTGGCCATTGAGAAGATTGTCAGCGCTGACGGGTTTGTCACTTTGCAGAGCGGTTTCCTGGGCTTGACGGGCGACTCGGACCTGCGGTCGGTCATAGCAGCCGCTGACAGCGGCAACGCGCAGGCCAAGCTGGCAATCGAGGTGTTGTGGTTGGCAGCTCACATGTGTCAGCCTCATCGATGCGTACAAGAAGCTCACTGTAACCATTGTAGTGGTCAACTTTCTGCAGAAACGTGCAACATGTGCATCCTGTGCGCCGCAGGTCTTCATTCATAGGCTCCGAAAGTACGTAGGAACTTACCTGATTGAGCTGGAGGGCAGCACAGACGCCATCTGCTTCTCAGCAGGTCCTACCCTAGAATTTCTACAACACTAACCACAGTTTTCATCACGACTCAGACCATGACTCACGCCATGTATCAAGTGTGACCCCGCAGGCATCGGCGAGAACAATGCGCTCGTCAGGAGACTGTGCCTGCAGGGGCTCGAGGTATGTTGTCATCTGTGGCACAGGTTTTGTCTCATCGTGTGCACCTTGGCAGCAAATTGATGTATGTACATGCCCGGTCCCCCATTTGTCTGCTTACCGGATGACCATGGTCATGATGCAGTCATTCGGCATCAGAATTGACGACGCAAAGAACGAGGCAGCCACTGGTGGCAAGACGGCAGAGATCAGCGCAGCTGACTCTCGCATCAAGATCCTGGTCATCCCCACCGACGAGGAGCTCAGCATTGCTCAGCAGGTGTGGATTGACGGCATTGCAGCACACTGCTTCGATGTGATCTTCAAACATCATAGGTACAAACGCCCGTTGACGTACAGACTGATTCCTTTTTCTCAGACGCTGGAGGTGGTGAGGAACCAGAGGGCGGAGGAATGAGACTAACATCTTCTGTGGCACAGTCTTGCTCGTGGTTTTGTCCAGTATTACAGACAGACATAGTCGGTGTCGTCCTGTTTTTACTTCGTGTTCTAGTTGTTCAAGCACCATTGAATAACGGGTATTTCAAGCACTGCAAAATCCAGGCTCAACCGCTCGGCTGGACTCTGGCGACCGGCTCACTGAGAAGGTCTGACGTCCACCGCATTTCTGCGCGAAAGACCCCATTGGGACCACTCCCTCGAGCGCAGCGCCGTTGCACCCCACCAGCAGGCTAATCGCCAGGTTGCAGCTGAAGTTCCTTCCCTCATGCCGAGGCTGGTGTGTACAGGCCTGCATTTAGAGATGGCGCACGTCAGAACATGCTTGTTCAGACCTGCTCATGTACAAGTCGGCAGCAAATGACTTGCGAGGTGCTTGGTTCGAAGCTAGGACACACCTGCGTCAATCAGCAGCTGCTGCTTGGCGTGCGCGAGCCGCGCCTTCCGCCGCCCGCCAGTGTTCTTCTTCAGCACGCCCTTGCTGACGGCCTTGTCGATCTCCTGGTACGCCTCGGAGATGAGAGTCTCCACTGGCCGCACCGCATCCTCCTCCACCTGCCTGATGTCTGTGCGTAGACCCGCGATGGCTGCAAACACCTGCGCAACAGGCGTTGGCGAGGCCGTCATGCCCGCATCCAGGTGTGTGCCCTCTGAATGTTCCACCCCTGAGTCTGCTGCATCTTTTCGGAAGACTCGCTAGTCCTGTATGAAATTCCTTATCATGTCAGGCTCTGGCAGCATGTGCGTCACCTCAGCCACGGCAGACCGCATGCTGAATGGCCGGGCGGGCGTGTGCAAGCTAGCCACAGCGCCTACCTTCTTCATGCGCGTCGCCACCGCCGACTTGCGCGCCTTGTTGTACATCCGCTCCTTCTCGCTGAGCCTGATGCGCTGCGTGGAGTTCTGCTTTGCCACCACCGTGAACGCTGCCCTGGCGACGCTGCACTGCCGGCGAGGGGCTGCGCAGCAAGCACAAGCAGGTCAGCACAGTATAACGCAGGGCATCTGCACCGTGGCTTGGACGCCAAGCCGGAGACATCCGTGGCAGCCATGCAGCGGCTATCCTGGCAGCGAGGTGGTCGCCCAGGTGTGATCAACAGCCGTGAGGCGCATCTGTGTCAGCAGCATGTATATCCTCGCACCCTGCAGGAGCTGGCAGCCACGCAGGGCTGGGCTGGAGCCGAGCCGGCTGGCTGAGGCTGTGACGGGTGTTCTGCACGGCCTGCCGAGCGACAGCGTGCCGAAGGCGGCAGTGAGCGACACCATATTGTCAGATTGCAGATGAGGTACAGAGGTAAGCGCTGTCAATTGCATCTCGCGCCCAGAGCAGTTTGCCTTATACTGCCATCGCGCAAGGGCCGTCGATGAAATGTTGCTGGCAGATTAGCGCCTAATCACACCTAACACGCCGTCGCAGTTTGCCACTGCACACGAGCCATTTGTGCGCAGCACCTAGCGTTTCGCAACGTGCACGGAGCTGCTGTTGATGTAGCAGACATGGCGAAGATCAATTTGCCTCTGGGTGCCACCGGTGTCAAGGTCGTTGTGCAGCCAGTCGTTCTGTTCAACATTTGCGACTCATACATCAGGCGTGGCGACAACCAAAACCGCGTCATCGGCACGCTGCTGGGCACGATAGAAGCAGGCGTCATCGACCTGCGGCTGTCATATGCCGTGCCGCACATAGAGACGCCAGAGACGGTGAGCAGCCTGCCGGCACAGTGCGCCGCTTGAAACCGCTGCGTCCATGCGCTGCAACTCGAGCAGGCGCTGATGCATGTGCCGTCCGGTTGCAGGTGTCCATCGACATGCCGCACCACAGGACGCTGTTTGACCTGCACCAGAAGGTTAACCCGAAGGAGGTGGTCGTCGGCTGGTGCGTGGCGCCGCAGCCGCATTGTGAAATCATGTCAACAACACCCCGACTTTGTTCACTGCTTTGTCATGCTGCCAACAACCTAACGCATTACTGCGATGATCCTGCTGCTCAAGGAGTGTGCAATGATCTACAGGTACTCCACGGGGCTGGGTCTCTCCGGCAGCGATGCGCTCATCCAGGACTTTTACGCCGGCGAGTGCACAAACCCCATCCACCTCATCCTGGACACGGGGCTGACGGACCAGCGGCTAGCCATCAAGGCGTTCGTGTCGCGAAACCTGACGCTGAAGAAGCACCAGGCAAGCTTTGTGAAATTGCCTGCCGGCATGCGCTTTGCTGGGATGCCGCCAAGGCATGCCTTCTGAACATCTCAGGCACATGCACTGACTCACATTGTGATACACGCATCTCAACTTGATCGTACATGTGACAGGACCCGCCTCTGGCCACCGAGTTTCTGGAGGTGCCCTGCGAAGTGCGGACAGCGGAGATCGAGAAGATCGGCGGTGACCCTCTGCCCTCAGCCCTTTTATCGCCCGCTCTGAACACGGCAGCAATGATGCATCGTGCAGCTGCTGTGTGTCTGTGCATCGGTCGTCTGTGCGGCTGGGGCAGGCCGGCGCTGTGCGTGACCCGTGCCAACTCGTTTGCTCGCAGTCAACCTCCTCAGCAGCCAGAAGACAGACAAGCTGCCGCTGAATGCGGACAGCTTGACAGAGTCCATTGGGCGGCTGGAGTCGTCCATCGCAGAGGCGTACCAGTACGTCGACGACGTGGTGGTGAGTTCTCCAACCCGCAAGCACTGGTTATCTGGTGGGGCGGGAGAGCAGAAGGACACACGCCAATGCATACAGGCAGAGCACCGGAGCATCGTGTTTTCACCTGCCCCACGGATCATTGACAGTCCCGTTCCATGTTACTGACCGTCATGACCGCTCCCCAGCACAGGAGGGCCGGCGAAATCCGGACCAGAGCATCGTGTCTTCATCTGCCCCACGGATCATCGATAGCACAGTTCCATTTACTTGATCGCTATGATCATTCCCGGGCACACAGGAGGGCCGGCGAAAACCGGACCGCAACATCGGGCGGTACCTGGCGGACACGGTGGATGCGGTGCCGCAGCTGGACCGGGAGGAGCTGGAGAAGCTGTTCCACGACAACGTGCAGGACGTGCTGCTGGTCATGTACCTGGCCAACCTGGTCCGCACCCACATCGCGCTCGCCGACAAGCTGGGCACGCAGGCGCTGCCCCTGGTTTAGACTGGAAAATAGGGGAAGGGTACTTACATTTGGTGCAGGATCAATTGGACTGGCTGTGTGAATAGTGGATCTTTGCGTGTGTAAACAGGCGCCGCTGTTCTATGAAGCAATGGCGACTGGTCGTAGCGTAGCGTGCACAGTGCAGATTTCGTTCACCAGTACATCTGCTTGCGCGTCACGTTCGAAATGTCAGCTAGTTACACATCACTGTCTCACACCAAATTGCCTGACAAAACAATGAAACCGCTCCGACTTCATGGATTCCCAGATTTGCCGATCTTCAGAAACCGAAAATTGTTCAACGAAGGAAGACCTGAAGTGACATTGGTATACATGAGGCATGACACGCTTCACGTTCGCGCCGTGCGCGACACAATTTCTGCAAGGCCATCTCGACCCAGCATTGCACCTCCTGACAGAACCTTCTCAAACTTGCCACGGCGCCGCTGTTCCAGCGCCTCGTATCCGTCAGTCTCCTCCAGCTCCTGCAGGAATATGTGTGGTTCTCAGGCACCAGCAACACCACTAGCACAGCAACATGACACTTGCCAGTCGGCTGCATGACAACAGCCAGCCAGCCAATATACTTGTGACCAGGGGTTGCCCTACCGAAAAGGTGATGGGGTTGTGATGCAGCGTGAACGTGCTGAGGCTGGAGCAATCCCGCAAGATGGTCTGCGGCACGTTTCGGATGGCGTTGCAGTCTGCTGATAGTGTTGTGAGCCGTTTCAGATTCCCAAGCTCAGGCGGCAAGCCCTGCAGTCGGCACCCAAAGCATTATGAATTGTTCACTGCAAGCTGTGGCAATGCTGGCAGAGCTTCTTGACTGCTCCATATCAGCATCTGCCACGGTCGCAAGGGACCACGCACATCATCGCCAGCTAAATGTATGAATGAGCTAACCTGCAGCCGATTGCTTGACACGTCCAGCTCTGCGAGCGCAATGCACCGGCCCAAGCTTGTCGGCATAGCAACCAGCTGGTTGCCATTCAGCCGCAGCTGACTGAGCAATGTCAGCTGACTGATGCCGTCAGGCACATATGTCAGGGCATTGCCAGACGCGTTGAGCACCTCCAGCCGCGGCAGCCGCAGCACCGCCTCTGGCAGGCTTGCCAACCTGTTGTGGTCGAGCAGCAGTGCCTGCATACCATGCTGCGCCGGTCAGCACATTCAACGACAAGCAGCTGGTGGGTATGACTACTACAAGAAAACATCTCGTATATTTATCCTGACTTTCAGGCTCGTCAGGTGCTGGATCTCCGCCGGCAAGCCCGTCAGCTGGTTGCGGCTGAGCACCAGGCGCAGCAGTGCGGTGAAGCCGCCAATAAATGGCGGCAGCGCCTCCAGTATATTATCTGTCACATCCAGCGTCCTGGACCTGCTGTACACTGCAGGGTCGTCCAGCGAGGCGGGCAGCTCCTGCGGCAGCACGCCAGAACCTCCATCATGGGCTGATATGAATGCACATGCACAGTGGCGGAACCTGCATGCCGGTGCAAAGTCAGTGCCAGGACAAATGTGGAGAGGAGAGGTGATACCTTCAATCTAGCGTCACGCAGCGATACGACGCCAGTCTGCACCCATTGACCCTGCCGCTTCGTCTGGACCGCTTTGCCGCTGCTGGGCTTGGACGCACAGCCGCCCATCGCCTCAGGAGGAGCTGCGCGACACTTGTGACTGTACCGATACTAATTTAGCCATGCATTGACTCGACTTTACAGCGATCTGATGGTCGACTCTCTGCATCTGCAAGCTGGCACGGGAGGTGGCTGAAGCATCAGCGCAGGTACACAGTTTGCTTGCGCCTCCCGCAACAAAGCTCAACGACGCCATCCATACGAGGTAAAACGATACTCCCAGCGGTGATCTGGCTGTGCAGGACGGTACGTACTGGAAACCGAGAGACTGCTGCAAGGGTAGCACACTGATACACGTCGTCTCATACACCCTTGTTCACACACGAAGCGAAAGCATCTTTGCCGCAATTTGAATTCTGCGCTTCTCTGTGTTAATCACCTCCTCGCAAAGGCACTAAACGCTTCTGATCCGCCGCATCCTACCCTCAACGCAAGGCCTGCCGAAAGTACGGTTACCGCACCATTTGACTCAGTTGTGTGGTCGCCGGCGCTCAGCCTGCAATTGGCACGGATCTGCCGTGCGCCATCGGCAGGCGTCCTGCCGCGATGAGCGTGCAAGGCGCCAGCCCGGAACCTAGCCTAGACGGCAACTCGCCTCCGGTGTCGGTCGCTGACCAGCCGCTGGACTTTCTCGACCTGGAGTTTTGGCCCGCCGAGACAGACTTTCGGCTGGACCAGATGGCCAGCACCATGGAGTGGCTGGGCCAGCTGGACGCGCAGGCGGGCGGCAACCCGCTGCAGGGCCAGCAGCCCGGCACGCAGCAGGATCTCCGCGGCAACGCCGGCGGCCAGGAGGCGGTCGAGAGCCTCAAGCAGCAGACCTTCGAGGCGCAGCTCGACGGCGCCTCGCCCGAAATGAACGGGGTGAGTCCTTCGAGCTTTTGCTTCTACGCAGCATGCCTGCAGCTTCCGCCTGCAGCTTCCCCATATTGGCTTCTGCCGCGCTTGCCGCGCTTGTTTGGTCGACTGGAAGCTGCGTATCAACAGCATTAGAGACCATTGCTGACGGATGCAAAATTGCATCTACAGGGGATACCAGTGCCTCCAGGGCCGGTCGTGGCATTCGCCCAGGCGCCGCCATCCAGCAGCGGCCAGCTTCCTGCAGACCTGCCCAGCAACGGCTTGGAAACCTCAGGTGGGTAGGCCCGCTTGCTCGATGGACAATATGCAGATCGAAGCCTGGGAGACCGTCTCACTCCACCGCTGTGAGATCATAAGCTTCCAGGCCTGTCGCCCGCCATTCGTTGCAAAATAATCCTGTGCCAAGCCAACTAGTATGGTCAAACATGCAGGATGGACGCCCGCGTTTGCCCAACCCATGCCGGCGCTGCCATCGCCGCAGCGCGCGGCGCCGCCCCAGCAGCAGCCCAAGCAGCAGGGGTCGTCGGCGGGCGGCGGCGGCCAGAAGAACGCTTCGGGTAAGCAGCGGCTGCGGTGGACGCCCGAGCTGCACGCCCGCTTCTGCGGCGCCGTCAGCCAGCTGGGCGGGCCCGAGGCGGCGACGCCAAAGGGCGTGCTGAAGCTCATGTCGGTGGAGGGGCTGACCATTTATCACATCAAGTCACACCTCCAGGTGGGGCGCTTGGGGATGCACTGCCATCTGAGGCGCTCAAAGGCCCATTTGCCAGGTACAGGTTCTCATTGCATGCTGTCTGATCCCTCGGTTAGTTTGGGGTGAGTCAAGGCTGATCCAGTGTCTACGTAACCTGCTGCAGAAATACCGCCTCAACATGCGGCTGCCGCCTGAGGAGCAGGACCCTGGCTTTGACATTCCGGCGGCGGTGCGCGGCTCGGCAGGCAGGGGCCGCCGCAGCCGCAGCCGCAGCAGCAACCGGCAGGCGGACAGCTCCAGCGACATGTCCGAGCCAGTGCGCTGCTTTGCGGCGTGGTGCTCTGCCCGTTCTCTTCGCCGCCTGAACGTTCTAACCTTCCATTATTAGGGACGATTGCGCTGATGTTCCAGGCTGACAATCTCGCATCTGTCCGCATCCTGCTGGTGATCCCCGCCTCAGCTGCTTGCGAGGGCAGCCTCGTGTCCTAGCCTGAACACCGACCCAACTGCTGCTGTGGCCGACAGGACGAGGCGGCGGCGGTGGCGCGGGTGCGCGCAATGGGGCGGCGCAACCGAGCGCGGCGCAGCGCCAGCTCGGGCGCGCTGGCGGCGTCAGATGCGGAGCGGCAGGCGCAGCTGGAGGAGGCGCTCGCCACGCAGATGGCCATGCAGCGCAAGCTGCACGAGCAGCTCGAGGTCCGTCTACCAGACCGATTGCCAACTGAAGTTTCCCTACAGGAGTTTCCTACATGATGTTCGTGTGCAAATACTGGACACATTCTGTCACGACGTGTCGTTGTGTATCAGCTTCGATGCGACAATCCCGCTTCATGGCGACCTACAAGTCAGGTGAGTTAGTGCTGTGGATTGCTCTTCTCTCACGAGCTGACCATGGAACCCTCCTATTGCCCTGCAGGCCCAGCGCTGGCTGCAGCAGAGTCTGGAGCAGCACGGGCGATACATCACCAGCCTCATTGAGCGCCAGAATGCCGGCGGCGCAGCGCTGCCTCCTCCGCCGGCGCCGGTGTCCTTCCCGCCGGCGCTGCAGCTGCAGGAGCAGCCCTTTGGCGGTGCGGCGGCCGGCCCCAGCCAGCCGGTGTCGACGGCGCCCAGCTCCGGGCAGCTGTCGCACGTGGCGTGGCCCGCCGCGCACGCAGCAGCGCAGCCTGGCGGCGAGCAGCTGCCCGCGGCGCCGCCGCCGCCGGACTTCGACGGCATCGGCGCCTTTGGATCCGCCGCCACCGAGCCCAGCAACGCAGACCTGCTGGAGGCGCCCAGTGGCTACGAGCAGGAGCAGCTGCAGCCACAGGGGTTATTTGATGGCTGCGAAGGCTTGGATGGGAAGGCAGCCGTGCACGCGAGCCCGGAGGCGCCGGGCAGCCGTGGTCGCAAGCGCCGGCAAACCGCTGACGCCTGATCGCAGGTCGTGCATGTTCATGTAGAGTTTTTCAGTGTGGTTTCTGGAATGTCGCATCCGCCGTTTAGTTCATATCAGATTGAGGTTTGAACACATGAACTATGGACTTGGCTTCGGGGGTCGTGATAGAGGCTGTATGGTGTGCACTGCAATGCTCTGGTCATGTCCCTTTTATGTCCTGTCCAACTTTCCGTGTCGCATCCAGCTCCCACGCGTTCCACTCTGATTGGACCTAATCACCACACCAAAAGAACACACTAATTCACATTTTTGCATCGGCTGTTTTTTGCACGCATCGATGCTTGGCCGATCACTTGCCATAGCTTTGCTGCAAGCCAGGACAGATCGTGAAACCTTGCAGCCCGGTTGTCCTATCTACTCGGAACTCCTCTCGCTCGGCCTGCTATCGAGCCGATGACACAACACTTTTTGTCGGAAATCTAGCATGCTGTCGATTGTGCTGCAGCAGAGACGGTATCGCTGATCGACTGCAGATATGGAACCTCTGGGCCTCAGGCCTTGCTGCCGCCTTCGCCTGCAGCGTATCGGCACTTCTCCAGTCGCGTGGGGGCTGAGGCGGCCTGTGCATCTGAGGGCCCGCTTGCCGAGGATTGCGGATCGCTCGTGCGCCTGCAGGGCCTCACATGCAACTTCACAACACAGGTGAGCCTCGTCCATGTTTCCTGGCTCGCTGTGCAGATGACGACACGATGTCGGCCGGATGCTGAGCCGATTGTCTCGGAGTCGCAGGGTCGGTGCACTGAGACCACCATGCCTCTGCAGCTTCTCCAGTAGCAGCACGCTGCTCGGCTGCCGCCTGCAACATGGCGAGCAGGTCCGGAAGGAGCGGCGCCGTCTTGCTGCGGCAGCATACGAAGGGGACCCAGGGCGGCAGCAGCAGCGGCAGTCGCCGCAGCAATCCCAGCAGCAGCAGCTCGTTCACCGGCCGCGATGGCTGTGCAAGGTCAGATTGACTGCTCGCCAGCCCTCGCACAGATGTTGCCATTGCCGCTGGTGTGACAGCGCATCCATTCTCCACGCTGCACATGATGCATGCCGCAGTCGCCATGCATGCAGCTCAGCCGTGTGCCGGACGAGGCAAGGTCCATCTTCAATGCTGTGCAGGTGGAGATCAACAAGCTGCGGCGGGGAGAGGCACAGCAGGCGCTGCAGGAGCGGAACATCCTGCCGCCCAAGACGCTGCCGGACATGCGGGAGACGCTGCTGCAGGTCACCACGCTGGAGCCGCGGCCCCGCCCCATCGACATGAACAAGACGCTGAAGGTGCGCGCATCGGCTGCTGCAACAATGGCAGCTGCAATGTTGGCAGATGCGTATAGGACGATGTTTTGAGGGACACGGCCGGTCGGCTGGTTGCTTGGCGAGCCAGTCCTGCGCATACTAGCAGAGGGAAGACACCTACGATGTACTTCTCATCAGCTCTCAGCAGGACTGATTCGTGATCCGAAACGTGCAGTGGATGTCGCGGGCGGAGCTGGAGGCAGAGCTGGAGGCCCGCGGCAAAGAGCCCATTGGCGAGAAGGACGAGCTGCAAGTGCGCCCTGCTGGCAGCATGCCGTTGTCGTTGTGTGCTGCCAATCGGATGAGTATTCCGAGGGGCTCTTGCATGCAAGCGCTGCCGCCACAGACAATGTGATGAGGACTTTCAAAGCTGTACGTCGATCACCCTGCAGGAGTCTTTGGGAGCAATCATCGCGAATGAGCCGCCCAACGACCCGAATGCGCCGCCGCTCATGCTCAAGGGAGGCAGCGCCGTCATGACTGGCGGCATGATCCGGCCGCCGGGCTCCATGCCGTCCACTTACGCCGGTGGGCACCCACCTATAGATCCCGTACTGTGACACCCTTGAAATCTCCCGTCGCTGTGACATGCACACAAGCAGTCTGGCGCTTGCGGGGGCTGTACGATGCAGCATCACATCACCGCGCGCAACATGCGTGGCGGCGGCCCCAGTATGCGCTGCCACTACCTGGGTGGCTGCACTGTGATGGTGTCCCAGTGAGACTGACTGCTACCCCCGTGAGGCGTGACACAGGCACAGGCGAGGACAGCCTGGCGTCGCTGCCGGTGCTGCCCAGCAACCTGACGCGGCTCAGCATCAGCGAGCTCATTGCGCAGCTGCGGGCGCGCGGCTCCACCACCGTGCGCGGCAAGAAGGCCGACCTGGTCGCGGAGCTGCAGGTGCTCACTTTTCAAAATCCCTTCGGCTTTCCAGATGCAATCTCTGAGTGCTGACTGGACTAGTCACCAAACAATGGCCTCCCAGATGCATTCTCTTTGCTCCATCACTTGCGCGGCTGCACGCGGCGCATTCCCGCAGCTGCAGCAGAAGACCGAGATGTCCGATCCCGAATCTTCTAGCTTCCGAGTGTGAGGGTGAGCAGGGCACCTGCACACGTCGAGGCGCTCACATGTTGAAAATCTGCATGCAGGCCATGGTCGACCGCGAGGAGGCGGACAGGGCAGCGCTGGTGCAGCAGGCGCAGCAGTTTGCGCAGCCGGCAGCGGCGGCGGAGCAGCTAGCGGCGGGCGAGAGCGCCGCGGCCGGCGGGCAGCCCGCCGGCGACGAAGTGCCACCAGGATACAACGAGCTATTTGATGCAAACCTCAACGAGCTCAGCGACGAAGAGCTGCAGGAGGTGAGGAACGAGAGGTTCGGCTTCTGCAGCTGTGTGCTGCATCTGCCGTGGCCAGCTTGCTTTCAAACAGGAGCATAAGCAGGCCGTTGTGACACCAGTATGACAGACGTGCAGAGTCCTGCACCTCGTGCATTTCTTTTGGCGTGCCACTGTGGATGGACTTGCAGCAGGCAGCATTCATCGCGCGTCAGGCATGCAACCGCCGTGTTGGAGGCCTGCGGATATGGGTTGCATACCCTCGGCATTAAACACACGATAAAACCTGTGCTTATTCTCGCAGGAGCTGGAGCGGCGTGTTGACGGCCCTGTAGCGGAAGCATCGCGGGAGGACCTCGTGGAGCAGCTGTCGGCGGTCCTGCGGGAGGAGCTCGTGGAGCTGCTTACGGTATGGGTGTTTTGGGGTTTCTGGCTCAGATGTCAGATTGGAGGTAGATGGAAATGGGAAGTCGCTGCGGCAAGGGGCCAGAACTTGGCTGCGGGCAGGGAGCAGAGACCAGCCAGGCAGCGGGACAACCTCGTCTGTCTGCTTTTCTAGTACAAGACGAGTGTTGTTATCAAAGATGAGAGGGACGTGGCGCAGGAGCCGGCCAAGCGAGGCTGCAGTTCGTCACGAACGCCAAGCCCCATCTTTCGAATGTCTGGACTCTTACTACAATTTTGGTGCGGCAACAGGATGACGAGGTGGCGGAGGAGCTGGGCAAGCGGGGCCTGGAGGCGGAGGCGGCGGGCGACGCCGCCCGCATGCAGCTGGTCGCCGACATGTCGGGCGACGCCGAGCGCGACGCGATGCGCGACGCCGCCGCCTTTGTGGACGGGGTGCGCGAATAGCCGCTGAATGAATTTCGGCCGAGTCCCAGTCTTGCATGCTGGTTGTCGTGAAGTCAGGAGGACGCGGCCTGGCTTCCCGCAGCGCATCGGTTGCGGTGCATAGTCAGGACATGGCTACCGCCTCTATGCACTGACACAGCAAAGCTTGTTGGCATTGCGTGGCAGTCTGGACTATGTAGCCTCACCGCCTCCACTGCGAGGCAGCTCAGCCAGGCAGATCAAGAAATTGACCAATTTTGCTGGGTCACAGCTGCAAGACTCGGACGTGGGTGCGGAGGCATCAGCGCGGCAATTGGAGGTGCCGCCCGGCGTCGACGCTCACGAGGCGCTGCTGGAGGCCGTGACGGCGGAGCTGCAGCAGATGTACGGCAATGTTAACACGCTGTTCATCCATGCCGACAAGCAGGTGCCAAGACGACATCTATTGCCTTGTCCCGGCCTTGCTTGCTTCGGGCACGATTGGGGTGCAATGAAAAAGGTTGCAGAGGCATGCTCTGCGCTGCCACGTGATGGCGCATGCAGAGCCTGTTCACACACAGTGCCAATCCACGCAGCTGCAGCATGATCGCCCAGTGCGTTGGGATCGAGGACAGGCAGTCTCACCCTAGCAGCTCACTTGCCCCGAAATGGCGCCACCGTGTTCTTGACGTCGAGCTGCCGAGCGCAGTGGCAAGACGAGCAGGACCCAGAGGGCACGTCGGCAGAGGAGTATGTGGATCCGCCCCCGCCAGAGCCGCCACTGACGGTCGCGCTGCTGGTGGGCGGCCCCGGCACCGCGTCGGCCCGCTTGTCCTCTTTCGCGGCAGCCGCCGGCCTGGCCGAGGTAAGCCACGAGCGCATCTGCAGGGCGCTGTCCTGCATTGCAGGGGGCAAGTTGATAGCGAAGCCTACTGGGAATGCCTTTGTGGACTCTGGACCAGGCCATGCCACCCTGCGGCAGGCTTGCGCAGGCGCTGGCGCAGGCGCAGCCCCTGCAGAAGGACAGTAAGTGTTCAATGAGTAGTCAATTCGGAATGATGGCACCTCCCCTCAAAACACAGGCGCTGCGCACAGCACCGCTGCCGGAGGACGGCGAGGCGCCGCGGCCGCCGCTGCATGCGGCGCTGGACGAGTGGCTGGCCACCCTCAGCGACGGCGACGACGAGGAGTCCGACATGCCGGCGCACCTCACCTCTGGCGGCGTCGCGGTGACGGTGTTCTACCTGGACGACCAGCTGCGCGCGTGGCCGATGCCGCTGGAGCGGCTGCTCGCGCACGGCGGCCCCGACGCGCAGCTGCTCGGCAATGCAGCACTGCAGCCGCTGCCCGACCTGCAGGTGTGAACATTTCACCCCTGAAAAGGTTCTGGTCACCTGAAGGGCGCATCATCGCAACCAGGCATCACAGTGTCCGCCCAGCTCGATGCGCAGCTGCTTGGCGATGCAGAACTGCAGCCGCTGCCCGGCCTGCAGGTATTCCAGACTCTACAATCGGCCTGCTGTTCTGGCATCCTTTCATACGCCACGTACTTCGACGCGCAGCTGCCCGGCGGTGCGCGCCTGCTGCTGCTGCTAGACCTGCAGGGGCACCTTGCAGTGCTCTTGTTCCGGAAGTCGCACCGCCTTGCAGTGCTGCTGGTGGCAGCTACTCCATGTTTCAGTTCCCGCAACAACTCAGCTTTTGTCGACAAGCTTTGCACAAGCATGTGTGGCGGCTGGGTGCGTGCAGGCCCTGGCGGAGGCGGTCAAGTCGAGCGCCGATGTGGTGTGGCCGGTGGTGCACGGTGCCTGGGGTGAGGGCGGGCAGCTGCAGGCGGCTCTGGAGGCGGCAGACGTTCCCTTTGTCGGCACGCCGGTCGCGGCCGCCGACGAGGCGACCCACAAGCTCAGGTGTGCGCCGACGGCTGATGTTGGATGTCTCATGAGGGTCGCTGCAACGAACTGTGAAGGGGTGGCCCCTGCTGGGCTTCGTAGGCTACTGACACAAAGCTTTAGTTTTGCTATGTGAAGATGCCTCTGCAGCATGTTCTACAAGCGCTCCTTGCTGTGTACTGCTCACTGATGCTGTTTGTTGACCTTTGTGTTTGCTGTGTCCTCAGGATGGCAGAGCGATTGTCGGGGCTCGGCTACCCGGCGCTTCCGCGCTTCAGCATCACAGCCAGAGACCTGAAGTCTGCCAAATCCGTGACCGCACTGCGGAAACGGCTGGGGCCTTGGCTTAAGGTGCGTGGCGCCCAGCAGCTGCTCAGTCTGCTTGTGTACCAGGCAACTAATCCGGCAAGCATTTAGGGTTTCAGCCCTGGCAGATGTCCTTTTGCCTTTGGCGGCAATGGAGCACGCGACTTTTTCACACTTGCATGGGCTGCGCCAGTCCCACACCTCGAGCTGCCAGCTGCATACCACTTTTACGCAGAAGTCGAGACAGAGGCTGCCCAGAGCATCTCTTGAGGCTCTCTACCAAGGGCGCCAGCCGTGAATCGTGTCATGCCGCCCCTTTCGACAAACAGGAGCAGGACCTGCACGAGGAGATTGACCGTTTCTACGTCAAGCCGGTGCGCGGCTCCGGGTCGGACGGCGTGTGCGTTGCGCGCGGCGTGGATGGCCTCGTTGACGCCGCGCGCGACGTCATCGAGGAGGTTCGTTGCTACCCTGATTGCCTCTTCCATCTGATTCTCGCACACATGCAGTCACGGTGTGCACATCGTCGTGATGACGGCCGCAGCAGCGGTCAACAAGCGTACGTTGGCATGAAGGCGTGAAGGCTGCTTGCAATTAAATGCTGCTTCCTGCTGCCCCTCCAGGGCGTGCACGGGGAGGAGGTGGTGGTGGAGGCGCAGGTGGCGCCCGCGCGCGACGACAACTCTGCCGGCGGCGTGCGCTTCTCCGTGAGCGTGCTGCAGACGGCGGGCGGGCCGCTGGCGCTGCCGCCCACTGAGCTGACGTCGTACGATGTGGAGGTGCGAAACTGTCGACCTTGTTGAGGCACCTGCGACCTGTGTATTTCCAGTGCTGTCTTCATCTGTACTTATGGTTCCTGGCTTGAACCCTATGGACCTTGGCTGTGGCAGGTGGACATCCGGGAGGCCTTCCTGGACCTCCACCGCTCCATGTACAAGTTCCAGGTGAGAAATCGGAGGTGTTTCTCCGTCGTGCCACAGCCTTGAGGAGCATCTCTTGCGGCGCCAGCGTGCTGATGTGACTGTAAATAAGGCTCAGAGCCGGCTGACGCTGCAGCTGTGCTGCTGAGCTGTACCTGTGACATGCGATGACTACTGCTGTTTTCGAGGATGCTCACGAGCAAGGTCTCTCTCAGCACGCCAGCAGTCCTGGACTACGACCCACGCGTGGTGGAGATGTTGCTAGCGGCGCTGCATCATGAAGAACTGCTTCCGAAATGACAAAGTGCTTCAACATAAACTTGCATTGCCGCCTTTTACCGCAGGGCTTTGACCCGCATGTGGTAGAGATTATGCTGGAGGCCTTGCGAGTGGAGACGGCTGCGCAGGAGGACACGCCGGCCGCGGTGCTCGCGGACCCGCTGCGCGCGTCGCTGCCGGAGCACGCCGTGCGGCTGCACACGCCCGCCCGCCTGCCGCAGATCGTGCTGCACTCCCTACGTCAGGCCGCCGCCAAGCTGTTCCTGGTCAGTAATTTAACGAGATACGAAAAAGAGGACTGAATCCTCAAATTTCCCAGGGCACATGTTCATGCTGCAGCCTCGTCCTTGGTTGGTCAGATGATCGAAACGCAACTCGTGACTGCATAAGCTGAGCGGGGCTGTTGTTCTTTGTGCTGCGCTCCTTTTGCTGCGCTCCCATCGAGCTCTGGGCAGCTGACCTGTATATGGATACGCACTGATGCCACGCAGGACCTGGGGCTGCAAGACTATGCGCGGCTGGACGGCTGGGTGCTGATGCCGCTGTCGGAGGAGGGCATGAACCTGCAGACGGAGGAGGACGCTGCCGCTGACGCTGAGCTCGCGGAGATGGCGGAAAAGGCTGTGGAGAACCGGACCTTGCAGGTGCGATTTGCTGACCGCGCGCTTATCCTGCTAGCGGTTCACTCGTGATTGCATTCTGAGGTGTTCAGCCCGGGACAGCATACTCGCCAGGCCGCTGGTCTGCTAAAGTTTGGCATGATGCTTGGCCTTATTTGTTCACATGCACATATCTGTCGCGGGTTGTCCCCCGAAAGAGTGCCACAAAGGTGCAACAACACAGTGCCTGTTCCATCTCCTACAACTGCATTTCCTGCCGCGTCGGCGACCACTGGCTGGTGCGGCAGTCCTCCCTGACTCGTGCGCACCCTTCACATTCCAAGCAAATCACATATCAAACATAATAACAATTTGACGCGCAGGACTATGATGCCGATGGGCTACCAATCACGGCAGCGACCAGCCTAGAGGCGGCGCGCAATGCGGACAAAATGCTGCAGGAGGAGGCAGCGCAGATGGAGGCAGAGGTCCAGCGGCAGCGCGCAGAGTTTGAGGAGGTTCGGCCCCTGTCCCCAGCCCTGTCCTAGCCTTTACTGTCTGTATGGTCGGTTGCTACTTCGTTGAAGGGAAAACAATTCAAAAATTCGCCGCCACAGTGCCTGTAGCTTCCATCACCCTTGGGCACCTTGCAGCAGCACAAGGGGGTTGTCAAACAGATTGCGAATTTTGTTGCATGCCTCTGTTGCAGGCTGTGGCGTCAGCGGAGGACGCGGAAGCAGAGGCGGAGGCGTCTGAGGACGAGGATGAGGATGAGGAAGAAGAGTATGAGGACGAGGATGAGGATGAAGAGGATGAGGACTCTGACGAAGACTCTGACGAAGACGAGGACAGCGACGAGGTGCGTGTTCATCAGAATCTGTTGTTGTCCACGGGTTGGGCGTGTGGGGGAGGCGCGCTCGCAACCGTGCATGCAAGCACAGTGTGCAAGTATGCTGAAAGTGACTGCCCGTCGCCATGCGGCTGCAGGACGGCGGTCGTGATGAAACAGCATGCTTTGAGCTTGCCGTCCCATGACACGGTGCTGACCAACGGCGTGGTTTACAATGATGAGCGGAGAACGATGATGTGCAAAGAAGGATGTCTATCATGGAAGTGTCCGTTTCGAGCCTTTCAATCTGGTGCGATCTTGCTGCAACATACAGGTCCCATTGCCATGCAGGAGGAGGAGGAGGAGGAGGATGTATCCGGCGGTAGAGCTGTGCCGGAGAAGAGATTTCTTGAAAGCCGAGATTGACCTGTGCACTGGCCCGCGTAGAAGGCGGAGGAGTGGGAGGACTTGGAGGCGTGGACGCCAGCGGAGCTATGCCGCATGGCGAACCGCATATAAAGGCAGAAACCTAGCTGTGCAAAACCAGGGCAGAACTCTTGCAATGCGCTACAGGAGGAGGAGTGGGAGGATCCGGAGGTGTGGACGCCGGCGGAGCTGTGCCGCATGGCGGAGGGCACCATCGTCTTCTCCGACATCAACCTTCGCGCCGACACCGCGCCCACCGCCCTCCTCTTCCAGCAGGTGCCTGCTCTGATTGTACAGCTGCTTCATCTGATACATTGATAACTCGGCTATGCCCACTGCCCTCGCCGGCCCGTTTTGTACCTGCATAATCGCTTTGGTTTGCTGGACACAACACTTGTTGTTGACAGTTGGGTGCGCAGCGCCCCTCAACCCAATGGGAGTCGTCTTCCCCTCGTTTTCCCGTGCTGCTGGCCGCCGACTGCTGGATTGCCGCGTCGCAGGCAGCAGCAGTCGGCATGACGCACGCAAGCGTGGTGCGGCATCTGGTCAGCCAGGCAGCCATGCGGCGGGGTCTGCCGCCGCTGCCCGCGCCCGGCACCCTGTTCTTCGCTGAAGATGTACAGGCCGTCGCGGAGGCGGAGCAGGTACCTTGTCGAGGGTATTTCGGTTGTTTTGGCGGTGGCTGAGCCTGCTTTTGATGTTGAGTTCTGATGTTGTGGAATCTGAGTGTGCCACGGCGTGCAGATCGAGGTGCTGACCAAGGAAGGCGAGGAGGGCTTGGAAGACATTCTGGAGGGCCAGCCAGACGCAGCGGGGCAGCAGCAGCAGCAGTCGGCGCCACTGCAGCAGCAACAGCAATGGCAGCAGCCGCAGCCGCAGCAGCAGCGGCAGCAGAGCCAGCAGGCAGCGGGCGACGCCGCCGCCGGCCTCGGCGGCTTTGGGGACCTACCAGACATCTCCCCGGCGGCTGGCGAATACAGCAGCGGCTCTGCAGCGAGTGGCCCAGACGACAGCGTGAGCCTTCTTTTCCTTTGATAGACACGTTCTGCGTGGGGGCTGATCTCTGTCCTTTATCTGGGTCCTGCCCTGGTGCTGCTGCCTCCAGGAGTCGCAAAGTGGTTGACGATCTGCACTCCCGGTGCTTGTACCGGAACAATGTGTGTACAGGAACACCTTTTCTGACAGCCCCGCGGCTTGGCTACTGTCAGCGAGTATTGAGCGATGCAGCAAGCTGCTCCAGTCCACAACGCTGTGACTCAAAACGTGCAGAGGCGTGCCAGAGCCCGGTCTCACCCCTCAGGGCTGACGGATCCAGAGGTGGACTGGTACCAGCAATCAGCAATCCCCAAATGTCGCTTCAGCAAGTGGCAACGCGTGATACTATCCTACCTACCATTCTCTTTGCCTGAAACCTGCAGGCGTGGCAGAGCCCGGTCTCACCCTCAGGGCTGACAGATCCAGAGGTGGACCGGTACCAGCCAGACGCCTACGCGCAGCAGCAGGCCGACGGCTTCGCCTACCCCAACCAGCAGACAGTGCCCGACTACATGGCCGGTGGGTGCTCCAGCCACTTGCCCACCCAACAGGATTCGTTTCAGTTTCCTTTTCACTTCGCATGTGTGCTGATCTCGAACTGCTGCTATATAGTGCGTATATGCGCGCGCCTGATAATCATGCCAGCAAGGTTGTGCTCCAAATTGGGGTTTCATGTGCCTGCTGCCTGCTGGAAGACGCCATTTGATCACAAGCATGCGACTCCTTGAGCGCTGAGCACTGTTTTTATTGCGCTGATAACTGCTGGCTGCAGGGCTGAACGATGGGGAGCAGTACGGGCAGCAGTACAGCGCTGCACAGCCAGGCAGCCAGCAGCGGCAGGCGTCGCCGCCGCTCGACGATGACGAGGAGGGCGAGGAGTGGGATGAGGACGATGAGGAGGGTGACGACCAGGATGACGACCAACCGGAGGTGCGGTTTTAGCCGTTCATCATTGCCTAGCAAGAATGCAGGACGCACAAGGAGCACAGCGCCTTCCGATCTGGCAAGATTTTCTTTTGGTCGCCAAAAGTGATACGCCTTGAAACGAAGCGACGGCACAGCAAAGGATGACAGCCACACGACTGCGTCAGCCAGTGTTGATGAAATTTGACTTGACAAGCAAAATATTTAAAGCAGAGATTACTGAGCGTTGGTCTGCGCACCGCAGGGCCGCCGGGGGCCGCAAGTGTGGGTGCTCATGGGCGGCGAGGGCGGTGGGCGGCAGGACGCGCTGGCCGCCGGGCGCGCCGCCTACCTGGCGCTGGCAGGCCCGTCCGGCGAGGCCGCTGCGCCCTTCCTACTGGCGCCATTCGCTGCGGGGCAGCAGGAGGTGCGCAATCGTGTCTGAAATAAAATCAGTCATTGAGCTGCTGTTGGGACGGAGGGCAGTGTAAGCCGTTGCAGAATTGCTGCGAAATGGTGCCACCGGCGCTGTTCGAAGAGTGCGCGTCAGCGGCGATGACACCGCAGGGCATGCGACTGAATGCGAGACCCAAAGCGGCTCGCATGCACTGGCCATTGCCCTTCCGCTCACGCATCACTGGCGCTGCGTATTCGACTGCTAATTCGTCTCTGGCTACTTGCTGACTCGCGTGCTACAGATCGAGCGTCGGAGGGAGCTGCTGCGGAAGCGCAACCAGCGGCTCAAGATCGGGCTGGAGGAGGAGGACCTCCCACGTGAGCAGCAGCTGGAGTACATCAGGTGCCCTATCTGGTTCTTCCCTTGTGCCGCTTGCTGCCGTGCCGGAACATGCACTCCTTGTCTTCTCTACTCTGCCCTTGTGCAGTTTCTATTCTATGTCTCGGGCTGTGAAGCAAGACCAGCCCCTTTGGGGCTTGGCTCGAGCAGGTCAGATGCTTATCAGGCTATGCGGCATTCGTCAAGGCGAGCGCGCGGCTTACTCTGCTGTGTTTGCCGGCCGCAGGTCTCCAGTCGTGGAGCAGGATCGGGAGCTCAGCACGGCGGGCGTGTGGTGGCTGCCCTATGGCACCGCGCTGGCAGGCAGCTGCGAGGCGATTGCCGAGGCGTGCGACTCGGCGCTCGCCCACGCCACGACGGTGGACCATGCGCTGCCCGACGATGCCCATGACGGGGTGAGCGGTTCCTTGGAGTGTTTATCTCTCAACACAGATCGGTGTCCTTGAAGACCTTATGGCTCCACTTGGACTTTGCACCAGGGATCTGTTTGTGCATCCGCAAGTTGAGGCTGGCAGCAGGCGCACGCGCCCCTCCCCCGTCCGGTGCAGCGACTGTAGCACCCCACCCTGCCCGCTGCGCTCAGCATCTGCCACCCCATGCGGCCAAGACAACGGACGCTGCTCGTCCCATATCCCCTAGAAACCCTCTGAAACACTGCCTCAAACACTGAATGTTGTATGCAGGACATGGTGCGGTCGAAGGCGCAGGCGGAACTGGTGCAGGCAGGCGTCGCAGGCGTCGGCGCCCTGTTCGGCGGGGCCCTGTCAGCGCCCCTCGTTCCCAGGTGAGTCCTATAGGGTTTAGGGTCTATTCGGCGGAAGCAACTTCGCTCCACCCGTCACGAAACCTCGTGCCCACGAAATGATACAACCACCCGCCACGAAACCTCGTGCCCACGAAATGATACAGCAGAGCGACTCGGTCATTTGACATTCGGCCTGTGCCAAGCAGGCACTCATTGCTCATGTCCAGCCCATGCTGCAGCAGCGCGGCCGCACAAGTCAGCTTGTGTGGCGAGTGATGCAGTTTATGCAGCAGCTTGTGTTCCCCAGGGCACTGTTCATATTGCCCACGAACCAAACATATCAGATCGTCTTTTGTCCGCCCGCAGGTACCTGGACCTGGAGGCTTTTGTGGAGGAGGCGACCTCGTCGGAGGCGGTGGTGTGGATCGCGCTGCAGGGCGGCGCCGCCGCCGGACCCCTGCAGCGGTGGCTGGAGGAGTGGCGCGTGCCCTTCGTTGGTGCGCCAGTGATATCACGAATGTGCAGCCCTGTCCACACACAAGACCGCTCCGACGTTGTGCTCCCACACTCATGACGCAGCGATACTCTCAAGGATATATCTCCTGTGACTCCTGTACAAACGCCCATCTTTGCTGCAAAAGGAATGAACCGTTTCAGTCAATTTCAAAGAAACGGCTCATTGTTTGAGGTCGGGTGGCCTGCTGCCGGCGGTGATGCATCACAAAGCATAGTTCACCTGAGGGCGTGCTGTGCGTGCACGCCCCACTGCTGACAAACTCCGAAGAACATCTGAGCCGAAGCAGCAGCCACCCTCCCTCTCCCTGGTATGCCATCGCCAAATTGTTGCAACAGCGCGCGCAGAAGCATTTGCAGTTACAGCGCATTGTGCAGATGCCTGTGAACGGCGCTGATGTGCCAAAGCATAGTTCACCTGAGCGCGCCACCACGAGTGCAGCTGTTGCGATCCTTTCCTTCTATTCCTGCTCATCTGCTATATACATTTTCTTCTGAAAACCATGGCTGCGTACTGTTCACGTGCCAGACGGCGGTGATGCATCAAAGCATAGTTCACCTGAGCGCGCCGCCACGAGTGTGCGTGCCAGTGATGACAAAACCTCAAATACAACTGCGATCAATTCTTGCGGTTTTGCGAATCTGCTGCATGCAGATTTTTCTGAAAAACACCGGATGTATAGCGTTTACCTGTCTGCCGGCGCTGATGTACTAAAGCATAGTTCACCTGAGCGCGCCGCCACGAGTGTGCGTGCCAGTGATGACAAAACCTCAAATACAACTGAGCCGAGGCAGTAGCTGTTGCGATCAATTCTTGCGGTTTTGCGAATCTGCTGCATGCAGATTTTTCTGAAAAAAACCGGATGTATAGCGTTTACCTGTCTGCCGGCGCTGATGTATCAAAGCATAGTTCACCTGAGTGCGCCGTCACGAGTGCGCGTGCCAGTGATGACATAACCTCAAACACGACTGAGCCGAGGCAGTATCTTGTTGCGACTCTTTTCAGCCGTATCTCTGCATCTGCTGCATACCTGATTTCCTGAAAGACACAGCTGCGTGGTGTGCAAAGCTATGTGGGCCGGGCGCTGATGCATCAAAAGCATAGTTCACCTGAGCGCGCCATGTGCGTGTGCGTGCCAGTGATGACAAACTCCGAAGAACACTCTGAGCCTGCCCACAGCTGTCGCACAGTCAGCAGCCCGCACTGCGCATCACATGACGTCCAGACCGCCTCCGTTCTAGGACTCCGACATTTCTGTTGGTGCTTGCCGCACAGCATTGGCCAATTGCTGCTGTTCAACATGTTGTGGTGGGCGTGCCGCGCAGGCCTGAGCGCCCTCGCGGCAGAGATGTGCGCCAACCGCGCCGCCGTCGCCACGCAGCTGCAGTCCATGTTCGAGCACGGCGTCACGACGGCGCCGCAGCACATGGTGGAGGCGGACGAGCTGCTGCCGGCGCTGGACGATGAGGAGACAGCGGCGGCGCTGTGGCAGGAGTTGCACGAAGCTGTCGGTGCGCCATCCTTCCAGTCTTTCCGGTTCCGTCCCCGTTTCCGTGTCAGAAGTGAAAGAAAGCATTAATACTTGCAAACCCCATGAGCTGCTGCCGGCGCTGGAGGATGAGCAAAAGGCGGCGGCGCTGTGGCAGGAGCTGCACGACGGTGCGCGACGGAGCACTACGGGTGCGCCCGCCTGTCTTCCCACCTCCCAGCAGCATGTACATCATGCCTGCACTGAACTGCCGAACCTGCGGGTCCGTGCTGGCCGCGTTGTGACTGTGGACCTAGGCGCAGCGCCACAAAGCCTTCACATATCACGAGCAATTGTGCGGTTGCACAGGCGCGTCGGGCGCCGCAACGAGCACGCTGGTGGTGCGGCCGGCGAGTAACGCGGGCGCCGCCGGCGTCGCGGTGCTGCAGTCGGCGGACGACTTGGCCTGGTATGCGCGCTCCCTGGCGGAGGGCTGGGCGCGCATCCCAGAGGGCACGCTGTCGATGCAGTCCGGCGTCATCCCACTGCCGCAGCCGCCGGCGGCGCGCCTCATCCTGGAGCCCTACATCAACCCTGACAGGTGCGCTTGTGTCATCTTGCTTCGCTTCCTTTGCTTTTTTGGGTATTCTGGCAAAGGGCCGCATCCTGGAGCCTGACAACGACGCCGACAGGTGCGCTGTCTGTCTGTCTGTAACGTCTCTGCTGCTCCTTCGGGATATTGATTGCGTTCCTCGCTCTGAAACGCAGACGTGACCTGTTTTTGACGCACAATAGCTGCATCTCACGAGTTGTGGACTTTGTGGAGTCAGCATTTGATTCCAATCGGCGTGGCAGCATGCACCATTGGCACGCGACACACATCAAACCTCAACACATCCCACACCCGTGGTCTGAAGCTTCCAACTTGCACATGCAGTGTGGTGCTGCGGGAGGGTGGCGCAGACGCCGACTCGGCGCCGGCGCCGCAGTGGGCGGACGACTCACACTGGGCGCGCGTCAGCTGGTCCCTCATCGGCCAGCGCGGCCGCATGCGGGTGCTGCCGCCGACGCTGCACGTGGCGCGCGCGGATGCGGACGGCAACGTCCTGGTGCGCGGCGCTGTCGGGTTTTGAGTTTTGTTGTTTGTGTGCCAGCCAGTTCGCCTGTCGTGCAACCAGCTTCTCTGTCAGCACACAAGCCTGCAGGTGGGCTGGATCCACAGGGCAGCTCGAATGAGTCTCAATTCTCTGGCCAGGACAACACGCTGCCCCTTGCATCATGAAACACAACAATGTCTCTGCGCTCAAGTGACCTTTCAGCGCTCATTGACCCTTAAGAAAACTTCTCAGGAGGGGGAGGAGGAGGTGCGGTACACGCCGGTGCCGGAGGGCATCATAGGCGACGCGGCAGTGGAGGGCGCCACCCGCCGCATCCAGGACGTCGCCCTGGAGCTTGCCCTGCGCAGCGCTGCCACCCTGCACACCTTCGTCCAGGTGCGTGCCTTTGGGACACTTCCTTGAGACAATAATACATAATAACGACGCAGCAGTCATGCCTCGCCATGTTGGGCCCGCACTGCTGTAGCCGCATCCTTTCCCATTTCGGGGGCGCCGTGACTGCGTGCCTGAGGACCGACCTGGCAGTGTACGAATTAGAACCACGAGAAATGGCTCATACCTGAGATATGCGCTCGGCTCAAATCCTGCAGGCGGAGTCGGGCGACATCGTCATGGTGGACGTGTCCCCCGGCGCGGACCTCACGCCCGGATCCGTCTTCCTCACCCAGGTGCCGCCAGCCGCAGCTCATTGCAGCATGTTGCAGCCACTTGCAGCACATCGGCACGTGCCAGCATCCAAAACATGAGAGGATGTCAGTGTCCCCGCCGCCTTGCCTGCCAAAGCTGGCCCGTCTGGCCACGGCCTCCGTGCATGCCGCCTCCGCCTCGCCTGCGGACCCAGGTGCACGCGGACGCATGACGTCCTAGATGCCTGACGCCGTTGCTGCCACTGCTGCAGTGCCTGGCGCACAGCCCGCCGCTGACGTCTTCGCGGGTGGCGCGCATCCTGGCCGGCGAGGCGGGCGCGGCGTGCGACGAGCTGCCAGAGCCCGTGGACGCGGGTGAAGACTGGGACGAGCGCGTGGAGCAGGCGCGCCTCGCCGCCGAGGGTGGCAGCTACGACGAGGGCGACCGCCTCGGCGGCCCCGACAGGTGTGTTTTGTTTCGTGTTTACCCTGGGTCTTCTGTCAAGGATGTTTGCATTTCGCTGCCGGCGTGCCACACGCCACTTCGCTCGGCGCCTGCTGGTCTGCAATGCGTGCAAGGCGTCCCTGCTTGCATCCTGTTTTGGGGGCTTGCTTTCAACAGAGAGGTGCCATCGCGCCACCTTTGTCTGGGCTAAAAGCTGCGCGTGCTCCAGCAGGTGCCCAGCACTGCTGTCAGGGCATCGTGATGAAAATGTGATGAAAATGTGATGACAAATACTCTCATGCTGAAAAGCGACACTGCTGCGACCGCCGTGCAGGTACGGCATGAACGACGGCTTCCCCGGCAGCGCGGGCAACCAGTGGGCGGCATCTGGCGGCCCGCAGGACGACTGGCAGCTCCAGACCGACTGGCAGGGCGGCAGCGGCGGCTTGGCCGGCTACCAGGCCCCCGATGTCGCAGCCCCGCAGCCCAGCGAGTTCAACAACTTTTGAAGCGTAGGGACAGCATGTAGGCAGATGCCGTGGCGCTCTGCTGGGCTGATCGTCCCCAAAGGCATGCAGCATTCCGCGATGGACAAAGTTAGCAACACTGCGTGGCCGGCTGCAGGCGGATTGGCAATGATGCCAACTTTTAGGGCATGTGATTATGGCCACATCAGTTCTGGTCAGTACTGAACTGGGTGAAACACGTTTTGTAGAACACATCTGCGCCTACCCAACATGCATCATGGAACCTTCCGTGCATGTGGATTGTGGTCAAAGAGTGTGCATGTCCTCAGCACAACCTGTCTCACGAATACAGGGACGGAGGTCTACACAACTAGGTACTCTTCCTGTCCAGATTTTCTACGCACAGCGAACATCCTCCAGAGTTGCTACTAAGGGAGCCTGCCCACATTGAAATTGATCTGACAACTGACGACGTTGCTTTCCGCCTGCCGCACTTCCCTTTCCTTGCCCAACATTCCGCATCCACCTATCCAGCAGGGCAGTCGCCGTCCGACTGCGGCTCCACAGGCTCCGCCTTGACTTGCCCATTCAGCATTTTATCCCACATTTGGTACACCTTCAGGGCAGCAGGACGATGTGTGTCAGCAACGACCGGTCGGCTGCTGTGCAGTGAGCGCTTTGAAGGTCGCGTGGGGCATTCTCCTGAAGCAGCGATGTTCCCAGAGCGTCGAGCCTGAGATGGCACATTCGAGATGAAGGCATAAGCAAGAGCAGTGCATGCCAGACAGAGAAACGGTGTACGAGGGACTGGATTGCGCGCCAAGGGGATGTTCGAAGATGTGGGAACATTTAGGTGCCATGCGCACCTCCGCAGTGGACCGCATCTCAAAGCCGCTGGTGCCGCTTTCCTCTGGGTCCAAAGAGCTAACCACGCCCGGCCGCCGTCGCCGACCGGACTGCGGCCCCGAGCGCTGCACCTCGCCTGCCTCCTCCGGCGCCTGGCCGCCGTCTGCATCGCGCCGCTCGACGCCGCCGCCGCCGCCCAGCTGGCCCCCCCGCCGCTGCTGCAGCTTCTCAAACATTTCGTACACCTCCGCCGTGGAGCGCATGTCGAAGCCGCGCTGGCGATCGTCGTCCGAGGAGCTGCCCGCCGTCTGCTCCGGGAAGTGGCGCAGCCCTGTATCCGCGATGATGCGAACACATTTGGCCGAGTGTTCGCCGCCGCTTGCAGATGCGTGTGGCGCGCACAGTGCAGCGCCATGCAGTCGCGGCACTCACGTTCAATGGTCTCATTCACGGCTGCGTGCAGCCGGTAGCCACAGCTGCGAGCGTCCAGGGCAGCTCCCTGTTGCCTCACCTGTACCGGGCGCTTCTTCACCCCAACCATTTCCATTGCTCGAGTGCGTGGCCCGGGCAGGCATGGCGCCGCATCTCCTCGATACAGCCGGTATGCAGGCAGGCATCCAGCCCGCAAGTGTACACTGAGCGCCGGCCATCCGTGCAGAAGGGAGTGACACCACTGGCATGTTGGCCTTGAAGTCTCACACGCCAGGCCGAGCGGAAGGAGCTGCGCACCACCTGTGTAGCCGCGTACTTTAGGCAATGAGGGCGGTGCAAGCAACATTGTGACGCGACAGGCGGGCGAAACCATATCGTTGCCACCTGGACACGCGCACGTGCACGTAACACAAAGAAGCTCCAGAAGCCGCTGCCCGCTCACAAATGGCGGCACCTCCTTGGTCTTGAGGAAATAAACAGTTCCTCTTGAATAACCACCACCCCTTCTGTAGCAACGGCGGATGCTTTTTGTGGGTGTGGACGTCACTGTGAAGACATCTGTGAAGCTGAGGAGTTGCCTGCTCAGAGCATTGCATTAAGGGTTGCAAGGGTTGTGACAAGGATTCTGCGCTAGCGCTGGCATGCAGCAGCAGGGCAGCAGGCTGCTTCGGCAGGTGAGGGATGTCGTTGCATCGGGCCTTGCCTCGAGCTCGTCCCGTGGCCAGTCAGCCGGCCTTGCACATGCGTCTGCCGTCAAACAGCAACTGAGCACTACAAAAGCATGTTCCTAAGTCATCGTCAGTTGGGCATAGAGGCACAAAACCTGACACAGAGTACCATAGAAACGGCAACTGGCTCACGGCAGCCTGATGGCTAAGCAATGCCCAAGTTTCCTGCAGGTCTTTGCCAATGCCGCCAAGCAGTACCTGACAGCAGACGTGGCAGCGGGCGCTCGCACCGGCAGCAGCGGCTCGACAGCAGTGCGGAGCGCACTCCGGCAGCGGCGCAACTTCTACGCCGGAAATCTCAACCTGCGGGGCGACGCCAGTCAGCAGGTCCGCCTCTTGTGGCCAAAGGATACCAACAACTGTTTGACTTCATCGAACTGCCTGAAACGGAGAGTCTTGACAATGCAGCTGCGCGTCAGATGAAGCCCGGCCAGAGCCCTGGAGGCGCTGTGTGGCTTCGGCACATGCAAGGGCTTGCATGTAACGACCACTGAAGAGCGATTTCGACTGAAGAGCAGCATTGTCTCCCTCCAACGACAGGCGGCGCAGCTGCGGGACTTCAACAGGCGCGGCGACCCGGAGGCGGTCATCCGCGCCTTCGAGTCCGGCGCCGCGGTGTCATCGGAAGAGACACTGGGCGAGTACGTGAAGGCGCTGGTGCAGGTGGACCGCCTGGACAGCTCCTCGCTGCTCAAGACGCTGCAGGTGCGAGCCTGGAATTGCGATGCAGCTGTGGCAGTAGAGAGCTCCTTGCTGCTCAAGATGCTGCTGGTGTGCCCAGGCTGTATTGCAGCTGCACGCGTTTGCGGCAATACGGCGGTCTGGTCGTGACTGGCATGCCTGCAGGTCTGTGGCAAGCCCTCCTGCCTCGATGCCTAGTCAAGAGGACGCGGCGGCTGAACATGTTCAACCCTAGACGGCAGAGGCCAGCCGCTTATGGCGCAGTTTTGCAGGCGGTTGCAGCCTTAGCTGACTATGTGTGGGTGCCTGCCCGCAGAGGGGCGCAGATGCGGCGCGCGGCGCCGCTTCGCAGGGCCTGGCCTCCGCGGGGCTACGCATGGCGCCGCAGCAGTATGCAGAGGCGGCGCAAGTGCTGTCGCGGGTGACGGGCGCCGCTGCGGCCGCGGATCTTGGCTCCGCAAAGTCGCCGCTGTACGTCACACAGGTGCACGCGGCAGAGTGACAGGCCGCTATGTGCGCTTGGCATGACGGATGAGGACGTCCCCCATCGCAGCAGGCTCAATATCGAGTGGCAGCAACAGGCTGGATTTACAGCTGGTGCTACAACCATGGTCCTTGCACCATCAGCACTCACATGACTGCCTAATGCCTAATGTTCGATGTTTCTCATACATATGCACTGCAGGCGGAGCTGTCGATGTTGAGGCAGCTGTGGGAGGGGACGCTTGTGACCAATCACCCTAATCTGTCACACAATTGCACCGCAGGCGGAGCCATCGATGTTTGGGCAGCTGTGGAAGACGGTGCGCACGCTGGGCGTCGCCTTCCTGCTGCTGAGCGGGCTGGGGGCGCTGATGGAGGAGAAGGGCCTGTCCCGCGGCATGCTGGCCAACCCTGACATGAAACCCCAGATCGAGACGGCCACCAAGTTTGCCGACGTCAAGGGCGTTGACGAGGCCAAGGTGGGGCGACTTATTTGTTGTTGAAGGGTTGGTCGAAGTGTTGGATGCGGTGCTCCTGGCAAGCGGATCAATGGCTGTTGCCCAAGACCAGTCGTGGCCACTCTGCGTGTACTGCCATCAAATGATTGCATGCTTGCAACAGCCCCCTTTGCAGCCGCGGACTGCCAGGGCATCAGTGAATCGCCAGCACGCCTGAAGTCTGTTTGGCCTCTCCGCCGCTCGCCTCAAACAACTGTTTCCTGTTACCCAGCAGGCAGGCATGCCATGGCTTTTCCACCTGTTTCAACATGAGCAAAGATCAATCTATGCTGCAGGGGGAGGTGGAGGTGGTGCACTACCTGCGGGACCCGGACATCTGAAACCTTGAACCCTTCACCAAATGCTGTGCCGTTTTGCATTACAGGGGGAGCTGGAGGAGGTGGTGCACTACCTGCAGGACCCGGCAAAGTACACGGTACTGGGCGGCAAGCTGCCCAAGGGCGTGCTGCTGGTGGGCCCCCCGGGCACCGGCAAGACCATGTTGGCGCGCGCCGTCGCCGGCGAGGCCGGCGTCCCCTTCTTCTACTGCTCTGGTGCGCTGGACACCCTAAAAAACAAAACCCTTGATAGCCCCGCGCCGCTGCGCCTGAGCGGCAAGCGCCCGTGGATGGAGCATCCGAGTGCTGCCTGCATGGCTGCCAGGCGCCCCCGCCAGTCACCTGCCGACCGTGGCATCTGTTGAACGACACTCTGGCTCTCGCTTTGTCAGTCCCTAATTGCCCTTCCTGATCAGCTGTGCTGTTGCATGCGGCAACAGGCAGCGAGTTCGAGGAGATGTTTGTGGGCGTTGGCGCGCGGCGGGTGCGTGACCTGTTTGCGGCGGCGAAGAAGGCGGCTCCATGCATTGTGTTCATCGACGAGATCGACGCCGTCGGCGGCAGCCGCAACCCAAAGGTGATTACTTGCTGGCTTTCACCATCTGTCTGGCTGTCTTATGCACTGTTGCGAGCTGCAAACGGCCGAACTCCCAAGCCACACAGCAGCATCGTGAAGGATCAATATCAGCTGCCAATGCTCAACGTGTGGCTGGCAGTCACAAGTCTGGATACTGACAGCGGCTGTGCTGGCCTCTGCTGCAGGACCAGCAGTACATGAAGATGACGCTGAACCAGATGCTGGTGGAGCTGGATGGCTTCAAGCCCTCCGAGGGTACGCGACATGCCCTGTGCTTTTTGAGAAAAGGCTTGCTGAATGTGCTGTCCTCAATTTGCTCTGTCTCTTCAAAGCGATCTTTCGTCTGCTTCTTCCTGTGTATGTCAGGAGGCGTCATGCTGCAGCTGGCCACTCGCCTGTGACGGCATCACCTGCCATAGACGCCTGACTGCCGCGCTTCCGCACATACCTGTGTTGAAGTCATCTTCGTGCGTGTTAATAGTCGTTTCTCGGATGTTGGTCCATATGAACAGGCGTGATCTGCATGGCGGCGACCAACTTCCCAGAGAGCCTGGACAAGGCGCTGGTGCGGCCGGGGCGCTTCGACTGGCATGTCACCGTGCCCAACCCCGACATCCGGGGGCGCACTGAGATCCTGGCCTCGCACTTCAAGAACGTGCCCCGCGACGCCGATGTCGACCTCGCGGTGGGTGCTCGTAGGGTTGATTAGTTTTGCGAGGGTCGATCACGTGATTTTTGGTGCCCTGTGGCGTCCAGCTTGCACCCAAATCATGGCTGCTGCAGCTGTGGCACACTTCATTGCGGCCCTGGCATGCACGGTAGCACGTCGATGTCCTCGCATGTATTGCACGTGCCACCGCTACACTCTGCAGTGTTTGCTCGTTGTCCAAGCTGATGCTGTCATTCCGAGACAGGTCATCGCACGTGGCACGCCAGGATTCAGCGGTGCAGACCTCGCCAACCTGGTGAACATCGCCGCCCTGAAGGCTGCCCGCGATGGCGCGGTGTCAGTCACCCAGGTGGGCGTCCCCTGCTGCAACCCTCTCTCCTTCCGCAAACATCTGTGGCATGCATCGAATGGTGGCATCAGTTGCCAGCATCTTGCTTCGGGCATGACGTGGTTGTCTTGGACGTCCTCGATGCCACATCAAGGGTTTTTGTGCAGTTGCGAGCCCTGAACCCTAGACCATATCCTGCGAAGATCCGGAGCCCGGCTGCAATCCGGATCGTCATCAAAGCGTTCTCCGACCAATATCTCGTGCTCCAACCCATGGCAGGCGGCGCTGGAGCATGCGAAGGACCGGATCCTGATGGGCGCGGAGCGAAAGTCGGCGGTGCTGAGCGAGGAGGGCCGGCGCCTGACGGCGTACCACGAAGGGGGGCATGCGCTGGTGGCGATGCTTACCGCCGGCGCGCACCCCGTGCACAAGGCCACCATCGTGCCGCGCGGTAGGCTCACCGCTTTGTCGATGCAAAACTGCAAACCTCGTCTCTGTGAAGCCTCCCGCGCACGAGATCACCGTTGTGCCGCGCGACGTATCGTGCACCGGCACCTGCTGTTCGTCTCAAGCCACCATGCAGAAGCCTTCACAGTCGCCACATGCACATGTGCATGTGCCGGCTCCGCCTGTGCCTCTGTTGGCGGCCGTGCGGGTCGCATTGCAGTCAGGCTGTTTCTTTATCGTTTTGCTGGCACGAAACCTCGGTGTCTCAGGCATCAAGATGGCACCAGAATGGTCCCATGCATCAAGCGTGCGTCACCTGACCTCGAAGTCGTTGTGTTGACGCTCGGTTCTGGTGTTTCGCGGCGGCAGGCATGGCGCTGGGCATGGTGATGCAGCTGCCGGAGGCGGCGGACGAGCACTCCATCAGCCGGCAGCAGCTGTTGGCCAAGCTAGATGTGGCGATGGGGGGGCGCGTCGCCGAGGAACTCATCTTCGGCGAGCGCGAGGTCACCACCGGCGCCTCCTCCGACCTGGAGCAGGTGCTGTGTCAAGTGTTACCAAATCAGCGCTACATCGCTGTTCTCTGAGGCTCCTGCGCTGTTCGTGCGCTGCTGTCCCACCGGCGTCTGCTCCAAGCCGGAGCAGGCATGTCTGTTGCAAGAGGCTCGTAATCTGAGTGGACCAGAAGTCAATGCCTCGGGATCAGCGCAGCAAGACAGCTGCAGCTGCATGGGCTCCTGTCCTGATCGCGCCGGGGTCTCTCTCTTTCTCAGCACACCCCGCATCTCCAGCTTTCCCATGCAATTGTCGTTTACCACACAGTTCACCATAACTCCGACTCCCCTGCACCGCAGGCCACGAAGCTGGCGCGGGCGATGGTGTGCCGCTACGGCTTCAGCGAGGTGCTGGGCAAGGTGTCCCTCGACTACGATGACATGGGCCAGTCACTGTCCTCCGAGACGCGCGCCCAAGTGGAGACCGAGGTGCGCTTTTTGGGAGAAGCAATCGTGTTCGGACAAAGAATGACATGTGAGGTGTTCAGATGAGGTGCTGCTCATGCACCAGTATGAAACGGGCTGAGTTACTTAGCACAGTGCTCCCAAGGCTGCTTCCCACGCCTGTTGCCATGTCCCGGGTCTGTGCACACTGCTGCCTGCTCCTTCTGCAAGGGCGTGCGCACAGACTGCGCAACCCGGTTGTGTGTGCCTGCCGCGGGCCGCAGGTGAAGAAGCTGGTCAATGCGGCGTACGAGCGGGCGAGCGTGCTGCTGCGCAGCAACGAGCACGAGCTGCACGCGCTCGCAAAGGAGCTCCTGGACAAGGAGTCTCTCACCGGCGCCCAGGCACGTGCTGCGAATACAAATGTTCGTTGGTTAATGCATTGCCGTCGGTCTGGCTGCTGCGATTGTTGAGGTCATCCTTCTTACTCCGAATGGTCAAGTGCCTGCGTGGTCCTTCAGTGCCCGAGCTGTCCCAAGTCGAGCCGGAGTGCTTGTGCAGTTCGTCCTGCTGATGCTAGCTCTGCTTGTGGCGCCCGCAGATCAAGGAGCTGCTGGCGGACCTCAAAGCCGGCAAGTCCAACAGCAAGGGCAGCGGCAGCGGTGGCGGCGCAGGCCTGCTCGTTGCGAAGGCAAAGCTGACAGGAGGTGCGAAGCGACCGGAAACTGCATCGGCAGCAGCCTGAGCGGCCGACTGCAGGTGGTTAGACCTACCAGGCAGCGGGCAGCTTCGAGACAGCAGATTTAGATAGTACGCAGGAGTGGTGCTGGTTTCCAATGTGTGCGTATTTGAGCAACGTGAGGGGGGTACGTTACTTTGGGTCTCCTGCGGCAAATTGGTGTCCGCGTCAGGAACAAAAGGTCTCTTCTGGAGGTTTTGCCACGGTTGCTGTGTTTCAAAGGTAACATTCCGCATCCCTTCGTAAATTGATTGCAACAACGGGCATTGCAGAACCCGTATAATTGCACATGTTGCTGCTGCATTGCTGCAATTTAATGGCATCGTGTTTTGGTTTTGCGGAGGGCACGCCAACATGAATTAGGCAAACGCCACCATGCGAAGTTTACACCGGCCCATCAGTGTTCATCGACTCGATGTATCGGTCGTAGTACCTGTACAGCAGCAGCCGGCGGTGCATGAATAATTCTGCCACGAAATGACGGTCAACAAGTTGGCACTCCACCATTGCCATCGCATGCTGCAGACAGCGGTCTCCTTGTGCAGGTGGCGACATCCACAGCAGTTTCAACTGCCTGCAGACCAATGCGTGGCAGAGGGCAAGCCAGGGGAAGTCCAGGGCAGACAGAGCAACAATAAAGAAAGGCGCACTTGGCGGCGGCGTCAAAGTCGCCCATGTCGGTGTAAATGTCGGCGATGGTGCCATAGGCGTCGGCGTCCCCCACGTGGTCCCCCATCTCGGTGGATATCTCCAGCACGCGCTGCAGGTGGCTGATGGCTGCCGTGTACTGGCTCTGCACGGCACGGCATCGAGAGATGCTGTCAGGGGGATCATGTCACACGGCTGCACATTGCTGGTTTCGTGGCCCATCACGGCGGCGGCGGCGGCAGCGGCAGCCCGCCCGCCCGCCTCCGCTGACCCAATAAAAGTAATAAGAATAACCAAAGGCCGCCTTAGCAGGAAGGCAAGTGACACCACAATGCTCTGAGTCGCAATCCCCTTGCGGCTGCATTGAATCTGCACACGTGACGGCTGCAGCACAGGCTGTGGCTCTCACACTGTCCGCAGCGCATCGCAGAGGGCCACCTGGATACGGGAGACGCCATGACGCGGACCAGACTCTCCGCACGCTTGCAAGGTATCATGGACGATTGCAGACGTAGGACCGCACCTGGATGCGGGAGGCTGCGGCGAGGCCGCGCACAGCGCGCCGCTCCTGCACGCGGTTGCCCAGGAACTTGGCGAGCATGAGCGCCTTCTCGAAGTGCACCAGCGCCTTTGCCCCCGCGCCCTCCTTCAGCAGCCTGCACGCGCCAAAAGCCACACACGTAAGCATAAGACATGTTCCGGAACTCTGCTTCAACAGCACCATCGGAAGCGGAGACATAACCCCAAATCCTCGGATGTTCCGGCGCCCTCCTTCAGCAGCCTGTGCGTGCCAGCAGTAGATAGCTATTTCACTGTTGGAACATGAGGACATTGCGGCGCCCTCTTGCAGCAGCGTGTTGATGTGCTGTTGTTCAGCATGCGCCCTGTGCCAGGCTGGCGAGTTCACTGCTGGCGATGCAGCAGAAGCGAGCGGTGGGGCCCTCGCTGACGCCTCCTGCCATGGAGCAGGACACTGGCCAGAAGGCACCGCCCTGCCGGTGCACGCTGGGGCAGCAAGCGCTGCATTTTTGTGTCGCTGTACGGGGTAGCTGCGAGAGTATGGGCAGCGCACCGCTTGCGCTCTGTGCAGGGCCATGAGGCACTGCAAGGACAGCATGGCCGCGTCGCTGCGATGGGTAGTGAGCAACCTTAGAAAAAAAACCCTGAAAAAGCCGCACCGCTTGCCCTCGCGCAGGGCAGTGAGGCACTGGCGCGCCTCTGTGCTCATCTCGTCCTCGTCGATGCTCATCATGCTGGCCATGCTGGCCGCCCGCTTCATCGTCGACGGGCTGCAACACATCCACAAGGATCAGCTTTGGAAGTGACTTCTGATAGCTCGGGATTGACCCTTCCTCAAGCAGCCTTTCGGTGCTTGCTTGTGCCTCGAAGCAGCCCGGATCCGGGGCACACGCACAGGAATGTGGCGGCTCATGCGAACAGACTACGCAGCCCCAGTTCTGGAAGTCCTGACCTGGCTCGAGCAGCCTCCGTTGCAGCTGGGGAGACCTACCGCTCAACATGCATGACACACGATTTCCGCACTGACCCCTCTGGCATGGCTGCGGCGAGGCGTTCAACCAAACATACACAGAAGCACGAAACTTACCTCTCGGGCGCGGACACGTTCATGGCGCCATTCACGTAGCCCGCCGGCGGCGGCTGGATGGCCTGCGCGATGGCCGTAGTGGCGGCGATGGTGTTCTCCGGCTCCTGGTCTCCCGGGTACAGCTGGGGCAGCTCGCCGGCGTCTGCGCAGCAGAGAAACAAGGGGTGGATGGAGTTGAGTGCAGCGGCTCATGGGGAGTGCAACTGGTGTGCGGTCGGCTTCCGGCAGCACGGCTGAGGGCGGGGCGCTGATCGAGCGCATCCAACGGGAGTGGTTGGATCGTGGGCGGCGGACCAGCGGCAGGGGATGCGGCCAAACCCTGCGGTCTGCTGCACGAAGGAGACGCAGCCTGGGTTCTGCAGCATGTGTCGGGCCGATGTCAGAGAGTCATGAGCAGCAGGAGGTCGAGAGGTCGATCCTGGGCACCCGATATTTCAATTTGATGGTCATTTGCATGTCAGCAGGAGGGAGGGCGCGCACCAGCGGGAATGTAGGTGAGGCCGGGGGCGTAGATGGTGCCGGCGCGCGCCTGCTTGCGCAGGCTGGTGTTGATCTTGCGCAGCTGCTCATTGAGGCGCTCCAGCTCGTCCTTGCGCTGCCGCGCCGTCACGCCTGCCACAGGGCAAAGAAGGATTTTGGTTGTGGCTGGCAGGACTAACAATCGAATTGAGGAGTTGCATCTGCAGCCAGCTTGTTGAGGCATTGCGTCTTTGCTTGTTGCCCGCAACTCGCCGAGCTGCTGCAGCCGCCTGTTTGCAGCGCCTTCCGCACGCCTCGGCGATTTGCGTCCTTGTGCTGCCGCGTCGCACCCTCGCATGCTCCGGCTCAACAGGAGACATCACATGTCGTTCACATTCAACACGCTTTATCCTCGTGCTCACTGTCTGCACAGCCCCCTTGGGCCTCCTTGTCATCAGCCAGCTGTGCCGTCAGTTGAGAGCGCTGCTCACCGCCAACGAGGGCGCTGAAGAGGTTGACGAACTAGGTGATACCAGCAATGTCGACAAGGGCAACAGAAGGCAACAAGAAAGGGAGAGAGCGACAAGATAGAAACCAGAAACCTCACCGCCGACGAGGGCGCCGACGAGAGCGACGAACTCGGTGATGCCCACGATGTCAACGCCAAAGGGCGTGGCGCACAGCTTGCCGATCTGCGTGGAGCGGCCCTCCTGCTCCAGGTCCACCCGCGCCCTGTCCAGCTCCGCCCGCACCTGCATACATATCATTTGCAATCAGACCGCTTTTTGTGCACAAACACACGCAGGATGGTGGAATTCTTGCTTGATGAAGGTGCTCCCAGGTCCAACCCGCGCCCTTATCCAGCTCCGCCCGGCATCAGCGACAGCGACAATTCGATTGTCCCGTTCTTGCTTTTCCTTTCCACGGAGATGCTCCGCACTTTGCATGTATTGACCTGACTTGAATTTCGCCGCGATGCTGCTGTTCCGGCGGCGAATTTGAGTTGCCCAGGAACGCGGCCGCAACGGCTGCAAGACTTGCAAGTGCTGTCGTGCATGCACGGTGCATGTGGTGGGTTCTGGCTGCTATTCACGCGGCAGCATGCACCATGACATGCCGTAGGCTGCCCATGCTGTTTGACACTCACACAGCCGCACCTCTTGCTCCGCCTCTTGCCGCAGCTTGAACAGCTCCGCCTCCTGGTCCCTTAACAGCCCCTGTGCGCCTGCGCATGTGCACGACATGCATAAGCGCGTGTGCGCGCTACCAATCACCTTTCTGGCACGTCGGGAACGCTGGCCGTGCTGCTCGTGCTGCGCAGCATCCAGCAATGCGGCTGAACCGCGTGACAGCAAGGCCATGTGCTCGGGCACATGCGCATCATACCAGAAGGTCGTTGCTTGCCTGTTGCCGTGAGAAAGGGCTCGGCTGCTGCTACCGCCGGAGACGCCGTGAGGCACACCGATAGGGCCGCCGCTGCAAGGCACCCGGCTAGCCGCGTCCGCCAGCTGCCGGCTGCTGTGCTGCCTGCCGCGTCCGCTGCAGGTGGAGCGTCATGCCTGATGGCCGCCACCGATGGGCGGCACGCTCTGCGGGTGGCGAGCGCTGTGGGCGGCCTCCGCGGGCAGCTGCAGAGGAGCGACGCTGGCCGGCCGCGGAGCAGCGGCAGGCTGCAGTTGGCGCTACAGCCGCTGGGTGCGCGAACCTGCATCGTGGAGCCCTTCACCTGCATGCACGGTGTTTCGTGTCCTGTGACATGTGAAGGCAGGAGACACGTGGCTCGATAGGCACACGTTTCGTCAGAATGAATGCATGTGCCATGGGTTGCAATCTGGACACTCAAAAGTCAATGCCTGTCACGAAGGCGCACCCTACTGCTCCGCTGCAAGTAAAGTTAAAGTTTGTCTGTTGTCAGCGCTTCACTGCAGCAACTCTCGGCACGCTTGCGCTCAGTCTGTGTCTGTTGCAATCAAGTGGGTGCTGCAATTCGTCCGGCTGTCATGCCGACGCTGCAGATGATCATGATATCCGCTGGCGCGCTGCAATCTGCATGCGCGGATCTCCGATTGCTGGCACGTGCGTTCCCGGCACTCACCAAGCAACAGTTCGGGCTAAGCGCAGAATGCATGCAGAGATCAGTATTTGCAACATTCCATACGGTGCTGCGACACGTGTGCAGGTCGCCATATCAATTAATTTCGCTCTGTGAGACTGAACCACCGTTGTTACACGAGAACCTCGACCTCTTGAGGTGTTGCCAAGCCCCTTGAGCAGGCTTGGAACTCTCAAATCCGTACATAACGACATCGTGACTGCGACTCCGAGACCGGGCTCTGTATCCCCCCGGTGCACTCGAAGCGACGACCAACCTCGTGGCAGATAACGATCCTCACCATGGAGGACGACTACGCACTTGATGCAGAGCAAGTGAGTGGCGGTCGCTGCACTCCATGCGCGTCCTGATGACACCCAACTGCCTCCGCGCTGTGCGCGCTCCGGCGGGACAAGTTACCAAGCGCTTGGCGCAGCAGGCAGCTCGTACTACGTGACGCAGGACCACCACAGTCTTTACTCATGATTGCCAGAAGAACATACTGTTTCCACAGCCAAGCTGATCTCGCATGGCTGTCTACAGCTGGGCGTGGCGACGGCGCTGGAGCGCACATGCATGCTCGAGGCGCGTCTGCGGCAGGCTATTCAGGACACGCACGTCATCAGCCGCGACTTTGACCACGATGCGGACTCGGTGGACCGCGAGCTGGACGCCCTGCTGGCCGTCCGGTGCGCGAGCCGACCATTCTCCTTGCACCTCCTCACGCCCGCCACGCATGGTGCCACGCCTTCAGTGAATGCTCGATCGGTCGCGAGCCAGTAGCCACATGCTGGTCGAGTTGCCCGTCTCAATCATGAGCGCACACGGTCAATCTCAGCGCAGTAGTGCAATGAGTTGGAGGTAAATGCTGCATGTAGACACTGGCGGACCCCGCGGCAGCGCCGGTGACTTCTGTTGGCCTCTGGATGCAACATGGCTGTTGGAACCGCAGCGACCAGCTGGAGCTGCTGGAGGACAAGCTGCGGGAGTATTCGGCGCTGGGCAAGCAGCAGTATGAGGACAAGGTGGGTCGGCTTCACTGTGATTTAGCATGAGCAAGCAAACATGAGCAGGCTTTGAAGGACCCTGACCGCTGACGCTGCATCACAGAATGCTGGCCTGCCTCAGCTCGTTCCAGCGTGATCATGTGCATGATCAGTGGCGGGCGATGCAAATCATGTTGTGTGTCGCATATTGCAGACGGTGGTGCTGAGCCAGCTGGACAGCCGGCGAAGGGAGCTGATCAACATCGCGCGCGACAGCATGCTCTCCGTCACCTTTGCAAAGGTGAGGGTTGTAGGTTTATCGAGGGGTTGTAAGGTTATTGGACATGCGCTGGCGGTCAGTTCGCCTGGTTGCTGCTCGATTCTGCGCTGCATGCAGCAGAGGCGGTGCTCACAAGCTCGCCCATCACCTGCCGCCGAATTGTGGCCGGTGTGCAAATGTGACATCTCGCTGTGCTGCAGGACGTGGTGCGGGAGGTGCGGGCGTTTGCCGAGATGCGCGCCGAGGACGAGCTCAGCTCCGACGCAGGATACTCCGAGACGGACACGGATGGCGAGCTGGAGGACGTCAGCGACGCGCTCGCGGCCAGCTCAGCCAGCGGCGGGTCAGCCCAACTTTTTGCTCTTGGAAGACTGCCTGCGGGATGGTGCTAGGTTCCGGTAGCGCCCTGATTATACCTCGCCTGGAGTGCACGCTATGTTGTGTTTCCACTCTTCTGGGGGCACTGGGAGTCAGCAGCTTTTTGCCCACCAGCTGGGTCCTTCTGCCCGTGCTGGTGCAGTACTGTGACAACACCGTCAGCTGCTTGTGATACGGAGACTGTCAACAACAACTCCAATGCCGCGGGTGCTGAGACATTTACTTGTCGCCCCTCACAGGAGCCGCCGGCTCTCCGGCAGCGGCAGCATGCGGGCGTCAGGAGAGGCGCATCCCGAGTGGGTCGACGACCTTGCCGGCTCCGAAACACCTGAGCAGGTGAGCCGCCAGGTGCCGTGCACTGCTGCCACAAGGCGTGCCGCAGGCTCTTTTGCTATTGCTAGGTTTTATGGCTGCAGCTGATAAGTAGATGCTGCTGCCGAAGGCTTTTATCTGAGCTGGGTGCATTTGCCACTGTGCAGGCGGCACAGACTTGGCAGCAGCAGCACGCAGAGCGCGACGGCTGGCAGGACGAGGAGCCGCCGCCGCCGCTGCCGCCGCCGCGGCCCGCCACCGCGGAGGCACAGGTGCCGCGGCGGCCCCGCCGCTCAGCCGAGGGCGGCGCCGCGGCTCATCCTGAACCCGCAGCCGCGCGGGCGCCGCACCGCAGCGCCGCGGCGGGCCTTGCCGCCTCGGGCAGCCGCCCGGCGAGGCCAGCGGCGCCCGCGGCGGCGGCGGCGGCGGCGCGCTACGAAAGCGCAGCAGACCGCATCCTGGCCGGCGGCAGGCCGCCCGTGGGCTCGGGCCACCTCAGCGCGGCCGACCGCATTCTGAGCGGCAGGCCAGCGGTGTCCGGCAGCCTCGACCTGCCGCCCGGCGCCACGGATGAAGCGTATCAAGTTAGTGAAGCGCCCGCCGGCAGGCCCCGGTCAGCCAGCCCAGACGCCGGCCCTGCTAAAAGCCGTGCATCCGGGCACGCGGCGCCCCGCAGCCAGGACGGTTCAGCGCAGCGCCGCAGCCCTTCGGTCAAGGGCCCGCCCACGCCCTCGACGGCCGCAAGGGGCGCGGACCGCGGCGCCGGCGGCGGGCCGGCGGAGGCGTCGCCGCGCTGGGCGAGGGAGCAGCAGGCCGCCTGGCGGCCGGCGCAGGGCCAGGAGCCTGCAGCTTCACACACCAGGTGAGGCCAGATTGCGAGATTGCGCAGGGAAGGTCGCTTCCGTTTCGGTTGCAGCACGGCTGCAGCATAAACAGGGCTGGGAGGGCTGACCGCGATTGACAGGAAGACATCCCTGGCATCATAGCATCTTTGGCGCTTCCAATAGGTCACCATCCTGTCCATTTGCATCTTGCCACAGACTCGACAATGCGCACACCAGGCTCCTTCAAGCTCTTGCACTGTTCCGCGTTCAACAAGATCGTGCACTGTTCTGAGTTCAACTTGATTGTGGACGCCGCAGGTATGATCACGACGCATACGACCGCAGCAGCAGCGACATGGCGACGGACGATCCGCAGTACGGCGGCAAGGTGGACATGCAGGGCTTTGCCGCCACGAGCCCCGCCAACGGCTCGGCGTCGCGCACGCCGCAGCCAACGCTGCGCGTTCGCGATGGCTCTGTAAGGTGACCATGCTGGAAGGCCTTCTTTGGAAACGCATCTGCTGGAACCGTTCTAAAAGGAAATGGCTGTGGCAATGTGATGCATGCCCTGGTTCGTCACAAATGAATCAGTGACGTGTGCTGCCGCCGTGCAGGAGGCGTGACGATGCAGGCTCAGCCGCAGACCAGGCTGCCGTGGCGCCTGTTGCCGCCAACACAGGACGCTCGCGGCGGCTGCGCTGCGCAGTCACCGCAGTGGTCAGTGCCCTGGCTGGCGCCGGCATCGCCGCATTGCTGCAGGTGGGTTCATTGTGCGGGCACCGACAGTCTGCGTGAGAGCCTCGGTACCCTTGCCTTGACAGCAGGCAGCATTTCCTCTCAGCTTGATGCATTTGTGGTGTCGATGCAGTTCTGGCTGAAGTCAAGGCGTGATATTTGCAGGGCAACAATGCCAGCAGCGGCAGCAGCAGCCACCACGGCGAGTTGAGTCCGGCTGAGATGGGGCTCTATTGGGAGGCTGCTGAGCCTCCCAAGAGGCAGGGCGACAGCAAGAGAGCACAGCACAGCACCCCATTCCCGCCGCTGCCGCCGCCAGATGTGAACTTGGGTCGAGGCTAGTGATCTTGTGATGCCTGCGTGCGTGAATGTTGGTGACCGTTGAACTATACCAGTTGAATCTCAGTATCTTGTTGTTTTCTACGAAGCTCGGCCGTGGTTTCCGTTGCTAGGTATGCCTTCCCGCTATTGATGGTTGATATTGCTAGTGTGAATTGCGATGCCAGTAGTGTATCGGGCAACACGAGTCATTGATGAATACGTAATGTCTTCTTCTGGCAAACGAACTTCCAACCCGATGAAACTCCAATCGATGTACACCAACAACAACATGTAAATAGTTGTCCTGCGTCAGACGGCGGCAGACGCACTACAATGTATCCGTACATACATGGTACCTACATGCTTCCTGATTGATCTGGCAATGAATCGACTTGCATGCGCGCATGCGCGTCACCATGCCTCTCGGTCTTAGCCCCATTATAACGACACCATCTCAGCTCACGCTCTTCCACTGGTTTCCCCCACGCTCGTCTCGCTGATAAATCACCTGCGGCGGCGGGAGCCGCCCCGGCCCTTTGGCGTTGTCCCTGAGACGTAGCTGTTGCTGAGGTGCTTGACCTGGAGACATGACGCACCAGCTCAGGGACAATTGTTCTGTAGAGAAATGCATGCAAAAGCCCAGAGCATGTGTGGACAGCAATCACACATAGCACTCAAAGTCAGCTCATGGTTGCATTACCTTCAGCTCCCGGCCCTGCAGCTCCACGAAGCGAGGGAAGGAGGTGCTGATGCGCGCTGCCATGTCCGTCCTGCAAATTGCAGGGCAGGGAACCAGGTTCAGGCATCACATTCCGCGGACAACGTCGCGTCGGCAGCACTGCTCAGAGTTAGGCATTTGGGTGTGCCTATGCAAGGGCACACTATTCCGTGTTTCCAGGAGGTTTCTACAGCGGCGACACCTGGTGAGGAGGATGCGCTCGACCAGGTCTGAGGGCGACACGTTGTGTGTCATCTGGTTCGTCTTGTCCGTGATCTCCGCAGCTGCGCACACAAGGGGGCACTTTCGTCAGTCTGCCAGTTTGATGTGCGTGATGCACTGCCCATTTGAACAACGGACCGACAACAGATCACGTTTGCAGAGCTGAGTGGTCGCACTGCATTGCGCAAAAGGACTCACATCCCATCTTCATGAGCTCCAGGAGAAACTGCGCAAAAAACAGGAAGGCATCCATCATTTCCAGGACTGTTGCGTCATTGAACAGCTCAGAGGGCGGGTCCCAGACACACAACAGCACGACCAAGACAGAAGATGTGCAGCGTCTCACCTCGTCGCCCTTTGCAGGCGGGTGCGATGAGCAAAAGCCGCTCAGCCAGCCCGCGACATGCAGGTCCAGCTCCTGGAGCTGCATGAGCACCTTCTGTGTGGCGCGCACCGTGAGCACCTTCAACAGCAGCCGCGCTGTGTCCCTGCTCATGCACAGGCAAAGCGTCATGCATGAGGCGACTGTGATGACGTGCCTTGCGTGCAGTGCAAGCATCATGCATGAGCCGATGCAGCGATGGTGTCACGGTATGCATACAAGCTCATGTCCGCCAGTTGTACCTCTCATAGCCATCGTCGAGCTCGCCTGCGCCATTGAAGGTCGTTCATATAAGTACTCAATGCAATCTGCCCAGGGGCTTGCTCATAAGCCAAGCACTTGAGTACCGCATTTGAATATCCGCCGCAGCAAATTCTCGGAGATTTACTCCCAGGCCAGTTGTCTCACCTGAATCCGAGTCCTCCTCGTTGGCATCACTTCCCCCCAACCGGTTCCATCCTTCTGCATTTACGTGGAGTGATCCAGGCCTGGATGCCCTTGCGCTACATGCCCTTGCACCCGTGCTCCGGTGAAACGCAACGATGTTTCCAAACGTTTGCCTTCGAGCGTGCTGCACTGCTGAGCATGACGAGTGAGCTGCTGACCGGTGCGATGCTGAGAAGTAGGTGCTGATGCTAGGTGCACGCGATACAGGGATGATTGTGCTGTGGCAAACGCAGCCCGTGCGCGCAGCAAACTGCGTCATGGGAGGTTTGCTGCCGATCACGTCGTGGATCCGATGGAACTGACAACGAAAAGGTGCGTACTGTCACGAGAGCGGGCCTTTTTGGACGGGGTGCGAGGGATGTTTTGGTCATGCCCCTTGCTCTCGGAGATTGCTCATGCTCCGCTAGCTCCGGCCTGCCCCTGTCAGTCGGTGCCACAGCAACGACACAGCATCTCAGCATGAACGGCCAGATTGTGCAGCCGTCTGTCGTGCCCGGCCTGCGGTCAAGCATTGTTGCGCGACCGTTTTGCACTCAGCAGCCTCGGCATCGGCGTGTCTCGCTAGTTTGCAGCGCTGAACGACACGACCAATCACAGCCACACGTGGTGTTGAACAGGCGGCACCTCCTAGCTTCAGCACTAGCAGTCGCAGCTGTGCAAGCTGCACCAGCCTCAGCGTACACGCCGCCGCCAGCAGGTGCGTCGCTGTGCATGCCGCAGGAGTCGCCCGACAGCAAGCTTGCGAGTACTTGTGCATCTGTTCAGGCTGCACAAACACACAACCTGTGTCCTTGCAGGCAAGAGGAGAAATGTGGACGTGCTGGACGGCTATTCTTTCTTGTACCCGGAGGATTGGGCTGCAGTGACGGTGAGCATCCGCACATGCTGCATGCGAGCGATAGCAACACGTTGACAAGATTGGCTCGCAGGACGTCTGCAGCAGTGCCGCCTGAGCAGTCAGATTTCACACGGACGGAATGCAAATGTCCGCAGACGTCCGGCAACGACATTTTCTACCGCAACCCCTACAACGTGGAGGAGAACCTGTTTGTCAACATCACGTCGCCGTCGTCCAGCAGCTTTGACAGCGTGGAGAGCCTCGGCATGCCGCAGCAGGCGGCAGCACGGCTGCGGCAGCAGTACCTGGGCGAGTTTATGTCCACTCGGCTCGGCAGCCAGAAGAAGTGCGAGATCGTGAGCGCCACCAGCAGGACGGCAGACGGGCGGCTGTACTATGACATCGAGGTGGGGCATCTTAGCTGCCACAGGCTCGCTGCATGTAGGGCGCGAGTGGAACGGTGTCAGGCATTGCATCCGACTCATGCAAGTGCCTTCCAGCAGCAGAAGTGTTTCTGCCAATTGCCAGTATCCTATTTGCACAAATCGCATGCAGATGCGGGCGCAGTCGTACGCCTCGCGCAGCCCGCTGGCGTCCACGCAGGCAGAAGTGGACGCCTCCTTCGAGAAGGAGTGGGACCGGCGGCTGCTGACCACGCTGGGCGTCGCTGGCAAGCGGCTGTACGAGCTGCGGCTGCAGACGCCGGAGCCCAATTTTGAGCGGAACGAGGTAAGGGTTTGGCCGGCGTTTCCACCATGAGGCAAGACTGGACGTGGTTGGCACCTTTTAGGCGACACCAATGCAGCTCAGACAGCTGAACCCGACGTTGAAAGAGCTGTGTGCAAGAATTTGCAGTGCTCAATGTGTGTTTCTGTCGGACGGCGCAGGACGGACTGAGGGCAATCACCACCTCGTTCCGCTGCAAGGAGGTCGAGACCTGAAGCAGCGCTGGGTGGCGGAACAGCTTGGCCGTTCAAGTACTTGGCCTCTCAGTTGATCGCAGTATATTTGTTTTGTGTTGCGAATCTTTTGTATGGGACATCCTTCCGCTGCGCGTAAAAAGTGGATGCTCTGTCTCAATTGCGCCGTGGCTCTTGTCAGTTGAGCAATGACGGTTCGACGAAACCAACTAGCACAAGCACATCTAGCCAGTCACAAGTCCCAAATGCCTGCAGCACCGTACGGCACCTTTTGCCGTTGCACCTTATCGCAGAGTCTGCTCTAAGGCCTTTGCCTTAGAAGGCCTGTTCACACCGGAGGTTCGCTTCAGGCAGATCGGAGCGCTAAATCCTAGGATTGCCCATCGACTGTTCACACCGGATTCAATATACTGTACCCTAAATAACACAGCGCGTCAGGGCGCCGTGAGTCCGTCGAAGCTTTGCTGCAGCAGGGAGCATCAATATGGTCCTTCCCAATGCGCACCTCCAGCGCCCTGCGTTCAGGGAGCGCTTCGTGTCATTCCTCGCGACGTGGATGCAGCAGAGCATGCAGTCGACGGTCACAGTGTATCTGCTGTCGAGCGACGCCGTCAATGGACGTCACTGGACCCTTTTTATTGCAAACTTTCTTACGAGGGGCGTCCTCGGGCTCATTGAAGTGGAACTTTGAAATAGAAAGTTTGCTGTGACGACTATGTGCTCGTGCAACCAGCCACGATTTTTTGTAAGAAAAGGAGCGACTTTTTGCTTTGTAAGATAGTTCAAGATAAAAGGTCGGTCCTGACGACTTTTTACTAGGGGGGTCGCTGGACCCTTATTATTGCAAGCTTGCTTACAAGGGGCGTCCTCGGATTCAGCGCGCCTTGTAAGAAAGCTATATAAAAAGAGGTTGTAGTGGCGACTCTCTTACAGGGGTGTCACCGCTGCCTTTCTATCGCAGGCTTTCATACAAGGGGCGTCACTGGACCCTTTTTATTGCAAGCTTTCTTACAAGGGGCGTCCTCGGGCTCAGCTGTAAGAAAGCTTCATATAAAAAGGCAGCGGTGACACCCCTGTAAGAGAGTCGGCACAGGAACCTTTTCAATGCAA
>JAABUW010000064.1_pt1 | contig 219296 bp, 177 predicted proteins | sample 5560081 | NCBI WGS metagenome assembly JAABUW01 (sample SAMN10711882, study PRJNA513363) | rock metagenome | isolation source: Antarctica rocks | place: Antarctica: Victoria Land, Knobhead sud
TTATTATTACTTTATAATATAGTTTATTATTATTTTATAATATATTTTATTATTATTTTATTACTATTTCATAATATAGTTTATTATTATTTTATAATATATTTTATTATTATTTTATAATATATTTTATTATTATTTTATAATATATTTTATAATTATTTTATAATATATTTTATTATTATCTTATATTATATTTTATTATTATTCTATAATATACTTCTTTATTATTTTATAGTATATTTTATTACTAATTTATAATATACTCTATAATATATTTTATAATAGTTTATTCTTAGTAAGAATATAGTGTTAACGAAATAAAATACGTAAGAATTATAGTATCAACGAAATAAAATAGTAGTTAAGATTTAGTTTTAATATATTATATATTACTTCTTTTATCTAGCGGTACGAATAAACTATTATTTTATATTAAGGTACTAACTCTTATATTAAGGTACTAGTAATTATAATAATTACCTTTATAAATAAAGGCCTTATATCTTTAAGGCCTCGAAGTAAAAGTATAAATAAGAATAAATATTATAATCGTTAGTATAGTTTATTCTCTATTACCTCGACTTAGAATTATTATAAATATACCGTATTAATAGGAAGATAACGACGTTTTTACCTAAAGTCGTCGAGACGGAGATTAACCGTTAGGTTATAAATACTAGATAGAGGAGTATCCGTAGTCTTTAACGTATTTATTATAATATTTAATTAAGATTCCTAGTTATCGGTAGTTAAGACGTTAATAATAAGGCGTTCGTTATAATTAATAATAATCGTAGTAGTTTATATAGCCTTATTATCGGTAATAACTTCGATAACGGCGCGATCGTTATAATCTAAAATAGTCTACGCGGTTATACCGAATTAATTATATAATTTATCGCTCTCTTTAATAAGTTTACCGCCTAATATAATATCGGTAGTTATTTATTATTTAAATTTCTTTCGATTATATACTCGTTCTAAAGCCGAATATCTTTTAATTAATAAATTTATATTTATATTAATATTAGCTAAAAGATTATTAACGAAATCTTTAATACCGTTAACGTTTTTAACTTTTTAAATTAATTTTATTTATTTATTTCTAGCTAATTAATCTTTAGGTATTTTAATTTCTACGGAATTAAAAAAACCCCGTAATAAATAATCGACCCTATATTAATTTAAAAGGCGGGTATAATATTAAATAAAAGTAGAATAAAAGATTTCTAGGACTAATAAAACGCGGATTATTTTATTATTAATTTTAATAATAAGGCTTTTTAAGAAATCTATATAGTTATATAAAATAGTATTATTATTTTCTAGGAGGTTATTTCCGGCTATTAACGCGTTTATATAATTTTCGGATTTAACGAATACCTCTTTAACGATCTCGATTAGGGATTCCTCTTTAATATTATTATTTAAATCCTCCGACGATATAAAAATATCTTTAATCTCCTCTTCTATTTTTAATAATTTAGTTTATTTATTAGGTTTTATTTTCTTCGAGCGCTTTATTTTTAAACCGGTTATATTCGCTCCTATAGTCTTAAATAAGAAAATTTATTTTATTATACCCTTTTTATTTATAGTAGGGCTAGTATAATACGTATTATTTATTATAAAAAGTAGTTCTTCGATATCCGTAATAAATTAAGTGTTTAGGTAAAGAATAATATTTCCCGATTAATAATATATTAACTTTATAATCTAGTTCTTATTAATTTATAATAATATAGAACTATCTTTTATTAAAGGCGGTACGATCGTTAACGATTTACTCGTTATTATAGAAATACCTATTATTATCTACGTTAAAGGGGCTTTTTTTATATTTAAATTAATTAAGGTTTTATCCCGCCTAATCTTCTCCGTTACGTATTTTACTCTTTTTTATTTAGAGCTTTTAAATATAATAAAAAAAGAAATAATTTATTTAAAAATATCGGTTATAAAGAAAATCGAAGTTTAAGATATAATTTAAAATATAATTAAGAAATCTTCTTTACCGATTTCGACCTATTATCTTATAACTATAGGTATCGTAATTTTCTTATTTATTTATTTCTTCGAGGGCGTAGATAAAATAACTGTAGTTTTCTATTTTAAAGAATTTACGGTTTTAGCTTCGGCGGCGATTTTTATTTTAAATATTTCTTTAGTTTTATTTAACTCTTCTAGTTATATAATTAGGTCGTTAAATATTTATATAATTCTAATATACTTTTTTTAATATTCCTACGCCTCGATATTAAATAATTTAATATTAACTAGTTAAGAATTATTATTATTAATCGATTTTATAAGGGAGGTTATTTTTAAAATTAATTTCTTCGGTAGGAATAATTTCGTTATTAATTCCTTTAAAGACTTCTTTAAAATTAAAATCTTTTTTTCCGCTTCGGACTCGCTCTCGTCGCTCTCGTTATTTTTATTAAATTTTTTAAATATTAATTTCCTTTATATTAAGAGTTTCTTCGAAGTTATAAACTTTATTACCTTCGGGCCCTTTTTATCTAGTTTTTTCGATAGTATCGAGAGTTTCTTTACTCTCGTTATTTCGTCCGTCGAAAGATAATTATATCCTTCTATAAAAATATATCGGTTATATTTCCCCCCTTTTATTAAAATTAATTAATCTAGTTTTTATAATAAATTCTCTTTATCCCCGTATAATTAAGCGTAATTAAAAATAATCGTATATTTTATATAATTATTCTTTATTAATCGTATTATAGCTAGCTACCCGTTATTTATTTATTTAGGTTATAGGTTATTTCTTAAATTAAATACCTTTAGCTAGTTCTTAAATCGTGTATTTAAAGAAATTTTATTATATTAAATAACTAGCCCGGTTTATAATAAAGAAAGATATTTACTCGTTAATAACTAGGTATTTTTATCTTCCGTTACGTTATATACGGGTTTATTATATAATAAATCTTTAACTTCTTCGTTATCGACTTTATTATTAACTTTATTTTTAATAATTTACTCGTTATTTATTTTATTACTCTATTTAGAAATAAAAGCGCTAGATTTTTTATTTTTATTAATATTCGTTACCTTAATTAATTTAGTTTTAATTATTTTCGTTACTTTCTTTACTTTTATTTTATTAATCTTTAGGGCTAGCTTTTTTATAACCTTTCCCGAATATAATTTAATTATATTATAATTAAAAATTTATTAGAACGAAGATATCGTATTATATTTAATAAGGGCGAGTAATATAAATAAATAATTAATTTTAAGATTAAAAGAGGAAAGATATATTAATATTATTTAATATATAAAATACTATAGCTAAGTAATACGATAGCGGTAGTATTTATTAATTATATCGAGCGAGAAAAAAACGATTTATTATTATTTAAATAAGTTAGAAATATTATATTAATATAACGAGGTTACTAAGAAATTCGTTACTATTAAATAATAAAGTTATCGTCGCGTAATAAAGCGAAAATGAAATAAAGATTAATAAATAAATAGAGTAATATCGTCTCTTAAATTATTTATATAGTTTATAATAATTTTATATTATAGTCGTTAATTACGCCCTCTACGTTTTTAAGATTTTAGTTATTATATTATATATTCTAATAAGGCCCCTAGCCCTTTTATTTAATTAGGTATTATATTATTAATTTTTTTCCTCGTTTTAAAAACTTCTTTATCCTTTTATCTAAAATATATTTTATTTTAAAATAATTATTTATACCTTTATTATTATTATTAAGAATAATAATCTACTCGATCTTTTAAAAACGGTTATATAGATCCCCTCTTAACGGAGTAAATTTTAAGGCGGCGACCGAAATAACGGGGTAGATATTTATTATCGGCGGTAACTCTAATTTATAAATTAAATTATTTATTCGTTTTAGAATTTTAAACGGGCTAGCTCTTTAATTCGAAAGTTTATAATTCTTTAAACCTAAGATCTTATAACTTTTATATAATTTTAAAAAGATTATATCCCCTTTTTATATTATTAAAGGTATATATTTATTATTATATCGAAATTTAATATTAATCGCTGTGAACGAAATCGCGTTAACGGTTTCCTTCCGGTTAACGGTCCTAATATTAATAAGATTTATTCTTTTTATTATATCTTAAACCGAAATTTTATTATTAAGTTTTATACCGTAGATAATCTTATTCGGTAAAAGCGTTATTATTAAATTTAAAGAATTATTTATAATAAATTATAAAGTAGTTACGAATTTATCCTATAAATTATTAGGGTAGTATATTAAATAAAATCATAATATTATTTCTATAGTTTAATTTATCCGTTTTAATTAATTATTAAATTAAGGGTAGTAGGTAATAAAGACTATTAATTTAATTTCTAATATTTTAAAAATTACTTTTTATAAATTTAAAAGAAACTTAAGGTTTTTATTAAAAATAATTATTTTTAGAATTCCTTAGTCGGTAAGGGCGAGAAATAACGCGCTTATTTATTCTTCGGCGCTAAATATATCTTTCTTTAAAACCGTAGTAATTATTTTCGAGAATTTATAAATAATAATTATTAGATTATTATATCCGTTTATAAATATAGGGAGCGCTATAATAAAATTAATAATAATATAATAATAGATCTTTGGCTTTATTAGAATTAGTTTTAAAATACTATATAATATATATCTCTTTATTTAATTAAATTAATATTAAGAGTAGTATAAAATATAGTATTTAAGTCTTCGAGTTAAATACCGTATATAATAATTATCGGCGATATTCTCGTATATTTTATAAAATCTTATATAATTTCGCTTATTATACGCGAGTTCGAAAATATTTTATTCTATTAATTTCGGGATATATAGGCGTTTCTTATTAATATAATCGTCTTTATATTATATAAATAAGTCTCTAAAAAGGAAAGAAATATTAATATTAATTATATCGATTTCGTCCGTAGACTCTAGGGTTTCCTTCTTAAATCTATTCTTTTTATATATAAGGAAAGTTATTATTTTTAATTATTTCTTATTTTTAGAATACGTCTTTTATAATTTAAAATAATATTTAGAAGATATTTTAATTAGAGTAAAATAAAAAGCGAAGACGTTATTTAGAATACCGGGACCTTTAGTATTAAAATATTCTTTTTTATCGAGGAGGCGAGATAATATATTTAATATAATATTTTATTTTCCTAGATATTAATAAATATCGAGATCGTATTATAATATATATTAAGAAGTTTATATTAACCGTAAATTTATCCTATTAAAAGAGGACGACGATAATATTATTTATCGGGTAATATTAATAATTACCGAGTAATTAATAAAGATAATAATTTTCTTTATTAAGATTTATATAAATAAATATAAGATTTTCTTTAATATCTAAATTAAGTTTATTACTTTTAATTCCGTAGGTTAATAGCGCGACTCCGTAGGATTAAATAATTTAGATAAGAATAAAATTAATTATATATTAATATAAGGGAAATTATTACCTTAAAGATCTCCCTAAATATAATATACTATTATATTAATTCTATACGACTTTAATATATCGACGTTAATATATAATTAATAAACTGGATCCCGATAATATAAATAGGTTTTAAAGGTAAATATCTTTTATAATAATTTAAATAAAATTAATTTCTTTTTTATAAATACGAAGTAAGTTTTTTTAGAATAAATCTTTTATATATTCCCGCTTTATAACGGCGAGCCCTTTAAAAGCTAGGTTTTCCGGTATTAAAATAATTTAATAATCTAGGCGAAATATTTAATATTATTTTATAATTAATTTATTATTCCGATATATATTTTTAAAGCCTATAATATATTTAGGAAATAAAGTTCCTTAATTACTATAATTCTTTCTTTAATAATAATTAAATTTAATTTATTTACTTTCTAGCCTAGAAGTATAACGGAGGGGTAAATTAAAAAGGATTTTTTAGATTTAAACGAGATCTTAAGGCCTATAAATAAAACGAAGATAATTATAAAATATTCGATATACTCGGAATAAGACCGTAAGAAAATTACGATATTATTAATATAATATCTCGCGAATACTTTATACGGGCGAAGAAAAGTATTTATTTTATATTAAATATACGGAACTAACCCTTTCTATCTTATTATTATAATATTATAATACTCCGAATTACGGTAAAAAACTATTATAAATTTATAATAATTATCTCTTTTAATTAAGAAGAGATAAAATTATTTATTATAATTAATAATATTTATATAAATAGTATACCTTTATATTAACGAAATAATATCGCTTTAAAGCGGAAGAGGGTAGTTATTAAAGATAATAATTTTATTTAGATTATGAATATTAATTACGATTTTACCCTTCCGTATCGGCGTTTTTTTAAGGCCTTTATATACCGTCCGTTATATAATAAAGATAAGGAAAACGAATAGGGAAGGCTCGGTAAACTATAATATTTTCCTTTATTAATATATTTTATCGAATTTCTTATTTATTAAAGCTTTTATATCGGGGCTTAATAGGTAGACCTTATAATTAAATTTCGTATTAAATAATTACTAGTCCGTAGTAAACGGAATTAATAATTACTCGGATTCGGGTAGGTCGATTATATCTTTTATATTTTCTTAAATACGAGGGTATTACTTTATAATCTCTTTAATCGCGGTAATATCGGAGTTATTACCGTAGATTGTAATTTTATTCGGTAGTTTCGTTTCTATAAAAGGATCGACCTTAGGCCTTAAGATTAACCTCGGATTATAAAGATTAATAAGGCGTAATATAATTATATTATCCTTATAAGTTTTCGCCGTAAAGGAATAATTATTTAAGTTAATAAAATACGTTTTTTCTATTTTATATTTTATAATTAATCTTATTTATTAACGGCGAGGAATAATAAAAGGCGTATTCCCCTCGTTATAAATATTAATAAAGTTAATTATTAAGTTTATAAAATAAATATAAACTCCTTTTATTTATGATTCGAATAAGAAATCTCGATCCGGTAATTATAATTTCCCTTTTAGCGAGATTACTACCGTTAATATAATTTATATTAGAATTATTTAGCGGCGCTTTAATTATATAATATATCGGATCTTTATATTATCCCTAGTTATAGATTAAATAGGGATTATAATATCTTTATAATTATTTAAAATTATTTAATTATTAGAGAGGTCGATAACGGTCTTTTTTTAGCCTAGGATATTTATACCGATAAATATATTAACTTTAAGATTATTAATAATATAGAAGTCTTTAATAATTTTAATTATTACTTTTATATTATCTTTCGTTTTTCCGTTTATATAAAATATAATTAAAGTCTATTTTATAGTTAAATAATAATTCGAGCCGATATTTCTTAAGGTAATAATTTTATTATAAGTCTATAACTAAACGCCGGGGATTCGTTACGTAATAAATACTTTATCGATTATATTTATCGGATACCTAGTATTAAAATATCTTAATTCTCGAATAATATTTAAAATAAGGCCTATTTAGCCGGTAAAATAATATTATATATAAAATATTATCCCGTTAATTAATAAAGGCGGAGTAATAGATTCGATTATTAATCTACTTTTTTATAAAGGGGAAGATTTAGGAGCTATCGACTTTAATATTATTATAATCTTTAAAACTAAGATCTTCGGAGTAATATTTAACTCGGTATTTTTAAATTTTATAGGGGTAGGATTAATTACCTTTTAGATATTAATTAAATATATATATTTCCTTTCTTTTAGGTATATATATAGAAGATTATTTAATAAAAAGTTAAATTTATAGTTTTTATAAATAGGACGTTAACTTATTTTCCCTATAAAAATATAATACGTAATTAAAACGAACTTAATATTAACGTTTTTATTAATATTTTATTCTTCGTTTATAATACTCTCCTTAATATTATAATAACTTTTATTAACGTTTATATAATAGTTATAATAATTTATCGGCGGAGTTTTAGGAGAGTCGAAATAATTATTAATAAATCTAAAGAAGATACCGTAATCCGTATTCTCGTTATTAAGATTATTATATAATTTATTAAAATAAATAAGCTATATCTATATTTAATTACCGAAAATATTATACGGTCTCGGCGGGTAGTATAGGTATATCTTACGGTTTTTATAATTCTAGTTATTATAGCTCTAGTTCCCGTAGCCCCGATTCCTAACGAATAGATTTTAGTTAGGTTAAGTGTTTCCGGCGATAATTATAAATAGTTATTTTAATAATAATAGAGCGTTTTTTAAAGATTTTTACGGGGGAGGCTTTTAAATTTATTACGATTATTATTATTATTATATTTAAGGTATAGTCTACCGATTTTAAAAATAAACTGGTTAATTATAAATATTAATATAAGGGAAAGAAGGTTTAGTTATTTACTAGTATAGAAAAAAACGAGAATTATAAAGATTCGGTTTTATAATAAACGGTCTTTACTTTTAAAAACCTTAAGATTAAGAACCTTAAGGTATTTAAAAATCTTAAGATTAAAAAAGTCGATACTACTATTAAGGCCGATAAGGTATTAAATTATAATATTTATTTTACCGTTATAACGATTATTTATTTTTAAATAGTTATTTATTCTTTTTTATATCGCGATTCTTTTCTCGCTTTTTAATTTTTTTTAATAATCTTTATAACCTTCTTTATTCTTTTAAGTTTATATTTTATATTATATCTCTTTTTTACTTTTAAGTTATTTAATAAATTATTTAATCGAAGTATTATTTATTAAAGGAGGGATAATAACCTAGAAATTAATATCGAGGTAATTCTACGCCTATATAACTTATATATACTCTTTAATAATACCGGCTTAAACGGTATATTTAACTACGTTCTAGATATAAATAAATAAATTATTTCGTTCGGCCGTATTCTTCGATATATATAACTAGCGACTAAACTCTTTTAGAGTTATAAATATTATAATTTTAAAATAATTTTATAGCCTAATAATTTAGCGTTATAAATTATTTAATAATTATATTATTATATCTTTCTTATCTTAGGAAAGGATTTTAAATTATTAATTTATAATAATACCGCGGAAGTAATTATTTAGATTCCTCTTTATTATATCTTTACTTTTTATTATAACGAAATCCTAAGTTTTATTATAAAAGGTATAAACCTTTTTAAATATTAACTCTTTAGGGTTAAAGACGATATTACCGGCGCTTTATAACTTTAGGTAATTTAAATAAAAGAAATTTAATTCGCTAATATAGAAATACCTAGTTTATTATTATATTTATTAAATATACCCGTTTTTATTAATTAGTTTTTATAGTTTTATAGGTCTTAGAGGCCCTCTAAAAGCTTAACCCTAATTATATAAAATAATTTTAATAATATTTAATATAATAGATCGTATAGCCTAGATTATAATATTATATAGGTTTAAATCGATTTTTACCGGCGGAGGCGGTATTTATAATTAATCTATAGTTTCTTATTCCTACTAGGATTAAAGATTAAATAAAATAAATTAATTTCCTCGAAGGTTATTAAAATCTTTTTAATCTTATCTTAAGGAGTTAGACTAGCCTTTATTATTATTAATTATATTATTAATTTAATTAAAAAGAATCCTTCGTATAATATTATTTATAGTAAAAATTAATTCTTATAAAAGGAATTAAAGTATTAATTTTCTCGGAGTTAATTAAATTATTAATTTAGCTAGATTAAATAATAAAGAAAAAAACGGAGTTAGAAGAGAATAAATAAAAGTAATTAAAATCCGGTCTATAACCCTTCTTTAAGACCGAGGTAATTAAAGATTTAGAATTTCTTCGTTTCTTTTTTTCTAATTATTAAAATATACCGAATCGGTATAATATTTAACGCCCTTAATAAAAACCGTTAATATTTTTATAATTAAAGGAGGGTATATCTAGGAAATCGGAAATATAAAAAGATTTTCTTTTACGGAACTTTCTTTTTCTTAAATATTAATAAAGATAAAATATCTTTTTCTTATAAATAATTTACTACCTTTTAATATATCTAATAAAGGATCGTATTAATTAATAATAAAAAGAACTACTTCTTAAATTAATTTATTAATATTTTTATTATATTACTCGAAATACTTTTTTAAAAATATAAATAATTAAAATATTAAAGAGATAATAAGTTTTAATAAAAACGGTTTCTTTACCTCCGTATAATTTATAGGTAGAGAAAATAGGATAAATTACGTATATTTATAAAGATCTTCTACTAGTATATAATTCGAAAGTTTATTTATATAATATTAATTTTTTAAACCTCGATTATATAAATTAGAAATAACGAAATAAAAGGTAAGAAGTAAAAGATTAAAAGAAAATTTTTAAGGTTTCTATTTTAGCGCGGGGAAAACCTATCGATTTCGTTATAATTTTTAATAGGGTAAATACTACTTCTCCGCTTTCGGGTAAATATAGGCTTTAAATTATAAGAAAAATAAACTCCGTTTTTAACTCCGTAATTCCGGCGCGATTTAATTTTCCTAATAATTAATTATAATTAGACCGAGATCCTTAAGAAAAGGTAAGGATTTTTTATATAAACGAAAATAATAGTATATAATATAGACGGCGGCGACGCTTTAATTTAATATAAATCGTTTTTTACGCCTACGGCCGAAATATAAAGTACTCTCTATAACTATAATATAAATATTTCTTCGGGTTTATAAAGTATATTTATAAATTAATTTATATACCTATAAAAGCCTAGTATAATAACTCGATTATTAAAATTAAAGGTAGGCGTAACTAAAGTAAAGAAATACTACTATTATATATAATAATTAAAACGAAAACGAAGCGGCTCGCTTCGTTCGTCGTTATAGAATATTAACGGTTAAAGGGTTAATACTAATATTATAACTAATAGTAGATACGAGGACGAATTATAATTAATTTATAATCCTTTAGAATAGTTCGACCTATATAAAAGAATAATAATACGGATAATAATTATATCTTCGAGATATTAATAGAGGATTTAGTATTTTATAGTTAATACTTTAAGGGCTAGTAGCCGGTCTCCTTTTATTTATAAATAAAATTCGACTAAACCGTTACTATTAAATAATAAGAATATAGTATTAACGAAATAAGATACGTAAAAATTATAGTATTAACGAAATAAAATAGTAGTTAAGATTTAGTCTTAGTATATTATATATTATTTCTTCTATCTAGCGGTACGAATAAGTTACTATCTTATACTAAGGTACTAGCTCTTATACTAAGGTACTAGTAATTATAATAATTCTCTAGTATATATTTTATATAGTTTTATTATCTACCCTATTAGAGCTCTATTAAATACTTATTTATAGTCCTACTATAAACCTACTTTATACCGGTCTATAAATCTGTGATATATCTATCTATAGCCCTATTATAGGTTTATATCCTATTCTACTTTACTTTAGTAGTTGCCCACCTAAATTTTGGTGCGCGGGCCATCCGTTTAGCGTCGGCGTCAATTTAGCATACTCAAGTCCAACGCGACTTCTTGGCATTCAGGATTCCCTACCACAAAAAGCTGACTCTGCGTATAGTACTTCTAATACATGTATTTTATATGAGTAGATAGCTCTACGCAATACGATTCTAATGCAGTAGGAATCAACTAATTCGAATGAAAATTCGACAAGTCATCAGGCTTGAAATCTATATAGGAGGCTTGCTCTTTTTAGTAGGGCCAAATTCTAAGATTCTGGCTAAGATTTTAATCCGTTATATCTTTCTTAAATAGTATCCGAATAAGTTAATTTCGACTGCGTTAGAATCGCCTTTCGTAGAGCTATTTACTTATATATAGTTCATGTATTAGAAGTACTATACGTAGAGTTAGCTTTTTGTAGTGGGGAAATCCTGAATGCCAAGAAGTCGCGTTGGACTTGAGCATGCTAAATGGTTCCGCAAAATTCTGTATATCTTCTAGAACGAAATCAAGAACAATTGTAGCCCGCAAGAAATCCTCCCTCGTCTGCGACAGGTACGACAACGCTGCTCTACCGCAAGGGATCATCCACTGATCGTGACCATCTGCGACTCTGACATCCACATCTTGATCAACTTTTATCAATTCTAGCGCTGCATACATCTTTCTGGAATGCCATCAAGCTGTTGTATCAACTTCACCCATCCGCCCTTGACCCATAGACCTTGTCGTCACATCGATTCACGCGTATGAGTAGTGTATGTGGCCTAATGTATCAAGCATGAGCTGGGATATTATTCCTCCTAGTCGCCTATCGAGTCTCGAGGGATCTGCGAGTCCCGGCGCAATGCAAGCTTGAGGCCAGTGAAGGACATATCTGCTAGCGATCGCTTGCCTCCTTGCTTGATGACCTTTCCAGGTTTACCGTTCGTGTCGAGGCTTGTATTGATATGGCTGGCAACAGAGTGTCTCTTGTTTGCCGTACTATTGCCGTTGCGAGAACTGAAGAGGCGTTGTGCAACGGATGAGCGCTTCGGTGGATACGCACACTGCTGAGAGAAGGGTTGCCTGAGTGCTTCGCGGTAAGAAAGACTGGATGTCCTCAACGGGGTGACGCTCGGCACTTCCCAGAACTCCTCCTCAGCAACATTGGATGTTGATAAAAGGCCATTCATCCCCTCCATATCGTCGACTTGCATTGATGAAACCGACATATTGTCTGAGAAGTCGACATTGTCCCATGCTTGAGCCGTTTGCTGGTCTCTCTGCTTTTCCAGCTCTTTCGTTACTCTGTAGAGGTCCTCAACTGGTCCTATGGCAAGGGTGGTGGCTGCTCCATACATCGGCCCGGTAGGGGATGCCTCTCCATTCGTCATGAAGGAGGATGCGCTGCTCTTACTAGCCAGGGATGCTTGTCTCTTGCGTCGGACCAAATCGGGAACGTCGAGGTCATCGATGTCCATCCCTTCAGTGACACGGGCGAACAAGCCATTCTCCTCACACAAACAGTTTTGAGTTCGGTCGCTGGCGCAGAGAGGCGCACACATGCATTCGGGATCGCAGATACATGGCATCTCAGGGCCTCCTGGAGCATTGAGCTTCTTGGCACGCTCGTTCAGATTGTATGGGCTGATGTAGTTTTGATCCACGACCTCCTCTTGATAGGCTTGAGGTGCCTCGGGAGTAGATGTCCGATAGATGGAAGCGCCTGCGCTGATGATGATTGGTCTGTACTTCTCTGCCAGTCCCCCGAATATCATGCCACAGTTCATGTTGCTCGTATCTTGAAGGCCCTGCACGCCTGCGAGCCATCCCAGCTTCCTTTCAAAGGTTCCGTGTCTGATGTTGGTGTGGTTTTCGGTTTGCTCAGGAAGATCATGATGAGCAGCATGCGTATGTGCTGGGTCGTGTTGCGTTAAATTATCACCATTGACCTTCTGTTGTTGGTAATTGTGCTTGTTGTTGCGAATACACTTCTTGACAACGCCCTTGTTGAGCAAGTCCTTGAGCTCGTTGCTGTATAAGATGGCTTCGTGGACAAGCAGCGAAGCTCTGAAGTCGCTGATTCTGATTGCGCCGAGGCTACTAAGAGGGGCGCTTGAGTAAGTGAAGTACGATTCGTGCAGGCTCTTGAAGCCGCTTGTTAAGAGAAGATCCACGCCATGGAGCAACTCTTTGAGCTTTGCGCAGGCAGCGTAGTACAGGTCCTCAAACTCTCCGAGGTCGTGGATAGAGATAGCGAAGGGAAATGCGGTAAAGAAGGTGTTTGAGCGCAGGATGTGGAATCGAAGATCGTTGGGACCGCAGGACAGCTTCTGAAAGAACAAGTCAGCAAGAATTACAAATTGATATGTTTGGATAACAGACTGTCGCATCAATTGACTTGCTGGCCTTGTACAGCTCTACTGCAATGATGTGAATCAGGTAGCCCGCCTTGCTCTCTGTGGTCTTCAGTCCCGTGAGAACTTCGTTGGCTCCTATACTGCCTGTCAGCCTTGCGATGTTTGGTGTCAGGCAGGAAGAAGCTGCGCGACTTGCCCTCCAGCGAAAATACGTGGTGCAAGATTTGCGGAGCTTGCTGCATGGTGGAGCCGATAAGTTGGTCCATGCTGTCGGTGTGTTGAGAAGCCATTGGCCTTGATGAGTTGCGGATATCAATTGCGACGATGCAAGTTGGTGTGTAGGTTGTTGCAATTGTAGAAGTGGGTGCATGCAATGGAGGATACTGGTGCTGGAGGGCATTGTGTGCTTTTCGTTTAACGATTTTTCAAAGCTAAGGGGAAATGGGGAGGCTGGGGGGTGTTGACTTGATGCTCGGTTCGGGTAAAGCGTCCTTTCGCTAGCTTATCTTCTTGTATTTTGCATCGCTAGCATTGCTATTCAGTACAAGATTCAAGCTCTTCTTGCTGAGATAGTAGGTCTGTTCCGAACATAAGTCCATGTTATGTGCTTTCTCCTGTAAGACCATAAAAGTTGGTCAATCATGTGGCTGTCCCGAGCTCCTCAATGACGAGTGAAGTGAATGTTCGCCGAAGACTTTCGAATCTCGAGACCCCTTGCCACCTCGAAAACACGACTCCCAAGAATGGGTACAATGGAACCGCTAGAAAAAAATCATATGTCGTGCACTTCATGACTTTCGTTGCGTTCTACATTACCGGACTTGTCCCTGTATGAAAAAGGATATCAATGGTAGTAAGGATCTACTCAAATTCTCGGCCACCTACTACGTCCAGTCATGAACTTGCGCTACAGCCACTGTTCTACAGCACAAGCTCAGCACTTGCATACAAAGTGAGAGAATCAAGGTGAACAGTCATACATTATGATCGCTAGCTACACTAATTGGAACAATCGGTTACTGGTTGCAGTTAAAATCCAAATGTTCATGTTACAAGATAAGAACGCTGCCATTTACCCAGCAAGCTCACCCATCATTTGTACTCCGGGTCAATCTCGACTCCCTGCCTGGGACTATTGGGCGTACTTGGCAGGGTCAAATCCGGAATGTTCCATTCTTCCCTGTTCAGCTTCATCATGAGCTCGCTGTCAATGACATAGCAGCCGTGGAAGGAAAGGGACTGTATGAATAATGTCAGCGGTGTCTGGATAGTAAGAACTAGAACGTATGTGCGTACCTTTAGCTTTGGCATCTTCGCAATACAATCCAGGGCCCGTTCGTCGATCTTGTCATTGTTGCTCTTTGTGAAGTGCAAGGTCTCTAGCTGTTGACCGATCTTGCTTTCGGATAGGGTTTTGAACGTCTTATACGTGAGATTAAAGCATTTCTTCAATCGTAGTTCGGTCAACTGTGGGTTGCTCTCGAGCACTTTCGCCAGCTGATAATCCGTAATCCCCGCTCGCTCCAAGTTCAAGCTTTGGAGACGGCCCAATGCACCACCCTTGCCGGACTTAGATGCCAGTCCATTCCACACCGTGGAGCCTGGTGCGATCTCCCAGAAACGTTGATCGATCCCAGAGTATCTTGTGTGAGGATGATCCAGTCTGATCGATAGCCGCTTGAGATTCTTGAGCTGAGCGATCGAGCTCGCTGAAGACTCCTGAAGCTCCCACAAAGCAACTTCGAGGTCGCGGAGGGTAGTCTGGTACTTTCCTACCACGCTCTGAGTTTTGAGGTTCTGGTTGTGAACGACCATGTCTTTTGTCCGTGATTCCGTCTTGGGGAGTATCATCTGGACGCTGTGCAGGCAGCTCCTGTCCGCCGTTGCTTCCATTAGGGAAATCATGCCACCGAGCCTCGAATGAAAGACACCAAGGCGTAAGCTTGAGAGGGAGCATGATTGGATTGCATGCTTGGTTTTCGATGTCAGGCCAAAATCAAGGAGAGAGCTGATAGGTAAATAACGGAGCACCTCGCGCGTAATTTCCGGCGGCAATGAAGAAAAGGGAGCCATTGCCGCTGGGCCAGTTTCAGATGCTATAGAGAAAGCCCCCTAAAGATTCCGCCACGAGTAGAACACAGAGGAAAAGTGACGGGTGCGTTCTCGTAATCCTAGCAAGGCTCATGAGAAAATCTAATAGTAGGATTGATGGTACTCTAATAATGATGGAGGACGAAAGAAGAGCAAAGACGGAGGACCGTGGGGCAGGCCCTGTACTTAAGAAGCTGATAGAGATGTTTTCGCCTCATTGGTGGCAAGCGGGGCGCCATCATCTGGTCTAGACCGTCAACTAGACCGCGGAATCCTTCGACCGAATTTTGGCCCCCCGCGTTTGAATTTGTCCTGGACCGTTTTTGCAACTTGCAAACAGTTGAAGCAGGTTGCATATCGGCCAACAAACGGAGTAAAGGTCGTGAAGGAAATATCTTCGACAGTAGACTACTAGTTCTAGAGTATGAAGTACTTTAGGGTGGCATGATGAGGCTGTTCTTCAGCCAACCTGAAGGGAAGATCGCAATGGCCCACTTAGGCGAAATGTATGTTGATCACGGACACCAATGAATGATTTGCAGTGGGCCACTGGCGCTCATCAAAATGCCATGTATCGAAATGCCATGTGTCGAAATGCCGTATATCGAAATGCCATGTATGTAAATGCCATGTATCGAAATGCCATGTGTCAAAATGCCGTATATCGAAATGCCATGTATAGAAATGCCATGTGCTGTGCTTCCGAGGAAAGTGGTCGGTGCCGTCACAGATAACATCCCCGCCTATTCGACCCGGTAGGACATCCGCCTATTGTTGCCCCCCCCCCACCCCCCGAAGCTCAACCCGCCTGTCAAGTGCCCAAAACGAAAGAAGCAACCCAGCCACTTCATGCAAACAACCCCCATCTTGACCGCTGACACGGAGCCTACATACAACTGACTACCTTCTTAGAGTCATCCATTCCTGACCAAGTCTAGAACCGCCGTGAATGCACCAGTAACCAAATCAGGTGTTCGTCAAGTTAGGAGTACTTGTAGATTACACATTAGCTGTGGTCAAAGCCCCGTTCGCCAGGAAGCACCGCTCCATGCTCATACTAACAGAAAAAAGAAAAAAGAAAAAAGAAAAAAGAAAAAAGAAAAAAGAAAAAAGAAAAAAGAAAAAAGAAACCACATTGAGCAAGCCATGCCTGTCAAGGCAGCCATATATCAAAAATGTCATCCGATGCCTGCGACATCTCTCCCAACCCGTGACCGTTGACTGGTCCTTCTAACGTCTGCTGATGAACCATCCTATGCTCCTTTGTCCAGGTCACATAAGTCCTCCACGCCCTTTGCAGTACTCGCGCAGCTCCTATGACTTTGTTCCTGGTGACGAAAACAGCCTTGCAATCATGAGCAACCTTCAACAAAGTATACCTTCGCCTGATGATCTCGCGCATCTTCGCCTTCCGGTAAGCGCGTTGAATCACCGCTGCCGCTCTACCCCTCGTGGACGCTCCCAGTAGTCGAGAGCAAAGGAAGGCGAGCGCAGCAATGGTGAAATCGCGGTCAAAAGCTCGCCCTCTTTCCTGAGGCCCAAAAATCGATGCTGTCAAGAATTAGCACCGTATTCAGAAGAGTGGTCCTAAGAGACCATGCTTACCGAATGAGGCGCTGCAACCAATGCCTCCGAGTTTCGAGCCCAACTGTCCCCGTCTTTCCGCAGAATGGGCGCTCTGCGAAGGTCCGTCGTGGGAAAGCAAGCTGTGATACTCGTCTATGATCTTGCCAAAGACTTTACCATCCGCGAAAGAGGTTGTCAGATTGAGGACTTGGAGGCCGTTCTGTCGAGCTATGGTTTGTGCCCAACTTTCAAGCAAGTATGTTTGTTTTTCGAGCCCTTCTAGCCTCCCATTATCTTCTTCGTCAAGTTTAGGACTCCCTGTACCCGTGGTGAAATCAGTCCTTTGAAGTCTGCGGATCTCTTTGCCGAGAGCTGAAAAGTCCACCAGAGAATCAAGACCCCATTTTCCAACCAGTCCCCAGAGCAACGTGACAGTCTTTTCGCGGTGCCCATCAACGATGTCTTCGGGGCTTAATGCTTCTGCGATTTTTCCCACTCCACATATGCCCTTCAAAGCGCTCAATGCTATCTGTACATTGTAGAGCTTTTGAACCCTGGATATGCACGGAAATTTTAGGTGCTGTGAGAGAACGCCGTCCTCGATAGTGCTCATGAGAAGTTCGCCCGTGGGCATTGCCACTGTTACTTCATCCTTTACACGAATGGGCGATTGAGGCGGCCACAACAGAAGCTCCACCAAATGGGTCAAGTTAACACCGTCGCGCAAATCTGTGGCCAGATTTGCGACCTTGTACTGATATTCCACGAGTGGGAACTGGGTATAATGAACGTGGTAATCCAGATGTGATAGCGGTCGGTACACATCGCCAACAGAAGGTACTAGCAATGTAGAGATTTCTGCGAGGACGCTGCGCGAGGACTTGAGCCTTGAAGATGCCTGAAACAGGTTCTTCGACACCAATCTTGTCTCCTTGGCTTTGTCCAGAAGCAGGATTATCATCAGACTTCGCAGTACGGTACGCCGCCAGCACCATAGTGGCGATAATTGTTCTAATCCCGCTGCGTCCTCATTGTGTAAGAGACATGACGTGATGAGTTGTTCGAGATCTCTTTTCGGCCTCTTCGTCGTCTGTGAACGTCGATGATCGTTCGCGGAAGCTGAAAGAGTACTGTCGAGTTCGCGCCCTATCACAACCTCGACAGCTGCGCTCAAGGATTCAAGGTCATACGTCCCAGTCCAAATCGAAAGAAGCTTTTGCCGAAGACCAACATCGCATTTCAGTCTGGAAGAATCCGCGATAGAACCCTCTGGCGGGCTTAAGGCGCCATAAAACAAAGAGGCCTGGATTCTCTTGTATAACAACGAGCACTCAGCGCCTTGGTAAAGCTGCAGCAGCTGTGTCCGTTTGCCTCCATCACTCGACCATCCGCTTGACCTGTTTGGGGATACGGTCTCGAAAAGACCATTAATAAGCTGTTGAATAGCACATTCCTGATGTTCCAGCCAGGCATCTTCAAACATCTCTGGTCGATCAATGTTCTCGTGGAGTATCGAAAATCTATCCATCTTTGTAATGATCTCAACCTTTGTTTCTGGGGCCATCAGCTTTGATGGATGTCTGGCAAGGGGCTCGTCAGGTCGACTTTCGAGTGGGGCCTTCCACGTCGAACCGTAATAGAGGCTATTTCTCCTATTCATCATTGACTCCCTTGGATCTCTCCTGGTCAAAGACTTGACTGACGAATGGGTACGATTCTTTGTTGCGCCAGCAGTGAAATTGATCCGCAAATTCGATCGATGACCCGAAGGAGATAGCCTATCAGACAGTGGCAGCTCATCTGCCTTGTATGCTCCACCTTCTGGTATTGCTCCAAATATCGAGACCCTCCTTGCTCGAGACCCAATTGTTCTATGACTCTTCAATTCCGTCTTTTCCGCTGCACAAGGGGGTAGGTTTTCCTTTCCCGGCCCTGTCCCAGCTATATCATGCTGATCTTCTGTCTCTTGCAGAGTTTTCAGTGTCGGCTGCAGTGGAGCCCGCTTCGGTGCCGCCGCGAGTGGTTTTCTATTCGCTCTCTGCCCTTGCCCGATCCCACCTGGCGCAGGCTCACATCTTCCAGCGTCTGACTGAGTAATAGCACTCAGAGAATAGTCGGCCAAGTTTCTAGCGTCTGAATGCATTCCGGGGTGTATCGTGAATACAGTGGTATCATCCGAAGGAACGTATATAGTCCGCCTTCGTGGCTTCTTATGCATATGTGTTACGGCTTGCTGATTGGCACCCTCGTGCTGATGCTTGATGATTTTAGGGTCATCAAGTTCGCCTTGCCGACTTACTGACAACACTGAGGTGTGGCGCAATGCTGGCAGCGGTCCCTTGTTTGTCAGTTGGGGTATGTCCGAGACGGTCGCTCTTTCTGATCGCTTATAATGATATTGTGTGCCTCCTGCCACAGTGCGAGCGCTTCTTTCAGCTGCGATGGCCTGTGTCACGACTTCATCATGTCGTTTCTGCGGCCGAATTGATTTCCTTCTCCTTGGGCCGGCTTGCCTCAAGGCAACTTGTATCTCGGTTGTGAAATTCAGCTCTTCTGTGGGTTCGTACGTAGAGGCGGCGAAGGGCGTGGGGTTTGCGATCACCGGACAGGGCGTCGCTTCTGGATATTTCAGCATGTTTGGACCTAGATTCGAATAAACTGTCTTCGAGTCTGTACGACGTTCATAGGAAGATAATACAAATAGCGATAGTGTTTACTCTGCGTTGCTAGGCGCGACCAGTATTTTTCCAAAAAGGAAAGTATAGCGATACCCTACTAGAGCCGAGAGCGCATTCCTGCCACGCATAAAGGATGATCGACGCCTAAAACACCAAAAGTGCAGTCTTTCAATAAGTTATTCCTCACCGCACAGTAGGAGTTAGAACTCAACATTAGACGAGTGCTATCTTTAGGCTCTAATCTAAATCTATGGATTTACGGGATGTTTCTATATGATGTGGGTGGGTGGATGTAAGGAAACCCTGTGGTTTGACATTATTTGCAGGCTATGCAAACGCTATTACCTCTGATTTCGAGTGACATTGCGTCCCATTTTGTATCATAGGTATATTGCAAGCTGAATCATTATGTAATTGTTCAAGTACGACTTCATCAATCTAGTAGCCAGCAACAATAGTAAAGCATATATGCCCTATCGAAATAATATCAGTGAATAGATGAGGCTGTGTCGCTTGTGGTGATGGAATAACTCCGAGGCCTACGAGTAATAGCTGGCGAAAGTGGGGGACAAATCCATACTTAAAAACCCTTCTAGGGGACCTTGGAGACAAACACTAGTGCAGCTTTCCCTGCTCTCTCGCCTCCTTTACTTGCTCGAAGACCTGATCCAAGTCAGCGATGATAGCCTTGGAGCCAGATTAAGTTGACCAACCTTGAGCATCTTTCTTCTTGCACCCAGTGCATTGACGCCACGATCTTCCAGACCCTTGTCATCTAGTTCTACGAGCTCAGTCCATTTGTAGTCCTTCAGGTTATCTGTGTACTTGTGAAGCCTCAAGCTCCTCAACCAGCTGGGGATGTCCTGAAGCAAAGAGGGGTCGGTGGGATCTTCTGGTGGTTTCGAGCTCCCCCTTCGACCTCTTGGTGATCTCCCCCGCATCTCGGAGTGGTCAGAGAGGTACCCTTCATGACTACCACCGTGTCCCATGCCAAATTGACCTAGATTCAAGGCGCCCATACCCCCACTCAAAGCCCCTGAAGCGTCATAAGCTGCCAGATAGCCATTGTTTTGGGGCGAAGCAAAACCCATATTGCTGAAATTGCCGCCGTGCATTGCTATCCCTGGAGAATCAGATCTGGAACGCTGTGCCGCAAAAGCTGCTTGCTGTTGGGCTTGAATTGCAGCTAATTGCTGTGCGCTCAGAGGTTGTGAGTTCAAAACTTGACCACTTTCGTTGACAACAAGGACGTTTTGAGGTAGACCAGGGGACATGGGCATTTGACCTGCATTGCCATCGCCATCGTTTGACCTCGTACGACGGTACTTCTTGACATCGTCCAAGGCGATCCGGTTGTTGACCGTCGATAACGCTGCGAGTTTCATAGCTGTCGCATTTGCTACCATGTCCGCCTGAGTGGGCGCTTGTTGAGTGTTGAAATTTGGCACCATGGGAGTATTCGTCATAGACGCCCAGCTAGTGTTGTTCAGGTTGTATGGGGAGAGTAATGGCAGGTCCCCTGTGCTATCCGGCACATTGATACTAGTACTTTGTAGATTGCTATGCCCAGATAGCTGGAGGGGGCGGGGTGACCGAAGACCGGCAGACGGAGGCGGCTGGCTGAATTGTCCCATTGGCTGTTGGCCCGAGGATGATTTCGGGCGATTTTCAGCAGGTCTCTGGCCCCATGGCGTTGCAGAGGGTTGAACGTTGTTGTCTTTGGCATTGTCTGTAGGTTCCGAGATTGAGGGTGCTACCAGGGAAGACCTCTCCCCAAAAGCAGCGCTGTTTCGGTTGGAGGCTGGAGCATTGCCTGTATGCTGGGTATACTCTGCCTTCTTCTTTGCAATAGCCGCGGCCGCATCAGGGAACATGGCAGTAATTGTCGATGGGTCCAGCCCCGAGTTCCGTTTATTGCCCGGCGATGGCAACGGTCGACCAAGGGAATGCCGGGAGTTTTCCTTATTCATTCCTTCATTCATGCGGCTTGACAAGCCATCTGGACGATTATCAAATACACTCGTCCGATCTGGGGTCAAAGAAAATGACATACCTTGATCTCCTACTTTCGACGGTGAGAGAATGCCCGGCATGGGGTGCTTCCGAAGCATTTCTTCCAATGTCTGGATAAAGAAGAGTATCTGCACCTTGGTGGCCTGCTGCAGGAGTGAGTACAAGGACGCAGTCCTCTCGGCTTCACTCAAGACTCTGAACCATTGCTCTATGGCAGTGAGCTCGTCTTTGAAATCCTGATCCGTTGTAGCTCCTGCCATCTCTTCCAACGTAGTCTCACATTGATCAATCTCTGCCAAGTATTGCTCGGCTGCCTTGTCTGCCGCATCGTACTGCTGGGACTGATTGTAGATCATCTCTGAAGCTGGACGTATGTTGCTCTGTCTCATGGAGGTGGAAGAGGAAAACGCTGCCATGTCCGCAGAGGCGCGGAGATGGTGACCACCCCCAATGTTACGTGAGGATGGTGGTCGAAGCGATGAGCTTGATGCCTCTGGTGTGCTGTTCCGATTTCCGATGATATGATTACCCGACATTTTGTTGCTCCACCTCCGGGTTTGTGTGACCAGAATTAATGACACTGGCCACTATGATTCGAGTCCACAGTCTATTAGCTAAGTTGAATGATCGAAGAGACGTGGAGAGATGTAGGGCGCTCCTGCAGTTCCTGCTGACTTCAAAGGAGCTTCGTAGGTGATGGATTATTTGGCAATACAGGGAGTGCTAGCCTAAACAATCCAGATTGCTCTTTGAGAGAGAAGTGTCGAGGAGGCAGATAGGTATAGTGCCAGCTTTCGACTTCGTGGTTCGGTGGGTTTCCCGGAAGAGATCCTTTGCTTCAGTGCCAGTACAGTGGCGAAGTAGACTCTAGGTCCACGTCGTTCATAAAGGAGTGGCAGTCATTTAAAATCTGAGTGAGGCTGGAAGTGAGTGAGGTCGAGTGATAGTAGGGGGTGAGGGGAAGCAGGCGGACTACTGAATATTACTTTCAACGCTCGCGTTGAAGTCTTGAGTCAGAGTGTGAGTCTTTGGATAAGATACAAGCAGTGACAGGCTTGATTCACGGTGAAGAAGGGGAGCAAAAAGAGTGGGATGCGGGGAGCGTAAGATACGAGAACACAAAGCTGAAGTTCCGTGGAGAGGATTAGGCTTTGAAGCTAACGTATTCGCAGTTAGTCATTTTGCCTGCCCTCGTGCCTAAGTAAACTTACAGCTCCTATGTTACTCGAGGTTTGTGTCTGCCTACGAGAAAAACAGATTCTGTTGTTACAGTGAAGTACAGATGGAGGTTGGATCTAGCCGAACGCAAGCAAAAAACGTGGAGAGTCAAAGTTGACCTTGGGCAACACCACGGCAGAGTCTGCTCTCGCCTCAGTAACAAAACAACGCTTCTTCTTGTAACGGTGGTTTAATCCAGCGTGGTACAGAGATTCCATTACTCTCTATTCTCACTCTGAGTCCACGAGACTGCTCGTAGTTCAAGCACTTCCTTGCTGTCTACGTCCTAGCTTCTTCTCTTCGTTCTTCTTTTATGTGGCTCTCGAGGATGGAACAATCAAGCGAGGCGTTCTATAGTTCGCCGGTAACGCACGAGTATCCGGATCCAGAAAACTATGCTCCCAATGCTACTAGTTATTCATGGGGAGGAGAAGATCATGGCTATGTACCGCCAGGGCTGCCAGGTCGATCTTCAAGATCCTGGAACGACAGTGGTCGGAACGGTTGGTTAGAGAGCAGCATTGCGAGCCTTTATGGACGTGTTAATGGACCACATCGGCTGCAAGGAGAGACAACATTGGATCCCGACTACCAGGTGTCCGATGCTGCAACAACGTAGGTCTATATCGTCGTTCATCATCATCGCTATTCCGTGTCTGATTTGGACATAGAGAAGACGAGAACTTATCAGATGGAGGTTCTGGAGACGACTCGACAGGTATAGAATCTGGGTTAGCGCGTCGACGCTCTGGCTACGCGATAGAGGACCGTAGCTCGAGACAGAGGGGAGGTAGAGGCCGTCCTCGCGGGCTTGGACGAGGTGGAAGGGGCGGTAGAAGAGGTATACGGAAAGCCCTTGAACCTACGCTTGAGTTCAAAACATTGCTTTCCCAGGCCACCTTGGCTTTCATCGATCACAAATACGAGGAAGCCGAAGACCTCACTCTTCGGGCGCTACAAATCAACCCAGAAATGTTTTCAGCTTATAACCTGCTTTCGGAAATTCACACTGCAGGCGGAGACACAGAGAAGGCTCTCAGCGCTGCGTGGAACGGTGCACACACGCAACCTCGAGACCCAGAGATGTGGTCGAGGGTCGCACGCATGATTCTTGAACGTGATAGTGACAACCGAGATTCTGCACTTCAGGACGCTATCTACTGCTACAGCAGAATAATTAACCTCGACAGTAACGACGTGGAGGGACGTTACCAAAGAGCTGCATTGAATCATGAATTGGGTCATAAAGGAAAGGCCGCCAAGGAATATGAACAGCTGCTCAAACAACTCCCACATGATACCACTGTCCTACGTCATCTCGCCAAAAGCTACATTGAGCTGGGGAAATCAGATCGCGCGTTGGACTATTACAAAGACAGCATATCCCATTATCAGTCAATTGAGCCCGACAAGGTCACAACCTTTACCTGGTCAGATGTCAACATCGTAGCTGAGCTATATGACCTTCAGCAGCGGTATGGCGAAGGCCTCTCGGAATTGAAGTCCTTATCACGCTGGCTGCTTGGTCGCAGAAAGGAACGATATTGGGAAGGCTACAAGCAGGATGACCGAGAATGGGACATTGACGACCACCCTCGTCGGATCGAAGTACCGGAGTATGTGCCTGAGGAATACGATGCCATGACTTATGGTGATGGCCTGCCTCTGGAATTGCGTATCAAGATGGGCACTTTTCGATTGCGGTCAAATAGTGGCGAGCTTGAGGAGGCAATTGTGCGTGATTGTGCACAGTTGGAGTAGCCCACAAAATTGACTTGAATATAGAATCATTTCGAGTGGCTAGATCCAGAGGACTATCAGACAGGGGCAAACCTTTACGATTACCCCGATCTTTTTCGTGAAGTTGGAAACGCTCTCCTTTTGAAGAATTACTATTACGAAGCCCTCCGATATTACGAACCATTGCAACAACTCAGCGAGTATGAAGACGTCTCGTATCTCCTAGAGATGGCCAATTGCTATAGAGAAGTTGGTCTGACAGCGGAAGCAGAGAACTGCTACAGCACCATCATTGACATCGATCATGGAAATCTGGAAGCACGTGTGCAATTAAAAGGCATGAGTAGAGGACTTACCGCGCCACGGCATGGTTTCCTAGAGCTTGACGAAGCGGTGACCGTAAGTCAGCACAAAGCTAGGAGACCTACAGGAACCAGGGAAGCGAAGCGATCTAAGAAAGCTACCATCTCGTTACCATGGAGCAACACTATGCTGGTTCCTGGTCCAGAGCGTCAATTGGCTAAACAGCAGAAAAAGCGAGCGCAGGAGGAGGATATTCAAGTTCTCTTCCAACGTAGAGAAAAGTTGATGGAGCAGGCCAGACAGGGTGACGAAAGTTTTAAGACTCAATATATGGCAATATTGAAGTCCTTGTACGAGGCATTCAGAGACAACAAAGTCTTCTATCCCTTAGATAAGCATCACAGGTTCTACGGCTACTCGAAAGAAGCTCGCCTACTGGCAATGAGACCAAAGCATGAGCTAGACGGTCTGATAACAAGGTCGAAATGGCTCTACGGTAAGACGTTGGTCCAGAATGAAGCCCCCTCTGTAAAATGCTGATAGAGGACTCCAGAAACGGCAGATGGTGAACTGGTTATTGTTCCGAACGAATACTGTGGGATTCAATTCGACGTCTGGCTGGACGTGTTCCTCGAGTATGCTTTGAATATTGCGCAAGGGAGAAGTATCAAACAGTCATATGAAGTCGTCGCCTCTGCTTTCCACGCGAATGTCTTCTATCACTCGATGGAGTCACTGTTTTTGATCCATGTCTGTTGGTTTTGTAAGTCTCATTGCGAACCTAATGCTATTCCGACCAATCTGATAATTGATACCTAGCCTGTGCTCTCATAGGAAACGATGATGAAACACTCTGCAACATTGCGCGTTGGTTCATGAAGGAATACCAGTTCGTCACCGACAGTTATCGCCTGTTCTCTGCACTTAACAGGCTCTGTGACTCTGCAAATTCTTGGTATAACTGTGGTCCCTCCCAGAAGTACATACTGCGGCAAATTAAGGCTGTTGACTTCTCATTAATAGGCGAGGGTCGACGGAATTCACTGCGGCAGGAAAAGGCATCTTATACTACCAAAGACAGCGACGGGAATCAAGTACGAGCAGAAGAGATGGATGTTGCCTTACTCATGCTTTACGGGCATATACTTTATGCAGGCAAAAGTTACTCCTACGCAATCAGTATGTTAACTCAAAGTCTCTGCGCCAAACTTGGCTTCAGCTGACCGATCATGTCCATTACAGACTACTTTCTTCGTGCTCTTGCCCTTGATCCGAGCAACTCTACGATCAAACTTTCTTTGGCTCTAGCGTACCTACATTATGCTCTCAAGCGACAAGCTGAGAATCGACATCACATTTTGATGCAAGGAGTTGCCTTCCTCTTGGAGTACTATGACGGCCGACAACAATCAATCAGCTTTTCCGAGAAACAGGAAGCCGAGTTCAACGTTGGACACGCGTACCATCTTCTAGGCTTGACGCACCTCGCAATCCCATATTATGAACGGTGCTTAGACCTGAGCCCAGCGGTCCAGACAGAGAAGGTAGATCTCAGGGGAGAAGATTTATCGCAGGAAGCAGCTTTTGCCTTGCAAGGCTTCTGGGCTGCTAGTGGCAATATGAGGAAGGCTCGAGAACTTACAGAGAAGTTCCTTGTGATCTAATAGATCCGTCGATTGGTTGTTTTGCCCACCGGATAGGTAACGTGTTTTAAGCTGCTACAGTGGAGCCTATTCCGGTACATACCACTTGTCACATTAGGGGGTCGTGCTCGTAACCATGTTCCTTCGTGTAGAGGGTAAGAGAATATGTCAAATCACGCATACAGGCTATGCTCGACTGGTACAAACCCCCACCAAATAACATATATATCGTTTTCACCGATAATAATGTAACTTGTATTGATTTACGAAGCTAATCTGAAAGCTATTACCGAACGAAAACATCTAAGGCCGGATATCCTGTACCAAAGGTACCTAAAACTACTTTGCAGAATCATTACTCAGAGTACTCACGGCCCAATATGGGTTCGATAGTAGATATTTGAGGTGTGAAAGGCGCTCTTTTGTGCTTTTTGTAGCAGTATCTCAGTCAACCCATGGCTTTCGGCCCCAAATTCTAGGCCAAGCACATCCTTTCTAGGTCTCCTGGCGCTCCACAATGACTGCAACCCTCTGCTAGAAACTGCAGATTGTATATGGGACGTGATCAGAACTACTTCAGTGGCAGGAGCCATTGGAGGGCGGCCAATAACAACACCACGGAATAAATATTTAGCGTCTTGTCGTGGTGGGGTCTCAGGCTCAAAGATTGTATCGCCCTTCGCCAATGCCTACCGGCTTGCTTTCCAGCTCGCGCCGAGAGAGATGGGCTTGGGCTTGGGGCGGTATGCGTCCGTATTTGAGAAGAAATGAGGGGAAACAGCAAAAGTTTGTAGCCCGAACTGATTCCCAGAAATTTCAGTAGGGCCTGAAAGACTCTTCAAAAACGGGCGCCCAGCAATGGGTAAAGCAATAGTCTACGCTCAGCGCGAAAACGACCAAAGAATAGAAATCTAGGATCGTCATCAGTAATGTGTTTTGACTGGCGCGTAATCTAGATGGAAGGGAGAAGAAAAGGTCGGAGGTCCAGTTTTGCAGAGAATTATCGGGTAACCACTAAGCCGCTTTTAGTATAGTGGGCACGACTTGTCCAAACATTCACTCACAGTGATCTGGCTTGCTGCAAAGCTTTTGGCCAACGCGTACACCTTGCCAACTTGCTAGGTGGACTTCCAGGTGCTCCTGTTCAAAAATCTGCCATGGTGTGGTAGTGCCTGTGCCTCAAAATACTCCATTGAGCCGACCTCTGTGTTCAGAAATTATGGACTACGAGGCGCTCAAGGATCAGTGGAGCGAGGTCGAAGACCGTGATGGCATCAGACTCAGTTGGAACACGTTTCCAAGTTCTCGCATGGTAAGTACCTAGCTCGGAGCTCCTGCTGAAGTTCGCTGAATTCTTTTTAGGAGGCTTCTCGTCTTGTCGTCCCCATTGGAGCTCTTTATACGCCCTTGAAGGAGAAGCCCGATACCCCGCTGCTGCAGTACGAGCCAGTCACCTGCAAGGCTCCTTGTCGGGCTGTGCTCAACCCTTTCGCGTATGGAACTGATATCGACTCTTGAAAGTTACATAACTAAAGAATCCAGGACCGTTGACACACGAGCTCGGTTGTGGATATGCCCCTTTTGCCTATCTCGAAATGGGTTGCCCGCTCACTACAAAGACATCACGCAAGATAATATACCACCCGAATTGCACCCTTCGAGTACGACTATTGAGTACAGACTGGCACGACCTGCACCAGCGCCCCCAATATTCGTCTACGTTGTGGACACTTGTCAGGAGGAGGACAGCTTGAAGGCGTTGAAGGATTCATTGGTGATGAGTCTGAGCCTTCTGCCACCTAATGCTCTTGTCGGATTGATCACCTTTGGAACTATGGTAGAAAATTCGAGATCGGCCTTGTGTTAGGTACACTGACCATGTTCTAGGCACAAGTGCATGAGCTTGGCTACACAGAGTGTGCAAAGTCTTATGTCTTCCGGGGTAGCAAGGACTACAACGCAAAACAAGTGCAGGAAATGCTCGGTCTGTCGACGTCGGGCATGCGGACCAACGTACCTCCACAGCCTGGCCGACCCGCTCCTGTCATGGGCCCTGCCGCGAGATTCCTCTTGCCTGTTCAACAATGCGAATTTCAACTTACGAACGCTTTGGAGCAGCTTCAGAAAGATCCGTGGCCAGTGGAGAACGACAAACGGTCTTTGAGGTGTACTGGGGTGGCCTTGAGCGTAGCGGTTGGTTTACTCGAGACTTCGTTCCAGAATGCGGGCGGGAGGATAATGTTGTTCGCTGGAGGGCCAGGAACAGAGGGACCTGGTCTCGTGGTTGGTCCAGAGCTACGAGAACCAATACGGTCACATCACGACATTGACAAGGACAACATCAAATACTATAAGAAAGCTCTAAAGGTAAGCTACCAATATGCGTACATCATGAGGCTGGGATTTTGGGCTAAACAATGTAGTTCTACGAGAATTTGGCGAAGCGTGTATCTCACAACGGTCACATCGTCGACATCTTTGCGGGCTGCCTAGACCAAGTCGGACTCCTCGAAATGAAGGGGCTTTCGAATTCTACTGGAGGCCACATGATCCTCACTGATAGTTTTACGTCGTCGCAGTTCAAACAGTCCTTCGTTCGAGTCTTCGATAAGGATGCAACGGATAATCTGCTTATGGGCTTCAATGCTTCTCTGGAAGTCTTGACTACAAAGGAACTGAAGGTGACGGGCCTAATCGGTCATGCAGTGTCTCTCAATAAGAAGTCAAGCTCTGTGGGCGAGACTGAGTGCGGCATTGGCAATACTTGCTCTTGGAAGATGTGCGGCATCGACCCAACTGCAAGCTACGGGCTCTACTTTGAGATCGCAAACCAAGGAGGACCTACGCAGCATCAACAGGGTCCTCAAAAAGGAATGATGCAATTTTTAACCTACTATCAGCATTCTTTTGGCCAATTCCACCTCCGAGTCACTACTGTTGCAAGGAATCTTAGTGGGCCGGCTGGTGACCCAGCTATTGCACAATCCTTTGACCAGGAAGCTGCCGCTGTCCTCATGTCTCGAATTGCCGTCTTCAAAGCGGAGGTTGACGACGGACCAGACGTTCTCCGGTGGGTCGACAGAATGCTCATCCGACTGTGCTCTAGGTTTGCGGAGTATAGGAAAGACGATCCTTCGTCCTTCCGGCTGGAAAAAAACTTTACGCTTTATCCTCAATTCATGTTTCACCTTCGCCGCAGCCACTTCCTTCAGGTGTTCAATAGTTCGCCCGATGAGACAGCCTTCTATCGACATGTGCTGAATCATGAGTACGTCGGAGACTCTCTGGTCATGATCCAGCCAACATTAGACTCCTATACCTTCGACCAGGAGGGTAGCATGCCAGTCCTTCTGGATTCGGCTTCTATTCAGCCCACCCACATCCTCCTTCTGGACACTTTCTTCCAAATACTTATTTTCCATGGTGAGACGATGGCAGAATGGAGGAAAGCTGGCTATCAGGATCAAGAAGGGTACGAAAACTTCAAAAGCATACTGGAACAGCCGAAGGAGGACGCAAGGGTGAGTCGTTCCCGCCTATATGAGGGAACATGAATACCCTGGAGTACTTGAGAGCTGACGGCCTCGCAAAGGACTTGGTGCAAGACCGTTTTCCACTACCGCGATTCATCATCTGTGATGCTGGCGGCTCCCAAGCCCGTTTCCTTCTTTCTAAACTGAACCCTTCGACAACACACACGACCAGTGCATACGGAGGTGCCCAGTCCGCTCAGACAATTTTCACCGACGACGTGTCACTACAAAGCTTTATGGACCATTTAATGAAGTAAGAGAGCCTCGTCTCGAAACTACTCGCCGTGTGCTAACAGGATGTGCTTAGGCTTGCTGTTTCAGGTACAAGCTGAGTCTCTAAGGCTCAATGTCTTTGCACGCTTTTTTAGCGATTTGGGCGAATCATGTCTTGGGATCAGGAACTATTGCACCTGTATAGACTGACGCTATGCTGTGCTTAAACCCCATAGACGCGGCCTCATGCCCAACGTCAAAGATTCAAAAAGCGAGTTTACCTCGAACTGTGCAGATTCCTCTTGCAAACTTCTCTCTCTTATGAGATCGTCGAAAATCTCGAGGCTGCTACGGTGGCACTGTCACCGTTGTGTTGCCGGAGGCTCATAGCTGATACATACATTCAGGCAGCCTTTGAGGCTGTCAGCAGGAGATCCCGCGCTGACAGAGGGTGCATACAGCAAAGATCAGCGCTTCGAGACAAAGTCAAATGGAGGTGTGCGGTGTGATGGGCAAAGGACAAGGGATGGCAATGGACTTATTGGAGAAGCTCGAATCAGAGAGTGGGTAAAAAAGTATCAATATCATGTCACAGTGTGGAAGGCGTACATTAGTTTATCAAAAGGCGCAACGGTCAGACGGCCGTGATTCGTGGGTTTGGTTGGGAGTGGTGATCAGTGGCCGCCTTGGTGGCCTGGGAAGTGCCGCTTCGGCGTCTACTCGTACCAGGACACCTTGCGTTGATCTTGTTCGAGCTAGGATCAGCCCCTTGGAGGAAAAGTGCTCCCACATCCTTTTGACTCGATCTGCTGCCTTTTTCGCGGCAATGTTCGTTACTCGGGTACGGTTTTCTCACAGTAGATTTCTATTCGGTCAATACTGTAGATGAATAAATGTGCTTTACGGAAGTCAAGCACTTAAGGTAAAGTACCTAGCACCCGTCAATTCGCTTCATGGCGGTGTACTCCGTAAGTACTTTAGCCAGCCGTTTGAGTAACCCCGGTACGCTAAGGGAAGCGACAGAAAACTACCCTAATTGTGCCTAAGCTTGCTTCTTGGGACTCTGAGGTGATAAATAAGTAGCTAAGCCTCCCGCCAAGACATCGACATTTTTGAATGCTCTCATTCTCGCACGTCTCCTTGGATCCAGTCTCGCCTTGCTATACTACCTTCGCTATATACGCCATCCTAGAATGCGACACCGTCCCCCTCATCTCCCAGCTCGGTATCACTCCCATCGCTAGCTGCACTGTTATCGTCGCTCAAGTGCAGCAGGCAGAATCTACGCACTACCCACTATCACTGGAATCCAGCCAACGATTGAATGGTCGGGAGAATGACATGCGCGAAATGCTGGACAAGAAGTCGCAATGGCATTGGCACATAATTGTGCCGCCGTCTATGAGCCTCTGAGCGTGTTACCATATCCAATCACTGATTTCTACATGATCTAGCGGATGTTGGCCCGTTTTACTGCCGCTGTCATTAAAGCGTGGACTCCACCATGTTCTCAGAGGTTGCTCATCAACAACATCACCATTCTCCACTCTCCCCGTACTCTTCCCAGTATCAACCGACCAAGGATCTGCCTTTACCGTTCCCTACGAACCCTTCACTCATCAACCAACGCAGCCCTGTGCAGAACCCTAGCTTCAGACAGAGATTGGAAAGACCGCAGCAATATGCACGCCCGTTACGAAATACAGCGCCGCTGCCGCAGCAATTATCACCTCATTCATGCTATACACCCGCCTCGGAGGCGTCAGAGCATATGCTTCGACGAAAAACCCCAAACGGGACCCTAGCCGCGGGATATGATGGGAGTCCTGTAGAATGGACCAAAAGACCGCATGCCATGAAGCATGTTCTGATGCCAACATCAGATGGCAATAGACCTACGGCATATGCCCACACACTTACTGATGAATTTGATGAACAAGCAGCATCACACAACGCTCAATCCTTCGTTTCACAAGTTCCATTGCAATCACGCCACCCCCAACGAAACAGTCATGGGCCTCGCGAAAGAGCTTTCCAAGAGGCAAGTACCATCGAAGACAACAGGCCAGGCCTCGGATGGAGAAATAATGGCGCACAACCTTTGGGACTAGATTCCGTGCTGAATCAATCCTCCTTGCACCATCAACACTACAACCCGGCAGGTAGTCAGAATGTTCCGACCGTGCTACAGCCAATGTGGCCGCCATGTCTAGGGCTCACCTCCATACATACATCTGGGCCGTATGGCCCTTATTGGCCTGATGGAGCCTATGAGCCATATCGTCCTGCTCCTCTTCGCGACCCAAGATTTCAAGTCCAGGCCACCGGACATACATCAGACCCCTCTAATCAACTGCAGCCCGCGGTCAAGAATTATGGCCAATGGTTACAAGCCCACAGTGATTCCCAATACGCTCGTGGCAATGATCATTCGATTGCATCTGGGCCTATTTTTGATCGTGAAAGAGAAGATCTCGGCTCCCCAATGTCTAGCCTTGAAATTTCGACTAGGAGGAGCTCGATATTCAACAACCGCATCCAAGAGACAGCGCACCAACAGTTTGAGATCCCTCTTGCGTATCGGAATAAGTCGCCCCTATGGAAAGAACAAGGCGCTCAAAATTTCAACGAGATCTACTCCAACCCCGGGACCACGTACCCTTTACGAGATCCGGAAAATTCTGTGGGCAATGCTCAATTCAAGGAAAAGGTTCTCATTTGGGCACATCGAATATATAGCAGTTTGTTGGCCTCGATCGAGGAGACTCGGCGACACTCGCCTAATGGCTCACAATACCCCTATCTGCAACCTCCACGGCGACCTTATCCATCTTGGTCCTATAATCAGAGCCGTGGGAGCCGATCGCATCACAACACCAGGTCTCCGAATCATGCACCTTTAGCGGAAGGCAGCCACAACACGGAAGTTGGTTCGCAACACCACAATCGCTACATAAAGGATTTACCGGATGGTCGTGCATCAGCAGCCCACTCTCTACCTAGTCATTCGCCTTCGCTCTCAGTCGGACAGTCTCGACAGAGGTGGCAGCCGCGAGACGGCTGTCTTAGGTCCCATCAACATACCTCACAGCCCAGCTATGTGCCGCCTCAACTTGCTGTAGACAGGCAGGCCAACTCCCCACAAGCTGCAGCCGCTTATGCCGTGGATATGCTTAGTAGGCTTTGTCAAGAAAGTGGATTGGAGTGGACGGATGGGATGCTGTTGACCGGCTGTCTAGCATACGGCTTAGGCGACTACAACAAAGCTATGAAGTGGTATTGTAAGATTTTACATCAAGATCCCGACAATGTTGAGGCCATGTCGAACTTGGCTGCTAGCTTACTTGCTCTTAATCGAAGAGAAGACGCCGAGCAGTATTGGTTCCGTTCTGTTAAGCTTCGACCAAGTTATTTCGAAGCTATCGAACACTTGATTGGTCTCCTACACGAAGGACATCGCGGACGCGAAGCAGTAAAGGTTATTGAATATGTTGAGCATGCCCTTCGAGTCGATGAATGCGCAAGTGCTCGTGGGCAGAAGCATGAGAGTCTTGGAGAACATGGTTCTGACTCCCCTAGCACCTATGCCTCTGGCAACCCCGATCACACAGCTACCGGCGGCTATGGGTCTAGTGGCTACGCCATACCGCCATCAGACAACGGGCGACTGCTTGCTCTTGTTCACGGCAAGGGCAACATGCTCTACCAGCTGGGAGACAATGCCGGCGCTGCTCAAGCTTTTGAAGATGCAATACTGATTGGTGCTGGAAGGCGTAATCTCGGTATACAGGGTTTGATCAGGACGACCTTGGCTGTCTTCTCAGAACACCCGCGCATGGGATCCGCGAATCCCCATGGACTATATGGTGCGGACGAGCCGATATTATTGCCACCCAACGTGGCATTGGAGACCTCACGCCTTGTATTTCCCCCACAAGGCAGACTCCCCGGTCTAGATAAGGTACCTGATGGATTTGCTCATAAGGCTGCAGTCTCCATCATCAGCAATTCTCTGTTGTCCCTTGCCAAAATCTACCAAGATGGTATGTCCTCTAGCGGAGCTGCAGCCACTTCCCCAAGGGCCACGTCGCGAGTGCAGGAGATACTAGCGCTTTACTACCTCTCGCTATCTCTTCAGCCGAGCCCTTCCACTGCTAACAATGTCGGAATTCTTTTGGCGAGTGTGCAGCAGTCCGCTCGATCCAAGTCGAACAATAAGTCAAACGCCTCGCACACTTCAACGATCCCTGGAGTTGTGCCTGGTAGCGGAATTGCCTTGGCACTTGCATACTATGACTACGGTTTGAAACTCGACACGCGTCACGCACACTTGTACACAAATCTTGGCAGCCTCTTCAAGGACATCGGTCAGCTGAATGCCGCGATAAAAATGTATGAGAAGGCTGTCGACTGTGACGGCAGCTTTGACATTGCTCTTGCTAACCTGGCCAACGCTGTTAAAGATCAGGGCAAAGTCAGCGATGCAATCACCTATTACAAAAGGGCTGTTCAGTCGAATCCAGACTTCGCGGAGGCTGTTTGTGGCCTTGCGAATGCATTGAATTCCGTGTGCAATTGGAGTGGTCGCGGTGGAATCAATCGCTTGGGCAACAATCGAGATCGCTGGCATGTGGATGAAAACGGAGATTTGTATGACTCCAAAAAGTCTCTCATTGCAAGCCACGGATGGATTGCACGAGTCGTTGCTATAGTCGAGAAGCAGCTTCGAGATGGGGAAAGCTGGGGTCAAGGTGTGCTTCACAGCGTTGGTATTCAACAGATGCTCCAGCAGCTGGGTGCAGCAAGCTCTTCCTATGGTGGTAACAAAATTACTCAGATACTGTTGAGGGATACCTTGGATGAATGGGCCGAGGAACAGTGGGAAGGGGCCAAGGTTGTGCGGCTGGTCGAACGAGCTACCAAGAACCTCTCCCAGAAAATCTACAGACATCAGTACGTTGACAAAAAACCGATCCCAGCGAGCTTCCGCTCTCGGCCGCAGCTTCCGGCAGCTCTCGCGGTTCCTAGCGCACCAACCGTGCTACCCTTCCATACCTTCACTTGCCCGTTGTCGGCAAAACAGATTCGCAAGATCTCTCAAAGGAATGGACTGAGAGTCTCTTGCTCAACACTGCGAGCGCCTTGGCTTCCTGCGGAAGTATATGATCCTCCAGCACCCCCGAAACCACATCTTAATGTTGGCTATATCTCATCGGACTTTAATAACCACCCGTTGGCACATCTTATGCAATCCGTCTTCGGTTTCCATGACCGAGGTCGTGTCAAAGCCTTCTGCTACGCAACGACTGCTAGTGATGGCTCTGGACATCGTCAGCAAATCGAGCGGGAAGCACCAGTCTTTTACGATGCTTCATCATGGTCGATTGATCGTCTAGTCAGCCGAGTCGTTGCCGACGGCATTCATATCCTTGTCAACCTGAACGGCTACACACGTGGCGCACGAAACGAAGTGTTTGCAGCTCGTCCGGCTCCCATTCAGATGTCTTTCATGGGATTCGCTGGTACTATTGGTGCCGAGTGGTGTGATTACTTGCTGGCAGATAAGACCGCAATCCCACCTCAAACGCTCAGGCCTTGGAGAGGAAACGTTGATCTGGTAGACCAAACTAAGGACTGCAACAATGATAACGACCAGGATGATTGGGTCTATGGGGAGAACATCATCTTTACGAAGGATACCTTCTTCTGTTGTGACCACAGGCAAAGTGCCCCGGACTCTCAGGAACCGTTGATCAGCTGGCCAGAAGAACAACGGAGGCGATGGCAAATGCGTAAAGAGCTGTTCCCCTATCTAGACGACGAGACTGTCATCCTTGGCAACTTCAACCAACTCTACAAGGTTAGCAACCCCTACGAATCCTATCGAGTTCTTTGAGCTCTACTGACATGTCAGGATGGACATAGATTGAGCCGACTACGTTTAGAACATGGCTCCGCATTCTATCTCGCATCCCCAAAGCCGTCCTTTGGCTCCTCCGATTTCCCGACCTTGGCGAAGAGAATCTAAGAGAGACGGCAATGCGCTGGGTCGGTGGTGAAGTTGCATCCCGGATCATCTTTACAGACGTGGCACCCAAGCACCAACATATCTCTCGTGCCCGCGTCTGCGACTTATTTCTCGACACACCCGAGTGTAACGCCCATACCACAGCTGCCGACGTGCTTTGGTCTGGAACGCCGTTGCTGACACTACCAAGATACGAATACAAGATGTGCTCGAGAATGGCTGCTTCAATTCTCAAAGGAGCCCTTCCCAAAAACGCTGAAGGAGATCGGGCTGCCGAAGATCTGATTGCCGACAGCGATGAAGCGTACGAGGAGCTGGGTGTGGAACTCGGTAGCGATCTCGTGTATCCCACCGAGGAAGGCATACGGGGAATGGGAAAAGGCAGGCTGATGGAGTTGCGCAAGTTGCTGTACGAGAGCCGCTGGACAAGTGCTTTGTTTGATACTCGACGTTGGGTTCGAGATTTGGAAACCGCGTATGAAGAGGCGTGGCGTCGATGGGCCGCAGGAGAAGGAGGGGATATTTGGTTATAAGAAGAGGTCGTCTTTGCTATTTTACACGAAGTTATGACTATGATGTATGGATTAGCGAAGGTTATTTAGCGATGGAGTAAGAGGAGGGATTTTGGGACAATTGAGCGATACGCTTAGGGTATATAACAGCAGCAGCGAAGTGCTCGCTCTGTAGCGGAAAGTTGTGGGAATATCTCATTTGGGAAATAGAAGAAGCGCTGGTTTGCTCCGAGATATTATGGCTGTTGTTCAAATTGGGAGGAGCGAGGAGAATCGAAGATGATGGAAAATAATGCAACGATGCCGACATCTTAATCGTCCGAACACACAAATGACCTATGAGCTTGTACTACCTGTGCTCTCATGTTCCTTACAGCAATAACTGGTTGCACCAACATAAGCCTCCACTGCTACATCAACCCACCCAATCCTGCCGAAGAGTGTCGAGTCGCAAGTCTCCTGGCCCACCCAGCCTTTGCGAATACCCCCCCAAACTTGTCATTTTCGCCCATGCCTACGCATAATTCTGACAAAGCCATACTGGATCGAACAGAGTAAACAAATCCAAGCGTCTCGTATTTCCTTTGCTGTCGATGGAGGTGAAATCATGGACGAGGGTTGTTTGAATCTGATGCGATTTGATCGGGAGTATGCACATGGTAAGATGCTTATCGCGCGACGAGCCAGCTGAGCCGTTCCTTTGGGTCAAGATTTCGACCCGAGAAGAAGATTGTTCCATGCGACGATTGACAAATCTTCAAAGGTCAAACATGGACATCCATGATGGTCTGGACCAGGCTATTCAGGGTTTTGGGGGATGGGGCGTTGGAACGGGTGGCTACTTGCTACCACGTCTGCATCTGCATGGACTACTGTATGAAACATAAAGTTCGTAACGCCATGAGGCGACTCTCGGCAACCGCGTTGGACTACTGCACGTCACACGGATGTTGAATCATCGTGTCCATATAATTATGACGGGATCTTGAAGCGAGGTACGGAGTAGAGTGTACTGTAGACATGCGGATGATTATCTAATTCTCTCATGCGACGAAGGAATAGGACAACTCGATGCGGAGGTACGACCATTTTGATGCGCAAGGACAGACTCGGTTGCGAGCTAACTTGAAGAAGAGGAAAAGCACTTGGAAGAGGAGAGAGGAGAGAGGAGAGAGCGTTAGTGCATTTAATTTAGAGGCAAAAGACGTTGGGAGGATCGACATGCAGCAGCAGCAGCAGCAGCAACCTGGGAATCATTGACATTGACATTGACGTTACGCGGCTCGACGGAACTCAATCTGAGCCGGAGGAAGGTGCAGGATCGCAGGGATCTCCAGGGATCTCCAGGGACCCAAAAATTGCTTTAAGGTATGCACCAGGCATCAAGCAAGGTTGATCTTCGCTATTTCATAAAGCACCCCTGGAAGTCATCATCATTTCAGAGCAGTTCGAGACGCACGGAGAATCGTTCCAAGAGCCGTCGAAAGTCTCTCACAGTGTTGACCATGAGTGCCGCTCATCGGTCGATCAAGAGGGAATCTATCCAGGCGATATCGACGGTTATTGGCGCGTGAATTGATTGATGGCTCTCTCCCGTCACCTTTCCGCCGTCAAATGGCTTCTTGAGACGATGCAACATCTGCGAGGCGAGACCATAAAGAGATAATATTGGCGAAGCCGGGCATCTCCACAGCCACGGAGGCTCCGTTGTAAGCATCTGAGCACCGAGTTGCATACAGAAACCGTTTATCACTGACGCACTGACACAAGTATTTAAAGGCGTCGCCTTTATTCTTTACATGTTCATTGTCCGTCATCCCCTTTTGTTGTCGTACTCGTGGGGGGAAATAAGGTACAAACGAAAAGGGGTTTCGAGAATGTTTATCGCATTGCCGCGACAGGGCAAACGCCACCCTTTCCAGCCAGTAGGAGTGGCCCGAGCTTCTCCATGCTGCTGATCGAGATTTCAACGGCTTTAATTTCACTTGCACCAGTTGTATGGTAACGCAGGAGGCTCAGACGAGTCGGTATGGAAAAGAAAAGGCCCGAGATGGAGATTGTCGATGGAACGAATCAGGTGGGACGACCGTTGAGCGAACTGACGCCACATTTGCCATTTTGGAGCTGACTGTCTGAACTAAGTGTTGGGAGAGTTTGGAGTCGGAGGATTTGCGATAGACTAGCTTGCATTGGGAATTGATGAAAGTTTCCAATTCTTCGACCATCGTTGATTCGCTCTTCCCGCTCATCGATCCAGACCCCCTGCAATCTGCCTCTCCTGTCCGATCCTAGCGCGTCCATGCAGGCGGTAATATGGTACGTGGTTCGTAGCACTACAAAGCCCACCATCACGATACATATTCCTGCATATGCACTAAAGCACAAGCCAACGTGTCGTGTCAGGGGAAGGGGAAGAAGAAGGGGAAGAGGAAGAGGAAGAGGAAGAGGAAAATGGCCCTCCCTCTCGCTCATCTTCGCTCGACCTCCCACGCGCATCATGCGGCCGCAGGTCCCGCTTCTCTCCTTGTGCCGAACATGCTATCTCAGACTCCATCCACTACAGTCGCGCAAAGATGCGCAAAGTGAGGACTTGAGATGTCGCATTTTTAATTTCCAACGTGAGAGGAGATACGTGCCAAGGCTCCCGCGGAGTTGAATGCGCGCATGATTTGATTCCACACCCATGCTCGTTCGCGAAGTTCGATAGCAACGGATGAAGGGAGAAGTGAGTGAGATAGATCCCTTGGAGAGGCTTGAAGCTTGCAACGGCTGCTGTGGAGACTAGACTTTTGGCGTTGAGAGTTGCCGAAGGCGTAGACGAAGCATACTCCGTACAACGCTCTCTCCCTTTCCCTTTAGCAATCCTTGCTTGCGCCAATAACAATCCTGTTACAGGCGGCGCGAGGTGGGATGACATTTCCTGGCTGGTGGTGGCCGGGTCAAATAGCGAATGGACTAAGGTCTAGACCTGTCTCGACATCAGACCTAGTCACCCCAGCAAACCCGGCAAGATGCCTCGTTTCCCGTCATCGAGCATGACATCTGCATGCACTAAGGCAAAGTCCTTGGCACTGTACCACTACACTAACACAACCTCGACGAGCCTAACAGAATTGGCCGGCTGAAAATATTGCGCTGAATGCGGCTTAGTCAGCTTGGCTCGGTCAAGCTCACATGCTCAATTCGGAGTGGTTGGCGAGAGGACGCCTTCAACCGTTGTCGCGCAATATACAGCACCGCGCTGCCATCATGCTAGAGGCTAGGGGCTTGAAACTTGTACCCGACGAACCTCCAGCATGATACCGAGTATGCATGATAGGTTGAGAATCAATAGTGAAGAGAGCAAGCAGCACATATCACAAATCTAAGCCGATGAAAGTGAAAGTCATGAGGGCTGATCATGATTTATCAGGCAGACAACAAGTGGTGCCATAGAAACCCGTTTCGACTGGACGTCAATGCGGTTACTCCTCATTCCTGCTCCATCCTTATCCGGCCTGGTCTTGGGAGATCTCTATGTACTTTACCATTACCTGACTTATTACTGTATCAATACCAGTCTGTATTACACCATCCCACACCAGGCTAGTTCAGTACCCTTGTTGCGCATCATCATCGAGATATCTGGCTAATCCTAGTACATGCCGGGACTACCTATTCAAACAAGTTCATCCTACTACGATGGCGCTTTCCTCACTTCTTCATTCGTACAAGCACCGCCGTCCAATTCCCCAAATTAGCACCATCTCAAAGCCATCAACTGACGCGCCTACCCTTTCTCGACCGAAGACTCACGAGCTTGTCCATTTTCCCTCAACTTTCTCACCACTCTTTCCTGTTTTGCTCTCACCAACTACGAAAACGAGACCTGTGACGAGTGGGCAACGACGAAACAGCGCAGACACTACTATTGAGATTTCCCCATGAACCGAGCCTTACAATATACAAGCAAAAGCCAAGCTAAAGCCTCCTTCGTACTAGCTTTTCAACCTTCGCCCTACCCTCTTCCATACTTTCCACTCCATCTTGAGGGTGAATTGTATATTCACATACCCTGGGGCTGGCATTGTAGCACACTTTACATCGGTTGCCCCTCAAACCCTCGAAACCCTTCGAACACTGTTTTGATTTCTCTTTTTAACTCGTTTTCCACCCACGTTCATGCACCGTTCATCGATTAAATCATATGCGCCTCGCCATTCTTAATCCATGTCTTAGAAAAAGCGATCATCTTTCGAACATAGCTTTGTACGTTGGTCATGTCCGCTCTCCTCTAAGACACTCAAATTCTTACAGCTCTCCTCTATCAAGATCCCTGAAGCGCGAGCCAGTAAGGAGCAAGCCAACAGCATGCAAGCCAACCAGATGCACGCCAACTTGGTTGAGGATTTCAAGCTCAAGCACAACAAGGGACCTTGGTCTCCAGCCGAAGACCACGAGCTCATCAAACTCGTCCGCACTCAAGGCGCTCACAGTTGGGTGAGGATAGCGCAAGGTATTAAAGTGAGGACCGCGAAACAATGTCGAGAGCGCTATCACCAGAATCTCAAGCATTCCTTGACTCACAATCCCATCACGCCGGAGGAAGGTGAGGAAATTGAACGGCTTGTCTCCGAGATTGGGAAGAAATGGGCGGAAATCGCACGGCAGCTTCCTGGTCGCAGCGACAATGCTGTCAAGAACTGGTGGAACGGTGGCATGAATCGCCGACGCCGGATGGTTGTTCGACGGGAGCAGGGCAACGCTCCTGGCCGCTCAGCCTTTGACGAAAACCTTGAGTCTCCATCGTTTGCTCGACCTGTACCACCTCCTACTCGACCACTCATGGTGCCAACCTCTCGACGGAGAATCGAACCTCCGTTGACCTCACCAGCTAACTCTGAAGTCTCAATGGCGGACTCTCTGGGCGAGGCTCCCTCTCTCACGTCCGATGCCAGCTCTCATCTCTCGATGTCTTCCCCACATGCGTACGCACACACTCACCATCACCACCATGCGTACCCTCCCCCTCCTCCAGGAGTCCCGCATCGAGACTATTGGGGACACCCCCCAATTCTAGGAAGCAGCAGCTATTCGAACAACACTCGCGCCACTACAGCATACGATCGGTCACTACCAGCCTGGAGCTACAACGAGACGTCTAAATTACCTTATGGTCAACCACAGTCGCACCAACGTCTGCAACAGTTTGCCGATGTGGCAACCACAAGGTCTCCCATAAGAAATGCAAATACACAACCGATGCTACCGAGTCAGAACCAGACTCCTCGGAACCAGATTCCATCGTACCGAGAATTGGTGCACAATACCCATAGTCACCCCGGGCCCCCAGCGCTTTCAATTCCACAGTCTACTTCGAGCGAGTCTGGTATGCGTCCACCGCTAGAGTTATCTACACAAGACCACCGAGGACACATGGCCCCGGCTACTCGCTCGTACACTGCTCCTAGTGAATCCCTCAATCAAACAGCATCATCATACGCTCCTCTCGCTCCGACTATAGAAAGCTCACTGTCTGCATCCAACACTGTCCCCAGGGTCTCACAGTCAGCAACGCCCAATGCGACGGCGGTGAACGAGCCCGAGGCGTCGCAGCCAGAGAGGAAGCCGATGAGCGTATCTTCACTCCTGACTTAAGGTCCTGGCCGACCCCTATCCCGGTCCCTTTTTTACTTGTAGTCCTACATAGAATGGGCTTTGTTCGATCTGCGCTGCCTGGTTGTGGAGTTAATGCTTTCCGGGCGTCAGCTTCTGGAGACTAAGACTCTGGGCCATGGTGCACTATCGATCTGTCCTTACGACTTTCCACGATCATGCTATTCAGTACAATACCCCTATGCCACCGGCGTGTTATCGATCCGCACGGTGTGCTTTGAAAGCTCGGAGTCAGAAGACGGATATATGGTTTGAAAGGCTTCGCTGTTCATCAACATAGAGATGTTCTCGGAGTTTGCACTGCTAATCGACTATGAATCCGCTTGTACATAGAAATCGCTACCTATACATACTTAGCTCTACAGACACAAAGGTTCCTCATCGTACTCGCGCTTTTGAACACTGTCTCTCTGCTTTGTCAATCCTTCTTTCGAAAAAAGCCTCTACAGGGATATCTTCTTGCACCCACTCGTTCACATACTCCGTAGCCCAAGCTAACCACCAGATCTCTCGAGCCCTTCACCATATAAAAAAACCCCCCTGGCGGCGGACATGGAGGCCTCCGACGCCTCGCCCCACCCGCGACATCTCAGAAGCTCTTGTGAAACCTTCCAAAGCCTTTGCCAAGAGACTGCGTACCCTTGAGATTCACCATGAACTCTGTCAGCATAGCCTCGGCACCAATGATACCACCCAGATCTCCACCGTGCGTCCCCACCATCCGCATTCAAACGGGGCCTCTCAGTGCACAGCCTTTCCATCATAAGGCTTACACATTCAGCACCCCTCGTACCCGGACGGCGACGGAACTCAAATATAACCGTGTACCCTGGTCAAAGGTCTTCCCGTAGCGCCATTCGGTCTGTCGCGGATCTCTGTTCTGAATATAAGGGAACGCTTTGGACTTAGCTCCCCCCGATCTGCTGCTTTGCTTGGTTCGCCGTCTTGAGATTTTGCCTGAAAACAAAAACTGCCACTCCACCAATTCAATGTTTTTGCCCGAAAGCCTTGTCGCTCACTTTGACGCCTGTGCGGGTCCTTTTCCCGTATAATGCAGGACGGGTTCAACGAATGGGAAGCCGTGGAATTAACGAGAAATGACGCAGGGCCAAAATAGAAAACCGAGGGACCCGCTTGAGCCACCACCGTACAGCTATCAATGCCTTGCCCGTATCGTTCGAAACCTCCACAATGTCAGAACCAGTACCGTGCATTGTAACAAAAGCTTGCAGTTATTCATACAGTCGACGGTATTGCTTGATGCAGGCTTGAGAAAGCAAGAGACGCAAGAAATTGGTTTAGGAAAGGTGCTGCGTGGGCGTGACGGTCAAGAACAGAATTTTCTGGTGGCGACTGTCTTGAGTCTTGGCAAGTTGTCGCTGGTTGTCGCAAGTTGTCATTTCACCCTTCAGATGTACGAAACAGCATCTGTTGAATGTAAAACGGTGCTATCTATTCTACCGACTACAATTGCATGCGGATTCCTCAAGGATGACGCCTGTAGCTCACTCTCATGGGCGGCAGAACAGAAAAGTTCGCGGTATGAACAACAAAGCAGCAGCCACTAAGCTCACCAGGCAGTCAATCATTCCATGAATATATAAGGGTACAAGTAATAGCAGTGACATTCCAGCTCGAGAGAAAGTTTCCAGCCTCCTCAAGACACTTGGAACATTATAAGCTTTCCCAAACGGTGAAGTTGAACGCCAAGCAACCGCCGCTAGGCCGCAATGGGCGCTGTCAGACATGTTCAATTCACGACAGCCTTGAACTGATATACAACCCACCTTGAGGAGCTGTAAGAAGATGTCGCTCGAGGACTTATTCTGCATGAATTGCAGAGAACGCTGTAGTACTTCAAGAATGGCCATAGTACAGCGATATCGAGAAGCACCATGCAATTTCAATCATCTTCATTTGATGACAACTCAACACAGCGGGAAATCGTTTCGCTGCTGTCGCCAATGCCCAAAGAGACAAGTGCATCATGGAACAATGGCATTGCACAAGGATCAATAATATGCCATAGTTTCGCAATGGTGAAGGTTGTATTGTCAATAGGGAGGGGGCAGAATGAACAATAGAATACGAAACATTGGCAATGTGGAAAAACCGAAAAAAGGGAGGCTGGGAGCAGAATCTTCATCCACCGTACAATGCTATTGTCGGTCCCACCACGCTCTCATGACTATGCGCCTACAACCTTTCTTCTTTCTCTTCTTTTCTCTTCCCTCTCCATACGGCTGCGCAGTATGAGCTTTGCAACAACTTCTTGACTTCTCTTTCTCAACATCGTTTGGGCTGGCCCACCATTATCTAGTTCTCCTTAATTTTCATTTACACACTTCTAATACATACAATCTCTCGACGCAGTGCGTCGACCGCCAATTGAGTCAGTGGAGCCAGCTTCCACTTAATTTCTTCCCCTTTTCACTACAACATCCTTGAGACGCAGGTCGTCTTCGCCGGTCGAAAGTCTTTTCGTGCAGTGCACAGCATATTAGCATAATTCTCCCGATCTTAATCATAAACATGAGGCCGTCTAAGATTCTCAACACCATGACCCCGTTCCATTTTGAGGATAATACTGCAGGTAGTTCCGTAAGTGAACAATGGCCACTCTTCACCTATGTTCGAAGCTGACACACGAAGGAGAATTGCCAAGAGGTCTTCCTCCCTGCCTTCAACAGCACGGCGGATTTTGAAAGCTTTCTCGGCAATCTCCAAGCCACTCATACCAATGCATCACGGTATGGGGACGGGACTATGAACCCAACAAACCTCTACAACGATCCAAATCCTGCAAACTTCGAGTGGAACGCCCTTGACGGGACAGTGAATCCAGCACAACTCAACAGCGGAGGCCCGAGCCCCACCATCATCGATTGGAACGACTTTGACGTCTTTGAGAACCCAGAATATTCATTAGCTTCAGGGGCAGGGTTTGAACAACCGCCATTCGCGAGGCCGGCACCCAACGTCGAAGGCGTAGTGAAGTCCTGGCACAAGGGCTCAATTGCATCGAACGAGGAATATTTCGACTCCAAAAAAGCCGCATTGCCAGCAGAGCATACTTCCCTTGGGCTGAATGAGGGGCTCACTCTGGAGAACACGGCTGCACAGAAACATGCGCCATCTCGACATGATCCTTTTTCATACCCTAGCACACCGATACATCAGTCTTCTGAACTCTTTTCTGCGCCACCTCAAGTTGGGCTTCAGGATGCAAGCTCTGAGAGCGGTGATTGCCTGAGATGTGATAGACCTGACGATTTCGACCATATGGTGCAATGCGACAACACCAGCAAACACGGAGCCAACAAGGGGTGGTTCCATTACAGCTGCGTGGGCTTGCCGACATCCACTGCACTGAACGAAAACGAATCATGGTATTGCGAAGCATGCCAGGCAACAACGCCTTCGCCTGGTAGCCCTGGCTCTGATGATTATGTGGCATCCACAGATGACGATAATAAATCGGTTGGAGATTACACTTACGAAGACAACAAGAAATCCTCGAAACAAGGACGGATCGTCCACTCCAGGTCAGGCAAGACCGGCACTCCGGCATCTCTTCTACCCAACAACGATGGCTACCAGGTCACCAAGAAGGCCCAAAAACCTCAAGCTGAAAAAGCTACCTCTTCACACAAGGTCTCATCCAAAAAGACTTCTCCCGCTAAGCCTAATAAAGCTGGTAGTAGAGCGAAGGCCATTCCCTGGAACCAGCATGAGAAAAATGCGGCGATGACAGTGATGGGTGAGATCGTGACCAAGCAGGTTCCAGGCTATAAAACCGAAACGAGGTGGCAGATAGCCTCTGACCGAATGCTGGAGCGCTTCAATGTTTCCAGAACGGGGCCCATGGTGAAAAATTACTGGAATCGTGAAGGCAGACGGGACTCAGGAGTCGATGAGAGGAACAAGCCAGACCCCGACCGGATGGTTACAGGTGTACAAGATCCTGGGAAGAGGCGAGAAGCCCGAAAGGCTAAGGGCAAGGACCAACGTTCAGCCTCCGCAATTGCATCGAAGGAGAACAATAGCAGTGGCGGCGTCAAGCGCAAAGGCCGTGATGATGATGAAGCCGAAGATTCTGATAACGAGCCATTACTGAGGAAGCGTCAAAAGAGACAGCTTGCTCCTCCGCCAAAGACCGATCAGCAAGAGGGCATTGGCAGCAGCCACTTTAAGCGCACGGGGCGTGACGATGATGAAGACGATGATTCTGATGAGGAGCCATTACTGAGGAAGGGTCAGAAGAATCGTCCTGCACCTGCGCCAGAATCCGATTATCAAGCTGGCAAAGGCAGCCATGACCTCAAGCGCAAGGGGCGTGACGATAACAATGATGAAGACGAGGAATCTGACGACGAGCCATTAGTGAGGAAGCGTCAGAGGAAGCGTCAGAGGAGAGACGCAACACTCGATGAGTGATGGTGAACGAGTGGAGATTTTCGGAGTTATGGCCTTGGGTATCTTCGATATTGGGCTTCTCTTTCGGTCCACGGCGTTCGGAAGGGATCAAAAGTCATGCTTTCATAATGTAACAATTCAGACAATCTTTCTTCCACGCTTCTTCCACTGCTGGAATAAGGACCCTACGACATCGTCCAGCAAAACTGTCTTGGCTGTACTTACTTCATCTGGACTAGAAGTAAGCTAGAATCGGCCCGCTACAGGCAAAAGTCACTTTGGTGTCAGTTTCAATCCCATTGACCAAGCTACTATTACAACTGAATCTACAGCATTCGTTTTTTTCCAACACCGTTCAGCATGGAAGTCTCATACCCTCAATCAGCATTACCTCATATCTCGGACATGGACTACAACACCGATGTGACAGCTATGGACAGCATGGATGTGGATGTGGATATGGACATCGATCTGGGGCCAATTGACGACGGAGAGTTCACAGGAGTTGTAAGACCGGACTCCAACACAGCCCAAGTGAGCTTAGAGCTTATTTTTCTGCCCAGCAGCGTGATCAATCAGCTCTCACCACCTTACGAATGCAAAGCAACGGCGTTGATACAACTCAGATATCCGGCAATGAGTCTGAGACTGCAACGCCGACTCCTCACAAAGTCTACATTCGTGGACTGGACGACCTCACTACCCATGACATCAAACGCTTCTCATCAGACCATTTCCCTGACCATGCTCCTACACGAGTGGAATGGATCGACGACTCCTCCGCGAACATCGTTTTCGAAAATCCTGCAGCTGCAATGGACGCTCTTGAATGCTTTACCCTTGCAAACAACGATGGCGTCTCGTTCCCGAATCTACAGTTACGGCCTGCCAAACATGTGTCCACACATCCAGGGTCAAGTTTGCAAGTACGGATGGCTATCTTCACCGACCAGAAGCGTCCGCGGGCGTACGAAGCGAGCAGATTCTACATGATGCACCCTGAGCACGATCCAAGAGAAAATCACCGTCGCAATACATCATACAATAATAGCGACTATCGCAACAGGAGGTATGGCGACGATGAACACAGGCGTCGAAGACAAAGAGGTCAAGAGGAAGGGTTTGATGCATCCATGTATGATGACAAAGGCTCATCCAGTAAACGCGGCTCGATGGGTTCATCTCCAGACGACGATGGGAGCTCACGCCATCGACGTCTTGGTGACTCGTATCGGCCAGCAAGGAGGGACAGGAATCGCACGTCGCGTGACCGTAGCGCCTCACCAGGTCGTCGACAACGTACCCCGCCTCCTTCCTACCGAACACGCGATCCACAACCTTTCCCGGATGAAAACAAAGGCAAAGAGCTATTCCCGTCAAAGTCAGCTACTGATGGCAAGCGCAACGGTGTCGGCAAAGACCTCTTCAGCAACAAGATGCTTGCACAGGGTCTCAAGAAGGAACTCTTCCCTCACAAAACCAATTCCATCAATCACCGCCGCTCTGATGCCTTCGATGCTGCGGATGAAACGGCAGATCTATTTACGAATGGACTCTCCGTACCTTTCTCAGATGGCACTAAATCAAGCAAAAGCTTAGCTGATCGGATCTCCAAAGCACCCTATCTCTCTTACGGTCGTTTGAATTCACCAGTCTCAGAAAGATCAAAAGCCACTAGCGATGACGGCATCAACATTCGAGGGGCTTCCGGTCAGCAGGATCAAGGATTCTCAATACGTGGTGGCGCTGCAGCCGCTGGGACGATCAAGGAGTTGTTTCCAGGGAAGCAGATTGGCAATGCTGGCAAGGAGTTGTTCGCCGGGAAGCTGGACGGTCGAGGAGGGCGGAGGAACAAGGCGGAGGATCTATTCTACTGATGGGCGGCATCCTCAAAATCTCCTTCCATCACATGCAGCATCATTCGGGCGCAACGCTAGTGATGGATAGTTTCTCCCACAAAGATTGATGCCTTTCTCTCGTTTCGAGCTGGCAGGGCATCTAAAAGCGCAATGCAACGTCGATTTTTATTAGCGTGGCGTTCAGGATAAATACCCCATGTCAATTAGCAAAATCTACGCTCCACTACAAACAATTACGAAGCTCATGTCAATTTTGACATTGGCAGGGCATGTCCATTTATAGTGAACACGCCGTGTGATGTCGTAGCATTTCTCCTTGATAAGACACGAAAGTGGACATCCACAGATCTTCATGTCCATCCATCGCCGTCATGCCAGCCACTGACTCGCCTGCCATCATTGTAGCCCGATTTCTCAAAGCAAATCACTACCACGATGTGAGTACTTAGTCTTCGTCACATGTTTGACGCGGCGACTGACAAACATACTTTGGTGTAGACCCTAGATGCATTTATTCGCGAAGCTGGTTTGCCGCCCGACGCAGGCACAATTGAAAAGGGGGACTTGACGATGGAGAAGATCCTTGAAGAGAAGAAAGTCTTTGATCTAAGCCTGAATTTCGAAAAGGTGAGTGTTGGAGTGGGAGATAAGGGATGGAGTCATCCAGGTCAGTTTCTCGTTTGCATTTTCACCTTTTTGTCTTTGCTATTCATCATGCCCTTCTAATTTCTTTGCTTCAGCGCCTTCGCAGCCTAGTCACGTCTCTACTCTGCCATCTGCTGCCAATGTCCTGCATGTGTCCATCGAATCCTTCGAGGATGGGTCTTTCTCGCAAGCTCCTCAGCAATTACTTTTCACCACCACTGCTGATCGTCGGCTGCACATTCTGTACCCAGACTCCAATTTCTCCTTGGAAAGGTGTATAGGCCATCTCCAGGATTCTCCTATCCTCTCCTGTGTTCCTTTGGGCAAGACGTATCTGACTACGATCTCCTGTGGCATGTCCGGTCAAGTCGTACTTTATGATCACAAAGAAGATAAAGTGCTTGAAGAACGGAGAGACCACAAGAAGTACGTGGTCAAAGTTGCTGTTTGGGAGAATGAGTGGGTTGCTACTGCTGGGTGGGATGCCAAAGTTTTTCTATACAAAATCTCATCGGAGAATGCTCTACTATTAGGATCACCCGTGGCTGTCGTTCATTTTCCAACAAATCCAGAAACCATCACATTCATCAAACCCCCAGATCTGGATCAGACCATTCTGCTGGTCACGCGTCGAGACTCGACATCATTGTATTATTACTCGCTGCCAACAACAGACGAACTTTCGATGCCAACATCAGAGCCAGCAGAGTTGGAGCTGCTAGGATTGCAAAACCTTGCTCCTCACTCAAATGCATGGATAGCATTCTCGCCATCCTCCGTCGCCGTCTGCCCTACAGATCCAACGCTACTGGCTGTAGCAACATCCGCCGTCCCTCATATGAAACTGATCCTTGTCCGGCTGTTAGTCCCATCGTCTGCAGCTGTTGTGGACCCTACCACCCAGGTAGCTCAGACCCGCGCAAATCTTGCCATCCAGGACAAAGAAGATACTGCAATCCAGGTACATGTCAGTACCTTGGCGCCACAGACACCTTACTCGACACCGCAAGTTGTCTGGCGGCCTGATGGATCCGGCGTTTGGGTCAATGGAGACGATGGGGTCTTGCGAGGGTTGGAAGCCAAGACAGGAAAGATCGTTGCTACCCTGAAAAACGGGCATGAGCCGGGAAGTAAGATCAGGAGCATTTGGTGTGGCACGGTGAACGTGGGTGAAGGGACACAGGAGTGGGTAGTAAGCGGAGGCTTTGATCGGAGATTAGTGGTCTGGAAGCCAGACGAGCGGAAGTAGATCAATGTTTATATAATAATATGAACAGATTGCAATTGAGTTAATACAACCAAGGCACAAAGCATATGAATGTAACCATTTCTCCATGCACCCTCTCACCATAGTGATCAAGAAGGAGGGTGATTGGTAATGAAAGGGCATGTATCTTGGCACGATAAAGATTATAATCCTTCAGCTACCGCGCATGGGAAAGCGAGCGGAGCTGTACACACATATGCCTTCGCGAACGTGGACATGAAAGCGGCATTGGGAGAATTGGCCTTCCTCTGAGGCACATCCCTGGCTCCGTACTCTCCAATTTAGGATCAGCTCACATTTATAGTAAGTATTTCTGGCCGGCGAATGGTGAATGTCATGCATTTGACGTCTTCAAGGTACAGACAATCAGGATGACCATAATCTTTCTGTCTGACATGGAGTGTATCCGCACTTTTGCTCCTTTCCCACCACCTGACACTTCTGCCCTATCATGCCGCGTCTCTCTTCCCCTCCTTGACCTCCTTCTGTGAAGAGAGTCAGCGGCCAACACCGGCTTTAGTGAGTGAACCGTAGCACGTACCAAGGCCTTCATAGTGCCATGCAATGCATGCCTATGGTTGCGTCGAAACTTGGGGTCGGTTCCATTGAGCGAGGGATATCGGTTCGTCTTTGGCTTCTTGATACTATTGATCGCATGAGAAGTCAGTGAGAATTCCCTGAATGGCTCATCCAGTCCACCTGGAGAGGCTGCTCTGCTCCAGTGTACGAGGATAACGTACCCGTTCCTGTGCGCCTTCTTGCTTTGATTATGCTGCGAGGAGTTCTTAGATTCTGCGCGCAGCAGACATCAGCAAACAAATCTGGATAATACGGTGACTGCAAGACTTACTGGCCATGCTGGCGGCGGTAAAGTCAGTGAGAGTCAGAATGTCAGAGGAGGTGCACGTCTTCCAAATCTCGCTTAAGTTTGTGGTGTGGAGATAGAAGGGTTCACCTAGCTCTGGCTACAATGGGACACTCGTAGGGCTGAAGCCCAGGAGGTGCACCCTAGAGCTCATTCTCCAAACCCTAAGCCGGCATGTTCCGGGCACGACTCTTACTAATATCAGCAGCCTTCTCGCCTTTACTTGTACGTCAGTCGAGCTCTACAATTTACGCCAGTGTTCTGACAATTTGCATGCTTGTTTACTCGTATGTACAAGACAAAGTCGAGATCGTATATGACAGGATCGAAGACATGAGAATAGACGCCTCAAAAATTCGCCCAAATATGCAGAAAAAGAACAAGGACAAGGACTTAGATATGTAGAAACGTCAACTCATCCCATGCATGACAATCCACGCTCATTTGACAAGCGCTGGCATAGCTTGCGTTGCTTGCTCAACTGGTAATACTTCCTTGGCTTTAGAAGCTGCGGCTTCGGCAAATTTTTGCAACTTCTCCGATCTGATTCGGCGCATATATGCAAATAGGACAACGAAAAGAATTTCCACTCTATTCACCCGTCAGCACGAATTGGACAGTATCCCCCCCAAGGAAGTAACTCACCTTTCCTTGGTCATCATAAGGAGACCTTGAACAAGGATACCCTTGGTGATCTGTGGAATAATACCTTTGAACAGCGCCAAAGGACCTTCATGCTCAATAATGTAGGACATTACTTCAACGAAGCTTTTGAATGGTTTGCCTTGCCTAGCGGGCGGTGGTCGCGACTGAAGGCCCACCTTTGCAACGATGAGCGGTTGTGTAAATATTGTAGCTAAAGCTTTTGATGCGGCGCCCAGGACTGGAAAGCTGTTAGCAACCTGGCGATGAGGTATAGCTGAGACACGAGTCTTACAGAACGACTCCCATGGCCTAAGACTTGTCTTCCCAGGGAAATATAAATCCCTTAGCCTTTGATACGCGCCGTAAGTGATCGCAGGATTCACCACCAACACCAAGCTTGCCTTTAGGCCTCGCCATAGACCCGTCCAGCCATCTTCGCTGTGTACAACCTCCCTTCCAGTATCTAGCAATCCCTTCTTGTCACATTTGGGCTGCGTCTGCTGGCGCGTAGTAACAACAGATACCGGTATTGTGCATACCTGCGCTATTGCGCCTGCCACAGCTCCTAACGAAAGTTCCGTGGCAGTATTCGGAGGTTTTGGGATGGTCTGGGACGAGACGTAGAATGTGCGGACAACATAGTACCAATAGAAGTAGGCAAAATTGGTAGATGCGACGCCGATCAAGGATCCATTGATTCCAGAGTACAGCCCAAAGACGCCTTCGTCCTCCACGATCTTCCGAATCGCGTCCAGTGAAGAGGTGTAATGCTCTTCGTTGACTGTCAGGGGAGCAGAGTCTGTTTGTTTCCGTTTTACTTGCACCTGGAGCCGTGTCTTAACTCTGCGATTAATATCATCAGCCGCTCGTCGTTGCTCAACTGCAGAGATCGTGGCTCACATGTCCAATGGATAGACAATTGCATTTGCTAGAACGGCGCCAGTGGCCCCTGCCAAAGCGATACCCCATAGGGGCAATGGTGGTTGACCTGCTTTGCCAGACATCACAGGGTAAAGTGGCTATAAACAGTCGCTTCACTTCTGGAGGATGTCGAGCGATCGATGAACGGACGCAGTACTGGTCTGTAAGAAGACCTACGTCGAGAGAAGAAAGGGAAATCCCCGCTTTGACGAAGCCGAGGCTCACCCGCGTTTCATTCATTCCTTTCCATACCATAGTAATTGTTGCGACTTCTTGATTGCAATAACGCGTATAGATCATGATAATGGTCTATACTATCCTGCGAAATACCCTGAGCCCAGTCGATACACATAGGTTGAATTTCGAAAACACATAAAGACTTAGATCCACGGAAAGCCAGATAATTTCATTATGGCCGGCTCAACGAAGATAACTGCTAAGGTCTCAAATAACCATGAATCTGCAAGCTACGGAGCAGAAAAGGCACTCAAGGAACCCATATCTAATCGGGCCACAACGACTCGAGAAAAAATAATACTTCTAAAGAGCTCCAAGCTCCATGGATCCATCTTCCCGCCATGGGAGTCTGTCCCAGAGTCTTCTGAATTTCAATGCCCATCTGACGACGCTCTATTCTCGGATGAGAAAAGTTTCCAACTCTCGAGTGTGCAACTTGAAGTGTTCTGTTGTTGGCGAAGGCCTGGCGAGACTCTAGACGACGCTCATGCTAGCCACGAATTGAAGCCGACCATGCAAGCCGATGGCAAGATTGATCTCGTCCAAGATGTCACGACTGACTGTTCTGTTGTTGCAAGCCTTTGTGCAATCAGCGCTAGAACAGAACGGGGCCATTCTGATATAGTAATATGCAACGTTCATCCTTGCGGGCGCAGCCAACGACAGCCTGAGATATCAGCTAATGGAAAATATGTCCTCAAGCTGCACTTCAATGGCTGCTTTCGAAAGGTTGTCATAGACGATCGGCTACCAGCCTCTCGTACATCACGCACGTTGCATGTTGTTGATCGTAATCGACCTGGTTTGATTTGGCCTGCACTCGTCGAGAAAGCGTACCTCAAAGTCAGAGGTGGCTACGATTTTCCTGGGAGTAATTCAGGTACAGATATATGGGTCTTGACTGGATGGATCCCAGAGCAACTGTTTCTCCAGAGTGATGACATAACACTCAACTCTTTGTGGCGACGAATTTACAATGCTCACAGTTACGGGGACGTCCTCATTACAATGGGTACAGGCAAATTGACGCATTGCGAAGAGGAAGAATTGGGACTGGCAGGTGAGCACGACTACGCTGTTATTGATATGAAAGAGCTCGAAGGTCAACCGTTGTTACTGGTAAAAAACCCGTGGTCTGAAGGGACGGTCTGGAAGGGTCACAACTTCCGTGGTGATGCAGCTTTTGACAACGCGCAAGCATTTGAGGGTCTCCGTATCACCGATGCAACCAGCTCTGGTACGACTCAGCATGAGCCTCTGACGCCAGGGACATTTTGGATGAGTCTCAACGATATCTTTCAGAATTTCGAATCTATGTATCTCAACTGGAATCCTTGCCTGTTTGCCCATAGGCAACACATCCACTTTAACTGGGATCTTGCAAATTCATACAGCCCAGAAGGCTCCTTCACAACCAATCCACAGTATGAAGTGCGCAGCAGTACTGGCGCCACCGTGTGGATGCTCTTGAGCCGGCACTTTGCTTCAACCAGCGAAGTCTCAGCTGAAGCAGAGAAGGCCATTCCTTCGACGAACACAGCACAGGGTTTCATTAGCTTGTATGGATTTGACAACGATGGAGAAAGGATCTTCTTGAATGATGGAGCAGCCATACATAGCCCGTATGTTGATTCGCCCAATACCTTACTCAAGCTAGAGCTTCCAGCAAAAAGAGCGTTTACCATAGTGGTTTCAGAACAAGCGCTGCCCCGATTGATTAACACCTTCACCTTATCAGCATACTCCTTTGCACCTCTGTCCTTCGCCGAAGCTCATGAAAAGTATGCGTATAGTACCCTGCGGCATGGTGCTTGGACACCCTCGACCGCTGGAGGCAATGCAAGCAGCCGGCTGTTCTATCTAAATCCGCAGTTCAGTATCACCTTAGCTGAGACCTCAGAAGTAGCGCTTGTTCTCGAGACTCCAGCCGAAAGCGTTCCAGTCCACGTCAAGCTGGTATGGGCGGGAGGCAGAAAAATCCATTCCATCACTACTCGAGACATTGTTGGCGACAGTGGTGAGTACAGGAAAGGCTGCGCTTTCACTCAGATCCGCGGTGTACCTGCCGGCGTCTACACTATGGTCTGTTCCACCTTCGAGCAAGGCCAGCTAGGAAAGTTCACTTTGCGAGTCAGCAGTATGACAGCTTGTACTGTCAATCAAGCGTCCGAGGGAGCAGCCGGGCGCTTCGTTACGAAGCTTCGGGCCGCAGAATTTACGCCTGGAGTCGATCGCTTGGTGGTCCCTTTGTCATCCTCCCGTCTCAATCGGATATCCGTCAGTGCTCGGTCGCGTGGAGATACTTCACGATCCGAAAGGAACACCCATTCGCCTCTGAAGCTTTCGCTCGAATATGGCCAGGGATCATTGAAGCAGATACTTAGTGTCAGCGGCGACGACGAATACCTTGATAGCTACGCTGGTATAAGGACGCTTGATATCGATGTTCAGGCCAAGATGCGTGAGGACCGAGGAGTTTGGATCGCTTTAGAGCGGCTAGGATCTTCGGGAAATCAAAGCAACGAGCTCGTGGATTTGGAACTCCTCAGCGATTGTCCTGTCGAGGTCGGCCGCTGGGCTGTGTGATTGTCATACGGTACAGGCCCATATCCATAGACGCTGGACGCTATACATTGGTGGAGCTTGAGGATTGTCCACATGGCATGAGAAGGAGCTGTGGCGGACCGGAGATTGCATTTCCTCCAAATAGCCAGAAGTTGTATGTTCAGATTTTCGCGGGCAACTCGCTTCGAATGGGGGCGGGAACGCAAGACTCGTTGGACCTGGGCTGTGCTACCCTTCTCATTCAGCTCCTGTCGCAAACGTTCCGAGGGAATTGATTAGCGCTTCCATTGATTTACAAATCCTAACCCAAAGGTCCCTGTTGTTGAGGGTGTAGAAATGAGTGTTCAACACGAGAGTGGTAATCATGACGCTTGGCTAACATCATATGCGTTGCTGACCTCGCTAAAAAAATGGTTTGTTTTTGTTACCAAGGTACCTTGCTGTAAATCAGTACTCTGTAGAAGCCGAAGGCTCTAGGCAGCCCAAAACGCCTAGGGGCTTCTCTAGGGTGTGTTAGGGCTGGATTATTGCATGATTCAAGCACAACCTTGCCTCCTTGCCACCTTAGAAAAGGTGAGAACAATCCAAAAGACTTTTGTACCGCGGCGCCGGATACATTAAGTTGAGGCATATTCGAGGTCAGATTCCCTGACAACCTTTCCACCTTTTGAGTATCCACCCATCTCTTCAACAATCCTACCAGAACCTTATTCGGCTAATGTTCTTCTTCCTCTTTCCTCTTTCCTCTTTCCTCTTTCCTCTTTCCTCTTTCCTCTTTCCTCTTTCCTCTTTCCTCTTTCCTCTTTCCTCTTTCCTCTTTCCTCTTTCCTCTTTCCTCTTTCCTCTTTCCTCTTTCCTCTTTCCTCTTTCCTCTTTCCTCTTTCCTCTATTATCTATTACTCACCATCATAAACGATTCATCATCAATCGGATAGCACTCATATGTTGTACTCCTACAGGCCATTTCGCATCTGCTTACCCCTATTCCAACAATGATAGATCGTTTTTTTATTTTTGGAATTTTGGATGCCCCACCAAATCCAAAATCCGAAAATCATAATTTAGACTACCACGTTATAACCACTTCTCGTAAGGCTAGAGAAATCTCAGGAACTACTATTTAACTATAAGGTATCTCTACTATATTATAAGTTTTCAGATAGTTAGGATCTATGGTTACTAGGGTACCTTATATAGGGTTTCGTTAATTTTCTACGAAGGCTTAGCGTAGGTCGGCGGAAATTTCGGATTCACCGACCTACGCTAAGCCTTCTCCGAAAATCAGCGCGAAATCAGTAAACTCTTAATCACTATCGATTTTAATTATTTGAAAGCTTAGAATATACTAGAGCTATAATTGTATAGTAATCCTTAGAATTTTAATAGCTTTATAATAAGCGGTTATAACGTGGTAGTCTGAATTATGATTTTCGGATTTTGGATTTGGTGGGGCATCCAAAATTCCAAAAATAAAAAAACAATCTATCATTGTTGGAATAGGGGTACAATTGCTGTTGCTCCGTACTGCCTGAGGCATCCCATCTAAGTTTCGAAACGAGGCTGGACACGGGGAATTCCGTCTTATAATTGGACGCCTAAAAGTCCTTCTCGACCATGGTCAAAATAAGATGAGTCGTCCGAGCCTTAATCCGCAGGTGCTGGCCTTGCGAGGCTTGCCTGGTCAAAAAGCCCGTGGCCAAGATCAGAAGTAGGTTCAGAATAATGACGCGAAAATCGGTCCCGCAACCGTCCAGACTCCAGACTCCAGACTCCAGACTCCAGACTCCCGAAGCAAGCAGTGGCTGACGACGAATTGCATGCTCGGAACAGTGCGGAGTCACACTGATATAGATCTAGGCAACGGTATGCTATCGCTCCCGGCGAACTGAATGGAAGCCATGTGCCTGGTAAGGCTTGGATGTCCTTGACCCAGCTTCACAAGCCATATCAAATCATTAGGCGTTCAGCCGCCATAGGCCCATATGTTGTACTCGTATTGTGCCTCACCAACCCGAATGGCAGTGCAGGCCAAGACCCGAAAAAGGTGTGTTTCAGAACAAGAACACCCATCTTCAAGCTTATCTGACCGTTGCATCTCATGATTCCCAGCGTACGAAGATGATTTGCCGCCGAAAACATGCGAATCGGCTAAGAATCCTATTCTACCGGACCCATGACCAAATCGAGTTGAGCGAGTCAACAAATGTCGTTCTAATTTGGTGCCTACGCTGTCGATCTACCAAACAAGCGAGAGAACAAAATGAAAGGCATTTCAAAGCCACAATTCTGCCCAGCGGCCCCAACGACCAGGAGACGAGGAAACACTAAACATTTCATGGTACTACCCTTGACTCCAACGACCTGTCAGATGCCGCCAACCGGTATTCGCTGTTGTTCATTGTGTCTTTAAATATACTAGCTTTGACATTCGGCTTTTAACGGTTATCTGGTACCTCCAATACTTGAACCTGACGATTCTGGCTACGTCCATTCTACCACTCGTCACAACATAGATCGATGATCCTTCCCTACGATCAAGAAGTCGGTGGGTACAATAACCCTTTCACTGACTCACAATTCAACAAGGCAGTGACTATGTTTCCTTCGGAGCTGGGTGCCCAACAGGGAGCAGAGGTACTGATTTGATATTATCCAGTCAACCGTACTATCCCCGCCTCACCATAGTCCCCAGGCACAGAGATACCAAAGCAGATCAAAGTGTTGGTATTCCCTTTCCTTTCGGATGGCGGCTGTGGGAGGTGTGACGGCTATCTTTCCACAGCCTTTCCCGTGCTAGCAACCTCGCCCCATCTATGTGTATATTCTCTCGTGCTCTATGAGTATAGTTGTTCAATTCTAATATCGGCTGAAAAACAAAAAGGACGTGTGGAGCCGTCCTTTTCCTGATGTATATTTTTTCAACAAGGAAGTCTGCTTCGATATCTTTTTCTGTTGATCACTGCACTTCCTTTGCCACCACCGGCTACTCGCTCTTTCTCCACTCATCAAAAATCCTCGAACGACGCGCACTGCCATCATCAGAACCCAGAGCTGACGCTTTCGACCATGTCAGGCTTCCTATCTCCGGAAGCTGAAGCGGCCTTGATGGGAGAAGATCAAGAAACTCGCCGAATATTCTACCAGAATCAAGCCCAAAACGCCCGCATGGCCCAACGCTCCAGCAGATCGCCTTACCAACAGCAGTACGCAACCACACCAGCAATTTCTCGGGCCCCGCAGACCTATGCACCTCCAGCTCAGTATGTCTCATGGCCTGGGTCGTCGTGGCCAGCTGTCGGCCCAAACGATTATGGTAGAAGCGACTATGGCAGGAGCCCCTATGGATCTTCTTCGACACCCGTTCTCCCTTCTTCGCCTTACTTGACAGACTCGCAATACTCAAATGCGCCGTGGCCAGCGCTTCATCCAGACGACATTGCCTCCGACACCTCTCGCTCCACGTCTCCAAATCCAGCAGACTTGCACAACTTCGGCTACCCCCTGCCAGACGGCAGGAGTTGGCGCTGCGGATATGCCCACTGCACGTCGCAAGCCGTCTTCACCAGGGGCTGTGACCTGCGCAAGCACTTCCGACGACACACCAAGTCTTTGTACTGTCGCTACGAAGACTGTAGCCAGTCAAGGGAGGGGGGCTTCTCTTCAAAGAAGGACAGAGACCGCCATGAGTCCAAGCATGCTCCCAAGATCCACTGCACTCAGAGAGATTGTGGGAGGGTCTTTAGTCGCGTGGACAATATGAAGGATCACGTCCGGAGGATTCACGGAAAAGATTCTTGATTCGCGCCTCTCCCCTTCAATGTACGACCATGGCTTGTAGGAAAACCAAGATTCCTTTACGGCGCGTTTCGTCTGGTACAAGACGTGCTTCATGGCTCGTCAGGGTTGGCGGTGTTCCTCGGGGTCTTCTTTGGCAATGTACTATGCCTCATACAACTCATATCAGTTATTGGCTTAAAATTCAATAGCTTAGACAGCCTTGGGCTTACCTTGCAAGACTCGAACGACCTTACGCTTTGGCGCAAGCTCCTGAAGCTACTGGATGGGGGAGTCTAGGCCACTTTTTCGAGTAGTAGACTGATCCCCTTTAGCTATTAGACTTCTTTCTGTCGTAAACGTCGTCTTCTGAAATGCTGATATCTTCAAATGCGTCCTGTCTCATTGGATTGATGTGTGATGTTCAAAGGAGCTTCCAAACAGTCAAGACAGCTCTCGGATTTGGGAAAGCCAAGCTTGGGACGCCTAACTGTCAGCCTCTTCGACGGCAAAGGTCTCGTGAAGGGAAATCCCATCACCTGCTCTCACATCGTTAGCGGGAAAAAAAGTCCTCGACAACGTCGTGGCAAGGTCTTGGTCCCTTTGCGCAAAGCGTAGAGATACTGAAGCAAAGACTACGAGCCAAAGCCCCTTCGACCACTTCGATGAATGTACGCTCCTGCTACACTCTCACTCTTACAACTATGAAAAGACGGTGAACCTGCCGGCTCTTGACGTCGAATCTACAGAGGGAAGGTTTGGACCGCAGGGTCAGTCAAAGGACCATATGTACGCTAGCCATACTCTACAACATTGAGTGGGCCATACGTTTCTCTCGTCGCTGTCTAATAAGCCCTAATGCGTCTGATGCATATGCTAAACGTTCCTCCGGCTTTACTTGCCCCCAATCAAGCCTACCAGGGCCTCCAATATCACCCAACTACAATAGCTAAAGCTTAAGGGTAGCCACATAAGAGGTAGAGACAACATATGGGCAAATGAGAGAGGTGGGAAATAGCTGGCATACTTGCTAGTGCAAGGCTGTATGTCCCCCTCTTTGCCAACCGAACACTTCAACTCATGTCTTCCTCGGAGAGAGAACCGCCAGCGTTAGCATTGGTCGATGAGCCGGTCAACGACCCAATCTCTACCAAAGGCCGGATTCCACTCGTTGGAGAGAATTGAGTACTTCAGACCAAAACAAAGTTACTTGAAGTCTTTAGTGATTTAGACAAGGGATAAGTCCGCACGGCCAAGAGTAAGAAAAGGGCAACAGAGCGGAGTGAGGGATTTCCCTTCCAATATCTTATATTAGGAGTGAGGAGTATATCAGAAAAGGATTGCAAAGGGTAGGAAGTGATATCCACCGCGCTCAACTGTATTCCACTACTAAAGTATATCCCAGACCCTTTCGCTCAGAACAGACTTTCAGAGGTGGATTGAAGGAAGGCTTGCCCCAAAGCTCGCTCGAGGAGCATCAATACGGGATTCTTATAACATAGATGAGCATGGTATTTCCATCTTGAGGTAACATTGGCAGCTAGATGTCTAGTACTAGGCTCCTGTATAATGATTTGTGCTGCGTTAATGTGAGAAGAACCCTCCCATGGAAGCTGTGCGATAGAATCATTGGCTTTTCCCATCCCAAGATTTGATATGTCGAGCATGCAGCTGACATTTTACAAACTCTGTCTGGATCTCCGCTCATGACAGGTGCATTTCACGCTTGTCTGAGGCCCGCAATTCCACTGCTTTTGCTTGAGTCTCCTTGAAAGTGGCATGTATCACGTTCATCTGCGACCTATAGCTGAAGTCTTGTTACTCTGGTACCCGCGGTAGTGGTATAAGTCGCGCTCATCTACTGCCTAGGAATCCAATTACATTCCTTCGGTGCCTTTCGAAGTGGCAAACACCACACTCATCGGTGACCTAATAAACCATTCCTGCTACTCAATTACCTCTCAAAATGGTGATTAATACGCTCAGCTGCGACCTGAAATCCTGATCCTCTTGCTCAAGTACCCCTAAGACCGGTATATACCACCCTTATCCTGCTAAACTCTCTCATGTCCTACCCAGCCTGCATTACACGGCCTTGTATTACTCCCTTCCGTATAGCAGGTGATTAGGATTGCATGATGTCCAATATCAAACTCAATATACTTTGGAAAGCCTGTTGCCAGTCACGCTTCATGAGGGGCCTACAGAGACTGCAGTAGTCGATACGACGCTTCCAAAGTAATGCATTAAGGCTGCTATAAACGGAAATGCATGCGTCTTTCTGAACATCTGACTAGTGTCGAGCCAGCTGTGGTGAATGCTTGTTTTCCCACCATTGTCAGAATCCAGACGCGGACAAGCAATTCAGGGCATCCAGACCCTCCTCTCACTGCGTAGCAAATGCGTAGCAATACACCAACTACCTATATAGTAATTGCGGGTAACTTTAAATGTCGGACCTTCTCGGCCTCTCCACAGTCGGGCTCATGGCTGACTTCCCCAGGTCCTTCCTATGTAGGCGCTTTTTTCCTTTGATATCTCCACAAGCCACTTTGACGATGTCTAACCCCGATTCCGCTCTTTCGAAATAGTGAGGGATAATGGTGCGGTATATCTTGTACGCTGCCTCCTTCTCCCTTTTGAACTGTACGAATCGTACGTAGACAAGCGGAGACCAATTGATCTTTTGGTTCTCAAGACGTGAAGTCACGACCTTCCTCCACGTTGCACGGGCGATGACGTAGAATGTTGTTTCCACAATCTTTCTTGTGTCATCGGAATCCATGTTCTTCTCGATGGGAACGTGATCTATCGCCCAGTGACGTATGTTGCAGACCATTTCCACGTTCTACCTATTTTGCCAGCATTCTGGCTTAGCGATCGTGGGGAGCTCAATGCAATAGGGTTCACGCGGTGATACATCAGCGCGCTTGAAATCCCATGTGGAGAAGGTGGTGGGCGTTCCACTTGTCAAGCTCTTCCTTGCGGTAGCGAATGTTCCTCGCTGCAAGCTCCACCTTTTTCGTGTCTTGCTTGTTCCTGTAGCTGAGCTTGTTTCTTTCAGCTTGCATTTCTCGAAAATCGCGACCAGGCTGGCCTTATGTGGAGCTTCTTGAAGGCCAAGTCCAATCCCAACCTTGATTCTTATGTTCTCACGCTTCTCAGCGACTTCGCTAGGCTTTCCCCACGAAGAAGCACTCCATCGCGTTTCCAAAGCTGTAGATATTAGCATATAAGCTCTTGAAGGCCGTCAACAACTGAAAGAAGATAAGTTGTACATGTAGTACGAAAAGGGCGGAAGGCCACGGATTTCATCTGTGTAAAAATTGGGCGATTCTGGGAGTCAGCCTAGGTGTCAATAAGTGGCAGCTGCGAAGGCTATAGAGCCCATAAATCGCAGCCCATGAACGCGAAAGAGCCGAAACTTCGTCCATCGGCGCTCAAAATGAGTCGCGATGGGGTATTCCCTTGCTCTAGCATGAGCTTCAATGTCCATTTCGTTGCTCAAATTAACCGCTATTGCCTCCAAGACCGTCACTGTCTTGAACAGTAAGCCTGGCATGCTCTCGACATAAGTGTTAGGCACGAGGGTCATAACGGCGAAATTCGTGGTTGGGAGAGCAAAGACTCGAATGTTGCCCGCACAAGTTGAGCTAAGATCCGGTGTCTAGCAACTTCATAATAAGTCAGAAAGCCTTATTGAGACCTCAAAAGGACTGCACTTTGTGTGTGCTGGCCCTCAAGACTGCCAGTCATTCAACGACCCAGCCTGGAGTAAAGCTCGGTAATTCATACGAAGAAAATTCTCCAGCGGAAGACATCCAATGAAACAAGAATCATTGATTAAAATTTGTTTGACAAAGATCTCTCTGTAAATTGGGAGGGTAGTGGAACAAGAAAAGATATAAGGCCGAAACCACATCATATGATCGTCACATTCACCTGATTCCATAGCTCATTCACTTGGGTATCGTCCTGTATGCTTTCATGCCAGTTGCCGGTGTCATCAGTAATCAAGAACTCCGTGCACCAAATCGTCGTCACGCTAAGAACGCTTGAAATCAGAGTTGCTGTCAGCTCCCTAATCTTCTTCGTCGACCTCGATTGCCACCTTCACACCGTTGCGCAAGCACTTCACGTAATTGTGGATCATTCGTGTCTTTGTCAATGTGATTGACACGTACATGCCTACGAACATAATGGATTAGCCTTGGTTTCCTTGGACAATGATTGAACGTTTCAGCAGACGCGGGTATCCCACCTTTGTAGATTATCTGGCCTTGGATATTTATGTTCTCTCTCGGGACAGAACGGGCATATGTAGCCTGGTGATTCGTGTACGAGGCCATGACGCATCATCTCGTTCTTCCTCTTGAAGCCTTTGCCGCCTTCGGCACGATTGCATCCTTGCACAGGGCAGTAGTGAGGTCGACTCTGAGAATGGACATTGGCATGAGAGCTTCACATAAGGGTTAGTGAATTGGTACTCAAGCTTGTAGAATGGAACAACTCACTTCAAGAGATACTGCGTCTGAAAGGGAGCCGCAGTGCAACCACTGTGGTCACATTTGAAGGAACCAGTCATCATTGGTCCATTCGGCAAACCTGTCAGAGGCGGCAGTATGGGTCGGTCCAAGTGATGAGGTGAAGGCGCCGTGCTGCAGCTACTTCCACTTTCCTGGCTGTGCGCCGATTGAGGTGTCAGCTCTTCACTCCGTGGGGTCTGTCTATTGGAGTAGAAGGCTTGAGATAGAGGCTTGTCGGGTGGTGACATGTTTGAGTCTCTCGGGGACGCATCACTGTTAGCAGGGGAAGGTTGACCGTACGGGTAATGCTGATAACTGCCATTCATCATCCGGGCGCGAGGACTTGGGTATTGACTTGGCCTCGGCACTATCGAGCCGCTGGGAGGCGAGTTAACTGTCCCATTGCTCATTGGGTATGGCGATCGATTTATCCCATGGGGATTCTCGTGCGGTGACCTAACATCCAACAAGGCAGGCTCCAGCTGTATCTGACTCAACGAAGGTAACTTTTGCACACCATTGGGTGACTTTGAGGAGCTTGATGGTGGTGAGTTCTGCATGGCTGGTAGGGTCTCGGTAGGCGCTCTTTCTGAGCTGGGAATGGTGAATTTTCGTAGTAATGGCGAAATCGCGACAGAGTCAGAGTCAGCCTTCCCAGAGGACATGCTTCGCGAGGGTGAGCGACTCGATCTGGATCCATTTCTGGTGGATTTGGATGCACAAGCCAAAGCAGGCTTCGAGGTGTGATGAGGCGGGTGAGCCTGAATGGCAGGTGCTAGCTGGCTTGTGTCGTTTGAAACTGGCGGTGCGGTGTGGGTATCGATCTTCGGAAGTGCGTGTCGTGGGCTCCCGTGCTTTGACGCGCCATTGCGGCCTTCACTTCGGCCATCATTGTTCTCGACGAGGTCGACTGCATTCTTCGCAATGGGAACTAGGTCGTTGCTGTTTCCATTTTGCGGTTGGTCATCATCTCCCATTGGCTCGTCACGTTCAACGTCGCTGTCGTCGGATTGAGGCAAAGTTTCTTCGCCAGCCTTTGTAGCTAGATCTGGATGGTTTAGCCCTCCCATTAAACCAATCAGCACCGCGTCCCCTTGTGAGGCTTGAGCTCTTGGACGACGCCTTCTGGAGTTTGATGACCTACTCAAGCGCTCTGGAGTGGGAGACCTCTCCGGTGGTGGTAAATAGTCAGGCGATGGTGAAGGTCTGAGATTCACGATTTGGCGTTCAAGGGGAGGTGATCGTCGAAGCAGACCCTCGTCGTCGTCGTACGGCTCTGCCGCCAGCTTGACCCCGTTAGAGTGGAGAAGACAGAAGTCTTCTCCCTACTCTTAGAATAGGCGTGGGGAGCGAAGCCTGCAATCCGCGACTTCCATAAGAGGTTCTTCTTCAAGACCATCAAGGGTAGTGATAGGTCTGCACATATTGTCAGAACTTCATTCGAGCCGATCATTGCTTTGTCGATTGTGTTCACTGAACGCTTTGTAATCTTGGAGGGCTTGGGATTGAGCCTTGCAGACGTCGGTAACGGATGAGATCATGGGAAGCGGACAAAATTGCAGCGGCAGAGATAGCACAAATGGTAGTGAATATAATGAACGTTTTCTCTCAACAACATTCAATGCCTAGAAACATTGATTGCGCCTCTATAAGGAAGCTAGACATTGTCACTTTCTTTTTGGGGGATTCCACTGCAAATGAGTTGCCCAGATCCCAGATACGTTGAAACAATACTTGTGTGCAAGTCGCAAAGAAAGTCGAAGCGATCGCACATACAATGAGAGAGTAATTGGTAGACGTACATTTGGATTGTACAAGGATGACTTGGTGTCCTGGGAGCTAAAAGACGGAGAGCCTCAATGGAGGCTTAATTGAGCCGCGAGATCTTCAGACGGGCCGGTCTCAATGAGAATGAATAGATAGATTGAATTGGTGATATAGATAGAATTGAAGAGATGGTAAGATGGATTGTAAAGGTTGGAGAAGGCTGACCGGCCGAGTCTCGGTTGCGTGTACGCAGGTGTGTCTGTCGAACAGGGCAGTGCAATACTTTAGAGGGAACGGGCTTCAGCCGCGCCCTGTGGGCCGTCAGCGTTGAACGTTGGGAGGTAAAATTATGCGGCGCTCGGAGGAGGACTCGTGTCCTGATCAAAGATGGATAGATGTGATGAAGATGGGAGACTGGGGTATAATGCACGGGTTAGTTTGGTTGAAGGTTGAAGGTTGAAAATTACAGTACTAGTCCGGGCGCTGATGCTTGGAGTAGTAAGAGTCCCTTGCAAAGCTCGCCCTCGCCCGCCCGGGCCAAGATACTTTAGCTTCTAGCCTGAAGGTACTTGCTTGCTCCCCCTGGGTCTCGCCAATGACCGTCGTTTTCACCCTCCATCACCAAGCTTACCATTCGGCACTTTCCCACTCCCAACTGGCCACCACACCTCCAATTCTGCTCACTTGCAACGCCTGCAGCTCCGCTTGACTGCTTGTGGCCAACACCGCCGCACTCCCTCCCACTGGCGGAGGAAGCGTTAGGCATCATCATTAACATTGATGAAAGCACGGCTTGTCCGCACATAAAAATTAGTCAACTACTCCCGCAAGATAGAGGATAGAGGATTCCCAATCGTGTCCAATTGAATTCTGATGTTGGTTCACCGTCTTACGAGGATGGGTGAGGTCTGCGGTTTCCGACATTACTTAGGTCCGAATTCTCTCGCCCTCGTGTTTAATCTAAGACATGCCTAAGTTCTGTTGTTCGATAGCCTCATGCATGATACCATGCTGTCATTGAAAGAGCCTCGATCGAACCCATGCTCATTCTCCTGCAGATCTAGTCTTGCTTGGCGACCGTAAGCGGTAAAAGAGTGTGGCTAAGCCAATGCTCCTTCCAAAGATAGAAATGTGGCTCGTCTATACTGCCTACAACCGGCTTGGGAAGACTGCATGAATTGTTGCTACAGTTTCGCCTCTGCTTTAGCTTCTTTCCCTATCCATCTCTTAATGAGACCCCAAGAGAACTCGCCATATGGCCCCATTAAGCCCCCTATCTCCTTTGCCTTTTCGCTGCTTGCCTGCCGCAGCGCATATCTCGCCGCAATTCCCTGCATGATCACGCCATTGCGAAATGTTGCAAACGTATCTCCCCAGTCCACCTCTGAAGCCGGATCCCAACCTGCGACTTCAGCGTACCATTGAATACATTGGGAGCGCGAAGGGAGGCCAGATGTTTGACTGGACGGGAGGAAGGCAGGATTTGTGCGCGCAGATAGTGCAGAAGTGGGAGGATTGACAGCGAAGGTGTAAGGAGAGAGAAGATTCGATAAGTCGGACAGGGGGTGGCCGATCGTGGACATTTCCCAACTAGGGAACGCTGTTATTAGCTACACGTAACAGGGCCACGCCTGCGGTGGTTTTTTGGGGCGAATGGACGCGACTCACTCGAGAATACCGATAACTCGAGGCTCTGTCTTATGATATACTAAGTTGTCGATCTTGTAGTCACCATGGATCAATGTTCCTCGGTCATGCGGTTGCGTCTTTGGATCCCTGAGAAAATCTACAGTATCTTCATAATGCGGTATCTTTCCAACAGGCCTTTTGGTCTCCACATCGACAGCTTTAGCTTGCGAGGATGAAATGGAGCTGAAGGTCTTGATTTGTCGGTTGTAGAAGCCTGAGGGCTTGCCAAAGCTGGCCAGGCCGACGGAGCTGGGGGCGATGCGATGAAGCTTCGCGAGGGTTCGGACGGCGTCATGCCACCTGTAAAAGATGAGGAAGTGCTTGAATAGCATTAGCACGTGAAGCTCACATCTCAGTCCTTTCGTTTGAGGTGACCCTTGGGAAGGACGCGTCTTCGAATATCCGCCCATCCAGGAACTCCATTATGTAGAAAGCGGTCTGTAATACTTCTGTATCCTCACATAAGCAGTATGTCTTGGGTACCGGGACATCTGTTTTCTCCAGAGCGTGGATGATTCGGAATTCTCGATCCACCTGATGGGCAGTCTTCGAAAGCAACTTGCCCGGAGGCTTCTTTCGAAGTACATACTTCTTGGCATTAGAGGCGGTTAGCTGGTAGGTAGGGTTCGACTGTCCATAGCCAAACTATGTCAATAATCAGCGAAGGATCCACTTGTAGGATCATCGTGTTGGTGTACCTGCTTCACGCTGATGGGTAGATGGATGTCTGGGACGGCTGTTGCTATGTAATTAGACAGTGAAGCAAGGTCAATGGGTTGCCGTACAGCACCCGCCATGCTGTGGTCGAAGTTGTTAATGAAGGCATTGCTAATCTCATCGCGACAACGAAGTCTTGCCTAGAAGACTTCACCCCTCAACTGCTCATACCTCCTAACTGCCCGTCCTTAAGTCCGGAAGCAACCGCGGCCCGTAAAGGATACCCCAGAAATTCGTCCTTCGGGCAACAGTCTTGGAAGTTCCGGGCCTTTTCAATTGCGAAAGTGGTCAACTCTAGGGGGGATATCTACGCGGCTTCTAAGCATCAGCCCTACAGAATGGGCAGTCAGGGGTTATGAGCAGTTGGGGGGAGAACCCTTCTAGTTCTAGGCTTGAACGGCGCTAATTCAACACAATTTCCCAGTTTTGACGGGTGTGGACAGAGCTCAACGTCTTTACTTCATTGCTTGCTTGCTCTTCAATATTTACCCTTCCATTGAGAATCAACAGTCACGTGGTCACTACAATATACAAGTGAAGTTGGATTCTTACCCTTTCCCTGGCACAGCCTCCAGGAACCTTCCAACCTCGACGCGCCTCCTGCGACTTGCAGCATGTTGGATCACTCGCGAATCTCAAAAGATGGAATCCGTCGTAATCGAGGATAGCCCAGTGGCACAATATCTTGAGGGTGAGGAAGGTCACTCTAGCCGTGTGGCTTCACTGACTGCTAAGTCAATCATAGGACACGGGGAAGCTGGTGATCATGAATGGACACAGACCAGTAGCGAATCAGTTTCACCAGCGGTTTCTTTTGCACCCCGGGGCTTGCCCGCAAGGTACGTGTATTCGAAATGTCTCATGTCCAGTCCGTTCGTCAAACGGAGACACCAAACGTGGTTTTGGGAATAATGGCTGGGCGTTTGTTTCCTGTGTGCTTGCAATACACCCCATTTGTCGTCTTCTACAAAGATTCTAATTTTGAAATGTCCAATAGATCGAAAAACCCTCGAAGGCGACCGCCACGTCTGTTCAATCTGGAGGGTCCAACTCCAAAGGGCACAGTGGCCCACCTACACAATGCTTGCTCGGTATTCATAGACCTTCTTGAATATAAGGATTCTGCTAAAGGCTATCATGTTGTAGCGTGCCATACACAGTCGACTTGGCTGGCCCGAGAACGTGCACTTCCTCGAACAATTCCGATATCTCATTGTTGCTTCTCAGCTGCTGAACGAACATTCAAACCCAAGAACATACCAGCGTCAGAAGCTCCCACCACCAAATGGAATCGGCTTGCCACAATGGGAAACCGAGCCAAGCTTCGTACCTAGTCTAAGAGGGCTTGCAGTAACCGCTACCATTGCTTTCGCCCTCGCTTGGTCAATACGCTGGCTCAAAAGCCGATCCATTGCATGTTGTAGTGCCCCGACTCTCTTTTTCTCCCTGTTGATCGTTGGCGTTACCATCGCAATTTCATACTATCATTTTCGGCGACAATGGCTTCAGTATCTGCGTGTCCAGGCCATTGAAAGCGCATCTTCCCTTATAAGCACCGCTCACGACTTTGATGCGGCGGCTTCCACAGGCATTACACTAGTGCAAGAGGTGGAACTTGTCTCTCGAGGTTGCAACATGTGCGTACACGGCGACTGAAGAAGAGAGCCTGCTGATAAATTTCTTAGAAGCAGCCCGTTACCCCCGATTACCAGGCATGAGGAGACAGGTCAGATCAAGAGGTCTGCACGATTGCGTCGCAGGATCCACAGGTCTTTGATTACGACGTTCGCACCATACTACGAAGCTTACCAGTCCATGAAAAGGCAAGCCGTTGACTTGGACTTGGAGAAGTACTATGATGTCTATGAGATCAGTCGAACCGACATGGAGGACGCGGAGCTAGTTGCGAGTGTCAAGGCTTCCGAAATTGAAGACGCCGATACACTACAAGATCTCAAAGTGGGACTGCAAAAGTTGCATATCATAAGGAAGCTCTTTTTGTGCACTTTGTTGGCCTTGAATGCAGATGGTAGTAAGTCCGATTTTCGAAGGTGGTCGGAGGCAACTGAAGCAATGAACCGGGTCTCTTTTCTCACGGCTAAGATGATTTTCGATATCGACGAGATATTGGGCGACGAAGAGGGTAAAGCTCAGTGACTTCCCCCCTAGAGCGGCATTCACTAAGTAATGACTATACAGATTTCCAAACACCGCTTACTCCGAAAGTGCCGTTGACACCCGATAGGGAGCGCGTGCGGAGTCAGATGCGACAACTAGGGAACCTGTCTCAAGGCATTCGTGGCCTTCAAGCAAAAATGCGGCTGCTCCGCGATGAGTCCGACAAAGCATTGGCCCCATCAGAAGAAGCATCAGAATCTGCGTCAGATTTGTTAACGCAATACGAGTCAATAGGTGCCGACTTGAAATGCTTGATGCAGGAGTGGGAGTATGGCCGAGCGACGCTGGCAACGAATCTGGATAAAAAGGACCATAAGCGGTCACTATCGTCCCCTAATAATGCTCGAGCGATATCTCCTACTTTGACCCTTGGGGGTACTAGTGCTAGTGTTGCAAGCCCAAATGATTCTTTGCAGGCGCCGAACGGTCTTACAAAGCCTCCTCGATCACGATCAAACACTACCACGAGTAGCTCAGGCGAAGAAATCTTTGAAGCAATCGCCCTGCCACGGCAGCGAAGCACGCTGACCAGAGAAGAAAGGATCGCTAAGATCAAGGAGGATCGAATGAGGCAGGTCATTGTGAAAGGAAAGTCACAGGCTAACACCCATATGCTGAAGGAGTTGGAGACTGTGATCAAGCTACGACCGAGAGGACGAACGACGGGAAGACTGACCAACGTTTGATGATGATTTACTGATGACCAATCTGCTACCTCCTTGTGAAGGACAAATTTTTGCTTTGCTAACGATGGCTGTCTGAAGGGATTATGATTGCATTTACAGGAGGCAAAGGCTGAAGCGGTTGATACCCAGATACATAAAAAGCGCATAGATATGATGTATATTATGAATGAACATAGCGTGGAAACATGCAAGGTGCTCCATACCTTCAGAAAGATTCTTTAAGCGTTTGGAGCGCCACTGTAGGCTTTTGGTTTCCATGGATGCGAGATATTTTAAGGCTTGGCAAGCACTTAGCGCGTGGGCTCTGTGATCGCGTGGAGGACGCGTCCAACACTAGAATACGTGACCGAGGACTCCATCTCTAGGTCTCCAGCAACATCACCAAGCCAGCATAGTGAGTAGATTGACTGCGGTTCTTAAGCTTGTTCTTGAAACTCTACTGCAGCTCGACAGCCTTCCCAAATTACCTCAGCATACAATCTACAGGTTCAAACGTTCGGCTTCCAGCAAAGAGTAAATGCCTTCCAGACTCCTCCAGTACCTTGGATGCTGACACCCATAAATTAGTGCTTGAAGCACGGTTGGAGCAGGCCAACCTGCTCAAGAAGGTAACGTTTGTATCTTGCATGGTACAATTCATTGCTTATCGCTATATCTAGGTCGTCGATGCCATCAAGGACCTAGTCCAAGACTGCAACTTCGACTGCAATGACTCCGGCGTCGCTCTCCAAGCCATGGACAATTCTCACGTCGCTCTTGTCTCCATGATGCTCAAAGCGGAATCTTTCTCTCCCTTCCGCTGCGACCGCAATATCGCCCTCGGCATCAACCTCAGCTCCCTCATGAAGGTCCTACGATGTGCGCAAAATGAGGATATCCTCACGCTAAAAGCCGAGGACCAGCCCGACGTCGTCAATCTTGTGTTTGAGAGCAGCGAGAGCGATCGCTTGAGCGAGTACGATATCAAGCTTATGGATATCGACCAAGAGCATTTAGGCATACCAGAGACTGAGTATGCGGCTACTATCACGATGCCGTCGGCAGAGTTTCAGAGGATCTGTAGGGATTTGATGGCGCTGTCAGAGTCAGGTATATGGTGGTACCTCTACACAACCTTGTGCTCATGCTGATCTACTATCAAGTGGCCATTGAAGCTACGAAAGAGGGTGTCAAATTTTCCTGCTCGGGCGACATTGGCAACGGAGCAGTCACTCTTCGAAGCCACACGAACGTCGACAAGCCAGAATTGAACGTCGAGATCGCGTTATCAGAGCCTGTCGCCTTGACTTTCTCTCTCAAATACCTGGTCAACTTCTGCAAAGCTAGTGGTCTCTCTAACACCGTGAAGCTTTGCCTTTCAAACGAAGTCCCGCTGCTAGTCGAGTATACCCTGGCATCCAACAGCTACTTGAGGTTTTACCTGGCCCCTAAGGTAAGGAATCCGGATCTAAACAATTCTGATATTCGCTGATGGCCTTCTTAGATTGGCGACGAGGAGTGATCTTCTAGCAAAGAAGCGGGAAGTGCTCATGTAGCCATGTGGAAAAGCAAACTATTATGATGGACTGAAGTCAGGATAGATATCCGTCTCTTAAAATGCGTTCGAAGCCTGGTGTGGATTGTATGGTTAGATGCATAAAGAACTACAAAGATACAACGTGATTCCCACTCGCTCAGGGAACTCACGAGTTGGCCGCTTGGCGATTAGAACATGCCGCCCCGAGCCGTGGGCTCGAGAAAACCTTTCGGGCTTGGTCTCACGTCATCGCGGAAATGGAATTCAATGAGGGCCCTAAAACTACCCCGGAGCCGCCCCAGTAGATCTGCCTACTGGCGCCTATTACCACTCTCGAGCGCCCTTTAAGGGTTCGCTTGAGGGCTCACTTAGGGTGCCCCTCATTGAATTCCATGTTGGCGATGACGTGGGTCTGTAGTACCTCTGGGCGGTGACATTCAAGGGTCTTGCTGCGATAAGATAAGCCTGCCACATGCATCTGAAGTGCTCACATGCCAGTGTTCGTCTTCAGTCTTACAGCACTGGTACCTTTTCTCGCCATGTCTTCAGATCCTTTGGTGCCGGAAACGCGAGTGTTGGCCATAGCCAGTCATGTAGGGACGCCGCGGCCCTAGCATGCCAATGGATCATGGCTGATATATCTCTTCAAGGTCGTCTATGGGTGAGTCTGCGCCCCTATTACGTCAGACTGCAAAGTGCCTGACGGCCTACAGATACGTGGGGAACACCATGGCTGCTTTTGTTATGCAAAGCTTAGGCTGCGACGTGGCCGCTTTGAACACAGTGCAATTCAGTATGGGCGCCTCTGCCCCCAGCGCTCGAAGCGATACCGCATATTGCTGATCAAACGTCAGGTAATCACACCGGATACAAGCAATGGAAAGGCACCAAAGCCTCAGCTGAGGAGATAACGGATCTTTACACGGGACTCAAGCAAAGCTACCTCACGGACTTCGATGTCTTGCTCACTGGCTATGCGCCTAGTGCTGAAGCTGTGGATGCAATTGGGTCTATCGCGAGGGATCTTAAGCTCAAAGGGTCGACGAAGACGGGTAGCTTCTTCTGGGGTGAGTTGATGTTCTCTGGTGCTACCAACATACCAGATTGTTGAGCAATGCCAGTCCTTGATCCGGTGATGGGCGACCAGGGACGACTCTACGTCCCGGAGGAGGTGGTGCCGGTCTACAGAAACTTGCTGCGGGATGCCGACCTGATCCTGCCTAACCAATTCGAGGCCGAGTAAGCCCCTCTATGTTCGCAGTCTAAGTACGGAGCTAACAATGACCTGCAAGAGTCCTCTCAGAAGTGAGAATCACCTCCCTCTACACCCTCAAGGAAGCGCTAGCCAAGCTCCACAAAGCCCACCGCATCCCCCACATCATTGTCACCTCCATCCGGCTCCCAGAAGACTCTGTAAACATGTCTATCATCGGCTCTACTGCTCGCTCGGACTTCTCCCCCCGTATGTTTAAGATCGATGTCCCAGCCATCGACTGTTTCTTTAGTGGGACTGGCGACATGTTTGCCGCTTTAACAGTGGTCCGCCTACGCGAAGCCATTACTGAAGCCAATCTGAACTGTACCAAGTCTTGGGTATCACCTGAAAATGTCGAGGCGGTGGATCTACCGCTGGCGAAGGCAGCAGAAAAGGTGCTGGGAAGTATGCATACTGTATTGATGAAGACGAAAGAGGCAAGGGACAAGGAGCTGGAGGGCATGGGTGGGCCGCTAGGGGCCATGGAGAAGGAGAAAGATAGCGAGAAGAGGACTTGGCTCAGGAGGACAAAAGCTGCGGAGGTCAAGGTTGTGCGATGCCTGAGCGACCTCCGAGAACCATCACTGCAGTGGAAGGCTAAGGCGTCGGACTGCAGTACAGAAGTGGCCAACGTAGACGAGGCTTGTATGCGTGAGCCAGGTGTAAATGGCAGTGGTGAGCGAGCAGGATTGGGCATGCAGCACCTGGCGGGACAAGATATCGGACACAGGAGACTGCAGAGCTCTACCGATAGCACCCTTCCTCACCGGCGAGGATGACCAAGATTCGAGCAGCTGAGCATGCTACATCAGTTGACCATCTAGGGTAATTTAGTTCGCTATCTCACAGTCTTGCTTTCAATTGAATTGCCCTGGAGTCTCTGCTCCTTCAGCCAGTACCCGTACTACCAAAGCCCCCAGCACCCCTCACGCTCTCCTCCAGCTCCTCCACAACGACCACCTCAGGAGTATAAATCCTCTCAATGATAAGCTGCGCTATCCGGTCACCCTCCTTGATTTCGAAGTCCACCTCCGAATGGTTGAACAGCAGTACCTTCACCTGCCCTCTGTAGTCCGAATCAATAACCCCAGCGCCAGTGTCTATGAAATGCTTCACTGCGAGGCCGGAGCGGGGGGCTATTCGTCCATCTATGGTGTCAAGTCAGCAAATACTCTTTCGACCACTCCGTAGCACCAGAATCCCAATTAAAGTAGAGGGACTGACAGCACCCCCCTCCTACCGCAATACTGATATCCGTATCAACTAGCCCCTTCCCCCTCTTCGGTATCGTACAATCCTTCGCACTATAAATATCATATCCAGCAGCGAACGCACTCCCTCTCGTAGGCGCTTTGGCTTTATCAGACAACTTCTTCACCAACAGCGGGGGCGCGGCGGAGAGGGGCGGTGGGGGCGCTTGGGCGGGCTTGCTAGCGGAGGTCGAGGAAGCCATGTCGCGTGGTTGTTCTATTTTGGGGCGTTTACCTGATGGGGACGTGGGTAGCGAGGGCGGGCCGTGGTCTGGTGGAAGCGTGCTGGGCATGGTCAATACGAAAGTGAAGTGTGGAGCGTTGGTGATACGCGAGAACGCGACGTGATTTGGAACGCTATGTGTGAGCCCTAACCCTAGATTTGTTGTTTACCCAACTTCCGTCCGTTCATTTCGAAATGTCAGATGCTTTTATCAATGCTAATTGCAAGTGTCAAACCCTCCATTGACAGGGAATCAGTGACTCCCATATCAGTGGCCGGCAAGTGCCAGCACCAGTTTCTTCATCCATCTTCCTCAAGTCCAGAATTCAATCCATATTTTCCTGGCCCCTCTACCACTGCGAACAAATTTGGAGCACTGCTGAAGGGAATTGCCTTCGTTACAGGCTCACTGTTTGCTGAAATGCTCTATATTAGGACCGAAGACGATCAGAGGCTCACCAGGGAGGGAGTAAGAGGATGAATGGTCCTTGCGGGCTGGGAGGTGGCTCAGCGTAGCAGGATCGTTTGGGGAATGGGAAGGGCTCGACGAAAAGGCATGTCGACAAGTCATGAAGAGAACGGAGTCTGCAGTGCAGTAGTGTTCATGTGCAGCTGTTGTAGTAGTTGAGGACGGAAAGCGAATACTTTTTTGCTAACTCTGGTAAATGCTTGTGAGTTGATGGTGAAAAGCGGTTGAAAAAAAGGGACATAAGAGACTCTGCTAGTCCCTCCAGTAGTATATTCTAGCAGTGACAGAGTGGGAACATGGGAAGTCCGAGAACTTCGCAGTATTTAGAAGGGCGCTGGGCTCCAGGTAAGCATGTGGGAATTAAATGTATGGACATAGGGTGACTGGCATGGGAAAAAGTCTTCGAGTCCGACGTCGGCCGCTCTTCTCTCATATGCTTATCGCAGCATTGCAAACGGGCTGTCCATGAATGTTTTCTTCCTGTACGTTGTGAGTGCAGCGTCTCTCACGAGAAAGGGTAGGCCTTTCGGATTAGGCTGGAGGAAGATGAAAAAGTCCACGTGGAAATATCAGGCAGACATAACATAGGGTTATGAACGCATGCAACACCGGTATTCGAACCGCATGATTTGAGCGCATGAATTTGCTTGAAACTGCCTGTAAGCGACAGAGACTTACAACATAACTTGAAAAAGCTGACAATGTCCACCACGTCCATCATAATCCGAGTACAGCAAAACACCGACGTAACAGCCAGTCTCCTGTGTCCATAATGCATATACCACCACCATCGTCGTCGGCATCAGGGATGAAAAGGGAGGAATATGGCGAGACACCGGAGCGACAGGAGGGTGAGTAGCAACATTGAGGGCGGAAGGTGTGTTCGGTGTACGGCTAGCGCTTGCTGCTGTTCGATCGTGAGGGTAACGCGAATAGTGGTGAGAAGCTATCTTCGCCCGAACCTGCTGCACACGAGGAGTTTGTGTTGGTAACATTACTTCTTCTTCTGTTTCCTAGGAGGAGTTATGGGCCGGCCAGTGCTCATGCCACCATAGACGTACTTTTGTTTCTTCTCCGCTGGCTTCAAAATCTATGAAATGAACAAGGGTCAGCGTCTGTTATTTGTACACATTACGGCCGAAAAGCCTCCAAAGTCCGAAACAGGTAGGAAGAGTGACATACCTGGAATGAACACAACAAGCTCTCGTCCACGCTCATCATAGCGCCTGCGTTGTCAAATTCCCCGCAGTAGTTGGGGGCGCTGAACAGCGTGACTAGCTGTCGTTTCGAGAAGAACTCGTAGCCGTCTTCTACAACCTGATGGGCTCGGCAGATGAGGTCCATGTCGTGCTTTTGTAGGAATCGAGATACGACGTCTGGTCCAAAGGTGAACGAGACACCGCGATCATTCTCACTCCAGCCCGTAATGTCTTTGTCAGGATCCGACCACAGCAGGTCACACAAGAGACCGCAATCAGGGATCTGGGAAAATTAGCGGATCACCCGGCAGACGCAAGCCAGCTTTGGACGTCTCCAATGTAGCTAAAATGAGAGAAGTCTAACTTACATCTGTGGGTCGCATAACGCGACGGATCTGCTCCATGGAATTGAGATCTGGGCTCAATCCACCATGCATGGTGAAGATCTTTTCGTCGATGATTGCTGCAATTGGGAGGCAGTTGAAGCAGTCAGTAAAGGTCTTCCAGAGCTTAATGTTGTACCTCCTCTTGCACTCGTCGTAGAACCCGTATATGCGGTTGATCGAGGCGCATTCGTGGTTCCCACGGAGGATGAAGAAATTCTCGGGGTATTTGATCTTGTACGCAAGCAGCAAGCAGATAGTCTCAAGGGACTGCTTTCCTCTGTCCACGTAATCTCCCAAGAAGAGGTAATTTGCCTCTGGTGGGAATCCTCCATATTCAAAGAGGCGGAGGAGATCGTAGTACTGTCCATGAATATCGCCGCAAATCTGCACCAAAAAACATGTTAGCAACGAGACTGCATACTCAAGAGGCGTTGATAGGTGTGGAGGTTCAGAGACAGAGGAGATACTTGCCTTGATTGGTGCCTCCAACTCTAGGAGGATTGGCTGTGAGATGAAAATCTCGCGAGCCTTTTGGCACAAATGACGAATCTCTGCTTCCAGTAGCTGGACCTGCTTGCCAGGCCGGCTGCCTCTCACTTCAAGGAGCCTGTCGATGATGGAGTCGAGGTCCACATCATTCTGATCCGCCATGTCGTGGTCCCAGATTAGGATGTAGTGTATGCCTTGAACGAGCGCAGGGCAATTTTCCACCTTGTCGTACTCTTCTTCCACGTTCTCAAGCTTCTTGTTTCGTACTTCTAAGATCATGCCGCGTCAGCAAAACTCGTGTCCTGAGTAAGGCAACACAAAGCTATATCGACACATTGCTCTATATGGATCGTAGATGACGTGCTGGACACGAACACCAAGCCAACTGACCTCAAATGTAGTATCCTTGGTTGTTCGTATTATTCGTAAGGGTAGTTGCGCGTCTGACTGCGAAAGGGAGGAAACCCTCGTGTCGCGGTGGGGCTCGGAAGGCCGATCTCGCAGACTTGTATGATGGCAACGCCAATCTTGAGTGGGATGGGAGGAGCACAAGTATTTTGTTACGGTCAATGTAAAGCCTTGAAATCACGTCAAAGAGGCCGGTGGAAATTTTCCGATGTTTTAGGAGCCGCCTTTGGGATGTTTTGGGTGACGTTGTCCCACGCGGGAAAGTTGTAGTGCGTCCGTACTGCGCGAGCTTGATGATCAGAGTCCTGCACAAGGCAGGAGAGTTTCGTCGTCGAGATCTGCTGGGAATGTAGTAGTGGTGGGGTGTAGGTGGTTCGTTGGATTACCTAGCACAAGGAATTGATGGCGCCAACTAGAATATAGCGCCGAAATTACCTTGGCCAAGAAATGTAAGTGTGAAATGTTGTAAACGTCTCTAATTCCACCCTTTGTCTTGCCTAGCCTGTTGACGAGCTAACCACGACCCTCTAGCTTACCATAGCAGGACTGCTAGAGTTGTAAGAGAAACATGTATCAGTTGAGTCTTTTACAAAGATCTGTTGGATCTACTGTTTTACCCGTACAGAGCGCGTATCGAGATCTGAAAGGCGACTAAGTGATCCTTCCCAGGAAACAATACGTTCATATACAGTGTGGACGTCTGAGATAGTCTCCAGTGGTAATTCTCATGAACAAGCCCTCGGTCAGTCAAACGTTGCTCAATTGGGATTCAACACATCCTTGGTAGGATGAAGCCTTGTTCTCCATGAAGAATTCGACAATCATTTAGAACGCGATATGGGTGCTACCCCCTCGTAAGCACTCGGTAATGCAACGCCTGCCAACGCCTTCGCTTCAATGCTTCGCTGATCTAGTTCAAATTACAGTTGCCACCATGCTTTGAAGGCATCTAGAACGTGAATATTCGTACAAACGTAATGCCGGCCGTGAGGAAAAGTCATGAAATCGAACGAGGAAACCACCCATATGCACTCAAAATACAAACCAGTAGTCATACGCGCATTCTTGACATAAGCCGTCGAATCGTGAAATAATGCCATAAGTTGTCATGAGTGCTGATAATATGTTCAATGAGGATGTCAGCACGAGCCCCTACACCGTATTACCAAGCCGTCAGCCAAGACTGCGGTGACCACTTGTAATGCCTTGGCTGGAAGCTCGAAATGCTGTGACCTCAGGCCTCATGGCGCTAATGTGATTGAAATGTGGATGTGGAGCTTCAAGCTTGTGGTGATTCTTCCAGTCCTCTCCACTTAGAATGCTCAGCCAATTACTGCCAACTTCAGTCTTGAGAGCTTCAATCTTCTGCTTGTAAGCGTCTCCGTTAAGATGCAAGCTCTGGATCTCGCATGCAAGAGAGCGTCCTTTGTCCGAGATCTCCGGAGGAGAACCGTCCAAGACGTCCATAACGTCGGACTGCTGCGGCGGCGACATGCCAGCGCCCATCTGAAGTGGTGGGAGCAGAGTCGGTTGGGTTCTTGGGGATACGTCATCTGTGGAGAATTCTGCGAGAGTTGGATGCTCGTACTCGAGCGAAAATTTCATTGGAATCTGTTGATGGAGCACTGGCGGGCTTTGATCTCGTGCAAGATCGACAATGCGTCGCTGGGGACCTTTCCTTCGACGTCCATACCCAACCGTAATCTCACTCTGCGTGTATCGAGGTGGGCAAGGACGCTGCACTTCATGTACTCCACTGCCAGTTGTGTCCATCATTGTGTGGTTCTGTAGCGGGACGCTCGAGGCTGGCGCGACAGGTATGGGCTTGACCACGGGTCCCCTTTCTTGTTCGACGACTCGGTCTCTCAGCTGTCTTCTTTCACCATAGCCAGGACCTGTAGAGTCTATCACGATGTCTTCGGAATACCCCGGAGTGCTACGAAAGAGATTGAAGATAGTGACTCGGTAGTTGCTATGGGTTTTCACAAATGAGTTGCGTAAAAGCCAGATCTCTCGAATGTTGGGAATACCTGTAAGTCTCGCTAATTCTGTTGAATCTTGTATCTTGTTATCGCGAAGATCGAGACGCTCCAAGGATAACAAACGCTCGACGCCGGCGATGGAAACAAGCCGATTGGCTCTGAGATTCAGCGCGCTGATAGCAGGCAATGAATTCTTCGTCAGAGAACGTAGAGATGCAATCATGCAATTGGATACGTTCAAGGCTCGTAATGCTGTCAACGTTACAAGACAATCTGGCATCTCGGTGAGCAAATTAGACGACAAGTCCAGTGAATGCAAAGTATTTGAGAGCGGGGCAAGGCTTGAGGCCGTCATCGAAGTGAGAGAATTATCCGCGAGACAGAGATGCCTCAAGAACCTCCATTTAGAAGCAGGCAGTATGCCCATCGTCAGCAGGTTGGAGAAGCTTCCACTCCGGTTTGGTCCGCTAGAATGGGTGCTAGAGTTCGAGCTGTTCGATCCTGAGCGCTTGACCTTGGCCGGACTCGCGCGTATGTTACGGTAAGGACTGTCTTGTCTCGAGCTGCTGGGCCGACTTGGAGATGCGCTTTTGGTCCTTGGTCTCTTACGTGTTACTTGGGCGTCTTGATCATGTTGAAGTTGAAGAGCATCTTTCTGAGGGCTGGCGCTGTGGCCAAGCTTGCCGTCGACCATGGGCGAGCCAGGCGAGGAACTGGGTCTTCCTATGTCGCTAAAACGCAAGGAAGGGCTCGCTGGCCATGGAAGCACGGGCGAGCTTTGGGCCTTAGATGAGCGCCGGCGCCGCTTGTCCATATCATCGAGAACGATATTGACGAAAAGATCGTTTGGATCGTCTAAGTTCGATCGCTTTACAGTTAGCGAGCGCAATTGCTCGGCCATTTTATCCCAACCAAAGAACTGTCGGAAGTCTACGTCACAGACTTCAAGTGCGCTGACGTTCTTGAAGGGGAGCAATGGTACTGCAGTATCGAATGGAAATTCTTCGTAACCCCCAATCAGGCGCGCTTTCCGGTCCGGCGCCAGTCGCAAGCATGGGATCTTGGTGAAAGCGGAGTATAGGTACTTTAGATCTGTCAGTAGCTGCACCTTGGCCTTCTCGGTCTTTGTAGCACTACTCGAAGACCCAAGTCCAAAACCAGACCAAAGAGTCGACATGCCGGACATAACACCTCGTACGCTCGATACAGAGTGAACCGAGTCACGGTCGCTCCAACCTCGAGAACCCTGCGATTGGCCGAGGAAAGAGACGTAGTTGGCAGGAGACGCCTCTGTATGGATGTTCTCGAGCCGCACATTCATTGGCCCAACATGTATCCCTATATCTTCAAAACGGTCTAGCAAGTAGTATAGATGGTGTGGAGTCAGCGCGAGTTTTGCTGGTTTGATGTTGTGGGAGGAAAAGTTGAGAGATCCAAGTGATAGCGCGGCAGCAAGAGCACTGGAAGTAGAGGAGGAGGAGTTGGAGTTTTGGTAGTCGGAGACCTTTGTGGGCAAGGCATCCTCCGAGGAAATGCCTGTATGCCCATTCTTGGGCGCTTGGCGACGTAGTTGAAGGGCATTTGCAAGGGCCTTCTCATGAGTACGGACGAATTGTGCTAGATTCTTTGCCAGGTCAGTCGAGGCTCTCTTCCCTATGGGAAGCAGCTACTCAAGTGCCCACCTTGACAAAGACTTGTCCATCCTCCGAGTCCATCGTGGTCGATACATAAGGTATGCGAAACCCGGTGAAGGTTGTAGCAGGGGACGTTTCGTTGCGCAAGGTGATTGTAGTATTAGACCTGGGCAAGGGACACAGCTCAAGAAAGCCGTTTGACTCGAGAATGCTTTTTGAACAGATAGCCTCCCAATAATGATGCAAATGTTTTGGACTAGCGGGTACTGGATAGTCAGCGATCTGTCCTGGATGGGTCCTGGATGGGTCCTGGATTGCTCCGCAGTCGGCGGGAATAGGCTGGACAAGCGGGTAGGCAGGTCTTTGCAGAGTTATATAGCAGAGGTACGAAGCAGTGACGGGAGCATCAAATGTACAGGCGAAGAAGGCCGAGCCAATGGAATAGCGAGCGTGGGAGGGAGCGGGGAGAAACGGCGTACTAGAATGCAAGATGCTGCAGCTTCCGAAGCTTGCAACAAGATAAGCAGCTGGTGGTGTTGGTTGTCGTCTTGGCTTTGCGGATGGTCAAACACGGCTTGACGTCGTATTTTGTGCACGTCAGATATGCTGATATAGCCGCGGGGAGGTCGCTTGAAGGCGCAAATTTGTTGACAGCCTGACAGGAGAGGGATGTTGGTTTGAGCCTTTGAGCATTGAAAGCTGTTGTTGATCGAAAGGATTAGCACCAAAAGAACAAAAGATTACCATGGGTCAGACCTCAGGGTCTCGCGGGACAAATCAGCCTCCAAAGCCGAGCTTAAATCCAGGAATCCAGACCTAAGAGACCTAAGAGATCTAAGAATTTCAAAAGGTGTGGGGGTCCGGTTATAATGCAAGCAATAATCCCTTAGTTCTTCGAATTCCGATGTCGCCCCATCGTGGTCTTTACGTCGAGTAGAAGACGGGAAGCTGCCTCTTACATCCAACATTCTCGGAGTCTTGCATAAGGAAGTCATGCTTGCCCCCGTCAGCAGTCACATACTTCACAAGCTTCACATGCTTCCAATGCTAGAGCACTTTATCCCGCTTCGAGATAGTACGGATTACTCATGTGTATCATCTGCTGCTGCTGAAAATGGCTTTCATCCCATCTGATACTATATGATCCTACCGCCCTCATCAACGTACTAGTCTGATGTATTTCTGGACGTGAGATTGACCCTTCGTCGGAGCATGATACTTGCAAAGCTCTACTTCAAGGCTTCTTGCTACCCTTAGCCAACTTCGGGTGGCCTTGATGTCCAGTTTGATCGAGTAAGCGGTGTGCGTGTTCATGGCTATGATAAGCGGATCATCGAAAGGCTTGAGGGTGTGGTCGATGTCTTACAAACCATTTGTTGCTTACTTTATAGAGCAATGGAATGTCTACAATATTTCATGGACTAGACCTGCGCTTGTGTATCAACGGTCTGCGAGTCTTGACGCCACCATTGAAATTGAGATTGGGATTGGGATTGAGCTGATTTGCCAATACAATTTTGCCGACGAATGTCGAATGGACTAAAGCAGGTCACATTGGAATGCATGGAATCAAGAGAATAAAAAGATTAGGACTCATCACAGGCTTCATTGTGTGATGTGTGATTGCAGATATTGAGCACTATTATCTCATTCTTATTCTATCTATGATACACTTGCTCCCTGTGAAGAATTCACGCATGAGTAGACAGTCCAAGCCTTGCACCAGTCATCGCTTCCATATTACTAGACATATTGGGACAGCCATCTTATACCCTCACCATAACCTGCATAAAGCGTCTATTAGCCCCTACCAGTGTCAGGCATTGACAGAACTCACCTTGACGCATGACAACGCTGCACATGAACACCTCAATTGGTCTTATTTGCTCCAGCGGCACCTTGCCCTTTCCTGTTGTCTGCCACAGTCCCAGTTGATGTCGAAGTTCTTCCTCGCTCACTGCATCTGGGTGATCTATTTTGTTGCCCAGGATCAGGAAAGGTGTCTTCGAGAGCTCCTCCATCGAGAGCAGCGCGTCAAGCTCGGCTTTTGATTCAGCAAGTCGCTCATGGTCTTTCGCGTCGACAAGGAATACGATGCCGGATACTTCAGGAAAGTAGTCTTTCCAGAGACGACGCGCTAGCGATCGGTCAGTATGGCATTCCTGAGAAAGAAGGCAGCTAGTAACGCTAGGTTCAAAGGCTTGAGTACCTTGTTGATGGCCACCTAAATCGAAGGTAGTAAATCTGCAGTTGCCAATAGCTAGTTCTTCGGATGCTAGAGAGGCGGGTCAGCTTGCTGTCCACGTTGTGGCGTCCCTGACGGGCGATGAAGGCAAACAGCGGGCGCACTTGGATGAAGGGTGGGCTGTAGGATGGCAACTCGGTCATTCTGTTGCGAAATCAGCTATAATTCATTCTATGTCATGTGTTGCCTCTGGAGCCCCTTCGAGAACGGTAGAACTTGTAGAGTATGCCTTGGATGTTTGCCTTGGCTTGAGGCTCGGGGCTTTACGCACCTTCAACATGTGTAGCAGGGTTGTCTTGCCGGCATTATCAAGGCCCAGGAATAGCAGCTTCGCGTGCTTGTTGAGGAGACCAAGAGATGCAAGAACATCCCAGACTAAACAGGACACCGAAAGCGATCAGTAGAGCCTCGACCTGGTCTGAAGGCTTGGTGGCAGCTTACACCAATTTATCATCCACATGATCGTAGGAACGGGGGAAGTAGCTCGTCTAAAGGAGAGTTATAGCAGTGGATGAAATAGGAATTTCAGTAGATGGTGTGTACTCCGTATGCATGCAAGTTGCTGGCCCTCTGATAGCGCAGGAATTGTCTTGGCCAAACTTGTTACAGCACGTGTAACGGTTTCCTTTGGTATGGGCGTGTCAATTCACATGCTACTCTACACTGTAGGTCTTTGTAAAAGGTTGTAGGCGTGTAGCTAGAAGGATCATTTTTCAAATGATTGTATTGAAATGGTCAAGCGGGTTTTGGGGGAAAATGCCGCCACTGCTCGCTATCTAGCAAATCCCATACAAACATCTAACCACTGCTGACCATATTGTAACGCAAGCTCACGACTCCAACTGTGTCCAATCGTCAAAGCATGAAAAGCAATATGTACATGATCCATGTCTGGAGAATAAGGATTGAGCAAGATATATGTACGAATATGTGCAGTATACCTGGATCTTGGGTGAACGGCGGATGCTCAAACGGAGAGGACTAGCTGGGCCTTCTGTCCATATCCTTTGCAACGATCTTTCATCATCTCCCCAAGCTCTTTCATCCTTACTGCGCCTTTACCAGGTTGACATCGTCGCTCCTTCGTTTTGCTCGTATCGCGGCAGTGCTGACGCCAGAACTTCTCCTTACGCCTTTGCCGTTTTGTCTCGAGACCCTGGACTATATCAATCGGTCCGCGAGTATGACTGTCTGAACGCCTTTGTCCCATCGTTGTTGGTGATGTACCAGTGGAGGGCGTTTCGGCGCCGTGGAAGCGAGCCCTGCGATGCTGATTCCAAAAGGGGTTGGGTGTTCTTGGAAGTGAGGTTGTATGAGTAAGATTTGGACGTTGGGCTAGATGCGGCATGCTGATCCCGTGAGGCTTGGTAGATGGGGAGCCTGTTGGGGAAGGTCTGCGCGATGAGGGAGGAGAGTTGGGCTTGCGGTGTGCTGGGTGTGGAGACCGTAGATGCCGGATCGATTGGCCGAAGAGATTACGCGGAGGAGGGGATCGATTGGCCGTTTTACGCTTGAACGGGGGTGGTGGTGAATGATAGCGTTTTGGTGACGCCATAGGAGATTTCGTTGCCCTTGTCCAGGACGAGCTTTTTATTCGAACAGCCAGGTTCTCTTCCTCGGAGCTCTCTAATCGCCCAGTCACCCATTCAGGTTCATCGTCTAATTGCGTAGCAGCATCATCATCCTCGTCGTCCTCCTGGTCCTCCTTGTCATCGTCATCAGGTTCTGATGTTGGGAAGCTCGGGTCAATGTCTTGTGGGATAAGGTGATGCTTTAAACGTCGGCGTTCCTCGAGACAGGACTTGTAAGCATCTTCAAGGGGACGGTCTTCGTCAAGTGTTCCAATAACGAATTCGGTCGTATCCGGCAACTCGGGAGTTCCTGGCCGCATTTTCGAGCGTCTATGCGTAAGAGGTTCCTTTCGGCGTCGAGCAGAGTCCTTCCTGTTGTCGACTATAGATTCAATGGATGATTCCGAGGCCACCCGATGAGCTGCGGGACGGATGTGCTCCAGTTGCTCCGTGGAAGTAGCGGCCGTTGTGAGGCCTGGAGTCCAGAATCGATACTCTGAGCCAACATCACTTTCGTCATCAGATTCAGCAAAGCCTTCTTCATCGTCTGTCTCGTTGCCATCGTCGGACGCCTCATCCAATTCTTCGCCATCCCTGTCGTCATCATCTTGATCACTCTGGCTGTTACCGTTGTCAAAGGCTTCCTCGGCTTCTTCTTCGAGTGTCTCTTCTTCAGCCTCGTAGGCTAATTGTCTGATAGCATTTTCCTTGCGCAGCGTATCGTTGACAGTGATTTTTTGGCGATAAGCTGTTTGCTCATTAGTCCAGTCATCGTCCACTAGCGTGCCAGCGAATTCGTTGAATCTAGTGGCCTCCGATTTCTGGAAGTCCACACGATTGAAACCTCGCGCCGAAGGGCGAACAAAAGTATCTTTGGGTGGGCTGTTCTTGATAGGAGAAATATAATCTCGATGCTCGCGAAGCTTGGGCCCGGGCAACGATTCGATAGCTGCATGAGTGATTGGCACAGGGTCTTTGTCCTTGGAGGATGGAATATTCTCGACACTCTCGGCTTTGGAAGACTCATTGCGCACCGGTTTCATTGGGCATGCAAACCTCAATATGCACGGACGTTTCAGTGGTTCAGCTGATTTCAAGGTCGAGGTGTCCTGGGCTTGCACGGGCAGGTCAACTTTCTTCTGTGCAGCGGCCTGGCCACCACACGCGAAGCTGATGCATCGTTTGCGACCTAAGCCTTCCTCCACTTTAGTTTCTTGTGACTTGCCGACATTGGCCGTGTGTGGGATTTGCACAGAAGTATCTTGGGCCTTTTCGTTTTTTGTGTCTGATACTAGAGTGCCTAGGTGCATGTGATTGATATATGGAAGGGGAGGACTTGGCGTTGACGTCCTGGCTGGACTCGTCATCCCACCGTCACTGGTAAGCACAGGAGCTTCAGCATCAGACAAAGGAGTCATCTCCGGGCTCGTGAGGAGTGCTTGAGTGAGCAGTGACTCGGTCCTGTTGTGTACATGCTGTGGTGACATGCTGAAACTGGATCCGGTGTTCGAATTGTGTGAGCTCGATGTCCACTTCTTTACAAACTGGATTTGCGTATCTGGTGGTTCATCCACCTCTGCTGCTAGATCATCATCGCCCATTGTAGACATGTTGGCCGAGCCTTGAAGCCCACCAATAGAGGACAGGCTTCGGGCGGCAAGACTTCGGTCATGACTCGTTCGTTGATGGTGTGCCATGAGGATCGATGATGCCTATGGAATAAGAACCTGGACGATTGGCGAGCCGTTGATGCGCAGAGGTTCTGACTTCGGAAAGGCTTGCAAAGGTAGAGGAATGTATGGCGAGTTTGTACGATGTAGGTCTTATCAACGAAATAGCTCCTCAAGAAAGCCCCGACGGGTTGTCAATTTCGCGATCCCGATGGGTAAAGTGTCCCTCAGGACCGTATTGTTACGATTGTAATGCAGACATGATGTGAATGGCGGCGAGTAAGTCTACCCGCAAGGAACGGTGTGAGCGACCGATAGAGCTGTGCGCAGAGGAGCCGAAACTCAGCCCTGCGCGATGAGATTCTGAGACGAAGGATGAGTGAGATCAAGGACGGGTGTTCGTAGGATGATATTGGTAGCTGTGGGTGGTTCTTTGATCGTGGCGATGTGAGGTCCGCCAATAGCTTTCGTAAGACAGCCAAAGGAGTGCTATCAATTCCAGAGAGACGTGTAAGCAACTCAAGATCGTGTGAGAATAACACGCAGAATGAGTGGAGTGGTGATGAATGATTTGTTTCTGTTTATGGAACCAAAGAAGAGTGAGAGATTGGCAAGGTTTTTGATTATGTTGAGCGGCTGGTGGGACTTTCCGCGGTAGATTTCAGTCTCGGTGCGTACTTCTGATACCATAGCCTAAAGAAAGAAGCGAGTTCGGCGAAGATTGCGGATGAACCAGCTTGACTGTATTACGACCCGATTTCAGTTATCATAACTTCATACGCCAGATGCAACATCCGCCATCTTGCCTAGCCCTGCATAAAGCTTCTGTGCCTAGAAAGCAGAAGAGATCGAACCATCTGCTGAGCCAGGATTCGCATGCCCCTCTTTTCGCGTCCGACGACCGGCGAATGCCCCCACACCTCGAAGTCTTACGCTCCGTGGCTCCTAGTCTCGTTACAATTCAAGCGTTACAGCTTGCATTCGGATGGTCATGAGGCCTCACTCTCTAGTAAGCGGAAGAGAAGACGGTGAGTGGTAACATGTAGGAGCTTCAGACTGTCCAATTCACAGCGCGCATGCATGGGGAAAGCACCCCACACTGTGTTGGCCAAATCTGGGGTTGCTGCATGAAAAATTGCGTCAGTGGCTCAATGTTATTGCAATGGAGCGAATGCACGAAGGCCAAGGACTAGGATTTGTTGTAGAGGGACCGTGCGGTTTGGCATTCTGTATTTGTTTGGCTCCGCCATTGATCATCTTCACAGTTTGGTCTGCGGACATATGACGGGAGGCTACCCAGTGTATATGGGGATTTGCAAGAATGAGATCTGCCCGGGATGGCTGCTAAAGGTTCGAGAGCATTATACGCTCATGCAGCTTGTTGAGCGGACTAGGTCAATGGCGGTATGTAAATGAGGGATTTCCAGACCCCAATCATTCTATCCCATCGGGTCCACGAGCGGCGGCGTGCTTTATCCATACCAGTGGAATTGACCCACGCTTGGGGAATAGACCGGTGGGGAGACTCTTCGCTGTACGTTGGTACATGGGAATAAATCCAAGAGGGGACAGGCCGAGGACGAGATGAAGCCAAGCCGCTAATCAGAAGCAGCTTAGCCATCGTAAATAGCCGCATCGACCGCGCTCGTTGCAAACACGAATGGAACAATTGTTACCTTAGCAGTTGAACCAGTCAGGGGAGAATCGTGATAGCTATGAAATTCCTACGTATAGCTCGAGCATCTGCCCTCATTGGGTCTTCGAGGACTCGATTGCCCCTGCAGCGAAGAGGCTACGCAGATGCTGTATCAGACAAGATCAAGCTCACCCTTGCGCTTCCCCATCAGGTGGGCATCCATGCGCCCTCATCTATGTTCCGCTCAATGATGAGCTGTATCGCTTACATGAATCTGACCATATCTTCCCTGTCTAGTCTATCTACAAGTCTACAGATGTGTACGTCGCTCCTTAGCCATTGTCACTCCCTGGCACATTGCTGCAAATTGCAGAGGGTTTGAGCTAATCTTTGCCCAATCTTCAGAGTCCAGGTCAACATACCGGCGGAGTCTGGAGAGATGGGCGTACTCGCCAACCACGTGCCTTCCATCGAGCAATTGAAGCCTGGGCTAGTGGAGATAATCGAGGAGGCCGGCGGAAGCAAACAATTTTTCTGTACGTATGGCGAGAAGAGTTGAGATGGCCTACAGGGAGAATTGGAGAACCTCAGACCATCTAAATCAGATTTTCTGAAGAATGCGGATGAGGCCGGACCTTGGCTAACAGGAATGCTAACCCAGTATCTGGAGGCTTTGCAATCGTGCAGCCTGGCTCGCAGCTCAGCATCAATGCTGTTGAAGGATTTCCTCTAGAGGAATTCAGCTCCGATGTAGGCTCCTTCGAGACCTTTTTGCGCCACAAAGCCTCGTGATCTAACGCTCGTCACAGGCCGTCCGATCGCAAATCACCGAAGCACAGAAAATCGCTGGAGGCAGCGGAAGTGAGCAGGACATTGCAGAGGCGAAGATTGAGCTAGAGGTAAATTTTCCAGTTGATTCTCGTGAATGATAGGGCCATGCTGAAATTATCATACAGGTTCTAGAGAGCTTGCAGGCGTCACTGAAGTAGATGTTGCTGCAGTATGTTGTGTGCCATTGTACCCCTACAGATTTTGTACAAAGAGGATGCTCCTATGGATCTTCCCATCGCGAGCATTGGTTTCAAGCATCGTGCTTGCCATTCCAGATGGATCTTGCTGGCCCTTTGTTCCTTCCCTGCATTGCTAGCCCAGAATTCGAAATCAAGCCTTCTTTACTTTGTCTTCGCTATCCAGTCTATCCATATGCTTGCGCTCAGACAAGCATGTTGCACTCTTGTCGATGGTATCTTAAAACCATTCTTTAGACAGTAGCAATAGCCAACATTTCAGTTCTGAACTCCTATTCTTCAGTACGTCTCCGACCTCTGACACCAGAATGAAGGAGTGGAGACCTAGAACCCCACGCTCTCGGAAAGAACGGAGTCCCAGACCGCCAGGTTCCACGAAGTCAGTCATGCGCGAACATTCAGCATACTACGAGGCAACGGGGCCAATCGTGCAAGAAGGCTTTGTCGCTGCCCGAGTTCGGGCCCTGCAGCAATTGAAAGGTGAGGGAAATTGTACGTTTCTCTCTCATTCACCCATAACACCTTGCCCGCGACCTTGGGCACAGACCCCCGAAGACCATAGCCACCCAAGGCATGCATTCACGCCAACGCCAGAGTCGGTCGCTTCGAGGAGGTCAGAAATAGACACGAGCAACCTTTCTAAAACAGCAAGACCTTCTGATGGACATCAGATCGGTCCCAGCGAAGCTTCAACTCTGAACTTCTTTAGAGGTTCTTCGGCCCATCCTCGAGACAAGCCTCAAAGTCCTCCTCTGATACCTGAATTGAGCGCATCACAGACGCCGCTTCTACAGGCTAGCCACAGTGAGGATATGTCCTCTGACGATACAGTCGCCACCGGACCGCAAAGACACTCCAACAATGAGAACCAGATCCACAGCCATCGCGCCCTACCTCCGAATCTGGCCGACCCATCCACGACAGAAGACGGTCATGAGCCGGATCTACGGCCGAAGAGAAGCATTGCTGCTAGATTGGGCTCAATGGTGGAGCGTGGTTGGGTGGGATTGGATGTTTTTGGCAAATCTTACGACCGCAAAGCCTCTGATCCTGTATCTTCCAAATCCAAGGTGCACATGGAAAGGTCGGAGCGCAGAAGCCATTCATTAGGCGACAAGCCTCTTGTGGAGCTGCTTCCTCATAGGATGCCGTCTTTTCATGCAACCCCCAAGGACCGGAGCTACGACAGTCAATCGATCCAGCACTGGGCGGCTTGTTCCGAAGAAGAAGAGGCGAAGCCCTTCAAGGAACATGCTTCACACCAGGAAGTGCAGGGCCAAGTGGCGGGCACATCTACTACAAGGCAGCTTTTCCAACGAAGTAGTTCGGACGCTGCATTATATAATTCACAGAGCCTCATTTCGAGTACTGCTGGTAAACAAGAAGAACGGCATCAACGTCGTTCCCATCGCCTAAGGGGAAGCAAAAGCCATGCACCTGAAAAACATGAGACGGATGGAATCAACTCCGAAGTTGACCGCAAACCACCCATTACGTCCTCTGCGATTACTTTTAATGATGCCTCGACCGCACCGAGCTCGCGTCGATCCAGCACGAATACTCAAAGATCGGCACGTTCCTTCTCAGGGGTGACGAAATGGAAACTGCGCTGGCCTAAACTCGTCCCGCTTGATAAGCCAAATGCAGTCCGAGTTCATTCCAAGATGGAGTCAGTGGGCTTTGCAAGTTTAAAGGTCCCAAGGGACACTCAACAGGATCCTATTCCACTACATCATCTTCTGCGAGACAGAATTAACGAGCACAACATGGGTAAATATAGCCATGGCGATGGTGCTGGTGGGACGAATACCACTCTAGCCGAAGGCTCCGGTCTCGATGAGGTCAAAGAACGTCATATGGACGGTCGAGTGGCACAAGATCATTGCTCTGTGGCCCACCTACACAGGGTGGATGAGCTGCAAGCACCAGAGCGCTCTAGAAGTGTGACGGACAATTCTTCTAGTCCTCTGCTCCGACAGTCGGAAGGCCCAATGCCATGGTGGGAACAATCTCAGGAAGAGTTTTCACCAGATACAACTAGGCATTCTCCAGCGCGCTCGCTTAGCCCAAACAAAACATCAATCAAGAAACCGTCGAAGCGCCCTTCAATTTCCACGTCCACTTATGGAACCTTTTTCACGGCACCTGGTGGCAACTCTGAGACTACTTCGCGAGAACCTTCATTAGACATAACGCAGCACTCCCCTATGAGCTCACAAGGCCCCACACCCATGGTCTCACACTCATTGGAGGGAACACAGGGTTCACCTCCGCGTTCACTGAGCTCTACACCTTCGGTATCAGACAATGTACGCACGGAAGACTGGCCTGAGCCAATTTTATCCGCCTCCGCTACTGCGCAAGGACAGGCTAGATCTAACGCCACTTCGCCGGAAGCACGACGCTCTGAGATGACCGAGAAACCTGTCAATCGAACGAGAGCGTCGACAGGGACCTTAATCGCTAGCGTGCAGGTCAGTGACTTACAGGAGACGGTGAATAAAGAGATAAAGTCAAGTGGCAAGGGTGTTAAGAGGATTCAGGTTACTATTACATTCGATGGGGCGGCGGATCTGGTCATTGATAAAATGCTGGATCCACAGGTTGAACAGGAGAAAAAATTGGAAGGCGATGAGGTGGCTTGATTGGGTAGGGCCCTCGGAACGCTGGCCTGAGTTTGATTGTTGTGGAGCTTTGGTAGAACGCAGGAGGGGTCTTTCTGGTGTTTTTGGAAATTGATTCGTGTTATTGCTACTTCTGGTCTGCGTAGCTTGGGTTTCAGAGCCTCTGGAATAATAATTCTGTCAGAAAAGCGCGCAGAACGCCTCTTCCTTAAGTACCAGTGCCCTTCAATTTATCTAAAGTCGTAGTTGTGACGCTCTTTTGGGTTCTCGTCACCCCTCAACTGCGCCAGCTCTGAACGCTTGCTAATATTCTTTCATGAGTATGACCGTGTATTCCGGACAGCCAAGTCGGTACCTCCAAGCCGTCAAATTGGGTTCTTCTCATAGTAATTTGTGGACGAGAGGTACGATGACCATACGATGTCGTGGTTTCTCGGCAGGAAATTCATAGAATTGCTAATCATCCATGGTACAAGTCCTCTGGCTCAACTCTAAAATTTCTCCCGTTCTTCCTTATGTGCTTTTGTTTCTTGTCTCTACTCAATGGTTTGCGCATATCAAACGCATCTTCGCCTGCTTTCTGACCTGTGGGATCGTCGCTGTAGTAGTCGACTACTCTTCGAAAGACGCTGTATCTGTTTCCAATATCGCATTAGCGGCACATCGAATTGAGGTTCATCGCGTGATAGAGTGGACGCATACCCTATGCCCTCGTACAAGCCCACAGCTGTCTTGTTCCCTTCTCGAACAAAGAGGTCGACGAACCATGCATTCTCTTCTTCGCACCCTCTTTCTAGAGCCTTTGTCAAGGTCTGAGCTAGACCTAGCCTTCTGTATTGCGGAGCAACTGTGAGAGCGGTGACATGGCCGTGCCAGGGCAGGTAGTGCTCCGTGAATTGTCTCCATGGTGGGTCTTCTTCCACTTTGCCCATCACTACGCATATAATCAGCTCAGACCATTCGGCAGGATGGAAGATGGGCGGCTTGCTGTAACCTGTTATGTTACCATATTGATCTTCCACTACAGTGAATAGTGATGGCCATTTGCTCAGGTATTGCAGATAGAAGTCGATATTGTAGTTCTCTGTGAGAGGGTCTAGGTTTGTGATGTTCATATGGAGTAAATCTTGGGGGCGAAATGGGCGAAGAGAAGTCATCTTGTCTGAAAAGAGGCTCTTCAAATATACGGCCCAATTGTAGCATATCAATAGGAATTTCGACTTTGCTGCTGAGATAAAGGCCCCTCCCCGCCCTCGTCATGCAAGCCATTCTTGACGGCGGGAATAGACTGGATCGTGCCCTCCCGTGCCTCCCGTGCCTCCAAGACAGGGATTATTTGCAGTCGTTTAACATTCACAAAATACAGTACATTGTCACTTGCACAAAGAATCTTCTTCAACACGCTGTGAAGTGATCAGACAAAGACTAGCCAGACCCCAACGATCTTCTCCGCTCCAATACCGGAAACTGAAACCAGCCCTTCGACCCATGACGCAGACTTTCCTACCTACGACGCATCTACCTCAAACAACTCGCGTAAATACGCTTTACTTGACATCTATGGTAGCCAGTAGCTTCTAGTACCACTCCAATTGGCTGTAAAATTGCAGAATACCTCTCGATGCCTTCTTCTCCTCGAACGCCGGTGCGGCGCAGGAAATCGTCGGCCGTGAGCATCGACATCTCCTTCACATCTCCTAATCCCCAGAGCAATGGCTATCATTCGAAACGACCCTCCATCAGCAGCAGAAGATCGTCTGTATTCTCGATAGCTCCACCTCAAACCCCGCGATCGAATTCATCTCAGGACCGGAACGGACACTATGACCTGTCCAATGGGTATAGCAATGGGCAGGACGTGGAGAGCTCAAATGGGCTTGGCAACTTGGCAGACGAGTTAGCAGAAGCTTTCGATGAAGATGAGGAGGGCGAGGCTGTAGACGATGTCTCGGAATTCCAGTACGAGGCAGCGGAGAACGCGCGAGACGGACACCCCTCATTCCAGACCACGCTCAAGGAAAATAAGGGCATATCTATATCACAAAAGCCACGATCTGCCAGAGAACTCTCGCTGAGTCCGCCCAAGCAGAAGATGCGATCAAGGCATCATCACAGGCACGACGGCTCCGACTACGGTGACCACAGCGACTTACAGGGGGTAGACGGCATCTCACCCTCACTCGACGCCCGGATGGCTGCTGTGGAGAGCCTTGCACGCCGAGGCGCAGAAGCCAACGGTAGCGACGGGGACAATGTTGTACAAAGGGTTGCCGACGCCCTCAAAGATCTCGGATCGCAAGCCGGTGTCGAGAACGGCGCCAGCAGGCTCATCACTGCACACACCGCTCTCACCTCGCACTTGTCTTCCCAAACACGCGCCCTCCAGGCACTCTGCCATCCTTTCCTTTCACCATTTGCCGCACCCCCGGATCCAGAATTCATCGAAGAGATACTGCCACTCCTTTCGGAATTACTCCTCACGCTCCCGACACCAGCGCCGCACCCCCTCTCATCGATGCACAGCCTACACGCCTCAACCGCCGAACTCACCTCCATCCTCACATTTCTCTCTGACACACTGCACATGACACATCAGACAACATCTCTAGCCTCAAGAAGGTCGAGAACAGCAAGAGAGACCGCGATCGAAATGAGAAAGGAGGCTGAAGCTAGAGAAGAAGGGATACGGTGGATAGAGAAGGGAGAATGGGAGACGAGGTTGGCGAGGCGAGAGTGTGCTGGCATATGTGTTGAAATTGTAGGAGGGTTTGAGGAAGTCTGCAATGGATGGAGGGAGCGACTTGTTGGTGGATTGGGGGTGGAGGTTGGTGCGGCATGAAGTCGGAGGTAATGGCATGGCGTGATCATCTGTCAATATGTACGAAGTAAATGAGGGCGTCGATAGCATTTTGTTGTAGTTAAGAAGCATCTATGAGACGAATAGTGGAAGGAGACATTTGTTACACATTGCTGGTACGGTCAGAGTACCTGCGACGTGACGCCAGTACGAATCTAACTATTAATGACACTGCTCGCACGCGTGTGCTTGAAAAGTACCATCTAGTAAAATCACATTGCAAGTAGCCCTTTTATTAAGAACATCCTCACTTCATTCGCAATCTGGCCAACTCCTATTCTCTCCTCATTCCCCCCTCGCTGCCCTCCTGCAATCTACCTCAACCCTTTGTTCCTCATTTGTACGGGCACGTACTTCCCTGGCGCAGGCCTCTCACTAGCTGGGCTCTCTGTCCTCGCCGTTCCAGAAGACGAGAGTGGTCTATCGCCATCAGCAGGACTCGTGTCTCTATTGCTTGGTTGCCTCAGGCCAGAGAATCTCGGCTTGAGCGAATCAGCCGGGGAGCCATCGCGGCCTACCGCATCCCCTCGGGCCCCAGGGCGCCATTTAGCAGTTGGCTCGACGCTTGAGCTGGCGTCTCGTGGTGCAGCCGGTGAAGGTGCAGTATCAGTACGACCACGGGGAGGAGCTCCGTCAGCACGTCGAGCAGGTGGGACATAGCCGCCAGTTCTCTTCGGCAGCGCTGCTTCCTCGGTGGCGATGTCGGTTGAGGGAGCGGCAGGCGGAGGGGCGCTGGTAGGGCCTCCAGCTGCTTTGGCCGCTTCCTCAGCCTCCTTCGCTACTTGACGTTCACGCCAGGTTGGCTTGTTGCCTGCAAGGTTGAGCTTGGGAGGTCCGCCGGATGCTGGTCTATCTCTCGACTCGTTTCGCGCCATCTCAGGGGCACGGGATGGTGCTGATCGATCTGGAATACGGCCCAGGCCGGCTTTCTTATCCGCGAGCTTCTTTTCAGCTTCTTCTTCGCGCTTCCGTTGAATGGCCGCCTTTTCGTCGAGTTCCCTGTGCGTTCTGTTTAGCATTTGTCAATTCACAACTTGTGGGAGGAGCAAGTACCTTCGCTCTGCATCTCTCTTCGCCTTAGCTTCGGCCATCATACGCTTCTTCTCTTCATCTGCAGCGGCTTTCTCCTCATTTTCTCTAGCGATCCTCTCCTCTTCTTCTTGGGCATGCCTCTCAGCTTCCTCGCGATCCCTTTGTTCACGTGCCTTTCGCTCACGAACTTCGCGTTTCCGCTTGTCAATGGCACTCTGGTACTCTCGGTCGGCCGCCTTTCTCCGCTTCTCGAACTCGTCGTGACGGCGGTCTTTAAGGTCTTGGTGGAATTCTTCATAGACTGGTAAGAGGCGGGAAAGTCGGTGTTTGAGGGCAACGTCCTCCTCGTGCTTCCGCTTCGTCTCTTTGAGTGTCTCCGACTTCGAATTCTCATAAGCAGCCAGGTCTAGTTCTCGCTGTGCCTCGTAGTCCTTTGGCAAAAGCTTGATTTCTTCTTTCCTGAACGCACGCTCCAGATGGTCGATACGCTTCCCAGTCACTCTGAGATTCTTGAAGAGATCATTCTTCTCCTTCTCTAGCTGGGAGATTCTCAGAAGTCGAAGTTGGTTGCTATCAAGATCTTTGACGTCGACGTCTCCGATGTTGATACCTTTCTTGACAAGGTCACTCAGTTCTTTCTCATTGTTCTCACGGCGAATGCGATCCTGCTCATCCTTCATGCGCTTCCGTTCACGCTCTTTATGCTCCTCAGAAAGTCGCAAGGTCTCAGCTTCCTGCCGATGTTGAGCAATGATACGCTTTCGAGTCTCTTCCTCCTTTTGCTTCTTCTGAAGTGCATCGGAAGCTAGCTCCTTCTTTTTTTCGATGATGGCTCGTCTTGCCAAAGTCTCCTGGTGCTCTTGTTCAGCGCCAGCCTGTGCTCTTGAAAGAGCCGCCGCCTTGGCTTGTTCGCGAGACTCGTTGTACTCGGGATCTACGTATTGGCACGTAACGTAGAGTGTCTTTGCCAGACGCGTGAGTTGGGAGCGGACAATCTCTGCCGGGGTACGTTGCAATTGCTGAACAGAGCTTGCTTCATTTTCTGCAGAGCCTAAGCCGCTTCCAGGGTGCATCGCCTTTGCTGATGAGAAGACGTCCGAGTCGAAGGTTAAGACACCTGTAGCGTGGTCTATTCGGATTGCCAGGTCGCCTTTCTTGCACCCATTCATGATGAACTTCTCGATAGAGGCCGACGTCACTTCGAAGGGCGCGGGAAATTGAGCAAGCTGGTGCACGTAGGTAAGTTGGACGGACTCGTAGACTTGCGACAGCTGCTGGAACAGCCTGGTCAGGATGACTTGCTGCAGAGGCAGAACATATTTCTCCATCTCGGGATCTGAGCCAATCTGTGTCAGAATAGGCGAAATCTTCTTGCAGATCGACAAGGGATGGAAGTCAACTTCGAGGATCTGATAGAGCTCTCGGATCTCTGGCTTAGCACGCTTCAACAGCCCTTTACTCATAGCATCTTTGAATAGTACTGCCCTCGTAGGCGCGTGAGACATTCCAAGTAGATTGGTAAGACGGCTGTTCTTATTCTTGCGAGCTTCATCGATATCAATGAGGGCCCCTCGAGAGCGAGAAGTACTGATGACGGGGATGGAGAGTGCCGACAGCAGAACGAACGATGCTGCCCTGCTCATTTCCGCTTCCGTCACCGCTGGGTTATCTTTCTTCAAGCTCTGGCCCGAAGCCACAATATTAGCAGACTGGCGAAGAAGGTTGTAGTATCTGCTCCAAGCGGCAGCATGGAACAGATAGTTCTCGCTGACAAGGAAGATCCGAGTGAGCTTCTCATAATAGTTGGCCATCATGATGTTCTTTGCTGGACGTTTGCTCAAGCTAAGCAACGTATGGATGTCTTCCACACTTCGGAAAGCCTCCTGCCATAGCTCAAGCTCGACCGCGACATTAAGCTGCTGGAAGCGCGTGTCAAGATGACGCTGTAGGGTGTCGAGATCGCTCAGGTTGATTGCGTGCATCTGCGATTGGTATTTGGCCGCATTTTGGACGTGGTTGCGGAGCAACTCGCAAAGCCTTCGGAACTCCGTCTTGCGAGCGAAATTTTGGCAGAAGGTGAAGGCCAGCATAGCCGTTGACTGGTACATCACTTCCAGTCGCGCGTTGTTCTTGAGTATTTCTAGCACGGTTCGGTAGGTTTCCCATAGAAATTTCAGCCATGGTGTAACGATAGCTCTGTCTGTTCGATCTCTGGACTGTTCCCCTGATACCGTAGAGAGCAGGATTGATTCTGGAGTCTCGATAGCCTCAAGATCCTCCACGTTCGCGCCATTTCCGGCAGTAGGCTCTAGCGTTGATTGAACCTCATCTGCTTTCGCCTGTGCTTCGGTGACTTTGGCCTCCGCGAGCTCGATGAATTTCTTGAGGACAAGCTAGGGAAAGCACATGTTAAAAACTACCAGAAGAACTTCCCAGTCCTCGTGTCTACTTACTTCGATGGTGCCGACGTTTGTATTTTGTGCAGTGTTTTTGTATTGGTATAATCCATCTTTTGCAAGCTTTCCTTTCTTGAGATCTACGCAAAGTTCGACAAACTGTATCATCACCGGCTCCAGCGAAGTAATTGGGCTATTTCTTGATCTCTTAGAGGTGACATGTTCGTGTAGGATAGTGAGAGCAGCTGGCGATTGCTCAACAGCAATAAGTTCTTGTGCTCGCTGGTAATCGAGGCGTCAGCTTCGCTCTCTTTGTTTGTGTTATAGATGTCTTCGGTACCTACTTTGAGCACATTTTCCGGCTTAGTATGGGGTGGCGGAGGCATATTGGGCGGTCTTATCGAAGCTCTAATGTCTTTGTCCTAGAAGATGTCGAAGAGTGTCTTGTCGCTTTGTGGCCCCTTAGGGCTGAACTAGAGCTAGTCGCGCTAGTGTCAGGCTAATGGCTTCTGCATTCCATCCCACACTCCTCCAAACCAGCCAGCAAGCATCTCAGCGCAGCGTCAAAGCATCGCAATTTACACTCATCGCATCTGGTGAACTAGCTTGAGCACTTTTTGATCCAGCATACAGCCCAACTGCCAGGATGCCGGCGGCCTACGAGATCCGCGCTGGTGGGGATGTTAAGAACAAGAAGCAATCTATGGCAGACTTGAAGCTCCGGCGCCTCAACGAGCTGAACTCGCGGCTAAGAGAGGATCTTGAACGACCCCGAATCAAGGTGTCAGAAGCATCCATGTCGTGAGTAGTGGTCTCCTGTTTGCGACAGCTGATAGTGGCCGTTAGAAGCTAATCTTAATCCCTCATCTTAGGTTAATTCAGTACTGCACAAACACAAAAGACTTCATGGTGCCCTCTATGTGGGGCTCAGTAAGTTACTATGCATCCCACGTACAATCGCCTTGCCAATGGCGTGTTGCGTCGGCGATGGGCAATTTGGGAAATCGCTAGCTAACATACTGTTGCACCAGGTCGACAAGCGCGAAGATCCGTACGCACCACAACAATCAGGTGGCTGTTGCACAGTCATGTAAAGCATATACCCCAAATCAGCCAGGCGTTCTACGGATTTTTTACATGTTCCTTCGATACCACTTTCGCTTCACCGCCTCGGTCTACTTCACACCTCCTACGCAATATCAAGCTTCAGTCATACATCTTGTGTACGGATATACACCGAAAAGAAAAGTTGGGTTGATCGAATCATTTCTGCATCGAGGTTGTTCGGAGTCAGCACATGGGATCAGGCTACAGGCATACTTCACCTTTACGTCCGAGCGCTCTCAAAACATTCTCTTTGAACATGAGATGGGAAGGCTGGATGTTCATGATTGGGTATGCCTCAATCTACCGCATTTTGCGGTTTCCTGTGTAATAGGGTTTCCTTTATGTGTTTAAGGTGGACGTTATCCTTGCAGTAAGTCTATATTACGCCCTAATGGATGGGTCTGGGAAGAGGAGGAGCAAACCCATGTACCAAATCTACGCTGAGAGTCATCGTCGCTTGGGACTCTTTTTTATGTAGATAGGCAATCCATGCGATGCATTCGAAAGTTAAAGTTATGGAGGAGCTTCGGTCTTATGACGTGATCACTCTGACCAGTAGCATATACTGCACGGTTTCAACCACTCCTCATCAACCCCCATCGTCCAGATGTAGGCGACTACCACAGAATACTCTCAATATAAGCTTCCCTTCCGAATCTACACGCCCTCGCATTCAGTCCAGTTGATATGGAGTCTACATCGGAGCCACAGTCCTTAGAGTATCATGCGCCAGTAGTACTGCCTCGCATAACCATCCGATTTTGCACACAATGTAAATGGATGCTTCGCGCTGCCTACGTATGTCGTTCTCATTCAATCGATGTGTCTATATGCTTGCTTTGTAATCTATGAAGTCTAGTCCCATAGCGGGCTTTTTAGGAAGTCTCCAACGAACGAGGCTGCTTCTACATTGCAGATTTCCCACGCAGTTGCAATACACTTCTCGAAGCAAAACAGGGGCAGAGATATTTCTGATGCATACTTTTCTTGCCGTCTCTCTGTATAGAACATGCTCGAGATGCACCATTCTCCCTCAGATTCTAACGTGACACTATCCAGTTCGCACAAGAGCTTCTCTCCACTTTCTCCACCTCTCTCGGCGAAGTAGCTCTCATCCCATCAACCGGCGGTATCTTCACCGTGGACATTGTACATGCTTCATCTCCGTCTGAGCAAGCGACAGAGTCCAAAGGAAAGCAGCCATCATCGCAGACCTCGAGATTATGGGATCGAGAAATAGAGGGTGGCTTTCCTGGTAAAGTACCCTACCAGCTGTTACATCTGAATATTCTCAGGATCTGGGCGCGCTGCGAGTATTCTTTTGCTTTTTGTCTCAGGAGCTACCTTTCTCACATAACTGCCATAGAAGTCAAGAAGCTGAAACAGCTCGTCCGCGACATTATCGACCCCACGCGCAACCTCGGGCACGTTGACGGGCATAAAATGGAAGAGAAACCTTCAGATGAGCCGTCAGGAAAAAAGGATGCCGAAAGCAAGCAGCCACCCACGGACGATAGAGCTGAGTCGACAATCGTTACGGACTCTGACGCAGGCATAGCTCGAGGTCCTCCAGCTGATGGGAGGAACGTCGATAGCAAGCAGCCGTCTACGCCGGGGAGAATTGAGACGACCATACCTATAGATCCTGACGCAGCCGTAGGTCGTGGGCCTCCAGGAGACGAGGCGGAGGAGAAGGGAAAGGGGGGGCAAGGGAGAGATGAGGGTTGTGAGGGTTGTAATTAGACGTCAATTACGCTTCAAAGGCACGATCACTTTTGCATATGGAGCCTCATTGATGCTTAGAGTTCAGGATGCTTGCAGTACACCCGGTGAGTTCCAGTCTATCTTTACACTCCAAGAGCTATTGAGATGCATACCCACCACATTCGACGCGTTGAGGATGATCTTATCCTGATATTAAACCCCAAGCGTAGACCCGAGATTGCTGGATGATCCTGCACAACAGGCTGCGTCCACGGAAAACATTGCTCATCTATCGATAACTTTAATTCGAGTAGAGACACATAACACTTCTGCCTCGCGAAACAACGGCCACAGATCTCCAAGAATCTAGGACCTTCAATAGAACCCATTGACTCATATGGGGAGAATCTCGTCTTCGGCGCCGCCTTTGTCGCCCGTGACACCCTGGCCTCCTTTCAACTCCTCCTCGAGCTTGCCAATCATCATCTCCTCCATTATCTTCGCGCCCTGCTTCTCGGCCTTCTTCCCTTCGGCGTCATCCTCTATCACACCAGCCACTCGGTCGTCAAGGGCCAGCTTCGTCTCACCCAGCGCATGGATCTGCTCCTCAACAGTATTCCTGGTAACTAGCCTCACTACCTCAACTTCTCGCATCTGACCTACACGATGCGCGCGGTTCTCTGCTTGTATATCCGATTGGGGATTGAATGACGAGTCGAAGATGATGACTTTGTTGGCGCAAGCAAGGTTGATGCCCGTACCACCGGCCCCAGTCGAGAGTAAGAACACCGTGATCTCCTCTTCCTTGTAGAATTGGTCAATCATGTCTTGCCGTTCGTCTGTCTTAGTATTTCCATCCAGACGGAAGAAGGGCATCTCGAGCTGTTCCATGACAGGTTCCAAGATGTCTAAGACCATGACGAATTGTGAGAAAACGAGAATTCGATCCCCGTTTGCTTTAAATCTCTTGAGTAGATCAGCAAGCTTGTTGACTTTGCCAGAATCCATCCAGGGTTCGCCTTGAAGTAAAAAAGGGGTCATAGTCTTTGGGTTGTTTTCGCAGAAGCGGTTGAGCTCCATATCCGTCATCACTTCCATGTCTTCATACACCAGATTGGGATTGGATTCTCTATACTGGTCCTCATTGAGGCAAGCCTTCGACATTTTCCGGATGGCATCGTCATCGTAAAGCCGGCGAAACAGCAAGGGGTGAATCGAAGCTTTGCGAAGATTCATCATAACATTTGCAGTCTGGTTCCCAACCTTCTCGCCTGCTGCTCTGGCTGCAATCACTCCAAGTGCCTTAGCTCTCTCCTTCTCATATATCTCTGTTTGAGACGGAGACAAATCGCAATACTCGACTCGTCGCATTTTGGCCGGAAGGTGCTTTAGCACCTGGTGCTTCTTACGTCGTAAGATGAATGGCGTCATCATCGATTTTGCTCGGGCGATACGCTGCTTGGACAACAATGCTGCGTGAGAATCATCGGTCGTCTTGGCTTTGTTGTTGAAGATGTGCTCCAGGTCATCGCTGTGTTCCCTGAACACGGAAGGTAGAATAAAACCCAGAAGCGAAGCGAGTTCCTGAAGATTGTTCTGCAATGGTGTACCTGTAAGGAGAAGGCGAAATCGTGTTGGTATTTGCATGAGGGCTCCATACAATGTGGACTTGCTGTTTTTCAGGTAATGGCCCTCATCGTAGATGCACGCAATAGGTTTGAGCTTGCGAAAAAACTTATTGTCGTCCTTGGTCCGCGCCAACGTATATGTCGTGACAATCACATTCAGGGTGTCAAGGCTGTCGAGTATCTGAGCCTGCACTCCAGGTCGTTCAGCTTGGCTAGCGTAGTATGGCATGACCTGTAATTGAGGGCAAAACACGGAGAACTCGCGGAGCCAATTTTCCAAAGTTGAGGCTGGAACAACTACAAGATGAGGTCCTTTGATACCCTTTTCCAAGAGGTGCGCGAGAAAAGCAATAACCTGGCATGTTTTTCCCAGGCCCATGTCGTCCGCTAGAATGCAGGATAGCTCCCTGTCAAACAACAAGGAAAGCCAATTGACGCCGACGATCTGATAGTCTTTCAACTCGATTCCTTCCGCCATTTTCGATGGCTGCGGGAAGAATGGTCGTCGACGTTGTGTTTTAGCGTCTCCTTCATCTTCCGAAAGGTTGGTCGCAGGCGTTCCGATCCCGCTATCTCGAGGAGACGTATCTCGATCAAAGCTGACAAGGTCGAGCTCGCCGCTCTTGGAAGCTCCATACACGTCCACGCCCCAGGATTTCATGTCCTCTTTCAGTGGCGCCCCAAGATCCTCACATTGCTTCACAAGTAGATCCACGGCCTCATAGCCAGTCCACATGTCCAGACACTTTTCGACAATTTTGTCGCCGATAGGCTTCTTTGTGGATTTCCGCTTGGTCTTGGAGTTCTTCGGTGGAACCCCGCCTGAGATTTGTCGTACCTGGCCTAGTGAATTGAATGGCTTTTGCGATAGCATTACAGTAGCGATTTCTTCTGTGATCGAGGCTGTATCTGCAAGATCTGGAGCTGAGCAAGTATTGAAGAAGTTGAGGACTCTGACTTCTAGTTCCGCGTTGTCAGATTCCGAAGCTCCCAAAGCCGAATCCGAGTCTTCCGAATCGGGAGTGACAGGTCTGGGAACAGCTGCTGGAGTCGGTTGTTTGGCCGGTGATGAGATTGGATCTGGGTACGACTGCTGCTTTCGCCCCTGGACCAGACGTCTCTTAGGCTTTTCAGCAGCAATAGGCGATGAGTTTGCAAGAGGAGAAGAAGGTTGTATACTTTTGTGGATGGATTGCGTAGCAGCCCATTTTTCTTGAATGCTCTTAATGGGAGCCTTGATCTGTTGCTTTGCTGTAGCTTTCTTTGGCAAGTGACCCTTACTAGCAAGTGGGTCCTCACCATCACCATCCGAAATAGTGAGATCAATTTGGGTCGGATCACTCTCCGAAGAAGCCAGAAGCTCTATAGCGTCGTCGAAGTTGTACTTCTTCAATTCCATAGCACGCTTGCATGTGAGTACGCTATGAAAAGGCAGGATATCCTGGATCCGCTTAATCTTAGATCGCAACTGAAAGTCCTCGATGTCATCAAGCTCGATGTCCTGAGCCGGCATTGCTTTCGCTGAACTGGTCTGCTTTAAATGCTTCGGTAGTTGCGGCCTCCTCGTCCCACCGTATGCATTAGCCATAACGTCAGCCGACTGCTTCGTAGCCGCAAAACGAGATGTTGTCTGGTTCTCATCACGATTTCTGCTATCGTAGATACTTCCAGAGAGCGTTGGCTTTGGGATTGCAGTGGGGTTGTAGAACGCCATTTTCGTAATGTCGCGAAATCGCTGTTCGCCCTTCTGTGCGCCCGCACCAAAAGATCTTTGGGCATTAGCTATGAAGGTGGATGGCTTGATGTCTCCCCTATGGCTCGACGAATCCTCGTCCGAGGATCCTTTGTAGATTGGAAGATCGTCGTCTGAAATGTCGTGTACAGCGACGGGCTTCTTTGGTGCAACTTGAGGAGCTTTAGCAATTCCTGGTGGAGGTCGGAACGCTGTGCCAGCAGGCGCCACTCTAGAAGCAAGGCGTCCGCCTGCAACATTCTTGCTAGGAGTAGGGGAGGCAGTAACTGAATCTCGAGAGGGCGAAGACACGGCGACCTGGACCGAAGGGGTTTGGTGGGCTTCAGGTGTTGGCTTTCGAATAATTTGGGTAGGCTGAGTAATGTATGGAGGAGGTGAAGAGAGGGAGTCTATTACTTTATGCCGCTGCTGCGTTCTTGGCTGTACGGCGAGTGTTGCAACAGTCTCGAAATCGTCAAATATCTCGTCGCCACTGTCGTTCTCGGAATTGTAGGCTTCACTGCTAATTGCTCCACCTGGCACATTTCGGAGTCAGCGTTGATTATTTAAGATGAGAGAAAAATCAAGTAGTAAGACATGTCACAGGAGTAGTCTTTGGGCAAGAACCCATGATTCTACTCTAGGAACATGTTTCGAGGCTCCAGAGATGGTATCAAATAGGGAAGAGAAAGTCCAAAGACTGCTTACCATGCTCAAGCTTCCTCCTCTTTGCCGGTGTTTCTTGAATGGAGTCCATCATATATGTTATCCGAAGAACCCCGGTACCTCGTGCTCGATAAATCAAAGTATGACTGACGTCGGTGTTGTATGAAGCATAGAAATGGCGTGAATGCGATATTGAAATGTTATAATGAGCGCGAGGCAGAAGACAGACTGTGAAATCTCGCTCTGGCAGGAATGGTGGACGACACTAAACGTCGTGGAATATTGTAAGATTTGTCCAAGTCATTGTGAACTTTCTGAGCAGAGCGCGCCCAGCCACGCTAGCGGTACGCGTTGCTGTAAGTGGGAGAATTATTTCCAATTACCTAGCCATGACTTCAAGAAGGATAGTTTCAATGGAAAGAAATCTATTAGAAAAAGATGATGGTGATGGAAGAACACCCAGCGCATCGGAAAAGTCCAATATCGTCCCCGCAGTACCAGCGTGAGTAGCTTTTCTGCCATTTATCAATATGCAGATTGGTCTAATAAAGTTTTAGGGCTGTCATATACAAGCTCTTGGGTTTCACGGTAGCTATGGTCGCTGGTCCCATCGGTACTTATTTCCTGACTATCAATACGATCTTCCGGGGTATGTCTTGAACGGCCTAGATAATGGGGAAACAGCTACTGATTATCTCCAGGTAGCTCGACTGCAGCTGGAGCGACAGCAGCGATCATGGCAAATGTCGTGCTGATGGCATATGTAATAGTCGCTATGAAAGAGGATGCGAGCGACAAGCTGGCTGCGGATGAAAAGGCAAAAAAAGGAGAATGAGAATGCTGCTATGGATCGCCCCCACATCTACGATATATTGCAGGCTGTATATATACCTTTAGGGCGTCATGGCTCTATCCAACCAAAGGCATGGGACGGAGTGATGATACCCTTAATCTAAAGGAATGTTCATTATCCAGCATTCTGAATACGCTCATGGAGATCTCATAGTATGCCGGTCAAAACCTGGGTTTGATGCAATTTGTATCGTCTATGCAGCCTTGTTATATGCCAGACCGCTATATTTTCATCGAGTGACCCGAGATCCAATCCCTTGCGCCGACAAATGCCAATCATGATACTGAGCATTGTGCACCCCATTAAGCATTATCATTCGCGTTCAAATAGCCAATGCACCCTAAATTCACCTGACCACTCTTCAAAGTCACCTATCAATACCTCTATCTCAGCCCTTGCTGAATCGTCTCTTGAGCCAGCTTTTTCGCTTTTCACTGTCCACTGGGGGTGGAGCTCTACTACCAACAGGAGGCGCCCCTAGTTTGATCGGGACCCTTGGTCGTTCGTCCTTGTGCGGAGGTGGTGGTGGAGGGACGGCTCCGTTGCCTTGCTGAGGATAGCCATTCCGAGCTACTGTCTGCTCTTGATTATACCCAGGCTGGCCGTAGCCGGGCGCCCCCTGTCCATGCTCCTCCAAGATAGGGCCTTGGAACTGAGGGGCTCCACCGAAGCCATTGAAGCCATAAGCTTCTCCGAGATCAGGCTTGATGGGTGCTTGGACCCGGTCGATAGAGCTATTCTCGCTGCTAGGGTCGGTTGAGTTGCCCCATTGATCCGTCGCATGGCTCCCGTTGGAAGCTGATGCTACAGTGTCGTACGACAGTTGTTGACCGTGCGATGGGTAGACGTCTTGATTGCCATTGTGGCCATACAAAGCTGGATCAGAATGGTTTCGTGGCCCAAAACGGCGACGGTTCCCATTGCCGTTGTTGCCGTTCCCGTTACCGTTGCCATACTGATTTGGGGGAGTCCCATAACCATCAGCATAGCTATCAGGCCTAGCTCTTTCCGTGCGACTACCATAGTAGCCTCCGGAGCCTCCACCATGGTCTTGGGAACGCTGTTGATTTTGGTAACCTGTGAAAAGAGATTTGGTAAGCTATCTTAGCTCGATCGGGACGAGATAAGAAAAGCGGGAGATCGCCCCTGAATACGGGTGTGCTCGTGGATGCACTAAAAAAAGTGCAACGCGCGGCTGATGAGTAATAGGGAGACAGAGCCCATAGAAAATCGCCACGATAAAAAGTGAGGGAGGAATCTTACCTGGAAAGTAGCCACTGCGACGGTTGTTATAAGAGCTCAAAGGATTCGTCGACTCTATCATACAAAACGAGTCAGCAAATGACACATTTCGGGCCATGTATTATTACATACCAGGTCGAGCAGGCGCCCGTCGACTGTAGGATCCATCTATAGCTGCTTCAAAAGACCTGATAGTATCTAGAGGACGCTCCATACGTGGCCGGGTAGGGTTGGATCGGTCGGGATCAGCTGTCCACGCATCAGTGCTATACTTTGCTTCGTGGCAGCATGGTCGCTCACCAATGACGTTACCATCTGCATCCCGGTGTTCGAGATTTCGGATGGATTTGATGGTGATGGTCTCCGTAGCGTTGCGAGTAGCTGCCCGAATTCAGTAGGGTCCATGCGCGTTGCAAGTCTCACTGCGCTGACATACCTGGTTCTGCTTCGTTGATAGCCTTTGTAGGGTCTGCTTTGGTTTTGATGTGGTATCTCTCTTTCTCTTTCGCTGTTTCAGAGGCATCGACCTTGGGGATCGAGCCACTGCTGCTCTTCCTAAAGCTCATGATTGAGTTCCTGCGTTTTCCAGCCATCGTATGAGCAGTATTCAGCTCTTATGAACGACTGTGGATGGAGTAAGCGTCAGAGGATCGTTTGAAGCGTCCCGTAAGATCGAGCTGTGCCTCTTGGCTGTGTTGTAACGACAGGGGAAAAGAGAGCGTTCGAGCTCTCGGAACTTCGAAACGACCGGTGCTCCGCCTTCTTTGGGAGCTCTTGATGCGTTGACCGGTTCAAGCGAGTGTGACGTATATCAATGCGATAGACAATAATAACTGTTTAAAGGATGCAAGTAAAACAAAGCATTGCTTGATAGCTAGGTACAATGCGAACTGAAAGAGAGTCGGTGGAATCTCCGCCAGAAAGCTGGGGCAGGTTTATTTGAGTTTCAAATTCCCTTATCGGCTAGTGAGGGCTCGGATGAGACGCTAAAGCCGAGAAAGCAAGGATTTGTCGATCCGCTCCGGTTGTTGCTTGATATGTGGCTTGGTAGACACATGGGACAAAGCAGCTGTTCGCAATATAGTCAACGGAATTCGCGCTGGCTGCTACGAAGACAATACGCCTCTCCCCGTTCCAAGCTGTAAGTTGAGTCTCTGCCAAACACTAGTGCTGCAGCACTCGGCAATGGCTTTTTGGCTCTATTAATCTTTGGACACGCAGTGAGTGGACAACGCAGCAGACTTCGCTTGAGTACCACTTGTAAGACCAGAAAGATCAGGCATTCTGTTGTTTGATGTGTGATTGGCTTCAACTTCGCTAGCTAAACCTGATAAGTAGCTGGCGGCTCAGGTCGTCTGGCCTGATCTCCTCCATTTCCATCTCAATTGCAAGCCAATTTCCGTCGTAGGTATTGATCCTCGCAGAACTCGAAGAAACGCTAAATCGATGATGGGTACAACATGACCCGGACTGATGCACCGAATGACTTGGGAGGAAGATTGTGTCGGAATTGTGCCCTCACTACGCCGGAATTGCCTGTACTCGCAGTTCAGTGATTTTTCCATGTACTCAGAGGCATAAGCGTGGCTGCCTACCGTGTGGGCGTGTGATCTTTCCCCATATTACCCTTATCTTCGTTCCTCGTATTTCTCGTTGTGCGCGGTAGACGAAGGCGACTTTCTTGCCCAAGTAGAAGCTGTGAGCGCACTCATGGTCAGACGTATTACTTTGTATATTCGGCTGATAGAGCTCACGTAGCTGCCTTTGGGTCATCCACACCCTCAATCTTGACCAAGCTGTAGACCTGTCAACACTTGGCTCTCACTCCCACCATTCGCAACCACACGCACCTTGTTCCTGGATTGGTGTTGCGCTTCCCACGCTGATAGCTGAGATGTCGGCCCCTGTGGCAGTGGATGATGTGTCAGTCTTCTATCTTTCCATCCTCAATGCCCGTCTCCGCAACTTCAAGTTTATTTCGACAGTGTGGCTACAGCGACGAGTTGGAGGACGGTGTTTCGGAACTCACTTAACGTATACTAAGTGTGGGAATCAGCATTACAGAATCTAGACTGTATGAAGCAATCTGGCTCGCGAGGTACAGGGACCTGTAATTGGACAAAGACTTGGAGACTTACATCGGTGACCCGCGTCTGAAGGCATGACAACAGACTGATTCAAATTTCGATTAAGCTCACAGATTCAAGAACGTAGAGGGACGATGCTGAGGTCGGTGTGGCTGTCTGGCGTGGGCAGTATGTGCGGCTTGGTTGTTCTCGCTTAGCTTGGTGGCAGCTTTAGAGTTTAGCTTTAAGCCCTCTAACCGTCCAAACCCCCCTAACCGTTCACTCGTAGGGCTGAAGCCCGTAGACCCCGAAAGGGAGCACCTAACTATAAGCTTGGCTTAGTTGAGTGCTACAATTAGGCGACAAGACTAATCCCGGAAGATCCCCGAGCAGCGCGCTCTAGGGCGCCCTTTCGGGGTCTGCGGGCTTCAGCCCTACGAGTGGTAACCCCTTCTATAAGCCTATTTTTCTCCGCCAGCTCCTCACCATGCAATCGAATAGCCAATGTCTCTCAAAGGCAGGATCCTGAGCTTAGAAGCGTGAATCATGAGGGTTTGCCATGTTTGAGATGCTCAGCTCCGGTGTTCCTCCCGATTCTCCGTATATTGAATCTACGATTTGATCCAACATATGGGCCCAACTCACAATAACAATCGCTTTGTAGACTTATTACAGCCTTAATTAGAAGTTTGGCAGTCGTGCTGGAAGGACTAGCAAGGCATCTGAGACGTCGCAATGCAAGCGTGGAATGTTCGTGTGGCAGTCGATCTCATTACAGATAGCATCTCATCGAGCTCGCAACATTCGGCGTACACTTGTTCTAAAGACTTGGGCCTACTTAACAACGTTGATAAGGCTCCTGCAGTCAGCAGTCTGGACAGCATGCTATGCATAGCATGCTGTCCAGACTAGAACTAACTATCTTTACGTCCGGTTCCGCGGATTTATCAGTCACTCTTCAACGTAGCTGCAACGTAGCAACATCGAGCGATATAATTACAAACATTATTGATTCCCTGTTATATCTGGTAGTCACAAGTAATTGAAGAGGCGCCGAGACCCGTGAGATCTAGGTTGCTTAAGCATATGATTACATCGTTTCTGCAGAATTCTCTAGCCGGCGCATAAGTTTTTGTATCACTCAAAGCGTCTGGAGCTTCATATGTTGCCTCTTCCAACAAACAATCACCACCAATTCGTTCATCCCATTTCAACCTGTGCTCTCCACTGCAGCTATCTCCAATATGGCTGACACTATGATCTATCCTGATGAGCCTGACAACATTGGGTAAGTACCACGTTTATCTGTTGAAGTTATCGTCACCGTCTTCTGCACAGTCTGTCAAATTACTGTGTTTGGAGGCTTAGCACTGTTTTCCGAACTTGTTGTGCAACGCATTATACTACAAGCAAGAAATCTCTAAGCATGAGTCACTCACGGTGCTACATTGGGTTGGGCATTCGCATCGGATCTCTTAATTCAACGCAGTCGACGCTCGCTGACTCATTGGCGTGTTTTTAGCTCGATAGAACTTAAGGACAACACCGTCATTGTGGTCCTGGGAGCCTCGGGCGATCTTGCAAAGAAGAAGACGGTATGCAGCGCATCTCCTTTCGAGTGCAGAAGGGCGTAGACTGACCCGCTCACCACAGTTCCCAGCATTATTCGGCTTAGTATGTACCTTTACCTTTATGACCTTCAAATCAATTTCTTATCATTTTTAAGTACCGCAATCGATTCCTCCCAAAAGACATCAAGATCGTCGGCTATGCACGGACGAGGATGGACCACGAAGAATACCTCAAGCGGGTCAAGTCACACATCAAGGTGCCGACCAAAGAGATGGAGGGGCAATTGGAGGGCTTCTGCAATATTTGTACATACGTCGCCGGACAGTACGACCAGGACGAACCTTTCAAGAATTTGAACAAGCACCTCGAGGGGATTGAGAGCGGTCGAGAAGAGCAGAATCGAGTATTCTACATGGCTCTTCCACCTAGTGTCTTTATCACAGTCTCGCAGCATTTGAAGAGGAACTGTTACCCCAAGAAAGGCATATCCAGGATTGTGGTGGAGAAGCCGTTCGGCAAGGATCTAGGAACTTCTCGAGAGCTCCAGAAGGCCTTAGAGCCAGATTGGAAAGAAGAGGAAATATTCCGTATCGACCATTACTTGGGCAAGGAGATGGTGAAAAATATCCTTATACTGCGATTCGGAAATGAATTTTTCGGAGCAACTTGGAACCGCAATCATATAGACAACGTCCAGATCTCATTCAAAGAGCCCTTTGGCACCGAAGGAAGAGGAGGCTATTTTGACGAATTCGGCATTGTGCGAGATGTCATGCAAAACCACTTGCTCCAAGTCCTTACTCTGCTCGCCATGGAGAGACCCATCTCTTTCTCTTCAGAAGATATTCGCGATGAGAAGGTTCGAGTGCTTCGCGGAATTCCCAACATAGAGCCAAAGAATGTTATAATTGGCCAATACGGCAAATCGTTGGACGGCAACAAGCCTGCATACAAAGAGGATGACACCGTGCCCAAAGACTCGAGATGCCCTACATTCTGTGCAATGGTCGCCTACATCAAGAACGAGAGGTGGGACGGTGTTCCATTCATTCTCAAAGCTGGCAAAGGTAGACCGCTCTCTGAGTCCCTAGCATTATATTGATACTAATTCAACACAGCCCTCAACGAGCAAAAGACCGAGATCCGGATCCAGTTCAAGGACGTCACATCAGGCATTTTCAAGGACATCCCTCGCAACGAGCTTGTGATCCGCGTGCAGCCCAACGAGTCCGTGTACATCAAGATGAACTCCAAGCTTCCTGGCCTGAGCATGCAAACTGTTGCCACCGAGCTCGACCTGACCTACAGACGCCGTTTCTCTGATCTCAAGATCCCCGAGGCCTACGAATCACTGATTCTCGACGCTCTCAAGGGAGACCATTCCAACTTTGTCCGTGACGATGAACTTGACGCTAGCTGGAGGATCTTTACCCCTCTATTGCATTACCTAGACAACAACACAGAGATTACTCCTATGGAGTACCCCTACGGTAAGTATTCGCCCCGTTTGAGCTCTCTTAGGCGTTGAGACCGCTGTGCTAATATCTTTCAAGGTTCTCGAGGCCCCGCTGTGCTCGACGATTTCACCTCGTCATACGGGTACAAGTTCAGCGACCCAGCGGGCTACCAATGGGGTGGTGCAAACCAGTAACAAAACAAGTTTTGAGCAAAGTACGATAGAGCGAAGCGAGCCTTAGTCTATTCTAATCGCGTTGTCAACATGCTATTACCATGCAGTAGATTTCTCTAGCTCACGAACAGTACTCCTAGACAGCGGTCGAGCGTATGATGAATGCATGGCATGATAAACATCACTCTCTTGTTACATTATTGCAACACGATCCCCCAATGCAATCATCATGGCATAAATCCTTGGTATCAGGTCGTTTGTTAAGTACTGCAGACCCTCATGGTATCTTCCAAACGCCAACGCTGATGCTTGTTTGAGTACACACTACCCTACAACACAACCTACACCTACACCAGCTTTTCGATTAGCACCCCAGGAACCTCCTCACCAATATCAGATCCACCATTACCTCTCATACAAACCCCGTCCAAGCCTCCCCCCTCACTCTCCCATCCCCCATTCCCCATTTCCACCTCCGCCCCCTCCCCTCTCAACAACCCAACTTTCTTCCCATTATGCCTCCCCTCAACCCCCCACTCTCCCCCAAATCCGCCAATGCCCCCATCAGCAGCCACCACACGATGGCATGGCACCTCGGGCGCAAACGGATTGTTCCTCAACGCACCCCCAACTGCCCTAGGTGAGCTGTGGAGGTGGTCGGAGATGGCTAGATAGGTTGTGAACTGCCCCGAGGGGACTTGGCAGAGGGTGAGGAGGACGCGGCGGCGGAAGGGGGTAAGGGTGGGTGCGAGGTGGATTTTGGAGGAGAGAGAGGGAGAGATAGTTGCTGGGGGTGGTTGCGTTGGTACGACTGCTGTGGAGGGGAATTTGGGCGGTGTGGGAGGGAGGCCCAGTGCAGTCCGAATATCTTGTTGGTGTCCTCTCGCCTTTGTAGTCTTCGTCTTCTTCGACCTTGGTGTGCTATCGTCTATGGGCTCGGCCATCTTCCTCTTTTGGCCCTTTCCCTTCGACTTCCCCCTTGCAGCTAGACTCTGTTCATCCAGTTCGACCAGGTTGGCTCTCCCTTCAGCAATCGCCTCCCCAAGCTCGATACACTGGTTCAACTGCTCTAGATTCATATGCTTGACTGCTGGCTTGTCGATTCTCTCGGTCCAAGGACACGGCGCCACACCTTTCTCTTCTTCCGTAGAATTGCCAACAACAGCGTCAAGGATGATACGGGCGAAGCAGTGGTCTAGACATACGGGCCACCTGGGTTGGGTGGGGTGTTTGGAGCGCGCGAGGGAGGGGAGTTTGGTTTTGTAAAGGCGCGTCCAGCTGGTTTGAAGCTCTTCGAGAGTAGCTCTGGAGTTGGAGGAAGGGAATGTGGGATATGGAGCGAGGTCTTTGGTGAACGATGAGGGCTCTCTTTGTATGGCCGACCGTTCCTCCATGGTGAGGGTTTGGCGGCAATGTTTGGTTGTGGTAATATTGATACTCCCACCACTGCTGCTAAAGTGGTGGTAAGGTGGAGAAAGCCCTAAAGTCCGCATTGGGAATGAGGTCGACGGACACCATGGTCTCCGAAGCACAACAATTCGAAACATAAAAGCACATGGGAGGATAATGAGAGTCAGTCCACTCGATAGCATGTCGAGTTTGCTGAAAGTCATATAAATTATAGGGAACCACCTGCCTCAGTACTTCCCATGCCTGACAGAAAACCCACGCTTGCTCGCATACTAAGTCGAGAGTCGAGGCCAGCAGTTGGGCCTCTGAGAAGAGTAGAATAAACCGAACACAACGAACGACACCACACAACCCAAACATCCCACTATAGTATCCTACGCCTGCCCAGTAAACACAAAACACCCATGTACGATCATCCCAGGGTATTGCAATATCATGATCAGAAAAACCCGCTGAAAGAACAATAAAACCGCCCAAGAAAGCCCTTGCTGTGAGAGCCTCCTTTCAAACTCCAAATTTCTTTCCATCTTTTACTTGACTGCAACAGTCCAGTGCTAGAGTCCATATGCTATGGACTCGCTTCAGTACTCTTCCTCTTCTTCCAGAAGTTGAAGTTGAACCTCGAACTCTTTCTCCCTACAACTCGGTGGCTGCCATTCTCTCGAAAGCTATTGTGATTCATGACGGAGGTCTTGACGTCGAAGTCCCTGGCCGGATTCTGCCCATTCATGTTTTTAGGTTGATGACCGCTTCCCGGCCTGTCAATGTTCACGACTGGAGGCATGCCCTTGCGATCAGTGCTGGTCCAGCTATCGATCCGCTCATGCGAGGCTTTGCCGTCGCTATCAACGGTCAAGACGCTCGTCGCTTGGGTGCCTGTAGGCGAATAGGGAGTAGTCTGCGATGCAATGGTGTTATTTGTGTGTGCGCCGGATGAAGAGCGATGATGGACCATGTGCGTGTATGGCCTGCCTGACGATCCATTGGCTGCGAACCGATTGGAGCGGAACTCGTCCACGTCGTTGCTCTTGCTACCTCGACGTGCGTCACCGGCACCGCCAGATCCGCGAGAGTTACGCCGGCTGCTGTTGGAAGACAACGGTCCAAATAAAGGTGTTTGTGAAAGAGTGTCTTCTGACACTCGCCCGTTAGGCTGCCTATTTTCTGATATAATAGTACCGGACGATGTTGTTTGAGATCTTGAATCAGGATTTGGGCCTAGTTGCAGCGGACTAGGCGAGCTGTTACTCAACCGTCTTGCCGTTACAGTTGCATGCGAACTGTATGCAGCGAGAGACGCACCTGACGAGCGACGCGAATATGAAGCTGAATCTGGATTGGTACCAATGTTACTGAACGGATGTGTGAGCGAGGAGCGCTGCGAATTATTGACTGATTGAGTACTTCCGTCCAGCGAGGCAAGGTGAGGCTGAGCAGAAGAAGCTGATGCTCGTCGCGACTTTTCGGCAGCTACGGCCTCCTCTGTGGCCTGAGCAAGTTGTGCAAGCGGCGAACTTTCCATTGGTTGAGACGCGGGTAAACCTTCGGGATGAGAAAGTTCAGGCTGACTGAGCGAACGATCTGGGCTTCCAGATTTTGGAGATAGTAAACCTTCAGATGGCCTCTTCATACCACTTATCTCCAATTTGGCGGATTCCAGCTGGATTTTGCTGGTCCATATTTTTTGATTTGCTTTCATCTCGTCGACAGCAAAGCCCATGCTGGGCAGAATATCCGTGACAGCCTCGAACAACGGTCGAGCAAAGATGTTCATGAAGCTGTTCTGCGAGTTCCCGAGCTTGATGATATTGCCTAGCTCTGGCGGACCTCCGAAAAGTGTCGTCGGAATACCGACGTCCTTTTCCATCAAGCCTTGGTTTGAAAACTCGAGCTGAAGAATGCCAGCCCACTTGGCCGCTACATCGAATGGGCGTGCCTATGGCAAATGTTAGTGGGACACCTTATACAATTTTTGACATAGAGACCCACCACATTGCTAATGTCAGCACACTTGACAAGAAGTGCACAGGCAAGTATCCTGTATTCGTCCAGTGTTTGAGGATTCCAGCCATCCGTGCCGCCATTATGATGGACCTTGGCCTGCAATTGACCAAGCTTTTCCATGTAGTAAAAATGCATGCCCATATCGGTAGCTAGTATGGAGTTGATCATTAGTGAACGCATTGGAATGTCTTCGAAAGCCGCCTTCCAGTGGCGCCGAAGTATCTGCGAGTAAGCCGCACAATGGAACGCTTCCAGCACAGATTTGTCATTGTAAAGCTGAGCTAGAGGAGCATTGAGAGCCACAAGAAACGCGTTGTTGACACCTGGATGGCCAACATCGTGTCCGATTGCCGTTATGAGAAGCGTCAAAGCATCGAATGGCTTTAGAAGAGCACCTATTGGCGATTTTACTCTCTCTTGACTCGAAGATGCCACAGACGCAGGGTATGGTGGTAACGTGCCGACTTGTATGAGGGAGTAGAAGATAGCTTGCATGACGTCGACGACATGGCGGAAATTGTGATAGTTCACGAAACCATTGTAGGCGGCGCGACTGGCCATCAAGAATGTTTTGAGCTCGACTGCAATAGTTGCATTAGATCGTGAACAGATACGGCGCTAATGAGTCACTTACCTGTAGACAAGCGCCATCTTTTAAGTTCTGGAATGCTCAATGCGTGCTGGAGCATCAGGAAAGCCGCATGGATCAATTCATCTTCGGAAAAATCGTGACCAGAGAAGCCCCAGATACCAACGGCTTTCGCCAATCTTGACTGCCTTTTTGGCTCAGGATTGGGCAATTTTCTGGGAGATCGTGAGCATCTAAGTTGCCAACATACCGAAAGGTCAGGGACGTACGTTAGGTCAATTATTTGCATAGCTTCATCAGGATTGCAAATCCCCTTCATAAGTGTGGAGACCCTGGGGATCAATGTTAGCTAGGGTAGAAAGCTGGGTTTAGGCGGACGTGTAGGGGAGGATTATGGCAGCACCTACATAGCTTCTCGAAGATACCCATACTTCTTGTTATCTGTTGACCCAAGCCAGGATTGCTTCCTAGCCTTTTTCTGCGCGAGGAACTTCGCACGATCTTTCAGCATCTCTTTATGTGCACGGTAGGCGTGCACAGTCAGTCCGCGCAGGCGATCTTCCTGGAGAGGACTTGTAAGGACATCTACTGCTCCCTTATCCACGCACATTATCGTTTGATGAGGATCCACAAAAGCATTTTTGGCTGGTGTTCTCCTTGGACTTGAGGACTTGAGACCGACTGTGGGAAAGGCCCCAGGGACTGGGCTGGAGGAACGACTGCTGGACGATTGATGGCTAGTAGTAGTCTCAGATTCATATTTGTGAAACATCGAAATGGGAACGACGAGCTTCGATAGGCTCGAATTGCTGAGCTCCGTGGCAATATGTTGCAATAACGCTAGACCATAAAAGTCCAAGGTTTCTGAGGAAGCCCCATCTGAAGTTTCGACTGCGTGTGAGGCATGTTCCCTTACGACTTCGCCCTCGGCCGGTGTCCCAAGCATGACAATGACCGGCTGGATATCGGTATCGAGAGAATCGAGATGTATTACTTTTTCCATGCAAGTGTCACCTGAATCACAAGTATGAACTGGAAATTGTTAGCTATAATCAGCTAAAAATGGAGGTCTTCTTAGTCCGATGAGGCCTCTCAGTAAAGATAGGATGAAGTCCTCGAATACATACCTCCATTGAACACCGAGAGAAGGTTTCCCAGGTTGCTTCGCACTTCCTCAATCTCTCCAAGTATTGACTCCAGGCAGTCGGGGTTTCGATCTTCCCATGAGCCTCCATTGTGAAAAGCTGCTCCTTGTGATCGGTCTGCTTCGGATCGTCGAATGCACTTCCCGTCGAGATCTCGGCTTATTCGGTTATCGACATAGACGATGTGATAGTCCGCATATTCCATGGCGGAGTTCCGCAGCACTTATGCTGGGACCCGTCGAGGCAAACCTGTATGTGGCCGTGACGATGCTTGTGGGACTTGTGATACAAGTGTCTTCCAACTTTACCGAAGAAAATCTCGCGGTATATGTATTGATCCTGATATTGACGTTCAATGGGATGTTCTGGTTCCACGCACGGCAAGATGGCATTCGTCGGAGGTGGTGCAACGCCTCTCAGACTGGGTCGTTCCGATATTGGAAGGCAGGAATATCCCTTCTCGCCAGGATCCGAAGTAAATGAGGCGACCAGAACTGTGTCGACGATGGGGATCAAATTTTGTAGGCGAATGCGAACACTTGCAGCTATAGTCCGAGGTCTTGCAGGCGATTCTGAGTACCGAAGGGACCCTGACTCGCAGCACTAAGGATCTCCGGTTTGAAAGATGATTGCCTCTGACTACGGGGTCAAGGAATACTGGAAGACCTCGCGCAAAGGGTGGTTGGAGGTGTGAAAGCGCAGCGACTAAAGTTGATGCTGTATAAGACCCCTCTCACGTGTTCCTTCCCAACGCAATGCCACCAGCTGCTTCCCCTTTGGTATACTCGGTGTCGAAAGCCTCGTTCTCTTTCTGTGATGTGTGTCTTGTTGAATGCGGCGCCAGCGTCGCGGGCAAAGAGACCTTGGTTCTATGCGCAACATCCGGTGCGAATGTGTGGGTAGGTGCTCGTAGTAGGGGGAGCCCAGGACATTGGATGGCGGTACCAAGGCAACTGCAAGCAAAGCCCGTTAAAACAATTAGTACAATGGAAAGCGCAAGCTCAGTTACGGCGACATTGTATACAAAAAGAAGGCCCGATATGGATTGAGGATTGAGGATTGTAGTTGCGAAAGGTTGGTTATCGGATGGAGAAGGGAAGGACGCACGAGTATTGGATCATAGAGAGGGCATTGCCGAAGTAAGTCACTTACCATATAAATTTAGCGGGTGAGGGACATGGGGCAATAATAGACTTTGGCTTTCTGACGAAGGGTTCTCTAAGGTTTCCCTGGGTTTGGTTACTCGAAAGATCTTCGCTTGTAGTTCTATGTGGAGAAGAACATCAGAACATCCTTCTAGAAGCCTACTCTGATTGGTGCTCCTCCACCACAACTGACTGGAGTTCATCAATTGATCAGTTTGACCGAGAAAAAGAAAACCTGGCTACATTGAGATCTGATTCCTAAGTATGTTCTCATCGAATGTAGCTATTGAGAGTCCTTTTCTATACTCCGTAACAATTGACTAATATTGCTTTTGGTCCTGTCTCTCCACCGTTCTGAGATGCCAGAAGCGCAATCTCTCTCGCGACAAATTCAAACGTTCAGCCAACATGCAATTGCCCGTTTCAAAAGCTTCGAGAAGCCTGCCAACGGTTCTTCTCTGCAGGCACAGAGAACTTACGGAGTACTTTGATTGCCCACTGAGTGACGTCGAGTCGACCAACGGCTAATTACCTATCTCGAATGAGAGCCATGAGAGACATCTCGATTTCCACAGCCACGTATCAATCAGACTGATCATCCTGTTTCACCCTATTACACTGCCTCTCCGTGACCTCCCCGAAACAGATGCTCACCTGTCGCCTGTTGTCATCCCCAAACCCCATAAAATCCTGTTCTTTCCAGCTGTGCGGGTCCGTTTATGCATAACCGCGCTTTGCAGAATGGGTCGCTACAATTGCACGCGCTACTGCCGTCACTACCTCCAGCTGCGCCTACTGCTTACTCACAACGTCGCTGGCTGGATAAGTAGCACAGAGCGAAATGGAAACACTGGACTTCTAGTGGTCTAGGATATCGTAGCCATCAAAAGTAAGAAAGGGGTGTACTAGCTTGAGTTGGAGACTTTGAGTAGAAGTGGAATTTATAGCAAGGCCTATATGTGCGGTCTGACTATCACGTCTTCGCCAGATCAAGACAGTCGCATGCATGCAGGAAACCCCGAAGCTACATGATAGGCTGACAAGAAAAGCCTGGCCTCTTCGAAGCCTTCATGAACCCCTAACATGGCGCGCGAAATAGTAGAATCCCCGAAACTGCATACCCATGCAAAGTTCGCGAGGAAGATAAAAGTCCGAACCCCTTCGTAAGCGCCATTCGCAGGCAAACACACTCGCTAATATGAGTACGTGCTGTCCAAGTCATTTCCCAATCACCGGCCTAGGATACAAAGCGCCTCAATTCTTGCTAGGCGTAACCGTCTAGATGTTGCTCCGCTCCCACTGCCGTTGTGTTCCATTCGTCTCCACGGCCTTGCTCTGCTTGACCCCGAAATCTGCCTTCAGTGCGATATGGTCGCTCGGGAAGTGATGATTGGGGAATCCTGGGACTCTCCGAAGATACTCATCGTCGACGTTCCCAAGTAGCTCTCGAACCTGCAATGAAGGATGCGAATACCAGATGTAGTCGATAACTCCCGAGAAGTTTGGCGTATAGTTCGTAAAGCTTAGTTCCTCTTGGGTATTGTACGCAGACCTGAGCTTGAAAGGATGCGCCATCCCATCTCGAGTAAAATTGCCGTAGCTGCGGTTGCTCATATCACAATGGTCACCAGGCACGCTGCCGGTAGTGATGAGCTCGTAAACGCCCGTGGTGCTATCAGAGTTGAAATCACCGCACATGATGAGTGGTATCTCAGGTCCACTGCCATATTCTAGTGATGACCCTGGTTCCGCGGTGGGCTCTTCGGAAGACTCAACATCAGCTTCGCCGTTGGCTTGTGACTTTCGGGAGGCCAATTTCTCCTTGCACGGCGCAAGCTTCGACCATTTATCTGCCTGCTTGGATATCTGCTCCATAAGAATCGCCACCTGGACGAGCTTGACGTCCGCAAATACAGGGTCCCAGAATATGTGCGCATTCACAACGATCATTCGAGAACCTGTCATTCGATTCTCGAGGAAGATTGCCACAGCAATGTGGTCCCGAGGCATGACGCGATTGAATGTGTCATGCTCGCCTTTCATATCTGGTCGATTGATCGCAGTATTTGCAAAGTCTATGAGCATCTTGTCCAGAAGAATGTATTTGCTGGCCTTGTAAAAGGTAGCGCACCCGTCGACGAGCTTGGCTTCTTTGTCTGCCATGGTCTTCGCTCGAGATTTTGGCCAGAAAATACCTCGGTAGTCGTTGGCTTTGAGATCGTTTTGAGAGAAATCATCGTAATTTTCACGGTCAACTTCCTGCAGACACACAATGTCTGCATCATATTCTCTGAGCTCGTCCAGTATGACCATCCTTCGATGGCTCCAAGCGAGATCTGCCGAGGGTGTGTAGCCATATTGAGAGGCGGTTGCATATCTGTCGCAGAGTATGTTGTATGACACAACACTCAAGACCTCTGATGCAGGCGAGTCTTCATATTCCACCCTATCACGCGGTCTAGGAGGCATGCCAGCTACACTTTGTTAGCATTTGATCCAGAAAAGCCAGGCAAGGCTCGAGTGCAAGGATGGGGGTGTTTCTCACGTCCAGCTTCTTCGCGCAATTGGGTGACCAAAGACTTGGTCCCGCTGCTCACAATAGCATCCCTATATTCCTCGTCTAGAAGAGGATTGCCCTCAATTCCCAGCATTTCCAGCCTGAACAAGTGCCCGACTTCGTACGGAAGGGTTCGGAGATCATTATCGATGACCAGGAGCTCTCTTAAATTGACCAGCATGCCAATCTCTTGTGGTAGTTCCATAATCTGGTTACTCGATACATTCAGATGGGTCAGTTGCCTCAAACTCGCGATCAATGGGTCGAGGCGTTGAAGCTTGTTGTGATCGAGGTAGAGCTTAGTGAGAAAGTTGTATGCAAAGAGCGCTGGTGCGATTGCTCTCAGTCCTTGACCACTGAAATCCAAAGCATTCCAATCCTGTCTTGATTTCTCACTGATAGCCATTGCTCGGTTGCGCTCCTCTTCCCTCTCCTCCGGCAAATCTTCTGAAGGCCCTAGGTCTAATGATTTCTGTACCCTTGAGACATTTCCCTCCTTCTTGCAGTGGTGGTGAGGGGCCGAATTTGCCTGTCTAGATTGAGCAGCGAGCAGCAATTGGCGTTGCCAATGCTCATTCGGATTGTAACCCTCATTTGATGCCATCTGGTGGTTATTCGAATTCCCGTTGTGGAGTACACTGGATGTGAAATGAGGAGTGGCGTTGGACATTGTCCCAGAAGAGAAAGTGTGTTGGTGGCCAACTCCAGGACCTCCAACATGATTTTGCTGATGGTGATGATTCTGGTGCCCGTTACCGTGTTGGTAGTTCTGGTGTTGATATTTGCTTGCCGCACTTGATTGCATAAATCTTTGGTGGTGTCCACCATTCATCATTACGTGCTGACCTTGTTGATGGCCCTGATTGTACATACCGAAGTGATTGTGGGATGATGCTTGGGATACAGGTGAGCGAGATGGTGAAGGAGTATCATTGGCGTAACTGTTGCGAACGTTGTTCACTGGAGATCCGTTCCGCGCCAGATGCCGTTGGGAGTGTTGGTATTGTTGATTATGCTGTTGATAGTATGGACCAGCCCCATGCTGCTGGAAACCGCGATACCCACCATCTGCCATCTAACCGACGAACACAATGACCTAGTAGAAGAGTATAGCTTATCCTAGTGTAGCCCCGAGTGTCTTGACGTAGCCTGTGATGGGCTCAAGTGGGTGGTGGAGGAGGCGGCCTTGTGGAGAGAACTTCGTTCGACCATGAGAGATTGCCTTGAGTATCTATGACTCGAAGACTCGTCTTTAGTTGTCCAGCTTTCGGACTGGACAACCGTGCTTGCAGAGTACGCTCGAGGCCGCCGTTGCTTAGAGCTGTCAACGCTTGGCTTGACACAGTCGTTCTGAGAGAGAGTGACGTTTTTTCAGACGAAGGCCCGATAGCTGTTAAGTTGGCTATCAGCTCTATATTGGCACTGTGTGTACCGGTTGTGTAGGTCTGTAGAGGCACCACGAAGGATTGACGCTCAAGACGGCACCCGGTTCGGCGAAGGACTCTTTTGAGCACTTAATAGTTCGGTTATCAGTTTTCTGGCTGAAATAGCCAGTCAGAATGCTTTTTGGGGTGTTTGATAGAATGCTCTGAAATCGTAACTGCTTGTTGTTCGAAAGGGTAAAGATGTAGTTTTAGTACGGAATTGAACTCTGGCTCCGGCTAAAGCGGTCTTAGCGCCTTAGCATCAGCCTTTCGTTTCACAACTTTATTCAGTCCATTCTATTGAGATCTCAGGGAAATAATCATATCTTATAATTTAGCCTCCTGCCATCGCGCCTATTGGTCGAAGCCTAGGACAGTCGCGATGAGGTCTCTATCATATTTTATGTCTTCTTAGTAGCAAGAGTTATCTACAGTTTCATTTGCTTTACGCTTAGGATACTGTTCTTGACAAACAACCTAAGAGATCTATCGCCTGCAAACATTGTCAAGACGCTTGAGAGGCGTTGATCTCCCGTACAAGCCTAGATAATTCTCACATAGGTCAACTACTCGTATCACTCGCTAACATCGGCAACGGATGCAGGTCCACAAGCTCTAAAGTATTGATGAAGCAGAGAGAACCTTGGCACTCAAGTGTCAACTCGTCCATGTGATGCGTGACAATTCCTCCGGGTTTTACGCCTTTGGCATGATATCAGTTCCCGGAAGCTTGTATCCCCAATCTCAATTGACGGACGACATCTATGATGTATAGCTGTGCTTGAGGCCTCGCAGATGGATCGTAGTACATGGAATAAGAGGATCTAATGTTTTGGCCACGACCTCGAGATGTCTGCTCGAGAAAAACCTCATACTATCTTGAGGTCTCTCTAGATTCGAGAGCACATGTCCGCCATGCCTCGACCAGTCTCCGAGAAATCGACGAGCAGCGCCACTTCACATCCTCTTCCGCGTGAGAAGGTTTCTCCATTTGTTCATCGCCACGGCCGCCGGTGTCTACGAGATGCGAGCACTTATCCTCTGCCAGTCGACCTTAGCGAATTAAACAGGCACAATATTCGCACTTTACTACTGATGCAAGTCTTTGGTGCGCCTTTCTGCTCTAACTTCTCAGAAGGCCCCAGAAAGATACTAGAGGTAGCGTGCGGATCAGCGATGTGGTCCTCATCCTGCCACCAATATCTAAGGCGTGAAGGTTACGGCAATGTCTCGTTCACAGGAATTGATATAGCACCCATTGCACCAGATCTGAGAAAACACGGAGTAGATTGGCGGTTCGTACAGCATGACATGCGAAAATCGCCGCTGGCCTTCGATGATGCCAAGTTTGACTTCATCTTCGTGAACAATGAGTTCATCCTGGTCGGAGACGACGCCTCATTCAATCCAATCAATGCCCTGGCACGCCATCTAAAACCTGGCGGTACTATGGAGGTATGGAGAACTGATCTTCAATATCGAAGCCTTCAGCCAGATCCCCCAGTCGCCATAGGAGCCAAAGCGATGGTTGCGGACCAGGCTGAAAGAACCGCGACATATACCATAGGCGCCGCGACTCCACTGACAAACGCGCAGAACGCGCATCTTCAGGATTGCAATGTGTGGATAGAGAAAGCACTGAAGAAATTCGGCTTGACAGCCGCCCCATGTGCCATCATTTCGTTTGACTTCTCAACAAGCGAGCCAGGCCTCTACAGCGAGACGAACAGTCGGCGCATTGCTATTCCATTCGGGCCGATACGCTGGGAGAGCGAATATGTTGTCACCAAGCTAAGTACTTACAGAGTATCCGGAGGGGGAAAGGGTGTGCGGAGGCCATCAGCCACAGTCAGGAAGCGTCCATTTCTGACACCTGACCAGGCGGCCTTGCGGCGGACTGCTTTAGAGGTTGCCATTGATTTTATCGAAAGTATGGAACCATTGCTCATGGAGGAAAGTGGAAAGACGTCGGACGAGTGGGATCGTTGGTGGGCCAATCTGAATACTGATCTGCTCGAGAAGGATGGGACTCTGAACGGCGAATGCCTTGAACTCGGCGCATGGTGGGCATGTAAGGCGTGAGCTGTCACGTTTCAATTCTCACCATAGCGGTGGCGCAGAGCTCGGTATCTCTTCACGTAGTAGCTGGAATGCGCAATACTCAGCATAAAATTAGTCCTGGGTGGAGGTTTTCACAAACAGCGCTTCGATCTCCTTCTTCACATATTTCGCCCTAGCAATTGCGTTCTTGATGTCCTCTTCGTCCTGAAGCCCGGATTGGCTGGCAAAGGCATTGTGCATGCGCGTCTGGGCGTACTCATAACCTAATGGATACTCCTTACCCAAATTAAGGAGCTCTAATTGCTCTCGTCAGTATGGGCCTTTGGATATGAGGGAGAAGTCTTACCCTTGTAAATATTGATCACTTGCCGACGAAGGATTGGGTTGGTCATTATGATCGTGATCTAAGGCGCACACTCCCAAAGCACCTCAAGCTATCAAAGAGGGACGAACAAATGAGACAAAGAGTCATAGAGTTCGGTCGGTGACGTTTCTAGACCTTGGCCTTGGCAAAACTGCCATCCTTACCGATAAGGACTCCTTGAGCGAGGAGACAGCAACGCAGAGCCTCCCATTCAACTTCCTTGATTAACATCGCATCAATGGCAGACTATACAACAGAAGAAGGCTGGCACACCCTCCCAGACAGCCACAAAGTCTACACCAAGACCTGGAAAGTCTGAACCTCCCTAATCTCTTCCCAACCACCCAGACTAACACCCTTCCAGCCCACCGCAGCTCCCATCGCCTTGCTCCTATTCATACATGGCTTTTCCGACCACATAAACAGCTACTACACCCTCTTTCCCACTCTATCTTCTCGTTCAATCGAAGTTCTTGCCCTAGACCAACGAGGATGGGGACGCTCTGTTCAACACCCCTCACAGAAAGGCCTCACAGGTCCCACAACCACAGTCCTCGAAGACATAAGCTCCGTCCTTCAAACCCTTATCCCAATTGCAAGAGAGAAGGGGATCCCATTATTTCTAATGGGCCATAGTATGGGCGGAGCCGAAGTCCTACAATTTGCTGCTCGGGGTCCCGCAGACGTACGATCGCAGATACGGGGATACCTAGGAGAAAGTCCATACCTAGCGCTCCACCCATCAGCCCAACCAAACCGTATGACCGTCATAGCAGGAAGGATGGTAGCGAAAGTAGTACCGAAGAGACAGATGGTGCAGAAATTGGATCCGCAGTGGGTGTCCAGAGATGAGACGGTTCAGAAAGAATGGGCACAGGACCCACTGTGTCATGACACAGGGACGCTTGAGGGCTTAGCAGGAATGCTAGATCGAGCTCACGAGCTTGATACTAGCTTGGTGGTTGCGAAGGAGGGGAGTTTTTGGATTGGGCATGGTGATGGGGATCGGGTGACTAGTTATGATGCGAGTAGGAGGTGGTTTGAGAGGTTGGAGGTTGAGGATAAGGAGTATAAGACTTATGAGGGGTGGTACCATAAGTGTGAGTTCCATCATCAGAGAGTGCAAGAAAATCGTTTTGGCTTACGATCTTTAGTACATGCTGAGCCTGGAGAGGATAAGATCACTTTCGCTAATGATGTTGCTGATTGGATCTTAGCCAGAAGTAATGCAACAGGCGCACAAGATACGAAGAGCAAGCTGTAAACAATTAATCCGTTTTCTATGTTCACGGCCTTACGATCCGTTAATGTGTGCATGACCCTGGCTCTGGGTCGCGGCTGGGTTTCTTTACCACTTCAACTTCTTCCAAACGCCGAGAAATCCACCGCCTGCTATGCAATCACCCACTTTGGGTCTGCAGACCATCTCCCAGCCACCTTCGCGCCCAAGCTTTTGGGCCTCTTCGTCTTGCGCGCTTGTGGGACCATCCTGCTCGGGGCTATCGCCCTTGCTTTACGCCTCTTTGAGATCGACTACCTCGGCCTCTCCGTTCCCTGCAGCTGCAGCTGCTCTAGCAAGTGCCCTTGGTTTCACAGCTCGAACGTCCAATCCCCTACCACCAGTCATGTTCGACCCCAGCTCAACGACTCTGTCGAGTCGTAGTGGAAGGTAACGTCGTTTGACGATCTCAACGATGGCCATGATCTGCATGATGCTCGGATTGAAGGCGAGCAGACTGCCGTTGACGTGCAGAGCAGAAGCTGCTTTTTCGATGTGCTGGTCAGCGTTAGGCATGTCTAGTAGGATATGTGACAAGAAGGAGGGATCCTTTTTATCTAGTCCGCGATTGTTGGTCTGTTGGTCTATCCATTCAGACACATCCCCAAGGTGGAACTCGATGTCATTTGAGTACATTCGCTGGGAAAGCCCTTTATGATTGCTTTTGCATCCTTACTGTGTGTGTTTTGGCGAGATGTCTATGGTATGGATCACAGCGTTTCTTTGATCTCTCTGATATTCGTAAAGATTTGATGACTTTGGCTCTGAGTCGTCCTCCATTCCTTGCGATTTCCAGTCGTTCGGCTTGCCCTTGGCCTCTTCTAGAGTGCTGGCGGTGCTTGAATTCGGTCTATTTGCACACCATGAATAGCTCTTGCCAGATAAAACGTCAAGGCTCCGTGTCCTGTTCCTGCCTCTAGTATCTCCAGAGATGGGGGTCCATCTGTGGCAGCGTCTGAGGGCTCGACATGGAGGTCTAGTAGCGAGACAATCAAATTTGCACCTTCAGGATATACCTACTGGTAGACTAGATCAGCTTGCGTCCAAGCGGGCAGAGGGAGAGGCTGGCTCACAGCCATGGTCACGTATCCAGCAAGGGTTGGGAGGAACACTCGGAGCTCTGTTCCTCTACTGCTCGTCACTGTATCTCTAGTTCCTTTCCCAATGATGGTGGCATGCTGGAGCTCGTCAACCTGAGTGATTGTACTGCCATCAAGGGCAAGGATTTTGGAAAGGAATGGGCCTTTCCCTTTCGATTGGAGCAGCACTCGGTCACCAGCTGGTTCGATGAGTCAACCTGTAGTCTGAGAAGCTAGAAATATGTTCCCTAACTTCCTACAACGTCCTTGCTCTTAGAAAGAGGCCTCCGAGAAAGCCATTGTAATTGTGCTCTGGCCGGCCTCCACGAAAAGCTTAGCATCACAGCGCTAAACTAGCGAGTCGGACTCTTTCCAGTCCCGAGATCGTGCTCTACAAGTCTCCTTAATCTTCGACCAACGCAAAGCGAACGATAATACCTACGAAAACCCCTACTTTAGCTTGGTCATGGTGCGGGATGATCCAGAGTCATGCAAGGTAAGCTTGCGGGCCGATGCGGGCTTCCGCTAGCCAAAAGGCTAGCAACCCTAGCAGCCTTGCGACTACCACACCCGATGCTACTTTATCAACCACCTCGTGCAACCCCTCCCTAACGAACACTATATTGATTACCCAACCCAAGGGAGTCATGCTGCTGCATGGTTCGTTGAAATCGCCTACAACTACGTCCGATCTGAGTTCATGAACTTCAAGTCTAAGGGTGGAAAAGTACCTACACTCAAGATGGCTACCATTTCCCAATCTCAATACTTTGTCAAGGCTCGCAGAGATAAACATGTCGTCGTCGATGGTCTGTGGCCAAATATTCCCCTTGTATCTTATATGATAATAGCTGACTTGGCATTTAGGGCTTCCTATGCTTGACCTTAAGCCATACATTGCGAATTACAAAGGTACTGTCTATGCAGCTGTTCAAGCTTTACAGATATTGATTGTTAAGTAATGAGACAGGCAGGACTCGTTTTGAGCGCTTGTTCCTCATCGGCACTTCTTGCCCTTCCATGTGCGTCGAATCACTGAGTGCAGCTATCGCTGAGGCCAAGGGAGGAAAAGATGTCCAGCGTTTCGAGGCTGCTGTGTCTGCTCTTCGGAAGATTATCCCCAATGACCCAGAGACCATGGGCGACCAAGCCTGGGTGGAAAAGACGAAGAGGCAGGTCAAAGCGGAGACAGAAAAGATGGAATTAGAGCTGAAGGGATATAAAAACAACCTGATCAGGGAGAGCATTAGGGTATGCCATTCCGCACCTCACTTAAGCTATCAATTAACACATTTCTTCAAGATGGGCCACGACGACCTAGGACAACACTACCATCGTATTGGTGAGCTCGCCAAGGCCAGCAAAACCTACGCCTCAATGCGCGATTCTTGCACCACTAATGCTCACATCGTCATGTTGAACATGCACCTCATCAATATCTGCATCGATCAGCGAGCCTGGTTTCAAGCACAAAATCATATCAACCGCCTTCGCGGACAAGTCGGCGGGCCCAACTACCCAGACGCAGAGAAATTCAACGCTAAGCTCTCAGCGGCCTACGGTCTTTGCTCAATGGCCCAAGGCAACTACCAAGAAGCTGCCAGGGAATTCATTAAGACAAACCCTAGGATGTCGCAAGCTAAGCCTGAGGACCCCAACGATGACGAAGCTTACAACGAAGTCTTGACCCCGAACGACGTTGCAGTCTACGGCGGACTCTGTGCCATGGCCTCCATGGAGCGTGACGAGCTACAGAGGACTGTTCTTGAGAACAGCGACTTCCGTAATTACCTTGAGCTAGAACCCCACATCCGTCGTGCCATTTCTTTCTTGATCAACGGGAAGTATGCGGAGTGCTTATCCATACTTAACCGATACAAAGCAGACTACTTCCTCGACATATATCTCCAGCCCCACCTCATGTCCATCTACTACGACATACGCTGCAGAGCCATCCGCCAGTACTTCGTGCCTTTCTCTGATGTCACTATCAAAGAGTTGGCGAGAGTTTTCAATACCGATGAGGAGATAATCACACGTGAGGCCACGCAATTGATTAAGGCGGGTATTCTGGATGCTCGCATAGACGAGGTTGATGGAGTCATTCTAGCTAGGAAGAAAAATGCCAGGGCTAAGGTTCACGCTGATGCATTGGCCCAGGCAAAAGAGTACGAGCGCACGATGGTACTGCGTATATTTAAGATGGCTGTCTCGAACGCCGGATTGGAAGTCAAGAGTCCCAAGGACAAGGGTGGCAACCAAGGCGGCGGCGGAGGCTACGGCGGCAGTGGGGACACGGGCGGATTTAGTGTATTGGGCGACCTGATGGGAGGTGGTGAGCGGAGCACCAGGAATGGACGTGGTCTGGGCTGAGAGCTGAGACTTTGGCTGGATGTCATTCCGGGCCCACTTGCACGAAACCATGGAGGAACGAGCGTCATTTACCATAGCGACGGCGTTGAGCACGAGCTTATGGGACCAATCATACGAGCAAGATTCCTTAGCACGGATCAATGAAAGCATGCATGCACAGTCAGATCGAACAGAAATCCAAAGGTTTGCAAAGATAGAGCCTTGCCAGACTGAGAGATCACGAGAATGTATTGATTACATCTACAGCTCATCTCTCTGCCTCCCTTCCTGCGAGGGTTCTGTAGGCTCTTCCCACATCCTTTTCTTCGGATTTGGCGGCCCATCCTCAGCAGTCCTCTCCCTCAGCACAGTCCCCTGCTGCTCTTCCCCTCCGGCAGACCTCTCAGGCCCCTTCTGAGTGTCTTCAGCCATCTCTCCAACCTGATCCGACAGAGCATTCTCCTCCTTCTTCTCGGGTTGCCTGAGCCGTTCGTTAGGATCCTGCATCTTGGCGCCGTATCCACCACCTCCAGCTCTAATCATAGGCGCTACGTGACCAGATGGAAATTTCGGTATCGCGCCCGTTCCTGTGGGCTTCTGAGCCAAGCTTGTCGATAGACTCGCTGAATTGTTTGACAGTGCCAGGCTTTGATTCTTCGCTCCGACTGCACCTGCTGCTGCGGAGAGCGTTCCAATGAAGATTTGGAAGATGAAGAGGGTCAAACGGTATAGCCACTTGGTTGGCAGGTAGAGTAACCACCAGCCAGGCCCGTAAAGAATTCGGCGAAAGACGAGCCAGCCAATAGTAGCAGTAAGAATGAAAAAGGCGCTTTCCAAGTACCAAGTATCCGATTTCTGCGAATATATCAAACTCGACACCAGCGATCTCGAAGACGAAAGAAGCGTATCAAGATTACTATAAGACTCCGAAAGCGTAGCAAGATCTTTCGTCGAACTCTCCAATGTCTCTTGTGCAAATCGACTCCGTTCGAGTTCCGAGCTCATCAAATTATGCGTTCGTCTCAGAGCAGCTGTCACGTCGCTTGATGCATTGAGCAGTATTTCTTCTTGTGATAGTCTTTCTTGACCTTTTCGACGGCCGTAGCCGATTGTGCTGGTGCCTTCTTGGATGCCTGCGAAGAGCAGTTCGCGCTCTTTTCGTTTGGCGGCTTCGGCGTTGCGTTTGGCTTGAAGTTGGGCTTTGCGGAATTGAACTCGGGCGCTGTAGCGTTCTCCATTAGCAATACTTCAGTGAATTCTGGGTAAATGATGCATACATCTTTAGATCCTCCCCCAAGCGCGTAACCTGCGTAGCTAAATCTGTCTTCTCCCTGTCCCTCCCACTATCCCTCCGTCTCGCACTCGCAGACCAACTCGAAGTGTTCGTCTGGTCCTCGACCTCTTGTCGTAGTAGCTCAAAATCTTCCTCCTGCTCCTTCAAGCCCTGGTGGATCTCCGCGCTCAGCTCGACGCGAGCATCCCCTTCTCCTGGATTAGAAGGGCTCGAGCCTGGTTGGGCGGGGAGCTTCGAAAGGCGGGTGATCAACTGCTGGTTCTGTTTGAGGGATTCGAAGAGGGGTATCAGGCGGGCGTGGAGCGCTTGCGCCTTCATTGCTGAGCTGCAGAAAGCTGCACTGGGAATGTTGACAGCACGGCGGAGATGACGACTTTTCGGGCAAATTCCGCCAAGGATTTGCGGACTTTTGAGCCTCACTTCGGTCAGTGTGCATACTTAGGGAGACGAACAAGAACAATGTTTCGGTGGCCTCTTAAGAACCGAGTAAGTAATATCTGAGACCTGTGTCTACCTTGCTGACCTAGCGTGAAGTCTTTTCCCCACGGCCCAGTATGATCACAAAACACATCACAGAAGTGACCACAAGGTTCAATCCCTTCAAGAAGCCTTCGAAGACATGTCGAATCTTTCTTGCCCATCTACCGGCCAATGCTCGACCGGCGATGAAGATCAACACCGCGGTACTTCCACGCGATAGTCGGGAGCCTAGCTTTCTGAAGCTGAAGTTCAGTACGTAATTGGGACCCATGTCTACCAATTATTATAATAGGAATTTTGCTGACTTTAGGCTTTAATAGAGGATGGGAAGGAGATGCAGCTAGACACGGAAAAGGTGAAAATCAACGATGTGATTGAGGAGGTGGACCGGCATTCAAGAATTCTCAACAGGGCAGCAGATCTAGCGGGCAATTGAAGCAAAGCGCTGTGTACAGCATAGAGCATCAGCATGGAGCTGAGGTCATAAAATGGTGCAGATTTATCTATCCGTCATGTTAAGCTAAAGGCTACGGGAACAACTTTCGATGCAGTGGCCGACCGGGAGAAACCGCTCTGCCTCTATATCATGCTATTCGCAAGGCGTATGCCGTGCCGGTCGTCCTGTAATAGGCATCGAGCTTAGACGGCGGCACCAGATATGAAGAACCACTTGTCGTATATGCCGTCAATGGGCGCAGGCCTCAGGTCTTCGTGTCTCTTGATGTTGAGCGAGCTGGGGTCCAAACGGTCTGGCGAATGCGAGACGGAGACATTGGCCCTGATAAGCTATCAGCAGCTGCTTTGATTTGGTTGAAGGTGTTTTCAAGGAAGCTTACAACGAGATGCCACCAGGCTGAGTCTTGCCCGTGATCAACTTCTCCCAAGCCTCTGCACATTCACGTACGATGTCGGTGGCGTACTTCTTGTTCTTGCATTCGCCCGAGAAAGCGAACTGATTCTCTGGCTTTCCATCTGGGATCTTGTAGATACGGAACCACTCGTTCGTAGCCCTCAAGAGACCGGGCAGGTGACGCTCGACGTCCTCGATATCATTCAAACGAGGTGCCAATGGGTCGTTGACGTCGATGACAATGATCTTCCAGTCTGTCTCTTCCTCGTCGAGCAAAGCCATGACTCCCAAGATCTTGACTTGCTTGATTTGGCCTGGAGTAGCAACGAGCTCGCCGATCTCGCAAACGTCGAGGGGATCGTTGTCGCCCTTTGCCTTAGTTTCGGGGTGGATGGCATTAGGATCTTCCCATGTCTTTGTGTTTCGTTTAGCCGATGCTTCCACAAAGCCGTTGGGAAATATGTACCTGAGGAAAGGCCCCGTAATTCCACAGATATCCTTTGTGTGGGAAGCAATTGCGAACGTAGCGAAGCTTGCCCTTCTTCGTATCTTGCTTGATCGGGTTCAATGTCTCTTCCTTGGAGATCTAGATGCACCACATCAGCCAATATTCGATCGAAAGAAAGCTGGAAGTGCCAGCTTTCAACGTTGAGCGTGATTGTACTAGTCACACACCTCCATCTTAGCATTGGTCCACCGGGGAATCTCCACAATCATGTTGAGCACAGTCTGCTGCTCATTGGCATACAGTGGGATGTCGTGGAAGGGTGATAATGGCACTCCATCCTTCTCAATGTAGATTCGATGCTCCAAGGTATTGGGCGCTCCATTCTTCCTTACAGAATATGCGCTGGGGACATTGGAGTGATAACCCTTCTCGCTGATAGGGAGTGAACTCATTTCAAGGTTGTATGGTGTCTGAATTGAGAGATGTCGATAGATTTGTTGAGCCCGCGTAGAAGAAGTCGTGGGAATTGGATCTTTGGCGGGGCTAGGGGATTTGTGGGGAGCCAGAGTGGACAGGGCAGCAGCGTTGCGATGAATATGCAGGGCCTTTGGGCAAAGTAGACAACAATTCTCGGTTGTTAAGGTACACCGCAGTACTCTAGAGCTCAGCATAGAAATGACAATCTCAATCACAATGGCAGCTTGAATAGCATGTCAATATTGCGGGCAAAAAGGTACCATAGAACGGACGTCGTTTTGTGAAAGTTGTGCAAATTTATGCAATCGAATTGTTCGGAGCCCTCGAACAAAAACCAAAGTAGTTATTCACTTCAAGATCGAACATGTAATTCTACCTCAGTCTTTCCCAGCTGATGCTCCGCTCTCTTTCAAGCATCATGGCTGTCACACCCAAACGGGTTCCCATACCAAAGAATGGGGTGGACTACAGGGGCAAGATCGTCCTTGCCCCCATGGTCCGCTCTGGAGAATTGCCGTCTCGTCTCCTCGCCCTCAAATATGGTGCAGATCTAGCATGGGGCCCCGAGACGGTAGATAAGTCTATGATCGGCACGACCAAACGTTTCAACCCAATCACCTCTACAATCGATTTCACCCGGCCGACTTCGAATTCTGGGAGACCTCAAAGCACAGAGAAAAAGGATAGTCTAATTTACAGATTACACCCTACACGAGAGCATGGGAAATTGATCTTTCAGATTGGGACTGCTTCGCCAACTACAGCTGTGGAAGCAGCAAAACTTGTTGCAGAAAATGTCGCCGGGATAGACGTAAATGCAGGTTGCCCCAAGCCATTCTCGACCTCTGGCGGCATGGGAGCTGCTCTATTGCAGACCCCGGACCTCCTGGCGTCCATACTAACGGCTCTTGTGAAGGAAGTTGGGGAAGTATATGAGATTGGTATCAGCGTGAAGATCCGCCTTCTAGAGACGCCGGAAAAGACTGAGGCATTGGTGAGAAAGCTTTGCAGCACGGGAATCTCGGGCTTGACAATACATTGCCGGACTACTCCCATGAGGCCTCGTGAGAGAGCTATAAGGGAGCAGCTGCGGATGATTGGCGATATTTGTCGAGAGGAAGGTGTAGCTTGCTTGATGAACGGGGATGTCAAGAACCGAGACGAGGCTGTACAATTAGCGCAAAAGTACGGCGTCGATGGTGGAATGATAGCTACAGCTGCCGAAGCGAACTCCAGCTGCTTCAGGACGGAAGCCGAGGGCGGTCGACTCCCGTGGAGAGAAGTAGTGACCGAGTACATGAAGATAGCATTGGAGGTCGACAACAAATGGGGCAATACCAAATTTCTGCTAAGTCAGCTTATGCCAGGCAAAGCAGAGGTCTTCAGGAAGGTCACCGCGTGCCACGGCTATCGACAAGTATGTGAGGTGCTAGAGTTGGATGATATGATGGACCTTGCGAAAGAAGTTGATGAGAGGCTTGGCATCAGTGAGCAAAAGGAGACCAAGGCTGTGAAGAAAGCGAAAAACCAGAACAGGACGGCGAAAGCTGCAGGTGGAAGCATGAGCTCCCAGCGGTCTATGGACAAGGAGAAGAGAAGCCTACTTTCCGAGCGAGGTATTGGCACGAGTATGGCCATGCCTGCGATGGCTGTGTAAAAGCTTTTCACGGTCTCAATTCCCAGAATATCCTCGGAGAGGACCAAGCCTTGGGGTACTCCGTCTAACAAGATACTCGTTGCTCAGGGGTGTTGATCCCAATGCTTAGAGCCCACATAAATGTACTGATCGAGCTATCAGGACGCCCGTCTTCCTAGACTCTGATACCTTTAGACTCTGATCTTTGCAGGCAGACGGCACCAGACGGCACCAGACGGCACCGGCATCCCCAACAAGCCATTCTCAAGATATGGCGGAGATCAATTATGGTGAATTAAGGCTGGGTCGACGATCAGATAGTCCCAATGGCGAACAATGTCGTATTGTGTGGGCTACCAGAAACAAAATGCAATGAATGCTTCATGCCTAATGTCTGAAGATGCGCTGAAATTGAAACGATGGATATCGCGACCCAAAATCTCGCAAACAGCTCATTGCTCAGCTGGCAAGCGACAGGTCCATTGATTGGTTTAATTCTACGGTTCGCGCACTTCGCCGCTTCATGCTTACGCTTGTAAAATCCACTCACCGTGAATTCGAGTGATGTGATGGTTAGAAAGCCGTTGCCGTTGGCATTGGCACAAGGGAAGGGGAACAGTGCAGTTGTAGAGATCGTTAAGGCCCGAGGGGCTACGGAATTTGATCCATCGTCAGAGCCAGTTGAACATTGCCAGTCGGCTGTTGAGCTGCGCATGTGGAAAACATCAGAATGAGCTTCACCATGAAAATCATCGGAATTGATGGTTCTGAATGTGATTCAATGATGGCCGCTCATGCTGATATCAAGCCTACCAAACGGCAAGACGTCCCATGAACTTCTCGCGAACATCTGTCAACAACAGATTCTCTATGCTACGATTACCCGGCTCCAGGTCCCCCATCTTCCCCAACCAAGATCGCCGCCAGAGCTGCTGCTACATCAGTTTGCAATTCCAGGCTCTCACTGTCGCCATCTTCATCCGTAAACCACTCGCTTACGTCGAGTTCAGCCCTCTCAAGACGAAGTACCTGCCGGCAACGCTTGACTGTATTATCCCAAGTATCAGAAGCCTCCTCGTCCGAGCCCACGGTTTGTAGAGCAAGGTGTGTCAAAGTACCCTTGTGCCTCTTGAAGAAATCGAGCAGGGAGTCCGGATCCAGCTCCACGATACGAAGCTCAAAACTCGTGAGGGCAGGCCAAGTAATGTCCAGCAACCTTTCAGTGTAGTCCGTATCTAGGGCTTTCTCGCATTGCGTTACGCCGAATGAAAGTTGCTTGAGCCTCTTGGCAAATTCGAGCATGGTAAACAAGGGCTCAAAGGCTGAATTATCATATCCTTCATAGTCCCATTATTCGTGGTCAAAGAATCTGGACTCCAGATCAATCTGAAGATTGGGACTCGTCAAGTTGCTCCAAATACTGTAGAGGCAAGCCATGGGCCTGTCCTGTACTGATTCTTATGGCGGATTGAGCGACGACAGCGGCAAGCCCACTTTCAATATCACGGCCAGCGGAACTCATCTCACCGAAGAAGTGGAGAAGCCCGCGGCCGTCCCACTTCCGATGGCCGTGAACATTACCATAAGACGAATACGAAGCACATGCCGATACCAGCATAATCCCAGGAGTGGGGGCCGTGATTGAAGTACCATTTGTCCCCTTGAAAGTCGCGACGTGCCTCCGATGACGGTTACTTTCTTCAGTTTTGAGAGCAATGGCAGTCCGGCTTGAAGTATTTCTGATCCTTCTCCAGATGCGAGAACCCTCTTCTGATCGTAGTAGACTCTGCAGAAAGCCTTAAAAGCTGCTGTTGCGTGAAGACGATTCGGAATGTCGCTCTTCATCCAAGCTTCAAAGTATTCTAACGATTTCAGAAAAGCTTTTGTTCGCTAGATGTCGTGTGCGTGACGCATTGAGCCAGAACAGGATCCTGAGCGATATTCTGAAAGAGCTCCATCGTTTTGGGGCGAGGTGCGAAGTAGATGCTTGTAGAGAGATGTTGGTTGCATGATGCAGCGAAGAGCTTGTTCTGCAATCGGAGAGCTTTTTGGGCTTTTGAGGGAATCGAGCCGATAATACGGCCCAGCACCTCGATAGGAAGAGTTCTAATGTGACCTGTTTATACATTCAGTGGCCAAACACACAGTGAAATGGATGGCAAGAAGGGTACACTTGGAGTCACTCACATACATGGTAGTTCGGGGTCAGGTACTGCTTTAACATCGAAGCCATACTTGTAGGTGTTGATTATCCTTCTATAGCGCGTTAAAGCTGAGAAAGGTGTAAGCGAGGGAATTTATAGCCTGAAACAGCCTCAAGAATATCCACAAGCATTGTAATACGGACCACCCGTAGCGAAGAATGATAATTTCGGGAAGCCGAAAGTGAAGTACACAACATTTGTTTCAATACCTACTCGGAACCAAGGTACCATCAATCTAATCGTATAGTTATAAATATAAGTCTGACGGGGAGATGCTCGGAAGCTATTACATAGAGGAAAATATCATGGGCGAGTTCTCAGGCCAAGAGCGACGAGTGGGTCAAAGGTCCTGCATAGAAGCGAAGAGTGCAGGGCGATTTGCTGGGTATCAGTCCAGATAACGGTAGATACACCTCTTATCAGCTTCGTAAAGGCCAGCTTTATTGCTCATGCCCGTCCGAGAGCGGTCACCTTGTGGCCTTTCCAATACGGTCATCGCTTCTGCGGCCCAGACTCTGTCTGAAGAATCTCTACTACACACGACTCTTGATCCACCATCTTCCCTTTCGCAAGAACAGCTGAGCCAATATCGAGCACTAAGTGTTCCAAAGTCTCACCCGGCTGCCCCAAGACGGTCATAAATCGTAATATGAGTCTAGAATTGAGTTCAGTAGGCCAGACCATCGTCATCGTCATCTTTCTTAGCAACTCTGTCGATGCAGAGTCAGTTTCCAGTCCCAAGTTTCTCGTATTTGTGAGGATGAAAGAGCAAATATACCCTTGATAGTCATACACCAGCCTTGCCTGCTTCCAGTCATCACCTTTTCGTACCACTACATGTCTCACATATCGCCTTGCACCATCTACGATCTCAAAGCCCCATACCTACCCACACGCACAGTCAGCCTCTTCTTTACCCGATACTCCTACCCCCCGTCTTTGAAAACAGAACCAACCCACCTGATCAGCCGTCCACCCATTCCCATTACTCTCCACATAACTCTGAATATGTTTCCCCTCCATATCATCCCAGCCCGTCTTCAGAAACTCATCATCATCCACATCCGCCAGCTTCACCCACCGACTCTTTCCTTTCACACTCCCAAAAATCCCATCCTTATGATCTCGGTATGTCCAGTCAAGGGTGCGGTTTTCGGTCGTGCCTGAGATGCCGCCGGTAGCTACTTGCTGGATATCGACGTGGGTGAGATCGCTTTCGATGTATTCGGAGATTGTGAGGGTGATCGTTGCAATGGCTATGGCTTTTCTGAGCCACCAGCCTACGCCTTGCTACGGGGCTAGTTAGTGCAAGATCGGAGAGGCAATTGGGTCAATAGGAAGGGATACGGGCACACCATTTGCAGGATGTAATCGGTCTCATCAGAGAGTTTCTTGTTCTGAAATATTGTGAGTATATTGAAACGATTGAGGTGGGATGATGCCGCACCATGACCCATTTCCCATTGAGGTCTTTGAGTGTTTTCTCTTGTGGGGCCGCCATTGCTGGGCTTTGGCTGATATATAGCTGGTTTGTATCTCTTGTAGAAAACAATGCTGATGATGAGACGCCAGATAACCAAGAGAGAGCAAAGACGACGGTGAAAGAGGGCAAAATCATGTCTGACACGCACAATGAGGTAGGAAAGATAACGGTCGCCTGTTGGTCGATATCCTCAACGCGGGGTCTACTTTAGGGGCCGCTAAAGGATCCCTTGCGGGCGCTTATTTCCTACTTAGAGCAGCCCATGCGCGATGACTTGCAAGGCTCTCATCGTTAGAATACAAGACACCGAATGATGCGCCATATATCCATCGAACAAAACTTTGGCGCTTACATGTCCAAGTGAAGTAGCTGGATTGCTCCCTTTGAGTCACCGTTGGGAGTCTGATTAGCCTAAGGAATCCAGACACGAAGTTATCATGATGCTCTGCAATTAGCAATTATGTGAAGCCTCGAGTCCCTACCCTGAAGGCAACACAATTTTAACGTTGTATGATCTGTGTTGTCCGTGTTGTATTCACCATTGATATTCCGAGTTACACACCTCAAGAAACATTGGCGCCAAACTCATGATTCCTCGCTTTATCTACTTTGGCTTTACTTACTATTCGTTATACGAGTAGCCAGCACCTGGAACATCAATCCTTCACCACCAAAGCTTTCCAAAAACTTCGACAGCAGATTCATGGACGCCCAAACATAAGCTTCTCGCGATGTCCGGCCAAGACGACTTTCCACTTCGATTCGCAGGTCGGCACCAGTCGACGGATTCCATAGCTAGCCAGTCTGACGCTGTCACTAAAACCGGTACGACGTCGCCACTTGGAGTGTTGGCGACATTACCCTCCGAAATTAGGGTCATGATCTATCGGCAGGTGCTGGTAGCTAGCGGACCAATAGCAAATACTCATGCCAGACTGAAGCTTCAAAGCTCGATAATGGTCAATAGACACATGAAGTTTGAAGACATAGACTCCACCCTACGACTCACCTGCCGAACAATCTACAATGATGCCGCACATGTCCTCTACGGCGAGAACAATTTTCTATCTATGCACGCCAAAGGACATTGGGGATTTCGCCTACGAAGAGCTACCAATGACACCTAATGCGGAAAACATTGTGACCTCTTCATTTGGCCTGCAGTGGCCCCCATATGGTTGACTTACCAATCTACGTTCAATGACCTCAAACTCCTCTCACCCAAGTCATCGTACATCCGGGAGAACGACCCCGACCCCCGTGGAATTTGGCCGAGTTGGTATCGCAGCTTTTTTGCAACAGACCAAGAGCTTGGGAAAATCTTTCGATATCAGAAAAGCCCATTCATGGAGAGGATTTACACAGGAGGGAACTCGCGATAGGCCAAGGCATAGTGGTGGTACCTAGTCTTCGGTTTCCCCCTCTGGAACAGCTGTGCTTGGATTTTTCCGGTTGGCCGCTAGGTGATAATGATGCCTCAAGGATTTGGGTACGTCGCTTCCTTTCTTCTATGCTTATATCGCAGTCACTAGTTCCCTCTCGTTTCCGGTCGAGCACTTCTTGCAAAGACTGCGCCCAGCTGGTGGCTTGTCTAGTCTCCAGCTCATTGGAGTATACAACCAGCAGAACCTGTATGGCTACAGGCACGGATTCGTCAAGCAGGGCGGTGCATTCATTGCCACAGACGAATAGGGGACTTTGGTCACCATGGACGGCTTCTCACGGACGGCGTCGAAAGGTGTGCGTCGGATTGTCCAACAGAACAGTCATTAAGGCCAAGTGTGGCGTCTCAGGTGAATTTGGCTAAGCTTTGCCAAAACTTACACATAAAAATCCTCTGATTAGGCATCTGCAGAATGACTCCAACAATCCTTCCCTTCGATGTTTCAAGTTCAAAAGTTGTGTATATATTACGATCTAAAACTCCCTGAAAACTATCTTTGCTCACAGGCTTTCTTACAGAATCTCATCTAGCTATTCGAAATGCCTCGATTTGTTTTCCAATTCGGTATCGAGCCCTACTTTATGTTCAAATTCCAAATTGGACCCCACAACTGTGATTGTACAAGTACCCACGAGGCCGGGCCGAAATTTGAGCCTCGCACTACATATCTGATCCCAGCAGCCGATATAGCGCATACTGCTCGAGTAGAAGGCCTCGACAGCGATTGTTTATTTGGAACCCAAAACCAAGAACCGGCCTCTAAGATCGGCGAGATTGTTGCGATTGATGTAGTCAATGATATAACCCTCCGGCCATGTGGTCGTCTGAGTGTCCTCCCTACAGAGATCAGAATCACGATATACGAAATGATTCTAGTGTCCAACAAAACCATCCAGGCTAGTGATGCCTACGACCTTATCAACGTAAAGGAGTCTTTGGTGGTAAGCAAGTTACCGCGTATTCCAGGGCTCGATGCCAGACTGCTCCGTACATGTCGTAAAATCTATGAGGTACGTCAGCTTAGAGCCATTCCCACTTTCTAAAACGCACAGGAGCAGTCACAAGAGGATTGTGAGGGACACCTTGGCTTTGTTCGGACTTACAACTCCCGAAACATGTCCATGCATCCAATCGTCGTCCAAAAGCTGTAGTGCTGAATCAGAAATGTTGTGCAGGAGGCATTGCCAATACTCTATCAACAGAACACATTCTACTTCTGCAGTCCTTACGACATCTCGCTTTTCGGGAACCATTGGCTCCTCAGTCGGTTTAGTCTGTATCACCCCAGTGGGTTGTTCGGATATATTTCCGAGCCACATGGAAGACGAAGCCTTATTCAGACTGTGATTCTTAGGCTGGGAGACTCAAGTGGCGGAGATCGAGCCAAGCTTACGAAACAATGGGCTGATTTCCTCCAGGTAAATAGAGACTCCAACATGAGGAACAAATTTCCGGCCCTGGAAAGACTGACCTTAGATCTCTCTGATTGGCGACCAGCTCCAGGAGAAACAGAAGCACTGAACGTACAACCACTTATCGAGAAGTTCCGTCGGGCGGAGGGACTACAAGAATTAACGGTGGTGGGACTGCATGATCAGTCAAATCTCTCCGATCTCAAAAATGCACTCCTTAGGAACGGTGGCCGGTTTCTTTGCCAATAATGGGGACGTGGAAATCCTAGGTATCAATCGGTGGATTGTACTCAACAACGTCGGACTAGGAACGTAGCTGGACTATTTGGAAATCACGTATATCTAAAATGCAAGGATCGATCTTGAGGTTTCGAAACCTGACCTTCTATTCGCAAATTCCTTGGGATATGAATAATCATACTTGACCTGATCAGGGACATAAATTGTTCCATAGCTAACCATCCATGGTCGGCTTACAGCCCGAGGACCTCGCTTATTTCTGTCACTACGAGTGATAGTCTTGAATCATGTATGGCAAATTACCAAAGATTGACCTTCATTACACGGTTAACTTTCTACCAACGCTCAACATCATCGCTTAACATGCCTTGATATGTTTTCAAATCAGGCATCGAAGGCTTCCTCATGCTAGAACCCCAGATCGAATAACAGTCCCTCGCAGCCAGCACCTCTAGGCCCGTGGACAACATAGGCTCGACTGAGCTGAGAAACATCAAGGAAGGTGGACCTAAACCGGCTCGTGCTACCGCTCCAGCAAGGGCCCATATCTCTGGGCCATCCACTGATGGTCTTACTCCCACAAAATCCACACCTGCCTGTGATAATCTCAGCGTTCTTCCTGTAGAGATCAGGGGTACAGTACCCTGTCGGTGTTCCTCTTCCCCTAGTTGCACCCTCTCTTGAGTCATCTTCGTGGGCATCATTTTTGGGACCCGTCTCATTCCATTTCTCCTTTCGCACCCTGAAAGAGTAACACCGACTTACTCCCAAAAACATGGTCATTATGCACGAGATGCTGTTGATTCCCCTTGAACTCATCAAAGGCACCCATAAGCTGATCGACATCCCAGTTAAAAGCTACATACCTAAAGTTGACGCCAGAATCTTCCGCACCTGATCACGAGTCAGAATCGCCTATCTTGGACAGTGAGGAGTCCCTGAAACATGTTTCGAGATCATAAAGCGGTCTGTGGGACACTATGTGCAGTCCAACTTCGGGGAAGACTCCTTTGAGAATGTACATACCCCTGAGCGAAATGCGTCGAATCGCTCGGCCTCTTAAAGTAGAATGCATTGTGCCTGTATAGGACTGGGAGTGCCTCGTCGTAAATTGTGCGGCAAGTCTGAAGAATAGTACAATACAGACTTCCAACTGGTGGGCGTTCGTTCTCCATAATCGTCTCTTTGGTACCGATAAGCATATGCGCATCTTCAATTAGTCCTTCCGTTACCAGTAGCTCGTTGTATATTAGAAGGCGAATCTCGGCAGATAGCCCAAGAAAGTGACAGATCGGTAGCTCGGCGACAGGTTTTGACACAGTCATTTGTTCAACCGAGCCGAATATGTCTGGTAGTTCGGGCAAGGTCCCACAAATCTCTGTGTCTGTCGAGCTTATTGCCTCAGTGCTATCGGATCCTGAGAGCGCAGTATCCTCGCACTCTGGTCGATATGATGTCTCATCATCAGTAGAGCTGCTGGACTGCAACGAGAGCAGACCGCAGCTGTCACACCTATTGGAGGATTCTACTCCAAAAGTTTCAACAGGTGTCTTGACTTCGCCCAAGTCGACCGCATTCTTTGGGGATAACTTCCCCCTCCTTGCTGCGCTGAAGGTGAAGCTTAAGCTCGAAGCCGAACGTCCACCAGCTAGGTTTTTGAGGAAGATAGATATCTTTTCGATTAAGCAGTTTTTGGTAATTGAAGCAGGTTTGTAAGAAACATGTGTAAAGACGGAGAGAGATGCGAGGTACAGTCAATCTTTTGGGTGGAGAAAAACTTTCCGTGTGCTTAATGAAGCCACAGTCCTCCAACCATCGAGACTGGGACAAATCAATAGTACAACGAAGCTGTGGGCATGGCCTGAAAATTCTGAACTAGCTGTGGAATAAATGTTATGAATGTATTTATGCATGTATGTCTAGCTATGATATTCGCATATCTAAGTCGGGGTGGGAAAACTACAAACAGAAGTAGTGGCAGTGACCGCAGGCGGTGAGGTGCATGTGCAAAGCGGAGTGAACGCTTGACTTGCGGTAGTTGGTGCTGTTCCTCCAATTGCCTGTGCCTTCACCAGTACTGGAATGGCAGCTCCAGTGTTCAGACCAAAGACTTGGTGGCCAAGGACTATGGGCAGGGAGTCATGTCAGTAACCCGCCATCTCTCTGGGTTTTGCTGCCTTGGGACTCACCTCTCAAAATAGAACCGATCTCTCCAGAGTGACTCGTGAATGAGACATAGGCGCTATCATCTGAAGAAAAGACTTGGTCAAGCACGTTCTTCGATCTTGTATCCTGATCATCATTCGTTTCGCCATGAAATGCCTCCCACAACTCATCGTCTTTGGTGAAGCCAGCCTCGATCTTGTAGCTCGGGAACAAATCATGAATGTACGTCTCATTGCTCCTCCGATCACAAGTATGTCCACTAATCGACTCTCTGAAGTATTCCTTTACTGTCGGGACGAAAGGGTGCTTAGCTGGCAAATCAAGCCCGTTGAACGTATAATTCGCCGTCTGCAGACATCGCGTCAAAGGACTGGTGTAGAAGCTCTGAGGTGTAGGAATCTTCTGATTGGCGATCTCAGACGCCCAAAACGTGTTGACAGCCAGCGCTTGAGTGACTCCCACCGGCGAGAGATGAGCGTCTGACCATGTCACTGTAGCATTGCCATTAAGCTCGGAGTAGTAACAGTTCCATGCCGGGGTACCGTAGAATGCTTGAGCATCATTGTGGTAGCCATCGCCGTGGCGGCCCATATAGAGGAGCTTGTATTGGACGTTGTGTGGGGAGTCTTGGTTGAGTACGTGGACTTGGTGCTTGAAACGTTGCCATTGCGTCAGACCCTTGTGCTTTAGGGTGGAGTCTGAGGGATAGGTACGGTTGATGAGGCCGAAGTTTGTGGTCATGAAGTCGAAGGTGGTCGAGTTTGTGGAGGCTTCATCTTGGAGGAAGAAGCCTGTCACTGTCGTGTAATTGATGTAGGCATTTGTGGACTTGAAGCTGTCAGCAAGGGTCGTTGAAAGAAGGTAGCTTGCGGCAGCAGCGCAATGCGCAAGTGATCTGGCTGAAAACATCATGGTTCGACTGAGTGGCTTGTAGAAGATGAGGACTCACCAGTTCCTGTTGGCATCAACGGCCTTTTATGGATCTCGGGGAGCCCCGCACAAGTGGGGGAGATATCCAGACACGTTCCTCTCTCTTTCGAGCTTTTTGGGAGAGAGGCTGCTGGTTGGTGCCAATTGCTTGGGAACGTGGACAGCATATGTGGATCGAGAAAGTACCTTGGATCAGCAGCAGGGATCAGCTGCAATCCAAGAGCCAATGAGGAAGCACCAGAACGAAAGATTCCTCAAGTGATCTCTTTTGCATCTTATATGCCGATAACATTTTGAGTAGTCTGACTACTTGGTCCCTAGGCTTGTGAAGAGGCCTTGTTCTATGGAATGTTTATCAGGCTCCCATTGGACGCTCCTCCAGCAGCCCTCATATGATTGACAGTCGCACTATGCAACACGCCCCTGCCATTCAACAATAGCACGCTCTGTACATCTGAATCATCGAGCAAGTCGAGGAAGAATGGTGCATCAGTCCTGACCAGCTTCGCATAGACATGCTGTCCACCGCTTGGGTATTCTAATCCTATCTTCCTTTCACCGACCAAGCATCGACTAACGACCCTCTCAGCCGCCAATCCAACGGTACTGAGCCTGAATGTATCAACCGCGAAGACATCATCGGCATTCACATCAACATGGACAGCGCAAGTAGTCGGCCCACGACCCACAATCCAGTATATCTTTGGAACATTCTGAGTGTCGGTAGTACTAGGTAGACGGCGACCCCAGGTTTTGGGATTGTTCTCTCCAGGAAATCGAGCTAGGTAGGCAATGGCGTCTGTGAGATCTTGACAGTCCCTGACGGTTGGGAGGGCACCTCGGGGGAGAAGACATTCCATGGATCGAGAGGGTACGTATACTGAGAAGAGAACAGCGAACAGGAGGGTGGGGATTTGCAGCATGGTCAGGGTTCGCACTATAGGGAGTGCTCGTTCAACTGGAAAATGGCCAAATGAATGTGGTTTCGTGAAACTTGTCTATGAGCGCATACCGCGGATGAATGCAAGTGGACTAGGGAAAGCACTTGCGCGCCATTCTGGCGACCTCATGACCTCAAGGCGGCTCTTCATTTGAAGATTATATGCACTCACTTGAACTCTGAGTGAAGTAGTTAGAGATTTGGCGCGAGGGATTTGTAGCCATCGTAAGTGAGCACAAAGTGCCAAGCATCCGAGAAGCTTGCGTAAACCTTGGTAGCATGCAGGTGCATGAAAAGGAACAATGCAATTTTGCAAGATGGAACGACAATCATATGGGAGGTAACAGAGTATAGCCGTTGGCCGAGTGGGGTACATCTTCCATGTAAAACTCGATAGGATAGGGTTATTTGCTTGAGCAAAGTTTTAATCTGAAGCAAATCACATGAATGCTGCGTGTATACGAAGTGTTTGATAAAGCGACCCATCCAGATGATTTAACAACTGAGGGAGTATTGACAGTACAGCAATAGCAACATACGGATTCTTTTTGGCAGAGCAATTCGCTACGCTACGCTTGCATGCAAAATTTATAAACATTCATCGACCTCGGCCTGCTTTTAGGTCTTCGAGGAAAATGATCAGCCCTCCCAGATCCTTTCCGGCGCCTTTATCAAGGGTCTGAGCCGTCGCGGAAGCCTCGGAAGGATAAAACCCTTCTCCGCTCAGGATTTGTAGGGTAAAATCACCTCTCACCTCTTACGAGTATCGCATCCCGAAGAACCCGTCATAATCCTAGGGGCTTTTTGCATTAAAATGACGAGATCAAAGATTGAAAGTCCATGGATATCGGAACAGGAAAACCTACAGGGCCTCTGTGGACGACTCCAGCCCAAAAACCTCTGCGCATGGCAGTCGTTGATGATCATCCCTACAACTCATCAAGAGGTCCAAAGCTCAGTCAGAGAGATCATGCGACAATCATTGCGCAACGCAACTGTAAGCACGAAGATGTTGGGATGACCACCCTGCCCAAAACCTCAGTTGCAACGAGAGAACTTCATTATCATTACCACCACACATTACTCCGTATCATCACTAGCATCAATGATAAATGCTCAATAACTCAACAAAGGAAAAGGAAAAGGAAAAGGAAAAGGAGAAAAACGGCGCGCTTTTTTACATTGAAAGACTAATGTTTCAACACCATGGGCCGCGCACGCTCATTCCAATAGCAAAATTCGTTTTCATTCCGATGGAGCTGACGCTCCCAGATGATTGCCGCCTGAAGGATGAAGATGTGAAACTTGTTGATGACATCTATTGACGCTGGCCAGCGACAACAGATGAATCTGCTCATGCTCAAACGTTGCAAGACTAAGGTGAGACAAAGCTTACCAGTCAATATAGCTTTTGAACCACGGGGCCATCGCAAATTGGAGCAGCGTCATTACATAAACGCCCAGGGCAGAGATGCAGTCAGCCAAACAAAGGGTTCAGGGCATCGGAGATCCCCACCCAAAAGCACGCCGGACATGCCTTAGCGTGCATTTGGCGTATGCCCGACCGGGAGATTGCACTTTCGTCCCACCGAACCAGGCCCATTTTTCCCCTGGATCCCCGTTTTCTACTCTCGTCTGTTTTCTGTACTTTATCACCACCATCGTCAAGCCGTCGTCGTCGTCGTTCTATCCTTTTTTCCCACGACCATTGAAATCGAAATCCAAGTCACTCCTTTCTTGGTTTCTGCTCTTGTCGTGAGAATAGCCAGTCTTTTATCACCCAGTCACTCTTTACAGATCCTCAACGATTACAACTACGACACGTGCGCTGGATTCATCAGGAACAATCGCAGGTACGCCATCAAACACGCAATTCATTGTTGTCAATGGTCTCCTCCCGCTACACTCAAAACAACCTTATATCAGTGCCCCGAACAGGAAAGCCAATGGGCAAACCCACTTCAAGTCGCGCCTTTGTCTTCACTCCTTTGTTCTAGAAATAGAATCGAATTTCGAGACGCTCGAAGATTGCACAACACCCCAGTCTTTCCCAAACGCTCACGTCTTTTAATTGTTCATCCGAATATTACAACACATACAACAACGCTCATTACCACTCTCATTTGACACGGCGTTGACCGCTGACACTTCATCATATAGACTCATTTCGACCCAAATTCCGCAGCTAGCAACGCACATTTATTGTTAATCTTATTACGACAATCGCATATTCACGATGCATCTTTCACTCCAGGCTTTGGTCCTGGCGGCCCTGAGCCTCGAGTGCGCTCTTGCTCAGCCATCACACCGACACCTACACAAGCATAGGCGAGACCTTGCTGACCTTCTCAAACGGGGCACCGACGTCTCTGGCGTGGACTTCGGCACTTTACCTTGGGATGCGATCTGTGCCAATAATGGTTGCGCCCCCGGAGGTGCCAACAATGGTGTAGCAAAGGCAGCGGGACACCCGGCCGCCGCTCCTGCCTCTTCAGCGGCCCCTGTCGTCAACGAGAAGGTAGCTACGTCCCCCAAGTCTACCACACCTGCATCACCCGCCTCAAGCTCCTCAGGATCTTCAGGCTCCTCGGGCTCTTCAAGCAGCACTGGCTCGTGCAGTGACCTCAGCAGCGTCTGGACCACAGGCGACAGCAGCCGAGACAGTGCGGTCTACATGGGAGATGGCAGCGCCTGCCCAGGCGGATGTTCTTCAGCTTCCAGCCCCAAGCTCACTAAGCTGGGAGGTACGACTTCGCCCAGAAACGTTGGCCAGACAGATGGTTATATGGGCAACGTTGGGTCTCCTTACGGATCCAACATGCTCCCTTTGACCGACTGCGATACCAGTGGCAACGAGTACTCAATCACGTTCACCAACAGCGAAAGCTCTCCAATCAAGGTCGCCTTGTGGAACAAGGTCGGCGACGACAACGCCACACCGGGTAGAGTCTTGACTGGCGCCACTCGCAATGCCTGGTACATGTTTCCGCTTGAGGCTGGTCAATCTGCCGCTTTCGCCGTTGCGCCAAACAGCCAGATTGCGTTCTCTCAGGCATGCAATCGCAACCCGGCCAACGGCCAGTTCGACTGCACTTGGGGCGAGGCCGACTTCGCTGACGCACAAAACAGCAATTGGTCCGGCTATGACCGCTCCTCACTTCCCAACGGGGCAGGCAACACTGGTCTTCTTACTGTGTGCGCCGATGGGTTCGACTGCAGCAGCCAAAGCGAGCATAGCTTCACCAGCTTTTCCCAGAAGAACACCGGTGGCAAGACTAACATCCCAGCGGGGCCTGCCCACATCAAGGTCACAATGGGTTAAGACCTGCAAGAAGGGCATTCTTTGGACGTGAGTGATACCAATCCCACAGCTAAAAGCTGCTTTGCTGACAGAAATCCCAGTCTCTCCTCAGTCTGGGGCAACGTTGCATGCGTTTTGCTTCAACTATTTTTCCTGGAGAGCCTTGGATATACCTGAACCCGGCCATTTACTCGTGTATATCTTTGACTTGTCTTATTACATCTCCAGGGGAGGCTTTTGGATATCTGGCATATTTAACATTTACGATCAAGATTTGAGATGGGTATGCTGGCGTAAATCTTGCATATGTCCATTAGCTGTTGGTTTGGTGCGTATGTCTAATAAATATTGATCGTTTCTATATGCGAACGTAACATCTTGATGATGACTAACATGCTGTGACTGCTCCCCCGTCCGGCGAATTGCATTATTCGTGAGACTGTTGACATGATCCTGGCAAGCCTCATTCAGGATAGTTGCCTGAGCATCAGTATTAGCTGGTCACTTACATAATCCCCAATTTCAATGAGTGAAGAGGTTCTCCTCTCAAAGTGGAGAATTGCTGAGATAAGCCAGTCTTGAAAATGATTCACTCCATGTTGTCGACTGTGTTACCAGTCTTCAAGAAGTCTGTCGCGCTAGTGCGTCAAATCGCGCTCAATCTCAATAAGGTATCAAAGTTGACTACAAACTTCCAACGACGGCAACCGCAACCTCTATACAATACACCCACGTGAAACTCTCTACCGCACACACCAAATTCTCAAAACCAACAGTCACTGCCAAACTTATTTTCTTTCGTCTCCCACGAGTCACTCTCCCTTCCTCCTTCCCTCTCCTCTGAGAACAGCCACGCTTGATGCAGCATCACAATGCATCCCCTCTTCGCTGCCGGTACAGCGACTATAGCAGTCCTAGTCTTCCCAATCCTCCCTTCACTCACCAACGCTCAATCCTGCGCCGCTGGATCAGCGCAGGAGATCAACGGCAACTGGTACTGTTCTGAAGTCAGAGCTATCACTTACAACAATTTCCCAGGCCATGGCTACTACAACAAGGTCACGGATATGGATGCTAGCAATGGACAGTGTACGAGTGAGCAGTATGGCTATAGCGGCTCGCTTTCTCCGTTGAATGAAGAGGTTGGTTCCCGCTCATAGGTAGGTGTTCAGGCAGGACGCGTGCTGACGGTTGGGATTGCCTAGCTGAGTCTGCATGTGAGAGGTCCTACATGGCTGAAGCAGGTTGCTGTCTACATTCCGACTACTATTACGAGCAAGAAGCGAAGTGCAAAGCGAAGCAGCCCGCATGATCGGCGTCATGGTGGGCATCAGTACCTCCACCACGCGGATCACAGCAAGCTGGAAGAGGTTCCGATGCACAAACCGCTGTTCGGGAAGCGCGCCGTTGGTGACATTGTATCAGCGACGATAGATGGCCAGCTTGTCTCGTGGACGAACGAGTATGCTGAGCCGGGCGTTGCTACGAACACGCCTTCTCCTGTGGCTGTCAACAACGACGAAGCGGTTACGTCTACGCCAGACACAACCAGCCAAACTTACGGTCAGAGCGTCACGCCTGTCCCCACCGCAGCTGCCCCCGAGAAAGTGGCGCTGCCACCCGCTGCCGCTTCGTCAAATCCAACAACTTCTTCATCAGCGAGTGGTGGTAGCTGGTCACGCCAGGCTTACTACAACGCCGAGGCCGGTACTGCACAGGGTCTCACATTCTTGAATCACTTCGGTGGTGCCAATGGGATCCCAGGTACTGCTGCTGGGGGACCTGCGTTAGTACAGCCCGTTGTAATGATCACGAGACCGGTTCGCTAAACTGAGATTAGCTTTGGCGCCTCGCTCTCGTACGCATCTTCAGATGGTCAATCGGGCGCCCAATCTTCCAAAGTCCTCTCAGATGCCATGATCGGAGATGACACTAAAGTCATCGTCTTGTCTGATAAGAGCTGCAACGATGGAGGCTGTGGGTATACGCGCCCTGGAGGCGTGTCTTACCGTAAGTCTGGTGCCTCCCAATCACTACCTCGCGATATCAAAGCCGACACACGCACAGATGGCTTTTCTGGCTCTCAAAAGCTCTTCCTTCTCGAGTTCTCCATGCCGTCTACCAACGAAACCGGGTTCAATGCAGACATGCCAGCGATATGGCTCATGAACGCCCAGATTCCACTTACGAGTCAGTACGGGACCAACCCTGAATGCTCGTGCTGGACCTCAGGATGTGGCGAGTTCGATATCTTCGAGGCCCTCGACTCGGGAAATTTTCGCTGCAAGTAAGTCCTTACCATATTATCAAGCCGTTCTCGAGGAGAACGGCGCGAAAACTTACCCTTGGAATATGTCTTCACAAGTCTTCTAGCCCTCGTCCCATCCTTGACCAAGAAGCTGATTTCTTCAATCTTCAGATCGACTTTGCATATGGCACCAGCAGGCGGTTCAAGCGACTGGTTTATGCGTCCTACTGGGGGCAGCATCATAGCAGCAGTTTTGTTCGCTGGCGGCAACGAAGTGGCTGCCATCAGGGTGCTGCATAATAGACAAAGGTTCGATGGAAGCTTGAGTAGCAGCTTGATCAATGAATGGGTGGGAGAACAGTCTAGCACGTTCAATATGGAGGAGAGGTGAAGGGAAAAGAGATGGGATAGGCATCACCTACGGCTTTAGACGCCGCGGGGACCACCTTAGATGATTGGGTAGAAGGAGACGGATTTCGAGATTCACCAAAAAAGTGTTGATAGCTGGTCCTATCTTAAATACATGCCGTTCATAGAAGAATTAAAGCACTGGAATTGAGAGATACATGCCTTTTACATATTTTGTCTCCTTAGTATATCCTCGAAAGCATTATGATTTCGTCTCCTATCACCCTTCGATATTGATATTCGCGTAAAGGTAGCCTTGCCCAAACTGTCGCCTCTCCCGAAAGCCGAGGCTATTTCCCCAAACCTTCGACGTCGAGTGCAAAATCAGTATGGCACCGTGTACAGCATTGTCAATTTGCAATCGCGACACAGTAACACGGCACGAAGTGTCGAAGCGCTTCCGCACCCCGATACCTTCCAAGCAGTGAAGCATCACAACAAAAGCAACAACCCCCGCACGTCATCCTCAACTTTGCACAGCTAAGAATTTGGCGCCCAATATAACGTACCACTGCCAAACCTTCGATGACGACGAGCTAGAAGGATCGTGATACTCATTGAAATAAAGGGCCGAACCTCGCCACGATGGCGACGGTATCACCGCCAAAGCCCTGGGAAAGGGCGAATGGAGCCGGTAGGTGCCCTGGTGAGCCTTGATAGAAGACGAAACGAGAGCCAGCATGCTAACGCGCTATCTTTGAGTAGCTCTTCCTTCAGGATCAGCAGCCTCCATAATGCCAAACCCACATACTTCCACATCAGCGCCCTCAGCAGCAGCATCCTCCTCAGAACCACCCGCCCTTCCTTCCAAACCCTCCTCCCTCTCCAAAGCCGTCAATCGTAATTCGTCAAATTATTCCCCCAACAACCAAAATCGCTACTCCAGCTCTCCCTACTCCAGCATGGGCACAGGCATGGGCGGCTACAATAGCTACTCCTCACCGTATTCGCGCTTTGGTGGGATGGGCGGCATGGGCAGCTCAATGTACGGCGGCATGGGAGGCTACGGCGGGGGTATGGGCTCCATGTATGGCGGTGATATGGGGGGCTATGGCGGGGGAGTGAGTGGTATGTACGGTGGCATGGGACAGTCGGGGATGGGCCCAGATCCGAATGACCCCAACAGCTTGACGAATAGCTTCAGCCAGAGTACGCAGACGACGTTTCAGATGTTGGAGAGTTTGGTGGGTGCGTTTGGGGGTGTGGCGCAGATGTTGGAGAGTACTTATATGGCTACGCATTCGAGTTTCTTCGGTTCGGCATCCCCAACCACTCGTTCTGCTTTGGAAGATACTGACCCTGAAATATAGCAATGGTATCAGTAGCAGAACAATTTTCCAACCTGCGAACCACGCTCGGCTCCATCCTCGGCATATTCACCCTCCTCCGCTACGTCCGCACCCTCCTCGCCAAAGTCACAGGCCGCCCTCCTCCCGCCGATGCAACATCTCTGACCCCCTCCGCATTCGCCTCCTTCCAAGGCCTCTCACCATCTTCAGGCGCCCTCCCAGATGGCCAACCCACCCCCTCTCGAAAGCCATTCCTCATCTTCCTAGCCGCAGTCGTTGGACTACCCTACCTAATGACCAAAGTCATCCGCTCACTAGCACGTCAGAACGAACAACAAAATCGGTACAACCCTGATGGCGGAATGGTACTTGGTCCGGACGGCCAGCCACTGCCGGATGAACAAGTACATCAACCAATCGACCCCTCGAAGCTCGACTTTTGCAAACTCCTCTACGACTACACACCGGAAAGTATGACCCAAGGCCAGCAGCCTACAGCAGGGATCGATCTCGAAGTTAAGAAAGGCGACTTGGTCGCCGTGCTCAGCAAGTCGGACCCAATGGGTAACGCGAGCGAGTGGTGGCGGTGTAGGGCGCGGGATGGCCGGGTAGGGTACCTTCCAGGAGTGTATCTGGAAGGCATACAGCGAAAGCCGCAGCCCAGAGAGATTGAGGATAGGGGCAGGGTGAATACGATGAGCAGCCTTGCGAATGGGAGTGAGGGGAGTAGAGCGAATAGTCTGAAAGTGGAGGCGAAGAGTAGGGGTCCTATTGTTGGGGGGAAGGCGGGGGATATAAGTGCGGAGAGTTTTCAAAAGAGTCAATTCAATAGTTGAGAGTCGAGTGTGAGGAGGAATAGCGCTACGAACTCGGCTTCGAGTCAGACAGAGCCGATTGGGTGGGGCTAACATATTCTGACTATTCCTTGAACATGAGTAGGTTGCAAGGGCTTGAGCTTTGGGTATGAGCTCGAGCAGTCAGGACAGTGTCCACATGTGGCAAATATGTCCGATATCCAGTATCCTTAATGACACACCGCTGTTCCTCCTTCTCTTACTCTTCGGAGAAGCGCTATCCTACCCATAGAGGATGAGGACAAGCCTGCTGGAATCGTCGATATTCAGATACCAACGGCTACTACTCAGAGCGAGATTGGTGCGTTTTCACGCTCTACTGGCACGAATTATGGCTCTGATTTCCGAAGGCAAGAAAAAATGGTCGGTTTTGGTGAAGGCGGTGCCAGAAGTGCCCATCCCACGAAAGCTCGAGATGACTCAACAACGCTTGAGTTTGGGTGGAAGTCGTCTATGGCGAAGTTATAGAAAATAAATCAATCTATAATCCTTAAAGCGGGTTGAATACCCCATGGCCCATCGTTGTACAGCTGGATTTGGCGGAAGTTAAAGATATAATTCTTCGAGTGCTAGCGTGCCAGCGCGCTTTACATATTCAATGTTGGATCCATAAGGTAAGGTAGGTTTTAGCAAGTCTAGATCAGGCTAGTGCGATAGAATTGATAGATATCTAACGCCGATCAGTTCTCCCAGCTGGGCTTGGCATTCGAAATGGCGCTCGATCATTAACATCATGACGTGAACCTCTGCTCAACATCCCTTGAAACTCCAGGCATGGCTACCCTAATCCTCACCAAACGCACTTCCCTCCATCGCAATGCCTCCCAAGAAGGCGCAAACAAATGGCTCTCACCCTGAAAAGGTTTCCAAAGCTGAGGAGCGCACCCAAGCACAAAACAACTCCAAGGCAAACGACACGGCCACAAATACCAATAAGGAGGCTAAATCCCGTAACCATGGTACAACCAAAAAGCGGAAAGCCGGCGATTCAACCTCCTCTTCAAACAAAGCTCCTCGCCGCTCCGCGCGCAGTACCCCCTCCCAACCCATCAACCAGCTAAAGCTGCTGCAATACCTCCTATCTCCCGCATCTCTGGACCTCTGCCGGCCAAAGGACGAGACTGAAGACCTCAAGAACAAAGACGCAAACACGAGGACATACTCGACGTCGAGCTTTACGTCGTTCGAGGAGTTGGTATACGCTACGATACTGAGTAGACCAATCGGGCACATGCTTGGGTTACGCTCGATCCGTACGATTTTCAACCCGCCTTACGAATTGACTACGCCCAAGAAGATCCGCGAGGCAGGGAATGATGGATGCAGAGCTGCTCTCGAAAAAGCGCGGACGCAGCATCGACAGAAAACGGCTGAGGAGTTGGTTATTTTGGCGGATGCGGTTGCCGAGACTCTTGGGACAGGAGAGGATGATTTGAGTTTGGGGAGAGTGAGGGAGGAGTGTGGGAGTGTGGAAGAGCAGAGGGGGATGTTGAGGAAGAATGTGAAGGGGTTGGGGAAGACGGGGTTGGATATTTTTGGGCGGAGGATTCAAGCGGGGTGGGCAGAGTGGTTTCCTTTTGTTGATGGGAGGACGATGGAAGCGGTGGAGAAGCTCGGGCTGCCCTGTTCCGCTGAAGGATTGAGGGAAGTGGTCGAGAAGCATTGGGCTGAGCTTGAGGTGGGGGATTTCGAGGCGAGGGATGACGAGGAGAAGAAGAGGGAGGTGTTTGTGAGGATATTGGAACGGGCGGTGGGAGCGGATCTAGAAGGTAAGATCGACGATGTAAAGGCGGAAGCGGTATGAGGTCCTCGTCTATATCTATCCAATACACATGCTATGACGAGTCAGATATAGAGTGTACAGTCCACATAGGAGATGCAGTTCCATGCCGTCCTACGACAATAGACTTTAGTGTAATGCAACACCGTAACCAATATCTTCCACCACCGCGCCATACAAGAAGTAAGGAACCCATATCGACATGTCAATGCATTAAGTAAAAGTTCACTTCCCACCCATACTGGACAGGGGTACCCAGCTTTTACCCATTGGCATTTTTGGCCGTCCGAAATTCTCGTCGAGATCCAGTATGATCTTGAGCGCATTTCGACTTCTGAGATATGGCAACGGTGCTTTTGCCTCCTGCAGGCCTATGGCGGGCTCAGCATGCGCTCCTGGCGAAGGACCTGCATTCGAGCTCCCTGGCATTGGCAGCATCTTTTGCAGGACTTCGTATCCGGCCAAAGTGAAGCCGAACTGGGGCGAAGATCTCAGCACACGCGCCGGTCCACCTTTGAAGAAAGCCCTGAAACCTTCTTCATGCCAAATACTTCTCGCGCACTGCCGTAGAGATGTATACTTCGTCTCGCCCTTCCGTGCCTCGACCTGCAAACGCGTCTTGATAACGTCGCAGGGAGTGGTCAGATAAGCGGCAGGCATACCAGCGATGGCGCCCGCCGTTAGGAGTTGGAGAACCCCGAGCTTCTTTGTTTGGCTTTCGCCGAAGAAGTCTCGCTTTAGGTGGTTGTAGCCGGGAAAGTAGATCATAGAAAATGGGATGTCTCGTAAGAGACAGGCGCTGGCTCCTTTGTAGAGACCGACTAGACCCAAGTTCTTGACGATCCACATTGCTGATCTCCGTGGTACGCCTTCGACAGTCTTGGCGACTTCTCCTTGGACTTGCAGTCTAATCTTCACGATTTCTAGGGGGTTTGTAAACATCTAGCGAAGGATTAGTAAAGATGTCATACACGAAACTCGGGTTTACTTACAACTTGGCAACCACCAGCGGCACCACCAGCGAGGACTTCGTGTGGCCACCAAATCTTGCCCTTGTCATCTGAGAAATGGCCTCTGATGAGATCGTTGACTGTAAGCTTTATAGCCTTCTCAGGTGCAACACCAACGAGCTGTGGTAGAACCCCCGAGTACAAGCCCTTTGGTCCTTCGTTCTTGATAACTTTTCGAGCGCAGTCGATCGAGTTCTTGTATAGCATCTCTCCCACACGCGAACTCCGCTGGTTCTGCATTCTCGTCTTGACGAGATCTATTGGATATACCATAAAAGCGCCAAAGGCACCCGCAATACTGCCCAGCGCGAAATGGTGCGCTGATTCTAGCACGTTACGTAGGATGTTTTTAGCAGTTGAGGTGGCCTTTACAGCTGCCGCTGAACCTGCACCAGCTACACCAACCCCAAGCGCGAATGCGCTCTGCCATGAGGAGTCGAGGACCTTGGAGAAGTCATTAAGCGAGAGTCGGCCTGATGGTGCATCCAGTCCCGCAAAGTGGAACAGGATGTCGGCTTCCATAGGGGTGAACAGTGAGAATCTAGTTATTCGGGCTGCTTCATTGAGGAAGTCTGTTCTTGTTATTGTTCCATCCTCACTTTTTTCCGTAGCATTTCGAATGATGAGGTCTACCAAATCCATCTCTCTTATAACATTCTGAAATGCTCGTACATTTGCATATGATATCCTGCTGCCCGTTGAGATGTTGCACAGGGTGTGGAGGTTTTCCAGTAGATGGTCTGACAATTTGTGGCTTGCAGTCTCCATGATGATGCGCTGAAAGTGTTCCGGCTCTATATAGCCGTCCTTATCTGTGTCAAACATTTGGAATGCCTGTCGTATTTTTTCTCCTTGTAGGCCACGCAGCATTTGGGAGAACTGAGGGTAGGTGATATCATGGCGATGTTGTTTTGACCCGACATAAAGAGAGGCCCACTCGCAATTCCAATCGAATGGTATTGTGTCGGATCCTTTATTCTGATTATACAATTTCTGGAAGTCGTCATACCTGATCGACCCTGTGCCGTTCTCATCAAAGAGGCGGAAGGCGATTGCATACTCGGCGTCTGGCTTGGACAGCAGATTGTCGAAATTTGCCCAGTCCTGCAGAGTTATACGCCCAGCTTTTCGGCGATCAGCGATTTGGAAGAGTATTGCATATTGCTCGCGTTTTATCTTGTGCTGTATGGAAGAAGAAAGAAGTCAGCCCACGGTCCAAACCTGCGAACTGACGATCCAGGAGTGGATCGTAGACGAGGGAATTGGTTGGAGTTTCGTACATAGCTCTCGCCCTCAGGAGCAATTGCGTTGATGAAGTCATCCTCTGTCATGTACGCCTCGTCAGACGACTCATCTTGCCTTGCGTTGCGGTCGAATGTCGATTTTGTCTGGGTGGAGAGCTCGGGGTTTCTTTCTGTCCCAAGAAGGGACTCTTTGATCGCAGTCTTCGCGGCCGCCATGGTTCGTAATGCACTTCCAAAATGAGATTAAATCTAACCGCGATGTTCTGCACCTTGAGTGAGGACCCCCCACGCTGTCTGCAGAACGATGGTCTGAATCTTGCCAGGGGCGCTTCGAATGAAGAGCTCAGTCTGTCAAGAGCACTGGTACTCTTTCAAGGACGCTCTTCCATTGAGAAGCTGGACCTAGGAGTTATAATTGGATGCCCGGTCTCTAAGAATGGTGCTTAAGAATAAAAGTGTTGGTTCCCGGATCAATTCAAAACTAGCTATAGAATATTTGCTTCTTCACACTCTGAATTGGAACCCTGAAAATCCAAATTTGATGCGGCTCTTGTTCCGCCACGGTACGCCATCTCCGACTTCTTCCTACTTTACCCCTATTTAACTAATGATATGACAAAAGTCAAATTTTTGAAATTTCGCGACACCCCACCAAATCCAAAATCCAAAAATCAGAATCCTGACTACCGCACCATAATCACGCGTCGTAAAGCTGCTAAAACTTCAGAGGATATTATCTAACTATATTTCTACTATCTATAAAACTCTTAGATAGTTAAGATATATATATAAAACGGTAGAGGGTTTCGCTGATTTTCTGCGAAGGCTTAGTGTAGGTCGGTAAACCCGCAGTTTTCGCCGACCTACGCTAAGCCTTCGCAGAAAATCAGCGTAAAATCGACGAAACCCTCTCTACCCTAACAACCATAAGGTCTAAGTATATAAGACTTATAGATACTATAGAACTATAATTAAGTCATAGCTTTTAAAGTTTTGGCAGCTTTACGACGCGTATTTATAGTGAGGTAGTTATGATTCTGATTTTTGGATTTTGGATTTGGTGGAGTGTCGCGAAATTTCAAAATTTTGATTTTTGGCATATATCATTAGTTAAATAGGGGTATTGGTCCTCACTTTTGATATGAACAGCCTCGAGCCTCGACCAAACTCTGATGCCAGTGCTTTGTGTCTCTTGCTGTTCAGTGGTGGATGAATGCTAGTGCTGCGTTCAAGACGTCTGCGGCGTCCACCGACCGATTATGCGGAAGCTCTGCAGCTTGTGCAGAGCCGCCGCCAGCTTCTAACTCTAGCCATTGAAACATCGTGGTATGCTGCTTGAGGGCTGTATTAGAGGAACGAAACTAATGTGGGGGCCTAGTGACGATACAGCTGTTGCGATTCTCCACAAGCGTTTGCCCGAGGTATGCCCACCGGGGCATTCCTCCAGCATTCATTCTAAGTGCGCGCTCCTCTTCCATGAAAAGATCACCGCCAACAACGGCGCTCATGGCGGTGTCCATCCAATCGTCTCTCTTGAATCGCATCAGGACAACTTAGCAAACTTGGTCGCCAAAGCTCTTCCTGCTTTGCCCCAGTCCGGAAGGCCTAATGCTCTTGGGCCGAAATACCTTGCAGAGCATGTCTACCTGCCAGAAACCAAAGATGGGATGAAAGTCAAACCGGACTTTATCTCAGTGACCCGGGGTCCAGGAATGAGATCGAGTCTCGCAACAGGTCTCGATACCGCCAAAGGAATAGCTGTAGCCTGGCAAATCCCCCTCGTCGCCGTGAACCACATGCAAGCCCACGCACTGACGCCTCGTCTCGTCTCAGCTCTTTCAGGCCTTTCTTCCATCGTTGACAACAAGCCTACATACAAGCCGGACTTTCCCTTCCTCTCGCTCCTAGTGTCAGGCGGCCATACCCTCCTTGTACACTCCCAATCCATCACCTCACACCCCATCCTCGCCACGACAACAGACATAGCCATCGGAGACGCCATCGACAAGATCGCTCGTCTGGTGCTACCACCTTCGAGACTGCAGGAAGGAGGGGAGATCATGTTTGGCCGCCTCCTGGAGCGATTCGCCTTTCCTAATGGCGAAAGCGATCATGACTACACACCACCTACAGCACGAGCGCAGGAAATTGCGCGCAAAGAAACGCAGTGGGGATGGGCGCTTGTCCCACCTTTGGCAGAGACGCGGTCGGGTAGCAAGAGCAGGGCGATGGAGTTTACCTTCTCGGGGCTAGGGAGCGCTGTTAAGAGACTCTGTGATACCAAAGCAGACATGAGCGATGAAGAGCGGCTGGAGCTGGCGCGAGAAGCGATGAGGCTTGCCTTCGAGCATCTGGCTAGTCGAGTAGGCTGGGCGCTCAAGGATCTCAAAGACAAGGGAGGAGGTGTAAAGACACTAATCGTGAGTGGTGGAGTCGCGAGCAATAAGTTTTTGAGGACAGTGTACGTTTAGCCCCCATGCTACGCGAGCGTTGGTCGCTGACAACGCATATGCAGGCTCCGATCCTTCCTTACCGCGCGCGGCTTCCCAAACCTCGATCTGTCCTTCCCGCCTATTGAGCTTTGTACCGATAACGCTGCCATGATTGCATGGGCTGGCATGGAAATGTATGAGGCTGGTTGGCAGAGCGATCCGAAATGCAGAACGCTGCGCAAATGGTCCATTGATCCCAATGCGGACGATGGTGGGATACTAGGTGCTGACTGCTGGAAGAGGCGCAGTGGGGTGGAAGAAACATAATGCATTGCGAATTGTTAGAGAAATGTTTTTGAGCATTAGATGTATAGCAACTAGATACCCGACTCCGCAAGCAATGCTTTTTGTCATCCAATTCAAAGAAAGAAATAGAAATTAGGAAATATATAAGGAAATTATATGATACACCATCCCATAATCATACACCGACATGACCCATGACCCATGACCCATGATCCATGATCCATAAAACGACAGTCCATGATATCATTTCATATCACCCCCCAACCGTCAAGAAAATACTGACAAAAGAAATCTAGATACTTCACAATAAACCACCCCAAGGTTGTTCAGCCCAGCGTCGTAACAGCTGGTGAGCGATGCGGCGAAGAGTTCCTCATAACGCTCGAAATACTCGGCATTCCAAACGCACTCGAAAAACTCGGCAACATCTGCTGATTCTGCTGCGGGAACGGCGCAGGAAGCGTCTGCTGTGGATTAATCATCTGCGAAGGGAATTGTGGGGTAGCCGTAATCGTCGGCGTGTACCCGGTACTCGAGGCAGCGGTACTATACGAAACCCTCCTATCTGAGCCAAAAGAAGGAGGCGTAGAACCACTGCCGGCGGAGTAAGGCGCTTGGTTCTGCTCGTCGCGGCTGTGAATTTGAGCGAATGGGTGATTGGCGTCGTCAGGGCCAATGGCGCTGTCGTTGAAGCCGTCGTCTTCGTGTTGGTGGGAGTTGGATCGGTCTTGGCGGGAGTTGAAGCGACTGTCTGTGATTTCATCGTCGAAGTCGCTAATGCCGAGGTTTCGGCGTTCGCGCCGTGAGGCGGTGCGGCCGGCTGTTTGGAGGGTTTTGAGACCTTTCTCCATGCACTGAAGGTTTTGTTGGCTATGTATTGGATCGGGGTCGATGTGTTGGATGGGAACGTACCTTGGCTTCAACAGTCTGCCACTTCTCGCCTATTCGGTCTGCCAAAACCTTCCACATCTGTTCGCGGACATCGGCATAGGCTTTGGCTAGCTCATCCATTTTGACGCCGTCCCAATTGTCAGCGCTGTTACGCTTCTCCATGAGCCGTTCGTGTCTCTTGCGACAGGCATTGGCGGTCTTGTCTGAGAAGTACTGAGAGGCGATGGGTTGCCAGTTCATGCCTTGTTGGCGAGCCTGCATGAGCAAGGCGTCGTTCTCCGGTGGCCATGACTGAGATGGGTGGCGGTCGCTGGTGCCGGCTTGGAGTGATGTTTCTTGGTTTGCCATTGTTGATGGTGCTATTGTTGTTGTTGAGGGGACCGAGTAAGGGTGCATTGAATGTCGGTGTGCGTTGGTAGATGTCTTGGCCGCCTTGGGCATCTTATAGAAGGAGAAGTAGATCAGGACTGACGATTGGAAAGCCTCACCGGGAGGAAGGACGGGAGGTAAGTTATACAGAGTAAGGAAATAGATCACCGGGTTGAAAGGAAAGGCGTGGGGTTTTATAGGAAGTATGCAGCTAGGAGACTGGCTGCGGTGGAGAATGGAAAAGGGAAAGATAGAGCGAGTAAACAGAGAAGGCTAAGCAAAGAATGTACAGTTAGGAAAGGCACCCCCGATTGTCGGTGTGATGTTTTACGGTTACTCCTGCACTCTGTAGACACGAGCTCGAGCATAACGAGGCGAAGCACGCAGACTTATAATCCTTTGGCACCAGAACGGTTGATGCAGGCCATGACAGCGGTCTCTGGCGTTACCTGACTGGGGCCTGACGCCAATGTGCATGGGTTAATTCTGGAAACGCTTCTGAGGCTAAGGGAACATGAAACATAGCTTTTTTCGGGAGCGAGGAAGGAAGCGTCTACATGGTCGCCCTCTAAGAGACCTACCGATTTGAAGTAGACCTCGTTCTCATAGGCCCATGGGATTGAGTTGCTTACTTTGATGCTAAACATGGAAATCACTGGTCTGGCGGTTGGAGGAGAAGCACTAAAGTAATTAAGGTAAGCGCGGATGGCATAAGGCTTATCCTGAATAAGTAAAGTTACAAGGCGGGCCGAGCTATTTTGGGCATCACCTTTCTATTCGAGTTGAGGCTTTGACTGCATCGAACTTTGTGCGATCTCAATGGTCAAGCTGACAATTGATTCTGATCGAGGTCTGTATGCGCATCTCGATCACGCGGTGACATCTGATTAGATTCCTTGATTATGGAGCTGTGGTGTGGGTGAGGTCTTGTTGAAGTGACGATCATCGTCTACACCAGCTTCTCTTGTCCGGAGAGATCACCGAATGTACCTATTGTCCGACGATGTTGCTACTAGTGAGCCTCATCTTCCCATGCTATGTCGACTGTTACACAACAATATTGCGAGCATTGCTCATGCAGCCGAGTCATCTGATCGTGGTGAGGCTCGAGGTTTACTGCAAAGTACAAAGGTACAACAATGGGCGCAACATATAGATTACCGCGCTCCTTTTCAAACAGACAGCATCAAGTTTCGACGAAATGGTCTTCGAGGACCATCGTGTTTCAGAATTGACTTCGCCACCCGGAACGCATCTCTTACATATTTTCAAACCTGCATGAGAAATGTTGACTCCGCCTCCTAAAGCTATACCCATCTCGAACGACTTATGCAGGAACGGTCGCTATGCACAGCCCCCAATTGTCGAGTTCCTCGTGCATTTGCTCTGCGGGACCTCACATGATCCCTCCCGTTAGGCGTCATGCTATTCCGTTTTGTCCTTAAGTGCTTATGCTGTCGAGGAAACTGCCTTCAGCTTTTGATCATTAATCGTATTGTGAAAGCAACACCCCACTCATTGTGGGGCAGTGATGTCGTCGTCTAGTATGACCACTGCTACGACCGTGTTTCACCTTCTAGGCTGTTCGTAAGCCGGACAATCGGTTACAATGTGCTGTTCAGCTCTGTACTCTACACTCTTAGATAGGTATCAGCTGAAGTCGTCTAGACTTGACCTTTGATGATCTCTCCTCTAGGAGCCGAGTAGCTGATGGGAACAGACCTTGGTCCTTTCTACGGTAATATAGCGTCTAGAATCTTAGAGCCTCTTCGATGACGAACTCCTGAAATAGCCACCCCGTTTTGGCCGCAGAGCTGTTAGGGACCAGTCTCCGCTTACGATTATTCTGTTTGGCCAATTGACGCGGGATTGAGCCTCTGAAACACGTCGAGTGCTTCCCGGGCTTCATCTCCATTCTTCATGGCACATTGATCGTCATGCAAACCATTATGCTTCATTATCATCTATTTCACAGTCCCTGCATCACAATCATCATCTCTCCGAGGTCCTCGCTGGAGAAGCACATTCGCAGTAGACAAGCAGTCAGCGACTCGCTCCCTCAATCCTCTCCCATTCTAGTTCCTCGCGCCCCATCTCCTCTCATCCTTGCTATAATGATAATCCTCCGGCACAGGCGTAACACACCTAATCGTCGGCTCTTCCCTGAACTGCAACTTTTTTCCCGAAGAGGAGCGGGGCGAATCACCCTTCTTAAGAATGCTCTTCGTATTTGACGGTTGCGAGTAGGCAAAGGTGGGTTGCTGTAGTGTCGAGAAACCGCGCTGGTTCATCCGGGTATTGCGGACTGTGGGGCTGATTGGAGATGGGGAGATTGGTGTGCGTGGGAGAGGAGATTTGGCGAAGGATGTGGAGGGGATGGTGATGGCGGGGACGGCGAGAGCGAGCTTTGGGCGCGCAGCGCGGGCAAGCATTTTGATTTTGGTGGTGGTTTTTTTGGAGAGATATTGGTGAGATATAGAACCTGTTTGGATGTAGTGACTCTGATCAACAGAGAAGCTTGAAGAATCCAGATGTTGCGTGAAGAAGGACGATTGCGATTGTGATGATTGGACCGGCCAATCGAAGCAAGTAAGCAGTAAAAAGCAGGCGGTAAGCAGAAAGACAAGAATTAATGATGAAATAGAAGAAATGGTTTTCAGACTTCCGTGCGTCTATATATCTTCAATCCTCATTCAAGAGAGCAGAAAACAGAGAGTTACTGCTCTTCGTGGGTGTAGCAAATCATAGCGCAGGATTACTGCTAAGCGCTGGGACTTTGGTGTGCGAAATGTGCTCAGAGGGTGGGGTAGATCTTCATGCGGTGGGATAACGAGTCTCTGCAAGCCTCTTCACAAGAACAACCAGTAGTGCAAAAGTTGCGTGATTTTGGTGATTGCCACCTTCCTTTCGGAGGATAGCTTGGGTATGAGGCTTGCTTCCACTCAAGCCTTGGTCGTCATCGCGGCTTGATGCCAGCCGTCTGCGAACGAGTGAAGACAGAGTACAATGCACAATCACAATTTTTTCACACATCGCTGAACGTAGACGCATCCTTGCAAGGAGCGTGCTTCAAGTGAAGCAGGTTAGAAGGTGGGAATTCTTTATGTTGCAACCGTTGCGCAGTGTTCTATGGACTTTGTGAAGTAGGCGCAAGTAAAGGAAGAAAGTAGACATGGACCACGTGGCACGTAGAATTCTTTCAATAATTGGTTTCTTGATTGGGCTTTCTGTTGTACCTCGCATGGATAATGCGCCAGATGCATGAAGAACCTGCAGGGAAGCAGGCACTTTGCGCAAATGTATGTGCTAAGCTTCTCCGCTCTAGATAATACTTGATTCTATCATGTTGGGGTCCTGGATATGATCTGAGAGAATTTAGTATAGGCTAGAGAACGTAGTGAGCTCTTGTACCGGACAGCGTTGTCTTCTCGTGTAGGGGTCTGAGGGCTCTCATGTTCCAAGCGTAGATATCGTTCAAGTTCAGCCACCTCTTGTGCTGCTTTGCTGAGTGGCAGAGCCCTGTTGCAAGGTCGTGACTTGTTTGCGAAGCTCGAAATAGAAGTCTTTCCCATTAGCCATATTCCGCGCTGAATCTATCAGTCCGGCAGCATTCAACGGTGCTTGCAGAGAATGAACACACGGTTCGAGGCCCAAGGCCCGCCAGATTTTGCATTGTTTGTATAGCTTCCAGCCGGTTTGTAGCTTAGAGAAGGTCCATCTGCTGGAGCCACGGACTTAAAAGCTATTGGGCGTCAGCACGTAGTCAGAAAGTACTGATGCTCATGACGTGCCATTCTTGAGCAGATCTTTTGCTTCTTGCGCGTTGAAAGTAGGGGCAACGGCGCCTTGTGTTGCTGTCGCATATGGCTGGGCGTCTGGTGGCGGCTTCGATCCTTGGCCGTTGTTGGTCCACGCCTTGTTTGACATCCTGTAGGAGGCCTGCAAGGCTTCTTGAGGTTGTGAACGCGCAAAAAGCTCTGCTTTTGCTGATAGGCTTAATATTACTGGAATTGTTCGATACCAGAGAGTATAGCCCCTAGATTATCTGGAGTTTGATCACCCAGCTCTGGTCTATACAGGTCACCAAGACACTATCAATATAGTAACGTTCCCTGGACTTATTTTACGCCGGAGTTTGTCCGAGGTGTGGGATCTGTAGGCAAGTTGCTAGCGCGATTTCCCCCGAGTGCTGGCCCGGGCCGAGATATCGCCGCCTCGGACTTCACTCCCTGGTGAGAGCCTCATTGAAGGCCACTCTTTTTTCTTTACTCTACTGTTGATCGGGGCTTGTCATCATTTCTCTGCTGCCCTTCATTCATGTGCTCACAATTGAGGAATGTGCAAGAGAGTCTCAGTCTACTGGGCCCTCTCATAGGCAAATGATCACGTCAGCTCAGCCGCAACGCGAACCAATCGTGTAGCACGAGCGGCGCAGCCATGGCGCCCATGTCATCAGCTAGCAGACGCCCATTCAATTTTCGTCGCAAATCTGCTCGAAAGTCAGACTCAAATGTATCATCTGTCGAAAGCCCGTCAGTCACGGAGACGAGATCGATGAAGCGGAAATATGTGCCTGGAGGACCTGGAGGTGGTGGAAGGTACGTCGAAAATGATGGAACCGAAGTACCTGTCGGGGGCACTGGACCGGGTGGTTATAACTATGTGGGTCCTAGGGGTAGAACAGGACGCGAAAACGCAGCGAACGGCGTTCAGCCACCGGAACAATCACGCCCTCGTCGAGAAAGCCGAAGGGAACGAGTCCCAACCAGACCTCGCTTCAGCTCGGCAGCGGCAGCAGCAGCGGCCGTGGTTCATGGAGATGGCTTCAAGCCAAGAGAAGAGAGGGGTTGGGAAGAATTTCACCAAGATTTGGATATCGCGGCACCTTTTCCAGTCTTCGGTGCAGATGAGGTTGATGGAACCAAGAGACCTACACCGACATCTTCTTTCGACAATAGAAATGGAAGCTCGGCAGGTGATGCTGAGGGTCATACCAACGGGGACCCACACAATCGTGATTCGGTCACACCTGGAGCTGCCGACACCACACCAAGGCGACGTCCGGGTCGCCCCCCACGCCGCGCAGATTCAATGCTCAAGGGCATCGGCACACCAGAAGTCCCCAAAGTTGTCCCTCTCCCGGGTTTCAATCCTCGTGAAAAATTGACACTACCGAAGCCCTCGTTCCGCCTGATGAACCCTTTCCACAAGTACGAACATGACAGCGCTGAGAAGATCAACTACGTTGATAAAACCATGGCACATGTCGGATATCAGGAGAGCGAGATATTCCTTCGCCCAGAAAAGAAGTTGATTCGTGTGACAGAAGGTAATATTGAAGAAGATCTGGATATGGCAACAGGTGGAAAAGCGGACGGGGACAATAATTCAGCTATAGGTTACTTCGGTGTTGGCCGCGTCGAATACGACATGGATGAGCAAGACAGCCACTGGCTTGAGACTCACAATGTTCAAAGGAAAGCGGAGGGTGTTGAAACCATCAAGCCAGCAATCTTCGAAATTACAATGACAAAGATAGAGAAGGAATGGCATGCACTGGAAAAGAGGATACCAAAGCCCAATCCGAAACCCCCACAGACACACCGACCCCGGTCGAGCTCTGCTGCAGCTGTAAATGGCGAGACCGCGGGATTAGGAGAGGAGCAGGACAGCAAGTGCGCGATCTGTGATGATGGAGACTGCGAAAATACTAATGCCATTGTTTTCTGTGATGGCTGCGATTTGGCAGTCCATCAAGAATGCTATGGTGTGCCGTTCATCCCCGAAGGTCAATGGTTGTGTCGAAAATGCCAACTGGTTGGCCGAGGCACCCCAACCTGTATATTCTGTCCTAACATGGACGGAGCCTTCAAACAAACCAACGCATCGAGATGGGCTCATCTGTTATGCGCGATTTGGATCCCCGAGGTTTCGATAGGCAATTCCACCTTCATGGAACCTGTAATGGACGTCGAAAAGGTGCCGAAAGCAAGATGGAAGTTGACGTGCTACATCTGTCGCATGCAAATGGGAGCCTGTATCCAGTGCGGGAACAAAAACTGCTATATTGCCTTTCATGTTACTTGCGCAAGAAGAGCTAGGCTGTTCCTCAAGATGAAATCTGCTCATGGCGGTCCTGCGAGTATCGACGCAAGCGTACTAAAGGCCTACTGCGACAAGCATGTCCCAGCCGATTGGCGAAGAGAGCATGACGTTGATACTGCAACCTCCAATGCCATGAGACATTATAATCGGACAAGGAAAGAGATAGATTGGGGTGATAGTCAGCAGTCTGCACTCATGCTAGGGGCGCCGTCGCAGACATACGATGTTCTTACCGCAGAGTCAGCGGAAGCACCTCCCACTAAACTCACCCTTACTCTTAACCCAAACAAGCGTAAACGGGACGAGAAGCCCAAATTGGTATGGAGACTTCCGTCCGGCGCACCTGTCATACCGCAGGCTGTCTACAACTCGGTAGAGGGCTCACTCGGGCGATTCACCGTCCGGAAGCGGAAAGAATTTGCTGCTGACGCATGCAAATACTGGACTCTAAAGCGAGAGGCACGGCGAGGCGCGGCCTTATTGAAGAGGTTGCAGTTGCAAATGGAAACATTTACCTCCATGGAGATCACGCGTCGGAACTTTGTCGGAATGGGAGCAGCTGGCGGGGTTCGTCTGCAGAGGCGAATTGACTTTGCAGAACAGCTTCTGCAAGATGTCGACAAATTGAGACAGCTGAGTGGTATGATCAAGGAGAGGGAGAACGAAAAGCTTGAGGACGCGAAGCTTCTGAAGGACATTGTCGAAACTGTTTATTTCCCAATTACGCCTATTCTGTTGCCGATACTGGACAAAGCCATGAAGTAAGTCAACAATACTGCGATTATCGAGCAGCAAGCTGACATTCTATTTAGACTTGACAGCAAAGGGGTCTTTCGAGATGGATTCACTCAACTTGAAACAAACCTTAATAGACGCTACTACATCTCAGTGGCCAACTTCTCCCAAGACTTCGGAGTTGTTTTCAACTCGGCGCTCGAAGCGTTCCCATCGAGTGATACAATGGATACGCAGATAGATGGCGAGGCGTTGACAAAGGACGAACAGTCCGACCTGAAACTTAAGAAGGCGCTTGCCAAGAGGATCGTCAAGGCTGTTAAAGAGCCATTGGAAGAGGCAACACGGAAAGAAAGCGAATTGCGCCTGAAGTCTTACGAAAAGGAGTTGCGAGAATTGGATCGGCTGTTAGAGAATAGCGTCTCTTCTCGACGGGATTCCATTAACGGAAAAAACCTTAGTAATGGTAATGATGGAGTCTTCCGGCAGGAGCTATTGGATAATGACACCACTACAAATGGTTTCATCCATGACGATGCTAATGGACAAGAAGATCTGGATCAAAATAAAGACGCCCCTAGCGATATCAACACAGATCCCGCCATAATGCAGGCGCCTGATCTGGCATCGAACAAACATAAGGGGCATCGTCAACAACCAACTCCAGAGTCGATGCCCTCCATGAACGGTATCAATGGTGATGGCCCAAATGCAATCTCAATCCGAGGTGGGGCAGATTCTCGGCGCGCAGCCAACTCTGTTCAGGCGTCAGAGCCACCAACGCCGCCGATGAGCTCTGAAGAGGGCTCTCAGCCGTTCTCGCAGGGAGGAATTCCATGGTACATGCAGCCATTCGATCCAAGCGGCACTACCATTGAAGAAGAGCGTTGGACTGGTCGAGACCTTGTGCGAGGTATGAGCGAGGATCTCAGCGACATGGACGAAGAGGAGCTTTCAGGATTAGTAGATACGGATGGACCGGGCTCGGCGAAAGATGTTGCACAACAGCAGGCCGCGGAAGCAGCAGAGAAAAAGCGTAAGGCCAATGCCAAACCCAAGAGGAAGCGTGGCTTCCGTTAATGCTTTCAGCGACGACCTGATCTCTCACGTCTTTTTGTTTGAGGCCGTAGCTGGGCGTTATGGTTCAAAAGGTAGTGCTTAGAGGACGCGACACCTCCGATGTATTTCTACAGCTACGATTAAACGTGAGGGGGATACTATTACTGTAGAACAGTGTATGATTAATGCATACCATCATGCATAACATGATTCTTCGATGATCCTTTTGCTTCTAAAGTATTGTATGGTATTTGGGGGTGGGTTGAAAGAACTTGACTCTCAGGGTCTAATGCGCCTTATCAAATCCGGCTTAGTATAAATCTAAGAATTGTGGATGAAATAAATCTGTGGCGACCTTGTTCATCAACACCCCAGAACACCGAACCGGACTACCATCATTGGTGCATCTCATATCGTCATTGTTCCATCTAATATTACACTGTGCAAGCTTAGGCAAGCTATCACGCTCTCTAACAAGGCGAGCATCTCTCTGATTTCTACCTTACAAAAATCTCTTGATCATGGCGGACATGGATTACGAGCAAGAGAACGGTCGCTACGATAGTATGTAAAAGTAGCACACGCTACACCAGTGCCGTTGAAGCTCGACTTAAGCTACCTTCAAAATTGCATCGCTAACGTGTGACGCAGATGAGCCTCGCTATGAGCAGCGCGACAGAAGTGCCTCACCGCGTCCAACCAAGCGTGAGGATGACTACCCTTCCACGCGCGAAGGCAGCTATCGCGGAGGACGTGATAGGAGTGCATCACCTAATGGCCGCGTGGATTCTCGGTAAGTCGATAATTGTTGCCAAAAAGATCTGGCCCTTAGCTGACAATCCATGCAGTGGCCCTCCCCCTAACCGTGGCAACGACGAGCGTGAAGCCAACGCTCGCAACCCTGGCTCCAACCTCTTTGTTACTGGCATACACCCCCGTCTCTCTGAAGCAGAAGTTTCTCGTCTTTTCGAGAAATATGGCAATGTCGAGGGATGTTCGATCATGAAGGATCCCCATACTCAAGAGTCCCGTGGCTTTGGATTTGTCAAGATGGTGACTGCAGAGGAAGCTGACGCTGCTAAGGAGGGTCTGCAAGGCGAGAACATCGAGGGCCGCACTCTCAGCATCGAGAAAGCTAGGCGTGCTCGTCCTAGAACTCCTACTCCCGGAAAGTACTTTGGCCCGCCAAAGCGAGGTAAGTATTTCGACAGCCATTTAGTCTTTTGGCACTGATTTTGACAAACAGAAGAGGACTTTCGTGGTCCACCACGCGGTGGCCGTTTCGATCGCTACGATGATCGTCGTGGCGGAGGTGGGTACCGTGGGTATGGTGGCGGTGGTGGTGGCGGTGGCCGCTACGATGACAGCTACCGTGGTTCATCTCGCTACGATGATCGCGAGCGTCGCTCCTACGGGCGTCGTGACGACTATGGCTCTCGTGGAATTGACCGCTACGCTTCGGGCGGTCGCGATGATCGCTACAGCAGCCGCGGGGACGATTACCGTGGTGGAGGTGGAGGCGGCGGGTCTTATGGCAGAGATGAAGGACGCCCTGCACCTTACGCTGATGCACCTCCTAGGGAGGCTCGTGAGCCGTACGGCGGAGGTAGAGACCAAGAATACCGTCGATAGGTACTCCTGTCAATGATTGCGGTCCGCTAATTGGCCCAGGTGCGGAGCGCTCTGCCAAATAAAGGCGCTCGAACCTGTCAACACTCGCATGCCATACCTTTAGTGGACTTAAGATATGGTGAAGATGGCTCGTTCGGTTTTGCGACGGTGCTCTGGGTTTACAACAGGTTGCGTCGGTACTGGCATCGGAGCTTCGCCATTGCTACGACTCTAGTATCGTCGGTCAGCGTCTCAGGGTCTTCTTCACACCAAAAAAGCGTCATCATCAATTCTTTTATTCGGTTCGGTTGAGGTCAAGATCGGGTACGCAGACGGCTTTTCGGCATCATCTATCAAATTGTAGTGGCTGAAGCAGCGGTCAGCAGGCGACGGATGGATTTCTTTTATCAGATGAAGGCTCGAATCGGCATTTTGCGCTTCGAAATCACTTTCACCAGGAGAGGTTGTCCGATTCAGCTTGCTCATCACACTGTAATACTATCGCCTTTTCAGCTCGCCTTCTTCGGCATCGTTCCTCTTTCAGTAAACAACCTCTAATGACCAGCAAAGCAAAGTCCGGTCGTACAGCGATTCGAAGCGCATCAACCAGACTGAATCGCTACCATTATTGCTGTAGTCCTCGCCAATGCAGTTGTCCTTCCGTGCTCGCCAAGTCACTCAGTAAACGACGTCAAAACGTACAGTGATGTCTCATCGAAGCTAAATCATCACATCGCTTCGAATTTGCACCTTCCACGTGACTTTGCAGCAACATTCCACGTCTTCCAACTTCTCAAGCCGAGCAACACCGATATCCCCTCTGATTGGTGAGCTATCCTTTCTCTAGCAAATTATTCTCTTGACTATAATTAGAAATGCCTTTTGATGGGTTCTCACGTGCTTATCATGCTACATTGATTTTATTATTTGGCTTACACTACGATATCCTCTAGTGTGGCACACACCACTAACTCGTAATTTCTGGTATTCCATGGGTTTCTTCAAGAAGCAGCTATGCACGAGTAGCCTGAAGTCGCCACAGACGCCTTACTGTATACTTCTGAGCGCGCTTTGATTCGACTTGAACGAGACTAGTGACGTTCTTTTTCATGCGTCATAAGGAGAGAAGCATAAGTTCAATGCTGCGCCTATGACTACCCTGCAGGTTATTTCTTTGCCGTAACATGCTGACTTTGAAAGGACACGAGACACCGAGCATGTACGCTTGCGAAGTGATGTTCGTCCCACGAACAGTGACCATTATCTTACATCGACATCATCGAGCACCGCATCCTGACACCGTATGTTGGCATTGCTAGTCAATACTACAGGACCGTGCGGGTCTTGTTCGTGACATTAGATCTTCAAGCACATCTCTGGAAAAGGTTTTCCATAAGAGATCAAGGATTGACCGATATGCTTTACGACAGCCAAGTTATTTACGCAACTCGAGAGTATTTATGAGTAGAACGTCGTAGCGGTTCGAGAAGTAATCTTGACCAATATTGAAGCTCTGACCCCTAATGCCGCTATTCTCTTATTCGAACATCATGAATCTACTCCTTGTTGTCAATTGATAGACTATGAATAGACTAATTGATGGATAATATGTTGATTGCTTTAGGATTCTTGGAGTTGCAAGCTGATAGGTGGCCAGTGCCAAGGGGCTAGTGCCTATCTGGCAGAAAGCTTGGCATATGGCTTGGCTATCCGTGACAACATGGCGATTGCGCCAAGCGAAGGGCTGTAGGGCTGACCACTTAGCTCCTTGGCATGAGTGCCTAAGAAATCTCCGAGAACTTTGTGTCGTCCTTCAACACACTCCCCAAGCCTTTATGCCAGTACTCCCTGGACCACATTCTTCATAAGTCGGCCACGGATCCCTGATGGTCACCAACAACGCACCACAGGCTTTTCACTAGCCAACAGAGCTGCGACAAAAGCCTCTTAACCACGTTCTTTGTCTTCAACACGTTTTCAGCATTCTCTTCACCTCACCCGGAACAAGCAACATCCTCGGAACACCAAAACCCGCCTTCCACAACTCTCTTGTTAATATCTCGCCTTTTTTGAACAATCATACGTTTCCGCTTGATTTATCAGCAAAGATGCTTCAAGCACCCCCACCCACTGGGCCCAAAGCTACACGGACTTCAGGACGACTGGCCTCAAGCCGAGCATCTAGTAGAGGAGGAATACAGAAGCGGGGCACTACCCCTGCACGAGTCGATAAGGATGGCGATGTGGCTATGGGCGCAGCAGGCGTTGGTGTTAGAGGAAGCGGCAGTGGACGCGGTACTGCCATCCGTGGCTCAGCGCAAAATCGAAGACACGATCCACTGGCTGGAAGGACATCACGCCCTACCAAGACAGGTATCGACACCTCAGCAATACAAAAAAGGATCCTGCAGAGAATGGGCTCAGACGAAGCTGGGTCAAAGGGACCAAGATCTAGTTTGACGGGTGTACGAGGAAGAGATCGGGGAAGAGACAGGGTTCGGGATACAAGGGATCTATTCGACCGTATCACAATCAGAGGTCTGAAGCAGAGTAAAGCTGCGGGCAATCCGGACGGTGGAGTATCGGATCTGATTGGCTTCCTGGAGCGCAAGGCCACCAACCCGGATGCTCCACCTAGAGAAGCAGTAAAGATAAAAAAGGTATGTTTAACATTGCAATGTGCCAGGCAACAGCGACTTCGCATCTCCAAGCTCTCCGGTCCGCTCTCGTTTCAAGCCAAGCTCTCAGAACGACGACCGAGATACTACGCTACCGCCCCTGGAAGACTTGCAACTTCAAGGTTTATATGCCTTGCTAACGTTGTTTAGTCACGACTTGAGGGTGATACTCTGATCATTTCAGTACGACCGGAGGACACACCGAAGCTTACACGACTAAATACTTACATGTTCGCTGGATCCACTTTGAGCATCGAGGGTCCTCGTGAAAAGACAACACCACTGGAGAAGAACGCAGATTCCGAGACACCAAACACCATCAATGTTCTAAAGGGCGTTCTAAGCCGTCGGTACGATGTGGACTCCAAGCTATTGGACCTGTCGCAACTCGGCAGTGATCCCGAACTTGTCAACATCGGCATGTTCAATACAACCTCTCGAGAATCGAAATTCTTCCCAGCGCTCATGAAGATCTGCGACGACATCTTCACTACCGCCCATCAGAAAGAAGAGGCCATTGTCAGCGTGTCATTGGCAAACAACGCCCTACCGAGCGTATCGTCTGTCACCACACTAGCCCAGACATTCCCAGCAATCAAGAACCTTGATCTTTCGAACAATCATCTCAAAGATCTGACCGCGCTCGACAGCTGGCGTTGGAAATTCCGCAAGCTCGACCATCTCATACTGACCGGCAATCCTATCGAAGCAGAGGTGCCGAATTACAAAGGCGACATGCTGAGATGGTTTCCAGCACTAACGACACTTAACACCATTCAATTACGATCTCCAGAGGAAACGAGATCCGCCGCCAATGGCAAACTACTTATCCCTGTTCTCGGGCCCAGCTTTCGAGACGAAGCCTCTATCAGTGAAAATTTTGTTAAACAATTCTTTCCGGCCTACGACTTGGATCGCGCTTCTCTGGTCAATGGCTACTATGATGCACAGTCGAGTTTCTCGCTCAGCATCAACATTTCCGCGCCGCGCGCTCCTGAATTAACGGATCAGAGGATGCCGGGCTGGGACTCATACATTAAGAGAAGCCGAAATCTGGTTAAGGTCAACCATCTTCCTGCTAAGATTTCGCGTATGCACACTGGTACAGAGAGTATTCGAGATGTCTTTACGACATTGCCAGCAACACGTCATCCGGAATTGATGAGTGAACCGCAGAAATGGTGCATCGAATGCCATGCTATTCCTGGTCTACCGGATCCAACAGGACAGTCTGTCAGTGGTGTGGGTGGGTTGATAGTTATGGTACATGGACAATTCTCAGAGATCAATGTCTCGACTGGCGAAGCCATAGTCACTCGAAGTTTCGATCGGACATTCGTCCTAGGACCGGGTGGAGGAATTGGTGGGATCAGGGTTGCGTGTGATACCCTTGTTCTGAGATCGTATGGCGGACATGAGGCTTGGCAGCCTGAGGTGGTAGATGTGGGAATTAGCCAGCCAGCACAGCCACATACATCACCCCGAATACTGATGCCTGCGGGCTTCGCTGTTGCTGGACCAGGAAAATTGGAGGAGCAAGTGCAGAAGGAAGTGCTGGTGGTGGAACTGAGCAAAGGCACGGGGATGACGCTCGAGTACTCACAGATGTGCTTGGAGCAAAGCAATTGGAGCCTGGAGAATGCGGCTAAGGCTTTCCAGCAGGCCAAAGTATGTTTGAATATTCTCACTTGATTAGAGGTCTGTGCTCATATCTACCTAGCCACAATTACCGGCGGAGGCCTTCGTATCATGAGGAGTGAGGTTACAATGCTGGAAGGCAAAGCTGCAGGTTGGATCAAATGGAGTCTAGACCATGTTGTGAGGCAAAATTAGGGCAGGAGTTGGCGGTCATCTGGCTTGGAATACCCATGGGGAGTTACAACGTTATGCTAGGATGCATCTTACCAAGGGAGTCGAATGCTTATAGGGTGCAAACTGCACGTGCTAGGTAGATTAATTTCAAGAATCATTGTCCTCATACCACCAACCTTCTGGACCACTATTCTCTGTGGTAGTGATTGCGTCTACTTTTGACCTCCGGATATATGCAACGATTCGAGGACGCGTGAGACGCATCTAGATGAATTTCGTAGCTCCTCTAGATACGGCAGTGGGCACCCTCTGTCTTACCCAGAGCACATTAGCCAGAGCAGCTGAGATAAACAGGAGAGTGATCTATCTCATCCTGAGTCATCGGAACAGGGCTTTTATGGGACGATGAGGTCTGTGCCAGACAACTAACAAATAGAATTGCGTCCTCTCCACGCCTCAAGCTCACAGAAGCTATCTCGTGTCCTACTTTCGATGCCTGAGATAATCTCGACCGTTTGCCATCTCATCTTCCCCACAATCCCATCTGGGGTCCCGGCAATTATCCACGAAGCGTCCGCTGCCATCAAGGTCAAAGCTCAACGCTAACAGCAGCTAGAAACCACCGAGGGTCGAGCTAGAAGCCTTCCTAGAAGCAATCACCTTCTAGAAAATTACCAAATTAGGATCGGGTCGATGTTCGTCTACCAACCTAACCCATCCAATTACCACTTCGGTCCAGACCTCAACCTTCATCAGCTCATGGCAACCAAGTAGCACGCCTGAACGGCAAACACGGCAACCCCATGATGCGCGCCAATCAACACCTGCCTGAGCATGAGCGACGACGACCAATCTATACATCATGGGTTTCAGCAATTCTCCGAGTTTGGCACCGACCATGCTGCTAAAGTAAGGGAGGCTGCTTTTGGCAAGCATTCTTGGGTACAGGGGGTTTCGGACAATGTATGATACTTTGTGCTTGTATTTATTCGCACTTGGGCGGGGAGTTGCATTTGCAACTAGGAAGACAAAGGCATGGCTGTTAGTCCCCACACCGGGAGAGAGACCAACGAGATCGACTGCGCGCTGGTGCTTGAGGCGTCTTCGCTTTATACTTGAGTTGAGCGGAGCGTCTTTTTTTGTGATTTCCTATTCCTGAAGAGCGCTGCCGAGGCCACTCTCCTCGAAGAATAATACATCCTACACAGAGGGTCGCGAGCATAATTCTTGGATTGGAAACATACATCAGCTGCATCTTTGAATACGATTCAACAGCTTTCTATTGGGACAGGACGAGCTATGGAATATGTATCGATATGAAACCGTTCTTGGTCAGCACAGCAGCCTTGAACCTATCCAGGAATATGGCTATCTTGTGCTTGCCGATTTCCGTGGTTTGGAAATTGCAGATAAGACAGGCGCAAAAGGTAGCGATTAGTGGGATTTTCACGTTGGGGAGTTTGTACTCGTACGTCCCCTTTCCCTCATCTCCCCCCAGTTCCTACCCATCAGCCTCGCTGACACACCTCCTCGCGTCTTCATAGCGTCTGCATCGCCTCCATCACCCGCACCGTCTCCGTCGCTAAAGTCGACATCGTAGATCCCACGAGGACCATCGTCAACGCCGATATCTGGAGCACAATCGAACCCTGCATTGCTATCGTCAGTGCCACTTTACCTATAATGGCGCCGCTGTTGAAAGCTGTGGTGCCAAGGTGACTTATTGAGCGCGTTAGGAGTCCGCTTAGGAGTATTTCGAGTTTTGGGAGCGAGTTTATGAGGCAGAAGGAGAGGAATGGGGATGTTGCGCTTGTGGATCGTAGTGGGAAGAGGGTGGGTTTGAGGAGAAGGAGGATGGGAGTGTGCGGGATAAGGGAAGTTCCAGCGCGGAGGTTTATGAGGTATGATGGTGCTGGGTGTGAGAGGTGACTTGGGCGTCGGCTGGATACAGAATTCGTGTGAGCGATGAGTTTTATGTCTGATGCTCTATAGCGGTTTGTCCTCCTTTGGAGTCATTCTCTGTTTTGTGAATACTGTTTGGACTTTGTTGTGGTGTATATAATTCTATCTCTTTTGGATACCACACAGATCTAAAACATTATTCGCTCAATCATGTGCCACAGTTGACTCCACTCTCCAGCTGCAACTGCTACCCATTCTGACTCACAGCCTGTTGCTCATGTCTCTTCGGCCCGCAAGCTTCTAAAGAAACGAGATTCGAAGAACTCTCATGATTTGCCTTGAAGTCCAATCTTGGGCTAGTCGGTAATCAATCTCATAACATGTGGCCTTCGTGAACGCATATGGCACTCTCAAAGCTCTTCATTCAATTTCCTGGTTTATCTCTATCTAACACATTTGTAAGGGATGTAATTCCTATTCTTACTCCATTCTATGTGATAACAAACAAAACAGAATGACATCCCAGTCTAGACCACCTCATTCTTCAAGTCAAGAAACGCATATCCTTCCAAGATTGCACAAATTTCCACGCCACCTCATCGCTCACCGGGCCCACGCCCGCCAGAGTTCTAGAATGCTCTCTACTCTTCGTAGTATCCAGAAGCAGCCCACCGCACGACATGCGGACGAAGTTATCGTCCAAGAAGTCAATCAGCTTTGCTGCCGGATTATCCACATCCTCCAAGCTAGGGGAGTCGCGCACCCGCTGCACCCATTCGTTGAAGGGGATCGCATTCGCTCGCGGTATATCAAGGGCGTCAGCCAAGACTGGAATCATCTTGTGCCACGGCTGGCGGACAGGGTTGTCAATGTGATAGATTGGGTACGGCGTGTTGTCCGCTAGAAGGAGATCTCCCAGTGTGGCTGCGACATGGTTGACTGGGGTCCAAGAGAGCAGGCCATTGAAATTTGGCAGTGCCTTGAGCGTTTGAGACGATTTCCAGAGAAACGAGAGATGCTCCATCGGATTCCAGTATCCGCTTGTGGAAGACCCGGCAATCTGTCCGATACGAACCGCCATAGCACGGAACTTATTGGGATACTTATGGAGAGTCTCGTCGAGCATGAGCTCGCACACGTACTTGGCGTCACCATAGCCATTGGGTAGGACCGAGTCGATGGTCATACGATCTTCGGGCACATGTGGAGTCTTACTCCAAAGTGGGTAGTGTCCGACGGTAGCGATCGAGGATACGAACTCGAAAGTCACTTTGATCCCTTCGTGGCGCCTACATGAGATTTCGCGTGTGAAGTCGAGCATATTTCGCATGATGGTAAATTGTGCTTCAAAGCCCTTCAGCGGCAGCTTAGCGCTCATGAGCCACGCGTTGTGAACAATGTGCGTGACGGTTTTGAGCAGATTCTCGTAGTCGTCAATTGGCAAACCCAGCATTGGTTTGACCGTGGTTGTTTCGAACACTTTCAGCTTTGCGAGGCCTTCTGGACTGACGAAGATTCCTTTGGACATGAGTGCTTGTTGTTGGCGCAGTTTCGGCTCCTGCTTACTGCGTCGATTCAGACAGACGATGGTCTTGACATTTGAAAGCTGGGCAAAGTGTGCTACCAGGTGAGACCCAACGCTGCCCGTAGCTCCCGTGATCAGGACACATTGGCTGGAGGGAATTGTTGAGGTGACATGCGCGCTTTGGACGGGGGCGGCGAATCCATGGGTCTTTCTTCGGACGTATTCATCAACGACTGCTTGACGTGCCGCGCAGTCAGTTGATTGGCTCTTCACAGGCTTGGAGTTGGAAGAAATTGGTAGGCGATCATACCTCAGACCCGAGGCCAGCGCGATGAAGAACCGCTCAACTTTATTTTCTGGGCGGGCTCCGTCCGTCCAATCGACATGCCCGTAGCCAACCGAGGTGAGATCTCTCTCCCATCGTGACTCACTGGTGACTGCGTGTGTTCGGCCGTCGTCAAACAACCACCACCCCTCGAATAGGCCGAAGATCATGTCAACCCAGTACAGGGTCCCAGTCATTTCCAGCATCATGAGGAAGCCATCAGGACGTAAGAACTTGCGGATGTTCATGGTCGAACTGGTCAAGCTGTGAGTGGCGTGAACTGCATTGCTTGCAACGACAACGTGTTGAGTGTTGACTAGGTCATCGGCTGGTGGCTTTTCGATATCATGCGTTCGGAACTTCATGAACGGGTACGGTTTGAACTTCTTTCGTGCTGCCGCCACAAAGGATGGTGCAAGGTCGGTGAAAGTATACTCAATAGGCACGTTCAGGCTAGCTAGTAGCGGTACCAGCCATTTTGTGGTTCCTCCAGTACCCGCACCCATTTCAAGTATCTTGAGCGGTCCTTCATGCATTGGCAGCTTCGATACCAGCCGTGTGAAGAAGTCTTCCATCATCTTATAGAACAATCTGTTGAGGGGCCAATCACCATACAGCCCAGAAACGAGTTCTCTGCCTTCTTCAGACCCGAAGATCAGCTTAATCCCATCAGTCTTTCCCGTCAACACCTGCATCAAGTTGGCGCCCGCAAAGTAGGTCAGCTTGTTGGCACAGCTGTGGTCTGGACAGCTGGCTAGGAGATCTTCCAAGACCTCTTTGCTAGACTTGGATGGAGCTGAGATGGCCGTCCGCGTGATCTGTTCACCATCCACATTGATCAGTCGAGCTTCCTTCTCTAGCATCCTGTAAAGATAGTCTACCAGTAGTCCGTGCTGAGGGAGGTATGTGATGCGCCCGAGCTTCTGGCCGGGTTCCGCACCCTTAAGAGAACATCCTAATTGCTCGAAAGCCTCCACGGTCAGTGCGATGCACATCTGGGTCTGTGCTGGCATGACAGTATCGACATAATCTGCACATCGGTAGTCGGCAATGAATTGGTCTGTGAGCAGTTTCGTTTCGCCGAAGGCTTCGAGTACCTTGGACGATGGGAGGTGGAGGCTGCCGCTGGCAGATGATGAAGTGCTGCCATTAATCTGGGGAAGGACACCATTCGATAATGCAGTGTCCTTGATCTCCTTTACTGGGCCCGCCGTACCAATAGAATTGGAAACGCTTTTAGAAGGCCCGTTAATCTTGACGTCCAGTTCTTCGATTGTCAACTCCTCAATCACTAGCTCTTCCGAGAGTTCGACATCAAATTTTGCTGCGATCTCGGACCTAAGCTCTGTAGATAGCAACGAGTCTACGCCAAACTCTCTGAGGACCGTGTTGGACGCCACGTCTTCTTTGTCAATTCCAAGAAAATCTGCCAAGTACTCGACAAGGTCTGCCTCAGCCACAGAGGTGACGTTGGTATCTGAGTCGGATGGAGTGAATATGCTTGGATTTTGAGATGGCGGCTCGTCATCGTCGGATTCCTCTGCATCATCGGCTCCGTCTTCGGGAACGGAATCCTCAGCAGGACCCAAGTTTGACTGAATGCATCGCATCAAGCCTGGCAAGTCGGTGATCTCGACTAATTGCTCTGTGGGAAGAGAGCACTTGAAGGTACCTTCGATCTCACGCGCCAGTTCCATACCCATGAGGGAGTCGATGCCAATATTGGCCAATTCGCTATCATCCTTGATCTCGTCGGGCTCCAGGCCTGAAAGTTCGGCCAGAATTGCTTTCACCCTACCAGCAATATCAGGTCGCGAGGACTGCTTCTTTTCCTTCTTCGGCCTAGGAGCTTTCGCCGGTTTGGGAGCGTGCGATGGTGGTGCAGGCGCTGTTGCAGACTCGGGAATTTTAGCCTTTGCAGGCTTCGAAGGAGCTACTGTGGAATGTGAGGTCTTCGTTTCTCCCGCCGTGAGACGAGATAGCAGTTTGCTCATAGACACTTTTGGAATCCTTACATAGTTGATACCGAGAATGACCTCCATCAATGCGCCTGTAGTAGGATTAAAGATGAAAATGTCCGTAAGGAAAGCCTTTTCTGAGGGATGGTGATGGTACGCGAACACATCCCAAGTGTCAGGCCGGGAGTCCTCTTGACGAAGCTTGGGGGAACGGATCCATTGTTCGATTCCGTTGGCAATGTACATGTCGGTAGGCGCTCGATCCGTCATACAATTGACCCAGATACCGCCGACTTGACAAAAGCAGTCTGACAAGTGCGCGTCGAGCCACGTCTCGCTATTGTACTTCTTGGCTACATGTCCAGCGGACTCATTGCCTTGGCCGACAAGCTTCTGCAGTCCGTGATACGCCTCGCCGTAGTCAACAATCTCGGAGAATGTCTTATAGATGTTGCGTCCCTGGATGATGTCGTCCGCGTTGGGGCTCTTGAGAACATCCAGGCATCGCTGATAGCCAATCAGACGCTCATATCTGGCGAATTCGAGTTGAAGTTGCAGATCGTCGGTCGAGCGAAAGACGATTTTCCCTGTAGTGTGCGTGGTAGTCGCCGAGCCTTTTTGGGAGCCGTTACTAATCATCTTGAAATTCCAGGTGTGCCCTTCGCCATCCAAGGTTTCAACCTCCAGCCAGACCGACCGCGCAGGGTCAATGCAGATCGGGGACTGATTCTCCACACCGTGAATCTGCGGCTCAAGTCTTGACACCGCCAGATTCGGCCGCAGGCCTCGAAGGGCTTCAATGGCTAGGTCGACCTGCACAGTTGCTGGGCATATTGGAGCGGTTTGCGCGATGATGTGGCCCGAAACAAGCTTCTCATATTTCGGGATCATATTGTTGACACGGAATTGCGCGCAGCGACTTTGGCTGTCCAGGTACCCGACAAAAGTCAAGAGCCCTTCAGGAAGTTTTTCTGCCTCCTGCTCTGGCTGCTTGACTGTTTCGGCGATTGCCTTGGGAGGCTTCTTCAATTCCAACCAGTGCCGAGCCTTGTCAAATTGGTAGGGTGGCAGGAGCACCGGGGCATAATCATAAGTCTGTGAGGTGTGGTGCTCCCAGAAGCAGATTCTCAGTCCTGCTTTCCATAGGCTCAATGTTGCATCCGTAAGATTGTCCACCGCGTTGTCGCTGGTTATGTTGACCGACTGGAAATGAGAAGTGCTGGGGGATCCAAGCGCTCGACTAACCATGTTGGTGACGGTCGAGTTGGAGCCTGCTTCCAGCCATATACAAGAGGGGTATTGCTTCGCAAGCCTCTGCACGGCCTGATTGAAATAGACCGGATATCGCATGTGCTCGGCCACGAATCTTGGGGTCAGCTGCCCTTGGGAAGCAAACTCCGTAGCTCTCTCTATGGGAATGCTGGGCTCTCCGAATGTCAAGCCTTGCGCTCCTTGCTCTAAGCTGGCCATAAGAGGCTCGACGAGAGTGGAGTGGAATGCATTTGTGACATTAAGCTTTTTCGTCCTCATCGAGGAGAAGGAGAAATGCTTCAAGAAGGTCTCAGCAACGGCATCGATTGCACGATTCGAGCCAGCCAGAGTGAAACTCCTGGGACCATTGAAGCAGCCAATGATTGCTGGCGGTTCGCCCTTGCAGGCCTTATGTGACTCGCCCAGGAGTCTTTCTACATCTTCCAGGTCCGCTTCCACGGCCATCATAGCTCCCTTTTCCCTACCCCAGGAATTTTTTATGATGCTGGCACGGCCTACAATCATTTTTAGCGTGTCGTTCAAAGCCAGGACGCCGGAAATGCACAGGGCTGTCAACTCCCCAAAACTGTGGCCCATAACCGCCACAGGCCTGGCACCACAGTCCATCCAGGTTTTTGCGCAAGAGTACTGGATTGCGAACAGAATCGTCTGAAGTTCGACTGGATCCTCAATTGGGTTACGCTGAAAAATTCCTGGATATATGCTGCCAATCCCCAGTGAACGGCAGACCGAGTTGCACTGATCCAGATATCTCCGAAAAATCTTGACATCCTCATAGATTTGCCGATCCAACCCCACAAAGGTCGAATTTTGACCGCCGAAGCAAAGTATGAGGGGCCTTGGGGGTGGGTGGCTTATTGATAGGATGGTCGAATCGCCTCTTTCATATGCAACCAACCTTTGTTCCAATTCGTCAACAGAACGGCAACTGAACATCAAACTGCGGTCAAGTGATCGATTCGATTGGCGACCCACATTGAATGCCAGGTTTGGAAGTGAAAAATCTGTTGCAGGGGCGGTCTTGCTTCTGAGGAATTGGCGGAATGCTTTGGAATACGCACGAAGACTTCGGTCGTCAAGACCGCAGAACCAGAACGGGTACTTCATGCCTCCTTCTATAGTTGAAAGCTTACGCGGCGCACTTGAGTTGCTGTGCGGCGCCTGAGTAACCACCATGGAGGCATTCGAGCCCGAGGCACCGTAGTTGTTGATGAGAGCGGCTCGAAAATCTACATCCCATGGTTGCAGGCTCGTCGGGATACTCATGTTGTCTGCGGGAGAACTATGAATGGCTGGATTCAGTGTGTTGAAGCTTGCCTGAGGTGGTATGGCACCGTTCCGAATCATAAGAAGAATCTTGATCAGGGAGGCAAGGCCCGAAGTACACTCAATGTGACCGACGAGACCTTTGACAGAGCTTAGCATCAGAGGTGCGGACCGAATTGGCCCTCCCAACACTTGGCGAATACTCTCATACTCGGCTGGATCGCCCACAGGCGTTCCGGTCCCATGGGCTTCTACAACGGTGATTTGTTGAGGTTTGAGGCGGGCTTGACGGGTGACAACGCGGAAGAGATCGGACAGAGACGGCGCGTTGGGTACGAAGATGGGCGTGCAGTTTTCGTTTTGCTGCACAGCAGTACTTGCTATAGTTCCGAGTATCTGATCACCGTCTGCAATGGCTGCAGACATCCTCTTCAAGAATACCGCTGCAACACCTTCACCTCTGCAGTAGCCATCAGCTTTAGCATCGAACGGTTTGCATTGTCCAGTAGGACTCAGAAACGATGCCCCTGCAAGATTCTGGTACCAGGTTGGATTGGTCATAATATGAGTACCGCCCGCGAGTGCGGCGTTGCACTCCCCACTGAGTATGGCCCTGCATGCTTGGTGCACGGCAACGGCAGATGAGGAGCAAGCTGTGTCAATTGTGAGTCCAGGCCCGGTCCAACCAAAATAGTGGCTAACTTTGCCTGCAATAAACCCTTTCAGGTTGCCCGTTGCCGAGAAAGCATTGGGGGCATGGCATGCGATATTGGCTTCGTAATCGACGGCGCAAACCCCAACGAAGCATCCCACACGTTTGTCAGAGTCCGGTGAGTGGAAATAACCAGACTGCTCGACTGCTTGGTAGGCGATCTGCAGTAAATGCCGCTGCTGCGGATCCGTCGAAGCGATTTCTCGGGGACTCTTCTTGAAGAATTTGTGATCGAACATATCATAATCGTCGATAAAGTTGCCGTACCACTTCCTCTTTGGATCATTATCGCGCCACGCGGACTCGAATCCGAAGCGTTCACTGGGAATTTCTTTATGCTGTGACTTTCCCTCACAAAGCAGTTTCCAGTACTCTTCAAGATTGTCTGCGCCAGCAACTTTGCAAGACATGCCTACAACCGCAACATCGGTGTCCGAGTATATTCTTTGATCTTTCAAAGATACCTCCGGTCTGCCACTCGCCTGGTCGAGGTCTGCCATGTGAACCACTTGTGGGCTTAATCCTCGCATAATCGAAGGGGGCACGCATCGCTCTGGACCAAACGAGACTACAAGTGACTCCTTGTCCTTTAGACTGGAAGCACGCACTTTAGCAAATGTCTGGTACCACTGGGGCGGTTCCACCAGTATAGAGCGCAAGGCTTCGTGATGAAGTCTCCCTTTGGTGATAGAGTCTCCTCCGGAATTGGATCGAGTTGGCATCAACAATGCTGATGCATCAGGAAATTGGAACTCTGCGTGTGAATCGCAGAAGGCAATCAGAGTCTCTATATCGTCACGGTGGCGTTCCCAATGGAAGCGCCCGCGAAGACCGACCTCTGCTACAATAACGCCAACTGCCCTCAGCTGTTGCTGCATTGTTGAGCCGGTCTTGGTAGAAGTGGTCACAGTGGCTCGATTCTCATCATAGTGGACAGAGATATATGCCTGCAAATTCGATCAGACCCTTGCACAGTTATCGAGGTTTGGGACTGCTGTTTTACCTCGGGAAATTTCTTCAGTATCCGGCCCATCTCTTCACCTGACTCGACTGAATTCCACACTGTTGCGAAAGACACCGACTCTCCTGTGTCTGCCGATGCGTCCTGAGCATCCACAACCATCCCAATGAGCATACCTATACGTAATGCTACTGCTCCATACTTCTGGAACTGCGCCCGGTCCGCGCTACTGGACACAGCCAGTGCACTTAAAAGCCCTGTGCAAAAGCCAAGCGTTTCTCTGTCATGCTTGGAAGAAGCATACAGATCATCGCCTCTTTCGCGTTTGTGATTAGCGAGTTCGAGATATTTGGAATACTGGGTCAATTGCGTTATGATCACGAGAGGATTGAGAAGAATATTGGGCAGGGTAAAGGGCGCCTGCGAGAGCCTGCCATTCTTGAACCAGCTGTTCAACTCTTCGAGCAACTTCAGCCCAGGCCCGGTCTGGAGACTGGGACATTCTTTGGAAATAGTGTTTAGCCATTTGGGAAGCTCTGCGATGGTGTCGAGAATCCAACGGTAGTCTTCTGTCTCCAAAACCGTAGATCGGATCTGATGAAAGGAATCTTCACCGAAGGAAAGAGCCTGTGGGCCAAATAACAGGACTGTATGCCCTGATATGGGACGAGCAATACGGTCGACCATCGCGCATAGAAAACAAGATGGTGTGATTATGAAGCTATTGGAAAGGGTTTGACATCGTTTGCTCAGATCAACAAGACGCCCAGCTTGGGCGAGATCATATCGAGACTTGTAGGCGATCAAGAAGTAAATCAAGGTGCAGAAAGGCTACGTGCCGAGGTTCAGAGGATGGGGCAATGTACAGCATTGAGTAAGCCAAGGGCCGGGCATCTCACCGGCCATCTACGCCCACGTTGAAGGCACAGCCCAGCTCAATGATTTCAGCTTGCTCACAAAACCAAGCCCCTTCAAAGATTGTCCGAGCAACAGAGTAAATTCAGAGATAGGACCAGAAGGGCCCACTGTGACTCAGGGCCCGCTTGGATCGATGTCTGAGCGGCACATCAACAAATGGTTCCAAACAGAGTCTACCTTGCAGGACTTCCATTTTACGGAAGCCACAAGTAGGACTGTCAGAATCCCAAACACGATTGATTTTGCCGCTCATACTCATGGTGATAAAGCGTCCACGATCCTCATGGGAAAAGTACCCGTTCCGTATGCTTTTCAAGGGTAGAGTTCCGACTGCGGACAAAGTCGAGACGTTTTGAATTGCAACAAGTATCACGATCTAGTGCTTAGGAAGCTCCTGTACTATGCTGTTCCATGTTTATGAGATATCATATGAGTTCAAGATCATCTCGGAGTTGCGGGCGGAGTTTCTCTCAGGAGTTTTTCTGGGTTCCGTATCGGCCCGACTATAATCCCGAACAAGCGTCTGGTCGAAATGCTATCTAATTTTTACGCACTACTGGTTGCTGAGGTAATTTACGACTTCGTGGGCTCCTATATGCGGCTTTAACTTAATGTCGACATCATGCGTCCGAGGATATCGAAATCGAGGTCAAGATAGAGATATATATGCTGTTAGAGAGATCCACCGGAATAAACTTGGAGAAGTAGGCTGTCTTCACCAGCTACGAACTTGCCAGGTCGATGTAATAGATGTTTACAGTCGTGTCTATATTATCAAAATATAGCAAATGAACGGAACGGGTGGATCCTTCCATGTCGACGGGCAATCATTGGACCAAGCCTCGCTTCTTCGCCCCAAAACAGCTAGAATCTCGACAAGCCACCCACACCGTCCAACAATTGTAGTGGTGTTGCATCTGCCTGATTGTCCATCATCCCACATCAGCATATCGACAGCACGGGCGAATCCCAAATGCCATGTGTCAGAATACTAAACATGGGCTTACTACGGAGGACCTGATTGGACCAAGGCTAGCTTCGCTTCCTTCAACCCGCTAGTGTTTTTGAAAATCTTCGATAAGGCCAGGTGTCCTGTCCAAGGGCTGCACGGCGCTGGTAACGATACCAACGGCCGGGACGGGGATTCTTCAAGAGCAAGGCCAACGTTCTGCCGGTAGCTGCCGTCCCACGTTCACAACGGCTGGCCTACAGCGGCCTCAGTCACGGGGACTTGTTTTACGCTTGTTGCGGGACGGAATGATACGCTAGGCGACATTTACGTTAACGGGTTCGTCTAATCTCCTATGTTGATTAGTTGATTCTATGGGTCTATGGATGATGTCTGGAATGAAATCGATAAAGTCGAACAAGATGAGGCCTGCCAAGCTCGCCATTTTAGCTCCATATCCTAGCGGGCTGGCGGTTCTAGATCCATTGGACAGACTTTCGAACGTGGATATCGTTGAATCATTTCGAGTTTCCGTTAAGACAAATAATCTTGAGCGAGATTGTTGACGCTTTTGAGGTCTCTCAATGCCTCTAATATCTCCTGAACTTGCATATCGACCGACTCATCAAGATAGCGATGGGAATTGAAAAAATCCGCGCACAAGACAAGGGGAAGTGGTGTGAAAGGATGGACCTATGTTTTTGAAATCAGGATGATGCGTAAGCTGAAGCGAAAAGATAAGGACTCACTTTGAAATAACTCAGGTTTGCCAGCGATCTCGTCAAATGGACAATTTCCTGGGCTGCCAGCAATGATCGCTGTTTGAACTCTTGAATGGTGTTTCGATACTCGTCCGTCTCCCAGGACATGGACTCCATAACCTTACAAAGGTACAACACAGTTGTTTGCGCTACCATATTCGTGAATAGTAGCATGCAATCAGCATGTTGTGACGACGGAGGATAGTTCAGTAGTAGAATATCTGCTCTCGTTCTCAAGATAGTGTCGAGCCACACGTGACGATCCCAGAAATGCTGGGGCACGTTGCTGTAGACATGCTCGACTGCGGATTGTTGTCTGTGGGAGAGCGCTCGGCCACATATTGTAGCTAGAAAAATTGACTCAGTGAAGGGGGAAAGTCCCATTGGGTCGACTGATGTCATCGCTTCTGATAAGAAGCCCATTTGTACACATTGACCGCTTTGAAACATCTCTTCTGGAGCAGGCAGACGGGTGGTGATCTGAGTTGCATGAGCCATTTGCACATAGAGTTACCGAAAGATGTAACACTTACAACTTGTTCATTCAACGTCAACGGCCACTCATGACGTATGCTGATAAATCGATCAAGAGTGTAGGCCATCCAGAATGTACGTCTTTTTTCTTCTGTTTTAATCCAGCTTTCTGGTTCTTTTGCATTGTTCCGGTCAGGTGCATCGATTTCGTAAAGTCTCATCAGCTGTAGCAGCCGAAAACAGCGTCCTGCACTCATCCATCCACGTTGATGGTTCGTCCGCATAAAGTCATAGATCAGTAGCAAAACTCTTGCTTGAACATGCTCAATGTCCGTGAACTCCGTATTGTTGTCCTTCGACTCTAATGACTCCAGCATTCTTCGCGTGGATTCGTACAGCGAATCTCGGATATGCTGCAGTTGTGCCGACAGGGATGCTGCTAGAGTCCACATTGCATTTTGAAGACAGGCCTGTGATTCCGTTTTGGTCGGCTGTCTAGCCCAGGAAAAGTACTGACGTTGATGCAGGATTGGTACGAATGGATGTGCTCTATCAAAGTACAATTGATCCCTGTACGCTGTCAGTCACATGCATTGGAGCATCGCTGGAGCACTAACAAATCGGCACGTAATAGATCCGAGATATAAATGCTTGTTGGACTTTCTAGCGATTTAGCTATGATCGCATCAGAAGAAATCCTCTGTAGCATTGGATGGGTCTCAGAGTTCGAATCCGATAGGCTAGACGGTGCAGTCGAATGTGCAGTTGGCTGATCCACATCGAGAACAGTGTCGATAGTAGGTCCTTCCATGAGATTGATGCATTGCACATTAGGAACAGTTCCGTTCTGCTGCTGTTCAAGAAGGCGCTGCTCAAGCGTAGCTGCAAACGATGGTGTTAGCTTGACGATGCAAGACCCGATAAGATGACTCAATATATGTACCCATCCTGGTCTGGAGAGCTTTCAAGTGACCCCTCTTTGGTCCCCTCTGTGGATGAGTCGAGACGGTAACGCATTGAACACCAGCTTCGAAGCAAGCCTCGCATTGCGGTTGCTTTCCATCACAGCGCAATTTTCGTCTTCGGCACTCTTCACAAGCTGAGCCAGGCCGTTGTCGTGGCTGTGGTGTCCTCTTCTCACCTGGACTTGGTGGAGAATTCATTTTTGAGTTGCTGCTATCTTCTGGCCGTGTATACAGAGGATCCACTTTTCGAAGATCAATTTATCTGAGGTTTGCGACAGAGCACTGTGTGAGCTTTTGCCTAATCCTGGCTGGCCTTGTCAGAGAATCTCCAGTTCAAGTCATCATATTCAGCTCAGTGCTTATGCAAGTCCCCTTGGCCACAGCCGCTGCTGTTTATGGAATGTAGAACCGGATATGGTATAGGCCCTGCTTGTGGACTTTGATACGTTGAAAGATAACATGTGCACCACTGAGATTGTTGCTTCAATTCTAGAGCTTCAGGGAGATCGAGGCGATCTGGTCTGTTTTGCAGGTGGCTGTCTCTACTTAGGTGCGTAGATCTCCACTATTCATTCTTCAGCCGTACTAGCGTGGTCAGGTAAGGGTGGGTGGTAATGTCTACGCGGGGTGATGAAGTTGTGTGAGACGGTAGGGATATTGGTGGAACACGATGCAGCAATTGCATGTTCGGCTTCACAGATTGGTGGGCCTGAGGGTTTCAATGTTACCCAAGAAAGTATACACACGTGTGTACCCGTCCACACCTACTTGTCCTCGAGATTCAGCGATGGACGGATCCCACAGGGAGGAAGAAACCCTTGTCGCACGCGGTGACTTTCGTCGGTGACTTCTGTCGACCGTCTCGTACCCGTCGTAAGCATAGCCTCTTTCAGTAGGAAGTCAATGCACGGCACAGCTCTATGGCGAGTAGCATTGCCAATCCTTATCAAGGAGATCCTACCGTAACAGGGAAGGGTTCGCTGCAGTCAGCGCTGAGCAGATTATTGGCAAATAGGAAGGAAAGAGGCAGTCGAGATCGAAGGAACAGAGGCTAGTCGGATAGCGACATGACTTAGGGCCGAAAACTAGCGACGAACGAGAATGAACCACAGAAAGATTTGTTGGTCCTCCAGGCACCAACCTAATTTGCGGCTGAAGAGTCAATCGTTGAGAATTGGAGTTGAGCGTCTGAGCCTCGAAGGACTGGGCATGTACAAAAATTGTGTCAAGCCAGACTCGGAACACGCCGCTTAGTAGTCAACAAGGCTTGCAGGATCTAGACAGAGCGGACGATTCCTCCTGTCGTGTCAGTATACTAAGGTAGACAGGAGGTACGGAATGCGATTCGGTCAATTTCTCGCTTCGCTGCCTCTGGAACGGCTAGTGTGCCATGTGCTAGAAGATCTTCGACCAGGGTCCACCCGCGCTGTCAGCATGCAGTACTTACACACTTACACAGAGATGGTCTTCAAACTCCTGTAATCCTCCGGAACGGACAACGGTCTGACCCGCTTCCCACCAGTAACGTACACTCGATTCCGCCGCCATGGTTGAAAGATCTGGGTGCTCTCGAGCAGCTGGTCCCTAGCAATACTGACTTGCCCCGTAAATGATCTGAGTAAGGTCCCTAGCAATACTGACTTGCCCCGTAAATGATCTGAGTAAGATGACCACGCAGGCTTGCTTGAAAATACGAGTTCGCCCACGCGCTCAGGCAGGAGCTGACCTACATACGGACTACTACTTCGGCCTCTCTAACATTGGAGCGCCACGTCATGTTAAGAATGGGATTCAATGAGGGCCCCAGGGCTAGCCCAGAGCCTACCCGGGAGATCCTCCTACTAGCGCCTAAAACCACTCCCGAGGGGCCTTTAAGGGCTCGCTTAGCGGCCTCGCTTAGGAGGCCTCTTATTGAATTTTATTTTTCAACATGACGTCACCAACGTGAAAGCCAAAATCTACCAAGCTTTGATTCGCGAAGCGGGCCGATCGGATTGTCAGCAGAGATTGATGGCGCAATCCGCAGTGCAACCCTTACGTTGTATTTCAAGTTCAGCATGGGTTCAGCTAGTCACGAGACTTAGCCTCGCGGGGCCATGTCGGAAGCCGTCCACCAGCCCCACAGTCGATACTGTAATTTACCAGGAAATGAAGGCTAATGACGACATAGCATCTACTTTATATATTACCCGATTGGGCTAAGCGTGAAATACAGGTCGACTATTGTCCTTATATGCTAAACTCTTAACACCCCCGTGTCATTGGCCATGGATAGTACCTCTTCCACAATGACAGTGACATCTTTCGTCTTGATTGGTACTCTGTGATCACCGTCCCACTCAATCAGCTTCGCGTGTCTTTCGTCGCAGTACTGATACAGCTTTCTGTGTAGCTCAAGACCCGGATCTCGCATCCCGTGGACATGAATCGTTGGCAGGCTCAGAAGGTGCTCCATTGTTGCAAAGGTCTGCTCTTCAGGGTAGCTTGAGACCGAGATGCACGATGCATCCACCAGCCCTGGCGTCATGACGAGCTCTGGATCCAGCGAGACCAAAGGTCCTCGTCCAGCTAGCAGTACCGCGAATCTGAAATTTGGCCCGACTCTGCGTCTCCCAAACCTTTCTGAGCGGATCTGTTGCGAGAATAGTAGGCTTGCGCACATCTTCGCACCCTGGCTAAATCCGAGTAATGCTACCCATTCGCCCGTCGCGCCCTTCCGGTCGTCCTCCGCCATTGCATTCCTGAGAGAATCTTCGATCTGTTCGACAGCGCTCTTGGCGTCCCTTTCTGGATCTTCTGGTTGCCAGCGGAGCCAGGCCCGGAAAGGGCCGAAGTCGCTATAGACAGAAGTCACATCCGAGCCAGCCTGAGAGGTGAAAGGTGCTTGTGCGAAGCATAGCCTGAATGTGGGTCGAAGCGCTCTCTCGAGAACGCGGCATTGAGCACGAAAAATCTTTGCGTTGGTACCGCCGCCATGGAGGCATAGTATACGGGGCAGATGTAATGTTGAATCATCTGCTGCTCGATTCTCAACAACCATATTGGAAGGACAAATCCAGTGTGATGGAAACAATATTTGTCGTTCGCTGAAGGGCAAACGATAGGCAGAACAATAATGTTCGAGCCAACAAGTAGGTGCAAACTACCTTGAGCTATGAATGATCCAGCCTAGCAGTGCGGGAGCGATAAGGCTCGTATAAATTTCACAATATGATTAAAAAGGAATAACACCTCCGTTATGAATTTTCGAGCCACCTCGAGATAAATAGCTTGACCAGAATTAATTACAAATTCTGCGGCTTGTCTAGTGCAAGAAACGGTCACTGCTTTATAGGACTCCTGGGAAATATGACAATCAAGTGGAGGTTGATGTACAGAGACTACCCCTAACAGCATGACTATTCATGAAAAGCATCCTCAACCTCGGTCTAAAATTATGAAAATGCATTCTCTCTTTTCTCCGCCAGGTTGCCATGGTATGTGGGCCAAGCTGCACCCTTGAAACTTGGGTAGAAGGATGCGAACTTCGCTTGCCACTACTAAGCCGTTCAACGGCAGCTCCTAAGATTCGTGCCAATGATACTACGGACGCCGGCGGCACAAAATATAAAACGCGTTGAAGGTACGCTATAGCTGAGGCTGCACCAAGGAGTATCTGATCTCAGAATTGGAGACTGGAAAGGCACCCCAATCTAGTCCTATCGGTGATAAGTCTATTTGTAGTAGCACTGGAGTTGGTGCCGGAGTTTCTTGTCGGAGTTTCTGCTGTCCTCAATGCTGTTGAATAAAGCCCATTCAGGAACAAACTACTCCTATTCCCCAGCCAATAAGCGTGTTACGGCGGTTAGTATCGCCAGCCTCTCTGCAGTCAATGGGTTGTTGCATTCTAACGAGCACCATTCGAGTGCAAGGCCACCTTTTGACGGTGTTACTGTGGAGGTCACCCTAATCCAAGTCAAAACCGAATCCTCCATGGCCCCGAAGGACAGATACGGCAGACGGCTCGGAGCTTATGGCAACATCAGCATATGACTTGCAGCGATAAGTAAATCTTGCCCTGCGAGCACTAGAGTGGGTAGAGCTGAATTATCGATTTAGGAGCAACAAGGTACAATGAGTCAGATCATGGTCGATAAAACAACTCGATGATTCTGCAAAAGCGAATCCTCCCAAGTCAAGCAACTGAAGGATGAGATCCCGCATTACTGCTGACAATTTCGACGCCTGCTCGCATTCAGGACTTCCGTTGCAACCAACAACCTCTGCCAACGTAGACATGCAGTGTCCTCCCCAACCTGCCGGTTAGGTTACAATCCAGAGGTGCCGCTAATGCAGGGCGTAGAAATGATTACGTCATCGCTTTGCTATGTGGCCGACAAGTCTGTAACAGTGCTAGCTTCATGAGTTTGCTCGTCTTTGTCCTCCGTCAGCAACAAAGACCAAATACTCTTTTCCAATTTGCCTGTTTCGCTGCTTTGAGAGCCCTTGCCGCCTCGTCCACCAAAGCACCATGCCTTTCAACCAAGCGGCATGGATAACCGCCAAATCAGCTAAACCCCTCGAATTCAAGTCCGCTTCCCACATTTCACCAGCCGAGAGCGAGATAGTCGTCAAGAATGGCGCCACCGCCATCAATCCACTTGATTGGTTCACATAGATCGCCGGCGACATGATGTTCCGATGGATCAAATATCCCTTCATCATGAGCAGCGATCTCGCCAGCGAGGTCGTCGAGGTGGGGAACGGCGTCACGCGCTTCAAGTTTGGCGACAGTGTCGTAGGTCATGCAGTTGGGATGGATCAGAGGAGTGGCAAGTCGGCTGAAGTCTCGTTCCGGGAATATACCGTCGTCAGGACCAACATGGCCTCGCACATCCCCAGCTCCATCTCCTATGAGAACGTGTGTTGACTGCCGCTCGGCTTGTCTACTGCTGCGCGTGGGCTGTTTATGAAGGATTTCCTTGCATTGCCGCATCCGACTGTGTCGCCAGCGCCGAGCGGAGAGACCGTTCTTGTCTGGGCCGGCTCCCCGAGTGTCGGGAGTAATGCTATACAGCTTTGTTGTCGCTTCTGGCCATAAGGTCATTAAGGGCAGAGCCAAACTTTCACAGCTGGGTACGATCAAGCTCCTCCTCGCTTCAACGATTGTTACTGACTGGGTGCTTAGTGGATGAAGCAAGGAGAAGAAACGACACTGTCACCACCCCACGAGACCATGATTCTGCTGAGCCTAGTACACGCGGTAGCGGACAGAACCAACCAGAGCTCGTCGAAGGGAGGGCTGCCGCCATCAATCCATCCATCAATCCTGCCGGACGAAGCTCAAAGCGCAAAGCCTTACATTTGGAGGCCGACTTGGACAGCGACTCACCATATGAGTCTGCAGCATCAAGCCGCAACAAGAAGCGAGGAACAAACAGAAAGAAGAACAGCGAAGGGCAATTTGCCAAACAGCCATGGCGGGTAGCTACAGCGGTTGTGCGGAAGCGCCTAGACTACGATGAAAAGCTCCCCAGATGGGAGGAGAAGCTGTCAAAGATCATGGGCAGATATGAGCAAGGCTCCCAACGGTGCGAATGGTACAGTATCGACCCCATACTGCACTGTTAACGCTATATTGGCCCAGTGTGGTGTGGTATAAGGGCCATATCGTACGGTGATATACACAGTATGCTCGGATTTAGCGGAGATATTAGCGTGTGCAGAAAGCTTACGAATCCTTGGCATTTTATTTTTTTTTGTTTTCCCCCACTACAGCCCCACCACCGGTACCAGCTCTATAAATAACTCTTCTGATTTATTTACTTTATAGGAGTAGATAGCCCTATTCAAGGCGACTCTAACGCCGTAGAAATTAATAAAATTAAGAGATTATTCGTTGAGTTATCAGGTTTAAGATATAATTAGTAGGCTTGCTCCGTTTAGTAGTTGTTAAGCTAAGATTTCAATCCCTGATATCTTCTATTATAGTTATTTGATTAAGCTGATTCCTACGGTGTCACGGGGTGGACTCTGGCATGAGTGTTACCAGGCTGAGCCTCGGTACTTCCATAATAGGACTAGCGCCTTGGCTGGATTCTGGCATATTAGGGCCAAATCCTCCATAGATAATCAATATCTTTCACACCACTATTATTCTTACTACTAAAGTAACCACACCTTGACATACGGCGTTAGAATCGCCTTGAATAGAGCTATCTACTCATGTAAAGTAAGTAAGTCAGAAGAGTTATTTATAGAGCTGGTACCGGTGGTGGGGCTGTGGTGGGGGAAAACAAAAAAAATTAAAATGCCAAGCATTCGCAAGCTTTCTGCACACGCTAATAGCCGAGTTTTGCTGGGAGCATCTTAGCCATATTTCCCCCAACAGCGCCATACGACAGTAACACCTTGAGAATATACATGAAGCAACATCACGGGGTCTTTGTAGACGTCTATAGCTATCTTCACCTATATCGGGCTTCAAGAAAGGTAGATGTATAACAGTGTAGTAATATCGCGCGCAAAAAATTCAAGAAATTCTTGATGAGATGAATAAGTGAAATTTCTCTAAAACCGCAACATCCCCTTTATCTACATAAACAACCCCCCCAATATTCGGTTAGCTACCGCGGGCCGCTACAAAACAGAGCAAAGTTGTTCAGGCGACGCGGGCGCATAGTAATAAGACTGCTATCTTACTACCCAACACCGTCAGCGACGACGACGTCATATATACTTATATCCCGAATAGGCAGATCTCCAAATATGGTACGTAGCTAGTTAAGGTAGTGTAGCGAGCGTTCAGAGATAGAATTACCATAGAGTAGGTATAAATAGGATTTTCGTTATTTCCGCCTTAAGCCTGGCCAAAAACGGCGCCTATAATAGAAAGACCTTGAATCGTTCAAATCCGATAAGCTACCAAGCTACTTAGTTAAAATTATTATCGACGCTTGGTAGCAGGTCTATCCCTTCCACCAGCAGAGGGTTCGTTTAGCGCGATACCAAGAAAACGAGCCCTCTTTCTACGGGTGGAGGGGATAGTTGTCGTTACCGTAGATATTTAGTAGTGAAGGGTGCGGGGGTACTTTCTTAGTCATTAACTACTACTATAGAAGAATCTATAGCAAGCTGAATCGTTATCCTTCCAAGACACAAGACGTATGACTCTTTATGATCTATGGTCTATGTAGAGTGAATTAAGTTAGGCAATAAGGTACGGTACTTGTCTTGCTTGCCTGGGGTAGACATACTAATAGTTGCGGCAATCGCGGTAACTAACCGAATATGGGGGGCGGGTGTCTATATAGCGATCGGGGGATGTCTATGTAGGTAAAGGGGGTATCTCTTTTGTTGATTGGTGGAAGGTGCGGAGGAACCCCCAAAACAACGCCGTGGCACCAAAACAATAGGCTTCTACCTACCAAAACGCACCGCTATCGCATCAGAATGGTACTATCAAGGCACCTACACCCTAAGACCTGGTATGAAATCATTGGGCCTTGTAAGAACCGAGTGCCACTAATTACAATCAGAACAAACTAAACTTCGATACCGTCAATAACCTGGAGACAGCGCGATGTTAGGGGCGATTCCGGCAAGGACGTACCCCATTGCCGGCCCCTAAATACGACCGACGCCCAAGATCAAGACCTATACAAGATAACACGTCGAAACCCCTGGGCGACCCTCCGGGAGGTCGAAGCCTTATTACCCCTAACACTATAGGGAGACCCAGAAGAACAGGAGAGTCTCGAAAACGAGCTCGCATCAGCAAAGAGGAAATTATCAGAGATGTTCGCAGCAGAAAAATGGGAAGGGAGACCGCGGTAGAAAATGGCACCGATGGAGGACCGCTGAGATTCGGAGGTGAGGCACGTGAGGTGGTGAGACATTTCAACGAAATCTTTACTGGTATGTCGTGAGGCCTCAGCAGAAGTCTTTTGCTAATTGGGCCTACAGCGTATCACACGGACTTGGAGCCTCTCAAGGCCTCGAGTCATAGGGGGGCGAGGTCTGATCCTCTCACTGGGCAGCGCTTCAAGGCCTCTTCCACTATCGGCGTCTTAATGTGTATCGGCGTCGATGGCACTGGGCAGCAATTCTGCTGCCCTTACCAGACAGAAATAAATATATAGACAGCTTTGCTCATAACCCCAAGACCCTCGGTATTGTCGCTCAGCAATAGATGCTTCTACTGTTGGAAATACGCCAAACTTGATCTCATCCAAGCCAAAGGTTCTCTACAAATCGAAAAAGGCACTGGAAGCACCGACAGAATTTCTGGCAACTCAGAAGTGCAGTCTACCTCGAGTGGAAGGAAATGAGTTTTGCCGTGAGCACATTGGTACGTCTATGCATCCTTAATTCAATTCAAAGTTAATTCTGTTATACAGAGCAAGCGCACAGACAAGCAAGCCGAAACAAAGACTCAGCCCGATACCATTCACAAATTCTATTCGAGAATTCTCGGGCCAAAGCGCCTTGTCGTAATCTTACCACCTCAACGGCCATAGCAGAACACCTTAATACGACAAGGCTCAGCATCCCGCTCCCCGAAGAGTGGAAGATGCTGCGTACGCTTCACCAAAGCCGAAGTGACGATATACTATATGTCGACCCAGAGTTTCTTATACTCGATGGAAAGTACGTTCTTGTGGAAATCACCATATTAAATTCTGCAGGGCAGGTGGTACTGAGTACAACAGTGGTCCATAAAGACAGATCCTGGCCACAAATTATGGTAGCAGTAGAAGAACAGGCCAATCTCTCTTGGACAAGGGGCTTCATGCGAAAATTGGGCTCTGACAAAGAAATGAACCCACCCGCTGGGCGTAGTATGACGAGTCCTGCGATCAGAGCTGTTCTGCTACGCAGCGGCTACAGTGCTGAGTGCGAATGGATTGAATGGTCCACGTGTATGTGCGACTTCTATACTTGGAGGGAATACTTAAATACAGAAGGTCATACCGATTTGATTTCATCCAAGAAAAATGTACACAGGATGCTATTCCCATGGCGCTCGATTCTGCCGGGTTTCTGGACATTCAAGTTGGAGATCATCTTCCAACTGATGCACCCCGTCGGACCCCTTGAAGGACAACTCTCACTATTCACACGCCGATGCGCTCAAGCTTTTTCTTTTGGGGGAGGATCTGTATGCAGATTCGCCGCCTTAGGTGTTTTTGCTGGAATGGCTTTGATGATATATGGGATTTGTGCTGGGCTGGCTGCTATGAACATCTGCGAAAATTTTGCTGGGTAGAGCTTATTTCGCGTTGTGGAATCGAAAGGCTTGTGCTTAATTTGAAATTTGCCGATTAGATTTGCTTCATGTAGCTATTCAATCGCCACCTGAAACGCTGTGCCGAGAAATGAAAGCGAGTTGTGTATTATAATCTTCGGCTTGACAAGATATCAATGAAGGAACATTGTCGACGTTGTAGACTCTTGGGAGCGATAGTACTGTGCGGTCAGTTGAGCGAGGTTATAGCGTGGGTATATATGAGCTCTTTGTAAATCGATCATGGGATATGTCTAAGGCTAGAGGCTAATTATATGCTCGCTAAACAGAAGAAGCGTTTGCCTGCGGTCAATCTGATCGCCTTTCAAATATACACATGCATCTACTAATATTTAGCTTGGCTTGATTCTAATGGTAACTTCACCAGTGTACTTATCCCTAAGCATCTGAACCAGGCTTCTTCCCTTTCATGCTTCTCCATTCCATGCCAGAAGCCCCGAGTATCGTCAAACAACCCATTATCAGCGCCACCTGAAACGCCCTTACTATGGCATCGTTGTAGGCCACGAGGACCCCGTGAAGATACATAGGTGGGACTAAGTTCCGGATTTCCGTTGCACCAGTCCGGACAGCAAGCGCTGGATCGAATCCAGGTATTTTCAGCGCTGCAATGTTCGAGCGTAGATAGTTGGTGAAGACATTTTCAGCGACGGAGACAAATACCGCGCCGCCAAGGAATTGAAGGGAGAAGACAACGGCCACCCCCGTGGGGACATCTTCGAGGGCAAGAGACGCCTGAGCCGCAACACTGGCCTGTTGGAAGCCGAAGCCGAGACCGAGGCCAAAGAGGATCTGATACCCGATCCACCTCCCCTCTGGGATCCCGACGTAGAAGGTATTGATCAAGCCAATGCCGATGGGCATGAGGATCACGGATCCCCAGACAAATGGCATATAATATCCAATTCTTGTTGTCATCGCACCAGCGAATATCACACCAAAGACTTGCGATATGATCAGCGGTAGCATGTGGATGGCTGATGTGATTGCAGTGTCGCCGTGGATGGCCTGGAACCAGATCGGAAGGTAGTATACCATGATGAAGACCGTAGAGCCCACAGTAAGTGCAAAAAGAGCACCGAATCTGATCGTACGTTGTCTCGCAACCCTGGACGGTACTGTCACGAAGATTAGTCTTGAAGGCAAGTTTGGCTAGAAAAAACATACTTGTGGCGTTCTCGCCTCTCCAGACTTGCACGGCGACGAAGGCAATGAATAGTAGTCCAAACAATACGAAAAGTGCGACGACCCTTCCGCTCGACCAAGCGTACGTGGTGCCTCCCCATTGAAGCGCAAGGAGCAAGCAAATGACGGCACAAACAAACAGTGTATTGCCAATGGGATCGAATCGCATGATCTGAGTGACGGCGCCGCCCTCTGCCTTCTGCAGCTTCTGGTCGACATGGAGGAGGATTAGGATACCCGCCGCTGTGACTGCCCCGATAGGGACTGTGTTTTGTTAGAGTCGGCAATGGACGAACAAAGGTCAGGGCGAACATACGATTAATGTAGAAGCACCAACGCCAACTCGCCTTAGTCGTGAAAGCGCCACCCAGCTAAAATGTCCATCAGCCTCATCAACTAAGGAGATCCAGATGGAAAGGTCTCACGAGGGGCCCGATAATAGAAGAGAAGCCAAATACGCCACCAAGCATCCCAATGATCATGGGACGCTTTGTCATAGGCGCTACTTGCACAATTGCAGTCGTAGCTCCTGTGAACAAACCCGCGGATCCTATGCCTGCAATAGCTCGACCTACAACTAAGGCGGTCGATGACGGTGATGTAGCACATACTAGCGATCCTACCTCGAAGACAAATAATGCCGTCAGAAAGACTGGCTTGACGTTGAAGAAGGTGTAGAACTTCGCGTAGAGTAGTTGGAAAGCTGCAGAGAGTCAGCGAAATTGGGATGTTGTCCTGACTCAAAATGTATACGAACCACATGTGGTCAAGAGGTAGGCCGAACCGTACCAGCCCACGTCCTTGATCGTGTTGAAATGATCCGTTATTCGAGGAATGGCCGTTGCGATGACTAATTCGAGAAAGATGATAAGTCCAGAATACCCACATCTCTACAGGCAATACTGACTCGTGTTGTCGATCGCGACGCAGAATATTGCTAGCATAAGAGATACGACAATAAGCCAAAGCCTGAAGCCAGTCACGTGGTTCCGCTCTTCGAGGGACTTGGTGGCTAGATGGATGGTATCTTCGCCTTTCTCGGGATCGCCTTCATCAGAACTTTTCGTTGCTTCACCTATGCTTTTCCTAGCGTCGCCTTCATCAGAACTTCTCGTTGCTTCATCTATGCTTTTCCTAGCGTCGCCTTCTTCGGAATTCTGCGTTGGGACGTCTATATTTTTCTCTGGATCAACTTCGTCAGAACCTGTCGTTCTGACGTCTATGCTTCTCTCCAGATCGCCTTCGTCGTTGGCTTTTGTTACGGCGGAATCTGTGCTGTTGTCTTTCCTCGAAAGTTCCAGAGCTCCCATCCCTGTCTGAGCATCTGGCAGAGTCGCTGGGTTTGAAAGTGCCGTGATTGGGGCCAGAGCAGGCTCGTTCGCCATCGCCGGAGTCGTTACAGCTAGCTGTTTAGATAAAGTATGAGAAGAAACTTAGGAGACAGCAAGTACGATAAGATATGTGATATTGGAAAGTCTCAGGGCTCAGTACTGCGTCTCGCGATGATGTACGCCGGACTTGAGCGTTAAGCAGTCGGAAATACCACAATCACTACGGTGACAGATAATCAAATGGACGGAACAAAGGAATGAAAGGATGTGGGATATTTGGTAAGGTGCGTTGGAGACCTGATAGTAAGGTAGGCGCGAGGCATGCTGAGCGGAGGAAATAACCCTCCGCCATCCGAGCCAATGGCATAAAGTATTCCAATATCACACCCACACCTTTTTCCACTATATCGAGCATTGACCAAGGCATGCTAAGCAAGCTCCCGAGCCTGCTCACAAGGCACTTCTTCCCATGCCCCAGGGACTTCAGATCATCGAGTCAGGGAAGGCAAATACTGACACTTGACTGGAGGTTTCGTAATCAACGTCGCCGGGAATTCTTTCACTCAGTTCTTGATCGAATCTTGCCAGCTTTTTCACAAGAAAATAATTAGTCCTTTGGCAGAATGAAGCCGATGGTGATGTGGAAGAAGTATCAGCAGTATGAAGTCGATTTAGGGCCAATAGTTTCGGCTCGGAGGATCTTATCGGAGTTTCTATTTGCCCTGAACGGTCTCCTATTGGTCAGATCCACCCGGGGTGTTCCTCGATGCGTAACCGCATCTGCATAAGTGGCCATGCTGCGCACGCCGTTGCACCCCGTCTTTAATATGAAGAACACCGCAGTATTGAGTAGGAGGTAGGATCGTGCCGTCCCTAAGTCCGTAAATCAAACAATCGACAATGAAATAATGATCTGCTCTCGATATGCCTGTTCTCAGGGCACGCAGCTGCTGAAACAGCTGACCTCCATATCCGCATACGATCAACATTCAGCATTTCCTCCGTGCACCTTGAACTTCTCTTGGGGAATGGTCATCCAGCTTGGACTGTTCGAGCCTATGGAGCATGGAAGAAGTGTGAGATCTAATCGTATGAGAAAGTCCACATAGCGAGTGACTCCATCCTTCTAGTGTTTCTCATAAACATTAGTCTCACCTCCATTGTCAGCTCCAGCAGCTGGCCAAGCAGGAATGTCGTACTTGGTCGATGTACGAGAATTCCCTAAGCCATGTCGAACGACCCCAACCTTCAACCGGATCAACATTTTTCCGATGGGAGGACTCCGAGCAGAAACTCCGAAAGCGAACCCCGAGCAGGGGTTCGACATGAGTAGGTCACAAATTTTCGTTACAGTTCTTATACAATCAAGACCTTTTTGCTGCCGAGGGTCATAAAGTAGTGTATATCTCGGACGATCGAGTCGCCGAATGGGTGCAATAATAAGGATGTTACCGCTGTCCATGAAAGCAGTACAGAGTGAGGAGAAGCCAAACTCGTTAGCGTCTGACCGACCTTTAAGTATTGAACCACCTCATTGCCGTTCCTACAGCCTTCGAAATAGCAGTCGTCGCATTTCTGCCAAAATGGGCAGCACAGGGCCGGAGACAGGCATCAATGTTGCCTTGGGCGGGATCATGTTTGGCAGATTCGACGGCATCCCAGGCGTCACTGCGCCTTTCCCCACAGTGGAGAGTGTGACTCCACTGCTTGACACCCTTCAAGCTCACGGACACAACAAAGTCGACACAGCGCGTATCTACGGTTCCGGATTCTCAGAGAAGCTCCTGGCAGAGGCTGAATGGGAGATGCGAGGATTGAGCATAGAGACGAAACTCTACCCGACTAAATTTAGACCATTAGCCCCTAATAACGTCGCCTACAACCATGGTCCTCAAGATCTGAGGTCAGGGCTCATGGCCAGCCTGAAAGCCCTAAATGCCACTAGAATTGACACCTTTTATCTCTATGCCCCAGATCACTCGACACCTTACGAGGAGACCCTGCGGGCGGTGAATCACCTCTTCCTCGAAGGTCACTTCTCCCGCTACGGTCTCTGTAACTACGCAGCCTGGGAGGTAGCGCAGATGCAGGAGATCTGTGAGAAGCGCGGATGGGTCAAGCCAGCCGTCTACGCGGGAATCTACAACGCTCTGATCCGCACCATCGAACCGGAATTGGTGCCATGTCTGAGACACTATGGAATGTCATTCGAATGTGCGCAGCCGCTCGCTAGCGGCTTACTGACAGGTCGCTACCGACATGATATGGCGGACTCGGACCACCCACAAGGTGGGCGCTTTGATCCAAAGAATTTCATTGGCTTGCATATGCGACAGCGGTACTGGCATGGCGCTTACTTTGAGGCGCTGGATATTATCCGTGGAGCTGCCAAGAAGCATGGGCTTACTGAGAAAGAGTGTGCCTTGAGGTGGCTCAGTCATCACTGCTTCATGAAGAAGGAATTGGGAGATACGGTGGTCCTTGGTGCTGCCAGTGTTGAGCAATTGGAGGAGGATTTGATCGATCTAGAAAAGGGGCCTTTGCCGGAGGAGGTTGCGCAGGCGATGGAGGCGGCGTGGCAGAAGGCTAAGAATGTTCCGGCGCCGTATGCCCATTAGGAGTAATGATATTTGCATCAAACACATTGAACTTATAAGCTGAAAATCTCGATGACGAGATTCGTATCTGCATGAAGCCTTGAGATCGAAATCTTCTGAGGATAAGACCTGAAGACTGCCAGCGTTCAGACATTCATTAGACAACGAGCTTCGTGAACATTAATTTGAAAAATAGTACGTAGAATGACCATAGGAATGAAACGCCTATCACAATGCATACATCATCACACTACGAACACGCTCAGAATAAACGCTTAAAGTTCCATTATAGTAGGCTGATAGCTCATCCCAGCTCTGGAAGCACCGGTGATATGCTGGTAAGATCTACGTGCGAATGAGATCAATGCAGGTCATGTTAACTGGTCTATCAGATACTGAACGTTGTTCATGTCACCATTGGTCTGGTAAGAATGTTGTTGCTCCGATTCAGCCTTGTTGCCGGACTTCGGAGTTTCTACTGTCGAGCCTCGTCCCTGCATAGCCTCGGCTGGTATCCAAGGGCGAATGTTGTAGACTATATCATTCAACTTCGAGGCGTCTATATTCACATTTTCAGCTGTCAATCTTTACTGCCTTCTTGTCATCTAGTCCTCACTGCATTGCTACGAGCTAGTTGGAATTATCATATGTTCATCGCATCACTCCGTTTTCAAACCAGCTTTACCTCCAAATTGTAGAAATCATGTTGGACGAATCACGATACAAAGATGTCCTCGGCCAGTATCCCCAGCTGAAAACCTACAACCACGGAACAGCCCTGTTCCCACTCAGCGACGACACATCACGCGAATCCGTCGTGGAGGCCTTCGAAACTGCCACAGCAAAGATCGTGTCCAAGATCCCATGGCTCGCTGATCAAGTCGTGCACGATGGCAAGAAACCCGGAGACACGGGCACCTTTGGACTAGCACCATGGCCATCAACTGCGCCAGCCAACACCCTTGTGCGAGTGAAAGACTGCTCAGACGTTTGCCCAACGCATGATGAAATCCTTAAAGCACAAGGACCCGCCTCGATGCTCGATGGCAAGGAGATTTGCCCCGTACCAGGATTTCCGCTTACGTACGATGAAGCTAAGATTGGTCCCGCGCCAGCTGTGGTGGTCCAGATAAATTGGATCAAGGGCGGTCTCCTTTTGACTTTTTCCAACCAGCACAATGTTATGGACGCAACAGGCATGTTCCAATTCATAGCGATGCTTTCAGCTGTGATGTCCGGCGAGGAGATCCCAGAGCGGGCAATCGAGAATGGAAATCGAGACCGAAAGACTGTCGTTCCGCTGCTCGGCGAAAATGAGCCCATCCGGGACCACAGCTACCTTCGCGCTCCGCCACCACCTCAGACACCGGCACAGCCCCCAGTGGCACCGAAGGCCCCGGCGTCATGGGCATACTTTCGTTTCTTGAAGAAGAGTATTCCCAAGGTCAAGGCGGTGGCGACCGACCCCGAAGGCTTTGACAAATCGGTACCCTTTATCTCCAGTAACGATGCGGTGTCGGCCTTCTACTGGAAGCGCCTGGCAATAGCGCGCGTAAACAACGGCCAAGACCCCGCAGCCGTGTCCAAGTTCGCGCGAGCCATCGATGGGCGTACAGCTATGGGCGTGTCGACGGAGTACATGGGCCAATTCGTTTACTTCTCGGCCACCTGGCTCTCATACAGAGAGTTGGTTGATTTGCCGTTGTCGACTATCGCGTCGAAAATGCGCAAGAATCTGAACGAGGTCAATAATGAGTTCTCGGTGCGCAGCTACGCGACATTCATCGCAGGTGTGCCAGACAAGATGACGCTTGCGTATGGCGGGCCATTCAACAGGGAAACAGATATTGGGTCGTCGTCCATGGCGCAGGCGGCTGTGGTTCTCAAGTTTGGAACCCTCGGAGTGCCGGAGCTGATCAGGCGTCCCAATTTGGCACCCATTCCTGGAACATTGTATTTCTATCCACCAGAAGGTACCGGAGATCTCAATCTGCTTGTGTGCCTAAACAAGCAAGAGCTAGAGGCCTTGAACAATGATCCTGAATGGGGCCCGTGTACGGAGTTCATTGGATGATGGGAGCCTTGAGCATGACATAGGCTACAATACATGTTACTGCAAACATCACGGATGATAGGCCCAAATTGAGTAAATTTTGGAACGGGTAGAGATCGCGGTACCACCAACTGTACTCTCGAAGTTCTATGGAATGGTCGCCAATACTTCTTATTGAACAGAACGCTTCTATCGTAAAAAGACCTGATAGTTCATTAGAGCAGAATTTGAGGCAATCAAAATAATGCATTGTCCCAAGATTTGGTGAAGACTTAAGCCTAGTATGGCCTCAGTTGCTACATGGTGGGTTCATACCACAACGTAGAAGCACACGCGAAGGTGTGTAGTTTCGGTCTTATGGGAAGCTTCGTACTTTGACGCGGGCAATCGCTATCACGTAGGATTGGTCAGATTTATGATGATCTCACATTTCGGCATTGCCAGACATGATTACGGGCACACCGTGGATCAGCTTCATATGTAAAAACGTGTGGGTGTCAGAGAGGGCATTGGTGACCAGTAGTAAGCTCCCCGGTGAAGCAAAACCGTACACTTCCTGCGCACCTTGAGATAGAAGAGTGTGTGCCATATTCGTTGCCAAGAGTTTGTTCATCCCTATTGTTGATCTTGGAGAGATACTCCGAGATAGACGATAGCAAAGATAGAGGGCAAAACTGAGCTGACTATCAGGCTGCTGGAGTATCAGCGTCAAGATTGCGATGCAACAGCCTTATGTTCAAGACCTTGCATACGCACGTGGGAATGCCGGGTTGATTTAAGGTACCCACCAAGCGATTAGTAGGAAAATGTAACGGTGACACGTTTTTTCTTCTGTAGGCAGTGCAGAAAGATCGAATAGTCTCCGACCCAGGATCCATTCAGTTTAGGCCACCAATGATTATCTCGGATTTCCCCGACCGGAGTATCTTCTCGGCGTTTTGGTTTGGTAGGCCAATTCCTCGCTCACTAAATCACTTGGCAAGGGAAGAAAGGCTACCACACTTACGTTCCGGGAGACACAATGTCTCAAGCATTGTAAAGACGCAGTAATCATGTCAAAATACTCAGCTGGGGTATCCTTCAGCTATAGCAATGCCGACACGGCCCGGAGTTGGGTGTCCCACAATTGAATTATGAACCACTTCTTCTGGGCTTTGTGAATCTCTTGCCACGGATCCGCAGGACTTATGTCAGCGGGATAGCAACTGTTTCATAGATAGTAACGAGAATGATCCTGTATATCAGTAACGACTTACCTTGTTCGCACTTCCGAGCACATTCAATTCTCCCATTAGACACGCAAGCTTCCTCTATATGAGGCGAGCGCTAAGTGTAAACCGAGCCTATAGTCAAGTCCCATCAGAATTCAACGAATCTATAGATCTAACACACTCTCTAAGATCTTGTCGATTGCAGCAAGGGGAGACAGATCGAAGACCTCAACGTACCAATATCCGCCATGGATTCTAACGTGCCCATCGCCATTGTCGGCATGAGCTGTAGGTTCGCGGGCGACGTTAGCGATCCAGAGAAGTTGTGGCAATTGGTTGCAGACGGCCGAAGTGCATGGAGTGAAATCCCTTCCTCTAGGTTCAACCTTAACGGCGTCTATCATCCAAATTTCGCGAAGCCCAGCACCGTATGTATCAAGTCCTATGTCACAATTGAGCATAACTGAGTGTGGACTGACATGCTCGAGCGCAGACAAATGTGCGCGGAGGTCATTTCCTAACGGAGGACGTAGCCTTGTTTGATGCGAGCTTCTTTAATTTCTCAGCTGAATTAGCGGCGGTGAGATGAACCGATAGCCATTTGGCTTGAGAGCATAACCTGACAACTAGCAGAGCTTAGATCCTCAATTCCGACTTCAGCTGGAATCCACGTTCGAGGCAATGGAGAGTGGTATGATATCTCTATGACATTGAGTCAACATTCATATGTCTGCTTACTTACCGTAAATAGCTGGTATTACTCTGCAAGATGTTGCAGGATCAAATACTTCCGTCTTTGCAGGCGCCTTCTTCAGGGACTATCACGATAGCCACTTAAGAGATCCCGAAACGTTGCCTCGGTTTCTACTCATGGGAGTTGGCTCTGCCATGGCTTCCAATCGATTATCCCACTTCTTCGACCTGCGAGGAGCAAGCATGTCAGTCGATACCGGCTGCTCCACCACTCTCACAGCCTTGCATCAAGCTTGTCAGAACCTTCAGGCCGGAGAATCCAACATGTCGATAGTGGGAGGAGCCAATGTGATGCTAAATCCTGACAATTTCATAGCAATGTCATCCTTAACGTGAGTGACATCAAGAAATGACTTCCAGTGGCCAGATCTGATTCTCATCCTAGACTTCTTTCACCGGCCGGCAAGTCTTACGCCTTTGACAGCCGCGCCAGTGGATATGGCCGTGGTGAGGGATCAGCCACGGTCATCCTCAAACGCCTGGATGATGCCCTAAGGGATGGCGACCCTATTCGAGCTGTCATTCGAGGGAGTGGATTGAACCAGGATGGAAAGACCGACACGATAACTACGCCGAGCCAGGAAGCTCAAGAAGAGCTTATTCGTGCAGTATATCGAAAGGCCGGTCTCGATCCGTCGCACACAGCATACTTCGAGGCTCACGGTACTGGTACACCTACAGGTGATCCCATAGAGGCCAGAGCAGTCGCGTCAGTCTTTAAAGATAAGAGAACACGAGAGCAGCCTCTCCGAATCGGCTCTGTAAAGACCAATGTCGGCCACACCGAGACTGCTAGCGGCCTCGCAAGTATCATCAAGGTTGCTTTGGCGCTTGAGAAGGGTCAGATACCGCCAAGTATCAATTTCGAGAAACCGAACGAGCAGCTACATCTGGAGGAATGGAACATGAAGGCTAGTTCCTGACCCAATCTTTACGCAGGGTATTGATACTGATATTCAGCAGGTTCCAACTCAGCTTGAATCCTGGCCCGAAATCTCGGGCGTACGACGGGCGTCCGTGAACAACTTTGGGTACGGTGGTGCCAATGCTCATGTCATCATAGAAGATTACAAGTCATTCGTAGCCTCCAGCTCGAATATTCAAAAAGGCATAAGTAATGGTGTGGCCAATGGCCACACCAACGGCCATACCAACGGCCACACCAACGGCCACACCAACGGCCATACCAATGGCGACAGCATCGATGAGACCAACGGTGAGACGAAAGTCACTACCAACGGCTTGACCAATGGCCACACCAATTTCGAGACAAATGGCGTGACTAACGGCGTAACAAATGGTGCGAACGGTCATCACGCAAAGCTCCAGTCCAGAGCCATCATTCTCAGTGCCAAAGACGAACAGGCAACCGAAGCCATGGCGGCCAATTTGAAGGACTACCTCCTCACGACTGTGGTCGAGGACGAAGACAAGTTCATTGACAGCCTCGCCTACACTTTGGGTCAGCGCCGTTCGATCTTCCCTTGGGTTGCTGCACAACCGGTGCAGAGCATCTCTACTCTGGTCAAGGCGATAGAGTTTGGTAAAATGAAGCCCACACGGACGCCTGAACGTCCCAAGCTTGGCTTTGTATTCACGGGACAGGGGGCGCAGTGGTACGCCATGGGTCGGGAATTGATCGAGGCATATCCTGTTTTCAAGGAGTGCTTACTGGAGGCTGATGGATACTTGGAGGAGTTTGGAGCGACATGGTCGATAATTGGTAAGCCCAGACTCGTGGAATTTGAAACAGCGAGACGTGGATGACTAACAGCACAATCAGAGGAGCTCATGCGGGATGCTGAGACCACCAGAGTGAACGAGCTCGCCATGAGCATGCCCCTCTGCGCTGTGGTCCAAATAGGTTTGGTTCGGCTTCTTCGCTCATGGGGAATCACCCCAACAGCTGTTACAAGCCATTCCAGCGGAGAAATTGCAGCCGCATACGCAGCCGGGGCCCTGACCCTCCAATCAGCCATGGCTATCGTCTTTGCCCGTGGTAAGCTTGCATCAAACGTTGGCCCTGGCGTTACGAAAAAGGGCGGCATGATTGCCGTGGGTCTAGGTGCCAAGGACGTGGGCAAATATATCTCCCGCGTTTCGTCCTCGTCTGGTCAAGTCATGGTGGCGTGCTTGAACAGTCCGACTAGTATCACAGCATCGGGTGACGTCCCAGCTATCGAGGAGTTGGAGAGAATGCTTAAGAACGACAATGTCTTTGCCAGACGTCTCAAGGTTGATGCCGCGTACCACTCCCATCATATGCAACCCATCGCAGCCCCCTATCTCTCTTGGCTTCAGAAGCTTGTCAAAGCAGAGGAGAATCTGGACGATGTCATCTACACGTCACCAACGACGGGAAAGCGGATGCTTTCTGGGAAGGAGCTTAGTAGCCCAGAGCATTGGGTAAAAAGTTTGACCCATCCCGTCCAGTTTGTGGATGCATTCCTCAACATGTGCCTTCGGGACGCTTCCGCGACTGCTTCAGACGTCGATGTCGTTATCGAGGTTGGGCCACACGCAGCGCTTTCAGGACCCATCGCCGAGATCACCGTGCTTCCAGAGCTCAAGGGATCAAATATCTCCTACTTCAGCTGTCTCATCAGAAAGAGCAGTGCGGTGGACACGATGCAAGCTTTAGCGTGCGATCTGCTACGCAAGGGGTATCCTGTCAACATGAACTCAGTCAACTTCCCCAGTGGTAGGCACGGGGTCAAAGTCATGCACGATCTACCGCATTATCCATGGAATCATCAAATCCGTCATTGGGCCGAACCGCGACTCAACAAGACCCACAGACATCGGCTAGACGCTCCTCATGATCTCCTGGGGTCTCTTGTCCTGGGAACTAACATGCTCACGCCGTCATGGCGGCTCGAAGTCCGTCCCTCGGACATCCCATGGGTCCGAGATCATATGGTGCAAGGCAACATCGTCTATCCCGGCGCGGGCTACATCTGCATGGCAATCGAGGGAGCATGCCAAGCGGCTCAGGCTGGTCACAAGCGCATTCTTGGATATCAGCTGCGGGATATCGACATCCTCCAAGCACTCATAATCCCTGATACGACCGAAGGAGTTGAGGTCCAGCTTACGCTTCGTCCATGCAGCGAAAAGGCAATAGCTGTGAAAGGCTGGCAGGAGTTCCAAGTCTTCTCTGTCAATGGAGAGAATAAATGGCTTGAACACTGCAAAGGCCTCATTTCAGTGGATTTCGCGTCCGTTGTTGGTGATCAGGCTCGATGGAGCTCATCCGCTCCCCCCACATCTAAGCATGTCGGGCCAAGAAATGCTGCCGAGTACAGGATGCGCCTTGATCCGCGAGATATCTACTTTGGTATGCGCTCCGTGGGGATCTGTCACGGACCAATCTTCCAGAACATGAAGAGCATCCGGGCCCGCAAAAACCAGTCTGTCTCAGCTTTCTCAATCGCTGATACGGCTGCTACGATGCCTTACAACTACCAGCACGAACATGTGCTCGATCCAACAACACTAGACTCGGTGTTCCAAGCTGCTTACACAGCTTTGCCCGGAGCTGGGTCAAAGATGAGCACCCCCCTGATCCCCAAAACGATCAAGAATCTGTGGGTGGCCCATAACATCGGTAGCAACGCTGGCCATCGGTTTAGAGCTTACTCTGAAATCACTCGCGCGAATAAGCAAAGATTCGATACAGACATTGTGGTGGTCGATGATGATGACGATGTTACCAAGAGTGAGCCTGTTCTGATGCTCGACGGTTTTGTCTTCCAATCCATTGGAAGTGCCCTTCCCCAGGAAACTGATCCTACCGAGAACGAGAAGTTCAGTCTTGTGAGATGGGCACCTGACATATCGTTTGCCAGCTCTGGATTCTTAAAGCAACAACTAAGTTCCCATATTGACCCCATTGAGGCTGACACCTTGATGGATCTAAGGCGTCTCTGCTTTTATTTTGTCAATGATGCGCTCACCACCCTGACCGCGGCCGACGTACGGCAGTTGGAGTGGCATCACAAGAAGTTCTACGTCTGGATGAAGCTCCTAGCTGAATTAGCAAGTCGCAACGAGCTAGCTCCTGCAAGCTCGGAATGGATCCACGACGGCGTAGAGGAAAAGGTAAAACTCATCGAGAAGGCCAACATCGCAAGTGTGAACGGAGAGATGGTCTGTCGCCTTGGCCCACACATTCTGTCCATGTTGAAGCGCGAGGTGACGCCCTTGGAGCTCATGCTGGAAGACAAGCTGCTGTTCAGGTACTACGTCGAGGCCATGAAGTGGGACCGCTCCAGTCAAAAGGTGGGTGAATTGGTCAAGCACTTCGCACACAAGAACCCACGAGGTAAGATTCTTGAAATTGGTGGGGGCACCGGTGGCACTACTAGGTATGCTTTGAGTGCCTTGGGGACCGATGACTCCAGAGTCGGCCCGCTCGCTACGTCCTACGACTTCACCGACATCTCGTCTGGCTTTTTCGAAGCTGCTCAAGAGAAATTCAAGGATTGGAAGGATCTGGTCAGGTACAAGAAGCTAGACATCGAACAGGATCCAGTGAAGCAGGGATTCGAGAATGGCACGTACGATCTGATCATCGCCTGTCAGGTCTTACATGCGACCAAGTCTATGGATAATACCATGGCAAACGTGCGGAACCTATTGAAGCCTGGAGGAAAGCTGGTCATCATGGAAACCACGAAAGATCAAGAGGATATGCAGCTTGTCTTCGGGTTGCTTCCTGGCTGGTGGCTGAGTAAGCTCCCCTGTCTTTACACCGTCCTACACCGTGCTAACTTTTAGCAGGCGAGGAAGAAGAACGAAAATATAGCCCGTCACTATCTATCGATATGTGGGACCGTGTTCTGGCTAGGAACGGATTCAACGGCGTGGAGACTGAAATTCATGACTGCGAAAGCGAGGAGCTTTACTCATTCAGCACCATCATGTCGACGGCTGATTCCAGCGCTTCGACATTCAATTCAGACGTTGTAATCGTTACTGGCAACCCTGCACCACCGGATGCATGGCTGCAAGAACTGAAAGCCTCTGTCGCTGGGGTCACGGGCACAGCGCCAGCAGTCGAGCCTCTCGAGTCTGCCGTGGGCGATGGGAAGGTGTGCATTTTCTTAGGAGAGATACTCCATCCAATTCTCAAGAGTCCAGAATCGGCAGAATTTGAGGCTATCAAGACTCTGTGTACAAGATCGAAAGGACTTCTTTGGGTGACACGTGGCGGAGCTGTCGATTACGAGAACCTGGGTCTTAGTCTCAACGTTGGCTTCCTTCGCTCTTTAAGGGTGGAATACGTTGGGAAACGATTGGCTGCCCTGGATTTGGATCCAAAGAAGGCTCTATGGTCAATAGAATCCGTCGCTCCTTTGACAGAAGTCTTCAAGAGAATGTTCGATTATTCCATCGACGATACCATCAAAGATTTCGAGTACGCCGACCGTGAAGGAGTGGTCCAAATCCCGAGATACTTGAAAGATGTCGACAGAAACAAGGCGGTTTTTCCCGATTTGGCCAGCCAGGCCGTTCCCCAGTTGGGACCGTTCAATCAGCCTCATCGTCCCTTACGGATGGTTGTCGGGACCCCAGGCCTATTGGACACCCTTGCCTTCAATGACGACCCGAATGCAGCAGAGGATCTTCATCCTAATTTTCTGGAGGTTGAGCCGAAAGCATTTGGCCTCAATTTTCGCGACGTCATGGTGGCGATGGGTCAACTAGACGGTGGGTACATGGGCTTCGAATGTTCCGGTTTGGTCGCCCGAGTAGGCCCAGGCGCTGCTTCTCAAGGCTTCAAGGTAGGCGATCGAGTGGCCATGCTCTTGAGAGGCCACTATTCCAACTTGGTCCGTCTACACTGGACAAGTGCTGTTCACATACCCCATGATATGAGCTTCGAAGTCGCCGCGACTCTCCCTATGTCCTACTCTACAGCCTACTTCTCTCTGTACGAGATGGCGAGGTTGCAAAAGGGGGAGAAGGTTCTCATCCACGCAGCGACAGGGGGATTCGGCCAGGCGGCAATTGTCCTGGCCAAACATGTCGGTGCCGAGATATTCGTCACAGTCGGAACGGAAAAGAAGAGAGACTTTGTCGTCAAAAAGTATGACATTCACCCTGATCACATCTTCTCCAGCAGAGACGCGTCATTTACTTCTGGTGTCCTGGGCATGACGCACGGCAAGGGAGTCGACGTCGTGTTGAACACGCTAGCCGGAGCTTTGCTGCAGGAAAGCTTCAACTGCATTGCCCAATTCGGGCGCTTTATCGAGGTGGGGAAACGCGACCTCGAGCTCAACAACAATCTTGAGATGGGCGCCTTCGTACGCGCCGTGTCATTCTCGTCAATTGACTTGCTCCAGCTTGGCGAGTTCAAGGGCCATGAGGTTCATCGGGTCTTGAAGAACATCATCCGCCTTTACGAAGAGAAGGTCATCACTACCGTCGAACCGGTCACTGTTTACCCTCTCTCGGATATCGAAAAGTCATTCCGTCTCATGCAAGCCGGTAAACATATGGGGAAAATCGTGATCTCAGTGAAGCCCGACGATCTTGTCCCGGTAAGCAAACCCCCTCTACCGCCCGGGGCTCTCCATCGCAGCGTATAAGCAGTTCTGATTATGAAATTAGGTACTTCCACAAACTCCCTCGGCGAAGCTTCGTCCTGATTCGTCTTACCTGATTGTCGGTGGTCTCGGAGGAATCGGACGATCCGTGTGCCATTGGATGGCGTCTCATGGAGCAAAGAACCTGATCGTCACGTCCCGAAGCGCAGATGCCGAGGAAAAGGCTCGCCCGTTCTTGATCGAGATGGAAAAGATTGGATGCAGAGTTAAAGCAATTGGCTGCAATATTTCGGACGAGGCTGACCTTGCGAAAGCGCTGGGAATTTGTGCGCGAGAGATGCCGCCAATACGTGGAGTCATCCAGGGCGCCATGGTACTACAGGTATGCATACAAAACTAGGTGCAAAGTGTCGCAACTGCAGCCACTGATTGAGTTGCAGGATTCGATTCTCGAGCAGATGACATTCGAGAACTACAGCGCAGCGATCCGTCCCAAGGTCCAAGGAAGCTGGAACCTTCACCAGCAGCTCATTTGCCACGAGCTCGACTTCTTTATCATGCTCTCTTCCCTGGCTGGAGTCGTCGGGTTTGTGAGCCAGAGCAACTATTCCGCTGGAGGGGCCTTCCAGGATGCTCTTGCCAGATATCGTACAGCAAGAGGCCTTCCCGGTGTAGCGATCGACATTGGAATCGTCAAGTCGGTTGGCTACGTAGCAGAAGATGATGGGACAGCAGAAAGACTGAGGAAGTCGGGCCATACGGTGCTTAGTGAAGACGATGTCCTCGGAGCTGTTGAGTCTGCGATAATTTCACCTCCCAAGACACAGATGATGTTGGGTCTCAACAGTGGACCTGGAGCTAACTGGGAAGAGTCTGGGATGGCACGAGATCATCGATTCTCCCCATTGAGATACCGCCAGACATCACAGAATACAACGAGCGCGAACAAGGCCGGAACTGGCGACCTCGGGGGCCTCATCGCTGCCGCTTCGTCTTTCGACGAGGCGGTGGAGGTCATTGTTAAGGGGATCACGAAGAAGCTGATGGACATCTTCATGATTGCCGAGGCGGAGATCGCTCCTTCGAATGCGCTTTCCGAGTACGGTGTCGACTCGCTCGTCGCCGTCGAGCTGCGGAATATGTTGGCTCTGCGGGCTGGTGCTGAGGTCTCCATTTTCGACATTATGCAGAGCGCGTCTATCACGGCTGTAGGGGCCATGGTCGCGTCAAAGAGCACCCATCTCGACCCAAGCTTGGTGCCCGCATAGAAGCGGAGTGAACTGAAGGGGCAGAGTGCTAAAAGATGATATTGACGCACACATCCTTATCGGCTGCCGGTATGCTGCTGGTGTAGGGCAAGGAGGCCGCTCGACGGCCTGCATCTTTTCTTTTTCTGTCTGAAGACAGCTATCCTGTCGGGCAAGCCAGTTGGTCGAGCCAAACAAGAGGAGAAACAATGAACAGGTCTGTTTTGGTATAAATTATTGGCAGGAACATTGGAACGACTGCACGATGTGAGAGTTTTGTGTACGGTGCTTCAGCAGAAATATATTGGAATGCCTGTTTTTAGACTAGAAGATAGGATTGGATAGACCAAAGCTTATGATCACCTCAACTCTGCCTAAACATGCGATGACACTGACGGCGTAGTGATTGCATTCTCTGTGATTGTACGTGAATACTGAAGTTATCAATGTGATGTCGACTGAAAGATCATCGCAGTCCCGAAAATGCCAAGCCTTTAATGAGGCTCTTGTGGAGATCACGGTACTAGTGGCTTGGCACCTCTCAGATAGTCCTCTCGCTCCCTCCTTTCTCGCCATTAATTCATTGACCCTCCATACCTGACACTCAAACTACAATTGCAACGCTTAACTCTATATAAATGCCTCTCTAGCAATATCACCAAGCAAAGCAAGTCTACGACGTCTACTTAAAACTGCGCCACACATCGGCGTCGCTCAAGGTCCATGGGCTTCAACTTGATCATATTACTATAAAGCTTATTATGTACAATCAACTCCGTACTCATGCGTCTTATCAATTATGCGTATACTCGGTCGAGAGGTCTCTTGACAAGCTTTCGGCGCCAGGAATGGATGCCCTAAGCACTCTACATCCAGATTGCGTGATTATGGACATTGTAAACACCCGGCAGTTGAGTTGATATCAATTATTAACGGTCAATAATCAGTGGTTTCGTTATTGCCATCTCTTTGAATGCTACTATCTAATTTCAGCGGACAGTTGTAGGTCACGGACGCTCATATTCATATTCGAGCTCTAGCTGGCTAGGCAGAAGCCGGATGCAGAGCACATTTTTGTCTGCAAACGCACCGAGGCAAACAGTCTTATTGTTGTCGCTCTTTTATGTATCTACTCGTCGACATTGCGCTTCTTGGCGAGGGGAATGATTGAGAGTGGCCAAATGAGTGTAAAGCACACATTGACTGCTGTCTCCGACAGTTCCCACCGTTTTGGGCCTTGAAAGGTGCGGACCTGAAAGTCAATTTACAATTTGGCTGGCGAGATGAGATTGCTTGAACGATCCGAATACGCGAGGTGATGTCGGAGCTTCTTGTCGGCTCGGAGTTTCTCTAGACTGTAGTTTGGGGCCCAAATTCTACTCCATGTTTAGGCATTACGGTATCCAGTATAAGTTGAAAGAAGCCTCGGCAATGAGAAAACACATGGTGTTGTTATCTACAAATCATCTCATGGCTCCGATAGTTGTAGTCGGACCCCACAATCATTCCCACGCATGATTTGCATACGGTAAGTTGGAGGATAATCAATCTGTAAGCACAATCTCAGAGAACTTCGGGGTTCGGGCTTTAGTTTTATGGCGGTGGCCTTCTTATATTCACCTGGTCTATATTGAGCACTGCCTTCCCTCACTTCAGAATTTCGTTAGTCTTTATTTTTCAAGCCTCTTGCTGCAAGTAGA